>SCPN01000179.1_pt1 | contig 746646 bp, 776 predicted proteins | sample 6106831 | NCBI WGS metagenome assembly SCPN01 (sample SAMN10720447, study PRJNA508395) | human gut metagenome | isolation source: Participant 1, 0 month | reverse complement strand
AATGATGCGTGTGGAGAATCCCTTTTCCTTCAGACGCTCCGACAGCTTCTCATAAAATTGCTCTGTTGCCTGATCCAGTTCCATTTCACATTCCCCCCATTTGAAGCGCATCCTGCTCGTAGGCTTTCGGGTCGGCGCCGGGAACATCCCATCCCGCAAGGCTTCCGATCTCCATAGCCTGCCGCTGAACAGGACTGACGCCCAGGTTTTCATTCATCTCATCTGCCAGTTCCACATTTCGCTCCTTATCGCCGGTATCCCAGTCCGAGAGATAGTAGCCGCTCTCGCCCCGCTTGATGCAGATGAGCTGGCCGGTGGTTTTCAGGATGGAAAAGCACAGCTCCGGCAGGCCCTCGGCCACCTTGGGGGCAAACCGTTCTTGCTCAGTCTGGATGCTCCAATCATCGCTCTGCCACAGATGGACATATAGCTCGCCGCCGTCCACTTCAATGGGCCGCTGCTCGAAGCCCTCGCCCCAGGCATCCGAAGCCTGTCCGGTGACATATTCTTTGAGCGTATCCAGCTCTTCGGGAGAGAGGGCGCCTGCCACACGGCATTCCGCCACACCCCAGAGCCGGCCATTCCGGCCTTCTGTGGTAAAGACCGCCGACTGAACCTTTTCGTTTACAGCATCATCCTCGCCATACCAGTGCATGAGGCCGCGCTCGGACTCCTCCGGCACACGATTTTTTACCAGGGCTGCCAGGACGCCCCTCATGATCCAGGAGCGTGCGGCCGTCCCACTCCTCGCTGTCCTCCGACATGTCCCCCCACTCGTCCCGTTCGTAGAAGTCAGCGGTGAGGGGCATGTACAGCTTCATAGTGGTGGGCTCAGGCGGCAGGACAGTGAAGCTGTCCTCTCCAATGATTAGGGCCAGACCGCTGCCATTGTCCCATTTTACATGGAATTGCCCAGCGTCATCGATGTTTTCCAGTGTGCCCATGGTACCGGACGGCACTGGGTGGTAGGGGTCTTTCATCTCTCTGAGCTTGATCCGGCTCCCTGCGGGGTACTGCTCCCGCAGAAAGGCCAGCCATTCTCTCGGCGGCGTGTTCATAGCGAAATTCCTCCCATTGTCATGCCCTCCTGGGGTGCATTTTCATAATCCTCCAGCGGGCGGGGGTTTTCCTCGCCGTAGAGGTCGTACAGGATATCATCCACCTGCTTGCGGACAACTGGATCATCCGTCAGCGTTTCATACCGGAATCCGGTAGCGGGATGGTCCGGCAGTTCCTCCCGGATGCACTGGAGGTACGCCTCTGCGTCCGTATATTCCACCTGCTCGCCGCTGGCGAAGGAGACACCGGCCTATCACCGCAGGCTGCTCCGCCAAATTCTGCCGCTGGACACGGAGGTCGAAGGCCGTCAGATATGCCTGATAGTCGCCGGGAACAGGGTTGCATCGCAGACAGTAGCGGTAATTCTCTGTCTCTACGATATAGCCATAGTTGGCCGGCCAGCCGCCCACCTCTCCGCCATGGCCCCAACAATACTTGGTCATGCTGGCCAGATCTTTCAATACACTGGTTCGCAGCTCGTCCACGACCTCTTGTAACTCAGCCTTGAACTCAGGACTGTTCAGTTCCTCGGGACCTCGGGGCCACCAGGTGTGCCAGAACTCTTGTCCCTGGTGGCCGAAGTCCATTCGGACATGTCCAATGCAGCCAAGCCTCTGGTCCTCCTCCGGCGTCATGGCATAAAAAAGGGCCGCTTCATCGAAAGAAGCGGCCTTGATGGCAAATTTTCTGTCGTCCTGGGGATATTCCAAAGAATGTTCTTCACAAAACTGTTCCAGTGTCATTTCCTCGCCCAACAGGTGGAACGCACTGTTGACCCGGCGTGAAGCCGTTTCCTTCCGCTTAAGGGGGGTGGGGGAGAGTACCGTGCCGGCATGATACCTGGCGGTTTTGTCCACCAGGGCAATCTTTACGTTGGGGGACTGCCGCGTGCCCCGCAGGTCATAGCAGTACCAGTCCTTGGGGATCGTATCCCGCTGGATCAGCCAATTGGTAAACAGCACAGGGTTCCCAAACAGCTCGGCATGCTGCATGAAGTCCGTTCTGATGTTGATGCTCATAGGATCACCTCCAATTTTATAGCAACAACAATTACCACAAGTCACTGGGAAAGTCTACTATTTTTCGGTATCTACATAGAAATCTCCATTCCCTGCCCCTGCTCCTGTTCCGGCAGCTGGGAGAGACCCATGAGGCGTTCCGGGTCCACGATTACTTCCTCCTCGTTCCTACCCAAGAATACGGCATAGATGTTCTCTTTTTTGACCTGCGCCTCATATACCGTGCCATTTTGACCAAATCGATGAGCAAACCACTCAGCAACCTCACGGTTCAACGTCCACGAAAGCGCCTTAACATTTTGAGCGTTGTAGGAGGTCACGCCGCGGTAGACCGTTACCACATCGTCCAGGCTCTGGAACAGCCCACGCTCCTCCTCATCCATCAGCATCTGAGGGTCGATGGAGCGGAACATGGCCAGCAGGCTCCTTTTGCTGAGATTCGGGTCATCGTTGGGGGATTCTGTGCTGATCCACGCATACGAGAGAAACAGGGCCGCGTCCTGCTCGCACAAATACGGCGCCGCCAATTTCAAGTAACCCAACCGATACGGCTTGGTGACCAGCAGGAGCAGCCCCGCGGCAGTCTCCGCTTCATTGATCTGCTGCCTCACGTTTTCCCGCCAGGAGTGGAGCGCGCCGGGATCATCCAGCAGATTTCCAGCCGACAAGCTGCCGTCCTCATTGCGGATACCGACCAGTCCGCTGTCAGTAAAAGGGTGCTTGACAACCAGCGGCGATAGTTTCGTTGGCTGGATATCGAACCACAGCAGTGTGTGAGCCAGCGTCTTCAGGGCGGCAAGGTTGGTCTCCGCGGGCCACCTTCGTTTCTTCCCGCTCATCTCACACCCCCTTGGCGGCGGTTGAAATACTCACAGCCGGTATTTTTCTTTCCCATGGCCGCACCCCGCTCAGAACACCTGCTGGAGCGGCGTCTGGCCGTCAAAAGGGCTGCTCAGGCGGCGCACCAGGCCGAACTCCGTCTGACGGACGCCGTCCTCTTTCATGGAGTCCTCACCAAACTGCTCGAAATCCATATAGCCGTCTATGACGCTGATCAGCTCTTCATCCGCTCCGATACGCCGGAGTACAGACTGTCCGTATTCATAGCTTCCCTCGGTGATCCGCTCATAGTCGTCCAACTCCAGAGCAAGGCGCAGGGCACCAGGGAAGTCCGCTGGCGGCTCTACCGACAGGACCGCCAGGTATTTCAGCAGGTCGCCGTCTGGCATCTCCCGGATCGTCCGCGCCAGTTCGTTGGCGCTCTCCACGCTGACACAGTCCATAGGGAGGAGGCCGGCCAGAGGCTCCATCTCACACTTGGTCTGGTAGATGGCAGCCTGGGCAAAGTCCTCGACGCCAAGGCTCCGCTTTGTCATATCCAGCTGGAGCTCCTCCGCTGGGAGATCCAGGCAGTATCTGATCTGGCCGTGGAGCAGATAAAGCTCAAAAATGGGTTTACTCTCCTGCACTTGCTGCTGTCCATTTTCCCGCCGCATCACATAGCCGCTGACAGTATAGGCGCCGCCGTGGCCGGCAAAATACTCCGCGCCGATTTTGGCAAAGTCCAAATACGGCCACGCTTCTTCGGGAAACCGTCGGTCGCCATGGAGCTGGCCGGCAACAACGACATATCTGCCCAGCTCCTCATCGGACCGCACATTGGGGACGAACGTGTACGCCTCCAACGAGTCTGAGACGCGGAGCACATCATCCAGGCTGCCGGCGCTCTCCGCGTCCAAAGCCCCGGAGAAGATATCCCGCTGCCGTTCGTCCATGCCGTCGATTTTCTCCGCCAGCCGGTTCAGCTTGTCAAAGGCGTCCGGATCGGTGAGACCGGCGCCTTTGAGGTGCTTGGCGAGGCTGGGGACGCCGCTGTCCACCCCAATGATCTGGACTTCTCCGGCATAGCGGCTGGCCGCGTCCAGCGCGGCAAACACTTCGTCCACCTCACCAGGAGTGGTAGGGAGCCGAAGAGGGACGCTCTCATAGTTGTCCCCGCGGGCCAGTTTTAACGTGATCATGTAAGTCCTCCCATCTGCGGCCCCTGTTCCATCCGCTCTGCCGGAATGTTCCGGGCCATGATCTCTTTCATTTCCGGCTTTGTTCCCAGATAGGCCACATAGCCCCGGTCCCCGAAGAGGCCGCCTTCCTCCTGGACACGGCGTTCCCCGTAGCTCTGGTAGTCGATGTAGTCCTCCAGATTTGGGTCCACCTCAAAATGGCCGGACTCCCGAATGATATACCGCCCATATTCCTCCGCGGTGCTGATGTCCGGCACCACCGTGAACTCATGGAGATTCTCCGCCAGGGACAGGACCTCCTCCGGCGTCTGGGGCCAGACTATGTCGAAGACAGTATGGAACTTCTCCAATGCCTGTTCATCAAACGCTTGGAGGTATCTGGTCAGCGCGTTCAGGGTGTCCAGATGCTCATTTAGCGGGCATTCGTGCCCAAATATACCCCTAACCGCATCGCTGACCTCGGCAAGTTTCAGCGTTGCTGTACATTGTTCCGGCCTGTCTACGCCCAGCCGCCGCACAGCACGGCTGATTTTGCTCTCCGCGCAGGGAAAATAAAGCATTTCCTGTTGTTCCGGGCGTCCATCCGCAGAAAGCATGACAGAGACCGTGCAGCGTGTGTAGTAATACTCCGGGAGGTGGCGCCCGTCATAGTCTTGTGACAGCCTCATGCAGTTGTCATACACTACGCCATAGGGGGTGATGACTCCATCTCCGCTCTCTATCAGGAGCAGGGCGGTTTCAGTCCCGTCCAGGTTGTCCAGTTCCTCCATTCTGGCGCTTCCGCCATTTAGGGTCATGTAGTGGTTTCGTCCAATACTCTCCAGGTCGGAAAAATCCGTGATGACCGTGACCTCCTGACAGGAGAAGGTCAGGTTGATGAGGTCGACGATATTGGAATAGTCATAGCTGACAGCCGCACTTTGGAACTGTGCCAGCTCCTGGTCCGTGAAGCTGTCCAGCCGCTTGGCCAGATAGTCCAGCTCATCTAGATTGACCCTGCTCCCCTCCAGCCGCTTCAGGATGGGCGGGCCATCCTGGACCTCCTGCACCTTGCAGTCACGGTTGACGGCATTTCCGATCTCCAGTGCCTCCAGCAGCTCCAAACAGTGGCCGTATTCCTCCTCCGGGATGGGGAACGAGATAGTCACCACGCCATATTCCGGGTGTACGGCATTGCTCAGCGCCATCTGCATCATGCTCTGCCCTCCAGTCTGTCAAAGGCCAGCATGGCCCTGCCGTAGTGGGCGATCAGCGCCGCGTTCAGGATCAGCTCCAAAGTCTTGTCTTCCACCAGTTTCCGGTCACACAGCTCCGGAATAGTGATGGTCCTCTGGCTCTGCCAGATCCCCTTTGCGGCCTGGAACAGCACATACTCCTGCTCGCTGAGTGTCCGCACGGCACTCCAGCTCCTGATGTCAATACCCCAGAGATCAAATATGCGGGGGATGGCGCAGCGTCGGAGTGTTTCCGTTGCGGTCAGCAGGTACATCGCCGCCAGTGCCCGGTGATCGCTCCGGTGTCTGGCCAGAAACAGGGCGTAAAGTGCCAGCCGGTCAGTGTGAGCGGAGTCATAGTAAGCGATAGACCGTTTTCCCCGGAGCAGTTCCTGGATCCGCTCCCCAAGTGCGGTTCCCAGCCACTTCCGGTAAAATTCAGCGGCCAAAGATGTATAGGTGACGGTTCCAGCCTCGACACGCTCCTCCAGCCAGGGGCAGACCTCCTCCGTACAGCCACCGCGCCGGTACTCCGTACAGTGCTTGCAGACTACGTCTTCCGGCCGGTATCGGAACCGGCAGAGGACGGTTTGCCCTCCTCCTCGGGAGAAAAGTTGGGCGGCGTCATCATCTGCCGCTCCAGTTCTGCCAGGGGGGTGTCCTTGAGAAAATACTTTGTCATACGCTTGTCCTTTCCGGACAGAGCAGTGATCCCGAAAAAGGGTGCCCAAAAAGGCCGTTTCCCTCTGCGGGATCACGGCCTCGTCCTGTTTTATAATTTACATACAGTTACTTGCCGCCCTTTTTGAATCGGGCAGAAAACCAGCCCCGGTGTGATCGTTTGTGACCGATCACACCGGGGCCGTTTTTCCTATTGGTCTGTTTCTCAGCTTCGTCCCTTATCTGCGGCGTGGAGACGCTTAAAGGTCGGAGGTAAAGTCAGGACTGCGGCACTCGTCGATGCTGATGATATCGTCCAGGGGAACCGTTGTTTTGTCCTCCATGACCAGAACACGCTCAACCTCATCGATCCGCTTCAATCGTCCGGTCGTTGTAACATAGCGCCCGCCATCCTTTTTTCCCGTCAGGCTGGAACCATGTCACCGACACATCTGGATGTTCATCGATCCGATCCATCAGCATCTGCTGTTTGAGGTCCAGAGCCGCTTTCACATCCTCATCCAGCTCTATGCGCCGCTCTGTTAACCGGGCAGTCTCCACGAGAGCTGCGCTGTGTCCGCTCAAAGCCGCAAAAGGGGCAAACTGGGCGGCACGGTCCGAGAGGGACATCTGGGGATGCCGCCTGGAGGTGGGGTGCGGCAGATTCAGCATATCGTCGTAGGGTCCCGTCATGCCTGATGTCCTCCTATGGTTTCATTTCGTTCCTTTGCGGTAGCGCCCTCCTCCAGATTCATGCCTTTGAGAATGGCATTCTTCCCATATTTCTTCTTTATATCCAGCATGGTCTCCTGGATCCTCCGCTCCCGCGCATGGGTGGCGCTTGCCTCTGCCTTTTGTTTTTCTCTGTCCGCATAGTCGGTGAAAAGGTCCATCTGTTCGCACCCATCATCCATGGAGACAGCTGATTCATCCAGCAGGCGGTTGGCGCTGATGCTCAGCCGGCGGATCAGCAGGTCCCGATCCACGATCCGGTCATAGAGGCTGCAAACCGCTCTCAGCAGATCGTTTGCGGAGGAGGTGTAGTCAAAGTTTTCTGTGCCGACAGCGTGCTTGGGGATCCTCCGCCCGTAGCGGTCGGTGGTCACCGGCCCTGATAGCGATGATTTTCCACAGAGATTTTCAATATCGTAGCCGACTGTGAGCACCAGCTGATTGGTGGCCAGTCCCTTATCCACCAGGTCCAAGGCCAGAGCGTCCGCCATCTCCCGCACGACCAGTCTGGCTTTCTCAAACGTATAGGGGCACTGGAGCACCTGGCCGGAGACGATACTTTTATGCTCCGGCTTATACGCTTTACATCCGCGATGGTACAGGGTTCCCATCCCCATGCGTGATCAATGAGCAGTTCGGCGTTGACGCCGAAGAGTTGATACAGCAGTTCCTCGTTATGGTAAGCTGTTGGTTTTCCTATGGAGCAGCGGGCAATGTCGCCCATCGTATAGAGGCCGCAGCCCTCCAGCTTTGCCGCGTATCCTTTGCCGACTCGCCAGAAATCAGTGAGAGGGCGGTGGCTCCACAGGAGCCGCCGATAGGTCATTTCGTTCAGCTTGGCTATACGAACTCCGTCTTTATCCGCATGAACATGCTTCGCTACAATGTCCATGGACACCTTGGCCAGATACAGGTTCGTGCCCATTCCCGCCGCGGCGGTGATACCAGTAGTTTTCAAAATATCCAGGATGATGGTTCGGGTCAGTTCCCGTGCTGTCATCTTGTAGGTATCCAGGTAGTCGGTAATGTCCATGAACACCTCATCAATGCTGTAGGGATAGATGTCCTCCGGAGCAATGTATTTCAGATATACCTGATAGATCCGCGTGCTCCAATCGATATAGTGGGCCATCCGGGGCGGGGCCACAATGTAGTCCAGCTCCAGCGACGGATCCCGCCGCACCTCCGGGTCATTCCAGGAGGAACCGCTGAACTGATGTCCGGGCGCGTTCCACCTGCGCTGGGCGTTGACCTCAGCGACCCGCTGCACCACCTCGAAAAGCCGGGCCCGTCCAGAGATGCCATAGGCTTTCAGCGAGGGAGTGACGGCGAGGCAGATCGTCTTTTCTGTGCGGCGTTTGTCTGCCACTACCAGATTCGTGGTCATGGGATCCAGCCCCCGCTCCACACATTCCACCGAAGCGTAAAAGCTTTTCAAATCACAGCAAACATAGGTCCGTTCTTTCATGCCCCGGCCACTTCCTTTCAAGTCCTGATATAGTGTGTGCCCTGTGATAGCCGCTCATTCTACCCTTCTGACTATGAGCAGCGCCCTTTTTGCGGAGCTTTCCCGGTTTGTATGAGGAGTCCGCTGAACTTGAGGGCCCCATTGATTATAGCACAAATGTTTCATTGGTTCTATGGAAAATATATTGCGCAGATGACAATCATAATTGCTCTGGTTCTTTTCTGTGTTTCTGCGTTTAGCGCCCTTTTTGAACGGTACAGGAGAAGACCCGATCTACATTTCCATCGTCACGTCCGGTTGTTCCTCCTCTGACATTGTCTCCAGTTCTCTTTCATTGGACTGGCTGACCAGCTCCGGCAGATCCGGCACAGCCCATCTGATCTGTTCCGACACGCCCTCCAGCAGCTTCTGCCGTTCCGGAGTGATGGGATATGCGCTCTCCAATGTTTCGCTGACACAGCGGTAGACCTCGGCAAGCTGTTCATTGGTGAACAGGCGGTGCTGATCTATGAGGCCGGAGCGGACGCAGAAGTCTTGTTTCGCGGACAGGTACCCATTGGGGCCGCTTCCGGGGTCATAGTAATGGCCCTGCCACAGCCCGGTTCGACCGCAGCTCCACTCCCATGTGACAAACTCAACTCCGTATCTGCTGGAGTGACCGGCAAGCACAGCGCCGTTAAACTCCGCCAGAAGCTTATAGTTCTCGCCCAGTCCATCCGCTTTCAGATCCGGGGCCTGCTCGATGAGTGTCATGTACTCCCTGACCACACCGGCAATATCTGTGACCCGGCTTCGAGCCGCTTCTGCTGCAGGGTCTGTAGTATCATCCGTTCGGAAGCGGATGCCGCCGATCTCGGTGACTTGGCACAGCCTGCGGTCGTTCCATTCGATTGGCAGGTGACCATCCTCCACAGCCTGTACGGTGTAACCGGCTTTCTGGAGAGCAAGTTTAAGTTCCGCAAAATAGGTGTGCTGTGTGTTGTCCATGCTGTTTCCGTCCTTTCCTGGGCTTGGCGCCCTTTTTCGTTTGTGCCGGAAAACGAAGAACCCCGGCCTGTTGATTTTCTGATACCAACAAACCGGGACTCTATTTTTCGTATATAATTTTTCTGTACTCGGGCGCCCTTTTTGGCTTGAAAAAGGGCGCTGGCTGCCATCTGAGTTTTCAATTCTCTGAAAAACGGAGTTCAAATCCATCCAGATAAAAAAATTTCTGTCTGGCATCTTTTTTTGAACTTCAGAAATTTTGCAAATAAAAAAGCCGCAACACCTTGGAACAGTAGGCTTACAGCCTGCTATATCCAAATTGTTGCGGCTTTTTGGTACGCCCGAAGGGACTCGAACCCCCAGCCTTCAGAACCGGAATCTGACGCTCTATCCAATTGCGCTACGGGCGCGTCTGACACGTGATCATCAACGTGCCAGATTATTATAGCAATCTTTGCGCCGTTTGTAAAGAGAAATTTTTACTTTTCTTCGTCAGCGGTCAGGCTCAGCACGAACCGGGCGCCGGGAGTGCCGGAAAAGACCACCCAGCCGCCCTCCGGCAGGACGGCGGAGGTGTCGCCCCAGGCCCAGGAAGCGGCCACGGGCAGGCCGGCAGCGTCATAGACGGCGAAGCCGCCGTGCTCCGGCACCTGGACGGTCATGGTCTTGCCCGCCGCAGAACCCACCTGATACCAGCGGGCATAGCCGTCGGCCTGAATGGTGGACCAGGAGGAGGCACCGCCGAAGAGGGGCTCGGCTGCGGCGGAGTCCATATAGAGCCCTCCGCAGGTAGAGAGGTACTCCACACCGTTTCGCTCCGTCATGGTGATATTCTGCCAGTCCCGGCCGTAAAGCCCAGGGATCTGGGCCACGCCCTCGGCGCGGTCGGCGTCCAGGATGCGGTCAAAGACCATATAGCCGGGCATGTTCACCGGGTCGGTAGCCACGGCGGCGACCGGCAGGGCCAGGGGGTACTGGATGTTGGTATACTTCATGTTCAGGGCCAGGTAGAGCTTGCCGCTGCGGGCATCCCAGGCGGACTGAGCCTCCGGGGGCACCGGGTTGTCGGGGAGCTTCATGTAAATGTAAGACGAACTGGGCTGCTCCCCCAGGCCGGGGATGGAGGAGTAGGCCTTCTGCCAGAGGTAGGTCTGGCCGTTGTCCTCCTCCACGAATTTGAGCATCACCATCTGGTTCTCGTCCCGGAAGGAGCCGTCGCTGTAGTAGTACAGGGGCGCGTTGCCGGTGGAGAGGACGCCGTCGGCGGTCACGGTGAGCATAACCGCCGAGGTGGAGTCGCCGTACAGGCCGGCGTAGTCCATCAGCTCGGCGGGCATCTCCGCCCGCTCGGCGGCGGGAAGGGTGTGGGGCGTCTGATCCACCGCAACCCCCTGCTCGGCCAGGGCGGCAATGAGCATCTGGCTGGCCGCCATCTCGTTGTAGGTGCTGACGCCGCCGGAGGAGAGCACCGCCGCGGCCATATTATACTCGGGGATGACCACCAGCCCGGCATGGTAGAGGATGGTGTCGCCCCCCTTGGTCACGGCCTGAATGCCGCTGTAGGCAAAGGGGTACCAGTGGACGCTGTCCCAGCCCAGGCCGTAGGAGACCGCATCCTCGGTGTCCTCCGGCCAAATGCCCCGGGCGTACTCGTCGGCCATGGAGGCGGCAATGGCGTCCGCGCTGAGAATCCCGTCCTCACAGAACACCGCTCCGCCGAAGGCGGCCAGATCGGAGGCGGTGGCGTAGATGCCGCCGGTGCCGTGGACGCCCACGGTCTCGGCGGGGAGGGCGCGGGTCTCGTCCGCCCCGTAGTAGGTCTTGGCCAGCAGGCTCTGGTCAAAGTCCTCGCCGGGGAACCAGGTGTCCTCCAGCCCGGCGGGCTCCAGAATGGCCTGGCGCACGTAGTCGTCAAAGTCCATGCCGCTGACCGCCTCCACCACCAGCTCGGCCAGGGTGAAGCCGTCGTTGCAGTAGACGCTGAACGCGCCGGGATCGGCCTTGAGGGTCTGGCTGGACAGCTCCTCCAGCAGGGTGTCGGCCGCCAGGGTGTCCGGGTCGTTGAGCAGGAAGCCGTTGGCGATGGTGGAGCCGGGCAGGCCCGACGAGTGGTTGAGGAGCATACGCACGGTGATATCCGTATAGCGCCCGTCGGCCATAGTGAAGTCCGGCAGGTAGGCGGTCACCGGGGCGTCCAGCTCCACCTTCCCCTCGTCTACCAGCTTGAGGACGGCGGCGGCGGTGTAGGTCTTGCTCACCGAGCCAACGCCGTACAGAATGTCATCGGTGAGGGCGCGGTTCTCCGTGCGGGAATAATTTCCCGCGTGGCCGGTGAGGATGATCTCCCCATCCTGCCACAGGGCGTACTGGATGCTCTGGGCCCCGCCGGCCGTCAGGGCGGCCTGGGCGGCGGCCTGGGCGGTCTCCTCCCAGCGCCGGTGCGGCCTCCGCCGCGCCGGCGGGCAGCGTGACCAGGGAGAGGGCCAGGGCCCCGGCGGTGAGCAGGGAACCGATTCGTTTCATGTCCAATTCCTCCTTTTTGCTTGGTTCCAAGAGAACCATACACCTTCCACGAAGTGGAAGGTCAAGCATCTTTTTTAGAATAGCATCCTTTTCCACCGGTGTACAGTTAAAATTTCCTTAACCCTCATGCCAGGCCCAGCAGGCGGGCGGCGGAGGCCACCAGGAAGCAGACCGCCATGCCGATGCCGGTGGGGATGGCGATGGAGAGCAGGGTCCACTTGGCGCTTTTCGTCTCCTTGCCGATGGTCAGGCAGGTGGTGGAGCAGGGCCAGTGCATCAGGGAAAAGAGCATGGTGCACACCGCCGTCAGCCAGGTCCAGCCATGGTCCACCAGGAGCTGCCGCAGGGCGTCCAGGCTGTCGAACTCCAGCAGGCTCCCGGTGGAGAGGTAGGCCATGATGATGATGGGAATCACGATCTCGTTGGCCGGGAAGCCCAGCAGGAAGGCCATGAGGATCACCCCGTCCAGGCCCAGCAGGCGGGCGAAGGGGTCGAGGAAGCCGGTGCACCAGTTGAGGATGCTGTCGCCCCCCACCTGCACGTTGGCGCACAGCCAGATCAGCAGGCCTGCCGGGGCGGCCACCGCCGCCGCCCGGCCCAGGACAAAGAGGGTGCGGTCCAGTACCGAGCGCACCACCACCTGCCCGATACGGGGCCGCCGGTAGGGGGGCAGCTCCAGGGTGAAGGAGGAGGGCACGCCGCGGAGAAGGGTGCCTGACAAGAGGCGGGATACCCCGAAGGTGAGGAACACCCCCAGCAGGATCACCCCGGTGAGGAGCAGGGCGGCCAGCAGTCCGCGGCCGGGGCCGCCGGATGTGCCCACAAAGAACATGGTGATGATTGCAATGAGGGTCGGGAATGGGCCACCGGGGGAAGGGCAAACACTCAGAGACGGCAGAGGGTGAAGGCCAGGGCCGCCCCGTCCCAGTCGGCCCGCTGGAGGAGGATGCGGCACGCGGCGCGCTGTTCCTCCCGGGCCAGCTCCTCCAGCCGGGGGGCCAGGCGGGGAAACTGGGCGGAGAGGGCGTCCAGCGCCGCCTGATCGGCCGCCGCGCCGGACAGGTTGGGGCAGGAACAGGCCGCCGCTCCCCGGCGCAGCTTGGCCCGGCAGATGTAGTCGTAAGCGCCGCCCTTCCGGGCCTTGGGAAGCAGCTTCTCCCCGCACCGGGCGCAGAACAGCAGGCCGGACAGCAGGGCCCGCCGGTTGTGCACCACCGGGGCCCGGTCCGGGGTGAGCAGCTCCTGAACGGCCCTCCACGTCGCGCCGGACACCAGGGCGGGGTGCCGCCCCAGGGCGATGATCCAGCTGTCCACCGGGTTACGGGGGGCGCGGCCGCCGGAGTAGTCCCGCTTCTGGTAGGCCAGCAGGCCCCGGCGGCCGTCGCAGTCCGCCCGGGGAAAGCAGAGATCCGCCCCCAGGGCGGCGAAGTAGTCCCAGGCGTCGCGGTCCGCGGCGCAGTACACCGGGTTTTGCAGAATCTCCCGCAGGCCGGGCAGGGAGAAGGGCCGCCCGGTGCGGGCGGTGATGCCCTCCTCCGCCAAGGCACGGGACAGGCCGCTGAGGCTCTGCCGGGCCAGAAACAGCCGGAAGATGGCCGCGGCGCGGCCCCACTCCGCGGGGTCGGGGACCAGCCGGCAGGCGGTGCGGGCGCGGCCGTCCACGATCACCTCCGCCGTCCGCTCCGCCCGGAAGCCGGTGGGGGTGGTACCCCCCAGCCACCGCCCCGTCCGGGCCAGCAGGCACATGTTGTCCCGCACCCGCTGGGCGATGGTCTCCCGCTCCAGTTGGGCGAAGACGCTGGCAATGTACATCATGGCCTTGCCCATGGGGGTGGAGGTGTCGAACTTCTCCCGGATGCAGAGGAAGGCCACCCCCCACCCCTCCAGACGCCGGATGAGGTCGGCAAAGTCGCCCACGCTGCGGCTCACCCGGTCCAGCCGGTAGCACACCAGGGCCTCCGGCCGCGCCCGGCGGATGTCCTCCAGCATCCGGCGGAACTGGGGGCGCTGGAAATCCTTTCCTGAGAAGCCCTCGTCCTCGTAGACCGCCACCTCCTCCGGCCTTACGCCGGGATAGTGGGCCGCCAGATAGCTCCGGCACAGCTCCACCTGGTTTTCGATGGACTCCCCCCGGCCGGTGAGCACCGACTTGCGGCTGTAGATGGCAAAGCGCATCCGCCACGCCCCCTTTCGCCCTATGTGTACGCGGCGGGAGTGGAAATATCCCCCTTGACAAAGGAGGTTTGTTCGGATAAACTAGTCTCAAGAAAAGGTTTCTTTCAACAAACCAACCGTGAGGAGGTGCATGCAATGGAGGAGTATAAGCTGTTTGACGCGGAGTACCGGCTGATGGAGCTGGTGTGGAGCCTGGAGCCGGTGAACTCCACCGCCCTGGCCCGCCGGTGCGAGGCGGAGCTGGGGTGGAAAAAGTCCACCGTCTTTAATCTGATCCGCAAGCTGGCCGGGCGGGGGTTCCTGAAAAACGAGCACGCCACCGTCACCGCGCTGGTGAAGCGGGAGCAGGTGCGCCAGTACGAGAGCGCGGCGGTGGTGGAGCGGGGCTTCGGCGGTTCCCTGCCCGCCTTCGTGGCCGCCTTCCTGCGGGAGAAGAAGCTTTCTCCGCAGGAGGCCGACGAGCTGCGGCGGATGCTCGACGAAAGCGAGGGGGGCCATGACTGAGCTGTTTCTGACGGTGCTTCAGATGAGCCTGATGGCCGCCGGGGTGGTGCTCATCGCCCTGCCCCTGCGGTGGCTGTTCCGGCGGCTCCGCCTGCCCGCCCTGGCCTGCGAGCTCCTGTGGCTGGTGGCGGCCGTCCGCATGCTCCTCCCCGTGGGACTGGTCACCGGCCCCTTTTCCGTGCTGGGCTGGCTCACCCCGGCGGTACAGGAGCAGACGGAGGCCCTGGCCCGGACGGAGGAGATCGTACTCCTGCCTGCGGCGCCCGACCCCGCGCCCCCGGCGGAGCCCGCTCCCAGCTTCGCCCTCCCGGAGGCGGTTCCCGCCCCGGAGGAGGCGGCCCCGGCCGCGGAGGGGCTCTCGGTGCTGGACGTGCTGGCGTGGCTCTGGCTGGCCGGGGTGCTGGCGGTGTGGGGGTACATGGCCCTCGCCTGGCTGCGGCTGCGGCGGCGGCTGGCCACCGCCGTTTGGCGGGGCTCTGCGCAGATGGGCTGGTGGTGGGAGAGCGACCGCATCCCCACCGCCTTCGTGTTCGGGTTCTTTACCCCCCGTGTGTACGTTCCCGCCGGGGTGGAGGGGGAAACCCTGCGGTGGGTACTGCTCCACGAGCGGGCCCACATCAAGCTGGGGCACCACCGGTATAAGGCCGTGTACTTTCTCCTGGCAGGGCTGCACTGGTTCAATCCCATGCTGTGGCTGTCCTGGGTATTGCTGGGCCGGGATCTGGAGGTGGCGTGCGATGAGAAGGTGCTCGGCAGCGCCTGCGGCAGCCCGCGGGAGTACTCCGCCGCCCTGCTGGCCCTGGCCTCGCCCAACCGGGGCCCCCTGCTGCCCCCCGGCTTTGGGGAGACGGGGGTGAAAGACCGCATACGGCGGGCCCTGAAGTGGAAGCCCGCCGCCCCCTGGATGGCGGCGGTGCTGTTTGTGCTGGCGGTCGCGCTGGGGCTGCTGCTGCTCAATGACCCACCCTTCCCCGATCCCACTGTGAACGGCCAGTATCCCACCCTGCGGATACAGATGGAGCAGGATGGCCCCGGCGGCGCAGGGGGTGAGACGGTGGTCGACATGGGCGTGCCGGAGGCGGCAACCTGGCCGGAGGAGCTGCCGGAGGCAGAGCGCACCGCCTCCACGCCCAGACCGTGGGTGAGCCTCTATCTGGACAATGGGGCATTTCCCAGCCGGTGGACGATGACGGAATATCTGGTGGAGAACGGACAGGCTGTCCGGGCCCGGGAGGTAGGACTTTCCCCCTATGGGGCGGGCAATGGCTGGCTGCTCCGGCTGGAGAGCCGGGAGGATGCCCCGGGCGCGGGCATGGAGACCCGGCTGTACGTCCTCTCCTGCACCTGGCAGGAGGGAATCCGCACCCACGAGCTGGAGTACGCATTCCGCCTCAATCTGCCTTCGGTGCCCCCTGGCCCCCTCACCGATCCGGTGGTGGTGGCGGGGGATACCCGTGTCGACCTGGACGGGGACGCCTCCGCCACGGCGGCTATGGGCTCTTTTCTGCATATCACCATCCCGGACAACGTGGTCTCCTATGCCCTGGCGGGACAGGGAGCGGACGGCGGCTCCACGGGTCAGGGGGGCGAGAGCCTGTCCAGCGGCGGGGGCGGCTCCATCGGTGTCCGCCTGGAATATTTGGGCGGTCGCGCCCCGGGCGCTTCCTCCGACCAGACCCAGCATTATACCCTGACCTACACCTGGGCCGACGGCACAACCGAGAGCCGCGCTTTCACGCTCTACGCCTATACCCCACGGCCGGAGTGGGATGACGAGGGCCTGCGCATCCGCTACCCCGGCGATACGGAGTGGACGGAGCTGGACACCTTGATCCCCGTGCCCGCCGAGTGGGCCGGACAGGACTTGGCGGGCCGGGACGAGGCGGAGAGCCTGGAGGGTCTTCTGAGCGGCACCGGCGGCATGAGCGACGGCCTCAACGGCTGGTTCGTGTTCGCCATCGGCCACGGCGTAGGGGGCGCGGATACCTACGTCTACCGCACCCGCGACGGGGGGCGCACCTGGCAGGAGACTGGGCGGCCCGACCTGGCCCGGATGATGTGGTACCCCTCCTACACCTATTTCATCGACAGCTACACTGGCTTCCTGGGTCAGAGCTATTTCAACGACGCGCCCATCTTCCGCACCACTGACGGCGGCCTCACCTGGGAGGAGATCACCCTCCCCCTGGCGGGAGAGTGGGAGCTGTCCTCCATGTGCGCCAGCGGCTCGGATGTCCTGATGCTGCTCACCGGCTACAGCTCCAACAGCCTCTCCAATGCGGTGCTATACAGCGGGGACCGGGGGGAGACCTGGGAGCGATTGGCTCTGCCAGCGGACGCCAGCGGCTGGCAGACCGACGCCGTCCGCCTGCTTGGGGAGCTGCCGGAAAACGGGATCGCCCTCTATGGCCTCAACCCGAAGGCCACCGGCCTGGACGGTCTGCTGGTGGCGTGGGACGGCGTGCTGGCCTGCTTCCCCAGCCTGAGCTATGACACCGGGCCCCAGGCCGTACCCGCCCAGCTTGCCCTGGGGGACTACGACGGGGACGGGGCCGACGAGCTGGCGGCTATGCTCTGTACGGGCACTGGCACCGGGGTGAATGTCTGGTCTCTGTACGTTTTTGAACAGGACGGCCGGGCCCTTACTCTGGGCGGGATGCTGGATGCCGACGATGTGGCCGCGGCGGAGCTGGGCCTGCCTGCTGGCCGGTATGTGGGCAGTCAGGTATATTTCGGAACAGAGGGAGACGGGCTCCGGATCTTCCTGGGCGTGACCGATGACAGGGGCCTCAATGATATCGGAGAGCTCACAGGGGCGGTACGCTACGATGGCCAGACGCTCTCCCTGAACCCGGCAGAGCTGACGTACCAGGAGATTGCCTAGCTTCACCGGCTCCCCCAGACGCAGAGACACCGGGACGCCATGCGTCCCGGTGTCTCTTACTCCCCCTTGTACTGCTTCAGCGCCTGGGCCAACTGATCCGGGCAGGAAGTGGGCTTCCCGCCGCAGCGAATGCCGTCCAGGCGGCGGATGGCCTCGGACACCTCCATCCCTTCCACTAGGCGGGAGATGCCCTGCAGGTTACCGTCGCACCCGCCCTGGATGCGGATGGAGCGGATCACGCCCTCCTCCACCTCCAGCGTCATACGGCGGGAACAGACGCCCCGGGGCTGATAATCAATGATCATAACGGTCTCTCCTTTTTGTTGCTCGGCCCATCATAGCATACTTTGGATAGGATTGCAATTCCCATCCTCCCTGTGCTATAATGTGACCTAGTAGGCTTCTATGGAATCCCGGTGGGAGGTGAGGCGATTGGCCCCGAGCACCAAGCTGGCCTTGGCGAACGCATTGAAGAAGCTGCTGCAAAAGAAATTTTTGGATGATATCACCGTCAAAGAGCTGGTAGAGGAGTGCGAGGTCAACCGCCAGACCTTCTACTACCACTTTCAGGACATCTACGACCTGCTGCGCTGGTTTCTGGAGCATGAGACTTCAGAGGCGCTGCGGGGGGCGGATTGCTGGCAGGACGCCCTGCGGGCCGCCTTCCGTTATGTGCAGGACAACCATCTGGCCATCTATCACGTATACCGCTCCAGCGGACGGGACCACCTGGACTGCCACTTTTTCAGCCTGGCCCGTGCCATCACCGCCTCCACTTTGGCGGAGAGTGCACGGGACCTGCCCCTGCCGGAGCGGGAGCTGGATTTCCTCGCTGATTTCTACATGTACGCCATTGCCGGCATGATGATGGGCTGGCTCTCCGACGATATGAGGGAGGAGCCGGAGGAGATCGTGGGCCGGCTTGACCGCCTGCTGGAGGGCGAATTCCGCCGGGCGGCGGAGAAGTTTTCGGCCGGGGAGCCGGTGTCTTGAGTCTTGAGAGCGCGACGGGGGACCGCACGGGCGGTCTCCCTTTTTCGCGCCCCGGTGATTCCACATCCAGGGAGGGGTAATGTTCATGGATTATCATTTTCTCTTTGAAATCGCGGTCATTCTCTTGAGCACCAAGGTGCTGGGCATCCTCACCAAGCGGTTTGCCCTGCCTCAGGTAGTGGGTGCGCTGCTGGCGGGCCTGCTGTTGGGGCCGGCCATGCTGGGAGTGCTGCAAGAGACAACCCTGATGGACCAACTGGCCGAGCTGGGCGTCATCGTACTCATGTTCAACGCCGGACTGGAGACCGATCTGGGCGAGCTCAAGCGGTCGGGAAAGGCGGCCTTTGTCATCGCCCTCATCGGCGTGCTGGTCCCTCTGGCGGGAGGCTTTGCCCTGGCTGCCGCCTTTAACCGGGGGCCGGATGCCTTTCTCCAGAATGTGTTTATCGGCGTGGTGCTCACCGCCACCTCGGTGAGTATCACGGTGGAAACCCTGAAGGAGATCGGACGGCTCTCCACCCGCTCGGGCAGTGCCATTCTGGGCGCGGCCATCATCGACGATGTGTTGGGCATCATCGGCCTGACCGTCATCACCAGCCTGGGCGGTGGTGGCGCCAACGTGTGGGTGGTGCTGGGGAAGATCGCCGCCTTCTTCGCCGTCAGCGTGGTGGTATGGATGGTCATGCACCGGTTCGTGGACTGGTGGTTCCGCCGGTACAGCCGGGACAAGCGCCGCTTTGTGGTACTCTCCTTCGCCTTCTGCCTGCTCTACTCCTTCTTTGCCGAGGCGGTCTTCGGCGTGGCTGATATCACCGGCGCCTATATCGCGGGCCTGATCTTCGCCAACACCTGCCGGGTGGCCTACCTCCAGGACCGCTTCGATACCCTGTCCTATTCCCTGCTGTCCCCCATCTTCTTCGCCAGCATCGGCCTGAAGGTGGTCCTGCCTGAGATGAGCACCACCATCCTGCTTTTCGCCGTGCTGCTGGTGCTCTGGGCCGTGGTGTCCAAGGTGGTGGGGTGCGGACTGGGCGCCAAGCTGTGCCGCTACTCCAACCAGGACGCCCTGCGCATCGGCGTGGGCATGATCTCCCGCGGCGAGGTGGCCCTGATCGTGGCCAACAACGGCATTGCCGCCGGACTGATGAAGGAGGAGTTCTTCGGCCCGGTGGTGCTGATGGTCATCGCCACCACCATCCTCACCCCGGTCCTGCTCAAGCTGGTCTACCGCGGCAAAGAGCACGACTACAGCGATCTGCAGGAGAGCGAGCTGGTCAACGCCTACGAGGACGCCGCCGCCTTCGACCTGGCCTCCCAGGCTCTGCTGGAGGATCACGAGAACCTGAAGCAATCCGCCAGGAAAAAATAACCGTTTAACGGCGCGGGCGCTGCCCGCGCCGCTCTTTTTTTCCACTCAGGAGCATAGCCTTGTGGAACAGGAGGCGAGGCATATGCGCAGCAATCACCCGAGACACGTTGAAATCCGCCTGGCCGTCCCGGCCGACGCCGCCGCCCGGCGGGAGGCCCTGGAGGCCCTGCTGGCCGGGCGGGGCGATTTGCCCCTTTCTCCGGTGGCGGGAATCGCCCGTTGCAGGGCACGAAGTTGTTGGTCAGAATGGCGATGAGCCGCTCCCGGGGGGAGTCGATGATCCGGCAGCCCACCACCCCGGCGGCATTGCAGCCAAAGCCCATGCACATGGTCAGGGCCTGCTTGCCGCAGGCCTTGGCCCGCTGAAAGGCGTGATCCAGGACGAAGGCCACCCGGGGGAGGTAGCCGAAGTCCTCCAGCAGGGTAAACAGGGGAAAGAAGATGGCCATGGGGGGCAGCATGACGCTCACCACCCAGGCCAGCACCCGGTAGACACCCAGAACCAGGGCGCCGTGGAGCCACGCCGGGGCGTTTAAGTAGGCAAACAGGTCGCTCAGCCGGTCCTGCACCCAGAACAGGCCGTCGGACAGGAGCTGGGAGGGGTAGTTGGCCCCGGTGATGGTGAGCCACAGCACCCCGGCCAGAAGGAGCAGCATCAGGGGGATGCCGGTGGCGCGGGAGGTAAGCAGCCGGTCCAGCCGCTGCTCCCGCCGCCCGGCGGCGGACCGGAGCTGGGTGACGGAGGCCGCGCCGATGGCCTCGGCGGTCTCCACCAGAGCGGACACCACCCGCTCGCACCAGGCGCCGCCACCCAGGCCCTGCCGCTCCAGATCGGCGCGGGCCTCCTCGACCGCCCCCCACAGGGCGGCGTCCGCCCGGGGGTCCCACTCCAGAGCGGCGGAAAGCCGGTCCAGAAAGGCCCCGTCCCCCTCCAGCAGGCGCAGGGCCGTCCAGCGGGCGGGGAGGCGGCCCCTCAGGCGGGGCTCCAGCAGGGGCCGAAGGGAGGCCACGGCAAACTCCACCGGGGGCGGGTAGCGCACCGGAACAGGGGTAGGCGGCTCCGGGGCGGAGATCACCCCCTCTACCGCCGCCATCAGCGCCTCCAGCCCTTCCCCCCGGCCGGCGGCGGCGCCCACCACGGGCACCCCCAGACGGCGGGACAGCCCCTCCAGCTCCACCCGCACACCCTTGCGCTCCGCCTCGTCCAGGAGGTTGACGCACACCACGGTGCGGGGCTGGAGCTCCAGGGTCTGGAGTACCAGATTCAGGTTGCGCTCCAGGCAGGTGGCGTCGCACACCACCACCGCCCCGTCCGCGCCGCCGAAGCAAAGGAAGTCCCTGGCCACCTCCTCCTCGGCGGAGTGGGCCATGAGGGAGTAGGTGCCGGGGAGGTCCACCAGCACATAGCCCCGGCCGCCCCGCTCACAGCGGCCCTGGGCGCTGGTCACTGTCTTGCCCGGCCAGTTGCCGGTGTGCTGGCGCAGGCCGGTAAGGGCGTTGAACACGGTGGACTTGCCCACGTTGGGATTGCCCGCCAGGGCCACGATGCGGTCATCGGGCCGCTCACGCCGGAGCACCAGGGCGGTGTCCGCCGCCCCGGCGCCGGTGGAGGTGCTGGTCAGTCCCATAGGGCGTCCCCCAGGTACACGCCCCCGGCGTCACGGCCCCGCAGGGCGATGACGGCGCCGCGGATCAGGTAGGCCGCCGGATCGCCGGCGGGACTCACCGCCGTACAGGTCACCCGGGTGCCGGGGATCAGGCCGATGTCCAGCAGGCGGCGGCGCATGGCGGGCTCGGCCTCAATATGGCTGACGCGGGCGCTCTGGCCCACGCGGAGGCTGTTCAAAGAAGATGGATTCATATCGCCGGTCTCCTTACATACATTAGCTTGAGGAAACTTTGTTTCCGTGCTCTATCCTATTGCCGCGGCCCCGAAAGGGTGCCGGAGGACGGGAGGCGTGTGTGCATGTCCCAGGAGGGAAAACCGGATTTTTACACCCAGAAGGGCTATCAGATGCGCAGTCAACACGCCCTTACGGGGGCGATGGAGGATTATTTGGAGATGATCTGCCGCCAGGCGGAGGCGGACGGCTGTGCGCGCATCGGCCTGCTGGCGGAGGGGCTCAACGTGCGTCCTTCTTCGGCCTCCAAGATGGTGTATCAGCTCCGCGCGCTGGGGCTGGTGGCCTTTGAAAAGTACGGCCTGATCCAGCCCACGGAGAAGGGATGGTCGGTGGGGCGCTGGCTGCTCCACCGGCACGAGGTGCTCCACCGCTTTTTCTGTATGCTCAACGGCTCCACGGACGAGCTGGAGCTGGTGGAGCAGGTGGAGCACTATTTAAACGAGGGCACCGTGCGCAATCTGGAGGCCCTGCTGGAGTGGCTGGAGCATGGGGAGGGGTAGCGGCTCCATCCGGCCCCACCTGGCCGTCCTTCTGTTGCTGACCGGGGTGCTGGCGGGGCTGCTCCTCCGTACTCCGGTCCCGTCCGTCCCCACGCCGCTGCCCCAGGGCGAGGCGGGGGAGCGCATCGCCGCCGCCCTTCCGGCGGAGCTGTCCCCCCTGCGCCGGGCCTTTGTGGAGAGCGGGGCCGCCCTGGTGGGGCGGGTGGGCTACTTCTGGGGCGGCAAGTCGGACGCGGTGGGGTGGGACGCGCGCTGGGGCGTCCCGGCGGTGGTCACCGCCCCGGGCAGCAGCACCAGCGGGGAGAGCCTGCCTTTCGGGCTGGACTGCTCCGGCTTCGTATCCTGGTGCGCCGTCAACGCCGCCGGAGACCCCGCCGCCTTTGCCGCCGTGGGCAACGGCGTGCGGGCCCAGCGGGCCCTGTGCGCCCCGGTGGACTGGGCCGACGCCCTCCCCGGCGATCTGGCCTTCTATCCCGACCTGTCCCATGTGGGGATCGTGGCCGGCCGGGGAGAGGACGGAGGGGCTTCTGGTGCTCCACTGCTCCTACTCCCTGGGGGGCGTGGTGTGCTCCTCCGACGCCAAGGCCGCGGGCTTCACCGACCTGGGCCGCCCCTCCTTGTTTGAAAAAACGCCCTGATTCCACAAAAGGATTGACGAACCGCCGCAATTCCAGTAAAATAAAACCAATCACTTTTATTTGGCCGCAGCAGTTTGCTGCGGCCCTGTTTTGGTGTTTGGAGGTCGGTTATGTCAGAAGAACTGCGGGAAAACAAAATGGGCACCATGCCGGTCCGGCGGCTGGTGCTCTCCATGTCTCTGCCTATGATGATCGCCATGCTGGTGCAGGCGCTCTACAATGTGGTGGACAGCTATTTCGTGGCCAAGCTCTGACGGCGTGGGCAGGTCGTGTGGGCGTGAGGTGCAGCCGAACGCCGCGGCGGAAAACGGCGTGTTTTTGGCGGTGCTCTCCACGCTGGTCTTTACGGTGGCCGGGCTCACCCTGGCCCACCCCTTCATCGCTGTACAGACCGATATCCCCGATATCGTCTCCTCCGGCACCGCCTATATGCGCATCTGCGGCGGCCTGTCCTTCGGGCTGTTCCTGGAAATCATGTTCGAACGGCTGCTCCAGGCCACCGGGCGCACCTTCTACACCATGCTCACCCAGGGCACCGGGGCCATCATCAACATCATCATGGACCCGGTGCTCATCTTCGGCCTGGGGCCCCTTCCCCCCGCATGGAGGTGGCGGGGGCTGCCGCAGCCACCGTCCTGGGCCAGATCGTGGCGGCCGTCCTGGCGGTGCTGTTCAACCTCACCTGCAACCACGATATCCACCCAACCCTCCGGGGCTTCCGCCCCAACGGCCCGGTGATCCGAAACATCTACTCCGTGGGCGCGCCGTCCATCATTCTCAACTCCATCGGCTCGGTGATGACCTTCGGTATGAACCAGATCCTGTTCGCCTTCTCGTCCACCGCCGTGGCCGTGTTCAACGTGTATTTCAAGCTCCAGAGCTTCGTGTTCATGCCGGTGTTCGGCCTCAACAACGGCATGGTGCCCATCGTCTCCTACAACTACGGCGCCCGTAAGCGTAAACGCCTGGTGGATACGGTGAAATTCAGCGCCCTCCTGGCCGTGGCCATCATGCTGGTGGGACTGGTGGTCATTCAGCTCTTCCCGGCGGATATTCTCGGCTTGTTTGAGGCGTCCCCCGACATGCTGGCCATCGGTGTGCCCGCCCTGCGCATCATCAGCCTGTGTTTTGTCTTCGCGGGCTTCAGCATCATCTGCTCCTCCACCTTCCAGGCCCTGGGCAATGGCCTGCTGAGCATGATGATCTCTATTGTCCGTCAGCTCCTGATCCTCCTGCCCGCGGCATTCTTCCTGTCCCTCAGCGGCAGCGTCACCGCCGTCTGGTGGGCCTTTCCTATCGCGGAGCTGGCCTCTCTGGCCCTCTGTGTGATCTTCCTGCGTCGTATCTACCGCAGGGTGATCCTCCCTCTGGAGTAAGCGCCCCGCCGTCTCCCGCATACAGGGGCCGCCCCTACATTTCCGTGGTTCCGTTTCCAGCAGGCTATTCTGCGGCGCTTGGACGTAGGGGCGGGTGCCCACACCCGCCCGGAGCTGGCCGGTGGCCCGGAGGTGCGGGCCGATGTGGGCATCGGCCCCTACAGAGGTCTGCTGCGGCAGGCATCGTCTGGCCAAAATGCTCCGTAGGGGCGGGGCTTGTCCCCGCTTGCGGGCGGCCATAAAGGCCGCCCCTACTTCCGGGGCTCGTCTCCGGCGGGCTGTCTTTGCGGCGCTTGGACGTAGGGGCGGGTGCCCACACCCGCCCGGAGCTGGCCGGTGGCCCGGAGGTGCGGGCCGATGTGGGCATCGGCCCCTACAGAGGTCTGCTGCGGCAGGCACCGCCCGGCCAAAATGCTCCGTAGGGGCGGGGCTTGTCCCCGCCCGCGGGCGGCCATAAAGGCCGCCCCTACTTCCGGGGTTCCGTCTTCGGCGGGCTATCTTGCGGCGCTTGGACGTAGGGGCGGGTGCCCACACCCGCCCGGAGCTGGCCGGTGGCCCGGAGGTGCGGGCCGATGTGGGCATCGGCCTACAGGTCTGCTGCGGCAGGCACCGCCCGGCAAAATGCTCCGTAGGGGCGGGGCTTGTCCCCGCCCGCGGGCGGCCATAAAGGCCGCCCCTACTTCCGGGGTTCCGTCTTCGGCGGGCTATCTTGCGGCGCTTGGACGTAGGGGCGGGTGCCCACACCCGCCCGGAGCTGGCCGGTGGCCCGGAGGTGCGGGCCGATGTGGGCATCGGCCCCTACAGAGGTCTGCTGCGGCAGGCACCGCCCGGCCAAAATGCTCCGTAGGGGCGGGGCTTGTCCCCACCCGCGGGCAGCCACAAGGGCCGCCCCTACTTCCGGTGTTCTGTCTCCAGCGGGCTATCTTGCGGCGCTTGGACGTAGGTGCGGGCCGATGTGGGCATCGGCCCCTACAGAGGTCTGCTGCGGCAGGCACCGCCCGGCCAAAATGCTCCGTAGGGGAGGGGCTTGTCCCCGCCCGCGGGCGGCCACAAGGGCCGCCCCTACTTCCGGGGTTCCGTCGCTGGCGGGCTATCTTGCGGTGCTCGAAGCATGTAGGGGCGGGGGCCCACACCCGCCCGCAGGCCGTTCGGCAGGACAAGGCCCCCGCGTCCGGCGGTACGCCGTGCGCGGGGGTGCTTTTATCTCCAGAGGAGGTAATCAGAATGGCAAATTATACACAGCACTATCACCTGCACCAGTGGGAGCCGGAGGACAGCTTCCTCCGCACCGACTTCAACGGAGATCTTTCGGCCATTGACGCCGCGCTGCTGGGGCTTGAGCGGGACAAATGCCGCGCAGCCATCGGGCGGTACACAGGGGATGGGGAGCTGAGCTACACGGTATCGCTGGGCGCAAGACCCAAGCTGGCTGTGGTGGACAACACTTCATCCTTTTCCTCCGGCTATGAGCTGGGGCTGGATGGAATGAATGAGCGGAGCGTGATTATTACGGAAGATGGGTTCCGGGTGAACGGTTCTCCCCACGGCCTGAACCAGGAGGGGACGCTGTACCGCTATTATGCGTTCCTGTAGACAAAGAAAACCCCCGGGCCCAAAGGCCCGGGGGTTTTGCGTATCCTTACTGGAAGGTCACGCCGGTGGTATCAATGGTAACGGTGTAGCTGGGAGTAGCAACACTGCCGCCGCTTTCCTTGACCGTGTAGTGGTCAGCATCAACGGTGAACGCGCCAGTGGAGCTCTCAAACACCTCAAGGGTGATGGGCTCGCCGTCGTCGCAGACCAGCAGGGTATACTCGATGGCAGTACCGGCCGGAGTGACGTTGGCGGCACCGGCTTTCACAAAGCTGTCGCCATGCTTCCAGGCAGTGGGGACATCCTCACCGCCCTCGGCGGCGCAGGTGATCAGGGCATTGTTGGTCTGACGGACTGCACGATAGGTAGTGCTCGAATCCAGAGGCAGGGTGATGGTGAGGGTGGTGAGCTTCATACCATCCTGGGGCGTGATTCCGTTGAACAGGCCACCGCCCAGGGAACCGTTGGCCAGACCGGTGCTGGTATCCTTCACATCCTCAGCCACGGGGCCGACCGTGGTGTCGCCCACGGTGTCAACCACAACGTCCTGCACCTCGTCGGTGACAGTGTAGCTCATGGCATAGAAGGTGGTCTCACTGTTGCCGCGCTTCACGTCGACCTTAGTGATACCCTGGCTGCTGCTATAGACCTTGACAACCTCATAGCCCAGCTTTTCGAAGGAGTCGACCAGCAGATCCTCCATGTCCATAACAGTGGCATCCTCCGCGTTCAGGAACGCGAAATGATACTTGTTGGGGCCGCTGGTGAAGATCTTGACGCCCAGCTTATCGTTGGAGGGCTTGCCGGGCTTGTTGTTGCCGGTGGGGTCCTCAGTCAGGTAGCTCTTCACGATGAAGGCGGCCTTCACGACGTTGTCATCGTCGTACACCACATAGCCGTACTGGCCGTCCTGGAAGGTGGTGCCGGTCGCGGTCTCGTCGTCCACGTCGGTATTGTCGATGTCGTAGATCAGCTCGTCATTCTTGTTGGCCAGACGGACAGGGCTCTGCAGCTTGGTCATGTCGAGCCACTCGTTATCCTTGCCGGGATTCTGGATGGCGTTGTTGGTGGTAGCGTCGGTATAGACGTTGACATAGCGGCTGCTGGTGACTTTCACGTAGCCCTTAGCCACGGTGCCATGAAGGAAGCCAGGTTCTTGGAGTCCATGTCCATGGTCTGGACGATACCGTCGGTATTGCTCAGGACGGAGCGCAGATTGTCCTCGGACTTGACCTCTTCCATGGTGCCGTCCTCGTGGATGACGGTGTAGTAGAAGTAGTCATTGTAGACATTGAACTCGGGCATCACGAAGACATAGTCATCGTCGCCGAACTTGGCCTGGGTGGTGTAGAGGACAACCACATCGGCCACGTCGCTCTTATACAGGTCGACGATGCTCACCTTGACATTGCTGTTGTCAATGCCTCCATTGCCGGTGCCAGCCGAAGCAATCTTCTTAGCCATGCTGTCGTAGCCCACGGCCACGGAGCCGTCCTTGCCGTTGTAGTAGTACACGATGGTGTCGGCGTCGATGCCGAAGGTGCCGGTAGGATCGCCCACGCCCGTAGCGTTGGTCTTGATCTCCACATCGCCCTTGGAGATGTCAGCACTCAGCATCTCCTGACCAGCGGCGAAGAAGCCAGACGTGCCAGAAGTATAGTTCGGCTTCTTGGTAGCGTCAACCACATCGCCCACGGTCAGCTCGGGCAGGTCGATGGTCATCTTGTCGTCAGCGTTAATGCTGTAGGCAACCAGGTTGCCGGCCGCAGCACCGGCAGCGGGGTAGGTCTTGCCGACGCCGCCGCCGTCGTCAGTACCCAGGAACGTCTTCAGTGCCTCGGCGGCTTCCTCGGTGGTGTCGAGGGCGGAATTGTTCTCGTCCTTCCAGCTCTTTACGGAGTTATCCCAGTTCAGCTCGTAGGTCTTGGTGGTGCCGTCGGGCAGCAGAACCTTGACCTGGCCGCTGGTGTTCAGCATGTTGGTGGAGAATGCGGAGTCCAGAACCAGAGCGTAGTTCTTGGCGGCCGCCTCAACCTCCTCGAAGGCGATCACGTTGCCGTAGTCGTCCAGGTAGAAGTTGTAGGAGGTCTCAAACTGCACGCCATTGGCCTTGTCACATTCGGTCACGTCGAACTTGACGACCTCGGTGCGGGCGTTGGTCTCCAGCTCATCGGCCTTGTACTTCTCGCCACCGACGGTCATGTACTTCTCGGTGCCCTTCACGTTGAAGTGCTCCATCTCGCCAGTGACAACCTCGGGCTTCTCCAGGTAGGTGCGGCCGCCGTACTGGACGTACAGGACCACGTCCTCCTTGGCCATGTCCTCGTAGCCCACGACATCCTTATTGTCCAGGGTGCCCAGGGTGCGGACGGTCACGGTCTCCTTCTTGGAGTTGACGGAGGTGATGTCGGCCAGAGCCTTCTCCACGGACAGGACGTAATCAACCTCACCGTCGCCGTTGTTGTCGATGATGGTCAGGGTAGCGCCCTTCACGTTGGCGGTCTTGTCGCCATACTTCTCGGTGGTGTTGGGGATGTACTTGCCGGAGTTGTAGTTCCAGAAATACTTGGCGTCCTTGTCGGTCAGGCCGTTCTCGCCCAGCAGCTTGTCATAGTCCACCTGGGGGTCCTTCGCGCCGCTGTAGAGCACGGTCTCGCCGGTGGTGACGACAGTGTTCACGTCGGAGACCACGGGGTCGCCGTACACGGTGGAGTCAGCCAGGATAGTGGTCTTCTTGATATACAGGTTGACGGTCTTGCCCAGCATGTCAACGGGAGTGCTGACATTGAAGGTCTGGGTCTTGAGGGAGGCGTCCTCCTTGCTCACGGTGGTGTTGCCGGTGGTGGAGAAGATGCCCTCGCCGTTGTAGATGGTGGTCTTGCCCTCCTTCAGGGCGGCGTCGCCGTCATCGGAAGCCAGGGAAGCCCACTCGTTGGCCACAACAACGCCCTGCACCTTGATCACGCCGTACTTGTCGGCCAGGATGGTGCGGTGGTCGCTGTAAGCGATGGGGTAGTTGTTGGTGGTGTAGCTCTGGATCATCTCCACGTCCAGGGCGTTGTAGATCAGCAGGGCCGCGTCATCCCGGTTCAGGGGAGCGGACAGATCCTTGGTGAAGCCCTCGAAGATGCCCTGCTCGTCGGCGCGGACGGACACGTTGATGGCCCAGTCGGCACCCTCAAAGCCCTCGATAGCGGGGTCGTAGCCCACGGCCACCAGCAGCATCTTGGCCGCCTCCAGGGCGGTCACGGTGGCGGAGGGGTCAAACTTGCCGTTGCCGCGGCCGGCGATGATGCCGGTGGTGTAGCAGTAGTTGATGTGACCCTTGGCCCAGTTGGTGTTGACGTCCACCAGGCCGGAGTTGACGCTCTGGTACAGAGCGCTGTTGTCCACGCCCTTGTTCATGATGACGGAGAGCATCTTCGCCATCTGAGCGCGGTCAACATTTTCGGTAGGACCATAGGAGCCGTCGGGCTTGCCCTCGATGATGCCGAGGGAAACCAGCATGGAAACGGCATCCTTGTTTACAATCTCGTCCTTATCGGTGAGATTGTTGTAGCTCGCAGCGGAGGCGGAGACAACCATCATGCCAACCAGCATGATCGCCGCCAGAGCCAGGCTGAGAGCCCGCTTGAGGTTTCTCATTTGGATTTCCTCCTTCTGAATTTTGAGCCAGAGGGGCGTATGACGCCCCTTACAGGGGAGGAAACAATGCACATTTCGGGGGATAGGGATATAAAAGGCGGGGAAACAGAATCAAAAGGTTACTATGGTAGACGTTTGGTAGACAATGCGGGAGCGGGAAAAGTGAAAACGCCTTGGAACCCAAAGGGTTCCAAGGCGTTTCTGGTAGACTTTTGGTAGAACAAAACTCATTCCACAACGACGATGCGGACCTTGCCGCCCTCCTCGGGAGAGCGGTCATAGTAGACGGTGATATCGTCGGAGAAGGCCAGCGCCAGATTCAGCGCAGCCTTATGGTCGCCATCCTCGCCGGGCTTAAACCAATCTCCAGTAGTCTTATTGTAGCACTCTACCGCGTCGGAGATGGGGATCACCATGGAGTTGGTGGTCAAGAGCATGGCATCGGTATCGAATTGGGCGCGGCGGATGCCCTTGGCCTCGTTCAGCGGCATAAACGCGGCCATGCGATTCTTGCCGTCCAACTGGTCCAGAGAGCCGGCGACGCCGCCCATGCGGTTGGTCTTGGCGCCGTCCACAGAGCCGACCACATACGGTGTCATCCCTTTTGGAAAGCTGCCGTTGGTAACACTAATCTCACCGTTCTTATACTCACCGTTACCATTAGGATTACCAGGGGTTTCTTGATAGCCGGCAGGCTGGTAATGAATTATACCGTAGTCATAGCGGTCGCCGGTAACATCGTTAAGCACCAGCTTATCCACGCGGCCGGCCCAGTCATAGCCCACATAGGTAATCTTGTTGGCCGGGATGCTGGTGATGGTAATGTCGCTGCGGTCAATCTCCACCAGCCTGCCGTTGCTTACCTGCTCAAAGAAGCGGGCGCCAGCGGAGAGCTCCTTAGTGCCCATGCGGTTGGTGGTCAGGTTCAGCGCGGTGGAGGCGCCCTTTCCGTTTACCTTGCTCAGGGTCAGATAGTCACGCTTATAGGAGGATACCGTCACCAGGCAGCCGTTGAGCTTGGCGGCGGCGGCTCCGCTGTAAGTGGTCTGGCCCTCCAGGGTGAGGATGCCGTCCAGCAACTTGATGGTCGCCATGGTACCCTTCACCTCGGCCACGCCGACGGCGTTGGACTTGGCCACATCGGGAGAGACAGCCCCCGCCACCTGGCCGGTGGTGGTGAGCAGCAGGGTAACCTTGTCGCCCACCTTGAATGCAGCAAGATCCGCCTGTGCGCTGGGCAGTACGGTGGGCTTAGCGCCCATTACGGTGACGGTGGAGGGAGCGGCGGCGTTGGGGTAAGCGTTCTCATACAGGCCGCTGAGCTTCAGATCGGAGACAAACAGGGTATCGGAGGACTTGTCGTAGGTCCCCACGTCATACTGGCGCAGGTCGCTGAGCTCGGCGGGGATGCCGTTCTTGTAGATCTGGGCCGGGGTCTTGCCGCCGGACAGGGAGGCGAAGGGGTTGTTGGAGCCGGTGGGTTTGTTCTTGGCCACCAGCACGTTGTCGTCGCTGACGCTGGCGGTCCTGGAGGGCATATAGATGTATTCCAGCTTACCGGAGCTGTTGAAGCACAGACGCAGGCTGGCGCCGGAGCGCAGGCTGGTCCAGATCTTCTCGTAGGTGCTGGCGGCCTGCTCGTCGCTGGTATAGACCGGGGTCTCCAGCGTGACGGAGATGGTTTCGTCGCCCAACACAGGAATGGCGTTGGCCTCCGGGCTGCCCATGACGGTGACGGAGCGGAAGGTGCTGCCCTCCTCGGGGAGGACGGCCAGCAGTTTCTTGTTCTTATCCAGAACGAGCTGGCCGCGGGTACCGTTGAGCTCGCCGGGGAAGGAGACGCGGTCGGTCTTATAGGTGCCGGAGGTGGTGAGCACCGAGCCGGTGGTGCCGTCGTCGGCAGTGGCGTCGGTGGAGAGAACCACCACGTTGTCCTCCAGGGAACCGCCCAGGGTGGTCAGGTACACCTGGTCGCTGCCCTTAGGCTCAGTAAAGAGCAGGTTATAGAACAGAATCGCCGCCTGCCCGCGGGTGAGGGTGGCCGCGCCGCCCAGGCTCAGGCCGTCGGCCAGCCCCGAGGACTGGGCCACGGCCACATAGCCGTCATACCAGTTGGAGCCGGTGGCCACATCGGCGCTGCCATAGCCCAGCACCCGCATGAGGATGGTGACGGCCTCGCCGTAGGTGATGGCCTGGTTGGGGCGGAAGGTACCGTCGCCCACGCCCATAATCAGGCGTGTACCGCCAGTGGTGCCGCCATTCTCACCAGCAGTGCCGCCGATGGTGATGGAGGAGGCCAGGTTCACGTAGCCCCTGGCCCAGTAGGTGGGGCCCACATCGGTGAAGATGGTGCGGTTGCGCTGGGCGGGCTCCTCAGCGCCGCGGCCCATGATCTCCACGGTCATTTTGCAGAACTCGGCCCGGCTCAGGGTGCCGCCGGGGTTGAAGGCGCCGCCGCCGGTGCCGTCCACCACGCCCAACAGGCGGAGCATCTCCGCGGCGTCGGCGACAGTGGAATCGCTGATGTCGGAGAAGCCGCCCGAGCCGGACGCCGAAGCGGGAGGAAATACCAGTAGCCCGGCCAGCAGCGCGGCGGACAGAAGGCAGGAAATCAGTCGTTTTAATCTCATATTCTCTCTCCTTTAATCGGCCCGCAGGGCATCCACCGGCTGGAGGCCGGAGGCCTTGATGGCAGGGTACAGGCCGAAGATGACGCCCAGGGCCACGGAAATGAAGAAGGAGCCGACGGCAACGCTCGGGCTGGGCCATAGAATCATTTTAAAGGACAATTTGCCCACGATCAAGGTGCCGATGTAGCCCGCGGCGATACCGAACAGGCCGCCGATGCCGCAGATCATGCAGGCTTCGATCAGGAACTGGGCGATGATGCTCTTGCGCTCGGCACCGATGGCCTTGCGGATACCGATCTCCCGGGTGCGCTCGGTGACGGTGACCAGCATGATGTTCATAATGCCGATGCCGCCGACGGCCAGGGAGATGGCGGCAATGCCGCCCAGGAAGCGCTGCTGCATCTTGTCCTGCTCCTTGCTCTGCTCCTGCCAGGTATTGGGGGTGGAGACATTGCCCTCATTCGGGCCCAGCAGGCTGTCCAGGTAGCCCTGGAGCAGGGAGACGGCCTTGGTGGTCGTGGCGGAGTCCTTGGCCTTTGCCACAAAGCTATTGATTTTGGTATTGCCGCTGATGATGCGGTTCACGGTATAGGGAATGAGCACATAGCGGTCCATACCGGACATGTTGTTGGGGTCCTTCTCCTCAAAGACGCCGACAACGGTGAAGGGGATGCCGTTGATGGTGATCTCCTTACCCACGGGGTCAATGTAGTTGAAGAGGGTGTCGGCGATTTTGGAGCCGAGGACACAGACCTGGCTGTAGTTTTCCACGTCCAGGAAGGAGATGTCCCGGCCCCGGGCGATGGTGAAGTTGTTGCAGAGGGAGTAGTCCTGGTTGCCCATGACGAGCTGGGGGGATTCGTCCCAGTTGCTGTTGTGGCTGTCCATGGACTTGGCGCCGTACTTCAGAATAGTCTGGTCGTAGTAGTCCACGGTGGGGGTGAGGCCCAGAATGTAGTCGTCCAGATCCTCCATGCAGTAGTCCCGGATGGTCTTGGTCAGATCCCGCCCGGAGGGGCTGTAGGCATTGATGTTGACCACGTTGTTGCCCAGGCTCTCGTAGTACTCCCGCATCTGGCGGTTCTGGCCCTCGGCGTAGGAGACCAGGATGATGACGGCGGCCAGGCCGATGATGACGCCCAGCATGGTGAGGGCGGAGCGGGCCTTTTTCGCGGCGATAGATTTGACCGCGATCTTGAAGGCTTGGGTCAGGTTCACAGAAAGGCCCCCTCTCTGTCGCCGTCGTAGATGATATGCCCGTCGGAGATGCGCACGACGCGCTCGGCGGTGGCGGCGATGCCGTTGTCGTGGGTGATGAGGATGATGGTGGAGCCGTCGTCGTGCAGGCCGTGGAGGATCTCCAGCACGTGCTTGCCGGTGCGGGAGTCCAGGGCGCCGGTGGGCTCGTCGGCCATGATGATGGGGGGCTGGGTGGCGATGGCGCGGGCGATGGCCACGCGCTGCTGCTGGCCGCCGGACATCTCGGTGGGCTTGTGCCCGGCGCGCTCGGCCAAACCCACCCGCTCCAGGGCGGCCTCCACCCGGTCGGCCCGCTTGGAGGCGGGCACGCCCTGGTAGATGAGGGGCAGCTCCACATTCTCCCAGGCATTGAGGGCGGGGATGAGGTTGAAGCCCTGGAAGATGAAGCCGATCTGCTTGTTGCGGATGTGGGCGAGCTGCCGGTCGGACAGCTCGGTGACGTCCACGCCGTCCAGGTGGTAGTCCCCGTAGGTGGGGATGTCCAGGCAGCCCAGGATATTCATGAGGGTGGACTTGCCGGAGCCGGACTGGCCGATGATGGCCAGGAATTCTCCCCGGTCCACGGAGAGGGAGACGCCGTCCAGTGCGCGGACCTCGCTCTCCTCCCCCTCGTGGTAGATTTTAAAGAGGTTTTTTACATCAATGAGCATACCGGGGCCCTCTTTAATAGTACATTTCGTCGGGGTTCTGGTAGCCGATAAAGACCTCCTGGCCTTCCGCCAGGCCGCGGGTGATTTCCACCTTGGAATTATCGGACAGGCCGACCTCGACGGGCACGGCCCAGAAGCCCTCGGGGCAGTCCCAGGTGGGGTCGGGCTCCAGAATGGCGTTGGCGGGGGCCTCCTTGGACTTGACCCATACGATGACGCCGGTGCTGTCGTCGCTGGCGCCGCCGGAGGAGCCGCCCATGGAGCCGCCGCCCACGACGCCGCCGCCGCCGGGCATCGGCACCGCGACCATACCCAAGGGATCAGCAAAAGCGCCGCCGGAGTAGGACTGGGGCAGAGCTTCCACGCCGCCGTCCACCATGCCGCCGTCCATCATGCCGCCGTCCATCATACCGTCGTCCATCATGCCGTCGTCCATCATGCCGTCGTCCATCATACCGTCATCCATTCCGGCGGAGGGATCGGCATCCAGGGTTTCGGGGAGCTGGACGTTGGCGAAGCTGACATACTTGACGGCCTGGACGGGGACGGTGAGGCAGTCCTCCGACTCGCTGGCCACGAAGGAGTATTCGGCGTAAGTACCGGGGATCATGCTGCCGTCGTAGTTGTCCACGGTGACAACGGCGGGAATGGAGGCCACGCCGTTCTCGCCGGAGGCGGTCATGGATACGCTCTCCACGATGCCCACGTAGGGCGTGCCGTACTGGTTGATGTCCACCATCATACCGGCCTTGATGTAGCGGGCGTTGCGCTCGTCCACCTGAATTTCGATGATCATCTGGGAGGTGTCGGCGATGGTGATGCCCTGGCCGCTGGATACCTCCTGGCCCTCGGTCAGGCTGCACTGGAGAACCGTGCCGTCAATGGGGGCGACGGCGTTGTACTTCTCCAGCTCCTTGGTGGCCTCCTCCAGCTTCTCCTGGGCGGCCTTGAGGGCGTTCTCCTTGGAGGCGATCTCCTCGTCGGTGTCCTTGGCGCCCAACTGCACCAGGAGCTGCCCGGCCTTCACGTCGCCGTAGTCGAGCAGGCTGACGCGCTCCACCGGGCCGGTGGCCTTGGCGGTGATCTTGGTGGACTCGTAATACTCCAGCTTTCCGTTCTGGTAGGGGTAGATGGGGGTGCCGTCGGCGGCGGTGAGGCCGGCGGAGGCGTCCATTCCCTCGGCGAGGGTGCCGGGGTTGTCCAGCACCAGCACTACCTCGAAGTGGGTGGCGCCCTCGGGGGAGACAAAGCGAACCTTGTTGATCTGCTCCACCTTGCCGGTGACGGGCGCCATGATGGCGGGGATGGAGATCTGCGCGGTCTGCCCCACCTTGATGTCGCCCTCATAGGCGTAGCTGTAGTACAGGGAGAGGCGCAGCTTGGTGTCGTTGACCAGGGTGGCGATGGTGTCGCCCTCGTTGACGGTGTCGCCCACCTTGAGGTCGGCCACCTCCCGCAGGTTGCCCGCGTGGGGGGCGGTAATGCTCAGCTCCGCGATTTTGTCATAGACGGCCTGGAGCTCCTTGTTGCAGTTGTCCACCGACTTCTGGGCCTCGGTCACCGCGTCGCGTGCGGTGGTGTCGTCCATACGGTAGAGCTGCTGGCCCGCGGTCACCTGGTCGCCCTCCTGGACGAAGAGCTCCAGAATGGTGCCCGAGCCGGGCGTGACGGTGGCGGAGTCCTTGGCTTTGGTGGTGCCGCTGCCCTCCACCATGGACTGGATGGAGCCCCGGGTGACGAAGTCGGTCATGACCTCGCCCTTGGAGCCGTCCTCCCGGAATACAAAGTACCACACCAGCACGACGAGCGCGATGGCGATGGCGGCGACAATGAGAATTCCCGCGATCGTCTTGCCCCGGCCCTTGCGTTTCTTCTTCGGCCCAGTGGGGGCGGCCGGGGGCGCGGCCGGCGGGGTCATCACTGGGGTCTGCTGTTCGGTCATGTCTGTTCCTCCCTAAAGATTGGCGATTGGATTGCATTTACCATTGTACCACAAGCCGCGGGGCTTGGCATTACAAAGCAGTGACAAGTTCTTAAGGAAACCTTAAATTTGCCGCGGCTATCTATTAGACGAAAAAAACGCCCAAAAGTTTCCGCAGTTTCCAAAACTGTTTTTGCCGCCCCTACATCCGGGATTTCGTTTCCGGCGGGCTGTCTTGCGTCGCTTGGACGTAGGGGCGGGGCTTGTCCCCGCCCGCTCTCTGCACCCGGCCGGAGCGGCGGGCCGATGTGGGCATCGGCCCCTACGGGAAAACAAGGTGCGGGACACCAGCACACAGCGAATGGCCCCGGCCTGTAGGGGCGGGTGCCCACACCCGCCCGGTGGCCCCTGCAAAGAAAGGCGCATCACGTAGGGGCGGGGCTTGTCCCCGCCCGCGATCTGCCCGACGGCCCCTGCAAAGAAAGGCGCATCACGTAGGGGCGGGGCTTGTCCCCGCCCGCGGGCGGCCATAAAGGCCGCCCCTACGGATGCCGGGTGTTGTGGGCGGGCGAGCCGGGGCAAAAACAGCCCCCGGGGGGACGCGGATGTCCTCCCGGGGGCTGCGATACCTTATAATATAAAGAGGGAAACGGCCGGTTCTGGTCGGTTTGGCAGGGAACGGGCGTTGTTTTACAGCTTTGTTACAAATGCGCCGGAGGTGTTGACCTTTTGCGAAAGATGCTTTATCATGCGTACAGAGGCAAGGGGAGTCATACGCCCCTCTGGCTCAAAATTCAGAAGGAGGAAATCCAAATGAGAAACCTCAAGCGGACTCTCAGCCTGGTAATGGCCATGGCCCTGATTGTGGGCATGATGGTCGTCTCCGCCAGCGCTGTGAGCAGTGATTTCAACGACTCTGCTGAAATCACCAACACTGAGGCGGTTGATGTGATGACCGCCATCGGTGTGTTCGAGGGCACCGACAAGGGCGCCTTCAACCCCACCGGCATCCTGACCCGTGAGCAGGCCGCCAAGATCGTGGCTGTCATGCTCCTGGGCGAGGAGGACGCCAATAAGCTGAGCACTAACTCCACCACCTTCAAGGACGTGGCCGCCAACCGCTGGTCCGCGGGCTACATCGGCTACTGCGTGCAGCAGGGTATCCTGGCGGGCACCGGCAACGGCAACTTCGACCCCGAGGGCGAGCTGACCGGCCTGGCTTTTGCGAAGATGATGCTGGTGGCCCTGGGCTATGACGCGAAGGTTGCCAACTATGTGGGCAACGACTGGGCTATCAACGTGGCCGCCGACGCGGTGAACGCGGGCATCGCCCCCAAGGGCATCGTGCTGGCCGACGCCATGACCCGTGAGCAGGCCGCCCAGATGGCGTTCCAGACCCTGACCGCCGACACTGTGTACTACACCAACAAGGGCACCACTGTCATCGGCTCCGACGGCATGCAGGTTATCGTGGGTGCTTCCGCCCCCGTGAAGGTCGCCAACAGCACGACCGATGATTACCGCACCGTGAAGGGCGACAAGGACGAGGTGCAGCAGTTCTGCGAGAAGTACTTCTCTGACCTGACCCTGAACAGCAATAACCACGACGATTTCGGCCGTCCCTCCGACCAGTGGAAGAACGGCACCAAGGAGATCGGCACCTATGCTTCCACCGCCGATGCCTCTTACTCCGAGAAGGTCAGCTCCAAGACCCTGTACTCCGACCTGGGCCTGGATAAGACCACTACTGTGGATGTGACCGAGGACGGCAAGGCCAATGGCACCTTCACCATCGAAAAGGGCAACAGCGACGACGAGCTCGGCGGCAACGGCGTTCTGGTCGAGGCTTTTGTGGACAACGACGACAACGTGACCCTGGTGGTCATCAACACCTACGTGGGCGAGATCTCCAAGGTTACCGCCGCGAAGGACGGCGATGACCGCTATGTCACCGTGGACGGCAAGAAGTTCGAGACTGAGTCCTTCGAGAAGGACGACGTGGTTCTCTACACCATGGCTGATGGTGAGATCCAGACCATGACCCTGGCCGAGGTGGTTGAGGGCGTCGAGGTCACCAAGACCACCGGCGATTCCAGCTTCGTGGCTGACGGCGAGACCTACAAGTACAGCGCGAAGATGTCCAATAAGGGTGATGTCAAGGTCGACAGCGTGCTGGACCTGTACCTGGATTCCTATGGCTATGTCATTAAGGTTGACGTATCCAAGGCCTCCAGCGACTACGCCTACGTCGTGAACACCGGTGCCGATGAGGGCCGCTATGACGACGAGAGCTCCTACTATGCCAAGCTTCTGCTGGCCGACGGCACCGTGGTCGAGGCCGAGGTCGATGAGGACTGTCTGAGCGGCAGTAACTTTAGTGCAAAGGAAACCGCTCTGAAAAACATGCGGGGCTACATCGTAGAGTACAGCAAGAACTCCAAGGACATCTACACCATCAAGGGCGTCAGCACTTCTGCTCTGGCCGAGAACAAGAAGGTCGAGATCAACAAGGGCGAGTCCGCCATGACTCTGGACACTAAGACTGTCTACGCCAACAGCAAGACCGTCTTCCTGGTGCAGACCGGCACCGGCAGCAAGGCCACCTATAAGTCCTACACCGGCTATGCCAATGTTCCCGACCTGAAGGACAACAGCGGCAACTTTGTTTACTACTGCAAGAGCGGTAGCACTGTGGCTACCATGGTCTTCATCTCCGATGTGTCCGCGAGCTCTGACGACATCGTGTATGTCCTCAGCTCCAAGGCCGGCACCAAGGTGAAGGACAGCGACAACACCTACTACGAGTACAAGGCTGTTGTCAACGGCGAGATCACCACTGTCAAGATGGATGAGGAGCTGAAGGACAGCTATCCCAGCGGCAATGTCCTGAAGACCGATATTCTGCTGAACGTTATCGCCTATGCGGATGCTGAGAACGAGATTCTGGATGCCTCTGCCTGCGAGGAGTACAGCAAGAAGGATACTGACGACACCTATCAGCTTCCCGGCGTGGAGGTCAAGGCTGAGGCCGAGGATGGTATCATCGACCTGGGCGGCAAGAGCTACGCTGTTTCCGACGATGTAGAGGTCTATGCCGTCACCAAGGGCAAGAAGATTGAGACTGGCTCTCTGAGTGATGTGGAGAAGGGCATGACGGTTACCGCCATCGTGAAGAACGGCGAGATCGTCACCATCTTCTACGGCTCCACCACCTCCTCCGGCAGCGACAAGGCTGAGATTTCCGGCAGCGGTGTAAATACTGCTACCGTTGTTAACGCCTCTGATCTGAGCAGCGAAGCCAATGGTGCCTATGTTCTGACCAAGATGCCTGAGGATAAGAAGGATGACATCGGCGGTGAAATCACCGACAACATGTTCTTCACCTTCCGCATTACTGACAAGGATGCTCAGGATGTTGCTCTGTCCATCAAGAACAGCAAGGGTAATCTGATGTACAAGGAAGATGCCAAAGGTATGACCACTGGTTTCCATTACTTCTATGTGCAGGTCATTGGTGAAGGCATCAATAATTCCTCCAAGGGCTATGAGATGAGCGATAAGGCGCTTGTCGATGGCACTTATACTTGGACGATTGTCAATACGACCACCGGCGATGAGCTGATTGGCGGTACCTTCACTATCCGCTGAGTTCTGATCACCAAACCCCAAGAAGCAAGGAGGCCCCGGGTATTTCCCGGGGCCTCCTTGCTTTCTTGGTATAGCGCCGCGTAATAATAGGTGGTTCCCTTTTCATTGAGCTGCTGGTAGTCGTGATTGTAAAGTCCTCCCCCCAGCTTCCAGCTCAGGCCGTCTTGCGTCCACTCCACCTCAAGCAGCTCTCCATCGCTGGTGCTGAAATTAACCGCCTGCGTGTTCCCCCTCAGAAAGACAGCGTGGCATGAACCGCAGCTTACCCAAAGCGCCTTGGCTGGAATCCCCAGTGTAAGTGCGGTAGGCTCGGACGGGCCACAAGTTCCCGTACCCACGTAAGAGCCGAACAGAAGGCTGCAATCTCCCCGTCCGGCGAGGCCCGCGTCAATTTTCTGAAAATCCTCGTTGAAGTCTCTCCCCGTAAAAAGCTGTCCTCCGGTTCCCACTGGTGCAGGTGATAGTGCGCTGTATAGTTTGCCATCTATATTACCCCCTCCGCAGGCAAGGCCACCCCCGCGTCCGGTAGACAGCCGGACGCGGGGTTCCTTTCCCGCAGGGGCCGCGTTTTCCAGTACAGCAAAGGCGCTGCCCGCCCCCCCCTGCGGGAGGAATGAAAATGGCAGCTTATACGGAACACTATCACCTGCACCAGTGGGAGCCGGAGGACAATTTCCTGCGCACGGATTTCAACGAGGATTTCCGTGTGCTGGATAAAGCACTGGCCTTAAAGCCTGAGATTCTAAGTGGAAGCTATACAGGGGATGACGCCCGAAGCCGGGATATTTCGCTGGGGGTATCGCCCCGGGCAGTCTTTGTGGTAAGGCAGGACGGCGCAATGCAGTCCGACATGTATACCTATGGCGGCCTGGCGCTGCAAGGAGCGCCGGTCACCATGCGGGACGGAAACCTGGTGGAGATCACCAGCAGCGGAATACGGGTGGCCCGCGGCGACCTGATAGAGGGCAGATTCTACGCGGACGCAAACCGATCCGGAATGAGCTACTACTATATAGCCTTCCACTAACAAAAAGAGCCGCCCCCAATCGGGGGCGGCTCTCTTCGTAATAAGCCGATTGCAGTTAGATTACCACTTCACGGTGAGGGTATACACATCGTTAGTAGTAGAGCTCCAATCGCCGTCCTTGTCAATGGTGATAACCTTCTGGCCAGACTGGCTCATATCGATAGCCAGATAAATGTCGCTACGATTGGTCAGCTTGGGGGTAGAGGGCTCGGAACCGTCAAACTTAATCTTAGAGGTGCCGTCAGTCACCGCATCCGCAGGAACGGTAATCTGAACGATAACCTTGCCCTTAACCTGATCGCCGGAGTACAGAGCGCTACCGGAGCCGACATTGCCGGTCACGTCGCCGAGAACCACACCGCCGGACACGGAAACAGTTTCGCTGGTCTTGGTGGACTCAAGCTGAGTGCTGACCTTGCTGGTGTCGCTGATACTGCCAGTCACATTCAGGGTGCCGTTGCCAACGATAGCAGCATTTGCGGTCAGATCACCCTTGACGTTCAGGGTGGCACCAGCGGGGATCTCCAGCTTGCTGGAAATAGTAACATTACCCTCAAAGGTCACATCCGTGTACTGCTTCAGAGCAGTACCGAGATTGCTCTCGTCGGTAACAGTAGTTACGCTGTCAACCGCGGGGATGTTGCCGTAGGTGTCAACCACCAGCAGCTTCACCTCGTCGCCGGCGCCCATCACATAGTAGGCGTTGGCCTGGTAAACACCGGACTTATCAGTCTCGATGGCGATGGTGGGCACCGCGCCCGCAACGCCGGCCTTGTCATCGCTGTTGATGCCGATGATAACGGTATCTTTGGTGATATCAGCGTCGACATTGCTGCCCTTGTCGCTCAGAGAAGCGTCGGTGAAGCGGATATCGCCGTTCTTCTCGTTGTAGGCAATGATGGCGGTACGCAGCAGGTTGTCGACCTCGGTGACAGTGTAGCTGCCGTCCTTGTTCTCCTCGTAGGTGAAGATGTCGCCCTTGGACAGGGAAACCTTCTCGTCGGTCATGATGTCCTTGTGCTCGGTGGCGCCATCCCAGAAGGTGAAGGAAGACACGGTCTCGCCGTCCTTGTTCTTGGTGGTGGACACGGCGCTGGTCACATAGCCGTAGTTGCTGGTGATGGAGTTAACCTTCGCGTTCAGCTCTACGTAAGCCAGGACAATGCTGTTGTAACCGGTGGAGTTGTCCTTGTTAGCGTAAGCAGTGATATTCTTGTCCACCACAGAGGTAGTGCTGTACTTGGCAAAGTCGGAACCGGCCATAGTAGAGAACTTGCCCGCGCTATCCTTCACAAAGATCACGGCGTCGTCCGCGATTCTCTCGCCGCCGATCTTGCCCTTGCCAGAGCTGTTGACATACTTGCCAGTCACAATCAGGTCAAAGCCAGCCTTGTCGGCGTCGCCGGAGTTGGTCTTGGCCTCGGTCAGGACGTACTCGCCCTTCTTGACCTCGTAGGTCACCAGGCCCATAGTATCGGTGTACTTCTTGTCGGTGGTAACCACCTTGGTGGTGCCGTCGGCGAAGAGCAGCTTGGCCTGGGGGCCGTTGATATCGCTGTCAGTCTTCACGACCACGGCGTAGTCCTGCAGCTCGTGGCTGGAGGTGACAACCTCGGACTTCACGATGTAGCCGTTGAGCACAGCAGCCTTCACGGTGCTGTCCAGAGCCAGATCCTTGTCGGGAGTGGTGGTAACATAGTTGTACCAGGTACCGTCAATGCGGACGGAGTCGCTCTTGGTGGCCTCGATCTTGCCCTTGACCGTCTCAGCCAGGACATAAGTATCGGTGTCATCCACGGTGTTGGCGGCGTCGCTCTTGATGACATAGTCGTTCTTGGCCATGTCGTCGTAAGCGTTCACGTCCTCAAACTTAACATTGGTGTTAACATCGGTGTTGAAGGACTTCTCGCCCACGTAGGTCACCTTGGCGGCGGTGAAGGGGACGTAAACGACGGTGTCGATCTTGCCGTTGTCGTCGTTGTCGTAAGCCTTCACAGCGGCGGCCTTGTTGCCGCCCACATTCAGGCCGTCAATCAGCTTACCGGTGTAGAGAGCGGTGGTGGTCACATTGCTGTCCACCTTGTAGGTGGTGCCGTCAATCTTGACCTCATTATTGCTGAGAGTACCAACCTTACCAGCAGTGCTCTCCACGATCAGGGAGCTGTCGGTGGAGGCATAGACGCCGTACACATTCTCGCGGTCCTTATACAGAACCTCGACCTTCTGGCCGATCAGGTTGCTGTAGTCACCCTCGACCTTGGTGTACTGGCCCTTGGTGGTGATGCCGTTCATGTACAGGGTGTAAGTGCCCTTGCTGTCCTTCTCCACGTCGGTCAGCACGGCGTCGCCGTCGGTGATCAGGGACAGGTACTTGTGGCCCATGGTCTCGTCGGCGTACTTGGTCACGGTGTTCTCGCCGTAGACATTCTGGGTCTTCTGCTCCAGAGCGTACTTAACTTTGTTGAACTCAGCGCCAGCGACCTCTTTCACGGTCTCGTCAGCGTCGCTGCGGCTGTTGTACACGGAGCCGCTCAGGGCATCAACAGCAGCCTTGATCCCAGAATCAGTGCAGTTGTTCTCCTTGATCGTGAGCACCCACACGCGCTCGGTGCCGGTCACGACGGACTCGGTGCCGGTGTAGCTGTACTGGCTGGTGGTGTAGTTGCCAGCGGCGTTCAGCTCAACCATGTCGGCGTCCAGAGCATTGTAGATCATCTGGGCGGCATTGTCACGGGTCAGCAGGGTGTTGGCGTTCAGATTGGACAGTTTCTTGTAAAGACCGTTCTGGTTGGCCAGCACGTTGGTGTTGATGGCCCAGTCGTTGCCCACCAGGCCGGACTTCTCGGCGCTGTAGCCCAGCACGCCCAGCAGCATCTTGGCGGCCTCGGTGGCGCTCACGGTGCCGGTAGGATCAAACTTGTTGTTGCCGCGGCCAGCGATGATGCCGTTGGCGGCGCAGTACTCAATGTAGGACTCTGCCCAGGTACCCTTGATGTCGGTAAAGGTGGGGGTGTCCTTGACGCCCAGCACGGGATCCACACCGCCGTTGATGGCGACGCAGAGCATCTTGGCCATCTCGGCACGGGTCACGTTGCCGGTGGGGTCAAAGTAGCTGCCGTCTTCCTTACCATTGATGATGCCCAGGGCAGTCATGGTAGAAACGGCGTCCTTGTTTACGATCTCATCCGCATCGGTGAAATCGCTCGCGTTCACCGCGCTGGCACCAACACTCATCATGCCCACGAGCATGACGGAGGCCAGAGCCAGGCTGAGAGTCCGCTTGAGGTTTCTCATGTTTGGAATTCCTCCTTCTAAATTTTGAGCTTTCGGGGCATCCTACTCACGACTGCGCGTTTCAGTCAAGTATGACGCCCCTTACAAAGGAGAAATAGGTACAAATATCTGCTCGTTTTCACCTAAAAAACTCGGTGACGGCATGGAAAGGTTTGCTTGGTAGGCATTTGGTAGACAATCCTGACAGGGAAAAAGGGCTGAGGCCCTGAAACCAGAAGGGTTTCAGGGCCTCAGGTGGTAGACATTTGGTAGACGGAATCTCCAAACACGGCTGTAGACTGTCCGGGTTTGGGCGTGCGGCGGATAGTGGGGTGTCCCTACATGGGGAGGAGATGTAAAAAATATGGCAAATTATACGGAACACTATCAACTGCACCAATGGGAGCCGTCCGACAGCTTTTTGCGGACGGACTTCAATCAGGACTTTGCCAGGATCGACACAGGCATGCGGGCCGCCAAGGCCCAGGCGGAGCGGCTGGAACGGGAGAAGGCCGAGATCAGCACAGGAGCCTATACCGGCGACAATGCCGCCAGCCGCACGATTCACCTGGGATTCCGGCCCAGGGCGGTTCTGGTGGAGATGGCGCTTGGCAACCGCTATGGAAGCAACGGCGGCGAAAGCATCAGCGGCGGCCTGGCGGTAGACGGCTGGCCAGTGTTCTATCAGGACATCAACGGACCATGCACGCCCGCCATCCAGATCCAGGCCAGCGGCTTCGCCGTTACCCAGGACAGCCGGAACCGCTCCTATATGAACTACAGCGGCACCAAATACCATTATTTCGCGGTGAAATAGAACATCCCCCCGGGCATAAGCCCGGGGGGATGTTTCAATATGGTCAGGCGTAAGTGTAGGTAATATCACCAGGGGTCAGCGTACCGCCAGCCTCATAGGAGATAGTGATGCTGAAGGTAATGGTATTGCCCGTAGCGGCTCCGCTCAGGTCAACGCCATCGCTCGTGAAGGTGAGGGCAATCTCGTTGGAAGCAAAGGCAACGGAATTGGTGTCCTTGCCACCTCCCAGAGTCGCACCGCCAACAGTGCTGGCAGTTGCAGTCAGCTTGGTAATCTTGGCGCTGATGTCAGCAGAGATGTCAAACTTAAACTGCGCGGTGGCCAGACCGTCGGAAGCGCTCTTATCGTTAGCACCAGCCTCCATGACGGTGGAACCGTACACAGCGGTCAGAGTAACATCGCTACCGCCAAGAGTCACAGTAGCGCCGGGCTTGTAAACCTTGCTGTTGGTGGCATCATACCAGCCCAGGAACTGGTAGCCAGTCTCAGCAGCAGGTACCGCAGGAGCGGTCACAGAGGTAGCATCGAACTCGGCATCGGGAGCCGCAGCGCTTGTATAGGGAGCGCCGGGAACCTCATAGGTAGCCTTATACACCCGAGTGAAATTGCTGGAGCTAATCGGGGTGTCACCGTTAGAAAGATCACCCACATTTACAGTGATGCACTTGTCGGAATCCACTTCGTAGTTCTTGCCATTAAAGGCGTAGTTTTCTCCAGCATTCCAGTCAGAGTTCTGGATCGCAACGGTGGTGGCATCAGCGGGGATGGTCACCTGCTTGCCGGAACGGCTGTCCTCCTCGGTCAGAGGAGTCTGGCTGTTGCCGGCATAAACAGCAAATTTGGCGGCATCCGCAGTGCTGTAGCTGATGGTCTTGGCGGTGTAAGTACCCACGGTCACAGTGGCAAGATTGCTGACCACGACGCTCTCGATTTTGCCGGTCTCGGTGTTGGTCACCTTCACATAGAAGTAGTGGGAACCGGCAGACAGGGTGTTGGCGGCAACACTCAGAGTGTTGGTCTTGGCGCCGGTGTAGCCAGCCACATTGACCAGAGAGGTGTCGTCGTTGGGGGTGTTGGTGCTGTTGTCAGCGCTCTTGAACCACTCGTAGCTCAGAGTGCCGGGAGCGGTGGCGGTCACAGACAGGGTCAGCGCCTGGTTCTCGGTAATATTGGAGTTCGCGGCAGGCTGAACAGTAATGTTGGCATTGGCGGCATACACGCCGTCCAGGGTGCTCAGAATGTAGGCGGCGCGGACAATGTTCTTGTCGCTGTCGATGACCATGACAACCTCGCGGCCCACGTTCTCGGAGAAGGAGCCGACAGGAGCCTTCTCATAGCTGTTGTCCACGTCCTCCACGTTCCAGATGTTGTTCTCATAGGTGAAGGTGCCGTCGCCGTAAGTACCGGTAACCAGGTTGGTCATGGTCTTGTCGGTGTAGAGGGCCACGGTGCCGGTGCGCAGCTGACGGGCATAGCCGCGGACGATCTCCAGGTTGCTGGCCTGGTTGTCATCGCTGGAGAAGTTGGGCTTGGTCAGGTCGGAAACACCGTTGCCGTCAGTGGTGTAGGCATAGGGAATGCTGAAATCGTCGGAGGTGTTGAAGATACTGTTGTAGTCGTTGCGGGTGATCTTCAGGGTGGTCACAGTGCCATCCATCAGAACCACGTTCAGGGTGGCATACTTGCTGTCCACGCTGCTGCGGCTCAGAACGAAGGCATAGTCCTTCTCCACGGCCACGCCCTTGGCGTCAAACAGCACGGTGGAGGCCAGGGTGGACTTGCTGTCCAGGAAGCGGGCGGAAACAATCTTGTTGTTATCCACATGAGCCATCTCATTGTAGCCGACAGCCACGCCGTAGGTGATATCGCTGGGAGTGCTGTTGTCATAATAGAAGGCCACAGTGTTCTTGTCTACGGTGATCTGGCTGTTGTTGCTGTTGTAGCGGATACGGGCGGCGCCGGTCTCATAGGCGCTGCTCATGGTCTGCTGCTTCACGTCGGCGGGGTTGAAGACGTCGGTCACCACGGAAACCTCGTCGTTGCTGCCCACGATGGACTTAATGGTCAGCACATTGTCATCGTTCAGGGAGTAGGCGATGACATAGCCAGCAGCGCGGCCGTCCTTGTAGTCGGCGTCGTTGATACCAGCAGTACCAGTCGTATCAATGTTCTTGTTGACAAAGGCGCCGGTATTACCAGTCTCAACAGGAGTCTTCCAGGGGGCGGTAGCGGAGTTGTCGGAGTCGGAGGTGCCCAGGAAGCCCTTCAGCTCCTGAATGCCCTGATTTTTGCTGTATTTCTCAGTATGGCTGTTAGTGGTGAGAACGTCAGCAACCTGCTCGCCCACGTTCTTGGCGGAGGCGGAGAAGTTCAGGGTGTAGACGCCCTCGGTGCCGTCGGCCAGCAGGACCTTGATCTTGCCGGAGGCATCGGAGGCAAAGGCGCCGGGCTCATAGCCGGAGTCCAGAACCAGGGCGTAGTCGTACAGGCCCTGCTCGGAGGGACGGTAGGCAATGACGTTGCCGTTGCTGTCCAGGATAAAGTCGTAGTCGGAGTCGAACTCCACGCCGCCGTTGTCGCACTTGAGCACGTCGAACTCATAGGTGTTGTCAGCGGTGTCAGCCTTGTACTGGATGTAGGAGGGGTGGTACTCGGTGCCGCCCACGGTGATGGTCTGCTCCTTCTCCTTGTTGGCAGCATAGGACTCCATCTGGCCGGTGATCACCTGGGGCTCGGAGACATAGTAGCGGCCGCCGTAGGAGACGGTCAGAACCAGGTCGCCCTCAGCCAGGTCGGCCTCAGTCACGATGTCCTCGTTGTCAATGGCCTTGTTGGAGTTGAAGGTGTTCAGAGTGGTGGTCTCCTTGGAGTCGCTCTTGGCGATGACCTGGGACAGGGTCTCCTGGAGGTACAGCACGTACTCAACCTCGCCGTCGTTATCGTTGTCGATGGCGGTCAGCTCCACGCCGTAGCCGTTGGTCTTGCCCTTCACGCTGTTGAAGCGGTCGCCGGACTCGAAGCCCATGGCCTTGGTGGCGGCAGCCTCGTCCTTCATTACGCCGTAGTTGACGTAGTAGGCGGTATCGCCGTCCACGCTCAGGCCGGTACCCTTCAGGAAGTCCTTCATGGTGTCCTGGGTGTCGGCGGTGGTCTTGACCACGTTGTTGTTGCCGTTCACATACACGCCCAGAACCTCGGAGTTGGCCAGAACGGTAGTCTTGCGCACATACATGGTCACAGTCTGACCCAGCATGTCGACGGGAGTGGACACGTTGAAGATAACGGGGTTCTTCTCCTCCTCATACTCGCCCACAACGGTGTTGCTGGTGGTGGACTTGTAGACCTTTACGTGATCCATCTTGGTCTTGCCGGTGGCCAGGGAATCCTCGCTGTCGGTATCCTCCAGCTGGGCCCACTCGTTGCCGGTGACCACGCCCTCCACCTTGTACACGCCGTACTTAGTGGACAGCAGGGTACGGTGATCCCCAAAGGCAATTGCGTAGCCGTTCTCGTACTTCTGAATCATCTCGATGTCCAGAGCGTTGTAGATCAGCAGCGCCGCGTTGTCGCGGGTCAGAGGATCAGCGGTAGCTACACTCAGGTCATCAAAGATGCCCAGGGTAGAGGCCAGAGAGGCGGTCTTGATGGCCCAGTCGGCACCGGTCAGGCCCTCGAGCTGCGCGTCGTAGCCGGCGGCCACCAGCAGCATCTTGGCGGCCTCGTTGCCGGTAACGGTAGCGGCGGGGTCAAACTTGCCGTTGCCGCGGCCGGCGATGATGCCCAGGCTGTAGCAGTAGTTGATGTAGCTCTCAGCCCAGTGGCCCTTCACGTCGGTCAGGCCGGTGTTCATCCCGACATACAGGCCGTCCACATCGGCGCCCTGATTCAGGACGGTGGCGATCATCTTCGCCATCTCGGCACGGGTCACGTTGCCGGTGGGGTCAAAGTAAGACCCGTCTTCCTTGCCGTTGATCACGCCCAGAGTAGTGAGCATGGAAACGGCATCCTTGTTGACGACTTTGTCCTTGTCGGAAAAGTCGTCGAGGCCCGTAGCGCTGGCGGAGACAACCATCATGCCGATGAGCATGATCGCCGCCAGAGCCAGGCTGAGAGCCCGCTTGAGGTTTCTCATTTGGATTTCCTCCTTCTGAATTTTGAGCCAGAGGGGCGTATGACGCCCCTTTCAGGGGAGGAAACAATGCACATTTCGGGGGATAGAGATATAAAAGGCGGGGAAACAGAATCAAAAGGTTGCTATGGTAGACGTTTGGTAGACAATACGGGAGCGGGAAAAGTGAAAACGCCTTGGAACCCAAAGGATTCCAAGGCATTTCTGGTAGACTTTTGGTAGACAAAAAGTAAAAACACAAAAGAAAGGTGGACGGAAATGGGCCACTTTTTCGGGGATGCGGAGTGGAGGTGAGGAGGGAAACGCGTGAAGAACGAGCGGGCACGGCTGCTGCGGAGGATGGAGCGGCTGGCAGGTTGCAGAGTAAATGACGCGGTAAAGCTGGCGTTCCTGGACGGAGAACAGCTAGGAGAGATCGACGGGCTGGATCTGGGAGCGCTGAAGGAGTTCAAGCGCAGCGGAAACGGCGCGGTGGAGCTGAAGCTGGTGGATCGGGCGGCCGTGCTGGAGCGGCTGGTGGAGCTGTCCGGCGGCCGGGAGGACGGGGCGGAGGAGTTTTTCCGGGCGCTGCGGGAGAGCGCCGATGCGGTTTAGGGCCTTTTCCCGGCAGCAGAGGCGTGTGCTCACCTGGTGGTGTTCCGCCGAGGGGCAAAGCCGGGAGGCGGTTATTTGCGACGGAGCGGTACGCAGCGGAAAGACCCTGTGCATGGGGCTGGCCTTCTTCCTGTGGGCCACGGCCTGCTTCGACGGCATGGCCTTCGGGCTGTGCGGCAAAACCATCACGGCGCTGCGGCGCAACCTGCTGCGGGAGGTGCTGCCTACGCTGGGGGCGCTGGGGTTCCAGTGGAGGGAGCAGGCATCCCAAAACCGGCTGACGGTACGGCTGGGCGGGAAGGAGAACACCTTCTACCTCTTTGGCGGCAGAGACGAGGGAAGCGCGGCCCTGATTCAGGGCATCACGCTGGCGGGGGTTCTGCTGGATGAGGCGGCCCTCATGCCCCGCTCCTTCGTGGAGCAGGCCTGCGCCCGGTGCTCCGTGCCGGGGAGCCGGATGTGGTTCTCCTGCAACCCGGAGCACCCGGAGCACTGGTTTTACAAGGAGTGGATTTTAAAGGCGGAGGAGCGGCGGGCGCTCTACCTCCACTTCACCATGGAGGATAACCCGGCGCTGACGCCTCAGGTGCGGGAGCGGTACGCGCGCAGCTTCAGCGGCGCCTTCTACCGGCGGTTTGTGTTGGGGGAGTGGGTGGCCGCCCAGGGGCGGGTATACGATTTCTTCGACGAGAGCTGGGCGAGGCCCGTCCCGGTGGGCGGCATGGAGCGGTGGTGCATCTCCTGCGATTACGGTACGGTCAACCCCACGTCCCTGGGGCTGTGGGGGCTGCGGGACGGAGTGTGGTACCGGGTGGCGGAGTCCTACTATGACGCCCGGGCCGAGGGGCGGCAGAGAACCGACGGAGAGCACGCCGACGCCCTGGAGCGGCTGGCGGGGGGACGGCCCATCTGGAAGGTGGTGGCCGACCCGTCGGCGGCCAGCTTTATCGAGACCCTGCGCCGGCGGGGATGGCGGGTGGAAAAGGCCGACAACGACGTGCTGGCCGGTATCCGAACCACCGCCGAACTGCTGCGGCGGGGGAGGCTGGTGATCTGCCAGGGCTGCGCCGACGCCCTCCGGGAGTTTACCCTCTACTGCTGGGATGAGAAGGCCGGGGGCGACCGGGTAAAAAAAGTCCACGACCACGCCATGGACGACATCCGCTATTTTGCCGCCAGTGTTGCGGCGGGAGAGCGGGGGTACGTTGGAGGCCTGTGTGTGGAGCGGGGGCGGTTTTAGCGCGGAGTGCGCCAGGGCGAAGGACGGGAGGAGAGCATGGGTATATTTGCAAGGAAAAGAGAGAACGGGGCCGGGGCGGCGGTGCAGCTCCGGGAGGGGGGACGGCACCCCTTCGGCGTGCTGGACGGGTATGTGCCTCTGAGCCAGGGGGAGATGGAGCTCTACCGGAGCATACGGGAGGCTGTCCCCATTGTGGACGCCGCCCTGCGCAAGCTGGTGCGGCTGGCGGGCGGGGTCAAGGTGTCCTGCCGGGAGAGCGCTGCCCAGGAGGGGCTGGACTGGTTCCTCCAGCATGTGAACACCGGGCGCGGACAGCGGGGTATCCAGTCCTTCCTGGACGGCTACCTGGACTCCATGCTCACCTTCGGCCGGGCGGTGGGGGAGATCGTCCCCGACCGGCGGGGCCGGGAGATCGCGGCGGTGCTGTGCGGCAACCCGGCGGACGTGGAGATTCGGGAGGGGGAGTCGCCGCTGGAGTTTACCCTGTGGGGACGGGATGGGGACGGGCAGCTCCGGGAGCTGCCCCGGCAGGAGCTGCTGCTCTTTACCCCCTTTCAGCCGGAGGTGGGCAGCCCCTACGGCGTGAGTCTGCTGCGGTCCATGCCCTTCCTGACCGGAATCCTGCTGAACATCTACCAGGCGATGGGGATGAACTGGGAGCGGATGGGCAACGTGCGCTTCGCGGTGGTCTACAAGCCGGGGGACGCGCCCCTGGAGCAGTCCATGGCCCAGGAGCGCAGCCGCCAGATCGCCCGGGAGTGGTCCGCAGCCATGGAGGCGGGGCGGGACGGCCGGGTGCGCGATTTTGTCGCCGTGGGCGACGTGGACATCAAGGTGATCGGAGCGGACAACCAGGTGCTGGACAGCGAGGTGCCGGTGCGGCAGATTCTGGAACAGCTCGTGGCCCGGACGGGCATACCGCCCTTCCTGTTGGGATTGAGCTGGTCGTCCACCGAGCGGATGAGCACACAACAGGCCGACATGATGACCAGCGAGCTCACTGCCATTCGGCGGGGACTGGAGCCTGTGGTGGAGCGTATCTGCGAGCTGTGGCTGGCCCTCCACGGATTCGACCGGAGGGTGACGGTGGACTGGGAGGATATCAACCTCCAGGATCTGGTCGAGGAGGCCCGGGCGGAACTGTACCGTGAGCAGGCGGAGGAGCTGCGATTGGCGCGAGAGGGCAAAGAGGGCTGAAGGGTGCCGGCGCGGGCAGAGGAGACCAGATCGGGGTCCCCCCGGGAAAGTGCGGAGCACTTTTCTGGGGAGAGGAGACGCAGCGGAAGGAGAGAGCCGCGCCGCAAGCGGCGCGGCGAGGGATCTGGAGCGTGTGGCGACGAGGTCGAGGAGGCCCGGGCGGAACTGTACCGTGAGCAGGCGGAGGAGCTGCGATTGGCGCGAGAGGGCAAAGAGGGCTGAAGAGTGTCGGCGCGGGCAGAGGAGACCAGATCGGGGCCACCGGGAAAGAGCGGCGCATCAGGGATGCCGCGCCCTACGGGGGACGAGAGAACAGCGCGCCGGGGGATAGGGCGCAGAGGAAGATGAGGGGAGCGATGGGATGAACGTGAACAAGGAGGCGGGCGTGGACTGCGGGCTGGAGGTCAGCCCGGAGGAGCTAAAGGCGATCAACGCCATGAGTAAAAAGAAGCTGCGGCCTGAGGAGGTATACGCCTTCGCGGTACGGCTGTGCGACAACGAGATCGACCGGGACAACGAGCGGTTTCCGGCCGCCACCCTGGAGGAGCTGGCCCCCCTGTTTGTGGGCAGGAGCGGTCTGTTTGACCACCAGTGGAGCACCCGGAACCAGGCGGCCCGCATCTACCGAACCGAGGTGGTGCGGGAGAGCTGGATGACGGAGGCGGGCGAGCCCTACTGCTATCTGAAGGGCTGCGCCTACCTCCTGCGCACCGAGGGAAACCGGGAGCTGATTGCCGCCATCGAGGGGGGGATCAAAAAGGAGGTCAGCGTGGGCTGCGCGGTGGAGCGGTCGGTGTGCTCCATCTGCGGCGAGGAGTTCCACACCTGCCCCCACGAGAAGGGGGCGGAGTACGGCGGCAGGCGCTGCTGGGCCGAGCTGGTGGGGGCCTCCGACGCCTATGAGTGGTCCTTCGTGGCAGTGCCCGCCCAGAGAAACGCGGGGGTGATGAAGCACATGCGGATGGAGCAGGAGGCCGCCCTGGGGCGGAAATACCTGGAGAGCCTGCGCGGGGAGGTGGCCCGCCTGGGCGGCCTGGCCGGGCTGGGGCTGGAGCACGCCGTGCTCCGGGGCATCGCGGACAAGCTGGGCTATGACGAGCTGCTGGCCCTCAAGGGCGCGCTGGAGCGGCAGGCCGAGCGGGTGTTCCCGGTGGAGACCCAGCTGCGGTATGGCGGCGGGCGGGAGAACGACGGAGTGCGGGACGGGGCATTTTTGATCTGAGCGGGCCCCTGCGCAGAGAGGACAGAGGAGAAAGGAGAAGGCAGAATGAGCAGGATTTCGTTTGAGGGGATTGGAGAGGTGGCTGCCACCTTTGCCTGCGGCGAAGGGGTAAAGGCGGGCCAGGTGGTGAAGCTCACCGGGGACGGCACCGTCGGCCCCTGCGGCGACGGCGAGCGCTTTTGCGGCGTGGCCCTGAGCGCCGGGGAGGGCTTCGCGGCGGTACAGATGGGCGGGCTGATCCGGGTGGCCGCCAGCGGCGGCGCGCTCAGTGAGGGGTGGAACCGGCTGCTGGCCGACGGCTCCGGCGGCGTCCGGCCGGACAGCGCCGAGACGCCCATCGGCGGCGAATATCTGGTGGTGCGGGCGGAGAGCGGCGGCGCCGTCATCCGCCTGTGAGAAAGGGAGGTATGGAAATATGGGATATCGTTTTGACAACCTGAGACTGGAAAAGGGCATGTATAACGAGGCGGGCCGCTCCTTCACCCAGGTGCTGGAGCGGGAGGACCCCTCGGAGCAGTATAAGGGCACGGCGCTGGAGGGGCTGGACGCCTATCAGCGGCAGCTCAAGCGCTTTGACATCAAGGTGAAGGGCGCGGGCAGCGACGCGGTGGAGAAGTTCTTTGCCACCAGCCAGTCCGCCGTCCTCTTCCCCGAGTACATCGCCCGCTCCGTGCGGCAGGGCATGGAGGAGGCCAACCTCCTGCCCCACATCACCGCCGCCGTCACCCGGTTTGACGGCATGGACTACCGCTCCATCGCCTCGGTGCCGGACGACGACCAGAGGGCCCTGCGCTGGGTGGAGGAGGGCGCCGCCATCCCCCAGACCCAGGTGAAAACCCAGGAGAATCTGGTGAAGCTCCACAAGCGGGGGCGGATGCTGGTGGCCTCCTACGAGGCCATCCGCTATCAGAAGCTGGATCTGTTCTCGGTCACCCTGCGGCAGATCGGCGCCCACATCAACCGGATGCACCTGGAGGACGCCATCGAGGTGCTCCTCAACGGCGACGGCAACGACAACCCCGCCGAGGCCTTCACCGTGGGTACCGATCCCATCGGCGGCACCGCGGGCACCCTCACCTACGATGAGCTGGTGGACTTCTGGGGCCAGTTTGAGCCCTATGAGATGAACACCCTCCTGGTCAGCGGCGACATGATGCGCCAGATGCTCAAGCTGGAGGAGTTCCAGAACCCCCTGACCGGCCTCAACTTCCAGGGCACCGGCAGGCTGGACACCCCTTTGGGCGCAGCTCTGCTGCGCACCTCCGCCCTGGGCGGCGGCACCCTCATCGGCCTGGACCGCCGCTACGCCCTGGAGATGGTGCAGGGCTCCGACGTGCTGGTGGAGTACGACAAGCTCATCGACCGACAGCTGGAGCGGGCCGCCATCACCAGCATCTCCGGCTTCGCCAAGCTGTTCACCGGCGCGGCCAAGGTGCTGAAGCTGAAATGACGGAGCAGATTATGGACATGGCCCGCAGCCTGGGGCATGTGGACGGGGGACAGGAGGAGGCGCTGGAGGCCCTGTGCCGTGCGGCTCAGGCGGAGCTGGCCGGGCGGCTGCGGCCGGAGGTGCGGTCGGAGGACTGCGAAGACGCCTTTATCCTGGCCTGCGCCTGGCTGGCCCTGGCGGGGCTGGCCGCCGGGGAGACCGGCGGCGGGCGGTTCACCGCCGGGGAGGTCACCATTCAGGAGGGGGACGGGGCGGCCCGGGCGGCCGCCCTCCGCCTCCAGGCCGAGACGGTGCTGGGCCCCTGGCTGGCCGACCGGGGCTTCGCCTTTCAGGGGGTACCGGGATGACCGGGGCTTGGGGGCGGATTCTGGCGCAGTACGGGCAGAGCGTCACCCTGCGGCGGGGGGAGGAGGAGCGGGGCTGCCGGGTGTTTCTCCAGCCGGTGCGGGAGCGGCGGGAGGACTGGTACCAGGAGCTGCCCACCCCGCTGGGGACGGCGCGGCGGGATCAGTGGCTCTACCTGGGGCCGCCGGAGCTCTCACTGGAGGAAACGAACGGCCTGTGCGTGGAGTGGAACGGGCTGCGCTTTGCGGTGCGGGCGGCCCAGCCCGTCTGCGTGGGGGAGGAGACGCTGTACTGGTGGGCCCTGCTGGCGGTGGAGGACGGAGAGGCGCAGACAGAGCAGACGTGAGGGGGAAAACACTTGGATTTTCAGGCGGTGCGGGAGCAGATGGCGGCGTTCCTGAGACAGCAGGGGGTGGACGCGGTATGCGCCTACCCGGAGGAGCGGCGGCGGCAACGGAGCGGGCCGGTGGCCGCTGTGTCCCTGCGGGCCTGCCAGGGCGGGCCGGGCGGCTTTCGGGATTACCTGGGAGAGCGGTACGACGAGAGCACCGGCCGGTGGCAGGAGCTGTACGGCCGCCGGGTGACCCTCACCTTCGGGCTGGACCTCTATGGAGAGAGCGCTGGGGAGCTCCAGACGGCCTACGACCGGATGGCGGAGGCCTTTCAGTGGGAGGGACCCGCCGGGTTGGCGCTGCGGGAGCTCTCCTGCGGGGAGACGGAATTTGACCGGGCGGCCGGCCTCTACCGCAGGGCGGTGACGGCGGTGTGTCAGGGATACCTGTACGCCGTAGCCGACGAGGGCGGCACTTTCCTGGACTTTGTTGTGAGAGGAGAGGGACATCTATGAGCGTGACAAACCATGAGCGGCCGGGGGTATACTCCCGGTACGACGCATCCACGGTGGTGAAAGGCCGCGGCGGCGGCGGCGGGTGCGTGGGACTGGCGGCCCTGTGCGGCACAGGAACGGCGGGAACGCTCTACACCTTTAACCGCTATGAGGAGGCGGTGACCGCCTTCGGCGGAGAGGAAACGCTGACGGAGCTGGTGCGGCTGCTGTTCCTCAATGGCGCGGCCCAGGTCAAGGCGGTGCCGGTGGCCGAAGAGGCGGGCTACAAGGCGGCCTTTTCGGTGCTGGAAGCGGCGGAGGACATCGCAGTGGTGGTGTGCGACAGCGGCGAGCTGACCGTGCAGCAGGCCCTGCGGGACAGTGTGAAGGCCGCCTCTGAGGCGCGGCGGGAGCGCATCGCCGTGGTGGGCGGCAAGGCGGGGGAGAATGCCACAGCCCTGGTTCAGCGGGCCGAGGGGCTCAACAGCGAGCGGGTGGTGCTCACCGCCCCGGTGGGAGAAGGCGGCGGCGCGGCGGTGGCCGCGGCAGTGGCGGGAGCCATCGCCGGGGAGAGCGACCCGGCCATTCCCCTGGGCGGCGCGGAGCTGAAAGGAGTGGACGGGCTGGAGGCCCGGTATGGGGATACGGAGATCGACACCCTGGTGCGGGGCGGGGTCACCCCGGTGGAGCAGGCGGCCGGGGTGGTCAGCGTGGTGCGGGGCGTGACCACCCGCACCAAGACCGGAGAGGCGGCGGACGCCACCTGGCGGGAGCTGACCACCATCCGCATCGTGGACGACGTGATCCCCACCGTGCGCGACGCCCTGCGTGCCCGGTTCCGCCGGGCCAAGAACACCGAGCAGAGCCGGGGAGCCATCCGCTCCCAGGTGGTGCTGGAGCTGGAAAACAAGCTGGCGCGGGAGATCATTACCGGATACGGCGAGGTCTCCGTAGAGGCCGATGCGGACAACCCCACGGTGTGTCTGGTGGATTTTTCCTTTACCGTGGCCCATGGGCTCAACCAGATCTGGCTGAGCGCGCATATCACTGTGTGAGAATGGGGGAGGAAGGAACATGAAGGTTGCGGGATTTCCAACCAGCAGCGACATCTATCTGGAGGTGGACGGCAAAAAGGTGGCGGTGGTGCAGAGCTATACCGCCAAGTCCAGCCGTACCAGCCAGACCGTGGAGGCCTTCGGCGAGGACGAGCCGGTGGCCACCATACCGGGCCAACGTACCCACGTCATCGAACTGACCCGGCTGTACGCCACCGATGAGGCCATCCGGGACGGGCTGAACTTCCATGCGCTGGAGGACTTCAGCCTGGTCATCTGCAAGCCGGACCGGAAGATCATCTACTCCGGCTGCCAGTGGAGCTCCATCGGCGAGACCGGCGCGCTGGGGGCCATGGTGGTGGAGAAGATCACCATCGTAGCGGCCAGGCGGATTGAAACGGCGGTGTGATATGCTGGAGAGACGGGAACGGCTGAAGCTGGAGGACGGGAGGGAGCTGCGGCTTCTCTCCGCCCTGGAGGTGCTGGAGGCCCGCCGGGAGGCGGAGGGGCTGGCCCGGGGGGAGGCGGAGGCCGCCCTGTGCGCCAACGCCTGCCTGCTGGCCCGGGCGCTGGAGCGGGGCGGACAGCCGGTGTTCGCGGACGGCGGGGCGGCTCTGGCGGGGCTGAGCGCCCGGGAGATCGGGGCGCTGGCGGGCCGGTGGGCCGCCTTTGACCGGGCGGAAAACCCCTCCCCCGAGGACGGGGAGGAGCGGCTGGAAGGGTTAAAAAAAGCCTGGAGCACGCGCCCTATGAGCGCCTTCGCTGGCGTGTGCTCCAACGCTTTGGCGCGCTTCCGACGGAGGAGCGGGCCAAACAGATGAAGGCGCGGGACTATCTCTGGTGCGCCCTCCACCTGGCGCTGGACCGGGAGGAGGAGCTGGCGCGGCTGTGTCCCGCCTGCCGAAGCGAGGCGGCGGAGGAGCGGTGCCCGGCCTGCGGCGCGCTCCGGACAGAGACGGCGGCGGGGCAGAACGCGGCCTTTGACGAGGCGCGGTTTGAACGCCTGAAACGGGGGGAGAGCGGTTGACGGACTATATCGCGGTATTGCTGGCACAGCAGGAGGAGCAGGAACAGGGCGAGGCCCCGGAGCTGGAGACCGGCCCCCTGACGGTATGGCTGGAGGAGAATACGCGGCCCGCAGAGGCCGCGGCAGCGCGGCGCGGAGTGGAGCAGGACGAGGCCGGCGCGTGTGCCGGACCGGGTGCGGTGATAGGGAACCGATATGCGCCGGAGGCCCCGGTCGGGGACTCCGGCGGACAGCCATCGGACCGGGGAGCGAAGCAGTGGGCAGACGGCCTCCAGACCGCTGGTGCGGTGGAGACGGCGGGAAAAACGGGGGAGCGGACGGCTCAACCGGCCCGGCCGGAGCACACCACAGAATACCGGAGCGGGTCAGGGGCGGCCTGGCTCGACGGTCTGGTGCGCAGGAGCATGGAGCGGGAGTGGAGCGGCGGAACGGAGAGGCGGGTGGTGACGGTGGAGCAGTACGGCGGAGCGGTGGGCGCTCCGGCGGAGGCCGAGGCGCTGGACCGGCTGTTTCGCCGGGACGCCCGGCGGTATGATGGGGGGTTCCGGCTGCTGTGAGATTGGCTTCCATGCGGTACAAGGACTATGTATGGCCCCACAACCCGCGGGTTTACACCATTGAGTATAAACGGACCATGGGTGCGCGGAAGGTGCCCTTCGGGCGCTACCACCTCCAGGATCTGGGCCCCGCCCAGCGGGTCATGCGGGGCGAGGGGGAATTCGTGGGCGAAGGGGCCTACGGGGAGTTTAAGAAGCTGGCTACCGTATTCTACGCCGGGGGACCGGGGCTGCTGGTTCACCCGGTTTGGCAGACCTCCAACGCCTACTTTGTGGAGCTCTCACTCCGGCAGGAGCCCAGGGCGGACTATGTGGGGTATTCCTTTGCTTTCTGGGAGGGATACGACGGACACAGCACCGGCGTACAGGTGACCGGGGGCGGAGGAGAACCGGAGACAGGCCCGGCCGCCAGTACGGCGGGGGAGCGGCGGCACACGGTGCGCCAGGGGGGGAGACCCTGTGGGGGATCGCCCGGGATTACGGACTCAGCCTGACCGAGCTCATCGCCCTCAATCCCCAGATTAAAAATCCAAACCTGATTCTGGCAGGGGAGGAGGTGCGCCTGGCGTGATGCGGGGAGAACTGCTGTGCTGGGATGGACGGCGCATCCGCCTGCCCGACGCGGTGGAGTGGCGGTTTCAATACGGCTACGGCACGCCCTGCGACAGCTTTCAGCTCACCTGCCTGTGGGAGCCGGACAGCGGGAACGACCTGGCCGAGGCGGTGAGCTTTACGGCGGAGGAGAACGGGGAACGGCTCTTCACCGGCGTGGTGGACGAGTGCGAGCGGGGCTGGGACACCGCGGGGGGCACCCTTACCGTGGCGGGCCGGGGAATGGCCGCCCGCCTGCTGGACAACGAGGCGCTGGGGGCAGACTACCAGGTGGCCACTGTTGAGGATATCCTGCGGGACCACGTGGCCCCCTACGGCATTGAGACCGTGCGGGGGGCGGAGCTGCCGCCGGTGCCGGGCTTCTCGGTGGACGCGGGGAGCAGCGAGTGGCAGGTGGTCTATGAATTCTGCCGCTATTACGGGGGAATTGCCCCCCGGTTTGACCGGCTGGGGCGGCTGGTACTGGCCCCCTGGGAGGAGGGGCGGCGGCTGGTGCTGGGGGCGGACGCGGCGGTGACGAGCTTCCGCCTGCGGGAGCAGCGCTACGGGGTGCTCTCCGAGGTGCTGGTGCGGGACCGCACCACAGAGGAGGTTCAGCGGGTGGCGGACGAGGACTTCCTGCGCCGGGGCGGCCGGTGCCGCCGTGTGCTCACCATGCCGGGAAAGAGCAGCTATCAGGCCATGCGCTATTCCGGGGCGTATCAACTGGCCCGCGCCCGGGAAGAGCTGCGGCAGGCAGAGTTGGAGCTGCCGGAGGCCTTTGCCGCGTGGCCGGGGGAGCTGGTGGAGCTCAACCTGGCCAAGGGGACGGGACGGGGCCTCTGGCGGGTACGGGAGAGCGTATGCGGCCTGACGGCGGCGGGAACCTACACCCGGCTGACGCTGGGGGAGCCATAGCGGAGGAGTGGTTTTATGTGGATTTCGGAGCAGGGGCGGAGAAGGGCAGAGCCGGACGGAACAGCACTGGTGGGCCGGGTCACCTTGCCCGGCGACCCGGCCGGGGTGTATCTGGCTGGAGAGCGGCGGGAGCTGCCCGTGTTTGGCCCGGGCGGCTATGTGTGGCGGCCGGAGGAGGGCGAGCAGGTGCTGGTGCTCAAGACCGGTCAGGCGGGAGAGGCCCCCTGTGTGGCCGGCCAGGCCTGCGGGCAGGACTGGAACCTGGCGGCGGGCGAGGTGCTCATCTACAGCGGTTCGGCCTCCATTCGCATCGGCGGCGGGGGTATCCGGCTGACCGGAGATGTGCTGGTCAACGGCAAGCCGGTGCTTACAGGGGAGGGCTGAGCGTGGAACTAATGGTGCGGAACGGCGACTACGTCAACGACGGCGCGGGTGGCTTCCTGCGGGCGGAAGGGACGGACGAGCTGCTGCAGCGGGTGTTGTGGAAGCTGTCCATCCCGCGGGGGAGCTTTCCGCTGCTGCCTGCGCTGGGCAGTGAGCTCCACCGGCTCGGCCGGGCCAAGCCCGCTGAGCGGGCCGGACTGGCCCGGCAGTATGTGGCCCAGGCACTTTCCGATGAGGCGGAGCTGTCGGTGGCCGGGGTGGAGCTGTCAGCAGAGGGAGAACTGACGGTCGAGCTGGACTGGCGGGGCGAGGCGCTCCGCCTGATACTTGGGACGGGAGGCGTATGACGGGATGACGGTGGAGGAGCTCTACGGGCAGATGGTGGACACCTTTCAGCGGGAGACAGGGATGGCGCTGGCCGGGGACGGAGACATGGCGGTGCGGCTTTACGCCGTGGCGGCCCAGCTCTACGCCCTGTATGTGCAGGCCGACTGGGTGGGGCGGCAGTGCTTCCCCCAGACGGCCCAGGGGGACTACCTGGATAAGCATGCTCAACTGCGGGGGCTGGAGCGCCGGGCGGCCACAGCGGCGGTCGGGGTGCTCTCCTTCGAGACAGACCATCCGCCGGAGGCCGATCTGAGCATCCCGGAGGGGACGGTATGCATGACGGCGGCCCAGGTGCGCTTTGAGACCACCGAGGCGGGCGTTTTAAAGGCGGGGCAGACCTCCGCCCAGGTGCGGGCCAGAGCGGTGGAGCCGGGCGCGGCGGGGGAAATGCGGCGGCCGGGACGGTGCGTGCCATGGCGGTGGCGCCGGTGGGGGTGAGCCGGTGCACCAATCCTGAGGCCTTTTCCGGAGGACTGGATGCCGAGGGGGACGAGAGCCTGCGGGAGCGGGTGCTGGAGACCTTTCGGCGGATGCCCAACGGGGCCAACGCCGCCTTTTACCAGCAGGAGGCCCTCTCCTTTCCGGAGGTGGCGGCGGCTACCGTGGTGGCGCGGCCCCGGGGCGTGGGGACGGTGGACGTGTTTCTTGCCACGGCGGCGGGGCTGCCCGACAGCGGGCTGCTGGAACAGGTGGCGGCCCATCTGGAGGAACGCCGCGAAATCGCCGTGGATGTTCAGGTGAAGGCGCCGGAGGTAAGGACGGTGGATGTGTCGGTTCAGGTGGCGGCCCGGCCGGGGGCGGACTTTAACACCGTCCGGCAGGCGGTGGAGTCCGCCGTACGGGGCTGGTTTGACGGGCGGCTCTTGGGGCAGAGTGTCCTGCGGGCCCAGCTGGGGGCGCTGATCTTCGGGGTGGAGGGCGTGGAGAACTACGCCCTCACCGCCCCGGCGGCCGATGTGGCGGCAGCGGTGGACGAGCTGCCACAACTGGGCACACTGACGGTAGCAGCACTGGAGGGGACGGCATGAGCTACGGGGCATACCTCAGGGAGCTGCTCCGGCCCCTGCGTATCTATGGGCTGGAGGGCACCGCCAATGGCGGTGAGCTGGAGGCCCAGGGGAAGGCGCTGGATGGGGTGGAGGCCGCCATGGAGGAGGTACAGCGGGAGATGCTGATCTGCACCGCAGAGGGACGGGGGCTGGAGGCCGTCGAGGCACTGCTGGCCCGAAAGCCGGTAGCTGCCAGCCTGGAGCGGCGGCGGGCGGCGCTGGCCGCCCTGCTGCGCATCGGCGGGGACAGCTTTACCTTGACGGCGATCAACGATAATCTAAAAGGCTGCGGCCTCAACGCCGTGGCCAGCGAGACGGAAACGCCCGGCGTTGTGGAGGTGCGGTTCCCCGATGTACCAGGCATCCCGGACGGGTTTGAATCAATGAGGGCCATCCTGGAGGATATTCTGCCCTGCCATCTGGACATACGGTATGTCTACTGGTACATCACCTGGGCCCTCATGGAGGAGCGCTTTGCCACCTGGGGAGACATTGAGAAGCTGGGGCCCACCTGGGAGGAGCTGGAGAAGATGGTGCGGGACTAGCCTGCCTGTCGCATAAAAATGCCTGGAACCATATGGTTCCAGGCATTTTTTGCTTAAAAGGGAGCTCACCAGTGCTCCAGAAGATAGGGAATAGCCGGGACAGGGCGGTCAAAAAAACGGGCGAGGGCCTGCTCCAGCTCCTCCGGGGAGAGGGTGCCCTGGGGCTCCGGCCTGCCGTCCGCGCCCCACGCCAGCAGGCCGATGCCGGCGGCCCAGTAGAGGGAGTCGTCCGCCCAGGGAGAGATCCCCTCAAAGTCGTTACAGGCGGCCACTCCGCTGGGCAGAAAGGTGTCCCGCCCCAGGTGGACGGCGTAGCGGCGGAGCAGGACGGCGGCCTCCTCGCGGGTGATGGGGCGGTCAGGGACAAAAAGTGTGCCGCCGGTGCCCCGCACGATCCCAAGATCATAGGCCCAGGCTACAGCCGTGGCACCGGGGGAGTTGGGATTCACATCGGAGAAAGGGCCGTTGGCATCGTAGGGGACAGCACCCGAGCAGGTCCACAGGGCGGCCACAAACTGGACACGGGTGACCGGGGACTGGGCCGCTGCCGCCGCAGGGAGCAGCAGGGTGAGGAGCAGGAGTGCAGGAATGAGCTGTCTCATGGCATATCCTCCTTTGGGTATAGCATACCATATACTGGAAGAATATGCCGTCGAATTGAGGTCAGATGATATCGTGTTCGTCAACCATGGTACGCTCCACCGTATAGAGCACCTGCCCCTGGCCGTCCAGGGCCTGAGCGGTGTAGAGCGTGTAAGTTGGAAGCCGCTCCGGGGCACACCAGAGAAACAGCCCGCCGCTGTCGGGAGAGACCTCCGCCGTATGGGTCCCCCCATCGCCGGTGCAGGTGATGCGGACGGACTCAATGGCCGGGTCGGAGCAGAGGCCAAAAAAGAGATCATAATGGATGCCGCAGACGGAGAGGGGGGCGTCCTCCACCGGGGCGGCGATCAGTCCCCTGGCATCGGGCCGCCAGGTGTGCCCGAGGAAAAAGGGCTGGCGCTCCAGGGAGCAGACGGCGTACCAGCGGTCATAGCGGAGGGCGTAGATCGCCTCCTCCGGGTACCACTGGGCGGCGTCCACCGGGCCGAAGTGGAAGCGGCTCTGGAGCCGCTCCAGGGCCGCCTGGTGGGTGAAGCAGGGGCGGAGGACGAGCAGCAGGGCCAGGGGGAGCAGCAGCAGGAGCACCACATTGCGGCGCAGGCGGCCCCTGGGCGTGAGCCGCAGGCGGGAGAGCGGGCGTTTCACGACTGTACACCCTCCTTCAGAAGTGGAATTTCTACCCGGAAGGTGTGGCCGAACACGTTCCCCTCGAGCCACAAGTGCTCCGCATCTTCGGGGGGAAGCTGGGGCAGGATGATCCAACGGTTGACTCCGGAGTGAAGGGAGGTGGCGGGGATGCACTCCCAGCCAGTATCGGCGACAAAGCGGTAGAACACATTGCCCGGCACGTTTTCCACAAAGTGCATCTCCAGGCGGGGGCTGCCGTTATCAGGCAACCAGCCGTCGGCCGGGTCGCAAGTTAGGTAGATCTCATAGGCGAACGGTTGCCCGGCCGAGCTCATGACACCGATGGTGTGGAAGTGGAGCCACAGGCCGTCCACCTCTGCCCACTCGTCTATAGCCAGCGGGTATTCGTATCGCTCCTGGTAGTGCGCCCGGGTATCCTCAGGGGCAGCACGCCGGGCAAGAACGGTTTTTGCGGAATCCAGCGACCAGAGGGCTAGGGCAAGGATGCAGACGACCAGAAGAAAGACCAATATTATGTTGGTGGCCGCCACAGAGAGGCACAGCAGAGGCGGGTGAGCGCGGTCGAGCTGGCGGCCTAGTTCCTCCGGCTCACCCATGGCGGTCACGGCCTGGGCGGCAGCCTCCTCGGGAGACAGACCCCGCGCCTCCAGGGCGGCGGCGTGATCCTCCAGATGGGCGGTGAGCTCCGCCGTGATGGCCTTATGGTCCGGCCAGAAGCGGACACAGCGGCACACCTGGGTGCAGAAATCGTCGATGGTGCCGCGGCTCATGATCCAACCTCCCCGGGGTATAAAGCCTCGTAGCGGAAGCGCCAGTTGTCAGGGTCGGGGATGCTGTAGTCCTCCGCCCAGCTCTCGGGCAGGGGGGACTGGTAGATCAGAGTACCATCCGCGGCATAGCCACGGACGCGCAGATCCTCCGGGTACAGCCAGACTGCCTCTTCCAGATCCCAGCGGATCAGGAAGCAGTCCGCTGTGTGCTGATCCTGGACAGCGGTGGCCAGGAGATCGCTGCCGCTGTAAGTAAATACGGGGAACTCGATTTCCACCCGGGCGATGTCCGGGTCGTTGCACACCACCAGCACCGCGCCTTCTGCCCAGTCGCTAACCACCAGGGGTACCAGGGGCAGAGACGGGTCGTTCTCCACGGCATCCAAAGCGCCGCTTTGCCAGAAGAGGCCGTAGTGATTCACACTGCACCAGGCATACCAGTCCCCCCACCGCAGGATGTAGTAGCGGTCGGACTGACCGATTTTGAACTTATTGTAGCCGCGTGAAAAGTCGATGGAGGTGAGCACTTCCCCTGGGCCGAAGAAGTACCGCTTCTGGGTGGCCCGGAGGGCCTGCCCGGCGGTGAGAATGGGGTAGTCCAGAACCAGGACCAGCACCGCCAGGAGGATGGGCAGGGCGATGGCCATCCGGATCGTCCGGCGCTTTCGCCGGGCGGGGGTCATGGGGCGCCTAGCCATCTGCTTCGCCTCCTTCCAGGGGAACGGTGAGCCACAGCACATTCTCCCCCCAGCGGTCAAAGCGGAGGGTGATCTCAGTGGCCGAAGGGTCGATGCCGGAGACCCACAAGTCGTAGTAGCTGGCAAAGGGGTAGGAGGCCGAGGGGTTCCCAGAGGACTCACCAAAGTCCATAGTGGAGTATCCTTGTTCTATCAGCAGCCTGCCCTGACGATAGGAGGGATAGAAATTGCCTAGGTCGTCCTCCGCCCACAGCCAGTCCCGGAGCGCCGGCTCCCGGTTCCATGGGTTGGGGTGGGTGACCTTCAGCAGGTAGTAGAGGGCCTGCTCATCTCCCAAGTCCAACACCACCGCCCGGTGAATGGAGAAGGTGTAGCCCTCCCACGTCCAGGAACCCTCCGGCCGGAAGTCCACCACGATTTCTTCCGGGGCGGACCGCTCCAGGGCACTGCCCAGTCCACCCAGACTGTTGTACGTGGGCGGGGCCAGCAGATTGACCGCGACGGTTCCCAGCCGGGGCACGGAAAAGAGCAGCATCAGTACGCCCGCCAGCACCACTGCCCGCACGAACCAGATCTGGAGCCACCCCAAGAGGGGATTGTGGATGGAGTCCAGCCAGCGGCCCAGCTCTTCCGGATTCCCCATGGCCTCCACCGCCCGGCGCTCCGCCTCCCGCAGCGGCATGTCCGGGCGGGTCTCCAGAATGGCGGCCTTGTGATCCTCCAGGTGAGCGGTGAGCTCCGCCGTGATGGCCTCGTGGTCCGGCCGGAAGCGGACGTACATGCATACGTGGTCGCAGAACTGGCTGATGGTGCGGTGGGGGGCCGCCGCCGGGGCGCTCATGCCAGGGCCGGACTGGTTCCGGCCAGAATGGCGTTGACGGTATGGGTAAATTCCACCCACTCCTCCTTCTTTTCGTCCAGCAGGCGCAGGCCCTTGCGGGTGATGCGGTAGTATTTCCGCATCCGGCCCGTGGGGGCCTCTTTTTCGTAGGACTTCACCGCTCCGTCCTTCTCCAGTGTGTGGAGGATGGGGTAGAGGGTGCCCTCCTTGAGCGTAAAGGTGTGGTCGCTCCGCGCCTCCAGCTCGGCGATCATCTCATAGCCATATTTGTCCCCGGAGGAGAGCAGGGAGAGTACCAGAAGGGTGGTGGAGCCGGAGAGCAGGTTCTTGTCCGCCTTTTTCATGGGAAGCCTCCTTATACGCAAAATACCTCGGCGATCTAGGTGTATTTTACCTAGACCGCCGAGGTATGTCAAGGGGGGTCAGCGCACTTGATTGCGGAGCGTGCGGCCCTCCACATAGCGCCGCAGGTTGTCCAGGAAAATAGCCTTGATGCGCTCCAGCGTGGCCTCCATGTGGTTATAGCCCCCGGCGGTGTGGGGGGTGAGGAGGAGGCTGGGGGCCTCCCAGAGGGGGTGTCCTGGGGGCAGAGGTTCCGGATCGGTAACGTCCAGTCCCGCGCCCAGCAGGCGGCCGGAGCACAGCACCTCCGCCAGGGCGGTGCAGTCCACGGCGCTCCCACGGCCCGCGTTGAGCAGTACCGCGCCGGGCCTCATAGCCAGCAGCCGGGCCTTGCTCATCAGGCCCGCAGTCTCAGGGGTGTGGGGGAGGGCCAGGGCCACCACATCGGCCTGGGGGAGCAGGCCATCCAGCGCACCCAGACCGTAAATCTCGTCAAAGCCCTCTACCGGGCAGCCCGCGCTCCGGCGCAGCCCAATAACCCGCTGTGCCCCCAGGGCGCGGACCAGCCGGGCAAAGTGGCGGCCGATATCGCCGGCACCGCCCACCAGCACGGTTTTGCCCGCCAGGGAGCCAACGGGTCCAAGATCCGCCCAGATATGGGCCCTCTGCTGGTCCCGGTAGGCGGGCAGGCGCTTATAGATGGCCAGGAGCATGGCCAGCATGTGTTCAGACACGGCTGGGCCGTAGGCTCCCACGGCGGAGGTGAGGCGCACGCCCCCGGGTAGGACGCCGGGGGCCAGGTAGGGGTCCACCCCCGCGTTCCAGCTCTGCACCCATTTCAGGTTGGGAAAGGTCTTGAGCTGATCGGGGGGGACATAGCCAAGCAGAATGGTGGTGCGCTCCCGCCACTCCTGGGGGATGCTGCTGGCTCCCCCGCGGTCATTGGTGGGGAGAAAGAGATGCTCAGACTCCGGCGCGGCGGCCTGAAAGGCCGCCTTCTGTGCGCCGGTGAGGGGGAGCAGGTGGAGAATGGTTTCCATGGTTTGGGCCTCCTTGAAAAAGCGGTTGCAGGCGGTGGAAAAGGGGCCGGTCGTCAGACCGGCCCCCTGCGCTTACTTTATGGTGATGAGCAGCTCGCCGGCCTTGACGGAGCCGCCCTCTTTGATCAGCACCTGCTCCACGGTGCCTGCCATGCGGGCCACCACGTTCGTCTCCATCTTCATGGCCTCAATGACGGCCAGCACCTGGTTCTCCTCCACCGCGTCTCCGAGCTTGACGCAGATCTTGGACACCATGCCGGGGATGGAGGCCCCCGCCTGGCTCTTGTCGGAGGGATCGGCCAGCGTAACGTGCTTCACCTGTGCCTCGGCGTTCTTGTCGGGCACCGCCACCTCGCGGCGCATGCCGTTGAGCTCGAAGTGGACGTTGCGGGTGCCGTCCTCGTTGAGATCGCCCAGCCCCAGGTATTTGATGACCAGGGTCTTGCCGTCCTCAATGTTGATCTTGTTGGTCTCGCCCAGGGCCATGCCGTTGAAGAACACATGGCTGCCCATGCGCATGATGTAGCCGTACTCCTGCCGGTGGCGGAAGAACTCCTCCACCACCTTGGGGTAGAGGCACCAGGAGATGATGTTCTGCTCCGACGCGCCGGGGTAGAACTTCTCCACCTCCCGCCGGGCGGCGGCGAAGTCGACGGGCTCCAGCAGCTCACCGGGGCGGCAGGTGATGGGCTCCTCACCCTTGAGCACCACCTTCTGCAAGTCCTCGGGGAAGCCCCAGGCGGGCTGGCCCATCATGCCCTTGAAGTAGCTCACCACGCTGTCGGGGAAGGTGAGGGCCTCTCCGCGCTCCACAATGTTCTCGGGGGTCAGCTCGTTCTGCACCATGAAGATGGCCAGATCACCCACCATCTTGGAGGAGGGCGTCACCTTCACAATGTCGCCCAGCATGTGGTTGACCTTGACATACATCTCCTTGACGTCCTCGAATTGGTGGCCCAGGCCCAGGCTCTCCACCTGGCTCTTGAGGTTGGTGTACTGGCCGCCAGGCATCTCGTAGCGGTAGATATCGGTGGAGGGGTTCTTGATGCCCGCCTCAAACTGGCTGTAGCGCAGGCGCACGTCCGCCCAGTAGTCGGAGAGGGTCTGGAGCTTTTCGGGGGCGAGTCCGGTGTCCCGCTCCTGGCCCTGGAGGGCGGTGACCACCGCGTTCAGGGAGGGCTGGCTGGTGGTGGAGGACATGGAGTCGATGGCGCAGTCCACAATATCCACCCCTGCCTCGGCGGCCATCAGATAGGCGGCCACCTGGTTGCCCGAGGTGTCGTGGGTGTGCAGGTGGATGGGCAGGCCCACCTCGTTTTTCAGGGCAGTGACCAGCTTCTTGGCCGCGTAGGGCTTGAGGAGGCCGGACATGTCCTTGATGCACAGCAGATGGGCGCCCCGCTTCTCCAGCTCCTTGGCCATGTCCACGTAGTATTTGAGGGTATATTTATCCCGCTTGGGGTCGAGAATGTCACCGGTGTAGCACAGGGTGGCCTCGCACAGCTTGCCCTGCTGGAGCACCTCGTCTATGGCTATCTCCATGCCGGGAATCCAGTTCAGGGAGTCGAAGATACGGAATACGTCGATGCCGCTCCGGGCTGACTCCCGGATAAAGGCCCGGATGAGGTTGTCGGGGTAGTTGGTGTAGCCTACGGCGTTGGCCCCCCGCAGGAGCATCTGGAAGGGGATGTTGGGGATCTTCTCCCGCAGCAGGCGCAGCCGCTCCCAGGGGGACTCATGGAGGAAGCGGTAGGCCACGTCGAAGGTGGCGCCGCCCCACATCTCCAGGGAGAAGCAGTCGTTGAGGATCTCTGCCGTGCCCTCGGCGGCCTTGAGCATGTCGCGGGTGCGCACCCGGGTGGAGAGGAGGGACTGGTGGGCGTCCCGCATGGTGGTGTCGGTGATGAGCAGCTTCTTCTGTCCCAGCACCCAGTCCCGCACCGCCTCTGGCCCCTTCTCATCCAAAAGTTGCTTGAGGCCGGTGCACTTGGGCGGGGTGTGCTCGTAGGGCGGGAAGCGGGGAATGTCGAACTGGGCCCGCTCAGCGGAGGGGTTATCCACCTGTATCTGGGCGATGTACTTGAGCAGCTTGGTGGCACGGTCGCGGCCCACGTCGATGTCGAAGAGCTCGGGAGTCTCGTCAATGAACTTGGTGTGGCACGCCCCGGCCCGGAAGGTGGGGTGGGCCAGAATGTTGGTGACGAAGGGGATGTTGGTCTTGACGCCGCGGACATGCTCCTCGCTGATGGCCCGCATGGCCTTGCGGCACACCCCCTCGAAGGTGTTGTCCCAGGAGGTGACCTTGACCAGCAGGGAGTCGTAGTAGGGGGAGATCTCCGCGCCGGTGAAGGCGTTGCCGCCGTCCAGACGGACGCCGAAGCCGCCGCCGGAGCGGTAGGCGGTGATCCTGCCGGTGTCGGGGGCGAAGTTGTTGGCGGGGTCCTCGGTGGTCACCCGGCACTGGAGGGCGTAGCCGTTCATGTGCACCGCGTCCTGGCTGGGGATGCCGATCTCCGGGGTGGACAGGGGGTGGCCCTCGGCGATGAGGATCTGGGCCCGTACCAGGTCTACGCCAGTGACCATCTCGGTGACGGTGTGCTCCACCTGGATGCGGGGGTTCATCTCGATAAAGTAGTGGTTGCCGCTCTTGTCCACCAGGAACTCCACCGTGCCGGCGGAGACGTAGCCCACGTGGCGGGCCACCTTTACCGCGTCCTCATAAAGTTTCTGCCGGGTGGCCTCGGGCACGCTGAAGGCGGGGGCGAACTCCACCACCTTCTGGTAGCGGCGCTGGAGGGAGCAGTCCCGCTCGAACAGGTGAACCACATTGCCGTGCTTGTCGCCCAGAATCTGCACCTCAATGTGCTTGGGCTCCACCAGGTACTTCTCGATGAAGATGTCCTCGTTGCCGAAGGCCTTCTTGGCCTCGCTCTTCACCAGGTCAAAGGCGGGGATGACCTCCTCCGGCTTGTCACAGCGGCGCATACCCCGGCCACCGCCGCCGCCGGCCGCCTTGAGGATGATGGGGAAGCCGTACTCGACGGCCTTTGCAAGGGCCTCCTCCCCGTCCTTCAGGGGACGGTCGGAACCGGGGATGGTGGGCACGCCGCAGGCGTGGGCAATGGCCTTGGCGGTCAGCTTGTCGCCCATCTGGGCCAGAATTGTGGAGGAGGGGCCGATGAAGGTGATGCCCGCCTCCTCGCAGGCCCGGGCGAAGTCGGCGTTCTCGCTCAAAAAGCCGTAGCCGGGGTGGATGGCGTCCACGTTGCGGCGGCGGGCCAGATCGATGATGGAGGGGATGTCCAGATAGGCCCCCAGGGGGGACTTGTTCTCACCGATGAGATAGGCCTCGTCCGCCTTGGTGCGGAAGAGGGAAAAGGTATCCTCGTTGGAGTACATGGCCACCGTGTGCAGGCCCAGATCGTAGCAGGCCCGGAACACGCGGATGGCGATCTCGCCCCGGTTAGCCACCAGGACCTTGTTAAATTTGCATTCCGCCATGCTGTCCTTCCTTCCTGAATCAAATGAGTCCGATCGCGTCAAACAGACACCGTTCGGCTGCGGCGGCTCTCCGGCCGCCATGACCCCGCCGCCGGGGCGTGCGGGGAAATGCGATGTTAAGACTGATTATAGCAGTAAGGCGGATTTTTTGCAAGCGATTTTGTGTGTGGTTGCAAAACTTGGCGACACGCACAGGAAATTCAACCGGCCGGTTTTGCATTTGGCGGTTTCGCCGTCGGGGGGAAGGGGCCTTGCCACTGTCTGGGAAATATGCTACACTAAGACCTCACAGAGGAGAGGAGGGAGCATCCATGGCGCTGCGGCTTGGCGACGGGGTGGAGCGGCTGCCCGGCATCGGGCCGGCCCGGGCCAGGAGCCTGGAGAAGCTGGGGCTGGCCACGGTGGAGGATCTGCTGCGCTACTTTCCCCGGGACTATGAGGATCGCCGCCGGTTTTCCACCGTGGCGGCGGCCCCGGTGGACACTCCGGTGTGCCTGGAGCTGCTGGTGGCGGAGCCACCCCACCTCTCCCGCATCCGCAAGGGGCTGGAGCTGGTGAAGGCCCGCCTGGTGGACGACACCGGCAGCGTCACCGCCACCTTCTTTAACCAGTCCTATATGAAGGACGCCCTGCGCACCGGCGAGACGTACGTCGTCTACGGCCGGGTGGAGGGCCCGCCGGGGCGGCGTCAGATGACCAACCCGGTGTGTGAGCGGGCGGACAGGGCCCGCTTCACCGGCCGTATCCTGCCCATCTATCCCCTGACCCGGGGGATCTCCAACAACCTGCTGGCGGGGCTGACCCTCCGCTGCGTGGAGGAGTGCGCCGGGCAGATGGAGGAGACGCTTCCCGCCGGACTGCGGCGGGAGCACGCCCTGGCCGCCGCCGAGTTTGCCTGCCGGAACATCCACTTCCCCCGGGACGAGGAGGCCCTGGAGCTGGCCCGGCGGCGGCTGATCTTCGAGGAGCTGTTCTGCCTGGCCTGCGGCATGGCCCTGCTGCGCACCCGGCGCACCTGTGCGGAGGGCGTCCCCTTTTCCACACCGCCGGTGGAGGAATTCCTGGCGCTGCTCCCCTTCTCCCTCACGGCCGCCCAGCGGCGGGCCATGGAGGAGGTGGCGGTCGACACCGCCTCCGGCGCGCCCATGAACCGGCTGGTGCAGGGCGATGTGGGCTCGGGCAAGACCATGGTGGCGGCCTACGGGGCGTGGCTGGCGGCGAAGAACGGCGGCCAGTGCGCCCTGATGGCCCCCACGGAGCTGCTGGCCGAGCAGCACTTCCGCTCCCTGGCCCCGCTGCTGGGGCGGGCAGGGGTGCGGGTGGGCCTGCTCACCGGCTCGGTGAAGGGGAAGGCCCGGAAGGAGCTCTACGCCGCCCTGGCGGCGGGGGAGGTGGATCTGGTGGTCGGCACCCACGCCCTGCTGAGCGAGGGGGTGGCGTTTTCCGACCTGGCCCTGGCCATCACCGACGAGCAGCACCGCTTCGGGGTGGCCCAGCGCGCGGCCCTGGCCGCCAAGGCCGGGCGGACGCCCCACGTGCTGGTCATGTCCGCCACCCCCATCCCCCGCACCCTGGCCCTCATCATCTATGGGGATCTGGAGGTGTCGGTGATCGACGAGCTGCCCCCCGGCCGCACGCCGGTGGAGACCTATGTGGTGGGGGAGGACAAGCGGCAGCGGATGTATCGCTTCGTGCGGAAGCTGGTGGGCCAGGGGCGGCAGGCCTATCTGGTCTGCCCCGCCGTGGAGGAGGGGGAGGAGTCCCCGGGAGAACCCGGCGGGGAGGGCCTCAAGGCGGCCGTCCCCTATGCTGAACACCTCAAAAGCGAGGTGTTCCCCGACCTGCGGGTGGGGCTGGTGCACGGAAAGATGAAGGCCAGGGACAAGGACGCGGCGATGACCGCATTCGCGGCGGGGGAGCTGGACGTGCTGGTGTCCACCACCGTCATCGAGGTGGGGGTGGACGTACCCAACGCGGCGCTGATGGTGGTGGAGAACGCCGACCGCTTCGGCCTGAGCCAGCTCCACCAGCTCCGGGGCCGGGTGGGCCGGGGAAAGCACCAGTCCTACTGTGTGCTGATGACCAGCACCCATAGCGCCGAGAGCCGGGAGCGGCTGCGGGTGCTGGCGAAGACCGCCGACGGCTTCCGCATCGCGGAGGAGGACTTGAAGCTGCGCGGCCCCGGCGACTTTTTCGGCCAGCGGCAGCACGGCCTGCCCCAGCTTGGCATCGCCGATCTGGCGGCGGGACATGCGGGTGCTCAAGGAGGCCCAGCAGGCCGCCCAGGCGCTGCTGGAGGCCGATCCCGGCCTGTCCCGGCCGGAGCACGCACCGCTGCTGGGCCGGGTGCGCCGCCTGTTTGCCCAGCACGGTGACATGTTCAACTGAGCGCCCCGTCAGTGGGGGGCGAAGAATCACATGAAAAGGAGTAAGACGTATGATTTCCATTCGAGAGATGACCGCGGCGGACGAGGGGGCCGTCATGGAGATGGTGGACCGGTTCTACCACAGCCCGGCGGTGGAGCATGAGGTGGACCTGGCCGTTCTCCGCCGGTCCTTTCAGGCGGCGGTGGACCCGGCCGAGCCGCTGATCCAGGGCCTGGTGCTGGAGGAGGACGGCCGCCCGGTGGGCTACCATTATATGTGCATCGGCTATTCCGCTGAGGTAGGCGGGCGCTACCTGCTGCTGGATGAGCTCTACCTGGCCCCCGAGTGCCGGGGCAAGGGCTACGGCGAGCAGGTGATCCGCTGGGCCATGGAGCAGCACCCCGAGTGCGCCCGCTACCGCCTGGAGGTCACCGGGGAGAACCGGGCCGCCCGGCTGTATGAGCGGATGGGCTTCCGCTATCTGGACTACAAGCAGATGGTCATTGACCGGTAAAAAGGAGTGTTTGGTATGACGAGGATGGAAGAGACCGAGGCCCTGCGGGCCCGGACGGACGTACACTACAACTGCTGCCAGTCGGTCTTGGTGCCCTTCGCCGATTTGTGCGGCCTGGATAAGGAGACAGCCTTCAGGCTGGGGGCCAACTTCGGCTCCGGCATGCGCCATGGCTCCACCTGCGGCGCGGTGACCGGCGCGCTGATGGTGTTGGGGCTGGCGGGCAAGGGGGCCGATGAGGCCACCGCGCTGATGCGCCGGTTCCGGGAAAAAAACCAGGTCCTGGACTGCGCCAATCTGCTCAGGCTGGCCAAGGAGCGGGGGGAGGAGCGCAAGTGCCACTGCGACCGGATGGTATACGAAGCGGTGGAGCTGCTGGAGGAGCTGCTGAAATAATTAAGAAGAAGGGGCGCCGGCCATTGGCCGGCGCCCCTTTCTGTATGGGGGGCTATTTCAGGGCGAGGGTGACAGGGGTGCCGAAGGCGGTGCGGCGGGTGAAGTAGAGCCCCATATCAATGGTGTCCCAGGGGTAGTTTTCGATGGTATACTCCTCGATGAAGTATCCCTCGGGCAGCGGGGTCTCGTCCGGGGTGCCCCACCAGAGCAGGTCGCTGGCGTAGGAAGATGTGTTGTTGAAATAGTGCTCTGTGCCGTCGGGAGTGCGGTAGGCGGTGGTACCGATCTGGAAAAAGTTCAGGTGGTACTCGTCGCTTCCGGGGGGCATGGGGGCGTAGAAGGCCACCGCCACCGACCCGTCCTCGTCCCGACGGGCGCTGACGCCGGCCCCCTCGGGAGGCTCTGCCAGGGCCTCGCCGGTGTTCAGATCGATGGGCAGATACTCCCGGCCCATCTCCAGCCACTCTGCCTTGGTGATGTGCAGGGTGAGGGAGTCCGGATCGCTGAAATAAGGGCTCTCGAACAGGTAGGAGTCCCCCATGGCGGTCAGGCCGCTGGCGGAGCCCTTCTCATAGCGGTTGCCCTTCTTGTCCTCCAGATAGAAGTCCAGACTCTGGAGCTCCTCTGCGTTGTCTGGGTCCTGCTCCAGATTTAGCCGGGCGTGGGTGGGGTAGAGCTCCAGATCCACAATCCGGATGTTGTTGCCGTCCAGCTCCAGCCAGCGGTTCACCTCCACTGTGCGGCCCTGGCCCCGGAACTGCTGCTCCAGGGGAAAGTCGAAGGTGACCACGGCGTCCGCCGTCCATTCCCCGGCATCGGTGACATCGGGTATGTGGGCCTGCACCTCGCAGGTCAGGCGGAGGGACTCTGGAAGCTGGGGCTCCTCCTCCCCCTTGAAGGCCACGGTGATGGCGTTGGACAGCGCTCCGGGGGTCACGCTGTCCATCTGCACGGAGCAGTTCTCCAGCCTTTCCCCATTGGGGGTGGTGAACGTTGCCCGGGGCATAAAGGACGTGGCCTCCTCCGGCCCGGTGATGGAGAGGAAGAGGGTCAGCCCGCCCTGGTCGGCCATCAGGTACTCCAGGTGGACGGTGATGCCGTTGTCCGTAGCGCTCTGGCCGATATACTGCACATAGTCGTTTTCCACAGCGGCCTTGAGGCTGGGGGAGAAGGCCACGGCGGCGGCCAACTCCTTGAGCACGGGCACTCTCCCGCAGGCCAGGGCGAAGGGGGTGGACAGGTTCACCAGGAGCACGAAGGCGGCAAACACCGCCGCCGCGCTCCCGGCGGGGGCGCTGACCCGCCGCCAGAGCCTCCGGCGGCGGGCCCTGGCCCGGGCGCGGGCCACGGCGCCATCCAGGGCGGGGGGCAGCTCCTCCGGCGCGTCCCGGAGGGCCTTGTATTCTTCCATGCGGTCCATGGCTCAAACCTCCTCGGTCAGATGCAGCTTCAACAGGGACAGGGCCTTACGCTGGCGGGTGGATACGGTGCCCGGCGGGATGTCCAGGGCCTGGGCGGTCTCCGCCAGGGTGAGGCCCTGGAAGTAGCGCAGTACCACCACCGCCCGCAGCTCACGGGGCAGGCGGGCGACGGCCTCCCGCAGGGGGAGCGCGTCGAAGGCCTCCGCGGCGGTCTCGGGCAGCTCGGCCACCGCCAGCTCCCGCTTCCGGCGGCGCAGCTCGGCGTTGCAGGCGTTGATGAGGATGCGGGTCATCCAGGTGGCGAAATACTCCGGCTGACGGAGGCGTTTGTAGTGGAGAAAGCCCTGGTAGACCGCCTCGTCCACCGCGTCCACAGCGCAGGCCTCGCTGCCCAGATAGAGCCAGGCGGTGCGGTAGAGCCGGCCTTTCAGGCCCTCCGCCTGTTGAATGAATTCCTGTTCGGTCAAGGGTGGCGCCCCCTTTCTGCCTATTAGAGAAACCGGCGGGCCGTTTTCATTGCGTTTCTTGAAAAAAGTTTGGCTTCATTATATAATAGCCGGGTCAGAGAAAAAAGAGGTCCCGGAGGAATCCTGTTTTGAATCAACTCGACCAACTTCCCATCCCCCTGCTCCAGTGGTACCGCGAAAACGCCCGGGTGCTCCCCTGGCGGAGCGATCCCACCCCCTACCACGTGTGGGTCAGCGAGATCATGCTCCAGCAGACCCGGGTGGCGGCGGTGCTGGACTACTACCGCCGCTTCATGGAGGCCCTGCCCACCGTGGCCGATCTGGCGGCCGTGGAGGAGGACCGGCTCATGAAGCTGTGGCAGGGCCTGGGCTACTACAACCGCGCCCGCAACCTCCAGAAAGCCGCCCGTCAGGTGGCGGAGGACTTCGGCGGGGCGTTCCCCGACACCTATGAGGGCCTTCTCACCCTGTCCGGCGTGGGGGAGTACACAGCGGGGGCCATCGCCTCCATCGCCTTCGGCGTCCCCGTTCCGGCGGTGGACGGCAACGTGCTGCGGGTGGTGGCCCGCATCAGCGGAGACGGCGGCGACATCGCCCGGCCGGACACCAAGGCCCGGATGCGCGCCGCCCTCCAGGCCGTGCTTCCGGTGGACGCCCCCGGCGACTTCAACCAGGCCCTCATGGAGCTGGGGGCCACGGTGTGCCTGCCCAACGGCGCGCCCCTGTGCGACCGGTGCCCGGCGGCGGACTTCTGCACCGCCCGGCGGGAGGAGCGCACCGGGGAGCTGCCCGTCAAGGCGGCAAAAAAGGCCCGGCGCATCGAGGCCCGGACCGTGTTCCTGATTTTCTGGGAAAAGAAGGTGGCCCTGCGGCGGCGGCCGGGGCGGGGCCTGCTGGCAGGCCTGTGGGAGTATCCCAACGAGCTCTCCCCCGCCCCCTGTCCGGTGGAGGCGGCCGGGTTATCCGGCGGCCCGGCGGGGAAGCATATCTTCAGCCATATCGAGTGGCACATGACCGCCCAAATCGTGGAGGCCGCCTCGCCGGAGCTGCCGGAGGGGTGGGTGTGGGCCGACCGGGCCGCCCTGGAGCGGGACTACGCCGTGCCCAACGCCTTTCAGGCCTTCGCCGGGGCGGTGGAGGCCCGGCTGTGAAGGAGAGCGCCATGGAGGATGTACTGGCCGCCCAGCGGCGGTATTTTGACAGCGGGGCCACCCGGCCCCTCCGGTTCCGCCGGGAGATGCTCACCCGGCTGGAGCTGGCCCTCACCCGGTGGGAGGGGGAGCTGCTGGAGGCGTTGAAGGCGGATCTCAACAAATCCCCCTACGAGGGGTATATGAGCGAGCTGGGTCCCACCCTGGCGGAGCTGCGCTTTGCCCGCGGGCATCTGAAAAAGTGGGCCCGGCCCGTCCGGCACCCCGCCCCCCTGTCCCAGTTCCCCTCCGTGGGCACTGTGTACCGGGAGCCCTACGGCGTGTCGCTGATCCTCGCCCCGTGGAACTACCCTCCTGCTTCTCACCCTGGCCCCCCTGGTGTCCGCCATCGCGGCGGGGTGCACGGCGGTGGTGAAGCCGGGGGAGGACGCCCCCGCCTCCGCCCGCGCCCTGGCGGAGGTGCTGGGGCGGGTGTTTCCGCCGGAGTATATCACCGTGGCCGAGGGGGGACGGGAGGAGGCGGAGGCCCTGGTGGACAAGCCCTTCGACGTGATCTTCTTCACCGGCAGTCCGGCGGTGGGGAAAAAGGGTCATGGCCGCGGCGGCGGAGCACCTCACCCCCGTCACCCTGGAGCTGGGGGGCAGGTCGCCGGTGATTCTGGCCCCCGACGCCGATGTGGAGCTGGCCGCGGCCCGCATCGCCTGGGGCAAGTTTCTCAACGCGGGGCAGACCTGCGTGGCTCCGGACCACGTCTGGGTGCCGGAGGGGATGGCGGAGCCCTTCGTGGCCGCCCTGGCCCGGCAGATCACCCGCTTTTTACGGTGAGAATCCCCCTGGCCGGGGAGGGGCTGCCCCGCATCGTCAACCGGCGGCACTTCGACCGTCTGGCCGGGCTGTTGTCCGGCGGGCGGATCGCCGTGGGCGGGCAGACCGACCCGGAGGGCCTGCGCATCGCCCCCACGGTGCTGGTGGACGTGCCGGAGGGCAGCCCGGTGCTGGAGGAGGAGATCTTCGGCCCCATCCTGCCTGTGCTGCTCTACCGGAGCCTGCCGGAGCTGGTGGAGGCCCAGAGGCAGAAGCCCCGCCCGCTGGCCCTCTACCTGTTCACCCGGAGCCGCTCCGTCGAGCGGGCGGTGCTGGAGGCCCTGCCCTTTGGGGGCGGGTGCGTCAACGACACGGTGGTGCACCTGGCCGACCCCCGCCTCCCCTTCGGCGGGGTGGGGAACAGCGGCATGGGCGCCTGCCACGGCAAGGCGGGCTTCGACGCCTTCACCCACGAAAAGAGCGTACTCAAAAAAGGGCGGCTGGACATTCCCGTCCGCTATCCGCCCTATGGGAAAAAGCACCTGGGCATTTTGAAAAAACTGATGTGACGCGGGAGGAACACCGACATGGCAAAACTCTATTTCCGCTACGGGGTCATGGGCTCCAGCAAGACGGCCAACGCGCTGATGGTGCGCTACAACTACGAGGAGCGGGGCCAGGACGCCCTGCTGGTCAAGCCCGCGGTGGATCAGCGGGACGGGGCCCGGTTTGTGGCCTCCCGGGCGGGGCTGAGCCACCCGTGTATCTACTTCTCCGACCTGATGGAGATGACGCCCCGCCAGCTCAAGCCCTACGCCTGCATCATCGTGGATGAGGCCCAGTTCCTCACCCGGGACGAGGTGCGCTACCTCACCGATCTGGTGGACGACTGGAACATCCCCGTCATCTGCTACGGCCTGCGCACCGACTTCAAGGGGGAGCTGTTCCCCGGCTCGGCGGAGCTGCTGGCCACGGCGGACGTGATCGAGGAGGTCAAGACCATCTGCTGGTGCGGCAAGAAGGCCCTGTGCAACGCCCGCTTTGACGAGAGCGGCCACGTCATCAAGGAGGGCGAGCAGGTGGTGCTGGGGGCCAACGACAAGTACATCGGCCTGTGCCGCAAGCACTGGAAAGAGGGCAACTTAGGGCCGCAGTAACTCCGGGCCCATGCACTCCACGGCCAGCAGGAAGCCCAGCCGCAACCCCTCGGAGAAGGCGTACTGTCCGTGGCCCAGCACGGGGCTGTCCCGCAGCTCCTCCGGCCAGTGCCGGGGGTTCGGATGGCCGACGAAATATTGATAGAGTTCTTCCATCGCAGGGGACATGAAAATCACCTCCTAACGTCCTTTAAGTCGTCATCATAATAACACTACTAAAAGGTCGTGTCAAGAGAAAAGAGGAAAAGATGCAATTTTGTGAGAAGCTCTATGCCCTGCGCCAAGAGCGGGGGTTGACACAGAAGCAGGTAGGCGAGGCGCTTTCCATGGCCGCCCGTCAATACCAGCGCTTTGAAAAGGGCGAACAGAAGCCGGGGTTTGACAATCTGCGGAACATGGCGGACTTTTACGGGGTGTCGGTGGACTGGCTGATGGGTCGCACGGAGCGCCGGGAGGTCTGGCGGTAATCGGGCCCTGTAGGGGCGGCCTTTATGGCCGCCCGGGGGGCGACCACAAGGGTCGCCCCTACGCCATGATACGTTGTGACGGGCCTGTTCCGCAGAGGCCGACGCCCCAGGGCGGCCTCTCTTGCCCCTCTGGGGCAATTCACCTTCTGCCCACATCGGCCCGCCTTGTGCCAGGCTGGCGCGCCCTCCACGTTACCTTTTTGACGCATGATTTCTGGTCATGCCTCCGGCGGGCCCCTTTCTGGGCGGCCAGAAAGGGGCGAAAGAGCCGGTTAAGGCGGGGGATTCCGATTTCCCCCGCCTTAACAATCCACCCAAAAGAAGAAGCGATTCCCCATCTTGGAACTTCCCCCGGGCTGTTCTGCCGATGATTTTCCGGCGGCGGGGGCTTACGCTGTAACGCCCCCGCCGCACCGGCCTGGATGGGGGGAAACAGGGATACGGCGCTGAAACGCAGGGGCGGGGCTTGTCACCGCCCGCAACTGGAAAACTTGGGAAGGAGGAGAAATCCAATGATCTGCAATCTCTGCCCCCGCCGGTGCGGGGCCCTGCGCACGGAGACCGAGGGCCGGGGCGTATGCCGGATGCCGGAGGCGCCGGTGGTGGCCCGTGCGGCCCTCCACCAGTGGGAGGAGCCGCCCATCTCGGGCACGCGGGGCTCCGGCACCGTGTTTTTCTCGGGCTGCTCCCTGGGGTGTGTCTTCTGCCAGAACGACGCCATCAGCCACCAGGACTTTGGACGGCCCATCTCCCTGGAGCGGCTGCGTGCCATCTGCTTCGAGCTCATCGACCAGGGGGCCCACAACATCAACCTGGTCAATCCCACCCACTATGCCCACGCGGTGGCCCGGCTGCTGGCCCAGCCTTTGCCGGTGCCGGTGGTGTGGAACTCCGGCGGCTACGACCGGGTGGACACCCTGCGGGGCCTGGAGGGGAAAATCCAGATCTACCTGCCCGATTTGAAGTATGTCACGCCGGAGTACGCGGAGCAGTATTCCGGCGCGGCGGACTACCCGGAGGCGGCCCAGGCGGCCATCCTGGAGATGTTCCGCCAGACCGGCCCCTGCGTGTATCAGGACGGCCTGTTAAAACAGGGTGTTATCATTCGGCACCTGCTCCTTCCCGGGAAATTGGCCGAGGCCAAGCGGGTGATGGACTGGGTGGTGGAGCACTTCGCCCCCGGCGCGGTGGCCTTCTCCCTCATGAGCCAGTACCTCCCCTGGGGGCGGGCGGCGGAGTTCCCCGCGCTGAACCGCCGTCTGCGGCCCTCGGAGGTGCGCTCGGCCGAGGACTATATGGACGCACTGGGGCTGGAAGGCTTCACCCAGGGGGCGGAGGCCGCGCAGTCGGAGTACATTCCGGCCTTTGATCTCACGGGGGTATAAATAAACGGGCGGCTTTCCCGCGTGCGGGAAAGCCGCCCGTTCATACCAGCCGGGCCATGTCCTCAGGCAGAGGCTGCTCCCAGGCCATGGGTTCCCCGGTGACGGGGTGGCGGAGGGAGAGCCGGGCGGAGTGGAGGGCGGGGCGGGAGATGAGGCTGTGATCCTCCGTGCCGTAGAGGAAGTCGCCGATGAGGGGGTGGCCGGTGTGGGCCATGTGCACCCGGATCTGGTGGGTGCGGCCGGTGTCCAGCTCCAGCTCCACCAGGGCGCGGCCCTGCCCGGTGCGGAGCACCCGGTAGCGGGTGGAGGCGGGCTGGCCCGCAGGGTCCACCTGGCGGGCCATGAGGGAGCCGGGGACACGGCCGATGGGGGCGTCGATGCGCCCCTCCGGCGGCCGGGGGATTCCCTCGCACACCGCCAGGTAGATCCGCCGGAAGGTGGGGGTGTGGAGCTGGCCCTTGAGCTGCTCCTGGGCGTGGGGGTGCTTGGCCACCACCAGCAGGCCGGAGGTGCCCTTGTCCAGCCGCTGGACGGGGTGGACGTCGGCGGAAATCCCCGCTTTTTTGTAATACCAGGCGATATAATTACAGAGCGTATCGCTGTAGTGGCCGGGACCGGGGTGGACCAGCACGCCGGGGGCCTTGTTGAGCACCAGCAGATCCCCGTCCTCGTACACGATATCCAGGGGGCCGGGGGTGGGCACCATGTCCCCCTGGCCGTCGGGATCGGCTACCCGGACGGAGAGCACCTGCCCCGCCGCCGGGCGGCAGGCGGTGGTGACCCGCATCCCGTCCAGCAGGATGCCGTCGTCCAGCCACTTGACGCGGCGGATCACCGTCCCCGACAGGCGGAGCTCCCGCCGCAGCAGGGTGTCGATTTTTTCCCCCGCCTGGTCCGCCGTCACGGTCAGCTCCAGGCGGCGGGGGGACTGCTGGACCATGTTTGTGCCCTCCTTGCGTTTTTTCCCAGTATAGCACGGGCGCGGCGGCTTTTCAAACGGCGGATTTTGTAGTATAATAATCAATTAGAATCCAAGCAATGGAAACGAGGTGCCTCCAATGGCGGAAAAACTGGGCCTTTATGTCCACATCCCCTTCTGCCGCAGCAAGTGCGACTACTGCGACTTCTACTCCCTGGCGGGGAAGGAGGGCCGGATGGACGACTACCAAAAGGCGCTGCTCGCCCATATGAAGGAGACCGCGCCCCTCACCCGGGGCTGGCAGGTGGACACCGTCTACTTCGGCGGCGGCACCCCCAGCTTTTACGGGGAGAAGCGGCTGCGGGAGGTGCTCAAAAACGTGGCCAAGCGCTTCGATCTGGCCAAGGACGCGGAGATTACCGTGGAGTGCAACCCGGACAGTGTGGATAAGAAGGTGTTTCAGGCCCTCCGGCGGGCGGGGGTAAACCGTATCTCCCTGGGCGTCCAGTCTGCCCACGACTGTGAGCTGAACTGCCTGCACCGCCCCCATACCTTCCAGCAGGCCCAGCGGGCGGTGGCCGCAGCCCGAGAGGCCAAGATCAAAAACATCAGCCTGGATCTGATCTACGGCCTGCCCAACCAGGATATGGCAGGGTGGCGGGACACCGTGGAGCAGGTGCTGGAGCTGGAGCCGGAGCACCTGAGCTGCTACGGCCTCAAGGTGGAGCCGGGCACTCCCCTGGACGACCGGGTGGTGCGGGGGGAGAAGCTGCCCGACGACGACCAGCAGGCGGATATGTATCTTTGGACGGTAGAGCGGCTGGCGGCGGCGGGCTACCGCCAGTATGAGATCTCTAACTTTGCCCGGGCGGGCTTCCAGTCCCGGCACAACCTGAAATACTGGATGGGCCGGCCCTACATCGGCTTCGGGCCGGGGGCCCACTCCGACTTCGGCGGGCGGCGCTACTCTTTTATCCGGGATCTGGAGGGCTATATTGCCGCCGTGCTGGAGGGGGGCACCGTCATCGACGAGTCCGACCTGATCCCCCAGCGGGAGCGGGGCGGCGAATATTTGATGCTCCGCCTGCGCACCACCCGGGGCATCGAGGAGTGGGAGTACCGCCGGGAGTTCTTCATGAACTTCGATCCCATCGAGCAGAAGCTGGAGGAGTACGAGCGCCAGGGCTGGGCGGAGCGGCACGACCGCCGCTGGAATCTGACGGCCAAGGGCTTCCTGGTGTCCAACCAGCTCATTGGGGAGCTGCTGTCCATTCAGGAGGAGGCGACACTGGAAAAGACTCTGCCCCGGCTGAAGCAGGGCAGGCCGGAGGAGGGGTAAGGGCGGGATTTTAAGACCGCCCGCCGCCCGTGGAAGAAAATTGTAAGAATTGGATTGACAAATCCTGGCCCCCGCTTGTTTACAAGCGGGGGCTTTTGTGTTAACATAATTTTTGTATGACCCGTTTCACAGACGATATTAGGAGGACAAGTATGAAACAATGGATCCGGCGGGGGGCGGCCCTGGGTCTGGCGCTGGCCCTGACTGTCACCGCGGCCTCGGCGTCCCAGGCCATGGGCTGGGACGTACATACCGGGCGGGCGCCCCTCTCCCAGGGGGCCAGCTTGGGAAAGAACGTGTTCTGGAGCGATACCTATTCCGACCTGCGCACCGAGTACTATGTGGAGTATTCCCCCAACGCCAGCGTAGTGCCCACGGTGGCCTACGGCTCCAAGGTTACCGACCGGGTGACCCTGTCCGGCATGGCCCAGACCCTGGAGAGCCAGGGCAAACGGGTGGTGTCCGGCCTGAACGGCGACTGGTATGTGCTCTCCACCGGCGCGCCCACCGGACTGGTGGTGACCGACGGGATTGTGCGGGCCACAGGCTACTACAACGACACCTGGGCCATCGGCTTCAACGCCGACGGCACCGCTTTCATCGCCCGCAACGGGCTGTCTGTCTCCGTGTCCTTCGGAGGGCAGGCCGTAAAGCTGGGCGGCGGCATCAATAAGGTACGAAAGCTGACGGACAGTGCCGCTGTGGGCGGCCTGACCCTGCTGACCGACGACTTCGCCGCTACCACCCAGAACACCGAGCCGGGGGTAGATGTGATTCTGTCCCCGGTGGATGACGGCACCGGCACCTACGCCGTTAAGCCTACCATCGGCCGGCAGACCCAGTATGTGGTGGAGCAGGTGCTGGAGTCCACCGGAAGTATCCCCATTCCCGAGGGCAAAGCCGTGCTCACCCTGAACGCCAAGGAGAGCGAGGAGGCCCTGGCCCGCCTGCGGGCCCTTCAGCCGGGGGATACCGTCACCCTTACCGTGTCCAGCAGCGATCAGCGCTGGAGCCAGGCGGTCCAGGCCCTGGGCGGCGTGTCCAAGCTGGTCACCAACGGGCAGGTGGACTCCGGACTGGACGCCTCCCGCACCGCTTGGCCCGCCATCGGCATCAAGGCTGACGGCACTGTGATCTTCTACGCCATGGATGGAAAGCAGCCCGGCTACAGCGTGGGCGCCACCCAGGGCCAGGTGGCCCAGCGCCTCATTGAGCTGGGATGCGTGGAGGCCATCTGCATGGACGGCGGCGGCTCCACCACCATCGGCGTCACCTACCCCGACCAGGAGGGCATGCAGGTGGTCAATAAGCCCTCCGACGGCAGCCAGCGGAAGAACAGCACCGCCATCTTCCTCACCACCGGGCTCCAGCCCACCGGCGAGCTGGCCTCCTACTACGTGACCCCTTCCGACAGCATCCTGCTCTCCGGGGCCACGGTGCAGCTCTCCGCTACCGGGCTGGACACCAGCTACTTCCCCACCAGCGGCGGCGGCGTGAGCTGGTCGGTGTCCAGCGGCGGCGGCACTGTGGACGAGAACGGCCTCTTTACCGCCGGGGCGGAGAGCGGCTTTGCCCAGGTCACCGCCACCGACGGCTCCGCCTCCGGCACCGGCTACATCACCACCGTCCGCACCCCGGACGAGATCACCCTGACCAATGAAGCCACCGGCGCGGCGGTCGCCAGCCTGAACCTGGACCCCGGCGGCCAGGTGGATCTGAAGGCCTCCGCCTCTTACCGCAAGCTGGCCCTCACCGCCCAGGATACCTGCTTCACCTGGTCAGCGGACCCAGAGGTGGGCACGGTGGACGCAAACGGCGTCTTTACCGCCGGGACAAAGAGCGCCAGCGGTAACCTCACCGTCTCCGCCGGGGGCAAGACCCTCACCGTGCCAGTGAGTATCGCGGGCCACGTCAAGACGCTGGAGGACTGTGAGGGCGACCTGGCCTCCTTCGGTGCCACCAGCACGGCCTCCTACGGGGCCGAGACCGGCCTGGACTACGTCCACAACGGCCGCCAGAGCCTGAGGATGACCTATGACGCCTCCACAGGCGGAACGGCGAGCCTGAACAGCGCGCTGCCCATCCCTGCCGGAGAGAGTTGGCTGGGCGTGTGGGTGTACGGCGACGGCTCGGGCAATACCCTGATGGCCACGGCGGCGGACGCCAGCCTCCAGAGCCGGCAGTTCCTGCTGACCGCCCTGGACTTCACCGGATGGAAGTACGTCAGCGCCGAGCTGCCCGAGGGCGCGGCCACCCTCACCAGCCTGGACGTGATCTATGGCGGCGGCGCGGGCGGCCCGGCCGGGACCATCTGGCTGGACCAGTTCACCACCTCCAATGAGAATGTCAGCGACACCATTGCCCCCACCGTCCGCCTGTCCGTCAGCGGCACTCAGCTCACCGCCGCCGTGTCGGACAACGTGGACCGCACGATTCCCCAGGCCAATGTGAGCCTGACCTATGACGGGGCGACTCTGAACTTTACCTGGAACGAGGCCTCCGGAACCCTGACCGCCACGCTGCCCGCCGCCGACAGCGGCTACCATCGGGTGAGCGTCACCGCCTGCGACGCCAGCGGCAACCTGGCCCGCGCCTCCGCGGATATCAAGCCCGCCGGGACACGTACCTCCCCCTTTGGGGATATGGCGGGTCACTGGGCCGAGCCCTACGCCACCTACCTCTATGACACCGGCGTGTCCAAGGGCACCGGCGTGGAGATCCCTGTCTATCAGCCGGAAAAGAACATCACCCGCGCGGAGTTCTTCGCCATGGTGGCCCGGTGGATGGACCTGGATCTCACCCAGTACGCCAATGTGGAGCTGCCCTTCGTGGATGCCGCCTCCATTCCGGACTGGGCGCTGAATGAGGTCAAGGCCATGTACAGCCTGGGCATCCTGAAGGGCGGGGCCAACGAGAGCGGCCTCACCGTCAACGCCCTGGCCACCATCAGCCGGGCCGAGGCCATGACCATTCTGGGCCGCACCCAGGCCAGGGGCTACGCCGAGCCGGAGCTCACCTTCTCCGACGCGGGGCAGGTGCCCGACTGGGCGGCCGGCTACCTCAGGAGTCTGGTGGGGCAGGGTGTGATCACCGGCAACGACAACCGCATCCGCCCCAACGATCTGCTCACCCGCGGCGAGGTGGCAAAGCTGCTCTACGCCATGCTGTGAGGGACGGATAAACAACACGGGCCCCCGGTCACTTTGAGACCGGGGGCCCGTGTTTGTTCCGCGCTCAGCCCCGGCAGCCCAGCTCCCCCAGGAGCCGGGCCAGCACTCGCATGCGCTCCCCGAGCAGCTCGCCGTCCCGGGCCAGGGCGTCCTGGAACAGACGGAGATCCTCGTCGATGTGGTCGCTGGAGGTGCATACCTCCACCGTCATGGCGTCCCCCTGCAGGCCGATGCGGTCCACCTGGGGATGCTCCGGGTCGTAGCCCCTGGGGAAGCGGTAGGCCTCCTCCTGGAAATAGAGCTGGGCCCGGCAGGCCAGAATCGCCAGATCCAGCACCCGGTGGAGGGGCAGCTCCACTGGGTCGTTCCCTGGGTTCCACTGGCCCAGGGAGAGGCCTTGGGCGTCGGAGCCATAGGCGGTGCGGCCGTCGATGCGGCCGTAGTCCTCGGCCACTAGGACGGGCTTGTGCTTGAGGGTGGTGGGGATGTGCATATGGCCGGCCTCCAATTAGTAATTTAGTAATTTAGTAAATGACTAAAATAAGATAGCACGCATAAACTTCGCTGTCAAGGGAAACCTTACAAAGGACAAAAGGAGGCTGCGGACGCATGGATATGACCAATCAAGAGTATGGCCGCTATGTCAGTCAGAAGGCCAAGCCCTCGCCCCTGTGGAAAAACCTGCTGTGGGCTTTTGTGACGGGCGGGCTGATCTGCACCGGCGGACAGGCCCTGCTGAATCTGTTCCGCGGGTGCGGGCTGAACGAGAACGCCGCAGGCACCGCCGTGTCGGTGACCATCATCTTCCTGGCGGCCCTTTTTACCGGGCTCGGTCTGTTCGACAAGCTGGCCAAGCACGCAGGGGCGGGCACGCTGGTACCCATCACCGGGTTTGCCAACGCGGTGGTCTCCCCGGCGCTGGAATTCAAGTGCGAGGGGCTGGTCATGGGCGTGGGCGCCAAGATGTTTGTGATCGCCGGGCCGGTGCTGGCCTACGGCATCAGCGCCTCCGTGCTCTACGGCGTGATTCTCCAGCTCTTTTTCCGGGGATAAAGAGCGGGAAGAGGGGGGCCGCCCAGGCGGCACTCCCCCCCTCTTCCCGTCCCGTCTGGCTTGCAAAAAATGAGGCAATTCAAACAAAAACACTTGACAAAAAGGATGGATGGTAGTATGATCTAGACAGAAAAAGAAAGAGGTGAGCCCCATGGGCTGAGAAAGCTCATTCTTTTCCGACCACAGCGTATTGGAAGACCGAATACCTGAAGTTCCAAGCTTGCACTCGTTCCCAACGGACTCAATGAAGTGAGATGCACAAAGGGAAGACCTCCGAGGTGAAGTTCGCCGAAGACGGAAACCAAGTGCCGATTTGTTGCAGGAGACAGTGAAACAAAGGAATTTCCCGTTCTGTTGCTCCACCGCGTGGTAAAATCTGTAGAAAGTGCGAGGTAATGTGTAGTGGTAGAACCCCAGATCGAACGGTAGCCCCCCGGTCACGATGGATGGCCGGGGGGTTGTGCTGTCTCTGGAGTTTTTGCTGCACAGGAGGAGCGTCCGCCATGGCTGTGCGTTTACAGCAGGCTCAGGCCGTTGATATCCAGCTTGAAGGTCAGCTCCAGGAATTCCGCCGCACGGCGGCAGAGGAGCATCCGCTCCAGAAAGATCTCGAAGTAGTCCATCACGGCGCAGAATTCGGTGTTGATGCCCAGGGAGAGGGTGAGGGTGCGCCGCTCCGGGTCCAGTGTCAGCTCGGAGCGCTCGGCGGCATAGTTGACCCGGTCATGGATGTCGAAGCTCTGGTGTTCCTTGTTGCGCACCCGGCTGCGGCGCACATCGGTCTTGTCTGCCAGGATCAACGCCGCGGCAACCGGATTGACGGGGAAGGCGGTGGGATCGTCGTGGTGGCCGATGGCGGTGATGACGGCGGCCACGTCGGCGGGCTCCATGCCCATCTTGTCCAGAATACGGAAGGCCATGACGGCGCCGGTCTGGGCGTGGTCGTGGCGGTTGACTACGTTGCCGATGTCGTGCATAAAGCCGGCGATGCGGGCCAGCTCCTGGTCGTGCTCTCCATATCCGAGCTGGGCCAGGATGCGGGCGGCAAACTCGGCGCAGCGGGTGACGTGGGCAAAGCTGTGCTCGGTAAAGCCCCGGGCCAGTAGGGACTGGTCGGCCTGGGTGATATAGGTGCGGATCTCCTCTGAATTCCGCACGGTTTCATAGCAGATCTTCATGGTGGGGACTCCTTTCCTCTGGGTCGTTTCCTACCTATTATATCCCGCCGGAGGAAAAAGGACAAGCAAAAGCGGCGCCGCCCGTTCCGGGCGGCGCCGCTTTTTTGCACTACAGCAGGCCGAGGGTGTGCAGGTAGTCTGCGGCCACCAGGTCCACGTCCTCTCCCAGCACGTCCACCCGGTAGGTCAGCTCACTCATGACCTCGTTGGTGAATTGGCCGGTGAGCAGCTCCAGGGTCTGCTCCAGCTCCGGCGCCCGGTCGGCGAAGTCCTCGAAGAGACCATCCCGGACGGTGAGCACCCCATTGTACTCGGGGAAGAAGGATTTGTCGTCCTCCAAAATGGTCAGGTTGGCGTCCTTGTTCAGACCGTCGGTGGCGTATACCACCATGACATCGTAGCTGCCCGACTTGATGGCGGTGTACTTCAGCATGATGTCCACCTGAATGGCCTCCTGGAACTGGAGGCCGTAGAACGCCACGAAGGGGCCGTACTTCATGCTGCCGGCATCGGTGTAAAAGTCCTGCTCCGCGCCGAAGCGCAGCTCCCCGGCGATGGGGGCCAGATCGCTGATGGCCGCGGGGTGGTAGGTATCCATCACCGCCTGGGTGACGCCGATGGAGTAGGTGTTGTCCACGCCGATCTTGCCCAGCATACGGGCGCCGTACTGCTCCCCGATGCGGCCGTTGACGAAGTCGTAAAGGCTCTGCCCCGCAGGGATGTCACTGGTGTCCAGCCCCAGGAAGGTGGTCAGGATGGTGCCGTCCCAGGTATACATCAGGTCACAGCTCGGCTCCCGCGCGGTGAGCTCCTTGAAGTTGTTGATCGAGGTCATGGGGTCGAGTATGCTGACCTCCAGCCCCGTGCGGTCCTCCACAAGCTGCTGCACCATGCGGTTGACCAACTGAACCTCGGAGAACTCCCCGTCGTAGAGGACAAGGGTGCTGGAGGTGTCCTTGGGCAGCAGGGAGGGCAGGCACAGGGCGGCCACCAGGACGGCCGCCGCGCCTGCTGTGAGCCGCCGGCGGAGAACGGCGTGCCGGCCGGGGCGGCGGCTGCTGTCCCGCCGGCCCATGCGGCGCTCGCAGAAGGCCATCAGGTTGTCCAGCAGCAGGGCCATGGCCATCAGCGCCGCGGTGCCGGAGAGAATCATGGCCACGTCGTTGCGGCGGATACCGGTATTGATGAGGTTGCCCAGGCCGCCGCCGCCCACCGAGGAGGCGAATACCGCCGTGCCGATGGCGTTGACCACGGCGATGCGCAGGCCGGTGAATAGCATGGGCATGGCCAGGGGTAGTTCCACATGGAAGAGGCTGTAGACGCGGGTCATTCCCATCCCCTTGGCCGCCTCCTTGACAGCGGGGGACACCTGGCTCAGCCCCAGGGTGACGTTGCGCACGATGGGCAGGAGGGAGTAGAGGGCCAGCCCCAGAATCACTGTTGGCTTGCCCGCCCCCAGGGGGGTGACCATGATGATGCCCAGCAGGGCCAGGGCGGGGGTGGTCTGAATGAGGTCCACCACCCGCAGGACCACGCCCCGGGCCGCGCGGCTGAGATAGCACAGCAGGCCCAGGGGCACCCCGATGAGAATGGCGATGACAATGGCGAACACCACCATGGACAGGTGTTCCACCACCGTGGAGAGGGTCATGCGTCACCGCCCCCCTTCCGCAGTCCCTTGGGCACCACATGCTTCTGGAGCAGGTCGATGAGCCCGCCCAGGAGGAAGGCCAGCAGGGCGGCTGGGACGGCGCCCAGCAGGATCAGGGCGTTGTTGCTGGACTGCACGCCCTGGTAGATGAAGGTGCCCAGGCCGCCCAGGCCGATCATGGCGGCCAGCACGGCCCAGCTCACGGTGTAGACCATGGACATGCGCAGCCCGCCGATGATGGTGGGCATGGCCAGGGGCAGCTCCACCCGGAGGAGCTGCTGGGCGGGACTCATGCCGCAGCCCTGTGCCGCCTCCTTATACTGCGCGTCCACCCCCAGCAGCCCAGTGAAGGTGTTTTTCAGCACCGGGAACATGGCGTAGATGGACAGGGCGATGAGGACGGTGGCGGGCTGGACGTGGAGCACCAGGAACAGCAGGCCGATAAAGACCACGCCGGGGATGGTGTTGAACAGGGAGAGCAGGGGCAGGATGAACCGGGCCTGCCTGGGAAAGCGGGAGAGGAGGATACCCAGCCCCAGGCCCAGGACAAAGCCGATGGCCACCGAGACTAGGGTGTAGAACAGATGCACGCCAATGCTTCGGACCAGGGCCTCGGCGTTGCGCGCCAGAAACTCACCCATACCGTCACCCCCAGAGCTGTTCCGCCATGGCGGAGGCCATGCTGGTCTTGGTGATGATGCCCTCCACCTGTTCCGCCTCGCCCAGCACCACCAGATAGCTGGCGCCGCTGGAGATGAGCTGCTCAAAGCAGCCCTTGGCGTCGTCGCCGGATTGGACGGTGGGGGTGGCGGTGCGCACCAGGGGAGCGATGTCGGTAACCACGTGGCCGTTGAGGCGGATGTCCGCGATGGAAACCGTGCCCGCGTAGCGGCCTGCGTCGTCCACCACGATCAGGGTGTCCACGTTGTAGCGCTGCATCTTGCGCACACACTCGTTGGTGCCGCGGTGGAGGGAGACGGTGTAGACGCCGGTGCGCATGAAGTCGGCGGCGGTCAGCGCCTTATGAGAGGGCGTGTTGATAAACTTGCCCAGGAAATCCTGAATGAGGCCGCTGGCGGGGTGGGCCAGCATCTCCTCTGGCGGGGCCATCTGGACGATCCTGCCGTGATCCATGAAAATGATCACATCGGCCAGGTCCAGCGCCTCCTCCATATCGTGGGTGACAAACACAAAGGTCTTGTTCAGCTTCTGCTGGAGGGAGCGCACCTCCTGCTGGAGGGTGCGCCGGGTCATGGGGTCCAGGGCGGAGAAGGGCTCGTCCATCAGCACGATGGGGGGCGAGGCCGCCAGGGCACGGAGAATACCGATGCGCTACTGCTGCCCGCCGGACATCTCGGAGGGGTACTTGTGGGCGTACTGCTCATAGGGCAGGTTGACCAGCTCCAGCAGCTCATGGACAATCTTGTCGCACGCCTCCTTGCTGTATTTCAGCAGATTGGGCACCACGCAGATGTTCTGGGCCACGGTCATGTTGGGAAACAGGCCGATCTGCTGGATGACATAGCCGATGTGGCGGCGCAGCTCCACCCTGTCCTGGGCGGCGATATCCTTGCCGTTTATATAGATCTTGCCGTCTGGTGGTATAAAAGGAGGCCAGGTGGTCCTCGTCGGTGTGCTGGGACTGGTAGCTGGCCGTGCGCAGCAGTTCCACCTGGATCTGTACCGGCGTATTGGACAGCTTGCGCAGGATCTGAGTTTCCGTCACGATCTTAGTGGGCATTAGATTGAGAATCAAAACCTTCAAAGGACGGATATCCTGGTGCAGAGCCCGGTATTCCGTCATAACAAAGATGTTTTCGCTCTCCAGAATCGCAGTGGCGGGCAGAGCGTCTGGGATCTTGATGGGCATGCCTGAATTCCTCCGGTTCCGTTATTTATAATAGTAGAATAAGGGTAACATATTTAGAGGAGTACTTCAACCCGGGATTGCTGGACAGAAAAAAAGCGCGAAAAAAGAGAAAAAGGTGTTGACAAAGAGGAGGAAAGCTGGTATTCTAACTGAGCGCCTCACGGAGGGCATGAAAAAACAGGAAAGCGGACGGAAGAGACCGGGCGGAAGCCGGACGGACTTTCGGAAGCGGGCTGAAAAAAGTGCTTGACAAATGAGTGAGGGCGTGGTAAACTAAATGAGTTCGCGCCGAGAGGCGGGAACCTGCTTGAAAAGAACAAAAAGAACGGCTGTGAGGCTGAAAAACCTCAGAAAAGTTTGAAAAAAGTTCTTGACAAGCGAAAGCGTGAGTGCTAAAATAAATAGCACGTCAGTGGAAAAGCTGACAGGGGCGTGTACCTTGTAAATTAAACAACGTGAGAGAAACACGAAGCACCAGAAAGGACGAGAAGTCCTTCTGAGCAAGCGCAAGCTTGATGAAGAAGGCTCTTGAATAGATTTCTTTGAAGCTATGAATTAAGCTTCGATAAGATGATTTGAGGAACGGAGACGTTCTTTAGATACCATTTTATTGAGAGTTTGATCCTGGCTCAGGATGAACGCTGGCGGCGTGCTTAACACATGCAAGTCGAACGGGGTGCTCATGACGGAGGATTCGTCCAACGGATTGAGTTACCTAGTGGCGGACGGGTGAGTAACGCGTGAGGAACCTGCCTTGGAGAGGGGAATAACACTCCGAAAGGAGTGCTAATACCGCATGATGCAGTTGGGTCGCATGGCTCTGACTGCCAAAGATTTATCGCTCTGAGATGGCCTCGCGTCTGATTAGCTAGTAGGCGGGGTAACGGCCCACCTAGGCGACGATCAGTAGCCGGACTGAGAGGTTGACCGGCCACATTGGGACTGAGACACGGCCCAGACTCCTACGGGAGGCAGCAGTGGGGAATATTGGGCAATGGGCGCAAGCCTGACCCAGCAACGCCGCGTGAAGGAAGAAGGCTTTCGGGTTGTAAATTGTACGACGATTAACTACGTGCCAGCAGCCGCGGTAATACGTAGGTTGCCGGTGTAAACGTGTAGGCGGGATTGCAAGTCAGATGTGAAAACTGGGGCAAATGCGGAATTCCATGTGTAGCGGTGAAATGCGTAGATATACGGAGGAACACCAGTGGCGAAGGCGGATTGCTGGACAGTAACTGACGCTGAGGCGCGAAAGCGTGGGGAGCAAACAGGATTAGATACCCTGGTAGTCCACGCTGTAAACGATGGATACTAGGTGTGGGGGGTCTGACCCCCTCCGTGCCGCAGTTAACACAATAAGTATCCCACCTGGGGAGTACGATCGCAAGGTTGAAACTCAAAGGAATTGACGGGGCCCGCACAAGCGGTGGAGTATGTGGTTTAATTCGAAGCAACGCGAAGAACCTTACCAGGGCTTGACATCCCACTAACGAAGCAGAGATGCATTAGGTGCCCTTCGGGGAAAGTGGAGACAGGTGGTGCATGGTTGTCGTCAGCTCGTGTCGTGAGATGTTGGGTTAAGTCCCGCAACGAGCGCAACCCTTATTGTTAGTTGCTACGCAAGAGCACTCTAGCGAGACTGCCGTTGACAAAACGGAGGAAGGTGGGGACGACGTCAAATCATCATGCCCCTTATGTCCTGGGCCACACACGTACTACAATGGTGGTTAACAGAGGGAGGCAAGACCGCGAGGTGGAGCAAATCCCTAAAAGCCATCCCAGTTCGGATTGCAGGCTGAAACCCGCCTGTATGAAGTTGGAATCGCTAGTAATCGCGGATCAGCATGCCGCGGTGAATACGTTCCCGGGCCTTGTACACACCGCCCGTCACACCATGAGAGTCGGGAACACCCGAAGTCCGTAGCCTAACCGCAAGGGGGGCGCGGCCGAAGGTGGGTTCGATAATTGGGGTGAAGTCGTAACAAGGTAGCCGTATCGGAAGGTGCGGCTGGATCACCTCCTTTCTAAGGAGACTTCAACGGAAGTAGTTTTCTGTTGTAACGTCCTAAGGTCAGCTTTCTGGAGCGAATGGCTTTCACGTTGTTTAATTTAGAGGGTACACTCTCGGGTACCCGAACAGAGCCCGGCGAAGCGGGTCTGTTCGGGAGAGGAGACGCAAGAGAGCGCAGTGAGGGATGGCCGTGAGGACGTCACGAACGGAGCGGACTTTGCGTCGACGACGACGGGCCCATAGCTCAGCTGGCTAGAGCGCACGACTGATAATCGTGAGGTCGGTGGTTCGAGTCCACTTGGGCCCACCACCAAAACCCTGGGGGTTTAGTTCAGCTGGTAGAACACCTGCTTTGCAAGCAGGGGGTCACCGGTTCGAGTCCGGTAACCTCCACCAATTTAAGAATGGATTTTAACACTCAAGGGATTGAGTGTTAAAATCTGGCCTTAAAGGCTGGAAGGCGGCACCTTGAAAACTGAACAATGTAAATCGAAAGTACAAGAGCAAGCAACAGAGGGCAAAACAGCAATGTTGTGGAACTAAGATAGAATGGCGAAAGCCGTTCTAGTAAGGGTAAAAACAATGGAGCTAATTGCAAAACTTCTGTGATGCCTGCATAATTCATGATTTTGAGAACAGCTCAGAGATGAGACTGTTCTACAAGGTCAAGCTAGAAAGAGCGCAAGGGAATGCCTTGGCATCAGGAGCCGACGAAGGACGTGACAAGCTGCGATAAGCTGCGGTGAGCTGCACATAAGCTTTGACCCGCAGATTTCCGAATGGGGAAACCCGGCAGAGCAATACTCTGTCAGCGTGCGTTGAATCAAATAGGCGTACGCGGGGAACCGCCTGAACTGAAACATCTAAGTAGGGCGAGGAAGAGAAATCAACCGAGATTCCGCTAGTAGTGGCGAGCGAACGCGGAAGAGGGCAAACCGGAGGATTTATTCTCCGGGGTTGTGGACAGTTTTTTAGCAACTGGAACTAGGAGAACGGTATGGGAAGGCCGACCATAGCTGGTGATAGCCCGTATCCGAAAGGGAAGGTTGTGCGACTGGATCCAGAGTACCGCCGGACACGTGAAACCCGGTGGGAAGCTGGGGGGACCACCCTCCAACCCTAAATACTACTCGATGACCGATAGAGGAGCAGTACCGTGAGGGAAAGGTGAAAAGGACCCGGAGGGAGTGAAAGAGAACCTGAAACCTTGTGCTTACAAGCACTCAAAGCCCGTTAAAGGGTGATGAGGTACCTTTTGTAGAATGGTCCGGCGAGTTATTGTTACTGGCAAGCTTAAGGCATTCAGTGCCGGAGGCGCAGGGAGACCGAGTCTGAATAGGGCGTATGAAGTCAGTGGCAATAGACCCGAAACCGGGTGACCTATCCATGGGCAGGTTGAAGTGGGGGTAAAACCCCATGGAGGACCGAACGCACGCCCGTTGCAATGGTCGGCGATGACCTGTGGATAGCGGTGAAATTCCAATCGAACTCGGAGATAGCTGGTTCTCCCCGAAATAGCTTTAGGGCTAGCGTTGGCTTAGATTACCGGAGGTAAAGCACTGAATGGGCTAGGGGCCGATAAAGTTACTGAACCCTATCAAACTCTGAATGCCGGATAATTGATGGCCAGCAGTCAGTCTACGTGAGATAAGTCTCGTGGACAAAAGGGAAACAGCCCAGACCCACAGCTAAGGTCCCAAATATACGCTAAGTGGAAAACGATGTGGAATTGCGAAAACAACCAGGATGTTGGCTTAGAAGCAGCCACTCATTAAAAGAGTGCGTAATAGCTCACTGGTCGAGTGGTTCTGCGCGGAAAATGTAACGGGCTAAGCGTATCACCGAAGCTTGGGCTGCACAGCAATGTGCGGGGTAGGGGAGCGTCGAATATGGGGTGAAGTCGCAGCGGAAGCAGCGGTGGACTGTATTCGAGTGAGAATGCCGGAATGAGTAGCGAGAATTATGTGGGAATCATAATGGCCGAAAATCTAAGGTTTCCTGGGGAAGGTTCGTCCGCCCAGGGTAAGCCGGGAGCTAAGGCGAGGCCGGAAGGCGTAGTCGATGCACATACGGTTGAAATTCCGTAGCCACCGAACCTTAAGTACACTGACACATGGAGATAGCGGGACCCGGGCGTTGGTTGACCCGGGCGTAAGGGACCGAAATTAAGTAGGGAAGTCCGCGATGCTCTGTGGCGAGAAAAGGTGTATGGTATGCTAAGGTGCCCGTACCGCAAACCGACACAGGTAGATGAGGAGAGAATCCTAAGGCCAACGGGAGAAGGGTTGTTAAGGAACTCGGCAAAATGACCCCGTAACTTCGGGATAAGGGGAGCCTCCTACGGGAGGCCGCAGCGAATAGGCCCAAGCGACTGTTTACCAAAAACACAGGTCTCTGCTAAATCGAAAGATGACGTATAGGGGCTGACGCCTGCCCGGTGCTGGAAGGTTAAGAGGAGATGTTAGCCGCAAGGCGAAGCATTGAATCGAAGCCCCAGTAAACGGCGGCCGTAACTATAACGGTCCTAAGGTAGCGAAATTCCTTGTCAGGTAAGTTCTGACCCGCACGAATGGCGTAACGATTTGGGCGCTGTCTCAACAGCCCACCCGGCGAAATTGTAGTACTGGTGAAGATGCCAGTTACCCGCAACTAGACGGAAAGACCCCATGGAGCTTTACTGTAGCTTAATACTGGAAATCGGTAAATCATGTACAGGATAGGTGGGAGACTTGGAAGCCAGGGCGTCAGCTTTGGTGGAGTCACCCTTGGGATACCACCCTTCAATTGCTGGTTTTCTAACCTGCGGCCGTGAATCCGGTCGGGGACACTGTTAGGTGGGCAGTTTGACTGGGGCGGTCGCCTCCAAAAAGGTAACGGAGGCGCTCAAAGGTTCGTTCAGCACGGACGGAAATCGTGCAGTGAGTGTAAACGCAGAAACGAGCCTAACTGCGAGACCGACGGGTCGAGCAGTAACGAAAGTTGAGTTAGTGATCCGGCGGTATGCAAGTGGAAGTGCCGTCGCTCAACGGATAAAAGCTACCCTGGGGATAACAGGCTGATCTCCCCCAAGCGTCCACAGCGACGGGGAGGTTTGGCACCTCGATGTCGGCTCGTCACATCCTGGGGCTGTATTCGGTCCCAAGGGTTCGGCTGTTCGCCGATTAAAGTGGCACGCGAGCTGGGTTCAGAACGTCGTGAGACAGTTCGGTCCCTATCTGTTGCGGGCGTAAGAGATTTGAAGGGAGCTGTCCTTAGTACGAGAGGACCGGGATGGACGTACCTCTGGTGCACCAGTTGTCCTGCCAAGGGCATAGCTGGGTAGCTATGTACGGACGAGATAAACGCTGAAGGCATCTAAGCGTGAAACTCCCCCTAAGATTAGATCTCTTCGAAAGGAGTAAGGCTCGACGTAGACTATGTCGTAGATAGGCCGGAGGTGGAAGCACGGTAACGTGTGCAGCTGACCGGTACTAATAAGCCGAGGGCTTGACCTTAACATGGATGATTGCAGGCGCTTGCGAAGTGCGGAAGATTTACATTGTTCGGTTTTGAGGGTGCAGCACCCTGGATGGTGGCGACAAGCGCCTTTAGCTCAGCTGGTAGAGCAACTGACTCTTAATCAGTGGGTCCCCGGTTCGAATCCGTGAAGGCGCACCAATGGCCCGTTGGTCAAGCGGCTAAGACGGCGGCCTCTCACGCCGCAAACGTGGGTTCGATTCCCGCACGGGTCACCATCATTTTTCTCTTGACAAAGAGGAAGAAAATGAATATAATGACTTATCGTTGAGAAGAACGGTAAGGAGAAGAAAGTTGTTAGAGTTTCTTTGCTTACTTTTCTTTTCAAAGGAAAGTAAGTTGGTGTTGATTGCGGTGAGGGTCCACCCGTTCCCATCCCGAACACGGAAGTTAAGCTCACCTGCGCCGAAAATACTTGTCTGGAGACGGACCGGGAAGATAGGTAACGCCGACACAGAAAACGGACTTCATATGAAGTCCGTTTTTTGTTCTCTTGAAGAGGAGTGGGAGAGCGTGCATTATTCAGGGGTGCGGCGCGGGGTGTTTGTAGAGCGCCCGAACCGCTTTGTTGCCCATGTGGAGCTGGATGGCCAGCCGGTGGTCTGCCATGTCAAAAATACCGGGCGCTGCCAGGAGCGATAAGGCTAAAGAGACACACATGGACAAGTTGACTCCCTTTTTCAAGAAAAAGAAAAGAATTTTGAAAAAAGGGTTGACAAAGAGGAGGAAAGCTGGTATTCTAACTGAGCGCCTCACGGAGGGCATGAAAAAACAGGAAAGCAGACGGAAGAGACCGGGCGGAAGCCGGACGGACTTTCGGAAGCGGGCTGAAAAAAGTGCTTGACAAATGAGTGAGGGCGTGGTAAACTAAATGAGTTCGCGCCGAGAGGTGGGAACCTGCTTGAAAAGAACAAAAAGAACGGCTGTGAGGCTGAAAAACCTCAGAAAAGTTTGAAAAAAGTTCTTGACAAGCGAAAGTGTGAGTGCTAAAATGAATAGCACGTCAGCAGAAAAGCTGACAGGGGCGTGTACCTTGTAAATTAAACAACGTGAGAGAAACACGAAGCACCAGAAAGGACAAGAAGTCCTTCTGAGCAAGCGCAAGCTTGATGAAGAAGGCTCTTGATTTAATTTCTTTGAAGCTATGAATTAAGCTTGATAAGATGATTTGAGGAACGGAGACGTTCTTTAGATACCATTTTATTGAGAGTTTGATCCTGGCTCAGGATGAACGCTGGCGGCGTGCTTAACACATGCAAGTCGAACGGGGTGCTCATGACGGAGGATTCGTCCAACGGATTGAGTTACCTAGTGGCGGACGGGTGAGTAACGCGTGAGGAACCTGCCTTGGAGAGGGGAATAACACTCCGAAAGGAGTGCTAATACCGCATGATGCAGTTGGGTCGCATGGCTCTGACTGCCAAAGATTTATCGCTCTGAGATGGCCTCGCGTCTGATTAGCTAGTAGGCGGGGTAACGGCCCACCTAGGCGACGATCAGTAGCCGGACTGAGAGGTTGACCGGCCACATTGGGACTGAGACACGGCCCAGACTCCTACGGGAGGCAGCAGTGGGGAATATTGGGCAATGGGCGCAAGCCTGACCCAGCAACGCCGCGTGAAGGAAGAAGGCTTTCGGGTTGTAAACTTCTTTTGTCAGGGACGAAACAAATGACGGTACCCGACGAATAAGCCACGGCTAACTACGTGCCAGCAGCCGCGGTAATACGTAGGTGGCAAGCGTTATCCGGATTTACTGGGTGTAAAGGGCGTGTAGGCGGGATCGCAAGTCAGATGTGAAAACTATGGGGCTCAACCTCCAGCCTGCATTTGAAACTGTTTTTCTTGAGTGCTGGAGAGGCAATCGGAATTCCGTGTGTAGCGGTGAAATGCGTAGATATACGGAGGAACACCAGTGGCGAAGGCGGATTGCTGGACAGCAACTGACGCTGAGGCGCGAAAGCGTGGGGAGCAAACAGGATTAGATACCCTGGTAGTCCTAGCTGTAAACGATGGATACTAGGTGTGGGGGGCTCCGCCCCCCTCCGTGCCGCAGCCAACGCATTAAGTATCCCGCCTGGGGAGTACGGCCGCAAGGCTGAAACTCAAAGGAATTGACGGGGCCCGCACAAGCGGTGGAGTATGTGGTTTAATTCGAAGCAACGCGAAGAACCTTACCAGGGCTTGACATCCTACTAACGAAGCAGAGATGCATTAGGTGCCCTTCGGGGAAAGTAGAGACAGGTGGTGCATGGTTGTCGTCAGCTCGTGTCGTGAGATGTTGGGTTAAGTCCCGCAACGAGCGCAACCCTTATTGTTAGTTGCTACGCAAGAGCACTCTAGCGAGACTGCCGTTGACAAAACGGAGGAAGGCGGGGACGACGTCAAATCATCATGCCCCTTATGTCCTGGGCTGCACACGTGCTACAATGGTGGTTAACAGAGGGAGGCAATACCGCGAGGTGGAGCAAATCCCTAAAAGCCATCCCAGTTCGGATTGCAGGCTGAAACCCGCCTGTATGAAGTTGGAATCGCTAGTAATCGCGGATCAGCATGCCGCGGTGAATACGTTCCCGGGCCTTGTACACACCGCCCGTCACACCATGAGAGTCGGTAACACCCGAAGCCGGTGGCCTAACCGCAAGGAAGGAGCTGTCTAAGGTGGGACTGATGATTGGGGTGAAGTCGTAACAAGGTAGCCGTATCGGAAGGTGCGGCTGGATCACCTCCTTCTAAGGAGACTTCAACGGAAGTAGTTTTCTGTTGTAACGTCCTAAGGTCAGCTTTCTGGAGCGAATGGCTTTCACGTTGTTTAATTTAGAGGGTACACTCTCGGGTACCCGAACAGAGCCCGAGCGAAGCGGGTCTGTTCGGGAGAGGAGACGCAAGAGAGCGCAGTGAGGGATGGCCGTGAGGGCGTCACGAACGGAGCGGACTTTGCGTCGACGACGACGGGCCCATAGCTCAGCTGGCTAGAGCGCACGACTGATAATCGTGAGGTCGGTGGTTCGAGTCCACTTGGGCCCACCACCAAAACCCTGGGGGTTTAGTTCAGCTGGTAGAACACCTGCTTTGCAAGCAGGGGGTCACCGGTTCGAGTCCGGTAACCTCCACCAATTTAAGAATGGATTTTAACACTCAAGGGATTGAGTGTTAAAATCTGGCCTTAAAGGCTGGAAGGCGGCACCTTGAAAACTGAACAATGTAGATCGAAAGTACAAGAGCAAGCAACAGAGGGCAAAACAGCAATGTTGTGGAACTAAGATAGAATGGCGAAAGCCGTTCTAGTAAGGGTAAAAACAATGGAGCTAATTGCAAAACTTCTGTGATGCCTGCATAATTCATGATTTTGAGAACAGCTCAGAGATGAGACTGTTCTACAAGGTCAAGCTAGAAAGAGCGCAAGGGGAATGCCTTGGCATCAGGAGCCGACGAAGGACGTGACAAGCTGCGATAAGCTGCGGTGAGCTGCACATAAGCTTTGACCCGCAGATTTCCGAATGGGGAAACCCGGCAGAGCAATACTCTGTCAGCGTGCGTTGAATCAAATAGGCGTATGCGGGGAACCGCCTGAACTGAAACATCTAAGTAGGGCGAGGAAGAGAAATCAACCGAGATTCCGCTAGTAGTGGCGAGCGAACGCGGAAGAGGGCAAACCGGAGGATTTATCCTCCGGGGTTGTGGACAGTTTTTTAGCAACTGGAACTAGGAGAACGGTATGGGAAGGCCGGCCATAGCGGGTGATAGCCCCGTATCCGAAAGGGAAGGTTGTGCGACTGGATCCAGAGTACCGCCGGACACGTGAAACCCGGTGGGAAGCTGGGGGGACCACCCTCCAACCCTAAATACTACCTGATGACCGATAGAGGAGCAGTACCGTGAGGGAAAGGTGAAAAGGACCCCGAGGGGTGAAAGAGAACCTGAAACCTTGTGCTTACAAGCACTCAAAGCCCGTTAAAGGGTGATGAGGTACCTTTTGTAGAATGGTCCGGCGAGTTATTGTTACTGGCAAGCTTAAGGCATTCAGTGCCGGAGGCGCAGGGAGACCGAGTCTGAATAGGGCGTATGAAGTCAGTGGCAATAGACCCGAAACCGGGTGACCTATCCATGGGCAGGTTGAAGTGGGGGTAAAACCCCATGGAGGACCGAACGCACGCCCGTTGCAATGGTCGGCGATGACCTGTGGATAGCGGTGAAATTCCAATCGAACTCGGAGATAGCTGGTTCTCCCGAAATAGCTTTAGGGCTAGCGTTGGCTTAGATTACCGGAGGTAAAGCACTGAATAGGGGCCGATAAGGTTACTGAACCCTATCAAACTCTGAATGCCGGATAATTGATGGCCAGCAGTCAGTCTACGTGAGATAAGTCTCGTGGACAAAAGGGAAACAGCCCAGACCCACAGCTAAGGTCCCAAATATACGCTAAGTGGAAAACGATGTGGAATTGCGAAAACAACCAGGATGTTGGCTTAGAAGCAGCCACTCATTAAAAGAGTGCGTAATAGCTCACTGGTCGAGTGACTCTGCGCGGAAAATGTAACGGGCTAAGCGTATAACCGAAGCTTGGGATGCAGCAATGCATGGTAGGGGAGCGTCGAATACGGGGTGAAGTCGCAGCGGAAGCAGCGGTGGACTGTATTCGAGTGAGAATGCCGGAATGAGTAGCGAGAATTATGTGGGAATCATAATGGCCGAAAATCTAAGGTTTCTTGGGGAAGGTTCGTCCGCCCAGGGTAAGCCGGGAGCTAAGGCGAGGCCGAAAGGCGTAGTCGATGCACATACGGTTGAAATTCCGTAGCCACCGAACCTTAAGTACACTGACACATAGAGATAGCGGGACCCGGGCGTTGGTTGACCCGGGCGTAAGGGACCGAAATTAAGTAGGGAAGTCCGCGATGCTCTGTGGCGAGAAAAGGTGTATGGTATGCTAAGGTGCCCGTACCGCAAACCGACACAGGTAGATGAGGAGAGAATCCTAAGGCCAACGGGAGAAGGGTTGTTAAGGAACTCGGCAAAATTACCCCGTAACTTCGGGATAAGGGGAGCCCCCTACGGGGGGCCGCAGAGAATAGGCCCAAGCGACTGTTTACCAAAAACACAGGTCTCTGCTAAATCGAAAGATGACGTATAGGGGCTGACGCCTGCCCGGTGCTGGAAGGTTAAGAGGAGATGTTAGCCGCAAGGCGAAGCATTGAATCGAAGCCCCAGTAAACGGCGGCCGTAACTATAACGGTCCTAAGGTAGCGAAATTCCTTGTCAGGTAAGTTCTGACCCGCACGAATGGCGTAACGATTTGGGCGCTGTCTCAACAGCCCACCCGGCGAAATTGTAGTACTGGTGAAGATGCCAGTTACCCGCAACTAGACGGAAAGACCCCATGGAGCTTTACTGTAGCTTAATACTGGAAATCGGTAAATCATGTACAGGATAGGTGGGAGACTTGGAAGCCAGGGCGTCAGCTTTGGTGGAGTCACCCTTGGGATACCACCCTTCAATTGCTGGTTTTCTAACCTGCGGCCGTGAATCCGGTCGGGGACACTGTTAGGTGGGCAGTTTGATGGGGCGGTCGCCTCCTAAAAGGTAACGGAGGCGCTCAAAGGTTCGTTCAGCACGGACGGAAATCGTGCAGTGAGTGTAAACGCATAAACGAGCCTAACTGCGACACCGACGGGTGGAGCAGTAACGAAAGTTGAGTTAGTGATCCGGCGGTATGCAAGTGGAAGTGCCGTCGCTCAACGGATAAAAGCTACCCTGGGGATAACAGGCTGATCTCCCCCAAGCGTCCACAGCGACGGGGAGGTTTGGCACCTCGATGTCGGCTCGTCACATCCTGGGGCTGTATTCGGTCCAAGGGTTCGGCTGTTCGCCGATTAAAGTGGCACGCGAGCTGGGTTCAGAACGTCGTGAGACAGTTCGGTCCCTATCTGTTGCGGGCGTAAGAGATTTGAAGGGAGCTGTCCTTAGTACGAGAGGACCGGGATGGACGTACCTCTGGTGCACCAGTTGTCCTGCCAAGGGCATAGCTGGGTAGCTATGTACGGACGAGATAAACGCTGAAGGCATCTAAGCGTGAAACTCCCCCTAAGATTAGATCTCTCATTCGAAAGAAGTAAGGCACGACGTAGACTATGTCGTTGATAGGCCGGAGGTGGAAGTGTGGTAACATGCAGCTGACCGGTACTAATAAGCCGAGGGCTTGACCTTAACATGGATGATTGCAGGCGCTTGCGAAGTGCGGAAGATTTACATTGTTCGGTTTTGAGGGTGCAGCACCCTGGATGGTGGCGACAAGCGCCTTTAGCTCAGCTGGTAGAGCAACTGACTCTTAATCAGTGGGTCCCCGGTTCGAATCCGTGAAGGCGCACCAATGGCCCGTTGGTCAAGCGGCTAAGACGGCGGCCTCTCACGCCGCAAACGTGGGTTCGATTCCCGCACGGGTCACCATCATTTTTCTCTTGACAAAGAGGAAGAAAATGAATATAATGACTTATCGTTGAGAAGAACGGTAAGGAGAAGAAAGTTGTTAGAGTTTCTTTGCTTACTTTTCTTTCGAAGGAAAGTAAGTTGGTGTTGATTGCGGTGAGGGTCCACCCGTTCCCATCCCGAACACGGAAGTTAAGCTCACCTGCGCCGAAAATACTTGTCTGGAGACGGACCGGGAAAATAGGTAACGCCGACAGAAAACGGTCTGGCCTGAAGGCCGTTTTTCTTCTTGAAGAGGAGGAGAGCATGCGGCATTACCGCAGGGGTTGCGGCGCAGGGGAGTTTGTGGATCGCCCGAACCGCTTTATCGCCCATGCGGAGCGGATGGCCAGCGGGTTGGCTGCCATGTCAAAAACCGGGCGCTGCCGGGAGCCCGTCACCCAGGGCAGTCATCTAGCTTGCAGGTAGAGCACGGTCCCAAACCGGAAAACCCGCTATGATCTGATTGCGGTTGAGAAGGGCGGGCTGCTGATCAACATGGATGCCCAGGCGCCCAATCAGGTATTCCGAGGCCGAAGGCGGCGGGTTCCTGCCGGGTTGTCTCCTGCGGCCGGAGACGACCTGGGGAAACTCTCGCTTTGATTTTACTGGGAGTTATCCACCGGGCGGCGCGGTTTTGTGGAAGTAAAGGGCGTCACGCTGGAGGAAAACGGCTATGCTTGTCGTGCTCCTGGACCAGCAGGTCTACCGCCGTCTGTGGGATGGACACCAGGCGGACGGAGTTTTCCGTCTTGGGCCGGGTGAGCTCCAGAGAGCCATCCGGGTTGCGGACATATTGCTTGCTGACCGAGATCGTTTTGCCCTGGATGTCTACGTCATCCCATTGCAGGGCCACCAGTTCCCCCTTTCGAAGACCGCTGACCAATTCCAGATAGAACATGGGAAGCAAGTCTCTAGCCTTGGCAGCCTCCAGGTAGGCGTGCATATCTTCAGAGGGAAGAATTTGCATCTCGATCTTTCGGGGCTTGGGTGCAATGCAGTCCTCAGTGGGGTTTCTGGGGATAAGCCGCTCCTTGACCGCCCGTTCCAGCGCCGTATGGAGCATCAAATGCACGCTGTGGACGGTAGTGGTGCTTAATCCTTTGACCTTACTCTTTCCGACATGTATTCTGCCCTCCTCCAATAACTCCTTGTAGAGCTTTTGCAGGTGCCGGGTGGTCAGCTTCTTTAGTTTGATGGTTCCAATCCTGGGAATGGTGTAGGTCTCAATAATAAGCTCATATCGGTTTGCTGTAGCAGTACGCACATTGGGCTTGGCGTAGAGCTCATACCAGGTGCGCAGCCAGGTAGCCACAGTGTACTCGTCCGCCGCCTTACTGACGTCCAGACCTTGGCACTCCTCCAGAGCTTTTTTCAGCTTTTCCTTGACCTCTCCCTGGGTCTTACCCAGCACATTCTTGATGATCCGCTTGCCGGTTTTGGGATCATACCCAGCCGTGTACCGCCCCTCCCAGCGGCCATCTTTCCGTTTCCTGATGTTACCCTCTCCGTTAGCCCGTTTCTTTGCCATGTGGTGTCACCTCCAGCTCTTTTGCAATTTCCTGGGCCAGCTTGAATCCGGCGATAAAGCTGGCCAGAGAGATCTTCTCCCGCAGCAGGTTTTGCGCATCCACCAGCTGCATCAGCTTTCGCCGTTCCGGCTGCCCAAGGCAGTCCCGCACTTCCTGGCGGGTTTGCTCAATTTCCTCCTCCAATTCAGTGAAGTCCGGCACCTGGAAAAAACGCTGATGCAGGGCAGCCATGTAGTGATACATTGCGTGTCGCCTCCTTTGCAGCAACACACAATACCAGCTTTTCAGATGGATAGCCATAGGAAATGGGCAGAGTTATCAGAACAGTAACAATTACCCGGCAGAAGGCCATGCGGATATCTTTGTTAACAGTGTACTATTTTCTTTGCCCTTATTCTTTGATTAGCGATATAATTTTTAATACGCTTAGGGCTCTGCATTTGAGTGTGCAGAGCCCCGGCGTCACATCATCTGCTGCCCTTGATCGTGGTCATCCGGCTTATGTCCCAGGGCAATCTTTTTTTGCTGCTCTCTGGCCAGAGCCTTTCGATCTCCATGGCCGTGCCTGATGGTGGCATCCAGAACAAAGTCATCGGGATCTCCCTCCAGCCTGGACAGCAGGCGAAACACTTCTGTTGTTATGTCAGCGTTTGCCACATGAGAATGCACACCGGAACTGCCGCCGCTGCCGAACTCATGATGATGAAGGGGATCCATCTCCGGAGCGAAGAGATCGCCTCCTGGGTGTCCTTCTGAAAGGTTGACCCGATGGTTGAGAGCTCTCTGGTAAATTCGTCTCTCTGCCTCCCATCCCGTTTGTATTCCTCCTTCATTTCGGAAAGAATCTCTTCCATCGCCTGGTAGGTTTCCTGGTTGAGGGCCTGCGTCTGCTCCAGCCACTGCCGGAGCAGTTCTGAGGTGGCCAGCGGCTCCAGGCTCTCCTTCGTGGCCAGAGTAGCCATGGACGCTTGGATCGTTTTCTGGAGGGCCAGGGTATGCTGGAGGACATTCTCCAGCTGTTCCAGTGTCTGCACCGGCATCGTATACAGCACATTGGGCTGTTGTTCCGTCAGGGTGGGAGGCGCGGCCCGCTGTTTGAGGGCTGCCAAAGCACTGTTGTGCTGCTTGGGCTCGTATTCCAAACTCATGCTCCATGTTCTCCTTTCTGAATTTTAGCTCGTGCAGTCTGTCGTCTCTGCACTTCATTCCGGTAGGTGTGGTGTAGGTAATGCACTTCCGATTTTCCTTCCAGCGTACCTGGTAGCCGCGCCGATTCATCTCCTGTATGAACTCCTCCCGGCTGCCAGCTCGCCGCATGGCCGCCTCCACCGTAGTAATGAGCCGAAACTTCCAGCTTTCTCCCCGCATAGCCGCCCGGTATTCCCCGGCTCTCAGGCCCTTTGTCCGGTGATCCTGTTGGTACGGCTTTAGAGTGGTCAAGCCGTGCTCCATACAGATCTGATCACTGACCTTCCGCATTTCTTCCAACGTTCTGGGAGTGAAGTGGAGCTTCTTTCCGGTATCCGGATGAACCGAGTTGACCACCAGATGGGAGTGAAGATGCTGCCGATCCACATGGGTGGCCACCAGGACCTCACAGCCGGGGAAGAATCGCTCCGCCAATTTCAGACCGATCTCATGGGCCTGGGCGGGAGTGAGGTCTTCTTCCGGGGAGAAGGACTGGGTGTACTGGTAGAAGAAGGTGCCGGTGTCTTTCCCGTAGAGGTGTTTGGTGGCCATGAAGCTCTGCATGGCCACATCTGCCACACAGTTGACGCCCGTCAGGTAGCGGTTGCCTTCCTCGTCCATGGTTTTCTTTGGCTGGGATACATACTGGATTACCCGCCCCATGCTCCCTGCCGTCTGCTTGCGTTCCTTGATAAAGCTACAGGTCGCCATGGTGGATCACCGGGCCTTTCTCTGCCAATGCGCAGACTGCCTCATAGGCTTTACCCAGGGCTGCGGTCAGCTCCTGTAAGTAGGCGGTCTGCACTCTCCCCTGGTGGGCTAAGGTAGTCAGCTGATTTAGGTTTTTACCCCAGGCGCGCAGCTCCGACAGAATGGGCTTGAGCTCTTCCATTACATAGATAGGCTCATTCAGTGCGGACTTCAACAGGTACTCTTGTTGGCTCAGGCCGGAACGCCTGACCTTGGCGTTAATTTGCCTTCTCTCGGCTGGGGTTACCCGGAAGGCCACCACCTGATTTCTGGTGCGTGTTGCCATACTTTCTCACCTCCGCATAAAAAATTGGTATGCTGCCGCTCCCCGTCCGGAAACGACAACATACCAAAAATTTTTGTGGATAGCCATACCAAAAGGCCAGAGTTAAGAGAAAGTTATCAATTACAGGAATCCCGTTCCGCCCTTATATTGTTTTCTGCGGTGCAAGCTTTGAGGTGTGGAAGTGAGGCGTAGCTGCCGGTCAGCGGAAAGTGGGTGCGGGCTTCTGCCCGCAAACATGCGTTTGGCAGCCGCTTGCGGCAAGCCAAATGCTCTGCTTGCCCCACCCATGGGTGGGTAAAACGGCTCCCTCAACCGTGTAAGCCCCGGAGGCGCAGGTGCTCCCTGTACTGCGAGAAGATGTAGTTTTTGAGGTTGTCCCAATTTTTCTTTTGCCCTCGGCTTGTGTTTTCAACCAGGCCGACAGCGACCCAAATCCGCTTTGAAAGCCTTGGTTGGGACAGGGGGGTGCTCTGGCCTCAAACAAGGGGTATACAGCAGCTCACAGCGGAGCACACGGGCGCTTTTTGTTTCCAGGTGAAGTTGCTGTTGTTGGCAGCAATCATTCATCGCTGTCTGTATCGACAGGATGGTGTAGAGGTTGTTGCCGTTCTACTTCATACCCCGCCTGTGAATGTAGGCTGTGTTTTCGACTGCGATGAGCAGTTTGCCCACCAATTTTATGATGCGCTTTGTTGACTAACGTTCACGAAGGGCAAGTAGTAATAGCCGGTATGTGTGAATTCAATAGAATTTGGATAGCAAAGAATTTACTTTACGAGAATTCATAAAAATCATTTGGTCCAGACGAGGCGGAACACAACTGGTTCCATTGACTTCCGCTAAGCGGCTGAAGTAAGGGGTGTTTTGCAATTTTTTGCAGTGCAATGGAAATAAATCTTTTTTCAACTGTGGATAAAACCTTTTCTTTTGGGTAAGCAATGGCATTTTTTTCATAAGCTGCGCCAGTAGAAAGCTGAGCAATCACAGGAACGGCATTGGGGAGAGTATATCGTGTAGAGTATGGAGTTGAAAATGTGATTCCTAGTCCGGATGCTGCCAAACGATAGCAAGCTACGATATTGGGTACATATAGCACATGACTGGGATGAATTCTGTTTTCCTCCATCATTTTTGAAATAGTATAGCCTAATCCGTCTGTGGGGTGAAGGAGGACGAATTCTTGGCCACACAGTTCTTCCGGAGTAACAGTCAGGATGTTATCAAGACTATTGTATGTGATATCCCGCCCTCGTAAAACAGGACTGTTACGCGGAATGAATGCCAAAAGCCTGGCGGAAGAGATGTAGGTGTAGGAGAGATTCTTTGAAGGAGCGGACTGGGTGGTAAAAGCCAGATCAATATTGCCTTTCAACAGGTCGCTTTCAAACAAAGGGGATGTCTGCTGAGAAATACTGATTTTTATACCCGGATATTCTTTCCTAAAAACAGGAAGTATGTGTGGCAGCCATAAAGCGCTTGCGGCGTAATTGGCTCCAATTGACAGATTTCCTCGCTTTACCTCAGAAATTTCCTGCAATTCTTTTCTTAGTGATTCGTCAATACTTAAGACCCGTTTTGCTTCCTCCAAATAGCGCTCCCCGGCGTAGGTAAGCTGAAGAGGAATTACAGAGCGATTGAAGAGTGTAACGCCCAATTCCTTTTCCAAGTTGCTGATAACTCTAGTGAGCGCTGGCTGGGAAATATAAAGCTCCTGCGCGGCTTTGGAAATGCTGCGGAGTGAAGCGACTTTTGCGACATAATGATATTTAGAATAAATCATATAATACCCCTTGCTAAGCAGGAAAATCTGACCAATAGGAAACAGGGCAAACAAAGGAACAGAGATTACAGTTTAGGAAACTATATATAGTGTAGCACAATTTATAAAATAAAACAAAAATTATTGTATAATATGTGAAATTCTACACAATACACAAAGTTTTATAAAAATCTTTCCTATGTCTAAAAGGTATACCTTTTTTGTTATATGTTATATCTGAGAACTGGTATTGGACAGTACGGTGCAAAAGTAGTAGGCTAAAAATGCCCAAAAGATTACATGTATATGGCTTGCCGTTCAAGTGGAGGAACCGGAAGTATAATCGAGACCAATCTTTGAACAAAAATATGGAGGGTGTATAAAATTGAGCAATTCTCACATTCTCTGGCCTAATCATGCAAAATGTGCGGTGCTGCTTACCATCCATGTAGATGGAGAATCTCTATACAATCGTGATCCGGCGCATCCATCTCCGCGGAGGGTCTCCTATGGCCGTTATGGCCCCGTGAGGGCGGTGGATCGACTGCTCGAGCTGGCTGATAGGAAGAAGATTCCCTGTTCGTATTTCGTACCAGGTCAGATTGCGGAGCGCTACCCCGATATGTTACGGCGTATTGATGCTTGCGGACATGAAATTGGTTTCCATGGTTACGACCACGAGGAACATATGTATACCGATCGTCCCACGCAAGCGTGGATGGATGTAATCCGGAGGTCTCAGGAGACCTTTGACCGGATTATCGGTAAACAGGCTGTAGGGTTTGTGGCGACTTCCAGCGATTTTCAAATGGATGCACCACAGATTTGGCATGAACAATTAGGATTTCAATATTCCAGTTCGATGCGCGGGGATGACAGGCCCTATCGTATGTGTTTCCAGGGTAAAAAGTCAGATTTTATTGAAATACCTGCTCGTTGGGAATTGGATGACTATCCCGCATTTGTTTACAGCTTTCAACCACCTCAGCCTAAAGGACAGGATAGAATTTCAAGCTACCGCGGTGTATTATCAAACTGGAAGCACGAATTTGAGGGTTACTATGCTGAAGGTGGCTGCATGACGTTCATGCTTCACCCACAGATTATTGGGATTCCGGGCAGAGCGCAGATGTTGGAAGAATTACTGGATGTAATGCTGGCGAAGGGCGATGTCTGGTTTGCGACTGGCATCGAAATTGCAAATTGGTGGAAAACACACTATTAATACAGATACGGTAGGAGGTGATCACGTGAAAAAAGAAATTGTATGGCCGCACGGGCACCAAGCGGCGGCGATGATTTGTATCATGCTGGATGCGGAATTTATCTGGCTTGGAATGGACCCGGAAAAATACGATACACCCAAGCATCGCTCAATGGGCGAATACGGGCCTCGACGTGGTATAAATCGAATTCTGGAGGCACTGGATCGATTTCAGGTAAAAGCCACCTTTTTTGCGCCCGGAATTTTTGCCGAGACCTATCCAGAACAGCTAAAGGAGATTGCGGAGGCAGGGCATGAGATTGCACTGCATGGGTATCGGCATGAGGACTTTGGTGGACTGTCTAAGGAACAGCAACAAAGTGTATTAAACCGGGGAGCAAAAGCGATCGAACAGACGATTGGCAGGATGCCTGTTGGCTTTCGCCTGCCGGAGGGAGGGTGTACGGAAGAGACCCTTACGCTGATTCAACAGGCCGGATTCCTGTATGACAATTCCTTTTTTGACCATGATATTCCATATCGAATTCCTGGGTCAGGGGCATATGCGGATATGATTGAAATCCCCACCAGGTGGGAACTGATTGATTTCCCTTACCTGGCCTGGGGAGATAGCTTCCCGGCGGGAAACGCGCGTATCGCAATTTACGATGATGTTTTGGACAACTGGCTACGGGAGTTGAATGCGGACTACGATATGGGCTACTGCTATGTGCTTTCTCTTACACCGCAAACCATTGGCTCGCCGGGGCGCATGTTTATGGTGAACACAGTGCTGGAGCAGATCAAAAGGAAAAACATCTGGCTCGCAACAGGAGAGGAAATCGCCCGGTATGTAATGTCCTTATAGCAGGGGAGATGGTTTTGTGAAAGCGTGGGTACAAGACTTAATTTTGGGCCTGATTCTTTTGGCGTTTAGCATCATCAGCTTTGTCTATGCGTTTATTATGCAAGATACCAAAGCCAGCTACTTTCTAGCACGGGCAGATACCTATATTCTGCTTTGGGTTGGAATTTTGGCATTGTTATCCCTGCTTTTAATTATCCGCAGCGTCAGAAAGCGTTCTCAGGAGGCGGCAGCAACTATTCTTTCCAAACGGGTATGTGTAACGCTGGGTATCATTGTGCTCTATTTGCTCCTAATGAATTATCTTGGTTTTATGATCAGTTCCGCTTTGTTCCTGTTTGCATTGCTGGCCTTCTTTACAATAGAAGCAAGAGGCGGCACAGTAAAAGGCAAGGTGCTGTGCAAAGAGATCATCATATGGCTCATAATTACTGCTATTACCGTTTTTGTTGTGCAGTATCTTTTCGGCTCTCTGCTGGGAGTACGGCTTCCGGAGGGTTTCTGGGCCTGATCACATGAGAAAATGCAGCGTAAACGCTGCGGATAGAAAACCACTATATCTGAATGAAAAGGAGAATTACAATGAAGAAGCAACTCTTGGCCCTTAGTTTAGCAGCAGCCCTGTTTCTCGGTGCCGCCGGTTGTTCGAAACCGACCGAATCCAGCGGAGACGGCAGTTCAGCTGCAGATGGATACCCGGAAAAGGCTATTACCGTAATTGTGCCCTTCTCCGCTGGCGGGGAACACGACCTGACAGCGCGCACAATTGCCACCCGCCTGCAGGAAATGTTTGGGTGGACAGTAACGATCCAAAATACGACGGGTGATTCAGCGGCTGCTATCGAGTATATGAAGGGCGACTATACCGACGGCTATACACTCTTTATGCATTCTCCTGAGGTTATGGCAGCTTCCTTGGTCAGCGGTCAGCTAAATGAGCCCTATTATGAGGACTTTGTTTATCTGGGGAATTTTGTATATGATCCGCTTTGTATCTGTGTAACCGCAGATTCGCCGTATAACACGATTGAGGACCTGTTTGCTGCCGCGAAGGAGGACGGCAGTATCAACTGGGCCTGTGTGGGTGCGGGAGGAAAAAATGAAATGGATGCCCAGAATCTGTGGGACATTGCTGGGGTTTCTTTTAATTATGTGCCTTACGATGATGCCTCCAAGAGCCGCGCGGCCGTTCTGGGTGGACATGCGGTGGTCTATCAGTCCTATGCCTCTGGTGCGAAATCCAGCGTAGATGCCGGTGAGCTGAAAGTTCTGGCCGTCGGCGCAGATGAACGCCTGGATTTTTGGCCCGATGTCCCCACACTGAAGGAGTGCGGATATGATGTGACGGTTGGCCTGACCCGCTGCTGGGATATCCACCCGGATACGCCTCAGGAGATTGTAGATGTGCTGACGGAAAAGCTGGAGGAGTGTGTTGCAGATCCCACCACCCAGGAGCAGCTGATTGCTATGGGCCAGAGCCCTTCCTGGATGACCAATGAAGAAATGCATGAGTACGGCGAGTATTATTACGGCGTGTACGGCGATATCTATGCCAAACTGAACGGGTAAGCCGCAATGGGGCAGACCTGTATTTACAGGTCTGCCCCATGAAGTGAGATTACTGAGAAATATCCTCAGGAAGGGGGAACACACTTGTCTGCGTTTGAACTCATTCTGCACGGAATGGCGGATGTGGTCACAAATCCGCTTACCCTGCTGTATCTCCTGGCCGGCACATTCGGCGGCATTATTTTTGGCGCAATTCCCGGCCTGACTGGAGCGCTGGGCGTTTCTCTCATGCTTCCCTTCACCTTTTCCATGCCGCCCACTCAAGGCATCGCGATGCTGATCGGCATCTATGTAGGCGGTGTTTCCGGCGGCTTGATTGCCTCTATCATGCTGAATATTCCGGGCAATGCCGCTGCGATTGTTACTTGCTTTGATGGCGCGCCTATGGCGAGAAACGGTCACCCATATCGTGCTCTGAGCTATGGAGCAACGGCCAGCCTGATCGGCGGCATTTTCAGCGGTATTGTTATGATTCTGGTGGCGACAAAGCTGGCGCGATTTGGCTTGATGTTTGGTTCCTGGGAGTATTTTGCATTAGGAATCATGGGCCTGGCCGTAGTGGTGTCTCTCTGCAGCGAGGATATGATCAAGGGCTTGATCAGCGCAATTCTGGGCATGATTCTGGCAATGGTGGGGCTGGATAAGCTGTCTTTTGTAGAGAGGTTTACCTTCGGGTATTGGCGCCTAAGTTCCGGCTTTACCGAGATGACTGTGCTGATGGGCTTGTTTGCCCTAGGTGAAATCTTGGTACAGTTAAAAAATCTGGGTCAGCCTATGCATGAGGTTCAAAGTGATGAGCGCCGCACTGTGATTCCTCAGAAAGGTTCCTTTAAAGGTCTGTGGAGGACGATCAGCATTTCTTCCATCATTGGGACGCTGATCGGTATTTTGCCTGGCGTAGGGCAGAGTACCGCTGCGTTGGTGGCGTATAACCAGGCTAAGAATTCCTCTAAGACACCGGAGAAGTTTGGAACAGGCTGTGCAGAGGGCATTGTGGCGCCGGAATCCGCAAATAATGCGGTGTGCGGCGGTGCGCTGATTCCCATGATGACACTGGGAATCCCGGGAGATACCATTACTGCAATGCTGATGAGTGGCCTAATTGTGCACGGACTGGCTCCCGGTGCCATGCTTTTTGACCACAATCCTGAAGTGGTAGGTACCATTTACTTTGCCTATATTTTGGCCTGTGTGGTAATGTATGTACTCTATATTATCTTTATCCGCCACTTTATCAAAATCCTCTCCACACCAATGAACTATATGTTCCCTGTAATCCTGCTCATGTGTTTGATTGGAGCGCTCACGGCAAACAACCGAATATTCGATATTTGGGTGTTTTGTGTTATGGGTGTGCTGGGGTATATTTTTAACCGAGTAGGAATTCCTCTGGCGCCTCTAACTTTGGGCTATGTGCTGGGTCCAACGGTGGAGTTAAATTTCCGTACAGCCATTGTGGCCTTCCAGGGGGATGTAACGTCGCTGTTTACCAGACCTATTGCAATAGTGCTGCTGATAGTGGCGGCGATCATGCTGTTGTGGCCCACACTGAAGGCAAAGATAAGTCGGAAAAGAGGATAGGCATATGGCGGAAGAGACATTCAAGTGTATTTCCATCAACTCGGCAGATCCATACACCAGAGGCATACAATACGGGGAACAGGCAAAAGAGCTGATCTACCGGGGAATTGAAGGCTATCAGCGGCATTTTTCCAAAACACTGCAGATGGACTGGAACTCTATTACGACCAAAAGCAGCCTGTATCTAGATCTGCTAGAGCGGGACTTCTTGGATGAACTGGAGGAAGCCAGGGGAATTGCCGATGGAAGCGGTACCAAACTGGAGGAAATATTGGCACTAAACTGCCGTTATGAAATCCTGAAACATAAAGCACAGGAATGTACCACAGGGGTAGTTTTGCCTGCCGCATCTGCAGATGGGCAATCGACCTATCTGATGCAGAACTGGGACTACCGCCCCTGGGTTGAACGGCATGCGGTAGTTGTCTCTATTGACAACGGTACAGGACTGCATATTGTCGGGGTAACAGAGGCGGGACAGTTGGTGCGAAACGGGATGAACAATTTTGGCATTGGCTTGTGTGCCAATAACCTTACCTCTGTTTTTGATACAGGTGAAGTAGGCGCCCCCGTTACCTTTGTCCGTCGGAAAGCACTGAACAGCCGCTCTTTTGAAGAAGTGTGTGAAAACGTACGAAACAACAAAAGAGGGGTGTCCTGCAACTTTATGCTGGCTAGTGCCGAGGGAGTAGGTGTGGATCTGGAGGCCACCCCGGGTGGGGTCTTTAAGGTGTTTCCAGAAAACAATATCGTAACCCATGCAAACCATATGGTGGCCGGGCATGCATTTTGCACCAACCAGGGCACAAAGTTTCGGGATGAGGTGCTGCGCAGACGGTTGGAGAAATGCAGCGGACAACTGGACATTTACCGGATTCAACAGTGTCTGAAAGATCATGAGACATTTCCTGGCGCTCCTGATACATATCCGGAAGGTAACTGTATTGAAGCGGTCTGCAGTCATGTGCCCCATGGGGATTATGATGAAGATAAGGTGTGGAAGACGATATCCTCGTCGGTTTACGATTTAAATGGGAAAACTGCCTACATCTGCAAAGGCTGCCCGTGCGAAGGGACCTACATCTCGTATAAAGTATAGCGTTTAAAAGTGAGGGGAAGAAAGATGACAGGACGTGCCGGCTTTGAAAAGCCGCAGGACTGTGTTGTAGTGGTTTCGCTGAGAGATACTGGTGGGATTGCACTCCAATTGCATAGCAAACAGGAGAGTATGTTTGGTAACACTATCCGGGCATGTGCCCAGGCATGTCTGGAAGAACTCGGGGTAAAGAACGCGGCTGTAGAAATCCAAGACTTCGGTAGCCTGGATTTTGTGATCCGGGCCAGACTGAAAACGGCTGTGGACCGGGCAAGGAGGGCAAACCATGAATAGGATGCGCACGATGCTGTTCTGCCCGGCCAGTCAGCCGAAAATGTTTCTCAATGCACCGGTGTTCCACCCCGACGCCATTCTCTTTGATCTGGAGGATGCGGTGGCGTTTGCAGAAAAGGACAGCGCCCGGGACCTGCTCTGTTCCGCTATGGAACAGCTGGATTTTGGGAAAAGTCTTGTATTTGCCCGAATTAACGCCTTAAAGACCCCGTTTGGCGAGGCGGATGTGCGGGCTGTAGTACCGGCGGGTGTGCGTAATCTGCGCCTTGCCATGTGCGAATCACCGGAGGATGTGCAGCGTCTGGCCCAGCTTCTGGATGAAGTGGAGGAGGAGCACCAGATCCCCCACGGCAGTGTAAAGATCCAATGCTCCATCGAAACCGCCAAAGGCGTACTGAACGCCAGGGAAACTGTAAAGGCCAGCCCTCGGGTGATTTCTCTCTCCTTCGGTGCGGAGGATTATACAAGATCCATGGGGACCAGCCGCAGCAAATCCGCACAGGAGCTTCAGTTTGCCCGCATGTATCTGCCTGTCGTAGCTGCGGAGGCCGGGATCAGCGCCATCGACACCGTCTGGAGCGATCTGGAGGACGAAGCCGGATTTGAGGCGGAGGTCAGCAACGCCAAGGCACTTGGCTTCAGCGGGAAATCCTGCATCCATCCCAGTCAACTGGCTGTGGTACACCGCATTTATACCCCCAGCGAAGCGGAGGTGGTTCACGCGCGTCGTGTGATCGAAGCCATGCGAGCAGCGGAGCAAGCGGGTGTCGGTGTCTTTACGGTAGACGGGAAAATGGTGGATGCTCCCGTAGTTGCTAAGGCACAGCGCGTGCTGCTGCAAATCGGCGAGGAGGTGTCGTAACATGGAATTTGTTCCTAACCGGATCAAGCGCCGTATTCCAACCGAGGTAGAAGGCATCGGCAAGCTCCGTCCCTACCTGGAACCGGGCAAGCGGCGCAGCAAGTACATCACCGGCCAGACACCCTCCACCGGCAAGCTGGTGCCCAGTCTGCGGGCTGCCATTGAGAAGGTCGGCTTAAAGGACGGGATGACCATTTCCTTCCACCACCACCTGCGCAACGGAGACCTGGTGCTCCCCCAGGTCATGGCGGAGATTGCGGCTATGGGTATCCGGGACCTGACCCTGTGTGCTTCCTCCCTGAGCAAGAACCATACCTGCCTGATCGACTATATTCGCTTGGGTGTCATCACTGGCATTGAGACCAGCGGTATGCGGGGAGAGCTGGCGGAGGCTATCTCCAGAGAGTGCATCCTGCCCAAGCCGGTGGTGTTCAAAACCCACGGTGGCCGGGCCCGCTCCATCGAGCGGGGGGAGCGGAGGATTGACGTGGCCTTTATCGGGGCCTCCTGCTGCGATAACATGGGCAATATGAACGGCTGCCTGGGCCCATCGGCTTTCGGCTCCATGGGCTATGCAAAGGTGGACGCCCGGTTCGCCAAAAAGGTGGTGGCCATCACCGATCATCTGGTGCCCTATCCGGCCAACCCCATCAGCATCCCCCAGACGGCGGTGGACTGCGTGGTGCAGGTGGAGCGGATCGGCGACCCCCAGCTTATCAGCCAGGGGGCTACCCGTAAGACCAGGAACCCGGTGGAGCTGGCCATCGCAGACTACGCCAGTCAGGTGATCATTGCTGCGGGTCTGGTGAAAAACGGCTTTTCCTATCAGGCGGGCAGCGGCGGAATCTCTCTGGCAGTGGCCCGGTATCTGAAGGATTACATGAAGGCCAACGGAATCAAGGGCTCCTTTGCCTCCGGCGGCATTACCTCCACTATGACGGAAATGCTGCAGGAGGGCTGCTTTGAGGCACTCCTGGATGTGCAGACCTTCGATGCGGACGCCGTGGCCTCCATCCGGGATGACCCCAGGCACATCGAGATGGACGCGGAAATGTATGCCGACCCCCAGGCCAAGGGAAATGTGGCCAATGAGCTGGATGTGATGATCCTCTCAGCTACAGAGGTGGATACCAACTTCAACGTGAACGTCCTCACCGCGTCGGACGGCGTGATTATGGGGGCTCTGGGTGGGCATCCAGATACGGCGGCAGGCGCCAACCTAGCCGTGGTGGTGGCTCCCCTCATCCGCAAACGGGTGCCCATCGTGGTGGACCGGGTGGTGACGATTTCTACTCCGGGCGAGTGCGTGGACGTGGTAGTGACGGAACGGGGGATCGCCGTCAACCCCCAAAACCCCATGCTGAAGGCTAGACTGATCGAGCGGGGCCTTCCGGTTTATGAAATCGAGGAATTGCGGGACATGGCCTACCGGCTGACCGGGAAACCGGAACCTCCTCGATACGGGAATAAGGTGGTGGGCCTGGTGGAATACCGGGACGGTACCATTCTAGACGTCATTCGCAACGTCTTATAAAGGGAAAATGGCTGTTACTGCGTTTGTTCTGTAACAGCCATTTTTCTTTCTGGATTTTTCGAAATGAGAAGGAGCGAACCAAATTGGCACTGACAAACAATCAAGCTGTACTGGACTGGATCCACGAAATGGCCGCCATGACGCAGCCTGAGCATATCGTATGGATCGACGGAAGCGATACCCAGCTGGAGGAGCTGCGGGCCCAGGCCTGCGCCAACGGTGAGCTGGAGAAGCTGAATCAGGATAAGCTGCCCGGCTGCTATCTTCACCGCACCGCCGCCAACGACGTGGCCCGTGTGGAGGACCGCACCTTCATCTGCTGCAGAAAACAGGAGGACGCCGGTCCTACCAACAATTGGATGGATCCGGAGGAAATGTACGCCAGGCTGAGGAGGCTGTATACCGGAGCTATGAAGGGCCGAACCATGTACGTCATTCCCTACTCCATGGGCGTGGTTGGTTCTCCCTTCGCCAAGTACGGTATCGAGCTGACCGACTCTATCTACGTGGTGCTCAATATGGCCATCATGACCCGGGTGGGCCAGGCTGCGGTCCAGCGGCTAGGGAATGATTTCGTCAAGGGTCTCCACGCCACTGCGGACAACGATCCTGAGAACCGCTACATCGTCCACTTCCCCGAGGACAACACCATTATGTCCGTCAACTCCGGTTACGGCGGCAACGTACTGCTGGGCAAGAAGTGCTTTGCCCTGCGTATCGCCTCCTATCTGGGCAGAAATCAGGGCTGGATGGCCGAACACATGCTGATCCTGGGTGTGGAGAATCCCCAGGGCGAGGTGCGTTACCTGGCTGCTGCCTTTCCCTCCGCCTGCGGCAAGACCAACCTGGCCATGCTCATTCCCCCGGAGCACTACCGGAAGATGGGGTGGAAGGTGTGGTGCGTGGGCGATGACATCGCCTGGCTGCGGGTGGGTCCCGACGGTCGGCTGTGGGCCATGAACCCGGAGTACGGCTTCTTCGGTGTAGCCCCCGGCACCAACGAAAAATCCAACCCCAACGCGCTGCAGGCCACCCGGAAGGACACCATCTTCACCAATGTGGCGCATAACTTGGACGACAATACCGTGTGGTGGGAGGGCCTGGACAAGAACCCGCCCGAGCATGCGGTGGACTGGAAGGGCAACCCCTGGAACGGCAAGACCTCCACCGAAAAGGGCGCGCACCCCAACAGCCGGTTTACCGCCCCCGCCAAAAACTGTCCCTGTATTTCTCCTGAGTTTGAAAATCCCGCCGGAGTTCCTATCTCCGCACTGGTATTCGGAGGCCGCCGGGCCAAGACGGCTCCTTTGGTGTACCAGAGCCGGGATTGGGAGCACGGCGTGTTCGTGGGCTCCATTATGGCCTCCGAGACCACCGCTGCCGCCACCGGAGACGTGGGCGTGGTGCGCCGGGATCCTATGGCTATGCTTCCCTTCTGTGGATACCACATGGCCGACTACTGGCGGCACTGGCTGGATATGGGCAAAGTGCTGGGCGACAAGGCCCCCAAGATCTTCAACGTCAACTGGTTCCGCACCGACGACGCGGGGCACTTTCTGTGGCCGGGCTTCGGCGACAACCTGCGGGTGCTGGAGTGGATCATGCATCGTTGTTTCGATGAGATCGAGGCAGTGGATACTCCCATCGGCTTTGAGCCCAAGCCCGAGGATATTGATCTGGAGGGTTCCGGTGTGAGCCTGGAAACTCTTAAGGGCCTGCTCTCTGTGGATACCACCCTCTGGAAGGAGGAAGCCAAAGAAATCAGTGCGTTTTATCAGAAATTTGAGCCTAGGGTTCCAGCTCCCCTTCTGGAACAGTTAAATACACTGAAGAATCTTTTATGAGTAAAGCATGGTACTTTGCTTATTGTAGTGGAGATTTTGAGAGGAACCACTTTGCTGACCCACACGCTGACCCACACGGGGAAACGAGCGGGCGGAAACAATGGAGACAAGAGTGACGGAGAGCATGGGTCACCGGACGGGAAAGGGCACAAAAGGGCCCGAACGCAGGAGATCTCATTCTCCCAATCAGTTGGTAAGGATGAGGTCTCCGGTTCAAATCCGGATAGCAGCTCCACAAAATCGCCTTTTTCACTTGAAAAAGGCGATTTTTGTTTTGCTTTTGTTACTTTTTAACGGTGTAACATTGTGTGGTCAAAGAGTTGACCACACAACAAGCCACAGACAGAGAAAATCAGGCCTCCGGAGTGTGTCCTCCAGAGGCCTGATGCTTTTTAGCCTGCTTTCTCTGCTGCGATTTCCGACTTCATCTGGCTGATAAGTTCCGCCAGCTTTTCCTCGCATTCTGCCTCAGTTTCGGCATAGATGTTCCGGGCCATGCGCCTGCCGTTGACGACGGGGGAGTATCTGCCCTCCCAGAGATGGTCGTTGATTTGGCTGATGCAGCCGGTGCCGGGCTTGCGCCGCTGGCCTTTGTAGGGCTGAAAGGTGCTGGGGGTAGGTTTCCGAGGAGTATCTCCCGCTTCTGCCGTTGGGGTTTTCTTACCAATGCCCAGATCAATCTTTGCTGCCGCAGTCCGCTGCATTTCGTCTGTAACATGGGCGTAGATATTCAGCGTGGTGCTGCTGGACACATGGCCGATGATAGTGGAGAGCGTCTTTACATCCATCCCGTGCTCCAGGGAGGCAGTGGCGAAGGTATGCCGCAGATCATGGAAGCGAATATGCTTGCACTCGGCGCGCTTTAAGATCGTGGATAAACGTTTCCGCACCGCTGTCGGATCTTGCGGTGAGTCCTCTTTCACTGGTGAGGGAAACATCCATTGAGTGGTGGCAGATTTTTTATAAGCTTTAAGGACGGCCAGAACCGGGGGCGGTAGTATGATGCTGCGGTTGGAGGCTTTTGTCTTTGGCTGGGATACGACCAATTCTCCGTTGACTCGATGTACCTGCCGCTCTACCTTTAACGTTCCGGTTTTGAGATTCAGATCATCCCATTTCAGTGCACAGATCTCACCGCGGCGCAGTCCGGTGGACAGTTCCAGCAGAAGCAATTCATAGCAGCCGTCCTCCCTGGCCTGGATCAGCAGCCGCTGGATTTCTTCCGGCGTCAGCACCTTCATTTCTCTGGGCTTGGAAGACGGAAGTTTACATCCATCCGAGGGATTACGACAGATCAGTTTCTCCTCCACCGCTTTATTCAGTGCCGCATGCAGGGTGGTATGGATGCCCCGAACGGTCTGGTCGGACAGACCTTCGCCGTAGAGTTCTGCCCGCAGCAGTCTGCCACCTTTTTTGAGATTTGTGTAGAACTTCTGGATATCTCCTGTGGTCAACTTGTCCAACTGGATACCTCCGAGAGCAGGGATGATGTGCTGATAGATCCGGCGCTCATAGGACATCTGGGTGTTGGGGCGGAGGTTTGCTTTCTTATATCCCTGGTACCAGAGGTTCAGCCAGTCCCTTAGTAGAACCCCCGGCTTTGGTTGATTATTAACAGGTTCTTGAAGACTTTCCCGCAACTGCTCCAGCTTTGCCGCACATTCTGCCCTGGTTTTTGCCAGCACATTTCTGGTGACCGGAAAACCCTTCTCGTCGCGGCTAATCACATACCGGCCTTCCCAGCGCCCATCCTTCCTCAGATGGATGCTGCCGTCGCCGCGCTTTCTGTGCTTTGCCATGGGGCCATCTCCTCTCCCAGGTAGTCGGTGAGAAAGTTGCCTACGATCTCAGCTGCTTTCCGGTGCATATCGCTTGTGGCGTGGGTGTAGGTATCGACGGTAAAGCTGGCTTTTGTATGGCCTAGAATACCGGATAGCGTTTTGGCGTCCACGCCATTGGCCAAAGCGTGGGTAGCGAAAGTGTGGCGCAGATCGTGGAATCGAATGTCGGGTAGCTTGTTTTCCTGTAATATCTTTTTCAGCTGATGGTAAGCTGTGGAGGGATTCATGGGCGCCTCCGGCTGCAGTGGATTGTGAAAGATCCAGGGGGAGTAAGATGCCTTTTTGCGCACCCGCAACAACTCCGCTGTGCTGTCTGGCAGGACAATGGTGCGGGCGCCTGCGCAGGTCTTGGGATCACCTACTACCAACCGCCCGCCCTTTTCTTTGTGGAGGGTGCGGTGGATACTGAGCGTTCCCTTTCGCTCATCAAGGTCAGACCACATGAGGCCGCAGATCTCTCCCAGACGCAGGCCAGTGGTCAGTTCCGTGTAGAAGAAGTCGTACCAGATAGGGTCCTGCTTCACCGCTGACAGAAAGATATCCATCTGCTCGTCGTTCAGAGTGATCATGGTTTTGTGCGCTACCTTAGGCGGAGCCACATGGTCAGCGGGATTATAAGGTAGCAGCCGTTGATCTACTGCGGATTTTAGAGCATGATGGAGCGTGGTATGGATGCCGTGAACGGTTGTTGTGGACAGTCCACGGCTCTGGCCGGGGCGGGGGTGTATTCTGCCTCGTTGCTTTAAGGCGTCGTAGAGCTTTCGCAAATCGTCTGCTGTAATTTGCGTGAGCCTCTTTTGCCCCAGGTGGGGTTTGACATGATGCTCCAGGTCACTGCGGTAGTGCTCCAGTGTGCCGGGACGGAGCACGGAGGACATCTGCTCCAGCCAGCGATCCAGCCATTCCGACAGCGTCATCTTACACTCTTCTGTCAGGTCCACGCCCTGATAGACGTTGATATTTTGCCGGAGCTTGGCGGTCAGCTCCTTTTGGGTGTCAGCATAGATGTAGCGGAAGATGGAGTCGCCGTTCTCCTTATGGCCGATGACGATGCGGCCCTCCCAGCGGCCATCTTCCCTTTTACGCACCATGCCGTCCCCGGATGGTCGTCTCTTTGCCATTTTTCTTCACCTCCTATGTCTTATCTTTGTACGCTACTTTACAGGGAGGAACCGGTGTGGCTCAGCCACCCGCTGGTACAGTACCGCACCGCAGCTGCGGCAGATCAGGTATTGCAGCCGGTTGCCCAGCAGACCGTGCTTCTTAAAGGTAATCAGTGCCTCACCGTGCTGCCAGCCCAGGCCGATATCCTCGCTTTCGCAATACTGGCACCGCTGAACGGGAAACTGTGTGTTCCCCATGTTTACCCCTCCTCTTCCAGTTGGAGCCGGATACGCTTATCCTCCAGTTCCCGGAGCAGCCCTATGGCCAGCCGGAACCCATCCTCGAAGCTGGACTGGGCCAGCTCCGCTTTCAACTGCTCTTGCGCATCTATCAGATGCATCAGCTTCCGCTGCTGCGCCTGATCCAGACAGTCCCGCACCTCCTGACGGGTGTTTTCAATCTCTTCCTCCAGTTCGCTGAAGCCCGTGGCCCGGAAGTAGCGCCGGTATAGTTCGCTCATGTGTAGCCCTTTGCGCAACACACAATACCCTAATCTCAGAGGAATAGCCAGTGGTTTTGACCACAGTTATCAAATTGTTATCATTTGTAGGGGAGCTTTCTTTGTTATACACTGTATTAAAATCACCCCGCGTTTTCGATTTGCAACTATAAAATTCTTATGCTACAATGCAGATGTAGCCTTACTTTACGACACTTTAGGGAGGGGCAGGTTTACATGACAGATGGTAAAATCTATGCGATAGACGAATTGAGAGCATTGATATCCCCTATTGCCGCCCAATATGGTGTAGGCCGCATCTTCCTTTTTGGCTCCTATGCCAGAGGACAGGCCACAGAAAACAGCGATGTCGACCTGCGCATAGACAAAGGAAATGTGAAGGGGCTGTTTACTTTGGGGGCACTATACAGCGACCTGGAAGAACGGCTTGGGAAAAAGCTGGACCTGTTGACCACGGGTAGTCTGGACCAGCAATTCCTCAGTCATATTGCTCAGGAGGAGGTGCTGTTATATGACCATACCCAATCGTGACATCCAGATCCTACAGAAGATCCAGGGGTACTGTGATGACATCATGTTTACCCATACGGAGTATGACCGCAACTACAACACCTTTTGCAGCAATCCGACCTATCGGAACGCGATTGCGCTCTGCCTTTTGCAGATTGGGGAGTTGGTGAAGAAACTTTCTGATGAATTTGTCCAGTCGCATACCACAATACCGTGGAAAGCAATTCGCGGTATGCGAAATGTAGTTGCTCATGAGTATGGCCATATTGACATTGATACAATATGGGAGACCTCGGAGGCCGGGATTATAGAATTACGTGACTTTTGTGCGGCACAGATTCGTCTGCAGCAAGGGCATAATTCATTTTCCGGCCCGACCATGTCGTGACAGCAGAATAGGGTTATGGAGCCCAGCAGCAGCACCATGCTGCAGCTTGTTCATTCTGTAATTACTTTGCTCCCCGCCATATGGCGGGGATTTTTTTACCTCTACCTCATGGTCATACCACCCATCATCTGCTCCACATGGTCATTCGGTTTATGCCCCAGGGCAATCCGCTTTTCCTGGAGCGCCTGAAGCCGCTTGTGGTCAATGTGCAGCCCCGTGCTTGTGGAATCCTCCGGCACATTGTCCCGGAAGATGTTGCCCATGTGGCGGAGGAGCTGTGTGGCAGAAAGCAGAAGGCCAGGCGGCCCAGACTGGCCCTGCTCCATGCGCTCTTTGAAAAACTGCGCATAGGTGTGGCCCTGTATTGCCGCAGCCTGGAACCAGCCATAGGCAATACTCTGGTCTTGCCCCACCCCCTCCCCCATCAGGTACAGCTTGCCCAGCAGATACTGCGCCCAGGGGTTCTGTGCCTCTGCAGCCTGCCGGAGATACTCCGCCGCCCTATCCGCATTTTTAAGTACATGCTCACCCCTCAGATACTCCTTGCCCAGGGCATAGGCAGCGTAGTCGTTTCCCTTTTGTGCCGCCGCGTTCAGCCATCGGATGCCCTCACCCGGATCGTGTACATCGGGATCGTCAGAGAGAAGCAGTTTTCCAAGCGCATATTGAGCCTGGTGTAGTTCACGCTTCGCCGCCTGCTCCAGCCAGTGCCTGGCTTTCTCTGCATCCGGAATCAGCAAACCGCCGTCCCGGTACAACTGCCCCAGGAAGGTCTGGGCATAGGGATCACCCATCTTTGCCAGCAGTTCCAGCCTCTCGGCGGCCTTGTCCCGTTCTTCCAGTGGAAACGCCTCGTTTTCAACAATTCTCCACATCTCCCGGCATGTCCAGGTGAGCATCCGCTCATCCACCCAGTCACCGTAGTCTTCCATATCTCTGTCCTCGAAAGAGATGTAGTTCAGTCGGACGTGCTCAGCCTCCTGGATTACCGCATTCTTGATGGCGCGGAACTCTTTCTGCTCGGAGAGCGGCGGGCGCTGCCGCGCTCTCTCGGAGTAGAAGTCATTTACTTTGCATTGCAGCTCCCACCACTTCTGATAGCACCTGTCCACAACAGGCAGGTGCTCCATCTGGTTTACGATTTCATCCACCAACTGCTTTACTGGCTTTGGGAGATACCCGTAAGACTTCTTGCCCTTTACCTCTCCAAGCTGCTGGGCCAGATTCAAGAGCATCTGCTCGACTTGCGGATGCTCACAGACCGACTCACTCATCTGCCGGGACAATTCCAGCATGGCCTTCCGGGTCTCCCGCACCAGTTCGTCCCGGCTTTCAGACTTCTGCTTGTAGAGATGGAGCATTTCCTGCTTGAAGATCTGATTGGTGAGGGCTGACTTGATTTGCCGGATACCATCTCTGGACAGATATGCCTGTTTCGGATTTGCTGACCACGCCATCATGTGCACGTGGGGATGCTCTCCTTCATCGTGGAAGGCGGCGTACCAGCGGAAGTCCTGGGGCGGAATGTTCATAGCGGCAGCGATGTCGTTGCGGTGTGTGCGCAGGAGAGAACGCCACGCCTGGGCGTTGTCATAGCCCAGACGTGCGGCGTCCTCCCGGTGGAGGGAGATGATGTGTGTCCACACATTTCCGGTGTAGTGCTCCAGTTCCGACATGGCCTTGTCCAGATCCACACTGCCCTCGTCACCGAACAGCCCGTGGTCACCCAGACGCTCCGCTCCGGGACGGGTGGCGATGTACCTGGCATAGCCCTCCGAGGATTGCACCTGAGACCAGTTCTCCTCCAGCGCCAGAGTAATAAGGGACGAGGCGTTGGCTTTCGTGGGATGCTGTACGTAGTCCTCATACTCCAGCAGATCTTTGGTGTTGGGAAAATCCTTTATCAGCTTTGTGATGAGCTGCTCCTGCTTGCGGGTAGGCGGACGGTCATCCGGGATGATCTCCACCCGCTCCCGCGTTGCGATGTACTTCATGTATCCGCCCGCACCCTGACCGACGCTGCACTTGATATACGGGCTCTTGACGATCAGTCTTGCCATGGGTCATCCTCCAGCTCCCGCAGCTTCTGTACCAGTGACACCTTGCCGTTGGTCTTTTTCACGTTGGCCACGCTCTCCGCCCGCTGACGGCGCAGCTCTTCCTCGCTCACGTTGACACACTTGAACAGCATACTCAGTCCCATGTCCAGCTCCACCGCCTGTTTGAAGAGCAGCGATGCCATGCGGTTTTCCATCTGATCCAGCTTGCCGTCCAGATAGGACTGGACGGCGGACGGCAGAAACAATCCGGAGTTGTTTGCGCTGAGATAGTCCAGATAAAAGTCGATGGCGTTCTCGATGAATCCGGTGATACTTCGGCTGCCGTCTTCCGTGTATCGTCGTTCCAGAGTTGCCTTTTTCTCCGGCGACAGGTAGAGGGGGAATTTCTCTTTTTTGCTCATAACAGCCTCCTTTCCGGGGCTTGACCCCTATTTTTTCCTTGTGGTAGTAAGCGCAGCGGGATAACGACCGCAGAATTTCCTGTTCTCTCTGCTTTTGACCCCATTCTCAGCACTTACAGAAGCGCCTGAAACTGCCCGCACTGCGGGCAGAAGTGATTGGAAAAGGCGTCGATGTTGACGCCTTGCCTTTATCCCGCTTCTTTTTTCGTCCCTCAGAAGCGGCCCAATCCGCCCCCCAAGCCCCTGGTGGGGCAGGGGCTCTACCTAGCCCCGAAGGAGGGCACACAGTGCCTCACTGCGGGATACACAGATGTTTTACGCTTCCAGGCGAAGCAGCTGCTGTTGATAGCAATGCTCCATCGCCGTCTGGATTGGCAGGATGGTGTAGAGGTTATTCCCGCTCCACTTCATACCGCGTCTATCAATGTAGCTGGTGTTTTCTACCGTGATGAACTGCCTGTCCACCAACTTTGCGATGTGCTTCATCACCGTGGACACGGTAAGATGTACCGCATCCGAGATCGTGCGGTAGCTGGGATGACACTGATGTGTCCGACGATCTTCGCAGTAGAGCAGGTAGGCGTAGACCGTGATGGCTCCGTGACCGATGTTCAGGAAAAACAATTCATTGGGCAGAGAGAAAAAGTTCTTGCCGTTGCTTTCGAGCATCGGAACCATGTGCTGATCCAGCAGTCCGCGACGGTTGAGTTCGGCAATCTGCTTCGCAGCCATGTCTTTGCTCATATGCAATTGGGAAGCGATCTCATCTGCACTCGGTGCAATAAAATTTTTGCAATGCACATGGAGATAGTGGAGATAAACAAGAATAGCAAATCCCTGCGGCTTGAGATTCCACTTCCAGATGTCATTGGGAATTGAGAAACGACACCGGTTCATCCGCGACCACCTCCCTCCGTGTGCTCCGTGACCCATCGGATGAATTGTTCCTTGGGCACCACCATGCGGCTGCCCACACGCAGTACCGGGAAGCCTGGTTCGTGCATGAGTTCGTATCCGCTGGATGGCGACACGCCCAGCACCTGCGCTACCAGATTCGCATTGAGAAACAGCGGCAGGTCATCGTAGGTTTTGTAGACAGATTCTTTCATTTCAAATTCTCCTTTACAAAAAAGTAAGGACATCAGCGGCGGTGCTGATGTCCTTCTGCTTGTATTGTGTCGGAGATTTTGATAGACTTGGAAAAAAGTGAGACAATTTATTTTTCAGGTGGGACAATTTTTGAGAGGGGGCGGAGTTTGTATGTATGGAGAGATCGTCTTCTACACCCATGGCAGCACCATAGAGTACGGCGGTGAAATTTTTGCGGCCGGTGAGCTGACCGCAGACATATTGAACTTTGCTCCCGAGGACTACCGGCCCATCCAGCGCCTTTTGAACCGCATGAAGGAGTTGGCCAGGCAGTACGAGGACACATTAGAGCGCGGCGTATGGTGGGAACTGAACAATCAGTTGATTGAACTGCGCAGTCAGCTGATGCGGATCATTCCTGTGCTAATCTACGATATTTTTCATATCGTGCCTTGCAGTCTGCGACCTCCTTTGCATAGAGAATGTCAGCCTTCTCGGGAAAATTGTTTTTAAGCGCAGAAAAGCGATTTTCGCCCATTAAAAACTCCAGTAGCTTGTCAGTATCCGGTTCTGGAGAATCCAACTGAAATGGGTTTTTCCCTTCGGCAACCCGTCGCGGGTCATAGCGATACAGGTGCCAGTATCCGCAGTCAACCGCTTTTTTCATTTCCAACTGAGAGTTGGACATGCCAGCCTTGATATGCTGTTCTAAACAAGGACAATAACAAATGACAATTGAAGGTCCGGAATAGGATTCAGCTTCTCGCAAGGCACGAAGCGTCTGAGCAGGGTCTGCTCCCATGGCAACCTGAGCCACATAGACATAACCATATTGCATAAGAATTCCACCCAGATCCTTCTTTGCCGTCCGCTTTCCGCCAGCAGAAAACTTAGCGGTAGCACTAGCAGGAGTTGCTTTGGAGGATTGCCCGCCAGTGTTAGAGTATACTTCCGTATCCAAGACGAGCAGGTTTACATCCTGATTCTGCGCCATTACGTGGTCAATACCACCAAAGCCTATGTCATAAGCCCAACCGTCGCCGCCTACGGCCCAAATTGACTTTTTTGCTAGATAATCTTTGTTTTTTATGACATAAGATGCATCTTCACTGGAGACTGTTTCTAATACTTTTATTAATGCATCGGTAACAGAACGGGACTTCTCGCCATTATTCCAATAGGCTAAATAATTCGTAATGGCCTCGGATGCGATATTCTTACCCTGCATTTTTGTGAGACGGAGCAATAGTTCCTTGCGGATCACATCCTGAGCGTGGAAAAGACCATAGGCAAATTCGGCATTATCTTCAAACAAGGAGTGTTCCCATGCAGGACCATAACCCCGACAATCCTTGCAATACGGCAAGAAAGGTTTAGGTCTGTCACATTCCAAAAGGTTCGCCCGGCTAGGAAGTTGTCCTTCACAAAACGGATCAGGCGCTCCACCTTGCCCTTTGTAAAGGGGTGGCGGGGCTTGCATAGTTTCGTCTGGAAACCCACAGTCCGCATGAACTGCTCATAGTCCTTTTGCCAAAGGGGATTCCCCTCCTGGTCCCGCCGGATGACCACGCTTTTCATGTTGTCCGTGAGGATATACTGAGGGACGCCCATGTACCGGAACCCGTGGAGCATACCAATAAACAGGTTTTCCTGCTTGGCGTTGGGGAAAAACTCTACGTACTGCTCACCGCAGTGGTGGCAGACCATAGCAAAGCAGGCAACGGAGTATTCTTCTCCGGCATAAGAACTGACCTTGGTAAAGCCCCAGTCCATCTGGTATGCCTCGCCAGGGCCGGTAGTGTAACGCCGCCCACGGTTTCCCTGCGGAGCAACCGCATAACGGGCAGGCGGAACAAGGTGCTGGTGGGCAGCGATATAGTCCTTCACAATGGTCTTACCACCCTGGAAACCATTTGCGCGGAGCCTGCTGAGGCACACAGCGGAGTTTGTCACTCCGGCCTTCAGCAGTCCATCCAAGATACCCGTGTAGCCGGTCAGAAGCGTGGTGCTTGCTCTCCGGCCCTTTGCGGCGTGCTCAGTAGGGTCCTGCTTCACCGCTGACAGAAAGATATCCATCTGCTCGTCGTTCAGAGTGGTCATGGTTTTGTGCGCTACCTTAGGCGGAGCCACATGGTCAGCGGGATTATAAGGTAGCAGCCGTTGATCTACTGCGGATTTTAGAGCATGATGGAGCGTGGTAGCCCCGAAGGAGGGCACGCAGTGCCTCACTGCGGGATACACAGATGTTTTACGCTTCCAGGCGAAGCAGCTGCTGTTGATAGCAATGCTCCATCGCCGTCTGGATTGGCAGGATGGTGTAGAGGTTATTCCCGCTCCACTTCATACCGCGTCTATCAATGTAGCTGGTGTTTTCTACCGTGATGAACTGCCTGTCCACCAACTTTGCGATGTGCTTCATCACCATGGACACGGTAAGGTGTACCGCATCCGAGATCGTGCGGTAGCTGGGATGACACTGATGTGTCCGACGATCTTCGCAGTAGAGCAGGTAGGCGTAGACCGTGATGGCTCCGTGACCGATGTTCAGGAAAAACAATTCATTGGGCAGAGAGAAAAAGTTCTTGCCGTTGCTTTCGAGCATCGGAACCATGTGCTGATCCAGCAGTCCGCGACGGTTGAGTTCGGCAATCTGCTTCGCAGCCATGTCTTTGCTCATATGCAATTGGGATGCGATTTCATCTGCACTGGGCGAGGCATTTTTGTTGCAGTGGACATGCAGATAGCAGAGATAGGCGAGGATGGCAAATCCCTGGGGCTTCAGTTCCCATTTCCAGACATCATTCGGAATTGGGAAGCGGCGTCGCTTCGGATCTGGTTGATTGAAAAAGAAACTCATTTGTGCACACCTCCCTCTGTGTTCTCCATCACCCATTGAATGAACTGCTCCTTGGGTACCACCATGCGGCTGCCCACACGCAGCACCGGAAAGTCCGGTTCGTGCATCAACTCGTAAGCGCTGGATGGTGACACGCCCAATACTTTTGACACTGTGGCTGAGTTCAGGAACAGCGGCAGCTCGTCGTAGGTTTTGTAGACAGATTCTTTCATTTCAGATTCTCCTTTACAAAAAAGTAAGGACACCAGCGGCGGTACTGATGTCCTTCTGCTTGTATTGTGTCGGAGATTTTGATAGACTGAGAAAAAGGCGGGACAAATTATTTTTCAGGTGGGACAATTTTGAGAGGGGGCATGTTCACATGTATGGAGAGATCGTCTTCTATACCCACGGCAGCACCATAGAGTACGGCGGAGAAATTTTTGCGGCCGGCGAGCTGACCGCAGACATATTGAACTTTACCCCCCAGGACTATCGACCCATCCAGCGTCTTTTGGCGCGCATGAAGGAGTTAGCCAGGCAGTACGAGGCCACATTGGAGCGCGGCATATGGTGGGAACTGAACAATCATTTGATCGAGCTGCGCAGTCAGTTGATGCGGTATCGGGTATTTCAGATTTTACTGAAAGAGGATGACCAGTTTCTCAACGAGACCCAGCAGTACACAGAGAGCTATTCCTTGTTCACTGACGAGGAGATGGATGAGAAGGACTGCACTTTGGAACGATGTCTTGATCTGTACCAGAAGGAGGAAGAGGAGCACCGGACACCACTTTTTCTCCTCATCGTGCCTGGAGGTAGGGAGGACAAGTGGCGGTATTACAAACTCCAAATGGCCCGCTATCAGCGATATATCGATGATGTTATCGTGTTCAATCCCACCATCCATAACTTCATCAACTTTCTTCTCTCCAAATTGAAACGGAACTCCCCGGAGGCATACGCCGCCGCACTGTATCAGCTTTACAATGACGAGCGGCTGGTGGAGAAGCTGATCGCGAACCCCATCGGCCCGGATCGGCCCTTCTATCAGAAGTACGATCACTGTGTGGTAAGCTATCTGCCCAGAGAATTCCCGGACGGAACCTTCGCCATCGCCCAGGAGCACACAACAGACAGTTTGCAGATGCTGCTGAAGGCCGACTACATGACAGCTCTGAACGCCGGCCATAACATCCGCCGCTGCATTGTCTGTAAAAAATATTTTCTGGTTCGCAGCGGTGTCCACGCCCTCTACTGTGAGGGACGTTGCCCGTTGGATGAGCGATTCACCTGTAGGCAGTATGGCAGCTATGAGATTCAGAAGGAACTGGCCCGGGATGTGCCGAAAATCCAGGCCAAGATCACCGCTTTTAGCCGCATCCGGAAGGACTATCAGCGAGGAATCATCACAGAGGAGGAAATGCGGCGGCTGAAGGATGCTGTGCGGGACAGGCTGTTTGACGCACTGAGCAGTCCCGGCATCTCCAACGAGGCCTTCAAGCAATCGATCTCCTCTGAGCGCCTTTACCCACTTTACGGCATAGCACGTCAGGCCAAGCCTCGGGGACGTCCCCGCAAGATGGAGGACGGTGACGACGTATGAGCAACGAGGAACTGTTGGAGCAGATCTCCAACGGTGATGAAGCTGCTCTGACCAAGCTGTATCTGATGAACACAGGGCTAGTCAAGGATCGCGCTTGGTTCATTGCCCGACAGTATCATTGCCTGCGGCAAACCAAATACGGCAGCCTGAGCGATTACGCAAAAGAAACGCTCTCCGAACTGGAGAGCGTGGGAAAGCTGGCATTGGTGGAGTGTGTTCGGGCCGGTGGCTATGATGCAGAGAAAGGCCGCTTTACCACCTATGTCACCCCGTTTCTGGATGGAGCCATGCGGCGGCATCTGGAATGCAGTATGGGAACACTTTCTCTGGACCGGGACAGCATGGGGCTAGTGCGAAAGATGCAACGCCTTTACTATCAGGAAGGGAAAAAACTTAGCGAGATCTGTGTGTCCCTTGGAATCTCTTTCCGTGTGGCTGCCAGGGCAGTTGCCTACCCCACACATTTCTTCTCTGTCTATGATCTGCAAGACCCAGATGATGATGGCGATGTTTATGAGCGGCTCACCACGAACCGCCTTTCAGGCTCTGCAGAGGATGCTGTGATCCGCGCATTGACCATGAAATGCCTGCGGGAAGAGTTTATGCGGCTTTCCAAAAGGGATCAGGAGATTTTGGGACGGTATTTCGGTGTGTACGGTTTTCCTAAGTCAGATCTGCGGGAAATCGCCATGCGAAACCGCATGAAGGAGCCCGGTGTGGAAAAAGCCAAGGAACAAGCCCTGAAACACCTGCAAAACCGATTTCAGGGTAGTTTTGCCCGGAAGCTTCAACGAGCAAAGCATCTTGTGTTGGATGCGGTGGCTGAACGTTCATCCTCAATGCAATAAATCATGAGAACCGATTGCAAAACTACCCGTTACGGGTAGTGAAGGGAAGCATTATCTGTGCTATACTGAAAAGACAGCAATTTGCCTCACTCCGAAGAGAATGCCTTTGAAAAGTGGTTGGCTGCGTCTGATATCGCAAACAATATAAGGGGGCTGGATGCATGAAATGCAGAGCTTTCATCTTTTTTCTGATTGCTGCGTTATTGCTGTGTGCAGGCTGTTCCAGTATGGGGAAAAAAGAAGAGATGCCCACCACCATTACAGTCTGGCACGTCTATGGCGGACAGACCGATTCCCCGCTCAATGACCTGATTGAGCAGTTCAACCAGACAGTGGGAAAAGATCGGCAAATCAATGTGCAGGTCACTTCTGTGTCCAACACCAATACCATCCACGAGCTGGTGCTGGCGGCCGCCAACGGAGAGCCGGGAGCTCCGGAGCTGCCCGACCTTTTCGTCTCCTACCCCAAGACTGTGATGGCGTTGCCCGACGACAGCATTTTGGTGGACTATCAGGACTATTTCAGCGAAGAAGAATTATCCGCCTTCCTGCCGGATTTCGTGGAAGAGGGGATCGTCAACGACCGCCTGGTCGTCCTCCCCGTGGCAAAATCCACGGAGATCATGTATATCAACCAGACCATCTTTGACCGCTTCTCTCAGGCTACCGGCGTAGCGATGGAGGACCTGGACACCTGGGAAGGGCTTTTCAAGGCTGCGGAGGTCTATGCGGACTGGACCGACGCTCAGACGCCGGATATTTCGGGCGACGCCAAATCCATGTTCGTTCACGACTACTACTTTAATTATTTTCAGGTGGGAGCGGAGTCTCTGGGCGAGAAGTTCTTCCAGGGTGACAAGCTGGCCTTTGGCCCCGCTTTCCAGACTGCGTGGGAACCGCTGGCGCAGGCCGCGCTTCATGGAGGCGTCTGGCTCAAGGGCGGTTACGCCACGGAATCGATTCGCACCGGTGACAGCATTGTGAGCGTGGCATCCTCGGCCAGCATCCTCTATTACAGCGATGTGGTAACCTATCCGGACAATACGTCCGAGGAGATCACCATCGTCTCCCGCCCCTGCCCGGTCTTTGAAAACGGGGAAAAACTGGTTATGCAGAGAGGGGCGGGCTTCTGTACCGTGCGCTCCACTCCGGAGCGGGAGCAGGCTGCCGTGACCTTCCTCAAGTGGCTGACCGAACCGGAACACAACGTGGAATTTGTGACCCGAACGGGCTACATGCCAGTGACCCGGGCCGCCTTTGAAAATGAGCTGCCGAAGGCTATCGAAGGGCTGGAGAGTGCCAAATACGCCTCCCTCTATCAGGCATATCTGGACACCCAGGCGAACTATGGATTTTATGTGCCGCCCCAGATGGAGACCTACCTGAGTCTGGAAACCACATTGGAGGATCAAGTGCGCTCACAGCTGGCGCTGGGCCGCCAGGACTATCTGGAGGCCGGAGAGACCGGCTTGGAGCAGATCAGTGCAGACCGGCTCCAGGCCTTCCGGGAGATCATGGAGCGATAATGTAAAGAGAGAGGAGGAAACGTCGTGCGGAACAAATTAAAGGAGCTGCGGGCACTGAATGCCTTTGCCAAAAAGCAGAGCGTGGGCATGCAAAGAAAACTGATGCTCTACTGGGTGTCCATGATCCTGGTAATTTTTGCGGCGGTGATCCTCCTTTTGTCCGTTGCCGGGGCCTTTTCTCAAAACGATGAGCAGCTCCATGAGGTGATGGAGCTGCAACTGAAAAACACACAGGACAACCTGATCAGTCACCTGGATCGCCTGACCGCCCAGAGCCTGAATCTCTCCAAAGAACTCAGCCGTGAAATCGAAGGGGCGCTGGTTCGGGAGGGTATTACGCTGCAGGAGGTCAACGATGACCCGGAGCGGCTGCTGAAGCTGCAGCAGGTCATGTACCCGCTGGTCAATACCACCCTCCAGACCGCAAACTGCAATGGGGCCTATGTAATTTTGGATGCCACGGCCAACACCACTCTGGAGGAAGCAGACCACTCCAGAAGCGGAATCCACCTGCGCTACACCAACCTTAGCGCCAGCAGTCCGGTGACACCTACCGTGGTCTACTTCCGCGGGATTCCTGATATTGCCCGGCAAAAGGATCTGGAACTGCACAACCGATGGAATCTGGAATTTGACACCGACCTGATCCCGGGTTGCCGGGAACTGATGGATTCCCCTCTGGACCGGCCCGCACAGCACTATTTCTGGTCCCGCCGCATCGACCTGAAGGGTACCTGGGAATCTGCCATGCTGCTGTGTGTTCCCATCGTGGGCAGCGATGGGAGCGTATACGGCGTCTGCGGCGTGGAGCTCAGCGCGCTGTACTTCCAGCTGTCCTATCCCGCGGCGGAGGGGCAGTTCGGCTCCGCCGTTACCGTTCTGGCTCCCATTCAGGACAGCCGCCTCCTGCTGATGGATGGATTGGTGGGCAGCGTCACCGGTACCTACCTGGACGGACAGGAGACACTTGTTATCCATCAGGGGCGGTACTATAACGAATATGACACGGGTACCGAGCGGTATATCGGCCTGCATCAGACCATCCCCATTTCTAGGGGAGAGGCAGAGAGCACTGCCTGGGCCGCCGCGATCCTGATCCCCCAGGACAGCTATGCTGCATACACCGCCGAGGTGCAAAGGACATGGATCATCGCAGCCCTGGGGCTGCTGTTGGGGCTGCTGGCCCTCTCCTTCTTCCTGGCACGGAGGTTTGTCCGGCCCATCACCGACAGCCTGAAGCGATTCCAGCAAGAAGAGCTGCCGGAACAGGGCCTGTCCTCCGGCATCTCGGAAGTGGATGAACTGGCAGAGTTCCTGAACGCCCGGGCCAGAAACCAGCGCCTGGAGCAGGGCGAGCTCCCGCCCAACATCGCGGAGCTGTTTGACCAGTTTGTGGCGCGGAAGGATCTGCTGACAGAGGCAGAGCGGAACATCCTCCGCTACTACATCGATGGACACGAGATCGCGGATATCCCGGACCTGGCATTTATCAGCATGAGCACGGTCCGAAAGCATAACCGGAGCATCTACGAGAAGCTGGGGGTAGCATCCCGGGACGAGCTGATGCTCTACATTGATCTGCTCCGCCGCTGCGGCAGGCTGCAGGAGCTTTTCTGAAGTCAGACCCAGCATACAGCAAAGCGCACAAAACCAACGAGATGGTTTTGTGCGCTTTCTCTATTATCCAATGGATACCTTTTATAAAAAACGGGAAAAAGTATCCGGCAGACCATATACGCCCGGCCCCTGCTCCTGTTATAACAGGAGCAGGAAGGAGGCGCGCCATATGATGAGTTTGTTGTCCAGCCATCTGGAGGATTGCTCCACGCCCCAGTATTTCTGTTTTTCCGTTCGCTGCGAGGTGTGCGGAGAATACTGGTACAGCAGCAGCATTCCCTTTTCCAAAGCAGAGCAGGCAATCCAGCACCAGGAAAAGAAGGAGCTCTATGACGCCATCTACCAGCGGGAGAAGGAACGGGCCAAGCTGGCCGCCGGACAGGAGGCCAGGGAGCGGTTCAGTCAGTGTCCAGTCTGCCGGCGGCTGGTCTGTGACGCCTGCTTCCTGATCTGCGATGAGATGGACCTGTGCCGGGAATGTGCCGCTCGCATGCAGGAGCCTGGGGAGCCGGTGGCGCCATGAAAAGGCGATGGTGGTCCCTCCTGCTGCTGTGTCTGCTGCTGACCGGGTGCAGCGCGGCGGCTTCCGGCGGGTATCTGATTTCCGCGGCAGAGGGCTCCGGAACATACAGCGAGGCGCTGGAGCCCTTTCTTTCCGGGTATACCCTCCGGGATGGGGAGGATACCCTTTACGCAGAGGTGTCCCGGGGCAGCGCTGTGGCCTGCTTCGACGTGCAGGCCATCCCGGCCATGACCCGCGGCGTTGGCCGGTATTGGTATCCCCATGTTTCGGCCACGGTGGTCCTGGCGGTGGACCGTACCCGGACGGATGCGGCCATCACCGGCTGGAGCAGTCTGCGGGAGAGCGGGATCCCCGTGGGTATGAGCAGCTTCTCCGTGGTCCGTAACATGCTGGCTATGGGCGCTCTCTCCTACGGGCTGGACGGGAAGGAGCCGACAAAGCAAGACGCCCTGGATTTCCTGGAACAGCTTTACCGGAACGGTGGATTTGAGCTGGACGGGGCGGATACCCCCATTCTGATCTGCCTGGACTATGAAGCTGCCGCATGGAATCGAACCGGTGGAAATTATGAGATCATCGTGCCGGTGGAAGGAACCTTGACCTACCGTGTGGGGCTGCTTTCGGATACTCCGCTGATCCTGGAGCCGGGACTGGATGAAGCCCTCCTGTCTGCGGGCCTGCCTCTGGCAGGCGGGGAGAGGCCGCCGGGCTTTCCTGATGATTACCGGCCTGCACGCACCCTGGGAAAGGAGGACTATGGCCGGTTTCTGGCCATTACCGGGGACAGCAGCCGGGATCTGCGCCGGCAGGTGTTCCACACCCGTCTCTATACCACAGCCGACATGAGAGAGCATATCTTATCCGCCCTGCTGATTGCCGCGGCCATCCTGCTGTGGAAGGGAACGGTATCCCACCGCATGATCCGCCATGATGTCCGCCGGGTGGTCATCGCAATGAGCTGGCTGATGGTGGGGTGGCTGCTGCTACGTCTGTTCAAATACCAGTTGCCGCAGGAAGGAACCCTGTGCCGGATATGCTGGTACGGCTACTATCTCTTTCAACTGGCCCTGCCCGTGGCCCTGCTGTATCTGACAGAGATCCTGGACAGGGCAGAGGGGGAAAAACGGCTGGTACATCCCCTGTGGCCACCCTTTGCGGTATATGTCTTTTCAGTGCTGCTGGTGATGACCAACGATCTCCATCAACTGGTATTTTGCTTTACACCAGGCGGAAGCTGGGCGTCGGACTACCGTTATGGTCCGGGATATTGGATCGTGATGGCCTTTGCCCTCCTGTTCCTGATATCCGCCCTCTGGAACCTGCTCCGCAAGGGACACAGGAGCCCAAGCCGGAGAGGCCGCATCCTCCCGCTGCTGTTCTGCGCCGGCCTGCTGGTCTATCTTGCCGCCTATATCAGGCGGATACCGCTGGCGTGGGAGAGCGATCTCACGGTCAACGTCTGTATTCTGTCCGTCCTGTTTTTTGAAGCCGTGCTCCATGGGGGGCTGATCCCGGTGAATATCCAATATCAGCGCCTGTTCGCCTCAGCCCCCATCAATCTGACGCTGCTGGATGAGGATGGCCGCACCGTTCTGTCTTCTCCCGGTGCCCGCCCCATTTCCCGTTCCGTTTGGCAGCGGCTGCGCGCGGACATACAACAGCCCCTGCTGCGGGACAGGGATACCCAGTTTCACGCTGTTCCCGTCCGCAGCGGTATGGCGGTGTGGCAGGAAGACCTGTCCCAGCTCAACCGGCTGCGGAAGGAGATCCAGGATGTGCAGGCCCGTTTGGAGGCCGCCAATGCCCTGCTGCGGGAGGAGGGCGAGGTAAAAAAACGCCTGCTCACCGCGGAAACCAACCGGGCCCTGTTTGAGCAGCTGGACCGGGATATGGAGCGCCGCATCACATCACTGGCACGTCTCATCAATACCCTGCCGGAAGTGGAAGACCCCAGAGGCCTGACTGCTTACATCACCCTGTGCCTGTGCCATATCAAACGCAGATGCAACCTGTTCTTTCTGGCCCGCCAGGGGGAGCCTCTCCCCGGCGATGAGCTGAGTATGTATCTGGACGAGCTGGCGGAGCTGGCACGCTACGGGGGAGTGAACACACTGATCCGCTGTGGGAAAGTAGGTGCCCTGAAGCTCCGGGGCGCGGCGCTGTGCTACGACTTTGCCTTTGAGACCATATCCTGGACACTGCGGGAAAAGGCCACCCCGCTGATGGGTTATCTGAATGCGGAGGGCGCCCAGCTGGTGTTCCGGTTTCTTCCCGGCGGCGATCCCGGACAGTGGCGGTTCTCCCAGGAACTGGTGGCGGCGGTGACGGCTCTGGGCGGACAGATCGCCTGCAAAGACCTGGACGGCGCCTATGGGATCTGCCTGACGGTGCCCTTGGGAGGTGAGGCCTGTGGCTGAGTTTTACCGTTTTCCCCAATGGAGCCTGACTGCTCTGGTCATGACGGTGGCGGTGTGCATCATGCTGCAGACCCTGGCTGCCTCTTACAGCATCCGGCGCCTGACTGCCGGCTGGGCGCGCAGGATGGAAAATGGAATGGAATGTGCCGTTCTGGCAGTTTTGTTCCTTTTTGCCGCCCTCCTCGCCCAGGTACAGTACGGGTTGTATGGCGGCTTTCTGATGCCGGGTGGCTATAGCCTTGTCCGTCAGGCGGTGTTTCTGCTGGCAGCAGTGCTGGGTGCCGCCGCCGCCGTGGGAACAGAGCTGATCTGGCCGTTTTTCGTGATCGGCGGGGCGGTGGTCCTGCTTCCCCTGATGGAAGAGGTCACCGGGACTGCCTATCCCTTCTTTTTTCTGACCGCTCTTTTGTATTTCCTGCTGCGCAGCATACATATCTGTCTGCTGCGCCGGCGGGAGCTCTATACCCAGATCTCCTCCATATCCATCAAGGAGGCTGTTGATGGGCTGCATACCGGGCTGCTGTTCTTTCGTCCAAGGGGCGAGATTCTGCTGTGCAACCGACGGATGGATGGGCTGGCCCGGCAGCTGACCGGACAGCCCGTCCGCAGCGGGCTGGAATTCCAGCGGCATCTGGAGGACGGGGAACTCCGCGGCGGCTGTGCCCGGGAGGCGCTGGGGGATCAGCAGGTGTTCCGCCTGCCCGATGCCTCCGTATGGAGCATTGCTGCCCACGCCATCCCCATGGGCCGCCGGACCTGCGTCCTGCTCACCGCCGACGATGTTACGGAGCGATGGGACGCGGTGACGCTGCTGGCCCGGCAGAACGAGGCCCTGGAGCAACGGGGCCGGGAACTGCGCCACACCATCGAGCATCTCCAGGCCATCTGTGAGGCGGAGGAGATCGCCCGGAGCAAGGGTCGGGTTCATGACCTGCTGGGCCAGCGTATCAGCCTGCTCCTCCGGGCCCTGCGGGACGACCAGCAGCCGGACGAGGCACTGCTGATGGACTTTGCCCGCAGCCTTCCCACCGCCCTGCGGGAGGACAACAGGCCTTCTCCGGCCCGTCGGCTGGCGCTGCTGCGGGAGACCTTTCGGAGTATGGATGTGTCAGTGGAGATCCGGGGGGCGCTGCCGGAGGACCAGGCGGTGGCAGATGCCTTTGCCGAGATCGCCGTGGAGTGCGTCACCAACGCGGTGCGCCACGGCTACGCCACTCATGTCCAGTTCCATCTGTTCCACAACGACTGCTGGCGTATGACGGTCACCGACAACGGCATCTCTCCCGCCGGGCCCATCCGGGAGGGGGGCGGCATCGGCGGGATGCGCCGCCGCATGGCCCGGCTGGGAGGCAGCATGGAGCTCTACACCTCCCCCCGGTTCCGCATTGAACTCTCTGTTCCAAAGGAGGCTGAGCTGAAATGACCAAAGTGCTGATCGTGGAGGACCACGCATCCATGCGGGAATCGCTGGCGGTGGCGCTGACGGCAGCTGGGGATTTCTCCGTGGTGGGGGAAGTGCCCAACGCCGACTACGCCCTTGATTTCTGTCGCCACCTGCACCCCGACCTGGTGCTGATGGACGTCTGCACCGAGGGGGGCGCCTCCGGATTGAAGGCAGTGGAGGACATCCGCAAGTCCGATGAAGAGATCAAGATCATCGTTATGACCGCCTTTGACGAGATCACCTACATCCCCCGGGCCAAAGCCGCCGGGGCCAACGGCTTTATTTATAAAAGCCGCAGCCTGAACGATTTTCTGGAGGTGGCCCGGGCGGTGATGGCGGGGGGCAGCAGCTTTCCGGAGCCAAAGACCATCCCACTGCCTCAGGGGGAGGCTCCCCTCACCGACCGGGAGATGGAGGTGCTGCGGCTGATGTGCAAGCACATGACAAATCAGGAGATCGCCCGGGAGCTGTTTATCAGCGAAAACACTGTCAAATATCACAAGATGAACATGCTGGGCAAGACAGGCTTTTCCAAGGCGGTGGATCTGGCCTTCTATATGATCTCCAACGGCTGGATCAATCCCCTGTATTAAAGAGAAATACGCCTTCAATCCACCGGTGAAAGCCGGTGGATTTTTTATTTCAGGAGAAAGACTACCTGCTGCGGGTAGGGTGCAGATCTGAAAAAAGCGCTACAATTAAATTGACATACAGCATCCACAACGCCAAAAGAAAGGGAGGTCACCATGAAAAAACGTATTTCCGTGCTCATGCTCACGTTGGCGCTCTGCCTCTCGCTGGGCGCTCCGGCGCTGGCCGCCGGCGGCTTTTGCGACGTGAACCAGAACGCCTGGTATCTCAAATACCTGGACACGGCGGTCAGCTCCGGGCTCATCAATGGCCGGGGAGACGGCAGGTTCTCTCCCGATGACGACATCACCGGCGCAGAGGCTGTGAAGCTGGCCGCCTGCATCAGTCAACTGCTCTCCGACGGCTCAGTCACCCTCACCAGCGGTTCTCCCTGGTACGCAAGCTACATGGAATACGCCGTGAAAAAGGGTATCCTTGCATCCGCGCTGGATCAGCATGCCCTAAGCGCCCCCATCATGCGGGCCGAACTGATGGATATGGTATGTCGGGCCATACCTGAGGCCCAGCGTACGGAAATCAATTCCATACCAGACGGCTCCATCCTTGATATCTCCCCTTCCGCCCCTTACCGGGACAACATCTACACCCTTTACCGCATGGGCATCGTTACCGGCTCCGACAAGCGGGGCTCCTGCCTGCCCGAGAAGTGTATCAACCGCGCCGAGGTGGCGGCCCTTGTGGCCCGCGTGGTGGACCGGAATCTGAGGGTCGCCTTCCAGCTTGAGGTGTCCGATCCTCTGGATGTTACAGATGAAGCGGGCCTGAGTGAGATATTGGAGGGCGAGTGGTCATACTGCCCGCCAAATTCAGAGGTTCCGGGGGCATACATCTCCTTTTCCAGGGACGGAAACTTCCACATGCGGGTCATGGATCCCAAAAACAATGCGATATGGGAGAATGTGGGCGCCTACCAGCTGGAACGCTGGTATGCCATGGAAAATGAAGCACCTGATATCCTGACGCTCACCTTTACCGACGCAAACGGCAGCGAACCTGCCAGCAGTGCCGGGGATTATATGATCGTAGAGCGCACCCTCTGTGACGGAGAGATCATACTGAGCCTGCTGCAGATAAACAACGGGGACAGCATGCTCTCCACCTGCTTTGACGACTGGGCCCCAATTCTGAGACGGCATACCAACTGGAAGCCCCAGGGGGAGCCGAGAAAGGCCGAGGCCTTCTGTGCGTCAGTCTGGAAGGTGGATCATGCAGCGCGGCAGGTCTGGCTGGACGATATAGAGCCGGGCATCCGCAATATCGGCCGGTATGAGGCGCTGCCCTATCAGGTGGCTCCCCAGCTGGACCTGCATTCCCTGCCCGATTGGCTGATGTCGGGCGGCACCATCTGGAGTGTCCGGACGGATGCAATGGGGCAGATAGTGGAAATGATCCCTCCTACCCATGAAAACGAGGACGTGCTCTCCGAAGAAGAGGCGGCGGAGCTGCTCTCTGAGGTGTATGAGGTACAGCAATATCTGGCCCTGGGAATGACGATGCTTTTTGTCGGAGAGAGACAAAACATAGATGGCGAGACCTGTGTGCTCATTGCGCTGGGAACCGATCACGAGGAGTATTTCGTCCGCGAACTGTATTATGCGGTTGCCCCCAGCGGCACGATATACACCTATGACCTGTTTACAGATTCCTGGAATGTGGTTTAAAATGAAACAGACAACACCGGAAGAAAGGGAGGTCACTATGAAAAAACGGATTTCCGTGCTCATGCTCACGCTAGCACTCTGCCTCTCGCTGGGCGCCCCGGCGCTGGCCGCCGGCGGCTTTTCCGACGTGGCTCAGAACGCCTGGTATCTCAAATACCTGGACACAGCGGTCAGCTCCGGGCTCATCAACGGACGGGGCGACGGCAGGTTCTCTCCCGATGACGATATCACCGGCGCAGAGGCTGTGAAGCTGGCTGCCTGTATCAGTCAGCTGCTTTCCGACGGCTCGGTCACCCTCACCAACGGTTCTCCCTGGTACGCAAGCTACATGAAATATGCCGTGGAAAAGGGGCTCATTGACGCCGAGCTGGATGAATACGGCGTCAGCGCCCCCGTCTCCCGCTCCGACCTTATGGACATGCTCTGCCGCGCTATACCCCAGGCACAGCGCACGGAGATCAATTCCATCCCCGACGGCTCCATCCCGGATCTTTTCACATCCGCCCCGTACCGGGACAACGTCTACACCCTCTACCGGATGGGCATCGTCACCGGCGCCAACAAGCGGGGCGCCTGCCTGCCTGATGAGTGCATCAGCCGCGCCGAGGTGGCGGCCCTGGTGGCTCGCATCGTCAGCAAGGACCTGCGGGTCGCGTTCAGCCTGGAGGCGCCCGCCTCTGACCTTCCCGAGCTGCTCCGGCGGGCACAGGCCGACGGAGCCCTTTGCGCCGTGGCCAGCCTGGGCTATGCCCCCGACTATGACAGGGATGCCGCTATGGAGCTCTATCCCTTCCTGGCCGACGTTCCCGCCGACAACTACATCGACGCCGGCGGCTACGAGCTATATCTCATCGTCCCCTGCCAGAACATTGCCGCCACGGTCTACGCCGCCGACCTTGACTGGGAAAACTACAACTACATCCGCGGCAGACTGCTGGGTATTGTTGAGGGCGAACCCTTCCTCCTTTGCTGCAATTTCAGCGACATCGTCACCAACTCCCTTATTGTTCTGTCCACGGCCAACGGCGAGGTCTTGGAATTCAGCCCCAGCATCTCGTTGAAGGACGGCACCCTGACCGTGCCGGAGAGCGGTGTCTACGATTTTACCCGATACTGAAGCATACACGACAAACGGAGCGGCAAATGCCGCTCCGCTTTTTTGGGCCTGCGCTGAAAACCTACCCGCCGCGGGTAGGGCGCGGGGCGTAAGAGAAGGCTACAATAAAAAAGGTACAGGATGTTCCAGCCATTTGGAGGGAGTGTGTGCATCATGAATGAAAAAACGGCGAGAAAAAAGATCGATAAATACGCCATCCTCGGCCTTTTTATAGGCCTTGGGATGATTGCGGCCGGGATCGCCGGCATCGTGACCAGCCTGGCCGCCGCCGACGATTACGACAATTCCACCGACATCCGGACGGTGGACGCCGTGATCGAAACAATCGAACGCAGCGAAGAAGTCATTGGGGAAAAGTCCAAGGGCAACAATAAGCTCATGGTAGATAATATCAATACCTTCCTTGAGACGCTCCACAAGATGAAGGTCTCCTACGTTGTGGACGGGAAGACCTATCGGGGCAGATATAACGTCACCACCTACTCCGACAGCCGGGAGAGGGATCAATTCTACCATCAGCTCAAGGCAGGCGACACCATCCCCGTTGAGGTCTACAGGAGCCGGAACGGGGAATATAAGATCGCGGATGAGGAAGGCCCTGTCAACTTCCTCCTCTACTGCGCGGCCATCCCCGTGGGACTTGTTATCACCGCAGCCATGATCTGCGACATGGTCCGCCCGAAGGAGGAGCCCACCAACGGCAAGAAGAAAAAGAAGCAGCAGGGCAAGCAGCGCTGAGACAGCAGACAGGAAGGTGCTTTTATGAGCTTTTGGGATGCGGCGTCTCTGGCGGCGGCGGTCACAGTGGCCATGATCGGCATTCTTGCGGAAAAGATCATTGAAGTGGATTTCTCCGGCCTTCTGAAGCGGAACTGGAAGAGCACCAGATGCAAAAAAATGCTGGCCCAGCGGAAGGGACCATGGCAGGGGACCAATGTGCAGGGCGAGCTCCGAAGGGTCTTCGACCTGGTATTGCTCCCCCTGGGGAAGGCGGACAAAGAACTGCTTCCCGCCCGGATGGACAAAAATTTCCGCAGGCGGATGGAGGGGCAGATCGAACTTTTAGAGCGGCGGAAGCTATGCCGGGAGATCCGGCTCACCGACATAGTCCCCCTGCCCAAAAACGCCTTCCGGCACTGGAACGACGACGGCCGGGAGTGGCGGGAGTCCGTTCTGCAGTGCAGCGCCCTGGAGCGCCTGCTCCCAAAGGAGGGCGGCCGCCCCGTCCATACAGTCTACCGTAAAAATGCCCGTCTCCGGCTGCTCCAGTCCAGGCACATCCGCAGCTGCGACCGCGCCGGGAAACAGAAGGACTACTACGCCGACAAGGGAACCATCAGCTGCCCCTCCTGCGGGGCGGAGATAGAGCTTCACAGCCAGCAGACAGTCTGCCCCTACTGCGGCGGCGTGATCCAGAGCGATTTCTACGACTGGCAGACCGAGGCCTTTGCGGTGTATGAGCAGATGGGGGCCAATCAGGAAAAGGCGCTCTGGCTGCTGTTCTGGGGCGGGATCCTGTATGCCTGCCTGTTCCTCTCCCTCTGGCTCATTCAGAATACCCTGATCTCTCTGGCGGCAGGGATGGGGGCTGCGGTTCTCGTTCTGGCGGCAGTGATCGCCGTCTCCACCATCACCTACGGAAAGCAGGAAAAGCTGGAGCAGGAGATCGTCCGCTACTCGGAAAACTATCTGCGCTCCTGCATCAGCGAGGCGCTGTACCAGAATGTGGAGCACCCTGACCTGATGGATTACGGCGTGGGCACCATCCGTTTGAAGAAAGTGGTCAACACGGAGGAAACCACCACCATCACGGTGCAGGTGTACATCAGCGAGACATATCTCCCCCAGGGGAGAAAACCGCACACCAGGAAATACAAGCGGACGCTTGTGCTGCAAAGAGCCCGGTATCCCCAACGGAGAAAACAGGACGGCAAGCTGTTCACGGAGCGGGAGTGCCCCTCCTGCGGCGCGAATTTCGTGCCGGACGAAAACCACTGCTGCTCCTTCTGCGGCTACAGTTTTCAGGCCGACAGCGCCAAATGGGTGGTGCAGACAGGCCAGGTATGACAGGCCAGGTATGAAAGAAGCGCAGTATTTCAGAGGAAAGACTACCCGCTGCGGGTAGGGCGCGGGGCGCAAAAGGGCGCTACAATAAATTCAGACATTTTATATGCAGGGAGGTGGGGATGCTGAAAACCGTACTGCTCATCATGCGGCGGGCGTCGCTGGCCCAGGGCCTGATGGCCAAGGTGCAGGACGCCCCGGGCCTCCAGCTGTGCTACGAGCCGGACTATGCCAACGCGGACGTGGCCATCCGCAGCCACCTGGCCACCGGGGCTTTGCTGGAGGTGGCCGAGGACGGCGCCCAGGACATCGGATTTTGCCTGGCCCTGTGCGCATGGCTGCGGGAGGTTACGCCCCACTGCCGGCTCATGCTCATGTGTCCCGAGGGGCAGGCGGAGACGGTCCACAGGGCTATTGAGGCCAAGCGGCGGGGAGAGATTGATGATTTCGTATTCTATGATGTGTCTTTGGATTATCTGGCTGCCTGCCTGCAGTCCCTCTGAGGTGTGCAGAAAGTAATTTGAGAAGGAACAAAAGGAAAGGAAGATGAACATGAAGAAGCGGGTATTGATATTCCTGATGGCCCTGGCGATGTTGGCCACTCTGGCGGCCTGCGGCGGCGGAGGCAAGAGCCCTGCCGGTACTTACAAGCTGACCCAAATAAATTCCGGCGGCGAAGAAATGAGCGTGAAAGACCTGGCTGACCTGTTCGGTATGGAGATTGACATGACTCTGGAGCTGAAGGACGACAAGAGCTTCACCTGGGATATGGGCCTCTGGGGCGAGGGTGAGAGTGCCAGCGGAACCTGGAAGATGGACGGCGATTCCCTGGTTCTGAGCGCAGAAGGTGAGGATCTGCCCGTCACCTACGACGGCAAGACCATTGCTATGGATCTGGAGGGCGAGATCTTTACCTTCGAGAAGCAGTAGGCTTCCACAAAAAAGTAAGCGGAGCGGCGTCTGCCGCTCCGCTTTTTTCGGTTTGCCTGAAAAACTACCCGCTGCGGGTAGGGTGTAAAACAGCGGCACCAGGTAAAATGAAACCATAGAAGAGTGCGGCAGGATACCAACGGAAAGAAAAGAGGTGTTGTCATGCAAGAAACCGCACGCGATAAAACCACATTACCGGCGCTGTGCGGCAGAAGAAAGCAGCTATGGATGTCTGCATTGTCTCTGCTGCTGATCCTCTGTCTCACGGCCTGCGGCGGTCCGGAGGGTGGGAAAGGCGGAAAGCCTTCACCGGAGTCTCCCGACAGCGGAGCGATCTCCAGCACGCCTCCTGCGGAACTGTCCGCTGTCACGCTGGGCGGTACTTACTGGACGGCTGTACAGCATGAATCCTACGACGACCTGTACGACAGAACCAATGTGAGCCAGATGCCCACGGACAAATGGTGGGCAGATCTCTTTCTCAACGAGGACAGAACGACACAGTTCCGCGAGGTGCTGGGCGACACCTTCAATCTCTATCTGACTGACGGGCTCTGGTCCCTGGAAGCGGACGGCACCCTGCATCTGACAGATGCAGGCGGCAATAGGGATTACGACATGGCCGGCCGCTTTGAGGAAGGCCGCCTGATATTGGAAACCGCCTATGGAGATATCTTCTATCTGGAACAAGCGGAGCGGCCGGAGCCTGGCGGCGAGCTTTGCCCAGCAAATCTGGCCGGAACATGGCGAATGACCGGATTAGAGGAGAATGGACGCCTCTCCGATGCGCGGGAGAAGGGGGTTGCCTCCATCCTGTTGTTTTCGTCCCTCTGGAGCGAGCTTGACGGCGGCAGATATACCCTGCAGGCAGACTACTATTTTGCAAGTTCTCTTGACACGGAAGAACCCGAGTACCGGCGGGCATCCGGCCTTTTGCTGAAGCCTCTGGACCGGCCTCTGATGGATGGGATTTCCAACGAGGTATGGAGTGCCCAGCTGCTGGAAGAGGACACGGGACAAGAGCTGTTCGTTACTCTGACCGATCCGTACACGCTGTACCTCCAGGAGCATGACCAGCGCAATGGCGTCCCCACAGTCCGAACCGCCGTCTATGAGCGGGAATATAGCCTCTTCCCGGAAACTTTGCAGCTTGCTTTGTATGAGGAACCGTCTGACAGCCTGATTTTCTACTGGACCAACCCGCCGGAGGAGGTCTGCACACCGCTGGAGGCGATGGCCGTCACAAAACTGGAGGAAAAGGGACTTGACAGGCTACTGCTGGTGGGATGCTGGTATGAAACGCAGATCCAGTTCTGCACAGGCGAGGGGGTCTGGGACGAGGACGGGATCCTCCTGGATTGGGTGACAGATGAAACGCTGTACGACGGGACCATCGGCATCAACGAGCCCCTTTGGTTTTCTCTGAGCATTCCCGAAGGGGTGCCGAATCTGTGCCTGCACATGAAGCGCCCCTGGGATGATTCCTGGTATCTCTGGCCCATCACCGATAGCGGCGGGTATCTCGTAAGCGGGTGGACGTTCCTGACGCCGTAACCAAATAAACTAAGAGAGGAGATTATACGCTATGGGACTGATCAAAGCTGCATTCGGAGCTGCCGGCGGCGTGCTGGCCGACCAGTGGAAGGAATTTTTCTACTGCGAAGCCATTCCTGCGGATGTACTGGCCGTCAAGGGAAAAAAGAAGGTCACGGGCCGCTCCAGCAACACCAAAGGGGATGACAACATCATCACCAACGGCTCTGTCATCGCGGTGGCAAACGGCCAGTGTATGCTCATCGTGGAGCAGGGCCAAATTGTGGATATGTGTGCCGAGCCGGGCGAGTACACCTACGATACATCCACAGAACCCAGCCTCTTTACCGGCGATCTGGGTGAATCCATCAAGGGCGTGTTCCAGAACATCGGCAAGCGCTTTACCTTCGGCGGCGAAGCCCCCAAGGATCAGCGGGTCTACTACTTCAACACCAAGGAGCTCACCGGCAACAAGTACGGCACTCCCAGCCCCGTTCCCTTCCGGGTGGTGGACCAGCGGGCGGCTGTCGATCTGGATATCGGTATCCGCTGCTTCGGCGAGTACAGTATCCGCCTGAAAAACCCCATGCTGTTCTATACCAATGTCTGCGGTAACGTCAGCGAGGACTTTAAGACCGAGCAGATCGCGGGGCAGATGAAGACGGAGCTGCTCACCGCCCTGCAGCCCGCATTCGCAAAGATCTCGGAAATGGGTATCCGTTACTCCTCTCTCCCCGGCCACACCCTGGAGCTGGCCGAGGCCCTCAATGAGCAGCTCTCCTCCCGCTGGCGTGACCTGCGGGGCATCGAGATCGTCTCCTTCGGCGTCTCCAGTGTCAAGGCCAACGAGGAAGACGAGCAGATGATCAAGGAGATGCAGCGCAACGCGGCCTTCCTGGATCCCAGCCGGGCGGCGGCCCATCTGGTGGGCGCACAGGCCAGTGCCATGCAGTCTGCGGCAGCCAATCCCAATGCCGGCCCCGCCATGGCCTTTATGGGCATGGGGATGGCCGGGCAGATGGGAGGCATGAACGCCCAGAACCTCTATCAGATGGGAGCCCAGCAGCAGCCCGCTCCAACGCCTGCCCCAGCGCCGGCGCCTGCGCCTGCCGCCCCCAGTGGCTGGGTCTGCTCCTGTGGGGCCACCGCCACCGGAAAATTCTGCCCCGAGTGCGGCAAGCCCAAGCCTGCCGCGGACGGCTGGACCTGTTCCTGCGGCGCAGTGAACAAGGGCAAATTCTGCGCCGAGTGCGGGGCGAAAAAGCCCGCCGGCATCCCCCAGTACAAGTGCGACAAGTGCGGCTGGGAGCCGGATGATCCCGCCCATCCGCCCAAGTTCTGCCCGGAGTGCGGCGATCCCTTTGACGATGGCGATGTGCAGGGATGACCCGTGGAAGAAAAACCGCCGTATTTTCTGTTGTAGGTCTGTTCCTGCTTCTGGCGGCTGCGGGATATTGTTTCAGAGGTCATCAGGGAGGTGATTCATCCATACAGAAGAAATCTGCCGTGCCGCCCGGTACCTTGACCGGCGTCACATACAGCCACACCAGCGGCATGGTTGCCAGAGCGGATTTTGCCATCACGCTTTCGCCGGAGGCCATTCTGGAAACAAGCTATTATCCGGCCCTTGCTCCGGATACGGCGGAGGACGAGGACTGGTATCATCCGTCCACCAAAGAGAATGTCCCCATCACCGCGGCTCAGTGGTCGGATGTGGAGCAGATCATTCTGGAGCTCTACCCGCTGATGGAGCCCATCCCGGAAAACCGGCGTGAGGTGAAGCTGCCACCGGGGATCGAAGTCATGGATGGCGGGGACTCCACCAGCCTGATCCTGACCTGGAGCACAGAAGACGGAACACGGAGCATCCGTTATGATCCGCCAAACGACCGCCGTATCCATACGCTGATCGCTCTGCTGGAGGAGCTGGCCGACCCCATTGGACGGGAGATCCCCCGCTATGCCACGCCGGAGCTGAGCGGCTTCTATATGGGTCAGTCTGGGGCTCTCTTCTCCAAGGACTATTCCTTCCAATTCGACCGGGGTCCGTCTGTTGTGTACGGAGAGGACGCCCCATATATCCTCCGGGCCAGATTTACCCCGTCCGGTCGGAAGCAGGAGATCTGGAGTGACTGGGCCGTGTCAGATGAGGAGTGGGATGCCTTCACCGCGTTTGCGGAGGAGATCCGTCTGGAAGAACAGCCGGACGGCAGCTCGGAAAAGCCGGCCTGCACCCTCTATTACTCTGACGGCAAACAGCAGCAGAAGAAATTGGATCAGGAAACAGCGAAGCAGCTCCGGGCGTATTTTACAGAGCTGGCCCTGTGCCTGCTGGATGAACAGCCATAGTACGCAAATCGATCCATAAAAACAGAACATAGGAGGTACTACAAATGAAAGGTCAGAAGATTTTGAAGGTGACATCCATTCTCATGATCATCGGCGGCGTGATCGCTGTGGTCGTAGGCGTGCTCGCCATTCTCGGCATCAGCGCTCTGGCGGCGCTGTCGGGGAGCGCGGAGGGTACCGGCCTGCTCTATGCCAGTTCCATTCTTGTAACGGTAGCCTCTGTGATTCAGTTTATTGCAGGCATTAAGGGGATCAGCGCCTGCAGCGACCCCCAGAAGGCAGCTTCCTGTATCAAGTGGGGCATTATCATTGCAATTTTGGCCATCATCTCTATGATCATCGGCCTTGTGGGCGGAGGAACCTTCAGCATTACCAGCCTGGTGCTCAACCTGCTGCTGCCGGGACTGTACGTCTATGGCGCAATGCAGATGAAGGGTGCCGTCAGCGTCTGACCGGGTTCAGAAAGGAGAGAGACATGGGACTCTTTGGAAAGTTGTTTGAAAAGAAAGAGTGTTCCGTCTGCGGCGGTGAAATCGGGCTGCTGGGCAACCGCAAGCTGGAGGACGGCAACCTGTGCAAAAACTGTGCCGCCAAGCTCTCCCCCTGGTTCAGCGACCGCCGCCAGAGCACGGTGGCAGAAATCCAGGAGCAGCTGGCCTACCGGGAGGCAAATCAGGAGAAGGTCTCCGCATTCCACCCAACCCGTATTCTGGGCGAGCGCACCAAGATGCTGATGGACGAGGACTCCGGTTTATTTATGGTCACATCTGCCAGGAATTGGGATGAGGCCAACCCGGACGTGCTGGCATTCTCTGATGTGACCGGATGCAAGCTGGACATCGACGAGAGCAAGACGGAGATCGAATACAAGGATAAGGATGGGGAGCGGAAGAGCTTCAATCCCAGGCGATATGCCTATTCCTATAACTTCTACATCGTGATCAACGTCAATAACCCCTATTTCAGCGAGATCCGTTTCCAGCTGAACAGCAGCGCTGTAGACAACGATGAGGAGACGCTGCTGGATGGCCCGGAGGCGATGCGCAGGCCCCGCGGCGGGATGCGCGGGGGATTCGGCGGCATGAGAGGCGGTTCCCTCACCTCCAATGCGGAGGAAGTCCGCGCCAGTGTGGAATACCGGCAGTATGAGGAAATGGGCCGTGAGATCCGGGATGCCCTGCTTCAGGTCCGGCAGCAGGCGCGGGAGGAGGCGGCCGCAGCCGTGGCACCCAAAGCGGCGGTGACCTGCCCCTTCTGCGGAGCAACCACTACTCCGGATGCCAGCGGCTGCTGCGAGTTCTGCGGCGGAGCAGTCAACGGATAGGGGAACCGGGGAGAAACAGAGAACAACGTAAGCGGGGGGAAAATTACAGAATGAAAAACTACGAAATTTTAGGCGGTAATCTGCCTGTCGTCGTATGTGAATTATCCGCCGGTGAATCCATGATCACAGAGAGCGGAAGCATGAGCTGGATGAGCCCCAACATGAAGATGGAGACCACCACCGGCGGCGGTGTGAAGAAGATGCTGGGCCGTCTGGTATCGGGAGATTCCGCATTCCAGAACAGGTTCACCGCAGAGGGCGGAGACGGCACCATCGCCTTTGCCTCCAGTTTTCCGGGAGAAATCAAAGCGCTGAATATCAGTGCCGGTCATTCCATGATCGTGCAGAAAAGTGCATTTCTGGCCTCTGAAGAGGGCGTGGAGCTGTCCATGCACTTCCAGAAAAAACTGGGCTCCGGCATCTTCGGCGGCGAAGGCTTCATCATGCAGAGGCTGGGCGGCCACGGGACCGCGTTTATCGAGATCGACGGGTATGCGGCGGAGTATGAGCTGGGCGCCGGGCAGGAGATGCTGGTCAGCACGGGATATCTGGCGGCAATGGAAGAGAGCTGCTCCATGGATGTGGTGATGGTCAAGGGCGCGAAGAACATGCTCCTGGGCGGCGAGGGTATTTTTAATACCGTTGTCAGAGGTCCCGGCAAGGTGATCCTGCAGACCATGCCCATCAGCAAGGTAGCAGAACTGCTGACGCCGTTTTCGAGAATGGCAAAACCAGGTTAAGGATACGGCACTGATGCTGTTGAGAGGAGAATTGAAAACCAGGTTAAGGATATCCTGCTTGCTGCTGGCGGCACTGATGCTGTTCGCCCTCGCGGCCTGCGGCAAGGACAGCCCGGAGCCGAGCCCAACGCCGGAAGGAACGGAGCAGACAAAGCCACCTGCGCAGCCGGCGGCTGAATCAACGATACATACACCCCTGTGGGATCTGTCCTACGATGAAGCGGACGGCTGGGTCTACGAAGAAGATGATTTTTATGATGATGAAGATTTCTCCAAGATCATTCTGGTGATTCCTGATGAAGCAGACGGCTCAGAGGTGATCAATGCGGAGATCCGTGTTTCCGTGGAAGGGCCGTATAACTTCCGTGACTATCTCACCAGCTTTGGCTTTGACGAATACGAATATGCGGTCAATCAGGCCTATGACTTTACCCAAGTCGGCGGCATTGACTGCCTCGAGGCCGAAGGAAACTATTGGGGGTCTCCGTGCCTGCGGTATTTTGGCCGCGCGGAGGGCGCCGGTGCAACGGTTCTGATCGAGATCATCGGCGAGTACGAGGATGAGCGGGTGGATAAGCTGCTGTCCGGGCTGACCATCAACCTGGAGGACGTGGGGAATGTGGATGGCCCCTGGTACTGGGAAGGCGAGCCCTTCTCCGCCCAGCCCCACAGCGCCATGATAGGCACCTACACGTTGAACAGTGAGTGGCTCCCCATCAAGGACTGCATGATAACGAAGGAGACCTTCGACCATGCCGCCGCTGTGATCGGGGATCAGGTGTACCTCCTGGTGGACGGTGCGCTGAAGCGCTACGATTACGACGGTACATCCCTGACCTTTGCAGAGGATATTGCGTTGGATGCGGAATATTCGAATATTTCTGCCGATACCAACGGGAACCTCTGGCTCGCGGAGTTCCTGGAGCCGCTGATCTGCTGGAAAGACGGCACGAAGACAGCCTCCTATGATGGGCCGGATTATGTGGTCATGCATCCCTCCGGAACCTGGGGCATCAGCTGGTTCTCCAGCTCGGAGTGCGAGAAGATCACACTCTCCGGCGGCGCAGTAAAAACAGAGCCCATCGTGTTCAAAGAGGTTGATTTGATCAGCCACCTGCTGATCGATGAGAACCATATCTATGTCACCGGGTCTGCCGCGGATGAAAGCGGCCACAAGATCTTTGTCTATGATACCAACGGTGCTCTGCAGCTGACGCTGGCGGATTCCGACGGAAGCGGTCTGGGAAGCGTGACCTTTGTTACAGAGACGGCAAACGGCTATCTCGCTCTGGATGGAAATATGCGCGAGGTGGTGCTCTGGATGAAGGACGGCGCCTATATCGGCGAGGCGGATGACAGCGATCTGTTCGGCACCAGTTATCCCTGGTTCTGCGGCGGAACAAAGCTGGCCGACGGCAGCATTCTGGCTATTATGACCGAAGACCGGGCGGACGAGTCCGCGATGGAACTGGTGGCGTTCAAGCTCAGCGGCTTTTAAGGAGGAGGCTTGAATATGAAACGTACGAAACTGCTCTGCATACTCCTTGCGGCAGTGATGCTGCTTAGCCTGGCGGCCTGCGGCAAGGGGAAGGAAGAAACCAAAGATCCCAATCTGCTCAAGGTGGGAGACTATGAGCTGCGCTATAAGGGCGCATGTATCATGGAGGATTATGCGGGAGACGACGCCCTGGTTCTGACACTGGACTTCACCAACAACAGTGAGGAGACCACCGACTATTTTTGGGCCATTTACGAAACCGCCATGCACAACGGCACCGAGCTGGACATGGGCATTGTCTATCTCGACGCGGAGACCCTGGAATCCGTGGACGACAGCCAGTATCAGAATGTGGATCCCGGCGTCACCGTGGAGATTCAGACTGCCTTTGAGCTGGACGATACCACCGGCGAGGTAGAAGTGACGTTCGAGGAGATGTCCGGCAGCAAAAACGACTCCATCACCATTGATCTGTCCACCGTCAGCCGGGAATCGGCCGGAGGCGGCTCGGCATCGCTTGCCGGCGGCGGCAAGGGTGACGGCTCCGGCGGCGCGGGCGCTGTGTCCGGCGGCGGGACCGGTGCCTCCAGCAGTGGCGAACTGCGCGACTGGTGGAACGGCGACTGGTACGGCTGGTGGGTTATGACCAGCTGCTATGGCTATTACGAGGACATGGAGGGCGAATGGTGGGACGTCTGCGGTACCATCGACATCGGCGAGGACGGTATGGGCACCGTCATCCTCTGGGACGAGGACTACACCGAGTCTGAGCCTATGTCAGCGGCCGCCGTCAGCCTGAGTGAAAGCGGAACCGGAGAGTTCGGCACCCTGATGTCCGAAGGCGGATGGTTCACGGATATTGCCCTGGAACACGCAGACTGGATCGTTGACCCGGGTCTGATGGATTACCAGGACATGATCCACATCAGTGGCTACTATGAAAACGGCGAAGATGAATTTACTTATGATATCTACCTGCGTCCCTGGGGAACCTACTGGGACGACATGTACGAAGAAGATCTGCCTTACTACTATTACGACTGGTATCTGCCCTTGATTGAATCGGGCGAGTCCATGCCGGACAGCATCGGATAACGACCAGAATGGGGATCGCTCCCACCCCATTTGGGGCGGAGCGATCCCCGTTTGCATAATGGCATGGAGGGATGAAGTTTGAAAGGAGCGGCGATGAGAAGGACATCCAAACAAGTGACCGCGTTTTTCCTGACACTGGTCCTGATGCTGTCTCTCTGTGCCTGTGGGCAAAAGCCGCAAACGGGAATAGTTGGGCCGGACGTAAGCGCTGGTGGAGGATCGAGGCCCGATACCACCGACAAGAAAAAGCCGGAAAAGCTGCGCCCGGTATCCGGTGCTCCAAGTGAGCATCCGGTGCAGACCGGATTTTCCCAGGAAGCGGAACAATCTCTTGTCTGGCTGCGGGACAGAATCGATTTCCCCCAGACCATGTTCGGCGCAGCGTATCTGGGCTATGTGGAAGAAGGTGATGACTGGCTGTCCGCGGCAGACCAGGCCATGCTGGAGGCATATCCTTTCCTTGCGGAGATCGATGAAAACCATATCATCGGCAGCACGGGACATCTGTACTGTATCGTGCCGGTGGATGAAAACGCGACGGTCGCCATCAATCGTGTGCAATGGAATGAGAATACCTATACCTACGAGAACACAGAGGTCTGCTATCGGTCGGAAAGCGGGGAACCGGTGCTGTTCTTTGCCAATCTCAATGGCGTTGCATACGAGGCAGACACGCAGGTCTGGATCACTGACAACAGCGGGAATTCCTGCGAATGGTACCCGTCCCTCGACTCCATGAGCTATCTTTGGCCGTGCATATCGGAAACCGGAGACTACCTCTCCTTCGACTTTACGGAATACGGCTGGCAGGACGTGTCTTCGGAGCTTGCACCGTGGCTGAGTGACGGCTATAGCGGAGTCTATTCGTGGGGGCTTGAGGGCTGCTGGACCACACAGGCAGCGGCGTGGGATACGGGCCGCACAGCAAATTACTACCTGTGGTTCTTCCCTGAGGATGAGAACGGCGGAAGTGTAGATCTGGATTGGCAGTACGAGGGCTCGGATCTTTTCGAAGAGATGTGGGGCGGCTACTGGGAGATCGCATCGGTCATGGATGGTCCAAGCTATGTGACCATCAGTCTGTCCATGGTGGGCGGTGAAAACTATGGCGTCACAGACGGCCCGTATTATATCTCGGATACCTATCCCCTTGTGGTCAGCCACAGCGGTGAGGAGATGGTGATCGGTCCGGGGTTCGGCGGTGTCAGTCTGCCGTTTATGCCGCAGGAAGACCCACAGCCGTATACGCTGACGCTGGACAGCTGGTTCACTGAAAGCTCGGTCTGGTAAACTGCTGCGGATTCTGGGCTGTTCCCGGTCTGCTCCGGTACGGAAAGGAGGCATTTACATGCCAACACAGGTCACAAATTATCAGTGTCCGGCTTGTACGGGCCCGCTCCATTTCGTGGGAGCGTCCGGAAAGCTGGAGTGTGAATACTGCGGCGCCAGTTACGAGGTAGCGGAAATTGAGGCGCTTTACGCAGAAAAGGAAGAAAAAGCGGCGGTAGCCCAGCAGGCGGCAGAGGAAGCAAATGCCGGACAGGATCCGTCAACTGCGGATGGAGATGCGTGGGACACCTCCGGCTTTTCCGAGGACTGGGGCGCGGAGGGCGACGGTATGCGGGCATACAGCTGCCCCAGCTGCGGTGCGGAGCTCATCTGTGACGAAAACACGGCGGCCACCTCATGTCCCTACTGCGGCAATCCCACCGTGGTGCCGGGGCAGTTTTCCGGGCAGCTGAAGCCGGATTTCATCATTCCCTTCAAGCTGAGCAAGGAAGATGCCGTCAAGGCCCTGAAAAACCACTATAAAGGGAAAATTCTCTTACCCAAGAGCTTTACCCAGGAGAACCATGTGCAGAAGATCCAGGGGGTCTATGTCCCCTTCTGGATGTTCGACGGCGAGGCGGAGGGCGATGCCCGTTATGCCGCTACCCGCTCCCATACATACCGCTCCGGCGACTATGAGATCACGGAGACGGAGCACTACGACGTCTACCGGGCCGGATGGATCGCCTTTGAGAAGATCCCGGCGGATGCCTCCAGCAAGATGCCGGACGACCACATGGATTCCATCGAGCCCTATGATTATCAGGAGCTGAAGCCCTTTTCCACGGCTTATCTCCCCGGTTTTCTGGCCGATAAGTTCGATGTGACGGTGGACCAGTGCCGGCAGCGGGCGGATCAGCGCTGCGAGGGGACCCTGTCCGCAACGCTGCGTGCCACGGTAACAGGCTATGGGACCTGTACGCTCGTAAATGAAACCGTCAGCCTGAAACGGGGCAAGGTGCACTACGCCCTGATGCCCGTCTGGATGCTGAACACCAAGTGGAAGGGGAAGGACTTCCTCTTTGCCATGAACGGGCAGACCGGAAAACTGGTGGGCGATCTGCCGGTCAGCTGGGGCAGGTTCTGGGGCCTGTTTGCTGCTATAGCCGCCCCTCTGTCGGTGTTGGGCTCGGTGCTGGCGGTCTTTCTGCTGTGAGAAGGGGGAGATCGGATATGAAGAAAACATGCTCTGTTTTTGTGGTGCTCCTCCTGTTGGCCCTCTCTCTTTGCACGCCTGCTCTGGCTTTCACGGAATATGGCGTGATTTATGATGAAACAGAGGAACTGGGCTCCGCCACGCTGACCATGCAGGGCGAGCAGACCCTCCCGGAGCTTTCGGAGGAGCTGGGTATCGACCTGCGGGTGGATGTGCTGACCCAGATCAGCTATGACAGCATTGCCGATACCGCCGCGGGGATCTACGATGCGTACGGGTATGGCTATGGAGACGACAGGGAAGGGGCCACGCTGACCATCCTGATGGAGCCGCAGGATACGGGCACCTACGCCATGCCCGCCGGAGGCTGGTGCATTTACGCCAACCTGAGCGAAGAACGGGGCAGCAGCCAGGCCCTGGCCGACGCCATCCATAACGCGGTGGAGCCCTCCATGGCCCAGCGGGCCTGGAACGGCGAGGAGATTACCATGAGCGCTGTGGCGCTGACCCAGGCGGTGGAGTCCATGGCGCAGGCGGCGGAGGATTACATCCTCACAAACTGCCCGCCGGACACCTCCGGCCCGGCAGCACCACCGGAAACACCGGAAGTACCGGAACCCCCCGAGGCGTCTGATCCCGGCAGCGTCAGCATGCAGTATGTATTTGATATCAGTGACCTGCTCACCTTTGAGGAGTGGGAGGAGCTGGAGACCCGGGCCGCAGATATTTCCAGCCGCCAGCATTGCGGCGTCTATTTCGCCCTGGTAGATGACTACACCGACTATGGAGACGGCGGCGTATATGAGGTCACCTATCAGCTCTACCACGGCAGTGAGCTCGGTTTCGGAACTGACCGGGATGGTATTATTGTTCTGCTCAGTATGGAGGAGCGGGACTATGGCATGTTCGTCTACGGCGGGTACGCCGAATATGCCTTTGATGAATTCGGACAGGAAGAACTGAAGGAGCGGTTCCTGGGTGACTTTGGGGACAACGACTGGTACGGAGGCATCTCCCACTATCTGGACGCCTGTGACGAATTTCTGACAAAGGCAGAAGAAGGGAAGCCGGTGCGCAGCTCCCCTTGGCCGAAGGCTGCCATTGCCGTGGGTATTTCCTGCCTGATCGCGGGGGGAATTTGCGTTCTCCTCCTGCGCAGTATGAAGTCGGTTCATCAAAAGAAAGAGGCCGATGCCTACCTTACCGAAGGCGGGCTGCACCTGACACAGCAGTATGACCGGTATTCCCACACCACCGAGACGCGCACCAAAATCGAAAAGAGCAGCGCAAGCGGTACCAGAAGTGAAAGCGGCGGAGGCGGCAGTGGCCGCAGCGGGAAATTCTGAGAAGGAGGCTGCGCCATGAAGCATTTGCTCCAACGCCGGCTCCTACCGGTATTTCTGTGCATGATGCTGGCTTTGGGCCTGACTGCCTGCGGCGGCAAAGACGCACAGCCCGTTGAAACGGAAACAGGCAGCACGGCGGGAACGCTTTCCGGCAGCAAGGGCGAAAAGGACAACCGGGTAGAAACACCGTCCGGCAGCGGAGAAGTAACGGCGGAGGTGGACCCTAAGCTGGCGGAGGAGTCCCTGAACCTGTTGTATGACGCCATGGCATTCGACGACCAGTACGCTGGTGCAGTAGCCTACCTGGGTTATAAGGAGCAGGGAGACGCTGCTCCACTGTCCGACTGGCTGTGGGAGAATTGTGCCGGATTGGTCGAGGCGATGCCGTTTTTGTTGGATATACCGGCCGAACATATCCTTGGCCCGGGCTATGGCGATTTATTCTGCATCGTTCCCCGGGACGAAACGACCATGCTGACCGTGGAGCATGTCACATGGGTGCCTTCCAATTTCGAAGTGGGGGAGGCCACAGAGGCGGTGCTCTACCAGACAACAAGTGCTCAGCCTGTGCTGCTCTTCAAAAACCTGGATGATTCTCACCCCTTACCGGATGTCCACATCACCCTTGAGCCGGACAACGGTCCGATGTGCGCCTGGTTTCCGGAGGTGGATGAATACGGTAATCCCGGGATACCCGGCGATCCGGATAGCCCCCTCCTGATGGATTTTGGGATTTGGGGGTATGTGACCGGGCTGGACTATCCCCAGGATTGGGAGCCTCCTGGGGACGTCCGGTGGGATCCGCCCACGGCCTGGGAGCTGGCCTACACCAGCTGGGCCTGTGAACACTGGGACATGGAGATCAGCTGGGGGGATAGCGATGATCCGGACTATGAAGGCATCGTGAGTCTCTACCAACAGCCAGAGGACGGGCAGGAGTATGTGCTTGCCTACACCGGCGTCTGGAGGATGGAGAGCGGCTGCCTTCAGCTGGAGCTCTCCGATGGGATGGGAGGCTCTGTCAGCGGCAGCTTCCCGGTGCGGATGGATCCCACCGGCGAGTACCTCTGCATCGAGCAGGATTGGGAAACCGGTGTGTGCCCGCCCTTCTTCGGTGAGGAAACATATTGTATCGATCTGACGCGCTCCTATGGCTGAGAAGATATTTGCAGGAGCGAAAGGAGAATTTGTATGGGTATTTTTGACAAGCTGAAACATTCGGCCATGGATACCGTTATGACGGCTGCCACATCCATCGGGAATAAAAGTGAAGCCTTTACCTTTGCGGCGCTCCCCGAGAGCCTGGCCGAGATGCAGGCGCTCCCCCAGGCCACCCTTGACACCCCCTTCCAGACGGCGGCGCTCACTGTTCTGGCCCTGTGTGCCTATGCCGCTGACCGGCAGATCGGTCAGGACATGCTAAACTGGCTGCGGGGGCCCCGGCCCTTGAACGGGCAGGATATTTCCTTCCTGAATGACCGGCTCCGGGATGGAAAGACTTACCTGCCTTTTACCTATTTTGTGGGTTCCACCCCTGACAACAACTATACGCCCACCCAGCCCTATACCATTCGGGTCGAGAGCAACCATGTTTCCGTTGAGGAGCAAGGCTATATGAAGCTGTTTATCCCCTGCGGCGGCGCAGATGATCCTCGCCCCATCAAACTGCGTCAACGGGTCAGTGATGGGAAGTGGTTCCTCTGGGAGCAGTATCTGCTTACCGGCGTCCGCACCCCAAAGGCCGCCGACCCGTGGGCGTAAGCCGAAAGGAAAGCTCCCGGTGGGAGCGAACCGTGTGGCGGAGAGCCGGGACGCCTACCGGGAGCAATCAGAAAAACATTTGCATTGGATAGAGGGTGCCGACCATGAAAACACTTCTATTTATATCATCCAATAAAATGCTGGGACAGGGGCTATCGGCAGCCATTCAATCCAAATCGGAGCTTGGCTTCCTGTGGGCGGCCCAACTCAATTATCCGCAGGCTATTGTGGGAGTTGATATTTTCCACGCTGATGTGGTGATATTGGATGTTGTGGATCAGGTGGATGTGGAGTTGGCAGTTGAGATCTGCCGTTCCATTCGGCAGAATGAGCAGAATATAAAGATCCTGCTCCTGGTCAGGCCGGAACAAGCCGTTGTGCGCAAAGTGGCTGTGGACACAAAAAATGCCGGTCTGGCAGATGACTTTGTCTTTTATGACAGCTCCCTGACCTATCTGCTCGCAAAGCTGGAGGCATTATAATTCTATTGGCTAAATATGATTTTGAAGCGGCTTTGAGAAATTCAGAGCCGCTCTTCTTACTGCTTTTGCGACGATGCTTATGAAATTGGGGGGAGCAATAGCGGAACGGATTTCAGATAGGCGGTGGCGGTATCCGGCGGGCTGCTGTGTCCACATCGCCTTGGTTTCTATCTTTGTTAACAGTGTATTAAAATCACTTTGATCAAAATATCTCAAAACTGTTTTGTAGCTTACTGACCACACGAACAGCCACAGACAGGGCCGGAATGGCCGGAAATTTTGCGTTTTAAAAGTGTTGGAAAGCAATTTTCCCAGAGCGAAAATACCCGTAAACAAGAGAAAAAGATTAAAAAAATTAAAAATTTAGCGTTGGTAAGGATGAGGTCTCCGGTTCAAATCCGGATAGCAGCTCCATAAAGCCACACCGATCTGGATATTTTAAGAGGAACGCTTAGAGTATCAGAGGGTGTGGCTTTTTTTGTTTCCCCTGAAATTGCCCTGCTCCAAAAAAGATATTTTCGAGGGGAAATGGCTGTTATGGCGGTAGTTTCCCAGGGTTTTTCGTATTTGCCCAACGTGCCGCACTTTAGTGCCCTATTTGAAGGCCAGCCAGGGCGCTGAAGGGATAAAAATGATATACAAAAAACAGTGCGCCGGTTTGTTTGATATGCTCTCTCCATGTTGACAGTGTTTTATTTCACTGTCCTTCATAGAGGAAGCATATCAATCAGGCCGACGCCTTTTTGTTGCCCAGTAAATTGAAAAAGGGCGTTTTTCAACTTTACCAATAATCCATTGGCCACACAGCCAGCGAGGTGTTGCTGCTGCCCAAAAGGGCACACACTTTTTCGTCTGATATGCTGAATAGATTTTTCGCGGAAAAGATGGCATGATGGAGTCCCCGAGCGTGGGACTCAAAAGGATGATTAAAAGGGGCATTTTGCCCGTAGTGAAGGAGAACGCATATGACCAAAGAAACCTATTTTGAGGAGCTGTCCTGCGCCCTGCGGCGGCGGGAGCTGCTACCCCGGCCGGTGGAGGAGGACGGCCTGCTCCCAGCGGAGTGGAACGGCCGCGCCCTGTGCCGGGTCACGGAGAGCGGCGCCGTCCGGTATGACCCCACCTGGGTGGACACCAGCAGGGCAAAGGCCGCCCTGGCCTAGGTCACGGAGGCGGCGGGGACGGTGATGGAGTACATGACGCTTCTGGAGAATGCCCCACCTCTGAAGGCGGATGGCCTGGCGGACGGTTACCGGGTGCTGGCAGAATTCAACGGTACAGTGCTGGCCGGGACAGAGACGCGGCTGGGGGCCCAGTTCGTCACCTGGGCCCGGGACTATGACCGGAGCGGGGTCAACGACGGCCACTACTACATGGAGGACTATCAAACCGCCAAGGGAGGACTTCACCTTCCGCTCCGGGCTGATGGCCAGGGAGCAGGTTTTTGACCGGGAGCGGCTGGAGGGCTGCGCCAGGCGGTGCAGGGCTTCCTCTATGGAGAGGGCCCCGCCTCCTACCAGCAGGAGTTCCAATGCCGGCGCCTCCTGGATCAGATCACAGCCCAGCTGCCGGAAAGAACCCAGGATCAGATGCAGAGCGAAAGTCAGAAGCTTGGACAGTCCATATGAGGGCGGTGCCAAATCAGGCGCCGCTTTTTTCTATACAGAAATTGTTGGTATCGCTTGGTTTGCGGCATTTTTTTCGTTACGTATGGTGATAGCTTTATCCCGCCAAAAGCGGGTATTGTTGTGGTCAGAAGCCCACCAAAAAATAACGAGGAGGACACACGTATGAAACAGATTGAGAAGCATCCCGCGCCGGAGAAGCTGCTTCAGCAGATAAAACTGAGGAGGCAATCAATGCCCTGGCGCTGGGCGGGCCGGACAAGATCGGGGATGAGGCTCCCATGGAGGCAGGCGTGAAGCTGATTGCCAAAGCCTGGGGAGTGCCCCGGGAGAGCCTGCAGGCCAGCCTGGAGCTGATTGAAAGAGAACGGCAGCTTCTGCGCAGCGGGAGCAGCGAGGACGCTCTGCCCAACAGCGAACTGCTGAAGCCTTACGACGGCAAGATGATTGCCGAACTGCTCTGGGGCCTGTTTGAGACGACGGCCAGGCTGGAGGATGCCCAAGACCGGGCGGCGATGCACAAGCTGGCCCTTCTCATGGCGGAAAGCCTGAACCTGGATAGTTGGATCGCAGAGTGCGGGCTATCCAAGCCCTAAGACGGAAGCATACAGGAGGGGCTGTCCGACAGCCCCGCCCCACGAGAAGGACCGTTTACTTCCGCTGGAGTGGAAAGGCCGCTCTGACCCAGGGCGAGGCTAACTGCCGGCGGCAGCGCAATATCTAATAGAAAGTAGGGAGCAAATCTTGAACCGTCCATGTGAGGGCAGCGCCAAATCAGGCACCGCCTTTTTCTATGCCCAGATTTTATTTCATTTCTGCGCCCACAAGCTGTACGCCCCGGAGCACCCGGCGGAACCGCCGCCCAGGCCGGTATGCACCCGCTCCCCCCTCTGCGTGGGCTGCCCCTACCCCGCCAACGGCTTCTTCTGCTGGGGGAGGGATGGGAAGTGCCTGCGCTCAGAGATGCGGCGGCTCAATGCCCCGGACAGGCAGGTGACACAAGAAGTGAAGGAGGAGTGATTTCGCGGTGAAACCAAATAGCAACTGCTTTTCCCTGCGGCCGGCCACCTGTAAGGAGGCCAGCTTATTCTACTTAGATGACCAGGCGGACAGATCATTGGGTACAGTGGGCCATGTCCGGATGGACTTTGGCTCCAGCGGCAAGGGGTTTTACCATACCTGGTGGCCTCACAATGGGGAGCAGTTCAACACGCCGGAGTTCAAGGAGGCCCTGCAGCAGTTTGTGGACGCCGTGCGGGAGGATGGGCCGTTGAAGGATCTGCCCTCTATGGGCCAATTCTGCCGCCAGAACGGCGGGGCTATCACGGAGGACGGCCTGAGCTATGGGTATCTGGCAGAGATGGGCAGCTACCGCTTCTGCCTTCGCTGTACCACCCAGCCCCGGGGAATACCAGTGCTATCTTTACTGCTATGACCTGCGCCAGCAGACACTGGACAGGCCGGTGGGCCGGGTGTCCTTTGCCAACGGCGAACACATGGAGTTTACAGCCCCGCAGGATTACCTCCGGACCATCCGGGAGGAGCTGCCCACAAAGGATGGGACCGGCTTCCTCTTTGAGACCCTGACGGATGCCCCGGCGGTGCGCAAGGCGGTGGACGATATGGTCTATGACCTGTATGGGGAGGAGAACCCCAGGCCGCTGGAGGATTACGTGTCTCGCCAGGGGCCGGAGATGGGAGGGCAGCAGATGTGACCACACAGAATAGACAGCCGGTGCTGCGCTGCGTCCTGAGCAACGTGGCGCACCCGGAGTATGGCCAAGTGACCATCCCCTTCCCCATCCCCGTCATGGAATATGAGTGCACCCTGGAATGCTTGGCCGCTATGGAACTGGTAGCCCGCCTGAAACGGGACTGCCGGGTGGACGAGCTGGAGAGCGGCTTCCCCATCCTCAAACGCCTGGAGAAGGTGGGCGCCAACCTGGATGAGATGGACTACCTGGCCCGGCGGCTGGACAGCTTTGACAAATATGAGGCTGCCCAGTTCCAGGCTATGGCGGTCAGGCTGGGTACGTTTGATATGACGGACTTTATCAATCTTACCTTCTGCTGCCAGCAGGCCACGGTAATTACAAACTTCTCAGATCTAGAGGACATCGGAAAGGCGCACATCCTAACGCTCCATGGTGGCCACATGCCCGTGGACGAGTTGGAACAGGTAGACGGCAGGGCGGAGGCCCTGAAGTTGATCCTCAACGAGCACGGTACCGTAACCCCCTATGAGGTGGTCTATGACAACGGTATGGAGCTGGAACAGCTCTACAAGGAGGGCGGCCCCTTCCCGGACTATCTTGACCGGGAGTTCGTCATACTCCTGGAGGCGTCCGCCGGCGAAGGGCAGAGCACTCTGCTGATCCTGCCGGACAGCCCAGCCAGGCTGGAACGGCTCCTGTGCCACACCGGTATACGGGACAGCCCCCAGGCACACTCCAGGGTAGTGGACAGCACCCTGCCCGGCGGGGTGATCAGCAGCATTCCATCGGAACATCTGTCCGTCAATGGCCTCAACCGGCTGTGCCGGGCGGCGGAGCGGATTGCACCGGAGGATCTGAAGACCCTGGTACAACTGCTGACCGACAAGGACCAGCCCAGCCAGGGGCCATCCCTGGGCGGGCTATCCATGTGAACCGAGGGGGAGAGAACATGCAGAAAAAAGAGTTTATCCGGCAGCTCAATGAACTGGTTCCCAGGCCGGACCCCGTCACCACCGAGGCGCTGTACCGCTTTGACCGGGAGTGTGCGGAGACGGAGTACATCGATATGCTCACCGCCCTGCGGGTGGTGGCGCGGAATTTCAGTGAGGAGACGCTCCTGAGCGCCTATGAGATCATCCAGAACCAAAACGCCGCCCTGCCCAGCGAGCTGTTCACCGCCGCCGTCTACCTTCAGGCCGGGCGTACACCGGCAGAGGTGTCCGGTCTGGCCAGGGAGGGCCGGCTTATGGGCTTTGGCCGGAGCGGCCGGAGGAGCTCAGCCGGATTGCAACCTGCACCATTGTGGAGTCTGGGCGGGAGCAACGGTTTTACACCATGGACTTCGGGAGGTTCAACCCACAGCATGCCTTGAAGCGGGCCATAACATACAGCCGGGAAGCAGGTATATCCGCCACCCAGGCCATGGCCCGCCTCACCATGGATCAACCGGAGTTTGCCGAAAAGCCCGGCGGGCCCCGTTGTATCCTGAACGGCTTGGACTCGGAGCTCACTAAGGCGCTGTTCCAGCTCTCGCCGGCCTGCCCTGCCGTGGCTGCCCATATCACCTGCCATGCAGACTTGGGTATCACAGAGATAGCTTATCATCCTCTGTGGCTGGAGCGAAGCCAGAGTCAGGCGGCCATCCAGCAGATGTGAAAAAACTGCTGGATATCACGGGCACACTGTGGTATGTTGTGTGCTTACCAGAAGAAAGGGCGGGAAAGAGCTATGAACCATCAGAGGAAACAGAGCATGCGCAAGAACCCCGTTGAAGGCCGGCTTCCATTTGGGGAGCTGGCCTTTTCTATTCAGATGATACTTGCGGCAAAATGAAGGGAGGCAGATCATCATATGCAGGATCTATCAAAGGAGTGGCTGGAGTTCCTACGGGGCCAGTTCCCCGCGGGCAGCCGGATCCAGACGTGGGAGCTGGATGATCCCAGGAACACGTTGAAGGAGGCTGGTACTCTGGAGCACATCGATGACGAGGGCCGGTTCCATGTCCGGCAGAGCGATGGAGGTGAACGTATCCTGACCCTTGGGGAGGAGATGTTCTCCGTCCACCCGCCTGAGTCCACCCAGCTCAAGCTGTACATGCCAATGACGGTCGGCTTTTATGAGCCGGATGGCTGGGGGAACTGGGACGAGACAGAACGGCTCCTGGACAGCCAGGAAGCGGCCGGCTATGCAGATGCAATTGCCGGGGCGCTCCACCGGGCAGAACTGCCGGAGGAGGAGGCACGCGGCCTCATGCACTACTATGACAGGGAGGATGGCGTAAACCGCAAGGTGCTGTCCTGCCGTTTTACCGCGGAGGCCAGAGACGGCAGACTGTGGGGAGTGGCGGAATGCCTGGTATCGGGCTCTCTTACAGAGGAGGAATTGACCACGCTGAAGGAGATGGCTGCCGGACAGCCAGTGACGGCTTTGGAGAGGGGTTTGAACAACGCCCCATTGATGCGGGCGGCCGGGAGCTGTTCGCCCACCTGTGGCAGTGTGAGAACTGGGAGATTCAGACGGAGCAGGAGTGGTTCGGGCAGACGCAGGCCCAGGAAACAAAATGAGATACCCTGGTAGTCCACGCCGTAAACGATGGAAGCTAGGGGGGTCTGACCCTCCGTGCCGCAGTTAACACAATAAGTATCCCACCTGGGGAGTACGATCGCAAGGTTGAAACTCAAAGGAATTGACGGGCCACGAGCGGTGAGATGTGGTTTAATCTCGAAGCAACGCGAAGAACCTTACCAGGGCTTGACATCCCACTAACGAAGCAGAGATGCATTAGGTACTTCGGGGAAAGTGGAGACAGGTATGGTTGTCGTCAGCTCGTGTCGTGAGATGTTGGGTTAAGTCCCGCAACGAGCGCAACCCCTATTGTTAGTTGCTACGCAAGAGCACTCTAGCGAGACTGCCGTTGACAAAACGGAGGAAGGTGGGGACGACGTCAAATCATCATGCCCCTTATGTCCTGGGCCACACACGTACTACAATGGTGGTTAACAGAGGGAGGCAAGACCGCGAGGTGGAGCAAACTAAAAGCCATCCCAGTTCGGATTGCAGGCTGAAACCCGCCTGTATGAAGTTGGAATCGCTAGTAATCGCGGATCAGCATGCCGCGGTGAATACGTTCCCGGGCCTTGTACACACCGCCCGTCACACCATGAGAGTCGGGAACACCTGAAGTCCGTAGCCTAACCGCGCGAGGGCGCGGCCGAAGGTGGGTCTGATAATTGGGGTGAAGTCGTAACAAGGTAGCCGTATCGGAAGGTGCGGCTGGATCACCTCCTTCTAAGGAGACTTCAACGGAAGTAGTTTTCTGTTGTAACGTCCTAAGGTCAGCTTCTGGTGCGAATGACTTTCACGTTGTTTAATTTAGAGGGTACACTTGGTAAGAACAGAGCCCGCGAGCGGGTCTGTTTGGGAGAGGAGACGCAGAGCGGCAGTGTGGCGAGGACGTCACGAACGGAGCGGACTTTGCGTCGACGACGACGGGCCCATAGCTCAGCTGGCTAGAGCGCACGACTGATAATCGTGAGGTCGGTGGTTCGAGTCCACTTGGGCCCACCACCAAAACCCTGGGGGTTTAGTTCAGCTGGTAGAACACCTGCTTTGCAAGCAGGGGGTCACCGGTTCGAGTCCGGTAACCTCCACCAATTTAAGAATGGATTTTAACACTCAAGGGATTGAGTGTTAAAATCTGGCCTTAAAGGCTGGAAGGCGGCACCTTGAAAACTGAACAATGTAGATCGAAAGTACAAGAGCAAGCAACAGAGGGCAAAACAGCAATGTTGTGGAACTAAGATAGAATGGCGAAAGCCGTTCTAGTAAGGGTAAAAACAATGGAGCTAATTGCAAAACTTCTGTGATGCCTGCATAATTCATGATTTTGAGAACAGCCAGAGATGAGACTGTTCTACAAGGTCAAGCTAGAAAGAGCGCAAGGGGAATGCCTTGGCATCAGGAGCCGACGAAGGACGTGACAAGCTGCGATAAGCTGCGGTGAGCTGCACATAAGCTTTGACCCGCAGATTTCCGAATGGGGAAACCCGGCAGAGCAATACTCTGTCAGCGTGCGTTGAATAAAATAGGCGTACGCGGGGAACCGCCTGAACTGAAACATCTAAGTAGGGCGAGGAAGAGAAATCAACCGAGATTCCGCTAGTAGTGGCGAGCGAACGCGGAAGAGGGCAAACCGGTGGATTTATCCTCCGGGGTTGTGGACAGTTTTTTAGCAACTGGAACTAGGAGAACGGTATGGGAAGGCCGGCCATAGCGGGTGATAGCCCCGTATCCGAAAGGGAAGGTTGTGCGACTGGATCCAGAGTACCGCCGGACACGTGAAACCCGGTGGAAGCTGGGGGGACCACCCTCCAACCCTAAATACTACCTGATGACCGATAGAGGAGCAGTACCGTGAGGGAAAGGTGAAAAGGACCCCGGGAGGGGAGTGAAAGAGAACCTGAAACCTTGTGCTTACAAGCACTCAAAGCACGTTAAAGTGTGATGAGGTACTTTTTGTAGAATGGTCCGGCGAGTTATTGTTACTGGCAAGCTTAAGGCATTCAGTGCCGGAGGCGCAGGGAGACCGAGTCTGAATAGGGCGTATGAAGTCAGTGGCAATAGACCCGAAACCAGGTGACCTATCCATGGGCAGGTTGAAGTTGGGGGTAAAACCCCATGGAGGACCGAACCGACGCCCGTTGCAATGGTCGGCGATGACCTGTGGATAGCGGTGAAATTCCAATCGAACTCGGAGATAGCTGGTTCTCCCCGAAATAGCTTTAGGGCTAGCGTTGATTTAGATTACCGGAGGTAAAGCACTGAATGGGCTAGGGGCTGATAAAGTTACTGAACCCTATCAAACTCTGAATGCCGGCAAATTGATGATCAGCAGTCAGACTACGTGAGATAAGTCTCGTGGTCAAAAGGGAAACAGCCCAGACCCACAGCTAAGGTCCCAAATATACGCTAAGTGGAAAACGATGTGGAATTGCGAAAACAACCAGGATGTTGGCTTAGAAGCAGCCACTCATTAAAAGAGTGCGTAATAGCTCACTGGTCGAGTGATTCTGCGCGGAAAATATAACGGGGCTAAGCGTAACACCGAAGCTTGGGCTGCACAGCAATGTGCGGGTAGGGAGCGTCGAATACGGGGTGAAGTCGCAGCGGAAGCAGCGGTGGACTGTATTCGAGTGAGAATGCCGGAATGAGTAGCGAGAATTATGTGGGAATCATAATGGCCGAAAATCTAAGGTTTCTTGGGGAAGGTTCGTCCGCCCAAGGTAAGCCGGGAGCTAAGGCGAGGCCGGAAGGCGTAGTCGATGCACATACGGTTGAAATTCCGTAGCCACCGAAACTTAAGTACACTGACACATAGAGATAGCGGGACCCGGCGTTGGTTGACCCGGGCGTAAGGGACCGAACTTTAGTAGGAAGTCCGCGATGCCCTGTGGCGAGAAAAGGTGTATGGTATGCTAAGGTGCCCGTACCGCAAACCGACACAGGTAGATGAGGAGAGAATCCTAAGGCCAACGGGAGAAGGGTTGTTAAGGAACTCGGCAAAATTACCCCGTAACTTCGGGATAAGGGGAGCCCCCTACGGGGGGCCGCAGAGAATAGGCCCAAGCGACTGTTTACCAAAAACACAGCTCTATGCTAAATCGAAAGATGACGTATAGGGGCTGACGCCTGCCCGGTGCTGGAAGGTTAAGAGGAGATGTTAGCCGCAAGGCGAAGCATTGAATCGAAGCCCCAGTAAACGGCGGCCGTAACTATAACGGTCCTAAGGTAGCGAAATTCCTTGTCAGGTAAGTTCTGACCCGCACGAATGGCGTAACGACTTGGGCGCTGTCTCAACAGCCCACCCGGCGAAATTGTTGTACTGGTGAAGAAGCCAGTTACCCGCAACTAGACGGAAAGACCCCATGGAGCTTTACTGTAGCTTAATACTGGAAATCGGTAAATCATGTACAGGATAGGTGGGAGACTTGGAAGCCAGGGCGTCAGCTTTGGTGGAGTCACCCTTGGGATACCACCCTTCAATTGCTGGTTTTCTAACCTGCGGCCGTGAATCCGGTCGGGGGACACTGTTAGGTGGGCAGTTTGACTGGGGCGGTCGCCTCCTAAAAGGTAACGGAGGCGCTCAAAGGTTCGTTCAGCACGGACGGAAACCGTGCAGTGAGTGTAAACGCATAAACGAGCCTAACTGCGAGACCGACGGGTCGAGCAGTAACGAAAGTTGGAGTTAGTGATCCGGCGGTATGCAAGTGGAAGTGCCGTCGCTCAACGGATAAAAGCTACCCTGGGGATAACAGGCTGATCTCCCCCAAGCGTCCACAGCGACGGGGAGGTTTGGCACCTCGATGTCGGCTCGTCACATCCTGGGGCTGAATTCGGTCCCAAGGGTTCGGCTGTTCGCCGATTAAAGTGGCACGCGAGCTGGGTTCAGAACGTCGTGAGACAGTTCGGTCCCTATCTGTTGCGGGCGTAAGAGATTTGAAGGGAGCTGTCCTTAGTACGAGAGGACCGGGATGGACGTACCTCTGGTGCACCAGTTGTCCTGCCAAGGGCATAGCTGGGTAGCTATGTACGGACGAGATAAACGCTGAAGGCATCTAAGCGTGAAACTCCCCCTAAGATTAGATCTCTCATCCGAAAGGAGTAAGGCTCGACGTAGACTATGTCGTAGATAGGTCGGAGGTGGAAGCACGGTAACGTGTGCAGCTGACCGATACTAATAAGCCGAGGGCTTGACCTTAACATGGATGATTGCAGGCGCTTGCGAAGTGCGGAAGATTTACATTGTTCGGTTTTGAGGGTGCAGCACCCTGGATGGTGGCGACAAGCGCCTTTAGCTCAGCTGGTAGAGCAACTGACTCTTAATCAGTGGGTCCCCGGTTCGAATCCGTGAAGGCGCACCAATGGCCCGTTGGTCAAGCGGCTAAGACGGCGGCCTCTCACGCCGCAAACGTGGGTTCGATTCCCGCACGGGTCACCATCATTTTTCTCTTGACAAAGAGGAAGAAAATGAATATAATGACTTATCGTTGAGAAGAACGGTAAGGAGAAGAAAGTTGTTAGAGTTTCTTTTGCTTACTTTTCTTTTCAAAGGAAAGTAAGTTGGTGTTGATTGCGGTGAGGGTCCACCCGTTCCCATCCCGAACACGGAAGTTAAGCTCACCTGCGCCGAAAATACTTGTCTGGAGACGGACCGGGAAGATAGGTAACGCCGACACAGAAAACGGACTTCGTATGAAGTCCGTTTTTTCTTTTCTTGAAGAGGAGTGAGAGAGCGTGCATTATTCAGGGGTGCGGCGCGGGGTGTTTGTGGATCGCCCGAACCGCTTTATCGCCCATGCGGAGCTGGATGGCCAGCGGGTGGTCTGCCATGTCAAAAATACCGGGCGCTGCCGGGAGCTCCTCACTCCAGGGGCAGTCATCTACTTGCAGGAGAGCGACAACCCAAACCGGAAAACCCGCTATGATCTGATTGCGGTTGAGAAGGGCGGGCTGCTGATCAACATGGATGCCCAGGCGCCCAATCAGGTATTCCGGGAGTGGGCCGAAGGCGGCGGGTTCCTGCCGGGGTTGTCTCTCCTGCGGCCGGAGACGACCTGGGGAAACTCTCGCTTTGATTTTTACTGGGAGTTATCCACCGGGCGGCGCGGTTTTGTGGAAGTAAAGGGCGTCACGCTGGAGGAAAACGGCTATGCCCGCTTCCCTGACGCGCCTACGGAACGGGGGGTCAAACATCTGGAGGAGTTGATCGCTTGTCGGGCCGAGGGCTATGAGACGGCGGTGTGCTTTGTGCTCCAGATGTCCGGCATGCGGGAATTCGCACCTAATGATGACACCCATCCGGCCTTTGGTGCGGCGCTGCGGCGGGCTGCCGCAGCCGACGTGCAGATCCTGGCTCGGGAGTGCATGGTAACGCCCGACTCCATGACGATCGCCGGAGCGGTGCCGGTCCGACTGTAGGGCTGGGGCCTGTCAATGAATGGGAAGGAGAGCAGGCTTAGAGCTAGCCTTTAAACGGAGCAAACGGGGAGCCGGGAACGGCTCCTCTTTTTTGCTTGACTTATATCGAATATCGGTATAGTATGATTATAGCGATATTCGACATATAAGAAGGTGAGCGCGTGGCCCGAAAAAGGCTGGAAACCCTGACCGAGCAGATGTTTTATGTTCTGCTGTCCCTGCGTGGGGAACGGCACGGCTACGGTATCATGCAGGCCATCACCGAGCTCACCGGTGGCCGGGTCAGCGTGGGGGCGGGGACCTTGTACGCTCTGCTGGAGCGCTTTGAGAAAGACGGACTCATCCGCCGCACCCGTACGGAGGACAACCGGAAATACTACATTCTGATGCCGGAGGGGGAGCGGACCCTTCAAAATGAATATGAGCGTATCAAGAAGCAGGCGGCGGACATGGAGCGGGTGCTTCAAAAGGAGGAAGAGTCATGAAGCGGCGTTTTTCCCTGTTTACCTATCCAATGATGGATATGAAGGCGGCGGAGGCTGAACTGAACCGCCGGGCGGCGGCGGGCTGGACGGCGGAGTGGTGCAGGAGACAACTGGGGGCCGCTGGGCAACCGCCTCTGGAGGGGTATGAGGGTGTGTGGCACATCCGGAGCGGGGAGCGAACGGAGACGGCTGACCGGGGAGAATCGGCTGGGCCTTCAGCGGGCCTGCGCCCCAGAGACCGGACGAGGAAGAGTGGGCGGACGTGTGGAAGAAGGCCCTGGCCGACCAGGTGTGGAGCCTGTCCTATCTGGCCGTCTATTGGTCCATCTGGACCGTAGGGGGGTACATCAGGGAGCACCCCCGCATGTGGGAGCTGTTCCTGTCCAATATCTCCATGGCCATGGCGACCCTTGTGCTGTTGTGGCTGGGAATGGATCTGTTTTTCGTGGTGCGGGTGCTCCGCTACCGGGCAAAATGCCGCCAGGTGGTGGCAGAGGGGGAGCCCTTTCCCGTACCACGGCGGTGGGGAGCCAGACTCCGGGGGATACGCCCGCTGATAGAGGGAGTGCTGATTGCCGTCCTCGTCCTGTGCCTCCTGTTGAGCGTTGGAGAAGGGCAGACCAATTATATAGACGGCTATTCCGCCTATACAAGGGAACAGAACTCCATCGCGGCCGCATCCTTCGAGTATTGCCGCTATGATCAGGAGGAAGGCGATTTGTGGGTGGAGCGGATGGACTGCCGCGCCGGCTGGCTGGCGGAGTGGATCTGTGAGGATTTCCGGGCTGCGGAAGGGGACGAAAAACGACTTCAGCGGGAATTCCACCGGCACAGGCCGACGGCTCTCCGGGCGGTGGAGCTGGGGTTCGACCGGGCCTGGAGCTATTCCAGCGGGGAATATGAGGGCCTGATTTTACGAAATGGAAACCAAGTGCTCCGTATCGAGGGCAATCAGATTGACCTGACCGGTGCCAAAACCCTGGCGGACATCCGCGCCTGGCTGGCGGAAGGGGCGTAGGGGCCGATACCCACAGGCCCCCGGGCGGGTGAGGGCACCTGCCCCTACAGGGGAGCAAATCCGGCGGCAGCGCTCCGGCGTGCCGCCGGAAAAGCGCGGGCGGCCACAAGGGACGCCCCTACGGGGCGCATATCAGACTGCGGCGTAGGGCCGATGCCCCACACAAGAAAGGGGGAAGAATGATGAAGAGGACGATGAGGAAATGGTTCTACTTTGATGGGAGCGATGCCAAGACGGCGGAGGCGTGGCTCAATCGGCTGGGGGCGGAGGGCTGGCGGCTGGGCAGACTCAGCACATGGACGGCATGCTTCTGGCAGACGGGGGAGAGGGTACGCTGCGCCGTGACGACAAGGCGGCGGGGGGATGAGGAATTCCGCGCCCTCTGCCGGAACGCGGGCTGGGGACTTGGCTCAGATGGCCGGGAGGCTAGTGGAGGCTTGCATCCCGCCATGCCCTGTGATAGGATAGGAGCAGACTGGAAATCCTTCTCTCAGGAGTGTGAATTACGATGGAAAACCTTCTCTTTATCAACGCCTGCGTGCGTGGAGAGCGCTCCCGCACGCTGAAGCTGGCCCGGCGCTTTCTGGATGCCTACCGGGCGGCCCACCCGGATACGGTGATCACCGAGCGGGATCTCTGCGCCGCCCGGCTCCAGCCACAGTACCCGGAGGTGCTGGCCGAGCGGGACGCGCTTTGGAGTGCGGGCAAGCTGGAGCAGCCCATGTTTGAGCCCGCCTGGCAGTTCGCGGCGGCGGATAAGCTCGTCATTGCCGCCCCTTTCTGGGATATGAGCTTCCCCGCCATCCTGAAGATCTACCTGGAGCGCATCTCCGTCACCGACCTCACCTTTGGCTACAGCGAGGAGGGGGCCATGGTGGGGCTGTGCCGGGCCTCCAAGCTGCTCTATATCACCACCCGGGGCGGCAACTACGCCGGCACCCCCATGGAGACGGCCACCCCCGTGCTGAAGGCCCTGTGCACTATGTACGGCATCCCGGAGTTCCAGTGTCTGGACGCCGAGGGGCTGGACGATATCCGCAACGACAAGGAGGCGCTTCTGGCCGACGCCGCCCGCCGTGCGGAGGCCCTGGCGGAGGTGTTCTGAGTGCGGCCCCACATCCTGCTGCTGACCACCGGGGGCACCATCGCCTCTCTGCCCACGGCGGAGGGACTGGCCCCCGGCCTGGACGGGGAGGCCCTGGCCGGGCTGCTCCCCCAGGGAATTATGGACTGCTACGACATCACGATCCGGGATATCCTCCACCTGGACTCCTCCAACATCCAGCCGGAGGAGTGGCAGACCATCGCCCGCCACGTCTTTGAAAACCGGATGGAGTACAGCGGCATCGTGATTACCCACGGCACCGACACCATGGCCTACACCGCCTCGGTGCTCTCCTTTATGCTGCGGGGCATCTCCATCCCGGTGGTGCTCACCGGGGCCCAGCTCCCCATGGCCCACCCCCTCAGCGACGGCATGGAGAATCTGCGCACCGCCCTGGCCATGGCGGCCTCCGGCGTGCCGGGGGTGTTCCTGGCCTTCGACCGGAAGGTGATTCTGGGCTGCCGGGCGGTCAAGACCCGCACCACCGACTTCGATGCCTTTGAGAGCGTCAACTGGCCCCTGGCCGCCAATGTGGACGGCAAGGGGCTGCAGATCCACCGGGAGGCCATCCCCGCCCCCGCCGGAGCGTGCGCCCTGCGGGACAAGCTGTGCGACAAGGTATTCCTCATCAAGCTCACCCCCGGACTCGACCCGGAGATCTTCGACATGCTGCTCCAGATGCACTACCGGGGCATCGTCATCGAGGCCTTCGGCGCTGGGGGGCTGCACTTCGTCCGGCGGGATCTGATCGCCAAGCTCCAGGCGGCCGCCCGGGCGGGCATGACCGTGGTGGTGTGCTCCCAGTGCCTCTACGAGCCCAGCGACTTCTCCGTCTACGAGGTGGGGCAGAGGGCTCTGGCCCAGGGGGTGATCCAGGGCCGGGATATGACCACCGAGGCGGCGGTGACCAAGCTCATGTGGGTGCTGGGCCAGACCGGCGATCCGGAGATCATCCGGGACTACATGGAGCGCTCCCTGGCCGGGGAGATGGCGTAATCAGACAGCGCGCGGAAAGGGCCCTCCGCCGCCGGAACTTCCGGCGGCGGAGGGCCCTTTTTCAAGATTGTGAAGAGGAAGCGGAGCTGCTCTGGGCCAGATACCACTCCCCCCAGCGGCACATCTCGTCCAGAATGGGGGCGAGGCTCCGGCCGAAGTCGGTGAGGCTGTACTCCGTCTTGGGCGGCACCACCGGATAGACGGCGCGCCGGAGCAGGCCGTCCCGCTCCAGCTCACGGAGCTGCTGGGCCAGCATCTTGTCGGTGGCCCGCGGGATGCGCCGGTGCAGCTCGTGGTAGCGGAGGGTGCCCGCGTCCATCAGGTGCCAGAGGATCACCGCTTTATATTTTCCGCCCACAAGGCGCAGGGTGGCCTCAACGGGGCAGGTAAAGCCGCAGCAGGGGATTTCCATAGGGGAGCTCCTTTCCATTTGGGTAGTATCTACCCGAAAAGTGCATTCTTGCGCGGAAGATGGATTCGGATATAATGATAGTACAGGCCGGCCTGAAATACAACCTCGTAAAGGAGTATCCGAGATGGACTTTTTGAAATTGGTTCGGGCGCGCTATTCGGTGCGCCAATATCAGAACCGTCCGGTGGAGCCGGAAAAGGTGGAGCAGCTTCTGGAGGCGGCCCAGGCGGCCCCCACCGCCGCCAATTGCCAGCCGGTGCGCCTGCTGGTGGTGGAGACGCCGGACGGGCGCAGACGGCTGGCCGGGGCGGCGGAGCTCTACGGCGCGCCCCTGGCGGTGGTGGTGTGCGCCGACCGGAGCCGGGCGTGGAAGCGGCCCTTTGACGGCAAGCAGACCACAGACATCGACGCGTCCATCCTCACCGACCACATGATGCTGGCGGCGTCGGCCCTGGGGCTGGGCTCGGTGTGGATCTGCTACTTCCAGCCGGAGGCGGTGAAGGCGGCCCTCGGCCTGCCGGAGCACCTGGAGCCGGTGAACATTCTGGCCGTCGGATACGCGGACGGCGCGCCTGCCAGCCCGGAGCGGTGGCGGACGGAGCGCATTCCGCTGGACGAACTGGTGCTGGCGCGGGCATAGGCGGACACCCCAGGGATGGTCATTCCATCCCTGGGGTGTTTTGGTTTTTCTGCTGTGCAAGAAAAGCGGCGCACTGGGCGGGGCTGCGGAAGATATGCGCCTCGCCCTTCCAGCCGTCCAGAAGCTCCAGCACCCGGGGCCGCTGGGTGCGGTGGAAGTCCCAGATCCAGCGGATGAACGCCGGGTCCAGCCGCTCCGGGCAGCCCTCGGCCATGTCGGGGCGGGTGCGCCCGCGCCAGCGCAGGATCCGCCGGAGGGCCCGGAACAGGCAGAGCCGCCTGGGGTAGTCCAGAAAGAGCACCGCGTCGCACCGCTCCAGACGCCGGGGCAGGGTGCGCAGGTAGTTGCCGTCCATCACCCAGGCGTCCCCCGCCAGGGCCGCGTCCAGCCGGGCGTCGAACTCCGCTCGAGTGCGGTTGATCCAGCCGGACTTCCACCACAGCCGGTCCAGATACACGGCCGGCAGGCCCAGCGTTTCCGCCAGGGCGCGGGTGAGGGTGGACTTGCCCGCGCCGGGGCAGCCGATGACCAGCACCCGGCGCATCCTACATCTCCCTCCGGCCCTCCAGGGCGCGCATGAGGGTGGCGTCGTCGGCGTACTCCAGATGGCTGCCCACCGGGATGCCGTAGGCCAGGCGGGTGACCCGCACCTGGAAGGGCTTGAGCAGGCGGGAGAGGTACATGGCGGTGGCCTCCCCCTCGGTGTCCGGGTTGGTGGCCATGATGACCTCCCGGACATCCCCCTTGGCCACCCGGTCCACCAGCTCTTTCACCCGGATGTCGTCGGGGCCCACGTGGTTCATGGGGGAGATCACCCCGTGGAGCACGTGATAGAGGCCGGGGTACTCCCGGGAGCGCTCCATGGCCACCACGTCCTTGGGATCGGCCACCACGCAGATGACCGACGTGTCCCGCTTGGGATCCTGGCAGACGGGGCACAGGCCGTCCCCCTCGGAGAAGTTCTGGCACACGGGGCAGCAGTGGATGGCCGCCTTTGCCCCCACGATGGCGTCGGCGAAGGCGGCGGCGTCCTCCTCCGGCAGGGAGAGGACGAAGAAGGCCAGCCGCTGGGCGGTCTTGCGGCCGATGCCGGGGAGCCGGGCGAACTGCTCCACCAGCTTTTCCAGGGCGGGAGGGAAGTACTGCATGGGTCAGTCCCCCCTCAGGGCGGCGATGGCCACCGCCGGCTCGGCCGCGCCGTACACCGCCGAGCCGGCCACCAGGGTGTCCGCACCGGCGGCCACGACCGCCGCGGCCGTCTTGGCGTTGATCCCGCCGTCCACCTCCAGACGGCAGGCGGGGTTGTACCGCTCGATGAGGGCGCGCACCTGGCGGATGGTGTCCAGTTGGTGCTCCAGAAAGGCCTGGCCGCCGAAGCCGGGCTCCACCGTCATGACCAGCACCATGTCCAGCCCCTCCAGGTAGGGGAGCACGGCGGAGGGGGCGGTGATGGGCCGCAGGGCCACCGCCTTTTTCACCTTGCAGGCCTCCATCCGCCGCAGGGCCTCGGCGATGCCAGTGGGGTGGTCGGCCTCCAGGTGGACGGAGAGGAGATCCGCCCCAGCCTGGGCAAAGGCCTCCACATAGCGCACCGGCTTGTCGATCATCAGGTGCACGTCCAGAAACATGCCGGTGCATTTGCGGATGGACTGCACCACCGGCACGCCAATGGTGAGATTGGGGACGAAGCAGCCGTCCATCACATCCACATGCAGCCAGTCGGCGGAGGACACCCGGCGGATGTCCCGCTCCAGGTTGGCAAAATCCGCGGAGAGGATGGAGGGGGCAATTTTAATCATTTTTTTACCACTCCTTGAAGGGAAGTTCAGAATTCCGTGGTAGGATAGGCCCCAGGGCTCAACCGGGGGCGGGGCAAACGGAGGAGCGGGCACATAAGATACACCAAGCGGATGACGCCCGGGGCCCCGCCGGCTCTCCCCCGCGCCCACGCGGCGCCGGCCCGGCGGCCCATGCTCCGGAGGAAGCGCGCCGCATCATATAGGCGTATCCGGGGGAAGGGTTCCCCCGGATACGCCGGTGGTTCCAGCACAGGCCGCGCCTGCGGGGCTCAGTGGTAGAAGTCGTTGGTGTGGCACTCCCGGGCCGCATAGCCCGCGCCGCACAGGGCGTCCAGAATGGCCCGCTTGTGGGTGTGGCCGAAGGCCTCCAGGGTGACGCGGAGCTCCACGCCGGACTGGCGGTTGATGTTGACGAACTGGTTGTGCTCCAGCTTGATGATGTTGCCGTTGGCCTCCGCCACGAGCTGGGCCACCCGCAGCAGCTCGCCGGGGCGGTCGGGGAGCTGGACGGAGAAGGTGAACACCCGCCCCCGGTTGATGAGGCCGTGCTGCACCAGGGAGGCCACGGTGATGACATCCATGTTGCCGCCGGAGAGGACAGGCACCACGTTCTTTCCGCGGCACTTGAGATGGGAGAGGGCGGCGATGGGCAGCAGGCCCGCGTTCTCCACGATCATCTTGTGCTTTTCCATCATATCCAGGAAGGCGTCCACCAGCTCGTCGTCAGGGATGGTAATGATGTCGTCGATATTTTTCTGAATATAGGGGAAAATTTGGTCGCCGGGGGTTTTGACGGCCACGCCGTCGGCGATGGTCTCCACCCGGTCCAGGGTGACCACATGGCCGGCGTCCAGGCTGGCCTTCATGGAGGCCGCGCCGGAGGGCTCCACGCCGATGACCGTCACGTTGGGGTTGAGGAGCTTGGCCAGGGTGGACACGCCGGTGGCCAGTCCGCCGCCGCCGATGGGCACCAGAATCACATCCACGTCGGGCAGATCCTGAAAGATCTCATAGGAAATGGTGCCCTGCCCGGTGGCGATGGCCGGGTCGTTGAAGGGGTGGACGTAGGTGAGCCCCTCCTCCTCCGACAGCTTGGCGGCCAGCTCCGCCGCGTCGTCGAAGGTCTCGCCGTGGAGCACCACCTTGGCCCCGTAGTCCTTCGTGTTGTTGACCTTCACCAGCGGGGTTGTAGTGGGCATGACAATGGTGGCAGACACCCCGGCGGCCTGGGCGGCGTAGGCCACGCCCTGGGCGTGGTTGCCCGCAGAGGCGGTGACCAGCCCCCGGGCCTTCTCCTCGTCGCTGAGGGTGCTGATCTTATAGTAGGCGCCCCGGATCTTGTAGGCCCCGGTGACCTGCATATTCTCCGGCTTGATATAGATCTGGTTGCCGGTGGCCTTGGAAAAGGCGGGACTGTAGACTAGACTGGTGTTGCGGATCACCCCGGACAGCACGCCGCGGGCCTCCTTAAATTCCTTTAATGTCAGCATGGGGCAGACTTCCTCTCCGTATCATACCATATTTCCTTCTATCATAATGACTTTTCCGCCCAAAGTCAACGTGTTATTGACACCTGGGGCGGGGAAAGGTACAATGAAGCTAACCTCGTTTTTGGAGGAAATGTCAATGGCGAAAATTGTGAAAAAATCTCCGGCCCCCCTCTATCTGGCGGCGGCGGTGTGGGCGGCGTGGGCCGTGCTGGCCCCCCTGTATGCCTGGTGGCATTTTGCGCTGGCGGCGGCGGTCTCGGCGGCCGCCTGGCTGGGGGGGCGGAAGCTCTTTCCCGACAAGGTGCTGATCCTGCCTGACCCGGAGCCCGCGCCGGAGCGGGAACCGGAGCATGCCGCGCCGGAGGACCCACTGGCCGTCGAGCGGGCGCGGGCGCTGGCCGAGCTGCGGCGGCTGGACGAGAACATCGAGGACGCCAAGCTCTCCGCCCAGATTGTCCACATGGAGGAGGTCACCGGCAAGATCTTCGACATCGTGGCCGGGCAGCCGGCCAAGCTGCCCCAGCTCCGCCGGTTTCTGAACTACTATCTGCCCACCACCCTCAAGCTGCTCAACGCCTATGACCGCATGGGGGCCGCCGGGGTGGAGGGGGCCAACATCGACGGCACCATGGGCCGCATCGACGCCATGATGGACAAAGTGGTGGAGGCCTTTGACAAGCAGCTCGACGCCCTGTTCGCCGACGAGGCGCTGGATATATCCACAGACATCACCGTTCTGGAGCAGATGCTGGCCCAAGAGGGGCTCGGCGGAATGCAGATGGGACAATCATAACAATGGAGGAACTGCGATATGGCTGACAAGACGGATTTTACCCCGGAACTGACCCTCACTCCCAACCTGGACGCCGCAGCGGCGGCGGAGGCGCCCCAGGCCCCCGAGGCGCCCGCCCTCACCCTGGACCCCACCGGGGCGGTGGATGCGGCCGCGGCCCAGAAGGCCAAGGACGAGCAGGCCATCCAGCTCGACGAGAGCAAGCTCACCGAGGCGGAGCGGAAGATGGTGGACGACTTTGCCAAGCAGATCGACCTGACCGACTCCAACGTGGTGCTCCAGTACGGCGCGGCGGCCCAGAAGAACATCGCCGGCTTTTCCGAGAGCACCCTCAACTCCGTGCGCACCAAGGATCTGGGGGAGATCGGCCAGGCCCTGTCCTCCCTGGTGGTGGAGCTGAAGGGCTTCGGCAAGGAGGAGGACGAGAAGGGCATCTTCGGCTTTTTCAAAAAGAAGAAAAACGAGCTGGAGGCCATGAAGGTGGCCTACACCAAGGCGGAGGCCAACGTGGACAAGATCGCCGAGGTGCTGGAGGGCCATCAGGTGACCCTGATGAAGGACATCGCCATGCTGGACCAGATGTACGAGCTCAACACCAAGTATTACAAGGAGTTGACCATGTATATTCTGGCGGGCAAGAAGCGCCTGAACCAGGTCCGCGCCAACGAGCTGGAGCAGCTCCGCCAGAAGGCGGCCCAGTCCGGCACCCAGGAGGACGCCCAGGCCTACAACGACCTGACCAACATGTGCAGCCGCTTTGAGAAGAAGCTCCACGATCTGGAGCTCACCCGCATGATCTCCATCCAGATGGGCCCCCAGACCCGGCTGATCCAAAACAACGACACCCTGATGCTGGAGAAGATCCAGTCCTCCCTGGTGAACACCATCCCCCTGTGGAAGAGCCAGATGGTGCTCTCCCTGGGCCTGGAGCACTCCCGCCAGGCCACCGCGGCCCAGAGCGCGGTGACCAACATGACCAACGAGCTGCTGAAGAAGAACGCCGACATGCTCAAGATGGGCACCATCGAGACCGCCCGGGAGGCCGAGCGGAGCGTGGTGGATATCCAGACCCTCCAGCACACCAATGAGCAGCTCATCTCCACCCTGGATGAGGTCATGAACATCCAGCGGGAGGGGGCCCAGAAGCGCCGGGAGGCCGAGGCCGAGCTGGGGAGAATCGAGGGCCAGCTCAAGCAGAAGCTCCTGGAGCTGCGGGGCTGAACTCCGCCCGACACATTTGAGTGAGGAAATCCCATGAAATTTCTGAAAACCCACACCGGCGCTATGGTGGTGCTGGCGGTGGTCATTGTCTTGTCCGTCCTGCTGGGCTCCCACCGCTCCCTGGTTCAGGCCAGGGAGAAGGTGGAGGCGCAGTTTGCGCCCATCGCCGGGGATCTCCAGGACTGCCTGGACATCACCGCTAACCTGCTCACCGTGGCGGGGCGGTACTTGGACGAGGGTGAGCTGGGCGAGCTGATGGACAGCCGGGCGGCCCTGGCGGAGAGCGGCGGCATCACCGAGGCCCACGCGGCGTATGAGCGCCTGCTGGGGGACGCGGAGACCGTCTTTCTCAAGCTGGAGGACTGCGCCCTGAGCGGACGGGACGCGGACTACGTGAAGGGGTTCCGCACCGACCTGGCCGCCGAGCAGGACACCATCGCCCGGGACGGCTACAACGCCGCCGCCGACCGCTACAACGAGCGGGTGCTGGGGGGCTTCCCCGCCAGAGTGCTGGGGACGCTCACCTTTGTGCGCCCGGCGGAGACCTTCCGATGAGAGGAGCGAGAGGCATGAGACGACAGCTTGCGGCGGCCCTGCTGGGCGCGGCTCTCCTGACGGGGGGAGCCCAGGCCGTGGCGGAGCCCCCCGCCGCCCGCTATGTGGCGGACGAGGCGGACGTGCTCAGCAGCGAGACCGAGCAGTACATCATTGACAAAAACCAGTCTCTCTTTGAGGACACCGGCGGCGAGATCGTGGTGGTGTCGGTGGATTTTATGGACGGCATGGACGCCGCCGACTACGCCATGGCCGTGGCGGAGAGCTGGGGCGGCATCGGTGACGAGAGCCTGAACAACGGCTTTCTGCTGGTGTACGCCGTGGGAGAGAACAAGGTGTGGGCCATGGCAGGCTCCGGCATCGAGGACGCCCTCCCGGCCTCAAAAATCGAGGGCTGGCTGGAGGCGGACTTCTACGGCGGCTACGACGCCGGAGAATACGACAGCGCCACCCGCGCCTTTTTCGACGACGTGTATGGCTGGTATGAGAGCTATTATGGCACATCTGCGGGGACTGTGGTTCCGTCTGAGCCCGGGCGCGACTTTGGCTATTACCCTGAGCCGGAGAATGACTTTGTGTTCGCTGTGGTCGGGCAGATGGGGCTGTTTCTGCTGATCCTCCTGGTGGTGGTCGTGGTGTGCGCCGCCGACGGCTGGCGCTACCGCCGCTACCGGCGGCGCTACCTGTTGCCCGGCATGCCTCCCCCGCCCTATGTCTACCGGCCCTTCATCTTCGGCCGGCCCCACCGGCCCCGCCCGCCACCGGCCCCCCCCAGGGGGCCCCGTCCGCCCATGGGCGGCGGCTTCCGCCCGGGTGGGGGCTTTCGCGGCGGCGGGGCGGGCCGCTCCGGAGGCGGCTTCTCCCGCGGAGGCGGGTTCCGCGGCGGCGGAGCCGGACGCCGCTGATGCAGCACACAACCGAAGGCCCCGGAGCAAAGCTCCGGGGCCTTCGGCATCCGTTCGGCACATCTGTGTGCTATACTGTCATGGAAAGGGGGGACGGCCGTGGAGGCGCACATTCTGGTGGCGGAGGACGAGGCGCGTCTGCGCACCATCATCCGGGACTACTTTACCGCCCACGGGCTGACCTGTGCGCTGGCAAAGGACGGAGAGGAGGCCCTGGAGCGGCTGCGGGAGCGGGACTATGACGCGGTGCTGCTGGACGTGCTCATGCCCAACCTGGACGGATTTGCAGTTTGCCGGGCGGTGCGGGAGGGCAGCGGCGTGCCCATTCTGTTTCTCACTGCCCTGGGGGGAGAGAAGGATGTGCTCCGGGGGTATGCCCTGGGGGCGGACGACTATGTGACCAAGCCCTTCTCCCTGGCGGTGCTGCTGGCCAAAACCGAGGCGCTTATCCGCCGCAGCCGGGGAGGGGGCGCGGAGACACTCGCCTGCGGGGCGATCACCCTGGAGCCGGGCCGCCGGGCCTGCACGGTGGGCGGCCGTCTGGTGGCCCTCCCGCCCAGAGAGTACGAGCTGCTGCTCTGCCTGATGCGCAACAAGGGCCAGGTGCTCCGCCGGGAGCAGCTCCTGGACAAGGTGTGGGGCATCGACTTCGAGGGGGGAGACCGGGCGGTGGACGGCCGGATCAAGGCCCTCCGCGCCGCCCTCGGTCCGGCGGGAAAACAGATCAGGACGGTCTTCAAGGTAGGCTACAAGCTGGAGGGGGAGCAGCATGGGGCGGATTAGACGGTTGTTCAAAGGGACGCTTCCAATGTTTTCAGCCCTCTGGCTTGGGATGATGCTGGTGCTGCTGTGGCTCAATTCCGAGGGGCAGAGCGCACGCATGGGGGCATCTATGCAGTCGTACCGGTGGTCTGTGGAGTACCAGTATTCCGAGATCTGGAATGGATCTGCGGCGGAGACAAAAAAAAGCCGGTGATTTTGACTTGGCGGCTGATGGAAGAGCCGCTGTATTCCATCGGCGGTATCACGCAGACACGGGTGTATGATCGTAGGGGCAGGGAGCTGGCCCGGCGGCCCATGGCTATGGGGACAGCCAGTCCCATTGGGACGGGGGTTTATACCTGGAGCCTTCTGTTGGACCCGGTGCTGAGCGAGGAAGAACAGCTCTCGCTGGCTGAGCGGTTGCGGGCCGAACCGGGCCTTGGAAATTTTTTTGGCACAGCCGGTGGATTCTATGAGGAGCTGGAGACCGGGGGACTCTACTGCGAGGTGGTGGGGGTGGTGGACGAGAAGCGGGAGGTCATCTATCCTCAGAGGCTCACCTACTGCTATGCTGACCGGGAGATCACCTTGGTGGACACTGACAGCGGATTTTTCGACGGTAGGGAGTTAGTTACGCTCCGGTTCGACGGGGTTCAGTTGAATTCTGCGTTGGTAGGCGTGTCGGCCTCCCCACGGGAGCTGTTACAAACCTTCCGGGCGGCAGAGACAAGCCTGGATGCGCTGCTGGGCGGCGACACCCCCACAACGAGCCGTGTTTCCATATCGTCTGACGGCAGTGAGTGCGCCCCCATGAGTGATGGGGAGATCATCGTCGCCACCGCATATACCTGCAATCCTCTGCGTGTAGCCCTGAGGGGGCAGGGGCCCACAGCAGTGCTCACGCTGCTGGCAGCGGTGGGCATGGCCGTCTTTACGGACCGCCGCCAGCGGGAAACGTTGGAGCGGGAACGGGCCTTCACCCGGGCGGCGGCCCATGAGCTGAAGACCCCCCTTGCGGTGCTCCGCACCCACGCGGAGGCGCTGAGGGAGGACATTGCCCCGGCCCGGCGGGGGGAATACCTGGATGTGGTGCTGGACGAGAGCGACCGCATGGCCGCTCTGGTGGGCAGCCTGCTGGAGCTCTCCCGCATGGAGGAGGGCGGGGCGCTGCACCGGGAGGTGCTGGCGATGGACGCCCTGGTGCGGGCGGTCTTTGACCGGCTGGCCCTCCCACTGGAGCGAAAGGGGCTCCACCTGAAGCTGAATCTGGAGCCTGGACAGGTATTCGGCGACCGGGCACGGCTGGAGAGCGCGGTGGAAAACCTGGCCTCCAATGCCCTGCGGTATACGCCGGAGGGGGGCGCGGTGTCGGTGCGGCTGGAACGGGTAGGCGGCTGGCTCCGCTTGGCGGTGGACAACGACGGCCCCAGTCTCACCACCCAGGAGCTGGCCCACCTGTTTGAGCCATTCTACCGGGGGGATGCGGCCCGCAGCCGCGCTACTGGGGGTACGGGGCTGGGGCTGGCCATTGTCAGGACGGCGGCAGCAGCCCACGGGGGGACCTGCTGGGCGGAGAACCGGGCGGGAGGCGTGCGGATCTGGATGGAGCTGCCGGCCTTGCAATCAGTCTAGCGGTATGATATGATATCTTCACAAATAAAATGAGAATGTGAGGGATCGCGATGGGCTTCAACCGACCCGAGGCGAAACGGCTGGCCAAGGCAGCCATGCGGAATACCAACCCCAACCCCATGCTGGTGACCCTGGTCTTTGTCCTGTTGACCACTGGAGTGAGCTATCTGGTGGGACTTGTGCTGACAAACCCGATCTATGATGCGCTCTATACGGCATATCTGTACCTGCTGGACGGGGCCTACGACCCGATGTTCATCTTCAAGAGTCTGCTGTCGCCCGGTATGGTGGCAGTGTATATGCTGGTTTCGCTGCTGCTCAATGTATACTTCTGGGTGATGAACTTCGGCTATGCATCCTACGCCCTGCGGATGGCGCGGGGGGAGCAGCCGGGCTACCGGCGGCTGTTTGACGGCTTTGCAGCCCTGGGCCGGGCTATTCTGGTCAGTCTGCTGACCTCCATTTTCCTCAGCCTGTGGGGCCTGCTGTTCATGGTGCCCTATATGGTGGTGATGATCCTTGCCGCCCCGCTGGGGAGCATGGGGCTGATGATGCTGGCCATCCTTCTGCTCATCGGCGGTATGGTGATGATGGTCATTTTCAGTTACCGCTACCGCCTGGCCACCTATTTTCTGCTGGATCACCCCGAGATGGGCGCATTGGAATCCATCACTCAGAGCAAGCAGGCGATGAAGGGGTGGAAGGGGGAGCTGTTCATTTTAGACTGGTCCTTTTTCGGCTGGCTCCTCCTGGTGGCGTTGGTGGAGCTGGTGGGGATCGGCCTGGGCACGCTGTTCAGCCCCGCTCTGGGCACATTGCTGGGTACGGTGGCTGCGGGGGCGTTCAGCCTGTGGCTCAACCCCTACATGAACGGCACGGAGGCCAACTTCTACGACTGGGTGACCCATGGCTCCCTCTCCTACCGGGAGAACAACGGCCCAGGCGGCTACCAGAGCCCCTACGGCAACAACACTCCGGAACTATAATCAAAAGCTCCCTCGGGGTTTGACCCCGAGGGAGCTTTTGGTTATTCCAGAACGGCGCCCCGGGCGGCGGAGGTGACCAGTTTTGCATACCGGGCCAGATAGCCGGTCTTGATCTTGGGTTCGGGACAGATCCACTTGGCACGCCGGGCGGCCAGGGTGGCCTCGTCCACCTGGAGCTCGATTTTGCAGGCGGGGATGTCGATGGAAATGATGTCCCCCTCCTCCACCAGGCCGATGGGGCCGCCCTGGGCGGCCTCGGGGCAGACGTGGCCGATGGAGGCCCCGCGGGTGGCGCCGGAGAAGCGGCCGTCGGTGATGAGGGCCACCGACTCGCCCAGCCCCATGCCGCAGATGGCGGAGGTGGGGTTGAGCATCTCCCGCATCCCGGGTCCGCCCTTGGGCCCCTCGTAGCGGATGACCACCACGTCGCCGGGGACGATCTTCCCAGCGTAGATGGCCTCGATGGCCTCCTCCTCGGAGTTGAAGACCCGGGCGGGGCCGGTGTGGAGCATCATCTCAGGGGCCACGGCGGAGCGCTTCACCACGCAGCCCTCGGGGGCCAGGTTGCCCTTGAGCACGGCGATGCCGCCGTCGGCGGAGTAGGGGTTCTCGATGGGGCGGATCAGCTCGGGGTTGCGGTTGACCACGCCCTCCAGGTTCTCCGCCAGGGTCTTTCCGGTGCAGGTGAGCACGCTCGTGTCCAGCAGGCCCTTCTTCGTCAGCTCCTTCATGACGGCGTACACGCCGCCCGCGCCCTCCAGATCCTCCATATAGGTATCCCCGGCGGGGGCAAGATGGCACAGGTTGGGGGTTTTGGAGGAGATCTCGTTGGACAGATCCAGATCCAGCTCGATGCCGCACTCGTGGGCGATGGCGGGCAGGTGGAGCATGGTGTTTGTGGAGCAGCCCAGGGCCATGTCCACCGTCTCGGCGTTGTGGAAGGCGGCGGGGGTCATGATGTCCCGGGGGCGGATGTTTTTTGCCACCAGCTCCATGATCTGCATACCGGCATGCTTGGCCAGGCGTAGCCGGGCCGACCACACGGCAGGGATGGTGCCGTTGCCCCGCAGGCCCATACCGATGGCCTCGGTGAGACAGTTCATGGAGTTGGCGGTATACATGCCGGAGCAAGAGCCGCAGGTGGGGCAGGCGTTGTTTTCATAGTCCTCCACGCCCGCCTCGTCCAGCTTGCCCGCCTTATAGGCCCCGACCGCCTCAAACATGTGGGACAGGCAGGAGCGGCGTCCGTCCTCCAGCCGCCCGGCCAGCATCGGGCCGCCGGAGCAGAAGATGGTGGGGACGTTCACCCGGGCGGCGGCCATGAGCAAGCCGGGCACGTTCTTGTCGCAGTTGGGGATCATCACCAGCCCATCGAACTGGTGGGCGATGGCCATGGCCTCGGTGGAGTCGGCAATGAGATCCCGGGTGACCAGGGAGTACTTCATGCCGATGTGGCCCATGGCGATGCCGTCGCACACGGCGATGGCGGGGAACTCCACCGGCGTGCCGCCGGCGGCGCGGACGCCCGCCTTGACGGCCTCGGCGATCTTGTCCAGGTTCATGTGGCCGGGGACGATCTCGTTGTAGGAGCACACCACGCCGATGAGGGGGCGCTCCAGCTCCTCCTTGGTGTAGCCCAGGGCGTAGAACAGGGAGCGGTTGGGGGCGCGCTCCACGCCCTTCGTCACGTTGTCGCTGCGCATAAGTAAAATCTCCTTCGCAATTTTACGCGGTAAAGTATAGTGGTATTATAGCACAAGGGCCGGGCGGTGACAACGCGGAATTTGAGCGGCCCCCTGCTACAAAAGAGCAGCCCCGTCCGCAGGGCGGACAGGGCTGCTTTTTGGATGTATGGAAGGACTTAGTGAGGGATGCGCTGGCACTTCTTGGGGGTCACGCAGGTACCCTCGGCCACGGCCACCACGATGGGCTCAGCCAGGAAATCGGCGGCGGAGTCGCTGATGTCAGGGCGGGGCACGGCCACCTTGCGGGCCTCAAACTTCATCTTGCGGGAGGTGTTGCCGATGTGGGTGATCTCACCGTAGGCCTCGATGAAGTCGCCGGCGTAGACCGGGGCCTTAAACTCAATGTTGTTGTAGGCACAGAACAGGCCCTCGTCGCCGTCACACTGGATCAGCAGCTCGGTGGCCACATCGCCGAACAGGTGCACCATATGCGCGCCGTCCACCAGGTTGCCGCCATAGTGTGCGTCCTTCGCGGACATGCGCAGGCGGATCAGCGAAGTATACTTCTTCTCTTCCATGTCAATTCCACTCCTAAACGTATTTTGTGAAAGAAGACGAAAAATGGAACCGGAATTCCCTACCTATTGTACGTCCGATCGAGGGGCTTGTCAACAGCGGGTTTCCCGAATGGAGGCTCACTCCAGGCGGAGATGGGCCCGCCGCAGGGCCGCCCGGATGGCCAGACACAGGGGCGGCGCGGCGGCGATGGCCGCCGCCGCGTTGAAGAGGGAGGCGGGGATTTTCAGGGGGAGCAGCAGGGCCGCTGCGGCAAAGGGCAGGCCGCCCACCAGCATGTTGTCATAGAACAGGGACTTGGAGAAGTAGAGCAGGTAATAGGTCAGGCAGCCAACCAGTGAGGAGGCCAGACAGCGGCGGTAGGAGGCCGTCTCTCGCTGTTCCGGAGTGCGGAACACCAGCCCAGCCGCCAAGCCCATCGCGCCCTTGGTGAGAAAGGTGAGCCAGCACTCTGGGGCAAAGATAGGGTTGGTCAGGTCGTAGAGGGCGGAGCCCAGGCCGGAAGCCAGGCCGCCCAAGGGCCCCAGGAGCATACCGGACAGTACGCAGGCAATGTTGGCCAGGGTGAAGGAGGTCTCCCCGGTGGGCAGGGGGATGATGATGCGGGGAAAATTGACGGCAAAGACCACGGCGGTCATCATGGCCAGCACAGCCAGCCGGTGGGGGTTCATGGCGTTCTTTTTCATGGCGAACACTTCCAATCCTCTTGGTGTGTCCCCATTATAGCGGGAAACTGACATTGTTTCAAACATCAGATTTGAAAAAAAGAATAAGACCAGAGGGGGGCGAAAAAGGGCCGCCGCGGATGCGGCGGCCCTCGTGATCAATAGCGGCCGAAGTCGCCGGAACGGCCCTCGGTGACATCGGAGCCGAACTCGTAGTCCTTGCCCGGCAGGATAGCGTTGAGGGCGATACCCGCGATGGCGGCGATGGCCAGATTGGTCAGGGTCACATGGGCGCCGCCCACCGGGAAGGTAATTCCGCCGGAGAAGCCCAGGCCGCACACCAGGATGACAGCGGCGATGATCAGGTTGCGGGAGTTGGTGAAGTCCACCCGGTTTTCCACCACGTTGCGCACGCCGATGGCGGAGATCATGCCGTACAGGATGAAGGACACGCCGCCGATGATGGCGGTGGGGATGGAGTTGACCAGGGCGGCGAAGGCAGGGGAGAAGGAGAGCACCACCGCGTACACTGCTGCCAGGCGCACCACCTTGGGGTCGTATACCCGGGACAGCACCAGCACGCCGGTGTTCTCACCGTAAGTGGTGTTGGCCGGGCCGCCGAACAGGCCGGCAAGGGAGGTGGCGATGCCGTCCCCGATGAGGGTGCGGTGGAGACCGGGGCGCTCCAGGAAGTTCTCGCCCACGGTTGCGGAGATGGCGGACATGTCGCCGATGTGCTCCATCATGGCAGCCACGGCAATGGGGGCCATGACCAGAATGGAGGTCACATCAAACCTGGCGATCGAGCCGGTGAAGTCGGTGAAGAAGGGTTGCAGGCCGATAGGAGCGGCAGCCGCCACGGCGGAAAAGTCCATCAGGGGGATCACCGAGCCGGAGGCGTCCACTGCTGTGGCCCCCAGGGCATTGGCGGCCACAGCCACCAGATAGGGGATCACCACGCCCAGAAGGATGGGGATGATCTTAACCATACCCTTCCCCCAGATGTTGGCTGCGACGATGACCGCGATGGACAGGAGGGCCAGCCACCAGCAGGAGGAGGCGTTGCTTACCGCGTTAGGGGCCAGGTTGAGGCCGATGAGGATGATGATGGGCCCGGTGACCACAGGAGGCAGGAAGCGCATGACCTTCTTTACGCCGACCAGTTTGATGACGGCGGCCAGAATCACATAGAGCAGGCCGGCCACTACAATGCCGCCGCAGGCGTACTGGAGCTTGACGGAGGGCTCCATTGTGGCATAGGCGCCGGAATCCAGGGCGGCCACGGCGGAGAAGCCGCCCAGATAGGCGAAAGAGGAGCCCAAAAAGGCGGGTACCTTCAGGCGGGTGCAAATATGGAAGAAGAGGGTGCCGATGCCGGCGAAAAACAGAGTGGTCTGGATGGACAGGGGCAGGCCGTAGCCCTGGACCAGAATGGGGACCAGGACGGTGGCGCCGAACATGGCGAACAGGTGCTGGAGGCCCAGCACCAGCATCTTGGGCAGGCCAAGCGTCCGGGCGTCATAGATGGGCTCGCTTCCGGGGGTGGATTTGTGACTCATACGTGTCTCCTCTCTCGTTTGGGCATTGGGCAGAAAAAAAGCAATTGCTTTTTCAACGAAAAAGCAATTGCTTTAGAGAAATGGAATGGAGATACCCAGGTGAAGCCAAAGAAACATCCGGTAATCCATGTTCCATTCCTCCTGCCGCCGCCAAATTTCACTCTATGATATCAGAAATCCGGTCGTTTGGCAAGAAAAAGTTTTTCCTCCGCCCGGCCGGGTGGAGGAAAAACCGGGCGAGTACGTCCCCGGTACGGCGGGGGCGTTTCTTACAGCATCCGCTTGAGGTACCGGCCGGTATAGGAGGCTTCGCAGGCGGCCACCTCCTCTGGAGTACCCGTCACGACGATGTTGCCGCCGCCGTCGCCAATCCCCACGCGGCAGGCCGCGCGGGGGCCCCGGATTGATTTTATCTGCTCGGGCGGAGTGAATCCGCCCGGCATCAAGGTTTTGCCAGAGGCAAAACGCTTGGTGGGCAGCGCCGGCGGCCGCTTTTTACAGCATCCGCTTGAGGTACTGCCCGGTGTAGGAGGCGGCACACTGCGCCACCTCCTCGGGGGTGCCGGTGACGACGATATTGCCGCCGCCGTCGCCAATCCCCACGCGGCAGGCCGCGCGGGGGCCCCGGATTGATTTTATCTGCTCGGGCGGAGTGAATCCGCCCAGCATCAAGGTTTTGCCAGAGGCAAAACGCTTGGTGGGCAGCGCTTTACAGCATCCGCTTGAGGTACTGCCCGGTGTAGGAGGCGGCACACTGCGCCACCTCCTCGGGGGTGCCGGTGACGACGATATTGCCGCCGTCGCCAATCCCCACGCGGCAGGCCGCGCGGGGGCCCCGGATTGATTTTATCTGCTCGGGCGGAGTGAATCCGACCAGCATCAAGGTTTTGCCAGAGGCAAAACGCTTGGTGGGCAGCGCCGGCGGCCGCTTTTTACAGCATCCGCTTGAGATACTGCCCGGTGTAGGAGGCGGCACACCGTGCCACCTCCTCGGGGGTGCCGGTGACGACGATATTGCCGCCGCCGTCGCCGCCCTCGGGGCCGAGGTCGATGATGTGGTCGGCAGTCTTGATCACGTCCAGGTTGTGCTCGATGACCACCACCGTGTTGCCCACGTCCACCAGCTTCTGGAGCACCTCAATGAGCTTGTGCACGTCGGCGGTGTGCAGGCCGGTGGTGGGCTCGTCCAGGATATAGATGGTCTTGCCGGTGGAGCGCTTGGCCAGCTCGGTGGCCAGCTTGACCCGCTGGGCCTCGCCGCCGGACAGGGTGGTGGAGGGCTGGCCCAGCTTGACGTAGCTCAGGCCCACCTCGTAGAGGGTCTGGAGCTTGTTGTATAGCCGGGGGAGGTTCTCAAAGAAGGGAAGGGCCTCCTCCACCGTCATCTCCAGCACCTCATAGATGTTCTTGCCTTTGTAGCGCACCTCCAGGGTCTCCCGGTTGTACCGCTTGCCCTTGCACACCTCGCAGGGCACGTAGATGTCGGGGAGGAAGTGCATCTCGATTTTCAGCAGGCCGTCGCCCTGGCAGGCCTCGCAGCGCCCGCCCCGGACGTTGAAGGAGAAGCGGCCCGGGCCGTAGCCCCTGGCCTTGGCGTCGGAGGTGGAGGCGAACAGATCACGGATGTCGTTGAACAGGCCGGTATAGGTGGCCGGGTTGGAGCGGGGGGTGCGGCCGATGGGGGACTGGTCAATGTCGATGACTTTATCCAGGAACTCCTCCCCCTCGATGCCCGCGTGCTTTCCAGGCCGGGTCTTGGCCCGGTTCAGGTCGGCGGCCAGCCGCTTGAACAGGATCTCGTTGACCAGGGAGGACTTGCCGGAACCGGACACGCCGGTGACGCAGGTGAAGGTGCCCAGGGGGATGGACACGTCCACGCCCCGCAGGTTGTTCTCCGCCGCGCCCCGGATGGTGAGGAAGTTCCCGCTGCCCTTGCGGCGCTCGGTGGGGACGGGGATCCTTTTGCGGCCGGACAGGTAGTCGCCGGTGATGGAGCCGGGGGTGTTCATGACCTCTTCGGCGGTGCCGGCGGCCACCACCTCTCCGCCGTGAACGCCGGCGCCGGGGCCGATGTCCACGATATAGTCGGCCGCCCGCATGGTGTCCTCGTCGTGCTCTACCACCAGCAGGGTGTTGCCCAGGTCGCGCAGGTGCTTCATGGTGTCCAGCAGCATGTCGTTGTCCCGCTGGTGCAGGCCGATGGACGGCTCGTCCAGAATATAGAGCACCCCCATGAGGGAGGAACCGATCTGGGTGGCCAGGCGGATGCGCTGGCTCTCGCCGCCGGACAGGGTGGCGGCAGCCCGGCTCAGGGTCAGGTACTGGAGCCCCACACTCTGGAGGAAGCCAAGGCGGTTCTTGATCTCCTTGAGGATGCGGTCGGCGATGAGGTGCTTCTGGGGGGTGAGCTCCAGGCCGTCCACGAAGGCCAGGGCGTCGTTCACCGATTTGCGGCAGAAGGCGTCGATGCTGATACCCCCCACCGTGACGGCCAGGGCCTCCTTCCGCAGGCGCTTGCCGCCGCAGTCGGGGCAGGGCCGCTCAGCCATGCACTCCTCCAGATCCCGGCGCATGGCGTCGCTCTGGGTCTCCCGGTAGCGGCGCTCCAGGTTGTTGACCACGCCCTCGAAGGCCTGCATCAGAGTGCCCTTGCCGTTCTCCCGGTCGTAGGTCAGCTTGAGCTTCTCCCCCTTGGTGCCGTAGAGGATCACGTCCATGACCTCCTCCGGCAGTTCCTCCACCGGGGTGGTGAGCTTGAAGCCGTATTTCTTGGAGAGGGCCTCAAAGTACATGCGGGAGATGGAGTCACCCCTTGATGTTGTTCCAGCCGGAGGCGGTGATGGCGCCTTCCAGGATGGAGAGCTTCCTGTTGGGGATGATGAGGTCGGGATCCACCTTGAGCTGGGCGCCCAGGCCGGTGCAGGTGGGACAGGCGCCGTAGGGGTTGTTGAAGGAGAACATGCGGGGGGAGAGCTCCTCGATGGAGATGCCGCAGTCTTCGCAGGCGTAGTTCTGGGAGAAGAGGATGTCCCGGTCTTCGTCCACAATGTTGATGACCACCAGGCCGCCGGCCAGGGCGGCGGCGGTCTCCACGCTGTCGGTGAGGCGGCGGTGGATGTCCTCCTTGATGACCAGCCGGTCCACCACAATCTCGATGTTGTGCTTCTTGTTCTTGTCCAGGGGGATCTCCTCGGTGAGATCGTAGAGCGAACCGTCGGCCCGGCAGCGGACATAGCCCGACTTGCGGGCGTCCTCCAGCAGCTTCTGGTGGGTGCCCTTCTTGCCCCGCACCACCGGGGCCATGATCTGGATGCGGGTGGCCTCGGGCAGGGCCATCACCTGGTCGATGATCTGGTCGATGGTCTGCTGCTGGATCTCCTTGCCGCACTTGGGGCAGTGGGGGGTGCCCACCCGCGCCCACAGCAGGCGGAGGTAGTCGTAGATCTCCGTCACCGTGCCCACGGTGGAGCGGGGGTTCTTGGAGGTGGTCTTCTGGTCGATGGAGATGGCGGGGGACAGGCCGTCGATGTAGTCCACGTCCGGCTTCTCCATCTGGCCCAGGAACATGCGGGCGTAGGAGGAGAGGGACTCCACATAGCGACGCTGGCCCTCGGCGTAGATGGTGTCAAAGGCCAGGGAGGACTTGCCCGAGCCGGACAGGCCGGTGAGCACCACCAGCTTGTCCCGGGGAATGTCCACGTCGATGTTTTTCAGGTTGTTCTCCCGCGCGCCTTTGACGAAAATATGGTCGAGCATACGTGTGGTTCTCCTTTGTTCAGGGGTTTACAGGGGCTGTTCGCCGGGCCGGGGCGGCCGGGCATGGCGGACGAGATCCTCCCGCACGGCCCCCCATTTCCGGTAGTTTTCCCGGCCCTGCCGCAGGGTCATTCCCCGGTTTTCATCGCTGGGGGCGTCCTCGTCCGGGGCGAACACGTCGTTCTCCCAGAAGCACACCGGGCAGATGTAGGCAATGGCCTTCTCTTTGGGGACAGGAAAGGTGAGGCACCCGCAGCAGGGACAGGGGTAGCTCCCCGCCGGCCCCTCCGGCTCCGGCTCAAGCGGCTCCGGAGTGCAGGACGGGCCGTCGGACGGGGAGGGCACAAAGCTGGCGTTGGTGGCCTGGGGCAGATAGAAGAATTTTTCTGTTTTGTCCATAGAACGGCATCCTCCGGGTCAGGGGGCGAACACGGGACGAAATACATACGCCCACAGGGCCCACAGCAGATGGGCGGAGCCCAGCACCCCGGCGGATACGCGCACCCACCTGGGCGGTCTGGGCCAGACGGCCAGGGCGATAAGGGCGAAGGCCGCAAGCCCCAGCAGAAAAGGGGCGTACATGACCAGCAATGTGTCCCAGCCCATATCCCACCGGCCCATGTTCAGTACCCGAACACCTTGGCCACGCCCTCCAGCATGTCGCGGATGGGCAGGCCGTAGGGGCAGCGCTTCTCGCAGGCGCCGCACATGACACAGGAGCCGGCGTGGTAGGGCATAGCCTTGTAACGCTGCTCGGCCCAGCCGGCCAGGCCGTACTTGCGGGCGTAGTTGGCCATCAGAAAGTTGGAGGGGATGTCAATGCCGTTGGGGCAGGGGGCGCAGTAGCCGCACCGGCGGCAGAACTGGGTGCCCAGCTCCTTCCGCACGGCGTCGCACCGGGCCAGCTCTTCCGCCGTCAGGGGGGCGGCAAGGTCCACAGAGGCGTTGCGGTCCACTTCCTCAGGGGAGCCCATGCCGGGAATCATGATGTCGATGACCCCGGAGGCGGCGATGTACCGCAGGGCCAGCTCCCAGTCGTCCAGGTTGCCGCCGGCCAGGGGCTTCATGGCGATGGTGCCGATGCCCTTCTCCCGGGCCGGCTAGGGCCAGCACGTCCCGCCCCTGATCCTCCACAATATTATAGGGGAACATAACGGTTTCAATGCGGTCGGCGTAGTCCTCCACCAAAATTTTAAGCGCATCAGCGCTGTGGGCGGTGACGCCGATGTGGCCGATCTTCCCGGCCTCCCTGGCCGCCGTCAGGGCCTCGTAGGCGCCGCCGGGGCCGAATACCTTCTCAATGTCCTTCTCCGGCAGGTTGTGGAGCTGATACAGGTCGATGTAGCCGGTGCGCAGGTTGCGCAGGCTGGTCTCCACGTCGGCGGCCATGGAGGCGGCGTCCCGGCTCATGCTCTTGGTTGCCAGGATAAACTTGTCCCGGCGGCCCTCCAGGGCGGCGCCCAGATACTCCTCGGAGACGGTATAGCCCCGGGCGGTGTCGATGTAGTTGATGCCGTACTCCTCCAGCTTATCTACCACAGCCTTGGTGTTGGCCCCGTCGGCCCGCTGGATGGGGATACCGCCAAAGGAGACTACAGCGGCCTTCAGGCCGGTCTTGCCCAGTGTCACATAGTTCATAATCCATACCTCTTATTCCATGCCCGGCTCACGCCAGACGTATTTGGGAAGTCTTTCCGCCGCCGGACGGGGGAACAGGCCGCCGGTCGGCCGGTCAAGTCATACATAATAGCAGTCCTCGCGCCATTTCCGGGGATTGGCATCAATGTAGTTCCAGATGCGCCGGTAGTCCGCCTCGCCGCGGATGACGTGGTCGTGAAAGGATTTCTGCCAGAGAGGGAATGCCCGCCCGCCTGGCGGCGGCCCGTTTCATAGAGCCGATCACGGTGGAGAGCGGCTTTGTAGGGGCGGATATTATCCGCCCGTCCGGCTCCGCAAGCGCCAGAATCAGGTGAATATGATTGGGCATGACGACGAATTTATCCAGCGCAACATTGGGGTAGTGCGCCGGGATGGCGCGGATGGCCTCATCTACCACGCGGCCAATGGAGGAAAGCGGAACGCCCTGCGGCGGGCATATGATATCCGCCCCTACGGACGGCTGCCAGAAAAGCGGCTGTTTGTCTTTTGTGCAGAGGGTGATGAAATAATAGCCCGCCTGGCTGTAATCATAGTTTGGCAGCCGGTTCGGCTTCCGCCTGGGCAGCGCCATGCCCCTCACCCATGTCCCCGTAGCTCGATGATGCGGTCGCGCAGGACGGCGGCGTACTCGAATTCCAGCCGCTTGGACGCCTCCCGCATCTCCTTCTCCAGCTTGGCGATGGCAGTCTCCCGCTCTCTCCTTTTTTGGAGAGGGCCTTCTGAGAGTGGGGCAGCTCGCCCTTGTCGCCGGACAGGTCGATCACGTCGCGGACGGACTTGATGACCGTCTTGGGCACGATGCCGTGCTCCCGGTTGAAGGCGTCCTGCTTGGCCCGGCGGCGCTCGGTCTCGTCGATGGCCCGGCGCATGGAGGGGGTGATGGAGTCGGCGTACATGACCACCAGGCCGTCGGCGTTGCGGGCGGCCCGGCCGATGGTCTGGATAAGGGAGGTCTCCGACCGGAGGAAGCCCTCCTTGTCGGCGTCCAGGATGGCCACCAGGGACACCTCCGGCAGATCCAGGCCCTCGCGGAGCAGGTTGATGCCCACCAGCACGTCGAAGGTACCCAGGCGCAGGTCGCGGATGATCTCCATGCGCTCGATGGTGTCGATGTCGTGGTGCATGTAGCGCACCTTGATGCCGGCGTTGGTCAGATAGGCGGTGAGATCCTCCGCCATCTTCTTTGGTGAGGGTGGTGACCAGCACCCGCTCCGAGCGGGCGGTGCGGGTGTTGATCTCGCCGATGAGGTCGTCGATCTGCCCCTCCACGGGCCGCACCTCGATTTTGGGGTCCAGGAGGCCGGTGGGGCGGATCACCTGCTCCACGATCTGGCCCGACCGCTCCCGTTCATAGTCGCCGGGGGTGGCGGAGACGTACACCACCTGGTTGAGCCGCTTCTGAAATTCGTCAAACTTCAGCGGCCGGTTGTCGAAGGCGCAGGGCAGGCGGAAGCCGTAGTCCACCAGAGAGGTCTTGCGGGCCTTGTCGCCGTTGTACATGGCCCGCACCTGGGGAAGGGTGACGTGGCTCTCGTCGATGAAAAGAACGAAGTCCTTGGGGAAGTAGTCCAGCAGGGTGTGGGGGGGCGAGCCGGGGGCGCGGCCCTCAATGACCCGGCTGTAGTTCTCAATGCCGGTGCAGTAACCCAGCTCCTGCATCATCTCTACGTCGTACATGGTACGCTGCTTGATGCGCTGGGCCTCAATAAGCTGGTTGTTGGCCTGGAAGAAGGCTACCCGCTCCTCCAGCTCCTTGTAAATCTCCTGGACGGCGGCGTCCATCTTCTCCTTGGGGGTGACATAGTGGGTGGCGGGCCAGATGGGGATGGTCTTCAGCCGCCGGATGGCTGCGCCGGTGACCACGTTGATCTCGCTGATACGGTCGATCTCGTCGCCGAAGAACTCCACCCGGATGGCGGAGTCCTTCCAGTAGGCGGGGAAGATTTCCACCGTGTCCCCCCGCACCCGGAACATGTTGCGCTCAAAAGCGATATCGTTGCGCTCATAGCGGATGGACACCAGCTTTTTCAGCAGCTCCTCCCGCTCCATCTGGGTTCCCACCCGCAGGGAGACCATCATCTTGGCGAAGTCCTCCGGCTCGCCCAGGCCGTAGATGCAGGATACCGAGGACACCACGATCACGTCCCGCCGCTCCATCAGGGAGGCGGTGGCCGCCAGCCGCAGCCGGTCGATCTCCTCGTTCACCGCCGAGTCCTTCTCAATGAAGGTGTCGGTGTGGGGGATATAGGCCTCGGGCTGGTAGTAGTCGTAGTAGGACACAAAATACTCTACCGCGTTGTTGGGGAAAAATTCCTTAAACTCGGCGCAGAGCTGGGCCGCCAGGGTCTTGTTGTGGGCCAGCACCAGGGTGGGCCGCTGCACCGCCTCGATGACCTTGGCCATGGTGAAGGTCTTGCCCGAACCGGTGACGCCAAGAAGGGTCTGCTCATCCAGACCGTTCTCAATGCCCGCCGCCAGGGCGGCGATGGCCTCCGGCTGGTCGCCGGCGGGCTGATATTCGCTGACAACTTGAAATTTCGACATAGCGCTGTCTCACCTCACAGGTCGGGAAATCGGAACGGCGGCCAGCCGCGCGCAGAAGCGCGCCGCCGCCCTGCGGCGTCCAAGCGTTTTGCGAAGCAAAACCTTGTCCAGACGGAATTCAGTTCCGTCTGGAGGGATAGAAAAACAGGGCTCCCGGCGGATTCATCCGCCGGGATACGCCGGCGGGCTGATATTCGCTGGCTACTTGGAATTTGGGCATACCGTCACCTCACAGGGTAATTATAGCAAAACAAATGTTCGATTTCAACCGAGAATTTTAGAACCTGCCTTTTTACGGCTGGTAAAAGCCGCTGTCCCGGAGAGACACCATGTCGTCGTCCACAAAGATCAGGTGGTCTACCAGCTCAACGCCGAGTTTGGCCAGAAAAGGGGCCAGGCTGCGGGTGGTGGCGATGTCATCCTCCGAGGGAAAGGCGATGCCGGAGACGTGGTTGTGGGCCAGCACCACAGCAGCGGCGTTGAGGGCGAGGGCGGCCTCGGTGATGAGACGGGTGGTAATAGCCACGGCGTTGACGTTCCCCTCACCCAGCCGTCGGATGCCCAGCACCTTGTGCTTGCCGTCCATGCACAGCAGGCAGAGCAGCTCGTTCCGGGCCCCGAAGAAATAGGGCCGCAGGAGCTGGTAGTAGTCCCGGCTGTTCCGGGCGATGTCGTCTACCCGGGTGCGGGCAGTGAGGTAGCGACCGGACAGCTCTTTCACTGTCTTGAGCAGCACCGCCCCATGCTTCCCCATGCCCTTGACCTTGCACAGCTCCTCCGGCGGGGCGTCCAACACCCCGGCCAGGGAGCCGAAACGGTCGATCAGTTCGTGGGCCAGGGGATTGGTGTCGCTGCGGGGATTGGCGTAGAAGAACAGCAGCTCCAGCAGCTTGTGGTCCGGGAAGGAGTCCGGCCGGGCCAGAAATTCGGTTTTCAGACGCTGGCGGTGTCCGTCGTGGGGGCCCATGGCTGAAGATCTCCTTTCCTGTGGATTCAAGCAGGCGGATGAGGGCATCCGCCTCCCTCCTGTCCTCGGAGCCACGGCTCTTACCGGGCGCCGTACTGCTCCAGATAGGCCTCCATCCTGCCCTTCATCTCGTCGTCAATATACACCCTGCCGTCGAGCTCCCGGTTGTGGAGGAAGGCGATGATCTCCCGGACGGTGACGATGGGGTAGACGGCGATGCCGTAGTCCTCCCGCAGCTCGTCCAGGGTGGAGCAGGCCCGGGTGCCCCGCTCCATCCGGTCCACGGAGACGATAAGGGCGCGCATCTTTACGTCGGCCACATGCTGGAACAGCTCGATGGACTCCCGTACGGCGGTGCCGGCGGTGACCACGTCCTCTACGATCACCACCCGGTCGCCGTCCTGGGGCTTGCAGCCCACCATGACGCCGCCCTCGCCGTGGTCCTTGGCCTCCTTGCGGTTGAAGCAGTAGGGGAGATCCCGCCCATAATTGCGGTACAGGGAGGCGGCGGCGGAGACGGCCAGGGGGATGCCCTTGTAGGCGGGGCCGAAGAGGCAGTCCACCCCGTCGGGGAGGTTCTGCTGGATGCAGGCGGCGTAGTAGTCGCCCAGCTTGGCGGCCTGGGCGCCGGTCTTGTAGTTGCCGGTATTGATGAAGTAGGGAGTCCTGCGGCCGGACTTGGTGGTAAAGTCTCCGAAGGTGAGTACGCCGGCGCGCACCATAAAGGTGATGAATTCTTCCTGATAGGTCATGTTCCCAAACCTCGCTTCTCCAAAAATAGTCGAATTATTATACCACTATTCAGGGGCGCGGACAAGGCCGTGTCTGCGGAAAGAAATTTGGAATTTCACTCTTTTTTAATGTTATTTTACCCGGGCGTATGGTACAATACCAAAGACTTCACAGATGAACAGATGAGGTGTTGCAGTTGGAACTCTTTGAATGGATGACCTCCACCACCTGGGGCGAGAGCCTGCTTACCCTGCTGGTGTCCATGGTGCCGGTGATCGAGCTGCGGGGCGGAGTCCCCTTCGGCACCGCCTTGGGGCTGGCCCCCCTCCACGCACTGGTGGTATGCATCATCGGCAATATGCTCCCCATCCCCTTTATTATCGTATATATCCGCCGGATCTTTCACTGGATGCGCCGCAGATCCCCCAGGCTCAACGCTCTGGTGGACAAGCTGGAGAAGAAGGCCCACCTGAAGGGGCAAAAGGTAACGAAGTACAAATACATCGGCTTGTGGCTCTTTGTGGCCATCCCCCTGCCCGGCACGGGGGCGTGGACGGGGGCGCTGATCGCGGCCCTGCTGGATATGCCCCTGCGCAAGTCCATTCCCTCCATCTTCCTGGGGGTGGTCACCGCGGGGCTGATTATGACCTTTGTCACGGGGGGCGTGGTGGCGATTTTCGCCTCCTGAGCGCCTTTTTCTCAGCTCCGGCATAGAATGGCCCGGAGGTGAGCGAAAATGAACGCGATTTGGCAAGTGCTCCTGGCCCTGCTGGCGGCGGTGGGCCTGCTGGCCCTGGGCTGGCTGACCTTCGGCCGCCTGCTGACCCCGGTGGGGGGCGGCGGGGGCGGTCCGGTGTACGCGGTGGTGCCCGCGTCTGGGGACGGGGCCCACCTGGAACAGGACGTGAAGGGGCTGCTCTGGCTGCGGGGCGGCGAGCTGGCCCGCTTCACCATCGTCATCGCCGACGGCGGGCTGGACGGTACGGGGCGGGCGGTGGCCGCGGCCCTGCTGGCCCGCGGCCAGGGGATCGTCCTCTGCCCGGCGGAGCGGCTGGGGGAGTACATCAAGGCATGAAAAGGGTCCGCCGGCCGGCGGACTTTTTTCTGCGCGCAGGGGCCGGGCGGCGCATTTCCGGCGCGGCAAAGCGGACGAAACTGCGTTTGCCGGTCGACAAATCGGGGCACAGATGATATGATATCCCGTGAGAAAAGGGAGGGAGCAGCATCCATGCAGGAGGCAGAACTGACTTACATCGAGGGCACCGTGGATGCCGTCATCTATCAGAACCGGGAGAACGGCTACACGGTGCTCCGCCTGGACGCGGGGGAGGGGCGGGGGCTCACCGTTGTGGGGTGCCTGCCCGGCGTGGCGCCGGGTGGAGAGCATCTCGGTCCAGGGGACATGGATGCACCACGCCTCCTACGGGGAGCAGTTCAAGGCCGAGGCGGTGGAGCGGCGGATGCCCGCAGGCACCAAGGCCATCTTTGACTACCTGGCCTCCGGCGCGGTGCGGGGCATCGGCGCCGCCACCGCCCGGCGGATGGTGGAGGAGTTCGGGGAGGAGGCCCTGACGGTGCTGGAGGAGCACCCTGAGCGGCTCACTCAGATCAAGGGCATCACCCGCAAGCGGGCCCTGGCCATGGGGGAGCACTTCCGGCAGCAGATGGGCATGCGCCGCCTGCTGGAGTTTCTGGGGGAGCATGAGGTGCCCCTCCAGTTGGCCATGCCCCTCTACCGCAAGTACGGCGACCGGGCCCTGGAGATCATCCGGGGCAACCCCTATCTGCTGGTGGACCGGGAGCTGGGGGTGGACTTTTCCAACGCCGACGCGCTGGCCCTGTCTATGGGCATGGAGGGGGACGACCCCCAGCGGCTGGAGGCGGGGCTACTCTTCGAGCTGACCCACAACCTGGACAACGGCCACACCTTTCTCCCCCGGCGCAAGCTGCTGCCCGCCACGGCCCAGCTCATCGGTGTGGGGGAGGAGGCCCTGGAGGAGGCGCTGGAGGCCCTGCTGGAGCGGGGCGAGGTGGTGGAGGAGCCGGTGGCCGGGGAGCAGGCCGTCTACCTCCATGATCTGTGCGAGGCGGAGCAGTATGTGGCCTTCCGGCTGTGGGAGCTGGCGGCGGGGGAGATCGTGGCCCCCCATGGGCTGGAGGAACTCATCGACCGCATCCAGGCCGAGCAGGGCATCACCTATGCCCCACAGCAGCGCCAGGCAGTGGAGCTGGCCGCCACCAGCCAGGTGATGCTCCTCACCGGCGGACCGGGCACCGGCAAGACCACCTCCCTGCGTGGAGTGCTGGCCCTGTTCGATGCCCTGGGGCTGGAGACCGCCCTGGCCGCCCCCACGGGGCGGGCCGCCAAGCGGCTGGGGGAGCTGTGCGGCGCGGAGGGGACCACGATCCACCGCCTTCTGGAGACCCAGTACGACCCCCACTCCGGCCGGCTGGTGTTTGCCCACGATGAAAGCGACCCGCTGAAGGCCGACACGGTGATCGTGGACGAGACCTCCATGGTGGATATCACCCTCATGCACGGCCTGCTGTCCGCCCTGCGGCCGGAGTGCCGGCTGATCCTGGTGGGCGACCCCGACCAGCTGCCCAGCGTGGGGCCGGGCAACCTGTTCTCCGACCTTATCCGCAGCGGGGTGATCCCCATGGTGCGCCTGACCGAGATCTTCCGGCAGGCCGCCGAGAGCGCCATCGTCCGCAGCGCCCACGGGGTCAACCGGGGGGAGCTGCCCGACCTGCGGGACAACAAGCACGACTTCTTCTTCCTCCGCCGCAAGGAGCCGGCCCGGGCGGCGGAGACCATCGTGGAGCTGGTGAAGACCCGGCTGCCCAACAACATGGGCATCCCGCCGGAGCAGATCCAGGTGCTCTCCCCCACCCGCAAGCGGACGGCGGGCACCGCGTCGCTGAACCGGGCCATCCAGGAGGCGGTGAACCCGCCCGGCCCCGACCGGCCGGAGCGCCGCTTCGGCGAGTACATATTCCGCCGGGGCGACCGGGTGATGCAGGTGCGCAACAACTACGATGTGGTCTGGAAGGACGGCCTCACCTCCGGCATGGGGGTGTTCAACGGGGATATCGGCCAGGTGGTGGAGGTGGACAACCGGGCCGAGCTCCTCACGGTGGACTTTGACGGCCGCCGGGTTGAATATACCCCTGATATGCTGGGGGAGCTGGAGCCCGCCTACGCCATTACGGTGCACAAGGCCCAGGGCAGCGAGTACCGGGCGGTGATCCTGGCGGTGTGCGAGGGGGCGCCCATGCTCCTGACCCGGGGGGTGCTCTACACCGCCATCACCCGGGCCAGGGAGCTCCTGATCCTGGTGGGGGACGAGGACGTGGTGGCCCACATGACCGCCAACGACCGCCAGCAGCGGCGCTACTCCGGCCTGCGCTGGCGTCTGGCCCAGCTGGCCAACGGGTGAGGCTCCACCCACCCCGTTTGGGCTGCGAAAAAGAAGAACTTAATATGCACGCATAAGTGCAAAGTGCGTGCACAAACCGATACCATCACCCTGAAAGGTGGTGTCAATATGAAGCGAGACAAGCACCTCGGCATCCGCATGGACAGCCAGCTCCACAAGAAGCTGGTCTACATTGCGGAGTATGAGGGACGCTCCCTCAACTGGCAGGTCATCCACCTCATCCAAGAGTGCGTCCGCGCCTTCGAGCGGGAGCACGGTCCGATTCCGGACGAGGAGCTGTCATGAGCGGGCCGGTGGGGGTCCTGCTGGATCTGCTCTTCCCGCCCAAATGCGTGTTCTGCGGGCGGCTGCTCACCTCGGGGGAGCGGGACTTCTGTGCCCGCTGCCAGCGGGAGCTGCCCTGGCTGGCAGGGCCGGAGGCGGAGCAGACGGGGGAGTTTTTCACCCTGTGCGCGTCGCCCCTGGCCTACCGGGACCAGGTACGGGATTCCATCCGGCGCTACAAATTCAAAGGGCGGCAGGGCTACCACAAGGCCTACGGCCGCTTAGTGGCCCAGTGCGTCCACGACCATCTGGACGGGCGGTGGGACCTCATCACCTGGGTGCCCCTCTCCGACCAGAGGAGGAGGGAGCGGGGCTACGACCAGGCGTTCCTGCTGGCCAGCGCCGCGGCGTTGGAGCTGGGGGAGGTGGCGGTGGAGACGCTGCGCAAGGGGCGCAACACCGAGGCCCAGTCCGGCCTGGACGGCGACGCGGCCCGCCGGGCCAATGTGCTGGGGGCCTACACCGCCGTGGACGCAGAGCTGGTGGAGGGCAAACGGGTGCTCCTCATCGACGACGTGATCACCACCGGCGCGACTATTTCAGAATGTGCAAGGATTCTGCGCACCGTGGGGGCCAGAGAGGTGGTATGCGCCACCTTGGCCCGGGCGAGAGGATAGAAACAGGGAAAGTTTGTGGAAATTAGCGTTGAAATAGGTCGGATACTTCGGTATAATATAGGGGATTATTCATGAAATTTTGGGATAAACTAAAACAAAAGCTTTCAAGACTTCGAGGTGCGGGTATGTTCAGTAAGGATATCGGAATCGACCTGGGTACGGCGTCTATCCTGGTCTACGTCAAAGGCAAGGGCGTGGTGCTGCGGGAGCCCTCCGTGGTGGCCATCGACAAGAACACGGGCAAGCTGCTCAAGGTGGGCACCGAGGCGCAGCAGATGCTGGGCCGTACCCCGGCAACATCGTCGCCATCCGCCCTCTGCGGGAGGGCGTCATCTCCGACTACGACATGACCGAGCGGATGCTCAAGGAGTTCATCCGCAAGGTGACTTCCTTCCGGCTGTTCAAACCCCGCATCGTCATCTGCGTCCCTCCGGCATCACCGAGGTGGAGGAGCGCGCCGTCATCGACGCGGGCATCCAGGCGGGCGCCCGGCGGGTCTATCTGATTGAGGAGCCCGTGGCCGCCGCCATCGGCGCGGGCATCGACATCGCCAAGCCCGACGGCCACATGATCGTGGACATCGGCGGCGGCACCACCGACATCGCGGTCATCTCCTGTCCGGCATCGTGGAGTCCACCTCCATCAAGATCGCCGGCGACCAGTTCGACGAGGCCATCGTGAAGTACATACGGCGCAAGCACAATGTACTCATCGGTGAGCGGACGGCGGAGGAGCTGAAGATGCAGATCGGCTGCGTCTTCCCCGCCCGGAGGAGCAGACGGTGGAGATTAAGGGCCGCTGCCTCATGACCGGCCTGCCCCGGGTGTTCTCCGTGTCCTCCAGCGAGATGATCGAGGCCTTCGAGGAGGTCTCCACCCGCATCCTGGAGGCCATCCACGGCGTGCTGGAGCGCACGCCTCCCGAGCTGGTGGCCGATATCTCCACCAACGGCATCTGCATGACCGGCGGCGGCTCCCTGGTCTGGGGCTTCGACAAGCTCATTGAGTCCCACACCGGCATCGAGACCCACGTGGCCGACGACGCCATCTCCTGCGTGGCCTACGGCACCGGCAAGAGTCTGGACGACGTGGACTCCATGCAGGACGGCACCATGCAGAACGGCACCATCAACCTCCTCAGCCGCAGCAGGCCTGCCCGGCGATGTCGCGCGGGCCGGGCCAGCGCCCGCAGCCGCTCCGTCACCTCGGGCAGCGTGGCATAGTACTCACTGCCGGGGATGCGCGCCGCCAGATCCTTGGAGGAGATGCCGATGTCGTTGACCTCGCGGGCGGCGTAGATCTCCGCCAGAAGGGTGATGTCGGGCGCGCGGAGCGCCTCCACAAAGTCGTTGAACAGGGCGTGGGTGCGGGTATAGGTGTGGGGCTGGAAGGCGCAGATGACCCGCTCATAGCCCAGGGTGCGGGCGGCGGAGAGCAGGGCGTGGAGCTCACCGGGGTGGTGGGCGTAGTCGTCGTACACCTCCGCCCCGTGGTAGGTGCCCTTGTGCTCGAAGCGGCGGCCCGCCCCCCGGAAGGCGGCCAGGCCCTCGGAGACGGCCTCCGGCTCCACCGCCAGGGCGATGGCGGCGGCGGCGGCGGCCAGGGCGTTCTTTACGTTGTGCTCGCCGGGCACCCGCAGGGCCACGTGGGTGAACACCTCCCCCCGGTACACCACGTCGAAGGAGGGCAGCCCCCGGTTCCAGGCGAGGTTGGCGGCGCGGACGTCGCCCTGCTCCAGACCGAAGGTGAGGACGGGCCGCTCCTCCCCCTCCAGGGTGTGCATGGTGTTGGCGTCGTCGGCATTGGCCACAATGATGCCGCTCTCCGGCACCCGGTCGGCGAAGGCGCGGAAGGAGTGCTCCACGTCGTCCAGATCCTTGAAGAAGTCCAGGTGATCGGCCTCGATGTTGAGGATCACCGCCACGGTGGGGAAGAAGGAGAGGAAGGAGTTGCAGTACTCGCAGCTCTCCAGGATGATGGTGTCCCCGTGGCCCACCCGGTAGCCGGAGCCCAACAGGGGCAGGGTGCCGCCGATCATCACCGTGGGGTCCATCCGGGCGGCCATGATGATGTGGGTGCACATGGAGGTGGTGGTGGTCTTGCCGTGGGTGCCCGCGATGCACAGGGCGTTCTTGTAGCCCTTCATGATGGCGCCCCAGGCCTGGGCCCGCTCAAAGACGGGGATGCCCGCGGCGCGGGCGGCGGCGATTTCGGGATTTTCGTCGTGGACGGCGGCGGTGCGGATCACCAGCTCCGCCCCCTGGACGTTCTCCCCCCGGTGGCCGATGGCCACGGGGATGCCCAGGGCGCGCAGGTGCTCCACCGTGGCGCTGTTGCGCATGTCCGAGCCGGTGATCACCATGCCCGCCTTGTGGAGCACCTCGGCCAGGGGGGACATGGACACCCCGCCGATGCCCACCAGGTGGGCCCTGCGGCCGGGGGCGATGTAGTCGTGAATATTGGCGCTTGCCATGGGGTTTACACACCCTTTGCTCTAGTTTATAATAAGTTCCGAACACAATATTATAAACCATTATAGGCAAATAGCAAGAAAAAGATACCAGAGGGAGGCGGAAAAATGAAGGGATGGCCCATTCCAGCGGGAGTGGGAGGCTGCCTGGACACGCTGCGGCGGACAGGACACGCGGCCTACCCGGTGGGGGGCTGCGTGCGGGATCTCCTGCTGGGCCGGACGCCGGGGGATTTCGATGTGTGCACCGACGCCCGGCCGGAGCGGGTGATGGAGCTCTTTCCCCACACGGTCCCCACCGGCCTGCGCCACGGCACGGTCACGGTGCGGACGGAGGACGGGCCGGTGGAGGTGACCACCTTCCGCCGGGAGGCGGGCTATGCCGACGGCCGCCACCCGGACGCGGTGGACTTCGACGCCACTCTGGCGGAGGATCTGGCCCGGCGGGATTTCACCGTCAACGCCATGGCCCTGGATGAGAACGGCATGGTGATCGACCGGTACGGCGGGCAGACGGATCTGTTCCGAAACGTGATCCGCTGCGTGGGCGACCCGGACCGGCGGTTTGCCGAGGACGCCCTGCGGATGCTGCGGGCGGTGCGCTTCGCCGCCCAACTGGGCTTCTCCATCGAGAAGGGCACCCTGGACGCCATCCGGCGCAGCGCCCGCCGGGCGGAAAACCTGTCGGGGGAGCGGATCAAGGCGGAGCTGGAGAAGATCCTGCTCTCCCCCCGGCCGGAGCTGGCGGGGGAGCTGCTCCGGCTGGGCCTGCTGGCCCACCTGGGGGGGCGGAGTCCAGACTGTCCCGGCCTGCTGGCGCTCCGGGAGGAGCCGCCGGAGCCGGTGCCCCGGTGGCGGGCCTTCTGCCGCCTGACCGGCTTTCCCATTGCGGCCCTGCCGGTGGAGCGGGCCCTCCGCCGGGGGGTGCTCCACCCGGAGGCCGAGGCGGTGCGCGCCCTGGCCCTCTCCGGCGGGGAGCTGGCCGCCCTGGGGCTGGAGGGCCCGGCCATCGGCGCAGCCCAGCGCCGCCTGGCCGCCCACATCCTGTCCCACCCGGAGGACAATACCCCGGCGCGGCTGCTGGCCCTGGCCCGGGCGGAGCTGAGCGGGCCGTAGGGGCGGCCATTTTCGCTTGGACAGGCAAGAACGCCGTCCTCCCGGCATAAGCATTAGGGACGAGGAGGGACGGCCATGGAACGGAGCGGAAAGCGGGAGGGCCTGCTGGAAAAGACGGCGGAGGTATTTGATCTGCCGGGGGACGTGGTGGCGGGCCTGCCCCGCATTGAGCTGACAGGCAGCCGGGAGCTGCGGATGGAAAATCACAAGGGAATTCTCTCCTACGGCGGCGAGGAGATCCACATCTCCGGGGGCAAGCTGGTGGTGAAGGTGCGGGGCTCCGGCCTGGAGCTGCGGAGCATGAACGCCAGCCAGCTCCTGATCACCGGTGTCATCACGGCCGTGGAGCTGGAATAGGGGGGCGGAGGCATGCTGAAGCGGATGGTCAACGCCCTGCGGGGGAGCGTCCGGCTGGAGGTGTCCGGGGCCTTTCCGGAGCGGTTTCTCAACCTCTGCGCCCAGCGGGGCATTGTGTTCTGGAACGTGGAGTGGCTGGAGGCCACCCGCCTGCGCCTCACCGTCACCCGGCAGGGAAGCGGCCCGGCCCGGGCGCTGGGGGACAAGGTGCTGTGTACCGTGGTGCCGGCGGAACAGTCCGGCGTGCCCTTTTTTCTGGGCCGGTTCCGGCGGCGCTATGCCCTGCTGGTGGGGCTGGCCCTTTCCCTGACGGCGGTATGCGTCCTCTCTCAGTTTGTGCTCACCATCGAAGTGGAGGGCAACGAGGCGGTCTCCACAGCGGAGATCCTCACCGAGCTGCGGCGGCAGGGGCTGCGGCCGGGGGTATACGGCCCCGGACTGGACGAGGGGACCATCAGCAGCGCGGCCCTGCTGGGCCTGCCCGAGCTGGCCTGGATGTCGGTCAACCTCCACGGCACCCGGGCGGAGGTGCTGGTGCGGGAGGCGGTGCCTGCGCCCGAAGTGGATGATGAGGAGCAGGTGGGCAGCATTGTGGCCCGGTCCTCCGGCATTGTGACCCATATCGAGCCCCTCAGCGGGGAAGCGCTGGTGGCCCAGGGGGACACGGTGCTGGCCGGGGAGGTGCTCATCTCCGGCGCGGTGACCCTGGATGCCCCCCAGTACAGCGAGTTGGAGAACCTGGGCCAAATACTGGTGCGGGCCCAGGGACAGGTCTTTGCCCGGACGTGGCACACCATGACGGCCTCCATTCCCCCTGGAGGCCCAGGTGAAATCGTATACCGGCGAGAAGGCCAGCCGCTGGACCCTGAGCATCCTGGGACATCGCATCGATTTTTTCGGAAAGAGTGGAATTTCCTTCCCTGAGTATGATAAAATAACAGATACCTGGGCGCTCACCCTGCCCGGCGGCCGGGAGATGCCCCTGGCCCTGAGCCGGGAGACCTGCCGGGCCTATACCCTCGCCGCCGCGCCGGTGGACGCGGACGCGGCGGAGCGGCTGCTGGAGGAGCGGCTGCTGGAGGCCCTTCGGGCGCGGCTGGGAGACGGCGAGGTGGTGCATACCAGCTTCTCCTCCGCACAGCGGGACGGACGGCTGGAGGTCACCCTCCAGGCCGAGTGCACGGAGGAGATCGGGCGCTTTGTGCCGCTGGAGTCTATTACAGAAGAAAATGAGGCCGAACCATGATCGAACAGACCATCAGCATCGAGCGCATTGAGGATGTCATCGACATCTTCGGCTCGTTTGACGAAAACATCAAGCTCATTGAGCACGAGCTGGACGTCTCGGTGGTGAGCCGGGACGACCAGCTCAAGATCTCCGGGGAGGCGGAGAACGTCCTTTACGCCGTCAAGGCGGTCCAGGGCCTGCTGGGCCTGGCCGGGCGGAAGGAGACCATTACCGAGCAGAACGTCCGCTACATCATCAATCTGGTGAAGGCGGGCAACGAGGAGCACATCAACGACATCGCCCGGGATGTGCTCTGCGTCACCGCCAAGGGCAAGCCCATCAAGCCCAAGACCCTGGGCCAGAAGCGGTATGTGGACGCTATCAAGAAGAACACCATCACCCTGGGCATCGGCCCGGCGGGCACCGGCAAGACCTACCTGGCGGTGGCCGCCGCCGTGGCCGCCTTCCGGGACAAGCAGGTCAACCGCATCATCCTCACCCGCCCGGCGGTGGAGGCAGGGGAGCGGCTGGGCTTCCTGCCCGGCGATCTGCAGAGCAAGGTGGACCCCTATCTGCGGCCCCTGTACGACGCCCTCTTCGACATGCTGGGGGCGGAGACCTATAACAAATACCTGGAGCGGGGCAGCATCGAGGTGGCCCCCCTGGCCTACATGCGGGGCCGCACCCTGGACGACTCCTTCATCATTCTGGACGAGGCTCAGAACACCTCCCGGGAGCAGATGAAGATGTTCCTCACCCGCCTGGGCTTCGGCTCCAAGATCGTCATCACCGGCGACATCACCCAGATCGACCTGCCCCGGGACACGGTGTCCGGGCTGAAGGAGGCCATGCGGGTGCTGGACGGCGTGGAGGACATCGCCATTTGCAGGCTCAACGAGGCCGACGTGGTGCGCCACATGATCGTCCAGCGCATCATCAAGGCCTATGAGGAGGACGAAAAGAGGAAGGGAAAGCGATGAACCACGAAATTCTGATCGAGACCGAGGTGGATGGCGCGGAGCCCTACGCCGGGCTGCTGCGCCGGGTGATCCCCGCCGCGCTGGAGGCGGAGGGGGTGTCCTTCCCCTGCGAGGTGGACGTGCTGTTCACCGACGACGAGGGCATCCACGCCATCAATCTGGAGCAGCGGGGCGTGGACCGGCCCACCGACGTGCTCTCCTTCCCCATGTTCCAGCTTACCCCCGGCGCGCCGCCCACCCTGGACGACGTGGAGGCCGACCCTGGCACCGGACTGGTCCCTCTGGGGGACATGGTGCTCTCCCTGGAGCGGGCGGAAGCCCAGGGGGCGGAGTACGGCCACGGCGCGGAGCGGGAGGCGGCCTACCTGGCCGTCCACTCGGTGCTCCACCTGCTGGGCTACGACCACCTGGATGAGGGGCCGATGAAGGCCCAGATGCGGGAACGCGAGGAGGCCATCCTGGCCGCCCTGGGCATCACCCGGGAGGGCGCGGATGGATAAGAGGCTTTTGCGGTACGCCGGCGGCGGCGGGGCGATCTCCCTGCTCGCCTGCGGGCTGCTGTGCATGGCGCTGGGCGCGCTGGCGGGCGGAGACGTGGCCGGGCTGGTGGCCTGCGGCGTGATTTTCGCCCTGCCCGGCGTCGTATTCGGCTGTGCCTACGGCCTGTATGAGGCGCTGAAGGGGAGAGACGATCCGGACGCGTAGGGCGCGGCATCCTTGACGCGCTGACCTTCCGTAACGATTTACACACCATTTGCAGGGGACTCGGCTGCCGGGCCGCTGAACGACTCCGCGCCTTACCACAGCCTGCGCCTGCGCAGACGCGAATGTGCTCGGCCGCCCCTGTCGGAAAAAATTATCATAAAACCGCTCAAGAAAGTTGAGGATCACCTATGGAAATTAGAAAATCCGGAATGATCAGCATCGTGGGCCGCCCCAACGTAGGCAAGTCCACCCTGACCAACGCCCTGGTGGGCGAGAAGATCGCCATCGTCACCAACAAGCCCCAGACCACCCGCAACCGCATCTGCGCGGTGGTGAACCGGGAGGGCTGCCAGTTCGTCTTCCTGGACACCCCCGGCCTGCACAAGGCCCGCACCCGCCTGGGGGACTACATGGTGAAGGTGGTCAAGGAGAGCGTGGCCGACGTGGACGCGGTGCTTCTGCTGGTGGAGCCGATCCCCCACATCGGCGGGCCGGAGGCGGAGCTGATCCGGCGCATCAAGGAGCTGAATGTCCCCGCCGTGCTGGTCATCAACAAGATCGACACGGTGGAGAAGGAGGAGCTGCTCTCCGTCATGCAGGTCTACGGCGCGGCTCACGACTTCGCCGCCATCGTGCCCATCTCTGCCAAGCGGAACGAGGGGGTGGACGAGCTGCTGGGCCTGCTGGCCCAGTTCCTGCCCGAGGGGCCCCAGCTCTTCCCGGAGGACATGGTCACCGACCAGCCGGAACGCCAGGTGTGCGCCGAGATCATCCGGGAGAAGCTGCTGCTCTGCCTGGACAAGGAAATTCCCCACGGTACCGCCGTGGAGATCACCACCTTTTCCGAGCGGGACGACGGTATCATCGACCTGGACGCTACCATTTATTGTGAAAAGGCCAGCCACAAGGGGATCATCATCGGCAAGGGCGGGGCCATGCTCAAGAAGATCTCCACCCTGGCCCGCACCGACATTGAGGCCTTTATGGGCACGAAGGTGTTTCTCCAGACCTGGGTGAAGGTAAAAGAAAACTGGAGAGATAATATGAATTTGATCAAGAATTTCGGATACCGGGACGAGTAAGGGCGCAGAAATTACCGCTCATAAACGGAACGCGGCCAGCCAACCTAAAGACAGAAAGGGGGGCTGTGCCATGAGCTGGGCGGAGCTGCTCTGGCGGCTGTTTTTGCAGACCGGCCTGCCGGAGGTCTACAGCCTTTACCGGAGGGTGAAGGGCTGAGCACGCGGGCGCGGCGCGCCCGCATACATAATAGTGGAGGGAAGCCCATGCACATCAGCACCCAGGGCCTGGTGCTCCGGGAGGTCAACTACAAGGAGTCGGACAAGCTGCTCACCGTGCTCACCGCTGAGGGGGGCAAGCGCACGGTCAAGGCCCGGGGCTGCCGCCGGAAGGGCAGTCCCCTGGCCGCCGCGGCCCAGCTCCTGGTCTATTCGGACATGACCCTGTTTGAATACCGGGACTACTTCACCCTCAACGAGGCGGAGTCCCTCCAGCAGTTCTGGCGCGTCAGATCCGATCTGGAGAGGCTGAGCCTGGCCTCCTACTTCGCGGAGGTGATGGAGGCGGTGGCGGTGGAGGGGCGGCCCGATCCGCCGGCCCTCTCCCTCATCCTTAACTCCCTCTATGCCCTGGACAGGCTGAACCGGCCCCTGGAGCTGGTAAAGGCGGCCTTCGAGCTCAAGCTCATGTGCCTGGAGGGGTACGAGCCCCTGCTGGACGCCTGTGCGGTGTGCGGCGCGCCGGAGCCGGAGTCGCCTCTGTTCCACCTGAACGAGGGGGTGCTCTGCTGCGCCGCCTGCCGGGCGGAGGCGGGGGAGGGAGCCGCCGTCCCCTTGGAGGGGGGAGCCCTGGCGGCCATGCGCCACATCGTCTACGGCGATCCCAAGCGCCTGTTCTCCTTCCGGCTGGAGGGGGCGGACCTGTCCTGCCTGTCCCACGTCTGCCAGCGATTTCTGACCACGCAGCTTGACCGGGGCTTTCGTACCCTGGATTTTTATCAACAATGGGGGAATTGAATATGGAACTGTTTGTAGCGGACGCCTTTACCACCCGGCGCTTCTCCGGCAATCAGGCCGGTGTGGCCCTGCTGGGGGAGGCGGATTTCCCGGAGGAGGGGTTCATGCGGGCCCTGGCCGGGGAGCTGAAGCACTCGGAGACCGCCTTTGTCCGCCGGACGGGGGAGGGCTCCTTTCCACATCCGCTATTTCACCCCCGCGGAGGAGGTGGACCTCTGCGGCCACGCCACCATCGCCTCCTTCACCGTCCTGCGGGAGACGGAGGGCCATCGGGCCGGGGACGTATGCCCTGCACACCCGCTCCGGAGACCTGTCCATCCAGGTGGGCGCGGACGCGGTGTGGATGGACATGGCGCCCCCCGCCGACGGCCGGAGCTTTTCGGAGGAGGAGCAGGCGGAGCTGTACGCCGCCTACGGCCTGTCCCTGGCCGACCGGCCGGAGGGCCTGGAGGCCCAGGCGGTGAGCACCGGCCTGCTGGACATCCTGCTGCCCGTCCGGGATCTGGCCGCCCTGGAGCGGGCGGAGCAGAACGAGGGGGAGGTCACCCGCCTGTCGGAGCGCTACGGCGTGGTGGGGGTGCACATGTTCTGCCCCAGCACCCCCGACGCCGCGGCCCACTGCCGCAACTTCGCCCCCCTGTACGCCATCCCGGAGGAGGCGGCCACCGGCACCTCCAACGGGGCGCTGACCTACTATCTGTACCGCCGGGGGCTGACGGCCGCCGGGGCGGAGAACCGCTTTGTCCAGGGGGAGAAGATGGGCAAGCCCTCGGAGATCCTCAGCCGTCTCACGGACGGGGGCGACGGCGTCAAGGTTCAGGTGGGCGGCCGGGCGGTGCTCGCCCTGCGGTGTGAGCTGCTGTGATCATGCCGGACGCCATTCCGCCGGAGCTGCTGGCCCCCTGCGGAATGAACTGCCAGGTGTGCTACCGGCACCTGACTCCCCGGCGGGCCTGCCTCGGGTGCAGGGGCGGCGCGTCGAACAAGCCGCCCCACTGCCGGGACTGCGCCCTGAAAGCTTGCGCGGCGGAGCGGGGCGTGGCATTTTGCGCCGCCTGTTCCCGGTTTCCATGCAAGTCTATGGCGGCGCTGGAAAAGACCTATCAAAAGCGTTGGGGGATCAGCCTGGCGGAGACTGGACGCCGGGCCGCCGCGGGAGAGGCGGAGGCCCTTCTGGCCGGGCAGCGGAGGCGGTGGCTCTGCACCTGCGGCGGGGTGATCTCCCTCCACGATGGAGTCTGCTCAGAGTGCGGGCGGCCCGTGGACTAGGAGATATGAAACTGCCGGATGATCCCCACACTCATGTACTCGCCCATCTCGCAGGCGAGCTGGTCCAGCAGCAGGTAGGACGCGCTGATGGCGTGGTAATTGCCCAGCAGATCCTGGTCGGCGGCATCGCAGAGCAGGGTGGTATTGTGGATAAGCATGCTGCTCCATAAACTGGCGTCCCAGTGGGGGTTGAGCGCGGACAGCCGGGCGGCGGTGAGCCGGTTGAGGTCCAGCCACTGGCAGCGGATGCGCTCAGCCTGGCTGCGCTGCCGCGCGTCCAGCGCGTCCAGATAAGCGGCGTAGTAGCGGTAGAGCGGAGAGCCTGCCGCTGCGGTGCCGGTGATGAGCTGGATGCCGTAGTAGCGCTCCATGATCTGGTCGTACTGGGCGGGCTGGGCCTGCAGCTCCCGATAGATGCTGTCCACGTTTTCCGCGTGGAACAGCCGGCTCTGCATATACATGAGGGCCCAGAAGGTGCTCCCCCGCCACGCATTGATACAGGTATTGAGTAATATGAGCTGATGCTCGGAGAACGTATATAAGTCAAGCCGTTTCTGTTCCATAAGATCCCTCCTGCCCATAGGGTATGCGCCTGGGGGGCTTCGGGTGCGCGCATCTTGGGGCACAGGCGCGGCGCTCCGCGGAACAACGCGGCAATCAAACAGCAAGGAAACGAGTTATGACCGATTTATTTGAAAAATCCATTCAGATTCTGGAACTGCCCAAGGTGCTTGAGCGCCTGGCCGGCCAGGCTGTGACCCAGGAGGGCAAGGAGCGCTGCCTGGCGCTGCGGCCCATGACCGACCCGGACGATGTCCAGCGGGCGCTGGATGAGACCAGCGCCGCTGTGGACATGAGCGCCCTGCGGGGCAGCCCCTCCTTCTCCGGCGTCAAGCCGGTGGCGGCCTCCCTCCAGCGGGCCCACATGGGGGGCGCGCTCAACACCCGGGAGCTGCTGGACATCGCGGCGGTGCTGCGGGCGGCCCGCTCCGCCAGGGAGTACGGTGAGGGGGACGAGCGGAAAAAGACCTGCATCGACCACCTGTTTCGCTCCCTGACCGCCAACCGCTTTCTGGAGGACAAGATCACCGGCTCCATCGTGGGAGAGGACGAGATCGCCGACGCCGCCAGCCCCGAGCTGGCTTCCATCCGGCGGCATATCCGGGCCACCGCCTCCAAGGTGCGGGACATCCTCAACAAGCTCCTCTCCTCCAACCAGACAAAATATCTCCAGGAGGCCATCATCACCCAGCGCAACGACCGCTTCGTGGTGCCCGTCAAGTCGGAGCACAAGAACGACGTGCCCGGCCTGGTGCACGACGTGTCCTCCTCCGGGGCCACCTTCTTCATAGAGCCCATGGGGGTGGTGAAGGCCAACAACGAACTCAAGGAGCTCCAGGCCAGGGAGGAGAAGGAGATTGAGCGCATCCTTGCGGAGCTGTCCGCCGAGTGCGCACAGTTCAAGGACGATATCACTCAGGACTACGATCTGCTCATCCTTCTGGATGTGATCTTCGCCCGGGCCAAGCTGGCCTACCGGATGCGGGCCTGCGCCCCCAGAATCGTGGAGCGCGGCCTGTACCTGCGGAAGGCCCGCCACCCCCTGCTGGACCCGGACAGGGCGGTGGCCAACGACCTGATGCTGGGTGGAGGACTTCGACACCCTGGTAATCACCGGCCCCAATACCGGCGGCAAGACGGTGACCATCAAGACCATCGGCCTGCTCACCCTCATGGCCCAGTGCGGCCTGCATATCCCCGTCTCCGACGACAGCCGGGTAAAGGTGTTCCGCCGGGTGCTGGCCGACGTGGGCGACGAGCAGTCCATCGCCCAGAGTTTGTCCACATTTTCCTCCCACATGGTGAACATTGTGGGCATTCTCGGGGAGGCGGACGACGAGACGCTGATCCTCTTTGACGAGCTGGGGGCGGGCACCGACCCCATCGAGGGCGCGGCCCTGGCCGCCGCCATCATCGAGAGCGCCCGGGAGATGGGGGCCCTGGTGGCCGCCACCACCCACTACGCCGAGCTGAAGGTGTACGCCATGACCACGCCGGGGGTAGAGAACGCCTCCTGCGAGTTCAACGTGGACTCCCTGGCCCCCACCTACCGCCTGCTCATCGGCATCCCCGGCAAGTCCAACGCCTTTGCCATCTCGGAGCGGCTGGGCCTGCCCAAGTCCATCATCCAGAAGGCCGCCGCCCGCATTGACGCGGAGAACGTGCGCTTCGAGGACGTGCTCACCCAACTGGACGAGCAGCGCCAGGAGATGGAGCGGGAGAAAGAGGCCGCCGCCCGGCTCCGGCGGGAGATGGAGGAGACGGCCAAGGCATCCCGGGAGTACAAGGCCAAGATGGAGGCCGAGCGGGCCAAGGCGGTGGAGAAGGCCCAGGCGGAGGCCCGGGCCATTCTGGACGAGGCCAGGGACACCGCCGACCAGGTATTCAAGGAGCTCAACGACATGCGCCGCCGCCAGCGGAAAGAGGAAGACTGGCAGCGGGTCAACGACGAGCGGGCCGCCCTGCGCCGCAGCCTCAACGAGGCGGAGGGGAAGCTGGGGGCCCGGCCGGAGGAGCCGGCCCCGCCTCCCACCCGGCCAGCCCGGGCGGGCGACACGGTGGAGCTGGTGAAGATGGGCACCCAGGCCACCGTCCTGTCGGTCAACAAGGACGGCTCCCTCCAGCTCCAGGCGGGGATTCTGAAGATCACCGCCAGGCAGGAGGAGGTGCGCGTGGTAGAGGGGGAGACCCAGCAGTCCGCCAAGAAGGTGGTGGCCCGGGCGGAGCACAAGCTGCGCACCCTGGGGGCCTCGTCAGAGGTGGATCTCCGGGGTATGATGACCGATGAGGCCATCGGCGCATTGGATCTCTTCCTGGACAACGCGGTGCTGGGCAAGCTCAACGAGGTGCGTATCATCCACGGCAAGGGCACCGGCGCGGTGCGCAAGGCAGTGCGGGAGCACCTCAAGCGCAGCCGCTACGTCAAGTCCTTCCGCCCCGGCCGCTACGGCGAAGGCGAGGATGGTGTGACCATCGCCGAGCTTCGGTAGAGCAGCCCCCGTCCCCCGCGGGAGCGGGGGGGCCTCCGGGGAATCGATCCCCGGAGGCGCGGCTTTGGAGCGAAGCGACAGGCTTTCCGCAGAAAGCCTCCGCGCCGTGAGGACGGCGTAACGAGCGCCAGGCTGCGGCAGGCGGAATGTCTGCCATCTGCGGACATTCGTGCCCCAGAGGGGAAGGAGTAAACTGGTTCGTCAATCAAACCAGTTTCTTCAACTTAATTTGTGTATTTTGTCATTGACGGTTTGGGATAAATTTGATATTCTATAGTACGAAGTATGCGAATGCATCTTGGGGGGAAAACGCTATGTATATGAAAGAGGCAGTCGTGAACAACCAGGTCGGCCTGCATGCGAGACCGGCCACGTTTTTCATCCAGAAAGCCAACGAGTTCAAGAGCTCCATTTGGGTGGAGAAGGACGAGCGCAGAGTGAACGCCAAGAGCCTGCTGGGTGTGCTCTCTCTGGGCATTGTCAAGGGGACTTCCATCAACCTCATTGCAGACGGCCCCGACGAGAAAGAAGCGGTGGAGGCTCTGATTGAGCTGATCTCCTCCAACTTCTCCGAGTAAGCGAACGAGCGAGAGAAAAAAGCGCCGCGTCTGCGGCGCTTTTTTTGATAGACGGGAGGTGTGGCTTGTGAAGGCGGAGATGACTCCGGAGCCCATCCGGCGGAGCGCCCTGCGCCTGCGGCTGGGCGGGCTGGCCCTGTGCTGGCGCCGCCGCCTGCTGTGGCATACCGGCGGCCTGCGGTTTGCCCGGCCCCGGCCGGAGGTGGAGTGCCCCTATCTGCGGGCGGAGCACGCCACGCCCCTGCTGCGCAGGCTGCGGGGGGAGGACATGGCCCTCCAGCGCAGCAAGGTGACACCAACCTGCGCTTGGCGGCGGCCCGGCTGGACGGCCTGACCCTGAAGCCGGGGGAGACCCTCTCCTTCTGGCGGGCCGTAGGCAAGCCCACCCGGCGGAGGGGCTATGTGGAGGGGATGATTCTGCGCAACGGCAGGGTAGCCTCCGGCGTGGGGGGCGGCCTGTGCCAGATGACCAACCTGCTCTACTGGATGACCCTCCACACCCCCCTCACCGTCACCGAGCGGTGGCGGCACGGCTACGACGTGTTTCCCGACTCCAACCGCACCCAGCCCTTTGGCAGCGGGGCCACCTGCTTCTACAACTACATGGATCTCATGGTGCGCAACGACACCCCCGACACCTGGCGGCTGGTGCTCCAGGTGACGGACACCCATCTGGAGGGGGAGTGGCGGGCCGACGGCCCCCAGACCTGCCGGTACGAGGTCTATGAGAAGGAGCACGAGATCCGGGGGGAGTACTGGGGCGGCTTCACCCGGCACAACACCCTGTTCCGCCGGGTGCTGGGTATGGACGGCGCGGAGCTGGGGGAAGAATTCATCACGGAGAACCACGCCATCATGATGTATAATCCCATGCTGGAGGAGACTGCCCCGTAGGGGCGGCCTTTATGACCGCCCGCCCTGCGGGAGAGATATGCCCGCCGGTACGGCATAAGAAGGGCGGAAAACGCAAAGCCTGTCCGGTAGGGGCGCACGGTGTGCGCCTGCCGGTGCCAGCCCGGTGGAAGGGGGCGGCGGCAGGCCGATGTGGGCATCGGCCCCTACGGTGCCCCTCCTTCGATAGACGCAAAGAAAAGCCCATGCCCATTCTCCCAAACGCACGAGGGGCGTTTGGGGCTCCTAGGGGACGCCGCTGCGCCCAGCGGCAGGGTATGAGAAATCTGGCGGAAAGGAGGACGCGGGCCGATGTGGGCATCGGCCCCTACGAGTCATGACCTTTGACGAATTAAAAGAAAAAGCCCATGCCCATTCCCCAAACGAACGGGTTCGTTTGGGGCCCCCGGAGGATGATTTGACATCCTCGGCGGGAGTGAATCCCGCCTGCGGCGAGGTTTGGCCTGCGGCCAAACGCTCGGACGGCGCGAAGCGCCGGGACGCTGCCGCGTCCAGCGGCAGGGCATGAGAGACCCAGGCAGAGAGGAGGGCATACTGCCCCGATTATGACTTTCGACGAACTCAAGGAAAAAGCGCATGCCCTGCCGCTGAAGCCGGGCGTGTATATCATGCAGGACGCCAAAAACGAGGTCATCTACGTGGGCAAGGCCAAGGCGCTGAAGAACCGGGTGAGCCAGTACTTCGCCAACCTAGCCTCCCACACGGAGAAGACCCGGGCCATGGTGAGCCAGATTGACCACTTCGACGTGATTGTGGCCGACTCGGAGTTTGAGGCGCTGATTCTGGAGAACTCCCTCATCAAGCGCCACCAGCCCCACTACAACATCCTGCTCAAGGACGACAAGGGCTACCCCTACATCCGCCTGACGGTGAAGGAGCCCTACCCCCGCTTCTCCCTGGCCAACCGGGCGGCGGAGGACGGGGCGCGGTACTTCGGCCCCTACGGCAGCCGGGGGAGCACCCAGAATATCATCGACGCCCTGCGCGTCGCCCTGAAGCTGCCCTCGTGCAGCCGGAAGTTCCCCCGAGACATCGGAAAGGAGCGGCCCTGCCTGAATTACCACATGGGCCAGTGTGACGGCTACTGCCGGAAGGAGATGGATCAGACCCGCTACCGGGAGGCCATCGACCAGGCGGTGCGCCTGCTGGAGGGGCAGTTCAAGGAGGTGGGGGAGGAGCTGTTGGCCGAGATGGAGCAGGCGGCGGAGGAGCTGCGCTTCGAGAAGGCCGCCGAGCTGCGGGACCGCTTCAAGGCCATCGAGCTGCTGGGCAAGCGGCAGAAGGTGGTGGCGGGCTCCCTGGCGGACACCGACGTGGTGGGCTTCCACAAGGGGGAGGCCACCCGGAGCTGCTTTGTGGTGCTCCACTATGTGGAGGGCGAGCTGGCGGCCAAGGACTGGGAGCTCATCGAGACACCCATGGAGGAGGACAGGGCGGACATCCTCTCCGCCCTGGTGGGGCAGTACTACGGCGGCCGGGGCCGCCTGCCCCGGCAGATCCTCCTGCCCTGCGAGCTGGAGGACGCGGTGCCCCTGATGCGCCTTTTGTCCGAGCAGGCGGGGCACAGGGTGGAGCTGGTCACCCCCCAGCGGGGGGCCAAGATGGATCTCATCCGCCTGGCCAACAAAAACGCGGTGGAGGAGGTGGAGCGCTGGACCACCCGGGAGGAGCGGCAGAGCAAGCTGATGGAGCTGCTGGGCCGGATGCTGGATCTGGACGCGCCCCCCCGGCGCATCGAGTCCTACGACATCTCCAACCAGGGCGCCGACGACATCGTGGCCTCCATGGTGGTGTACGTCAACGCAAAGCCCCTCAAGCGGGACTATCGCCGCTTCAAGCTGAAGGACATGGACGGCCCCGACGACTATGCCTCCATGGAGCAGGTGCTGACGCGGCGCTTCCAGCGCTATCTCGACGGGGACGAGAAGTTTTCCGACAAGCCAGACCTGCTCCTCATCGACGGCGGCGTCAACCACGCCAATGTGGCGGTGCGGGTGCTGGAGAGCCTGGGCCTGCGTATTCCCATCTTCGGCATGGTGAAGGACGACCGCCACCGCACCCGCGCCCTGGTCACCCCCGAGGGAAAGGAGATCGGCATCCAGGGAAACCAGGCCATCTTCTCCCTCATCGGCCAGATCCAGGAGGAGACCCACCGCTTTGCCATCGAGTTCCACCGCCAGCAGCAGAACCAGCGGGTGCGCGGCTCGGTGCTCGACCAGATCCCCGGCGTGGGGGAGAAGCGGCGGGCTGAGCTGCTCAAGGCGTTTAAGAGCATCAAAAATATCAAATCGGCCACCCTGGCGGAGCTGGAGGATGCAGTGCCCAAAAACACCGCCCGGGCGGTCTATGACTTTTTCCATCAGAAAGGGGAGGAACCATCATGCGAGTGATTACCGGAACGGCCCGGGGGATGCGGCTCAAAGAGCTGCCCGGGCTGGAGACCCGGCCCACCACCGACAAGGTGAAGGAGTCGGTCTTCAACATCGTGCAGTTTGACGTAGAGGGCCGGCGAGTGCTGGATCTCTTCGGCGGTACTGGCCAGATGGGCATCGAGGCCCTGTCCCGGGGCGCGGCGTCCTGCACCTTTGTGGACGTGCGGAAGGAGGCCGCCGCGGTCATCCGGGCCAACCTGGCCCACACCAAGCTAGAGGAGCAGGGGAAGGTGGTGCAGGGGGACTACCTGGCCTTCCTCACCGGCTGCCGGGAGAAATTCGACCTGGTGTTCCTGGACCCGCCCTACGGCGCCGGGATGCTGGAAAAGGCCCTGGAGGCCATCGCCAAGATTGACATTATGACGGAAAATGGTATAATAGTCTGCGAAAGTGCGGCGGAGAGCGCCCTTCCGGAGCTGGCCGCCCCCTATGCCAAGGGGCGGGATTACCGCTACGGCAAGATCAAGATCACGCTGTACCACCGTGCGGTCTGACGGGCTGTGCGACAGTTAAGGATGTGAAGCCCACATGAAGACCGCCATCTATCCCGGCAGCTTCGACCCCATCACTCTGGGACACCTGAACATCATCAAGCGGGCCGCCGTGTGCTTTGACAAGCTGATCGTGTGCGTCATGGTCAACTCGGAGAAGGTCAACCGGGGACTGTTTACCCCGGAGGAGCGGGTGGAGCTTATCCGCCGGGTGGTGGCCAAGCTGCCCAACGTGGAGGCGGATTGTTCCTCCACCCTCATCGCCGAGTACGCCCGCCAGAAGCGGGCCTGCACTCTGGTGAAGGGCCTGCGGGCGGTGTCCGACTACGAGAACGAGCTGCAGATGGCGCTCATCAACCGCAAGCTGAATCCCCGGCTGGAGACCATGTTCCTGCCCTCCAGCGCAAAATACACCTATGTGAGCTCCAGCATGGTCAAAGAGATGGCCCGCTATGGGGCGGAGCTCTCTGACTTTGTACCCCGGGAGATCATCGGGGACGTACAACGAAAAATGGACAGCAGGAGGGATGGCTGATGGCCACCGGCGTGGAAGAATTACTGGATATGCTCTTTGAGATGATCGACGAGGCCAAGAGCATGCCCCTGAGCAGTGACAAGTGTATTCTGGAACGGGACAAGGCCCTGGATCTGCTGGACGAGATCCGGGCTCAGTTCCCCATGGAGCTGGCCGAGGCCAAGAAGCTCATCGCTGCCCGGACGGAGTATATCGCCTCCGCCAAGCGGGAGGGGGAGCTCATCCGCAAGCAGGCGGAGGAGAAGGCACGCCAGATGGTGTCGGAGGACGAGCTGCTGGCCCAGACCAAACAGAAGGCAAACGAGCTGATGCGCACTGCGGAGGAGCGCAGCCGCGATCTGCGGAAGGCAGCCAACGACTACTGCGAGGATGCCCTGCGCCGCACCGAGGAGGCGGTGGCCGAGGCCTACGACGAGATCAAGAAGTCGCGGGCCCGGTTCCGCGCCTTGGCAGGAGGCGGCGCCCCGGCTGGCCGCCAGCCCTACGACGTGGAGGCGGAATAAAACCAAACACCAAACAGAGAGCCCGCCGGCGGAACTTCCGCCGGCGGGCTTTGAGATGATCGATAAACCTTCCTGCCGAAGGCTTCGGAGGGAGGAATAGTGTGAAAGGGAACCGTCAGGGTTCCCTTTCGCGTTCGATCAAACGCCTTTTTGAACCTTTTTCGAGGGTTCAAAAAGGCTCTCTGAGAACTTTCGAACCCGCCGGCGGAACTTCCGCCGGCGGGCTCTGCTTTGCGGTGGGAGAGGGCTCAGGGGGCTTTGTAGTCGGGGGCGCGTCCGATCTCCTGGATGAGCTCCTTCATAGCCGCCGCCATGGCGTCGATGTCGGCGTGGTTGTTGAAGTACTGGCAGGAGATGCGGAAGCCGCCCACGTAGTCGGTGAAGCGCTGGGCAATAAAAATCTTGCGGGCGTGGAGCTGCTTGAGTACCCAGCGGTCCACATCCAGATCGTCATAGAGGCGGGCAATGACGATGCCGCCCCGCCGGCCCGGGTCGCGGTGGGTGATGATGGTGGCGCCGATGGCCTCCAATTGATCCATGCAGTAGGCGCTGAGCTCCCAGATGTGTTCCTGGATGTTCTCAATGCCGATCTCGTTGACCAGGCCCAGGCTCTCCCCCAGGGCAATGGCGCCGGTGTAGTTGGAGGTGCCGCCGATTTCGTACTTGCGGGCGGTCTCCGGGAAGGTCCAGTCGTGGACGGAGGGAGCGGCGGGATTCTCCCAGTAGGCGCCCCAGCCGCCTTCGGGAACGGTGGTGTTCAGGTAGCCGGCATAGCTCTGCTTGATCTTGGACAGGGAGTTCTTGTTGACATAGAGCACGCCGGTGCCGTAGGGGCTGTTCAGCCACTTGTGGCCGCCGGCCACCAGCAGATCAAAGTGGCACTCCTTGGTGTCAATCTTGGTGACGCCCAACTGCTGCACCGCGTCCACCACCAGGAAGATCCCCTTTTCCTGACAGAAATCGCCGATGGCCTTCATGTCGCTGGCCCAGCCGTTGCACCACTCCAGGGTGGACATGACGATGATGCGGGTCCTCTCATCGGCCAGGGCGGCGAAGTCGTCCACCGTGAAGCGGTTGTCCTTGGTCTTGCATACCCGGATCTCGATCTTCTTCTCCCGGCGCATCACACACCAGGGCAGGGCCACCTGAATGAACTCCAGATTGGTGGTGATGATGTTGTCGCCGTCGGCCAGCTCAATGCCGCGGGCGGCGATGTTCAGGCCGTGGGAGGTGCTCTCCACCAGGGCGATCTCCTCCGGGTCGGCGTTGAGCAGCTTGGCGGCTTCGTCGTATGCCTTGCCGCGCAGGGAGTCCATGGCGATGTGGTGGGCGCTGGAGTTCTCTTCCTCCTGGGTGGCGGTCATGTCGGCGAAGGCCTTCACCGCCCGCACCGTGCGCTGGGGGGCGAAGCTAACGCAGGCCGCGTCGAGAAAGACCATCTGCTCCAGAACGGGCCACTCCTGCTTGCGGATCGCTTCAAAATCGACGGACATAAGTACTACCTCCTATATTTTTGTGGGTGATGGCTGGGTTGTATTCCTCTGGTTTTCCTTCACTGGTGAAGCAACATCCCTCCAATCGACTGACTTTTTGAGATCAAATGCTGTAATAGTAAAAAATTACCAATTATGGAGTTGGGAAAACAGATTATGACAGAGACCGGTATTCTGACGGATGCCTCACCCTGGATCAGCGTCGAGCCGGCGGCATGGCGCCCGCTGACCGAGGGGAGAACGCCGCGCCTGTTCCGAAAAAAGACCTTTCTCTACACTCAGGGGCAGCCGGCGGAGCATTTTTACATCATTCAGCGGGGGCGGGCCTGCATCTCTACCTCACGGGCGGACGGCCACGAGAAACAGCTCTACATCGCGGAGCGGGGCGCCCTGTGCGGGGAGAGCGCCTGTCTGCAGCGGCATCCCCACGCGTCGGCGGCCCTGGCGATTGTGGACACCTGGGCCTATGCCGTCCCCCGGCTGGCCACGCTGGGGGCGCTGCGGGAGGACTGGGCGCTGAATCAGCGGTTCCTGGAGCTCTGCTTTCGGAAAAACACGGTGCTGCTCGGTCAGGTGCGGGAGCTCTCCTTTGACCAGGCGGAGCGGCGCATTGCCCGGACCCTCCTCAATCTGGCGGCCCAGTATGGGCGGCCCTGCCCGGAGGGGGTGCGCATCTCCATCCGCTTTACCCACCAGGATGTGGCCGGTATCATCAATACAAGCCGCATCACCACCAACAAGGTGATGAAGCGCATGGAGGAGGAGGGGATACTCCTCAAACGGGAGGGCCGCTACATCCTGCGGGCCCTTCCCGCCTTGGAGCGGCTGGCGCGGGGAGAGGGTCAGTAGCGCACAGCCCTTTCGCTCTCCCGGAAGGCGCGGCTGTCTGGCAGGAGGGTGCGCCCGTAGCCGGAGACGATGGCGAAGATAGTCATAACCAGCAAAAGAATGGGATAGAACTGGTGGGTGACGATCTCCAGTGTGGAGACGGGAACCGCGCCGGGCAGGTCGACGGCTGTCATCATGGCGGCGCACACCACCGGCACCATATAGGGCATCAGGTAGTTGAGGGTGCCGCCGGAGCAGATGAGGAGGTTGGCGGTGCGGTAGCCGTGGAGCTGATACTCCTCCCCCAGCCGCTTGGCCAGGGGGCCGGTGCCCACGATGGCCGCGGTGTTCAGGCCGGTGGCCACGTTGAGCAGGATACAGATGGCGACGATGGCGCCCTCGGCGGAGCGGGGACCGACAATGAAGCGGTCCATGGACTGGATCATCATATCAATGCAGCCGCCCTTTTCCAGCAGGTGGATCTGGGCGAACAGCAGCATAACCAGCAGGATGGTGGGGACCGCGCCCTCGATGCCCTCCATGATGAGGCCGCCTGCGCTCAGGGGTTCCGGGACGGAAATGATGTCGCTGAAGGTGATGGTGCCGGTGACCAGTCCCAGGAGTACGCCGGTGACGATGCCATAGCTCAGCGCCTCCAGCAGGTGGCGCTGGAGCAGGCAGAAGACCACCACCACCACGGGCACCAGCAGGAACAGCAGGGCCGTAGGCCGGACCGCGGCGCTCTGGACGGCGGAGAGATCCGCGGCCTCACCGCGGGAGCCAAGCGCCAGATAGAGGATCAGCGTCAACGCCGCGGCCGGCAGGACATATTTCAGGCGGCTGCGGAAAACGCCGCCCAGGTCCACCTTCTGAGAGGAGGAGGCCGCAATCAGAGTGTCCGATACCGGGGAGACGTTGTCGCCGAAGGCCGCTCCCGATACGATCGCGCCGATCATCAGCGCCGGCGTGGCCCCGACCAGATAGCCGATGGGGTAAAGAATGGGGCCGACCACGAAGATGGTGCCCACCGAGGTCCCGGTGGAGAAGGCGATCAGGCAGGTGAGCAGAAAAGAGGCGGCCACGAACTTGTTGCCCAGGAAGTTGAGCTCAATGAGATAGTGGGCCAGGGTGTCCACCAGGCCGCTGGTCTCAATGAGCTGCCCGCAGATTCCGGCCAGCAGAACCGCCATGATCAGGATTCCCCCCACCTTGTTGGTGGCGCCCTCGATGATGGCCTCGCAGTAGGCCGTCTTGTCCTTGGCCAGGAACAGGCAGACGATCATGGGGAGGAGAAAGACCACCCAGTATTCCGGTACGTCCGCCTGCTTGACCGCGATGTAAATTAGCCCCACGATGGCCAGCAGGATGGGCGCGAAGGCCACCCACTTTCCGCCGTAGTAGGTGATGTGCGTTTCCGGTGCGGCTTGTGTTTGATCCATAGGTACCCCCTTTTCAGCACGGATGTGTTCAATTTTGTGAAACAGATATCTGTTGTGGTTAAAAGTATACCTGTATTTTCCATGAATACTATTAAATGCTTTACATAAGAGGTGGCGTTTTTGGGGGAATATACCCGAATCCCGAACCGCGTGCGCGGCGGGACTGCACCGTTTTTTTGTTTACGTAATACCGCAAAATATAGGACTTTTTTGCCGCCAAACCGCAAGGGATGGCGGTTTTTTGATACCATTTGTAACGAAATGCAATCGAACATATGTTTTTAGTGCCGAAAAGCAGGGGTTTCAGTGGAAAAATCGGCATTTTTCCCGTTAAAAAAGAAGAAAAAAATGTTGCAATTCTGTAACAGAACATTTATACTAGAGAAGAAAGTGGGGCGAAGTGGAGCAAATCACCGCTCTTAAGCAGTAAAGTGGGGGGAAGTGAGCAGCATGACCGGCACCTATGAGCACAGCATTGATGCCAAGGGCCGTCTGTTCATTCCCGCAAAGCTCCGGGAGGAGCTGGGCGTCACCTTCTATCTGGCTATGGGTGTAGACGCCTGCCTGGCCATCTATCCCCAGTCTACCTGGGACCGGTTTACAGAAAAATTTTCCTCCCTGCCTATGAGTCAATCCAAGGCCATGCGCCCCCTATTCGCCAACGCGGCCAAGTGTGAACTGGACAGCCAGGGCCGTATCGTCATTCCCCAGAAGCTGCGCAGGTATGCCGGTCTGGACAAGGACGTGGTGATCCTGGGTGTCAACGACCGGGCGGAGATCTGGAGCGCGGACGCATGGCAGGCCCAGGAGGAGGAAGAGATGACGCCGGAGAAGATGTCGGCCTGTATGGAGGCGCTTGGATTCTGATATGAGTGAGCAGGTATTTTCCCACAAGCCGGTGCTGCTGGACGAGTGCATTGAGGCCCTGGCCATCCGGCCGGAGGGCGTGTATCTGGACGGCACTCTGGGCCGGGCGGGCCACAGCCGGGAGATTGTCCGGCGGCTGACCACCGGGCGGCTCATCTGCGTGGACCGGGATCAGGCGGCTCTGGACGCGGCGGAGGAGCGGCTGGCGCCGTGGCGGGAGCGGGTCACCCTGGTACACAGCAATTTCTGTGCGCTGGACGCCATCCTGGACGGGCTGGGCCTGGACGGGGTGGACGGCATGCTCTTTGATCTGGGGGTGTCCTCCCCCCAGTTGGACGACGCATCCCGGGGCTTTTCCTACAGGACGGACGCCCCCCTGGATATGCGCATGGATCAGACCGACACCCTGACGGCCCGGGCGGTGGTCAACGAGTGGCCCCAGGAGGAGCTGCGGCGCATCCTCTGGCAATATGGGGAGGAGCGGTACGCCCCCGCCGTCGCGGGAGCCATCGTCCGGGCCAGGGACAAGCGCCCCATTGAGACCACGCTGGAGCTGGTGGAGGTCGTCAAGGGGGCCATGCCCCCTGCGGCCCTGCGGGAGAAACAGCACCCGGCCAAGCGGACCTTCCAGGCCATCCGCATCGCCGTCAACGACGAGCTGGGCTCGGTGGACCGGATGGTGTGGGAGGCGGTGCCCCGGCTGAACCCCGGTGGGCGGCTGGCGGTGATCTCCTTCCACTCGCTGGAGGACCGTATCGTGAAAAATGCCCTGGCGGCTTTCGCCAAGGGGTGTACCTGTCCGCCGGATTTTCCCGTCTGTGTGTGCGGGAAGAAGCCCCAGGTGAAGCTGGTCAACAAAAAGCCCATTGTCTCCGGAGCGGCAGAGCTGGAGGAGAACCCCCGGGCCCGCAGCGCCAAGCTCCGGGTAGCGGAAAAACTGTAGAAGCACCGAATTTACCAAAGAGATTGGAGTGGACGGACTCATGGCAACTGCCGTCAAGCGCAGAAGCAGATACACGAATTACAGCCGCGTACCCTATGACGCGTATGATGGCTCCGCGGCGCGGCAGCTCCAGCGGGAGGAGGTTCTTCGGCCCAGGCCCATGGTGCGGCCGCGGGAGCGGGCGGTGGTCCGGCCCCGGGTGCGGGTACGGGAGGCGGGACTGGTCTCCCCCTTCGCTGTGGTGGGATTTCTGGCGGTGGGCGTGTTTGCCGTGCTGCTGCTGTTCAGCTATGTGCAGTTGACCACCATCTCCCAGCAGGTGGTGGAGCTGCGCAGTGAGATGACTGCTCTCCAGTCGGAGGAGGCCAAGCTGCGCACCGCATATGAGCTGTCTTATGATCTGAGCAGCATTGAGGAGACCATGACAGCCAGTGGTGCCATGGTTCGGCCGCAGAACGGGCAGGTGGTGTATGTGGACCTGTCCGAGCCGGACACCGTGACCTTTTTCAACCAGGACGAGGCGGCCGCTGGACTGGACGGCATGTTTGAGAGTGTAAAGTCCATTGCCTCCGAGATTGTGGCATATTTCCAGTGAGTACGGCCATATAGTGATCTGCAGACCCCAGAGAAACAGACGGGCTGCCCCGGGCGGCCCTTGAAGAGAACGAGCAGAGAGGGCGTAAGAAAAGCAATTTTCTTACGCCCTCCTGCGATATATCACCCAATCCCGCGGGAGAGCGGCAGACGAGATTTCTTGAGTGAGGTGAGCCAGCCATGGCAGACAGAAAGAGAAAGCGTATGGTCCAGCAGCAGCCGGACCGGCGGGCGAACCGCACCATTTTGGTGCGCACCCTGTTCCTGCTGACACTGTTCGGCGTGGCGGCGTTCGTGCCGCTGCTGGTCCGGCTCTGGCAGATCCAGATCCGCGACTACGACAAATACCAGGGAATGGCGGTGGAGCAGCAGACCGCCGACAGCACGGTGGAGGCCAACCGGGGCACCATCTACGACCGAAGCGGGGAGACTCTGGCCATGAGCGCCACGGTCTACAACATCCAGCTCTCCCCCAAAGAGATCCTGGCCTGCCAGGAGGCGTATCGAGAGAAGGCGGCGAACGCAGCAGAGAATGGGAAGACACTGGACTACCCGGAGCCCACCAACGAGTTCATTGCCTCCAACCTGGCCCAAATCCTGGATCTGGACGAGGCGGACATCCTCAAGCGCCTGACCAAGACCAGCTCCATGTATGAGATCATAAAGTGGCGGGTGGAGGACGACGAGCGGGACGCGGTGATCTCCTTCATCAACGAAAACCATATCACCGGCATTTACACCCCGCCCACCACCAAGCGTTACTATCCCAAGAAACAGCCTGGCGGCCCAGGTGATCGGCTGGGTGAATTACAGCGAAGGACGGGGCGCCTATGGAGTTGAGGCTCAGTACGACGACGCTCTCTCGGGCGAAACGGGGCGGATCGTCACCGCCAAAAACGGCGACGGCACACAGATGCTCTACCGCTATGAGGACTACTACGACGCCACTGACGGCGACAATCTGACCCTGACCCTGGACAGTGCCATCCAGTCCTACTGTGAGAGCATCCTGAAGAAGGGCATCGAGCAGTTCGAGGTGCAGGACGGCGGCTTCTGCATCGCCATGGACCCCAATACGGGAGAAATCCTGGCTTGGGCAAACTCCCCCACCTACGATCTGAACAACCCCAGGGTGGTGAGCGATCCGGTGCTCAACCAGTATCTGGCGGACATCGAGAGCGGGGCGTACACCAAGGAGGAGGCCTACCAGAAGGCACTGGCAGAGGGGGCTTCCAGCGAGGAGGCCCGCGACAAGGCCATTTCTGCGGCAGAGACCGAAGTGCTTTACACCCAGTGGACTAACAAGGCAATCACCAGTACCTATGAGCCCGGCTCCACGTTCAAGTCCATCGTCCTGGCCGCCGCCCTGGAGGAGGGCGTGGTCACCGAGAACAGCCACTTCTACTGCCCCGGCTACATCATGGTAGAGGGCTGGTCCCGGCCCATCAGTTGCTCCAAGAAGGCGCCGGGCCACGGGGACCAGGATCTGGCCCTGGCGGTGGCGAACTCCTGCAACCCGGCCTTCATCAAGATCGGCCAGGCCCTGGGTGCGGAAAAGTTCTATGACTATCTGGAGGGCTTCGGCTTCCTGGAGAAAACCGGCATAGACATGCAGGGCGAGATGGACACCAGTTCCCTGATCTGGCCCCGGGAGGACTTCAACACCGTCCAGTTGGCCACCGCATCCTTCGGCCAGCGGTTCCAGGTGACCCCCATTCAGCTCATCACAGCGGCCTCCGCCGTCATCAACGGCGGCCACCTGATGCAGCCCTATGTGGTCAGCCAGGTGACCGACGGCGAGGGCAATGTGCTCCAGCACAATGAGCCCAACGAGGTGCGACAGGTGGTCAGCGCGCAGACCAGTGAGCGCTGCCGTGCGATCCTGGAGAAGGTGGTGGACGGCGGCACCGGCAAGAATGCCCGGGTGGAGGGCTACCGCATCGGCGGCAAGACCGGCTCCTCCGAGACGCTGGAGACCGACCATACCATCGTTTCCTTCCTGGGCTTCGCCCCAGCGGATGACCCGCAGGTGATTATCCTGCTGGCCTATAACAGCCCCAAGCCCGCCTTCCCCGGCTCCAATACCACCGCCGGCGGCTGGTACATCAGCGGCGGCAACATGGCGGCCCTGATGGCCGGAGAGCTGCTGGAGGATATTCTGGGCCACCTGGGCGTGGAGAAGACCTATACCGCCAACGCCGACGTGCTGGTGCCCAACCTGTCCGGGCTGAACCTGGCGGACGCCACCTCCGCCCTCCAGAAGAACAACCTGACCCTGCGCACCGTGGGCGACGGCGGTACCGTCACCGGGCAGATCCCGGCGGCGGGGGCGTCCATCCCCGGCGGCAGCCAAGTGGTGCTCTACATGGGCGAGGCGGTGCCCACCGACCAGGTGCAGGTGCCCAGCGTCATCGGCCTTACCGCCGAGCAGGCCAGGCAGAAGCTGGCCGACGCGGGTCTCTACATGCGGGCCACCGGAGCCACCGAGTACGGCTCTCACGTGGTGGCCTATGAACAGTCCACCGCCGCGGGCGCCTCGGTCAACCGGGGTACCACCATTGAGGTGCGATTTACCGACAGCACGGCCAGCGGCGCGGGCCTGTAAAAACGGGCCGACAACACGGGAAACGGGGTGAGGGCATGAAGCTGAATGAGCTGTTGGACGGCGTGGCGCTGGCCGCGCGGCATGTCCAGGATGTGGAATGTTCAGGAATCTGCTGTGACACCCGAGAAATGACCCCCGGCTGCCTCTTTGTGGCGCTTCCGGGGTACAAGACCGATGGACACCGGTACATCCGGCAGGCCCTGGAACGGGGGAGCGGCGGCGGTGCTCTGCCAGCGCCCCCCGGAGGGGGAGGGCCCCTGGCTGGTGACGGAGGACACCCGGGCCGCCCTGGCCATCGCCTCAGCCAACTGGTTCGGCCATCCGGCCCGGGAACTGACCCTGCTGGCGGTCACCGGGACCAACGGAAAGACCACCACCACCTATCTGCTCAAGGCCATGCTGGAGGGGTGCCTCCACACAAAGGTGGGGCTGATCGGCACCAACCAGAACCTGATCGGGGAGGAGAGCCTGCCCGCCCACCGCACCACGCCGGAGTCCTACGAGGTGCAGGAGCTGCTGCGGGAGATGGCGGATGCGGGGTGTACCCACGTGGTGATGGAGGCATCCTCCCACGCCCTGGTGCTCCACCGCCTGGACGGCATCCCCTTCCGGGCGGGTATCTTCACCAATCTGACCCAGGACCACCTGGACTTCCACGGTACCATGGAGGCCTACCGGGACGCCAAGGGGCTGCTGTTCCGCCAGTGCGCCGCTGCGGTGCTCAACCTGGACGACGAGGCGGGCCGGTACTATGCCGAAACGGTGCCGGTTCCGACCTTTACTTACTCGGAGTGCCGGGACGAGGCGGATCTCACGGCCAAGAACCTCCGCCTGTTCCCTCCAGCGGGTAGAGTTTGAGGCGGTGACCAGGGACGCCATTTCCCGGGTAAGGCTGCCTATACCCGGAGGCTTTACCATCTACAACGCTCTGGGTGTGCTGGCCTGCGGGCTGGTGCTGGGCCTGCCGCTGGACGGCTGTGCCGCCGCACTGGGGGCGGCCCGGGGGGTGAAGGGCCGCATCGAGGTGGTGCCCACCCCCACGGACTACACGGTGCTCATCGACTACGCCCACACCCCTGACGCCCTGGAAAACATCCTCACTACCGTGCGGGACTTCACGCCGGGGCGGGTGATCTGCCTGTTCGGCTGCGGGGGCGACCGGGACCGCACCAAGCGGCCCCGTATGGGGGCTGTCGCCGGGGCTCTGGCCGACGTGGCGGTAGTCACCTCAGACAATCCCCGTACTGAGGTGCCCATGGACATTATCAACGACATTCTGCCCGGCCTGGAGGGGGCTCCGGCGGAGGTCGTGGTGGAGCCCGACCGTCGCGCCGCCATCCGGCGGGCCCTCTCGCTGGCCCGGGCGGGGGACACGGTGGTGCTGGCCGGTAAGGGCCACGAGACCTATCAGGAGGTGGACGGCGTGGAGTACCACCTGGACGAGCGGGAGGAAATCGCCGCCTATTTCGCCTGAGAGGCGAGGAAGTTTGTTGCTTTTTCGAGTGGAAACCATGCCGGGATTGTGATAAAATATCGAACCGGCTCACATGGGCCGCAATTTGGAATGTTGAGAGGCTTTGGAGGTTGCAAAAGAGATGTTAAGGATTGTAATCAGCTTTGTGGTGGCCTTTGCGGCGGCCGCCCTGGGCGGGAAGGGGCTCATCCCCCTGCTGCGGCGCATGAAGGCCGGGCAGTCCATCAAGGAGATCGGCCCCACCTGGCACATGTCGAAGCAGGGGACGCCCACCATGGGAGGGCTGATGTTCATCATCGGCTCCGCTGCGGCGGTTCTGCTGCTGGGGTGGCCGGACTTTGCCGCAGGGCGCTTCGGCGGCGGCTTTGTGCTCCTGTTCGCCCTGGTGTTCGGCGTGATCGGCTATATTGACGACTATGTGAAGGTGAAAAAGCACCAGAACACCGGCCTGACCGCACCGCAGAAGTTTCTGCTCCAGTTGGCGGCGGCCATCGTGTTCACGGTGCTGATGCGCAACCACCACTATCTGACCCCCGACCTTTACATCCCCTTTGTGAACGTGACCCTGTCCCTCCCCTGGCCCGTTTATATGGTGTTCGCCGCCTTCGTCATGGTGGGCACCGTGAACGCCGTCAATATCACCGACGGCATCGACGGCCTGGCCACCGGCGTCACCATGCCCGTGATGCTCTTTTTCACCGCCGTGGCCTGCTTCTGGGGGCAACTGGAGCTGGGGATCTTCTCCGCCGGGCTGTTCGGCGGGCTGTGCGGATTCCTGATCTATAACTTCCACCCCGCCAAGGTCTTTATGGGCGACACTGGCTCTCTCTTTCTGGGGGGAGCGGTGTGCGGACTGGCCTTCGCCCTGGATATTCCCCTGGTGCTCATCCTGGTGGGCATCATCTACATCCTGGAGACCCTGTCCGACATTCTCCAGGTGGGCTACTTCAAGCTGACCCACGGAAAGCGGATCTTTCGCATGGCGCCCCTGCACCACCACCTGGAGCTGGGCGGCTGGAGCGAGGTGAAGCTGTTCTGTGTGTTCTCCGGCGTGACCCTGCTGGCCTGTGTGCTGGCCTTTCTGGGGGTTATGGGCCGGTAATCCACTGAGTTGAGAGAAAGGAGGGGAGCCCCCTGGCAAAACGCAAGCGCGATCTGACCATTGAGGAGCAACTGGCCCGGGGACCCATGGACCTGCCCTTCCTGATGCTGGTGCTCCTGCTCACCGGCATCGGCGTGATCATGGTGTTTTCCGCCTCCTACGCCACGGCGTACCTGCAGGAGGACAAAAGCCCCACCTTCTACTTCTTCCGCCAGGCCCTCTTTGCCGCGGCTGGCCTGACCGTGATGTATATCACCTCGAAGATCAACTACCAGACCTTCCGCTGGCTGTCGGTCTTCGCCCTTGGGCTGGCTGTCCTGCTGCTCATCGCGGTGCTCATCCCCGGCATCCACACCAGCCGTTCCGACGGCGTGAAGCGGTGGATCGCCGTACCGGGCATCGGAACCTTCCAGCCGTCGGAGATCGCCAAGGTGGCCGTCATCATGTACTTTTCCGCCCGGCTGTCCAAGCGGAACACGGAGAAGCCGCGCCGCCTCTCCCCCCGCAGCCCGCTCAGCGGTGTGGTGGGCTTTCTGGACCGCATCGGCTTTCTGGAACTGGTGCCCTATGGACTCATCCTGCTGCTGATTGTGGGCCTGATGATGCTGGAGCCCCACATGTCGGGCACAATCCTGATTCTGGCCGGCGCGGCGGCGGTGCTTTTTGCCGCCGGCATCAAGCTCTACTGGTTTGCCGGCGGCGGCGCGGCCCTGATGGGGCTGGTGGTGCTCATGATGAGCGGCTACCAGTCCACCCGCATCCTGGTGTGGCAGGATCCCTGGGCTTATCCCCGGGACGGCGGCTATCAGATTATCCAGTCCCTCTACGCCATCGGCTCCGGCGGACTGCTGGGCCTGGGCCTGGGCAAGAGCCGGCAGAAGTTCCTCTACCTGCCCGAGCCGGAGAACGACTTCATCTTCGCCATCGTGTGCGAGGAGCTGGGCCTGATCGGGGCCGGAATCGTCCTCATTCTCTTTGCCCTGCTGGTCATGCGGGGCTACTGGATTGCCATCCACGCCAGAGACCGCTTCGGCGCCCTTCTGGTGGTGGGTATCACCACCCTGACCGCAGTACAGGTGTTCCTGAACATCTCCGTGGTCACCAACCTGATCCCTACCACCGGCATCTCCCTGCCGTTTTTCAGTTACGGGGGTACGGCGCTGATGATCCAACTGGCGGAGATGGGCATCATCCTTTCCGTTTCCCGGCAGATCCCGGCGCCGAGACAGGAGTAAAAAGGTCCAGGGAGGACGCTGTTCCCCTGCGCGGCCAGGGACAGTGGTGTGCTCCGCAGGCGCATGTCCTGCTGCGCACATCCTCTGAATTTCTTTCACCCTATGGCGGGTGAAGCTTTTTGAGGCCGCAGGGGCGACCAGCGGCCGCCCTACATTACGAGGAGGAGAAAAAAGGAATGAGAGTCCTCTTTACCTGCGGGGGAACGGCGGGCCATGTCAATCCCGCCGTGGCCCTGGCCCAGATGTTCCAGACCCGCAACTCCGGCTGTGAGGTGCTGTTCGTGGGTGCCGACGGCGGCATGGAGACCCGGCTGGTGCCCAAGGAGGGGTACCCCATTGAGACGGTGACCATCACCAACTTCCGGCGGTCCCTCTCTCCGGCCTCCATCGGCCACAACGTCAGAACCCTGCTGAACATGAACAAGTCCAGGAAGCAGGCCAACGCCATCCTGGACCGCTTTCAGCCTGACCTGGTGGTGGGCACCGGCGGCTATGCCTCCTTCCCGGTGGTGAAGGCCGCCGCGAAGCGGGGGATTCCCACCGCCGTTCACGAGTCCAACGCCGTCCCCGGCCTGACCACCAAGACCCTGTCCAAGGTGGTGGATGGTGTCATGGTGGGCTTTGAGGAGAGCCGAAGCCACTACGACGACCCCGGAAAGGTGGTGGTCACCGGCACGCCGGTGCGTACCGACTTCTTCCGCTATACCCGGAAGGAGGCGCGGGCGGAGCTGGGCCTCACCGATGACCGGCCCCTGGTGCTCTCTGTGTGGGGCAGCCTGGGGGCGGAGGTGATGAACTGCCAGATGGCGGAGTGCATTGCCCTGGAGTGCCGGGACGGCGCCCCCTTCCACCACATCCACGGCGCGGGCCGGGACTACCGGGCGGTGCTGGACGCCCTCCAGGGCAGCGGCCTGGCGGACCACCCGGAGGTGGATGTGCGGGAGTATATCTACGACATGCCCCTGGTGATGGCAGCCGCTGATCTGGTGCTGTGCCGGGCGGGGGCGTCCACCATCGCGGAGATTGCCGCCATCGCCAAGCCGGCGGTGCTGGTGCCCTCCCCCAACGTGGTGGCCGACCACCAGACCAAGAATGCCAGGGTGCTGGCCAACGCCGGCGGCGCGGTACTGCTGCCGGAGGGGGAGTCCTCTGGAGAGAAGCTGTACGCGCTTATGACCGGGCTGCTCTCCGACGCCCCCCGGCGGGAGGCCATGAGCCGTGCCCTGCGGGACATGGCGGTGCCAGACGCGGCGGAACAAATCTACCAGACTCTGGTCCGTTTGATGGAAAAACGGGCCAACTGAACCAGCCGTCCTCCCTCCGCATAGGATAGCGTACCAAACGACTTGCGGAGGCTGGATCTATGAGTGCTTACATCATCGAGGGGGGACACCCCCTGGACGGCTCTGTGCGGATACACGGGGCAAAAAACAGCGTACTGCCCATTCTGGCGGCCTGCCTTCTGGCCCCGGGCGAGTGCGTCATCCACAACTGCCCGGAGCTGTCCGACGTGGCGGCCTCCCTGGACATCCTCCGGCACCTGGGCTGCCGGGCGGAGCGGCAGGGGGACGCCGTGGTGGTGGACGCCTCCGCCCCCACGGGCTGGGACGTGCCCGACGCGCTGATGCGGGAGATGCGCTCCTCCGTCATCTTCCTGGGGGCCATCCTGGGCCGCATGGGACGGGCCGAGCTGTGCGCCCCCGGCGGGTGTGAGCTGGGGCCCCGGCCCATCGACCTCCACCTGGGGGCCATCCGGGGCCTGGGTGGCCGCATCACCGAGGACGGCGGCGGCCTGCGGGCTGAGGGAGCCCTGCGGGGGGCGGACCTCGTGCTCTCCCTGCCCAGCGTGGGGGCCACGGAGAACGCCATGCTGGCGGCGGTGTGCGCCGCCGGCACCACCACCATCACCAACGCCGCCCGGGAGCCGGAGATCGTGGATCTCCAGGGCTTTCTGCGGGCTATAGGGGCGAAGGTGCACGGGGCGGGCAGCTCGGTGATCACGGTGGAGGGCGGCGTCCCCCTCCACGGCGGCAGCTATGCCGTCATGGGCGACCGCATCGTAGCGGCTACCTACCTGGCTGCGGCGGCCTCCGCCGGCGGCACGGTGGAAGTGACGGGGGTGGACTACCGCCACCTGTCCACAGTGAGCGCCGTGCTGCGGGAGGCGGGGTGCGACGTGCAGAGCGGGGCGGAGTCCATCCGCCTGCGCCGGGACGGCCCCCTCCAGGGGGTGCGGCCGGTGCGCACGGCCCCCTACCCCGGCTTCCCTACCGACGCCCAGGCGCCGCTCATGGCCGCCCTGACCCGGGGGAAGGGCTGCACCGTCTTTGTGGAGAACATTTTCGAGAGCCGCTACCGCCACGTGGATGAGCTCTCCCGCATGGGGGCGGACATCCGGGTGGAGGGCCGTGTGGCGGTGGTGTACGGCGTGCCGCGGCTCCACGGGGCCCAGGTGCGGGCCACGGATCTCCGGGGCGGAGCGGCGCTGGCGGTGGCCGCCCTGGGAGCGGAGGGACGCAGCGAGCTTACCGGTGTGCACCACATCGACCGGGGCTACCAGTCCCTGGAGGGAGATCTCCGCCGCCTGGGCGCAGAGATCCGGCGGATTTAAGGGTTTTCTTAGGATACGTTCACAAATCCGCAACCTTTCTGTGGGATACTGACAGAAACCAGAACAGACAGGAGAGCAGTTGGAATGGCGGCGAGAAGGAACAGACGGGGACGGCGGCGGAATCGGGGGCGCTTCAGCGCGCTCTATAAGCTGCTGTCCGTTCTGATCATCTTCGCCGCCATTTTGATGGGCTGTGTGGTATTCTTCCGGGTGAGCACCGTGGAGATCACGGGGGACTCCCCCTATACGGAGGAGGAGATCCGCCGGGTATCCGGCGTGGAGCAGGGGGACAACCTGTTTACCCTCAACAAATACCAGATCAGCAGCCGTATTTACACCCAGCTCCCCTATATCGGTACCGTGAATTTTGAGCGGAAATACCCCGATACCTTTGTCATCCACGTGACGGCCAGCGTTCCGGTGGCGTGGATTGAGAGCGGCGGCAGCCGCTGGCTGATGGACACCGACTGCAAGCTGCTGGAGAGCGGCGGAGCGTCCTTAACAGAGGGTAAAGCCCAGGTGCGGGGGCTGGAGGCAGTCAATCCCTCGGTGGGCAGCGTGCTGACCGTGCCGCCGGAGCAGCAGGACAAGCTGGACCAGCTCAAGGGCTTCCTGGCGGCCATACAGGCCCGGCAGATGACGGGCAGCCTCACCAGCTTCCTGGATCTCACCTCCAACAATGAAATCCGCTTCGGCTATGGGGCGAACCTGACCGTTCTGTTCCCAATGAACGGAGATTTTACGCAGAAGACCTATTATCTACAGCAGACCCTCTGGACCATGGATGAGAAGGGAATCCCGCGAACCGGCACGTTGGACTTGACCTACGACAACCAGGAGGGACATCTGCTGCCGAAGCGGTGGCTGCCGGAGGCATCCACTGCGCCGGAGCTCAGCCCGCCGCCCGCGGCGGAGGCCGGAACACAAGGAGAGAACGATGCCAATGAGAAGACAGATGCAGAATAAGGGGGAGCTCGCCGTCATGGTGGTATGCGTGGTGGTGGGCTTCCTGTTGGCGGCCCAACTGCGCAGCGTCAAGCTGGCGGGGGCGGCCGACGCCACCAACGCCAGCCGCCTGGAAACCCTTCAGAACCTCTACAACGAGGTGGTGGATCAGAAGGACGGCCTGGCTGACCAGGTGAAGCAGCTCCAGGGTGAGCTGGAGCTCTACCGGGAGCAGGCCGCCTCCGGCGAGGCGGGCAGCCAGGCCCTCAAGGCCGAGCTGGAGCAACTGGAGATCACCGCCGGACTCACCGATGTGGAGGGCCCCGGCGTCACCATCATCCTGGAGGACTCCAGTCAGGCTAACGTTACCGGAAACGAGGCCGACTACCTCATCCACGACAACGACCTGCTCTCCGTCATCAATGAGCTGCGTTCCGCCGGGGCGGAGGCCATCTCCCTCAACGGAGAGCGTATTCTGGCCACCAGCGAGGTGCGCTGCACTGGCGCGGTGGTAACGGTGAACGGGCGGCGGTACGCCGCGCCCTACGTGGTCTTTGCCATCGGCGATCCGGACACCCTCTACAGTGCGCTGACCATGCGCAACGGCGTGGTGGACGTGCTCAGCCAGTGGGGCATCACCGTGAAGGTCACTGCCAGCGACCAGCTGCTCATTCCGAAATACAACGGCACCGTGGAGTACCAGTACGCCAAGCCCATCCCGGCGGATGAGGGCGGAGAGGAGGCGGTGGGCTGATGCTGGAACTGATCGGACTGGTGGCCGGCCTGCTCATCGGCGCCTTTTTCCCCTGGACCATCCCAGCCCAGTGGTCCCTCTATGTGGCCGCAGGGCTGCTGGCCGCCCTGGACTCCGCTTTGGGCGGCTTCCGGGCCCGGGTTAAGGGGGAGTTCAAACTGGGGGTGTTCCTCTCCGGCACCATCGGAAACGCGGCTATCGCGGTGTTCCTCACCTGGCTGGGCCAGAAGCTGGGACTGCCCCTCTACCTGGCCGCCGTGCTGGTGTTCGGCACCCGGATGTTCCAAAACTTTGCGGAAATCCGGCGGGAGCTATTGACCTCCAAGCAAAAGAGAGCTAAAATAAGTCAAGATATAGTTAGAGACGGGGAGGACGGCACAAAATAAGTCCTTTTTCGGCCTTACCCGCGCAGTTACAACGAATTCGGTTCACATAGGAGGAGCAGTTATGGCGTTTGGACTGGATACCGGTCCCGATAATGTCGTTACCATCAAGGTCATCGGCGTCGGCGGCGGCGGCAACAACGTAGTCAACCGGATGGTGAAATCCGGCACCAAGGGTGTGGATTTTATCGCGGTCAACACGGACAAGCAGGCGCTTGCCATTTCCAGCGCGACGTTTAAGATTCAGATCGGTGAGAAGCTCACCGGCGGGCAGGGCGCGGGCAGCGACCCCGAAGTGGGGCGCAAGTCCGCTGAGGAGAGCCGTTCCGCTGTGTCCAAGGCCCTGGAGGACGCGGACATGGTGTTCATCACCGCCGGTATGGGCGGCGGCACCGGTACCGGCGCGGCCCCCATCGTGGCCGACATCGCCAAGGAGATGGGCATCCTCACCGTTGGCGTGGTCACCAAGCCCTTTAACTTCGAGGGACGCCGCCGTATGATGCAGGCCGAGAAGGGCATCGAGGAACTCCGAACCCGGGTGGACTCCCTGGTGATCATCCCCAATGAGCGGCTGAAGTTTGCCACCGATCAGAAGATCACCTTTGCCAATGCTTTCGAGATCGCCGACGACGTGCTCCGCCAGGCGGTGCAGTCTATCTCCGATCTGATCAAGAATACCGGCTTCATCAATCTGGACTTTGCAGACGTCACCGCCGTCATGCAGAACGCAGGCATGGCCCACATGGGCGTTGGCCGCGCCGGCGGCAAGAACAAGGCCGAGGATGCCGCCAAGATGGCCATCTCCAGCCCCCTGCTGGAGACCTCCATCAACGGCGCCAAGGGCGTGCTGGTCAACGTCACCGGCTCCATGGACATCGGTCTGGAGGAAGTGGAGATCGCGGCCAACCTGGTGCAGCAGGCCGCCCACCCCGACGCACTTATTATCTTCGGCGCCGCTTTCGACGACACTCTGGAGGACGAGATCCGCGTCACCGTCATCGCCACCGGCTTTGAGGAGGCGGAGGGGGCTATGCCCAACAAGCCCTTCAGCGCCGCTGCGGAGAAGAAGGCCGAGGCCCAGCCTCAGGCTCCGGCGGCCCCCGCCGCCCCTGCGGAGGAGGATCCCTTCGAGGACATCTTCAAGATTTTTAACCGGGGCAAGTAAACATTTATTACAAAAGCGGCCCGGGCCATGTGGCCCAGGCCGCTTTTCCCCCTTTTCAAGGGGAGAAAGCTGTGATACCATAGAGCTGAATACCGAAAGGAGGATTCCCATGCTGTTTGTCTGTTACCCCAAGTGCACCACCTGCCAGAAGGCCAGGGCGTGGCTGGAGGCCAGGGGCCTGCCCGCCGAGGTGCGGGACATCAAGACCCAGAACCCCACCGAGGCGGAGCTGCGCCGCTGGCACGCCCTCAGCGGCCTGCCCCTCAAGCGTTTTTTCAACACCAGCGGCCTGCAGTACAAGGCCCTGGCCCTGAAGGACAAGCTGCCCGGCATGAGCGAGGATGAGCAGTTCGCCCTGCTGGCCACCGACGGTATGCTGGTCAAACGCCCCATTCTGGTAGGGGAGGACTTCGTGCTGGTGGGCTTCCGAGAGGCCGAGTGGGCGGCCCGGCTGGGCTGAGACCCTAGGCGGGCAGGCGGCGCTCCAGCCAGGAGAGCACGTCCCGGTACACCTCGTCCCGGTTGGCCTCGTTGAGCATCTCGTGCCGCCCCTCCGGGTAGAGCCGGACGGTGAGATCCTTTACCCCGGCATCCCGAAACCAGCCGGCCACCTTTTTGACCCCCGCGCCGTTGGCCCCCACCGGGTCCCGGTCCCCGGCGAAGAAGTACACCGGCGTGTCCGGGTCCATGCGGGCCAGATTGGCTGGCTTGGCCAGGAGCTGGAGGCCCACCATCATGTCGTGGTACATGCCCACGGTGGGAAGGAAGCGGCACAGGGGATCGGCCCGGTAGGCGTCCACCACCACCGTGTCCCGGGAGATCCAGTCCGCCGAGGTGCGGACGGGCTTAAACTGGCCGTTGTACCGCCCCACAGAGAGGGCGTCCAGCAGGGGGCTGTGGGCCCTGGGCCCCTTGAGGCGGATGAGCAGGGCGGACAGCGCCCGCCCCGCGGCTACAGTGGCAGGGGGCTCCTGCCCGGTGCCGGAGAGGATGGCCCCGTCCACCGTGCCCGGCCAGAACATAAGGTAGCCCCGCACCACAAAGGAGCCCATGGAGTGGCCCAGCAGGAAGCAGGGCAGACCGGGGTACTCCGCCCCAACCCGCTCCCGCAGGGCGCGGACGTCCTTCACCACGTGCTTCCAGCCGTCCCGGTCGGCGAACCAGCCGAACTCCAAGGGGTTCCGCGCCGTGCGGCCGTGGCCCAGGTGGTCGTGGCCCACGACGGCGAAGCCGTGCTCCGCCAGGAAGCGGGCGAAGGAGTCATACCGGCCGATGTGTTCCGAGATGCCGTGGACCAGCTGCACCACCCCCCGGGGCGGCCCCTCCGGCCGCCACCAGGCGGCGGCAACTGTGTGGACCCCATCGCTGGAGGGAAAGGTAAATTCTTGTTTGATCACCATGGAAACCCGGCTCCTTTTGTGATAGAATAGCAACAATATCAGTCTAGCCTAAGGCCCGGCGCCCGTCAATAGAAAGGAAGAGCATTATGACCGCCATTGACCGCTTTTTGCGCTACGTGACATATGATACCCAGTCCGACGAGCACAGCGACGCCATGCCAAGCAGAAGGTGCTGGGCGCAGCCCTGGCCGAGGAGCTGGCCCAGATGGGGCTGCACAACGCCCACATGGACGAGTACGGCTATGTGTACGCCTGGCTGCCCGCCACCGCCGGGTGCGAGGGAATCCCGTGCGTGGGCCTTATCGCCCACATGGACACCTCCCCAGACGCGCCGGGGGCGGGGGTGAAGCCCCGCGTTGTCCGCTACGAGGGGGGCGACCTGGTGCTCAACGAGGAGAAGGGCATCGTCATGAGGGCCGCCGAGTTTGAGAGCCTGGCCAAATACAAGGGTCAGGAGCTGATCGTCACCGACGGCACCACCCTGCTGGGGGCGGACGACAAGGCGGGTGTGGCGGAGATTATGTCCGCCGTGGAGTACTTGCTCCAGCACCCGGAGCTCCCCCACGGCCGCATTGCCGTGGGCTTCACCCCGGATGAGGAGGTTGGGCAGGGTGCCGACCATTTCGACGTGGAGGGCTTCGGCGCGGCGGTGGCCTACACTGTGGATGGCGGCGAGCTGGGCGAGCTGGAGTACGAGAACTTCAACGCGGCCAACGCGGGCGTGTACTTCCACGGGGTGAACATCCACCCAGGCTCGGCCAAGAACAAGATGAAGAACGCAATCCTGATCGCTTTGGAGTTCGCGGGGATGCTGCCCCCGGCGGAGACCCCCGCCCACACCGAGGGGTATGAGGGCTTCTACCACCTCCACGACATGAAGGGCAGCGAGACGGAGGCGGAGCTGCACTACATCCTCCGCGACCATGACCGGGCCAGGTTCGAGGCCCGCAAGGAGTACCTGGGCCGGGCGGCGGACTACCTCAACGCCAAGTACGGCGCAGGCACGGTGGAGCTCGTCCTCAGGGACTCCTACTACAACATGCGGGAGCAGATTGAACCCCACATGTACCTGATCCTCCGGGCGCGGGCCGCCATGGAGGCCGCCGGGGTAACGCCGGTGGAGGTGCCCATCCGGGGCGGCACCGACGGGGCGCGGCTGAGCTACATGGGCCTGCCCTGCCCCAACCTGTGTACCGGCGGGGTGAACTTCCACGGGGTGCATGAGTATATCCCGGCCCAGGCCCTCACCAAAATGACCGAGGTGCTGGTCAATTTGCTGACGCGGCAGTAAATCTACCAAAAGGCGCCCCCTCTCAGAGGGGGCGCCTTTTGGTAGATTACAGCAGGGTCTGGAAGAACTGGAGGAGCAGCTTGGCTCCGTAGAAGATGATGATCAGTCCGCAGACCACGTTGATGACCCGCAGGATCTTGTCGTTGAACTTGGCGGAGAAGAAGGAGATCAGGATGGTGATGCCCAGAAACCACAGGCAGGAGGCGGAGGCGGAGCCCAGCATGAGCTGGGAGGCCACCGCGCCCGGGTTGCCGGCCCGGAAGCTGCCGAACAGCATAGTGCCGTCAATCAGGGCCTGGGGATTGATCCAGGTGACCACAAAGGCCTTGGCGGCCAGCCTGGGCAGGGGGATGCTCACGTCCACGTCCCGGTCCAGGGTGGGCTTATCCCGCAGCAGGCCGATGCCGATCCACACCACGATGCAGCCGCCCACGATCAGAATCAGGCGCTGCAGCCAGTCGAAGCGCTCCACCAGCGCGCCGATGCCGAAGAAGCAGGCCAGCGCCAGGCTGATGTCGAAGGCGATCACGATCAGGGCGGTGAGCAGGGCCCGCCGCCGGGGCTGGGTCAGGGCGGAGTTGATGACGAACAGGTTCTGCATCCCGATGGGGGCGACATAGGCCAGACCGATGGTCAGGCCCTGGAGATAGGTCGGCATGGGGGCTTCCTCCTAAAAAAGACTTTCCTTTTCTTTCTTTACCTGGTATTATATTAGCACCTATGGCCCGCTGTGGCAAGAGCGCAGAATTTCCGTACCAGGTAAGGAGGAACTGACCTTATGCTCATGGAACACGAAAACTGCCCCTGCATGGAGACCTGCCCGCTGAACCGGGCCATGGCCCTCATCGGGGGGAAGTGGAAGATGCAGATTCTCTGTTCCCTCTACAACAACGGCCCCACCCGCTACAACCAGTTGAAAAAGGCCCTGGACGGGGTGTCCAACACAGTGCTGGCCAACGCCCTGCGGGAGCTGGAGGGGGACGGGCTGGTCCACCGGCAGGAGTACCTGGAGGTCCCTGTCCGGGTAGAGTACGCCATCACCGAGCCGTGCCGCCAGCTCATCCCCATTTTGGACGCGCTGGGCGATTGGAGCATGGCCCTCTAGGCGCAAAAAGGCCGCAGGCGGAGCCTGCGGCCAGACAGATAGGGTCAGTGGGTGAGGCGGAACCAGAGCCGGTTCCAGAAGGTGTCCTTCACATAGCCCTTGGAGACGCGGAAGTTCCACTCCGCGTCGCGGGCCCGTTTGCGGCAATCCTGCTCGTCCCCGTCTGGGGCGGTCGTAGTGGGGGAGCGTCGAGCTGAGCCGCCCCTCGAGATTGTCGAAGAAGAAATCCATAAAAGGCTCCTTTCCGGCGGATCAGTCCCGGTGGGTGAGACGGAAGCGGAGATGGTTCCAGAAGGTGTCCTTCACGTAGCCCTTGGAGACGCGGAAGTTCCACTCGGCCTCCCGGGCTTTGCGGCGGCAGGCGCGCTCGTCCAGGGTCATATCGTGGGGAGGCGGGAGCTCCGCGTTGAGCTTGGCCTGTAGATAAGAGGCGGGAAACGAGAGGTTCATGAGAAACTCCTTTCCAGACAGAGGCCCTTTTACCGTCTCCAATCTATCATACGCCCCGGGGAAAGTCAAGGAGCCGGATCCAGGCAGAAATGCGGAAAAACGCCGGGTTTCGGCGGTTAGGAGAAGATCGTATGGCGAAAACACTGGTTTTGGCGGAAAAGCCCTCGGTAGCTCGGGAATTGGCCCGGGTGCTGGGCTGCAAACAGTCCGGAGAGGGGTATCTGGAGGGGGAGAAGTACATCGTCACCTGGGCCCTGGGGCACCTGGTGGAGCTGGCGCCCCCGGAGGACTACGACAAGGCGTGGGCCAAGTGGGATATGCTCACCCTGCCCATGCTGCCCGAGCGGATGAAGACGGTGGTGATCCCCCAGTCCGGCCGGCAGTTCCGGGCCGTCCAGGCCCAGCTTCGCCGGGGGGACGTGGGCGAGCTGGTCATCGCCACCGACGCGGGCCGGGAGGGGGAGCTGGTGGCCCGGTGGATTCTGGAGAAGGCCGGGTGGAAGGGGCCGGCCAGGCGGCTGTGGATCTCCTCCCAGACCGACAAGGCCATCCGGGAGGGCTTCACCCACCTGCGGCCCGCGGCGGAGTACGACAACCTGTTCCGCTCCGCCCGCGCCCGCAGCGAGGCCGACTGGCTGGTGGGCCTCAACGTCACCCGGGCCCTGACGTGCAGGCACAACGCCCAGCTCTCCGCCGGGCGGGTGCAGACCCCCACCCTGGCCCTCATTGTGGAGCGGGAGGAGGCCATCCGCCGCTTCGTCCCCCAGGAGTTCTGGACGGTCACCGCGAAGCTGCCCGGCTTCACCGCCACCTGGCGGGATCCGAACGGCCAGGCGCGGCTCTTTGACCGGGAGCGGGCGGAGGCGCTGGCCGCCCGGCTGGCGGGGAAGGAGGGGATGGTGACCCGCCTCAAGCGCACCCGCAGGCAGGCCCCGCCCCCGGCGGCCTACGACCTCACCGAGCTCCAGCGGGACGCCAACAAGAAGTACGCCTACTCCGCCAAGGAGACCCTGGCCATCCTCCAGAACCTCTATGAGATCCATAAGGTGGTCACCTACCCCCGCACCGACTCCCGCTACATCCCCGACGACGTGGTTCCTACCCTGCCGGAGCGGCTGCGCAGCGTGATGGTGGAGGACTACAAGCCCCTGGCGGCGGAGCTGCTGCGCAGCCGTCCCCTCCAGACCAAATATCTGGTCAACGCCGCCAAGGTCACCGACCACCACGCCCTCCTCCCCACCGAGGAGCCGGTGGAGCTGTGGCGGCTCACCGGGCCGGAGCGCAACATCTATGATCTGATCGTCCGCCGCTTCCTGGCCGTGCTGCTGCCCCCCTTCGAGTACGAGGAGGTGGCCCTCACCCTGGAGGTGGAGGGGGAAACCCTCCACGCCAGAGGGAAGGCGGTGCTCTCCCCCGGCTGGCGGGCGGCCTACGACCGCACCTTTGCCCCGGAGGAGGAGGACGAGGAGGGGGACGAGAAGGAGCAGAGCCTCCCCACCCTGGCGGAGGGGGAGCGCCTGACCGTCCAGTCCGCCCGGGCCAACCTGGGCAGGACCGCGCCCCCCAAGCGGTACACCGAGGCCACCCTCCTCACCGCCATGGAGCACCCGGCCGCCCAGGTGGCCGACCGGGAGCAGGGCCGGATTTTGGAGGAGACCGGCGGCCTGGGTACCCCCGCCACCCGGGCGGACATCATCGAGAAGCTGTTTTCCGCCTTCTATGTGGAGCGGCGGGGGAAAGGAGCTGGTACCCACCTCCAAGGGCGTCCAAGTGGTGGGCCTAGCCCCGGAGGAGCTGCGCAGTGCCACCCTCACCGCCCAGTGGGAGCGCCGCCTGGGGGAGATCGCCCAGGGGCGGGAGCAGGAGGGGGCCTTCGTGGACGAGATGCGGCAGTTTGCCGCCCGGCTGGTGGCCCAGGTGAAGGCCAGCGACGCGGCCTACCGCCACGACAACCAGACCCGCACCCCCTGCCCCGACTGCGGCAAGTACCTGCTGCGGGTCAAGACCAAGCGGGGGGAGATGCTGGTGTGCCCCGACCGGGAGTGCGGCTACCGCCGCAGCGTCAAGCAGACCACCAACGCCCGCTGCCCCAACTGCCACAAGAGGATGGAGCTGCGGGGCGAGGGGGAGAAGCAGCTGTTCGCCTGCGTGTGCGGCTACCGGGAGAAGCTGTCCGACTTCAAGAAGCGGCGGGCCCAGAAGTCTGCGGGCAAGGGAGGACGTGCGCCGCTACCTGGCCCAGCAGGAGCAGCGGGAGGAGAAGGGCTCCTCCGCCCTGGCCGAGCAGTTGGCCAAATGGATGGCGCAGCAGAAGGGAGATTGAAGCATGAGCTGGTTTTCGATCCAGGAGCTGGAGTACCTGCTGCGCATTATTCTGGCAGCGGTGTGCGGCGGGGCCATCGGCTTCGAGCGGGAGCGGCGCTCCAAGAGCGCGGGCATCCGCACTCACATCATTGTGGCCCTATCCGCCGCGCTGATGATGGTGGTGTCCAAGTACGGCTTTTTTGATGTCATCGGCCTGGGGGGAATCTCTCTGGACGCCTCGCGGGTGGCGGCGGGGGTGGTGACCGCCATCGGCTTTTTGGGCGTGGGGGTCATCTTTACCCACGGGCGGACGGTCAGCGGCGTCACCACCGCCGCAGGCCTGTGGGCCACTGTTGGGGTGGGCATCGCCGTGGGGGCTGGGCTATACGTCACCGGCGGCGTGGCCACGGTGCTGATCGTCCTCTTCCAGGTAATTCTCCACCGCTCATCCCCCCTGGTCAAGACCCAGCGTACGGGCACCGTCGTCCTGGAACTGAGCGAGGCGGAGAGCGATCCGGCGGAGGTGCGCCGCCTGCTGGAGGAGCGGGTGTCCGCCGTGGAGGGGGTGCGGGTGACCCGCCTGGCAGACGGGAGGGCAGAGGTGAAGTGCGATGTGCTCTTCCCCGCCGGGTACACCGCCGAGGACATCCTGCGGACATTGAAGGGCATGCCCGCCATCCGTTCGGTGGAGATGCACCATCCGGGCTGACACAAGAGCGAAAGAGAGGCAGAATGTATGGAAGCGATTATCAGCGGAATCAACTGGCTGGATGACTTCATCTGGGGCATGCCTATGATCGTGCTGCTGCTGGGCACCCATCTGTTTATGACAGTGCGCACAGGCTTCATTCAGCGCAAGACCTTTACCGGTATCCGTCTGTCCGTGCGCAAGGACCCAGACGCCCCCGGCGACGTGAGCCAGTTCCAGGCCCTCACCACCGCCCTGGCGTCCACCATCGGCACGGGCAACATCATCGGCGTGGGTACCGCCATCTTCCTGGGCGGCCCTGGTGCGGTGTTCTGGTGCTGGCTTGCCGGCGTGTTCGGAATCGCCACCAAGTACGCCGAGTCCCTTATCGCCGTAAAGTACCGGGTCCGCACCCCCGACGGGAGGATGCAGGGCGGCGCCATGTACGCCCTGGAGCGGGGACTGAACCTGAAGTGGCTGGGGGTGCTCTTCGCCGCCCTGGCTGCCCTGGCCTCCTTCGGCATCGGCTGCGGTACCCAGATCAACGCAATCGCCGAGGTCATTGAGAACAACATACCCGTGGGTATTCCGCCCATCGCGATCGGCGTCGTGGGCGGCCTTCTCACCGGCGTGGTCATCATCGGCGGTATCCAGTCCATCGCCAGCGTGTGCGAGAAGCTGGTGCCCTTTATGGCGGCTTTCTACGTGCTGGGGTGTATCATCATTCTGGCGATCAACTGGGACTTCCTGGCCCCCGCCGTGTCCACCATTCTCCGGCTGGCTTTCACCCCCGGCGCGGCGGCGGGCGGACTGGTAGGGCAGGGGCTCATGGCAGCCATGCGCTTCGGCGTGGCACGGGGGCTGTTCTCCAATGAGTCGGGCATGGGCTCCGCCCCACTGGTGGCCTCCGCCGCACAGACCCGTAACCCGGTGCGGCAGGCTCTGGTATCTGCCACCGGCACCTTCTGGGACACTGTGGTGGTGTGCCTTATGACCGGTCTGGTGCTGGTCACTACCATCATGAAGAACCCCGCCATCGACATGGCACAGATATCCGACGGCGGCCAACTCACTACCCTGGCCTTTGCACAGATCCCCGTACTCGGGCCTGTAATCCTGGTAGTGGGCATCATCACTTTCGCCTGGTCCACCATCCTGGGCTGGTCCTACTACGGCGAGCGGTGCGCCCAGTACCTATGGGGCAAGAGGGCCCTGCTGCCCTATAAGCTGGTATTCGTCGCCGTGGTGGTGGTTGGCCCGGTGTTGGCCCTGGATCTGGTGTGGACCATCGCTGATATCCTTAACGCCCTCATGGCCATCCCAAACCTGGTCGCCGTCCTGCTGCTGAGCGGGGTGGTTGCCCGGGAGACCAGGCACTATTTGGGGAATCTGGACGAGGTAGACCAGACTGAAATTCCACGCGTAGACAAATGAGAAGTCAAAACTTCTTCACATTTTTAAACCATGGGTGTATGCTTCCTAATGTAAAAATTATTTGACATGTGGAGGTATACATTTATGAAAGGAATCCGTAAGATGGATGAGATGGAGCTGCAGATCACCCTGCGCGCCAGCCGTGCCGCCTGGTTCTTCCTGGTGCTGGCCCTGGTGGTCTGGTCGGTGTGGGAGGCATTTCACGGAGGGGACACTACCCTGCCCGCTTTCCTGCTGGGGGTTCAGGCAATGATTTTTTGCCTGGTGCAGTGGATCGGCCGGGCCAGAGTGGGGGACGACCGGGTAAAGCGGGAATTTGTACTGTGGGTTATTCTCACTGTGGCCCTGGTGGCATTTTCATTGCTGCTGGTGCTGGGCGGATGAAGAACCGGGTCAAGGAGCTGCGCAAGGCCCGCGGCCTGCGGCAGGAGGACGTAGCCGCCCTGCTGGGGGTGAGCCGCCAGACCGTCAACGCCGTCGAAAACGACAAGTACGGCCCCACCCTGTCCTTGGGTATGAAGCTGGCCCGCCTGCTGGAGACTCCGGTGGAAGAGCTGTTTACCCTAGATGGCTGAGAACGCCCCCCGAACCGATTCGGTTCGGGGGGCGTTCCCGCGCCGTAACCATTTGAGAGGAATTTGTAACGTTTTTTAGAAGAATTATGTCAACAAAAGTGGTACACTGTATCCACCTGACCGACATGAGGTGTATCAAATGCGGATAAACAACACAGCGGCCTTCGCTCTGGCCGGAGTGATCGCCCTCACCCTGGCGGGCTGCGGGGAAACCCCTCCTCCACCCACCCCTTCGGAGCCGCCGGAGGCGACAGGCACTCCGCAACCGGCTGTGGAGCATGGCTTCACCTTCGCAGAACTGAGACAGTATGAGTTTGTGTTTGCCAGCGGCGCGGGGAGCTGGGGCACGGTGCTGTATGTGAGGCCGGACGGCAGCTTTTCCGGAACCTTCAGCGATACGACCTGGGAGGAGTACGGGGGCAGCACACGCGCCGTCCTCCTCTGCTCCGAGTTCACCGGCCAGTTCACCGAGCCGGTGCGGGTGAACGACTATACCTATTCCGTGCGCATCGCCCGCATCGACTATGAGCGGGCGGTGGGCGAGGAGGCATTCGCCGACGGCTTCCACTATTACTATACCGAGCCCAGGGGACTGGAGGACACGGAGGAGCTTTTGATCTACCTGCCCGGCGCGCCCCTGGGCGAGCTGCCCCAGGAGTTCCGGGGCTGGGTGGACCACGGCGATCAGGGGGAGGCGCTGCTCTCTTATGCCCTCAACAACGAGGCGCACCAGCAGGGATTTTTCAGCCGGAATCTGGTACGGGAGATCATTTACAGCCTGATCAGCGCCCGGGATGAGTCGGGCGAGCTGGAACAACAGCTCCAGGACGCCACACTCTCTCAGGAGGAGCGGGAGACAAAGGCGGAGGAGCTGTACCAGGTGTGGGACAATGAGCTCAATGAGGTGTGGGACGCGCTGAACCGGCTTCTGTCCCCGGAGGATATGGAGGCCCTGACGGCGGAGGAGCTGGAGTGGATCGCCTGGAAGGAGGAGCAGGCCGCCCTGGCCGGGGCGGGGATGGACGGCACCCTGCGGGCGGCGGAGCTGACCCGGGAGCGTGTGGGTGTGCTGGAGGAATACCTGGGAACGCTGTAGCGTCAGCATACGAGTCGATAGAAGGTGAACAAAATGGGAAAAAATAGAATGGTTTTCTGCGCGCTGGCGGGTGCGCTGGCGCTGACCCTGGCGGGCTGCGGGGAGACGGACTCCGTGCCTCCCGCCGCCAGCCCCACCCCCACGTTCTCTCCCGTCCCGGCGGAGACGCAACCCGCGGCGGAATTCTCCTTCGCCGATCTGCGGCGGCTCCAGTTCCGCTTCTCCAGCGGCGCGGGGGCCTGGTCTACCCTGCTGGCCGTCCGGCCGGACGGCAGCTTTTATGGCGAGTACCACGACACCGACATGGGGGGTGGAGAGCCGGACATCCGTGCGGTGCAGTGGAACTGCAAATTTACCGGCCGGTTTGCCCAGCCGGTGCAGGTGAACGACTACACCTACTCCATGGGCATCGCTGAGATCAGCTATGAGAAAGAGGCGGGCACCGAAGAGGTGATTGATGGTATCCAGTACTACTATACCGCCCCCTACGGCCTGGAGGATGCGGAGGAGATTCTGGTCTATCTGCCTGGCGCGCCCCTGGGCGAGCTGCCCCAGGAGTTCCGGGGCTGGGTGGGGTACTACGAGAACACCAGGGATAAGTTGCCCTTCTACGCCCTGAACAACGAGTCACACCAGCAGGGCTTTGGGAGCTATGACTGGGTGGAGCGCGTCCGAACCGACGTGGAGTGGGCGGAGGAGACGGCGGCGGAATACGAAACGAAGATCCTGGAGGACACCTCCCTGAGCCAGGGGGAGCTCAACGAGTTATCGGCGCAGATGTTCGACCTGTGGGACATCCAGCTCAACGAGGTATGGGCCGTCTTGCGGCAGACGCTGCCTCAGGCGGACATGGAGGCCCTGACGGCGGAGGAGCTGGAGTGGATCGCCTGGAAGGAGGAGCAGCTCGCCCGGACGGGCGAGGAGGCGGGCGGCGGCTCTCTGGCGATTATGCTCCAGGCCCAGCGGGCGGCGGAGCTGACCCGGGAGCGGGTCTATGTGCTGCTGGAATATCTTGCATGACAAAGCACGGGTGGGCGCGGCAGTTTGCCGTGCCCACCCGCGTTTTTTGCTATACCGGCGAATGGTACTGGGCCGCGTACTCCGGGTAGAGGGCGGTCAGCTCCGCCGAAATGGCCTGGTACTCCTCCGGCGCGATGTCCCGCGTCCGCTCGTAGACGTACACCGTCACCCCGTCCTGGAGGGGGAAGGAAACGTCCAGCCGCCGGTAGGCGGTGCCGATGCCGGTGCCCTCCAGCACCGGCTGGGCCAGGACGGTGACCAGGTGCTGGTTTTGCTCCCCCAGGTGGTACTGAATGGGGTCGGCCACGATGAGGTAGTCGCACTCCAGGGCGGCCCAGGAGAAGCCGTCCCGCTTGTCCACCGTGGCGAAGGTGGCGACGGCGGTTTTGGGGCCCTCCGGCTGGGGAATGCCCGCCGAACGGAGGGTGTTGTCAAGGATGCTGGAGTTGAAGACGAAGGAGGAGGCGATCACCGCCGCTGTCTTTGGCTCCTGGGCGGACAGTCCATCCACATACACCCGCAGGGCCACCAACTGGGCCAGATCGCTCCGCTGGGGCGGGGCGTAGGTGAAGGTGGGCAGGGGGGCCAGGGAGCCGATCTCCTGGGGGCTGGCGGGCTGGGGCCGGGGGAGGAGGGAGCTGCCCAGCATGCACAGGGCCAGAACCCAGGCCCCCGCCCGGACGGGTCTGCGGGCGGGCAGGGCCTCCAGCCCCAGGGCCAGGGCGGCGCACAGGGCGGGCAGATAGAGCAGCAGGTGCTGCTGCCCGTGGGACTGCACACGGGTGAACAGGAGCAGGCACAGCACCGGCTGCGCCAAGGTGAGCAGGGCCGTGTACCGGGCGGCAGGCCGCCGGAGGAGGCACCACACCACGCACACAAGGGCGGCGGCCATGAGCACCCAGCCGAAGTAGCGGCACAGCATCACCGCGTCCACCCACCGGCCCTGGTCGTAGGCCGAGTAGGTGTCAAAGTAGTTGGAGCGCAGTACCTGTTCAACCAGGAAGCTCTGCCCGAAGAACAGGGAGCACACCACGCCGGAGGCGGCCATGGCGGCAAAGGACTTCCACTGACTGCGGCGCACCGCCAGGGCGGCCAGGGATGCCAGCCCGAAGGACACGGTAAAGAAGAAGAAGTACCGCCGCAGCAGGAACACCAGGGTGAGCAGGGCCCCGGTGAGGATGCCGCGGGCCGACTGAGGGCGCTCTTGGTCGGTGTAGATCACAAAGGCCCAGATGCCGACCCCCGCCGCCGCCACGTCCACAAAGCCGGTGAGTCCGGTGTAGAGCAGCATGGGGGTGGCGCAGGCCAGCAGCACGCCGCCCCGGCGCACGCGCCGGGCCAGGGCCGCCATGCCCGCCAGGGCGGGCAGGACGTAGAGGTTGGCAATGGCGAAGAGGTAGACGTACCGCCCGGTACCCAGCACCCGCATCACCAGGGAGATGGGCCAGGAGAGCAGGTAGTTGTACTCCTGGGTGATGACACTCTGAAGCACCAGCCGCACCTGGGCCAGATCCAGGCTCTGACCCGCCAGCATGGTGCTGGAGCTCCAATAGATGTTGCTATCCCAGTAGTAGACCGTGGCGGAGCCCGCGGCGTAGAGGGCGGTGAGAACATTCACCGCCAGGGCCAGCAGCAGCAGGGCTCTCCCGCGGGGCAGCTCCAGGCGGCCGAACCGCCGGGCGGCGGTGGCCAGGGCCAGCACGACGCCCGCCAGTACCAGCCCGCTGCCCAGGGCGCAGACCAGCCGGAAGGGGAGACGCCCGATAGCCATATCCCCCGCGGAGAAGAGGCCGTAGCTGGTGTCCAGCAAAGCCCCAAGGAAAAAGGCCGCCCCAGCCAGCAGGGCGGTCCTCCAGGTGGGGCCGAACGGGAGCAGCAGGCGGGGGACCAGCCGGAGCCGCCACGCCGCTCCCACCACCAGGGCGGCCAGCGCCGCGGCGGCGGCCAGAATGGCCGGGCCGGGCACGCGGCCGTACAACACGGCCCAAAGACGCACCAGAGCCAGGCCGGACAGGCAGCCCCACGCCGCCAGTCCGGCCAGTCCCTGGAGCAGGGTGCGCGGCTTCATACTCAGCCGGGAGGCCAGGTCATGTCCCGGCCCGCCAGCACGTGGAAGTGCAGGTGGTGAACGGACTGGCCGGCCTGCTCGCCGCAGTTGGAGACCACCCGGAAGTCGGTGACGCCCAAGTCCTTCGTCACCTGTGCAATGACCTCAAAGGCGTGGGCCACTACGGCGGAATTTTCCGGGGAGATCTCCCCGCAGGAGCCGATGTGGGCCTTGGGGATGACCAGGAAATGGGTGGGCGCCTGGGGGTCGATGTCGTAAAAGGCGTACACCAGCTCGTCCTCGTAAACCTTGTTGGAGGGGATCTCCCCCGCCGCGATTTTGCAGAACAGACAATCGCTCATGCTATATCCTCCTTTTCTGCGGATTTGACTCTAGTATAGCACACAGGGAGCGGAATGTCATTCCTTTGAGGCGGAAAAAATCGGGGGCCGCGGATGCTTCCGCGACCCCCGTTCGTGCGCTCAACAGGAGACAAATTGATTCCGCTCCGGGCTGTACCGGCAGTCGATGGCGGCCAGCCGCCGGCTGACCTCGCCCCCGTCGATCTGGAGGTCGTCGCACAGAGCGTCCAGTGTGGGGTAAAAGTCCCGCAGCTTGGTATTGAGGTAACTGAGCAGAATCATAGGGTCCTGGGGAAGCATAGGTGTAACTCTCCTTTGGGTAAAAATGTGTTCGTTTGATTCTATGCGGCAAATGCGATAAGTGCCTCTGCTGCACACGTTTATCTGTGGGGCGGCAAGCATCTGCGCCATGCCGTAGGGACGGGTGCCCACACCTGCCCGTCGGCGGCTTACAGCCCCAGCTTCTCGGCAACCAGGTCGTCCACCTTGGCCAGCGCGTCACGCCCCACACGACCATGTCGTGCGGGGGACCCCGCATTATAATCTGCTCAGGGCGAATAAATCGCCCTGGCATCAAGATTTTGCCTGCGGCAAAACGCTTGAGACGCCGCAGCTGCGGCGGAGCTGGACGACGCGCCTTCTACCGAAGCGGGTGCTTTTGTTACAGCCCCAGCTTCTCGGCGACCAGGTCGTCTACTTTAGCCAGCGCGTCGTCCAGCTTGAGCAGGTCATTTCCTCCGCCCATGGCGCTGTCCGGCTTGCCGCCGCCCTTGCCGCCGCAGATGGTGGTGACATTTTTGATGATGTCACCAGCCTTGACGCCCTTGGACACAGCCTCCTTGCCGCAGACGGCCAGGAAGGTGATCTTGCCGTCGTTGACGGCGGACAGGACGGCCACCACATTGGGCTGCTTGTCCCGCAGCATGTCGCCCATCTGGCGCAGCTTGGCCGCATCGGCGTTGGGCAGGGTGGCGGTGAGCACCTTCAGCTCGCCCAGATCGTGGCCGCCCATGAGGAAGCGCTCGGTCTCGCCGGCGGCCTCCCTGGCCTGGAACTTCTCGACGGTGTGGCGCATCTCCCGCAGCTCGGCCATGTTCTGCTCGGCCTTCTCGCGCAGCTCGGCGGGCTTGGCCTTGAGGACGGCGGCGGTCTCAAAGAGAAGGGACTGGGCCCGGTTCATGGTCTCTAGGGACTTAAGGCCGGTGGTGGCCTCGATGCGCCGGACGCCGGAGGCCACGGAGAACTCGCTGTCGATGTGGAATACGCCCACCTTGGCGGTGTTGTCCAGATGGGTGCCGCCGCAGAACTCCACCGAGAAGCCCTGGCCCATGTCCACCACCCGGACGGTGTCGCCGTACTTCTCGCCGAACAGGGCGATGGCGCCACGCTGCTTGGCCTCCTCGATGGGGAGCACCTCGGTGCTCACCTCGTAGCCCTCCAGCACCGCCTCGTTGACCAGGGCGGACACCTGGGAGAGCTCCTCAGCGGTGAGGGCGGCGAAGTGGGTGAAGTCGAAGCGCAGCTTGTCGGGCTCCACCAGGGAGCCGGCCTGGTGCACGTGGTCGCCCAGCACCTGGTGGAGCACGGCGTCCAGCAGATGGGTGGCGGAGTGGGCCCGCATGACGGCTTTGCGGCGCTTGACATCAATGGAGGCAGAGACGGTGCCGCCCACCTTCAGCACGCCCTGGGTCAGCTTGCCGGTGTGCATATACTTGCCGCCCTTGTTCTTCTGCACGTCGGTGACCTGGAAGGTGACGCCGTCGGCGGAGATGACACCGTGGTCGGCCACCTGGCCGCCCATCTCGGCGTAGAAGGGGGTCTTGTCCAGCACCACGATGGCCTCCACGCCGGGCATGAGCTCCTCGGCCTGCTCGTTCTCCACCACCAGGGCCACCACCTTGGCGTCGTCAATGGCGGTGTGGTCATAGCCCACAAACTGGGTCTCGGGCACATCCTTGCCGAACTCCACGCCGGCCCAGCCCAGATCGCCCAGGGCCTCCCGGGCCTTCCGGGCGCGCTGGCGCTGCTCGTCCATCTGATTGTGGAACTCCGCCTCGTCCAGCTTCATGCCCTGCTCCTCCACCATCTCCAGGGTCAGGTCGATGGGGAAGCCGTAGGTGTCATACAGCTTAAAGGCGTCGGCGCCGGAGAAGGTGCTCTCCCCCTTGGCCTTGTGCCCGGCGAGCATGTCGCCAAAGATCTTCAGGCCGCTGTCGATGGTCTTGGCGAAGTTCTCCTCCTCGGTGCGGATGACCTTGGTGATATAGTCCTGCCGCTCCCGCAGCTCGGGATAGTGGCCCTCGTTCTCATGGATAACGGTGTCGCACACCTCGTAGAGGAAGGGCTCGTTGACGCCCAGCAGCTTGCCGTGGCGGGCAGCCCGGCGGAGGAGCCGGCGGAGCACGTAGCCCCGGCCTTCGTTGGAGGGGAGCACGCCGTCGCAGATCATAAACACGGAGGAGCGGATGTGGTCGGTGATCACCCGCAGAGACACGTCCTTGGCGGCGGTCTCGCCGTAGTGGGCGTGGGTGATCTCGGACACCTTGTTGGTGATGTTCATGACGGTGTCCACGTCAAACAGGGAGGCCACGTTCTGGCACACGCAGGCCAGCCGCTCCAGGCCCATGCCGGTGTCGATGTTCTTCTGCTTGAGCTCGGTGTAGTGGCCCTCCCCGTCGTTGTCGAACTGGGAGAACACGATGTTCCACACCTCGATATAGCGGTCGCAGTCGCAGCCCACGGTGCAGCCCGGCTTGCCGCAGCCCCACTCGGGGCCCCGGTCGTAGTAGATCTCGGAGCAGGGGCCGCAGGGGCCGGAGCCGTGCTCCCAGAAGTTGTCCTCCTTGCCGAACTTGAAGATGCGCTCGGCGGGGATGCCGATCTCCTCGTTCCAGATGCGGAAGGCCTCGTCGTCGGCGGGGGTGGTCTCGTTGCCGGCGAACACGGAGGGGTAGAGCCGGTCGGCCTCCAGGCCTACCCACTCGGGGGAGGTCAGGAACTCCCAGGCCCAGTGGATGGCGTCCCGCTTGAAGTAGTCGCCGAAGGAGAAGTTGCCCAGCATCTCAAAGTAGGTGCCGTGGCGGGCGGTGTGGCCGATGTTCTCGATATCGCCGGTGCGGATGCACTTCTGGCAGGTGGTCACCCGGTGGCGGGGCGGCTCCTGCTCCCCGGTGAACCAGGGCTTCATGGGAGCCATGCCGCTGTTGATGAGCAGCAGGGAGGCGTCGTTCTGGGGGATGAGGGAGAAGCTGGGCAGGCGCAGATGCCCCTTTGTCTCAAAGAATTTCAGGAACATCTCGCGCAGCTCGTTGAGGCCGTAGTTCTTGTGCATGGACAGACCAAACTCCTATCTGTAAAAAAATAAGCTCCGCCCCCAGGTTAGGGGCGGAGCAGGTTTACTCCACGGTACCACCCTAATCTGCCCCGGAAAGGGGCATCTCAGTCATCCGGTAACGGGGATGGGGCGTCCCGGTCGTCCCGGGCAGCTCGGAAGTGGCGCGCAGACCCGTGTCGCGGAGGGCTCTCACCGTCCCCTCTCGCTCGGCGCGGCGTGGCCTGCTTGGCTTCGTCATCGCGTTTCTTGTGATAGCTGAATTATTCTATCACATTTTTCGCCGTTGTCAACCGCTTTTTCGGCAGGAGGGAGCCCAAAAAGAAGAGCATGGGCGGCAGCAGGCCGGCCAGGAACATGGCCGCGAACCAGGCAGAGGACTGGAAAAAGGCGTTTACCCCGGCGTCCCTCAGGGAGCCTGAGAGCAGATCCAGGGTGAGGAGCATGAACAGGGCGGAAGGGCTGGCCAGCAGAAAGGAGAAGGCCAGAAGGGCAAAGCCCGTGAAGGCGAGGGGGAACAGCGCCTCCCGCCCCGAGAAGAGCAGCAGAAGGCCGCAGCCCCCGAAGGCCCAGCCCCAGGCGCACAGGGCGGGATAGAGCACTGCCTTGCAGCCGGTTTTCCGGTCTGGGCGGGGCCAGCCCCGCAGGCGGGAGACCACCCAGCCTGCGGGCACATAGAGGGCCATCAGCAGGAGGACATACCAGGAAAAGAGGGCGCGGCCGTGCGCGCAGTCGGGCAGGCCGGCCAGCCCCAGCCATCCCATCCAGCCCAAAAGGGAGAGGATAAAATGTCCGGCGGCGAATCCGCCGAAGCGGCCGGGGACGGTTCCTCTTGGTTTCAGACAGCATCACCTCTTGCGGCCAGTATACGCCACAATAAACTGTATGTCAACATAAATTTAATGAAAAACAATAAAAATAAATTGAGAAGAGAAGCAGGGCGGCCTCATGGGCCGCCCTGCTGTGCATGATTAGGACGCCGGGGTTTGCTTGGAAGGGTTCCGCCGGAACAGGGCGAACAGGTTGCACTCCCGGCAGGCGGAGGAAAAGCTCTGGCCGGTAAAGAGCCAGCACAGGGGCTTGACAGACATGAGCAGGGCCACGCCCACCAGGCAGCTGAGCAGGATGGCCAGATAGTAGCCGAGCTGGAGGGGGATGGTGTCCACCGCGGGGGTGATCCAGGCCGTCCACGCCTTCTGCCAGAACTGGATGGCCATGGGGTGTACCAGGTAGACGCCGAAGGACAGCCCGGACAGGGCGGTGAGGGCCCGCCCGCTGCTCCGGCCCTCCCCATAGGAGCGCGCCAGCAGGAACAGGGCCGCGGCCAGCACGGCGGTAAAGAAGATGCAGATAGCTCTTGATGCGCTCGTCGTAGACGCCGGTGCGGCTGGTGAGCCAGAAGGTGCCGGCGGCGATGACGGCAAAGCTGGCCGCCGTCACGCCCCACAGCGTCCCCCGGCGGGGGAGCTTTTGCAGCCGGGCCAGCCGGGCGCCCAGAAGGAAGTAGCCCAGATAGCCGCCCACAAAGTCCAGATTCAGCGTCCAGTGGACGGTGAGGGCGCTCTGCCAGGGGCCGGCGGGGGCCAGATCGCAGAGGGTGTCCATGCCGATGGTGGCGATCAGCCACAGGCCCACCAGGTAGTTCCAGTGGGCCTCGCTCAGCCCGTCGGTCATCTTTTTGAGCAGCGGAGAGACCAGATAGATGGGCACCAGGGCGTACAAGAACCAGTAGGGCACCATCACCGGCGTGTTGAGCAGGGGAATGAGCTTATCCAGGGCGGCCTGGGGGCCGGAGAGCACGCCGGCCAGGGCGATGACGACGCCCGACCAGGCCAGCAGAGGGATCAGCACCTTGGGCAGGCGGCGGCGAAACAGGGTGCCCAGCTCCGCCGTCCGGGGGTGGGACAGGAGCAGCGCACCGGAGAGCATGAAGAACAGGGGCACCGCCGCCGTGGCCAGGGAGGAGAGCAGGTTGGAGAAGTGCCACAGGGGGGTGCCAAGCTGGCGCAGGGCGCCTGCCGCGGTGTGGAGGTAGACCACCCCCACCATGGAGGCCACCCGCAGCAGATCGTAGTCCCAGCGGCGTCGGGACGGCGCGCTCACAGGCCCACCGCCTTCCGCCGCAGGAGGGACAGGGGCGGGGCCTGGACAGGGAGCCTCAGACGGAAGGGCATCTGGGGTTTCCGGGCCTCCGGGATGGGCAGGCCGTCCCCGTCGGTCAGGCCCTCCACCCGGAAGGAGACGGGGCGCACGCCGGGGCCCACCAGCTCCAGCTCGTCCCCCTCCGGCAAACTTGTTGCGCAGCTCACACAGGGCGGAGCCGTCGGGGGCGCAGGAGGTGACCACCCCCACCACCTGCCAGTCCCGCAGGTAGCGGGCGTGAGCGGTGTGCTGCCCCGGCTCGCCGTAGTAGAAGCCGGTGGAGTAGGGGCGGTGGCTCACCTTGTCCACCTCGGCCCGCCACACCGGGTCCAGCGGCTCCCCGGCCCGGGCGGCGTCGATGGCGTGGCGGTAGGCGGCGGTGACAATGGCGGCGTAGTAGGCGCTCTTGGCCCGGCCCTCGATTTTCAGGGAATCCAGTCCGGCGTCCATCAGCTCGGGCACGTGGTCGATCATGCACATGTCCCTGGAGTTGAGGATGAAGGCCCCGCCCGCGTCCTCCCCGATGGGGAAATACTCGCCGGGGCGCTTCTCCTCCACCAAGGCGTACTGGTAGCGGCAGGGCTGGGCGCAGGCGCCCCGGTTGGCGTCCCGCCCCGTCATGTGGTTGGACAGCAGGCAGCGGCCCGAGTAGCTGACGCACATGGCCCCGTGGACGAAGGCCTCCAGCTCCAGCGCCGGGGGGGCCTTGGCCCGGATCTCCCGGATCTCGTCCAGGGACAGCTCCCGGGCCAGGATCACCCGGCTGGCCCCCAGCTCATACCAGGCGGCGGCCGCCTGGTAGTTGGAGACGCTGGCCTGGGTGGAGATGTGGGCCTTCACGCCGGGGGCGTGCTTTTTCAGCAGGGAGAGCACCCCCACGTCGGCCAGGATGGCGGCGTCCACCCCTGCCGCCTGGAGGAACTCCAGCCACTCCGGCAGGCGGGCCGCCTCGTCGTTGCGGGGCATGGTGTTGCAGGTGACGTGGACGGCCACTCCCCCGGCTGTGGCACAGCTCCACGGCCTGCCTGAGCTCCTCAGGGGGTGAAATTGCCCGCAAAGGAGCGCATGCCGAAATCGGGGCCCGCCAGATAGACGGCGTCGGCCCCGTAGGCCAGGGACATGCGCAGGCGCTCCATGTCCCCGGCAGGGGAGAGCAGTTCGATTGTTTTCTCAGCCATTTTGATACCGCTCCTGTGAGGCGATAAAGTTCTGCTGTTCCCGGTAGGTGGCGAAGAAGTGGTGCTTTCCGTCGTCCCCCAGGGCATAGAAGTAGTACCTGGTGGAGTCGGGGTACACCGCGGCCTTCAGCGCATCTACACCGGGGCTGGCGATAGCCGTGGGGGTGAGGCCCTTGTGGGTCCGGGTGTTGTAAGGGGGTGTCGGCGTTGAGGTCCACCTCGGTGCCGCCGGTGGCGTAGAGGATGGTGGCGTCGATGTTCAGATAGCCCGCCGTCTCGCTGGTGGGGTTGTCCAGGCGGTTGTAGATGACCGAGGCAATCTTGGCCTGGTCGGAGCCGTCGGTCTCCTTCTCGATCATGGAGGCCACGGTCACCACGTCCTGGATGGTGCGGCCGTCGTTCTGTACCTCCTGGCGCATCTCGTCGGTGAAGATCTCGTCAAAGCGGAGGATCATCTTGTTGAGCACGCTCACCGGTTCCTCGCCCATATAGAACTCGTAGGTGTCGGGGAACAGGTAGCCCTCCAGCCGCTTGGGGTCGCCCAGGGGCACCACGCCCTTGAGGAAGGAGAACTTGAAGTCGTAATTGGCAGCGGCCTCCTCCAACTGCTCCACCGTGGACACCCCCTTCTCCTCCAGAAGGGAGAAGATCTGGGCCTCTGTCATGCCCTCGGGTATGGTGACGGTGGTGGTCATGCGGTTGGCGGAGGAGGAGCCCATGCTGGAGATGAGGGCCCGGTAGTCCATGTCGGTGTTCAGCTCATAGGTGCCCGGGGTGATCTTGGCCCCCTCCTCTCCGGCCTTGCCGGAGGTGTGGGTCAGGGAACAGAAGAGCTTGAACACCATCTTGTACTCGATGAGGCCCTGCTCCTCCAGCTTGTCGGCCACCTGGCCCACCGTGTCCCCCTCGTCGATCTCCACCACGGCGGTAAGGGCGGGCTTGTTGAGGGCCAGCACATCGTTGGCCCAGATCCAGCCCACGCCGGCCAGGAGGGCGGAGATGCCAAGCACAAAAATGACATAGAGCAACACCCCCCAGCCGCCGAGACGCTTTTTCCGGCGGCGGGGGGCGGAGCGGCGTTCTCCCTCCGGGTGGGAGGGGGCGACCCGCCTGCCGCCGTGGCCGCTCCTCGACTGGGCCGGCCGGCGGCCCTCATTCCGGTATTCTTCCTGAGACATAGGTTCAACTCCTAACGAAAAAACAGATGACCCGCCGGGAACCACTTTGCCGCCCCCCACATAGTATGAGCCAGATAAAACAAGTGAGGTGAATCAAGAATGTGCTGTGGTAACAATGGTTGGGGCGGCGGCAACGGCTGCGGCTGCCTGTGGATCATCCTGATTATCATCATCCTTTGCTGCTGCTGCGGCGGAAGCTGGGGCGGCAGTGGCTGCGGCTGCAACTGTGGCTGCAACAACAACTGCGGGTGCAACGACGGCTGCTGCTGAGCCGTTTACGTACCGTCCGGCGAGGAGCGGGGCCTTTGGGCCCCGCTCCTCTGCGCATCCGCCCGGTACAGGCCGTGCTCGGTGAGCACCAGCTCCACCCCCCGGTCATGGTGGGGGGCGCGGGGGACTTGGGGCAGCAGCAGCGCCGTCCGGCACAGGGCGGCGGTACAGCCGGCGTAGTCCGCCAGCCAGCGGTCATAAAAGCCGCCCCCCTGGCCCAGACGGCCGCCGGAGGGGTCGAAGGCCAGACCGGGCACCAGCACAAGGCCGATGGCGTCCTTGCCCACCAGGGGGCAGTCCTCCCCCGGCTCCAGCATCCCATAGGGGTGGGGGATCAGCGCACTGTCCGGCCGGACAAGCCGGGCCTCCATGCCATGGCCCGGCAGACAGCGGGGCAGGCAGACCGCCTTGCCCCGCGCCCAGAGGGCGGGGAGGAGGCGGGCGGTGTCGGGCTCGCCCCCCATGCCGTGGTAGAGCAGCAGGGTATCCGCCGCCTCCACCTGGGGCAGGGCCAGAAAGCGGGCGAACAGGGCGTCATCGCTCGTCCGCCGGGCCTGGGGAGAGAGCCCTCTCAGATATTGGCGGGCCCGGCGGCGCAGCTCCGCCTTCTCAGCCGTGGTAGTGGACGGCATGGCAGACCTGCCGGGCGGCCTCCGCCCCCTTGAGCACCTCCACCAGCTTCAGGCCGAAGGGGAAGGAGGAGCCGGCGGCCTCGCCGGTGATGATGTGGCCGTCCGCCACCACGGGAGCGCCCTTCTGCACCACGGCGGAGCCCATCAGCTCCTCCATGCCGGGGTAGCACACCGCCCTGCGCCGGTCCAGAAAGCCCAGGTTGGCCAGAATGGTGGGGGCGGCGCAGATGGCGGCCAGCCACCGGCCCTCGTCGTAGCAGTGCTGGATCAGGGCCTGTACGTGGCGGTCGCCCTGGAGCACCTCCACGCCCCCCAGACCGCCGGGGAGCACCAGCATGTCCACCGCCTCCCGGTCCAGCTCGGCCAGCGTCAGGTCGGCGGTGACAGTGACGCCGTGGGCGCTGGTGACGGCGGGGCCGTCCACGCCCACCAGTCGGACCTCAACGCCCGCCCGGCGCAGCAGATCGGCGGGCACCAGGGCCTCGCTCTCCTCAAATCCGGTTCCCAACAGAATCGCTACCATGTGAAACAGCACCTTTCTTTTCTGTTCTTCTATCCTAAAATACGGGCGGCCACCGCCCAGATGTCACGGTGAATGTCCTCTGTGGAGCGGAGCGCACCCCGCCCCGTCTACACAGGGGATTTTGACCCAGCCCAGACAGTCCGCCGCCCGGAGGGCGGTTTTGCGGCACAGGGCGAGATAGCCGGTGTCCACCTCGTGGATGTCACCCTTGGTATGGGTGGACGCCTCCCGGCTGCGGAGGAGGCGCACCGCCTGCTCCGTGGGCATGTCCAGATAGACCACCAGATCGGGGAGGGGCAGGCCCAGCTTGCCGCACTCGAAGTCAAACAGCCAGCGGAAAAAGCCCTCCCACTCCGCCTCGGGCAGCTTGCTGGCCTGGTGGACGGCGTTGGAGGTGGTGTACCGGTCGGAGAGCACCAGCCCGCCGCCCCGGTAGTAGTCCCCCCACACCTTTTTCCATGAGGCATAGCGGTCCACCGCGTAAAAAGGTGGAGGCCGCGTAGGGATTCACGTCGGAGGGGTGGGAACCGAACTCCCCGTTCAGATACATTTTCAAGAAGGGCGGAGGAGGGCTCCTGGTACTGGGGGAAGATCAGCCGCCGGAAGGGGCGTCCCTCCCGCTCCATCCGCTCACAGAGCATGCGGAACTGGGTGGACTTGCCCGACCCGTCGGTGCCCTCAAACACAATCAGCTTTCCCTGCATGCTCACTTCCCCCGCAGCCGGGCGCCCGCCGCCTGGACCAGCACCAGAGGCAGCTTGGCCATGCGTCCGATGCGCTTCGGTTCCTTGGCCAGGCGGTAGAGCCACTCCAGCCCCAACCTCTGAAAGCCCTCCGGGGCCCGCTCCACCACGCCGGCGAACACGTCCAGGGAGCCGCCCAGGCCCACCATCAGGTGGGCGCCGGTGGCGGGGCCGTGCTCCACCATCCACAGCTCCTGCTTGGGGGCCCCCAGGCAGACGAACACCACGTCGGCGGCGGCGGCCCTGATCTCCTCCACCACCGGGCCGTCCTCCCGGAAATACCCGTCATGGGTGCCGCAGACGATGAGGCCGGGGTGGGCGTCCTTCAGGTTGGCGGCGGCCAGCTCCGCCACGCCGGGCTTGGCCCCCAGCAGGAAGAGCCGCTTGCCGTGACGGGCCATCCACGCCAGCAGCCGCTGGGCAAAGTCGATGCCCGGTACCTTGCCCTTCAGCGGGCGGCCCAGGATTTTCGCGGAGTAGACCACCCCCACGCCGTCGGCCAGCACCAGATCGGCCCCCAGCAAGGCCTGCCGGAAGGCCGGATTGTGCTTGGCGGCCAGCAGAAACTCCGGGTTGGGGGTGACCGCGTAGTGGAAGCCCCCGGCCTCCACCAGGGCTGCGCCGGCCGCCGCAGCCTCCTCCAGCGTCAGGTCGTCGAAGCCGACGCCCAAAACATCAGTCCTCAAAATACATTGCCTCCGATTGGAATTCTGTCCATAATTTCATGCCATTTTACCATAGATAGCGAAAAAAGTCCATGCGGAAACCGGGAAATCAGGGGCGGGAAAGATGAAGTTTCTGTGAAGAATCACGAAGTTTCCCGTTGACAAACCGGGCGGATGTGCTTATAATAGGGCACAGCTAATTCTTTAGCTGTTAAAATTGCTAAAGAGCGGTAGGGATTGGAGGAACTCGATTATGAATGGAAGAAAACTGGCCGCTTTTGCCTTGAGCGGCGTTATGGCCGTCGGCCTGACCGCCTGCGGCGGAAACGGCGAACCGAATGAGTCTCCCGCCGGCGGCTCCGGGGGGGAGGCCTATCTGGTGGGGATCTGCCAGCTCGCCCCCCACGACGCGCTGGACGCGGCCACCAGGGGCTTCAAGGCGGCTCTGGTGGAGGCCTTCGGCGAGGATGGGGTGAAGTTTGACGAGCAGAACGCCGGCGGCGAGTACAACAACTGCGCCACCATCGTGGACGGCTTTGTGTCGGAAAATGTGGACCTGATGCTGGCCAACGCCACCTATTCGCTCCAGGCAGCCCAGTCCGCCACCGCCGACATCCCCATTCTGGGCACCGCCATCACCAACTACGGCATCGCCCTGGGCCTGGACAGCACAGAGGACAAGGTATTGGGCGGCAACATCTCCGGCACCTCCGACCTGGCCCCGCTGGACCAGCAGGCCGCCATGCTCCAGGAGCTGTTCCCCGACGCGGAGAACGTGGGCCTGCTCTACTGCTCCGCCGAGCCCAACTCCGTGTTTCAGGTGGAGACCATCCAGGGCTATCTGGAGGAGATGGGCTACACCTGTACCCAGTACGCCTTCACCGACGTGAACGACCTCTCCGCCGTGACCCAGTCTGCCTGTGACGGCTCCGATGTGATCTATATCCCCACCGACAACACGGCGGCCAACAACACCGAAACCATCGCCAATGTGGTCATCCCCGCCGGGGTGCCCGTGGTATGCGGCGAGTCTGGCATCTGCTCCGGCTGCGGCGTGGCCACCCTCTCCATCAGCTATGAGGAGCTGGGCCGTATCACCGGTGAGATGGCCGTCCAGATCCTCACCGGCGAGGCGGACGTGTCCGAGCTGGCAATCCAGTACGACACGGCCGTGACCAAGATGTACAACGCCGCGAACTGTGAGGCGCTGGGCATCACGGTGCCCGACGGCTATCAGCCCATTGAGTGAGGCGCAAACGTCAGAAAACCGCGGGAATGGACCTCCATTTCCCGCGGCTTTTTGGCACGTGCCTGTCTGTAATCCACTTTCGAGCGGGAGGCATGAAGAAAGATGAATGTTTTGGTAAGCCTGTTCAACTCCCTGCCCGGCGCCGCGGGGCAGGGGCTGATCTGGGGCATTATGGCCATCGGCGTCTATATCACCTATAAAATATTGGATGTGGCCGATCTGACGGTGGACGGCTCCCTGGCCACCGGCGGCGCGGTGGCGGCCCTGTGCGTCAGCATGGGCTGGAACCCCTGGCTGGCGGTGCTGGCGGCGGTGCTGGCGGGTATGCTGGCCGGGCTGGCCACCGGTGTGCTGCATACCGCCTGCGGAATACCCGCCATCCTGGCGGGTATTCTGACCCAACTGGCCCTCTACTCCATCAACCTGCGCATCATGGCCATCGGGGATGAAAATGCTACCACCAAGGCCACCCTGGCGGTGAGTGTGGACAAGAACGACCTGCTCCTGTCCTCCCGCTACGTGCGGGAGCCTGCGCTGAACAACCCTCTGCTGCTGCTGGTGCTGCTGACGGCAGCGGTGATCGCGCTGCTGTACTGGTTCTTCGGTACGGAGCAGGGCTCCGCCCTGCGGGCCACCGGCGCCAACCAGAGCATGGCCCGGGCCCAGGGCATCAACACCAACACCGCCAAGGTCCTGGGCCTGGTGGTGTCCAACGGCCTGGTGGCCCTGGCCGGCGGCCTGCTGGCCCAGTATCAGGGCAGCGCCACCATCGACATGGGCCGCGGCGCAATTGTCATTGGCCTGGCGGCAGTCATCATCGGCGAGGTACTGCTGGACAAGGTGTTCCGCAACTTCGCCCTCAAGCTGCTCTCCGCGGTGATCGGCGCGATCATCTATTATGTGGTCATCACCGTGGTGCTCCGCCTGGGCCTGGAGTCCACCGATCTGAAGCTGCTCACCGCCCTGGTGGTGGCGGTGTTCCTGGCAGTCCCCTATTGGAAGGGCCGCTATTTCACCAAGCCCGTGCGGAAGGAGGGCGCTCCCCATGCTTGAAGTGCGCGAAATTTATAAGACCTTATAAGACGGGCTATCGGCACCCTCATCAACGAAGGGGACTTCGCCACCGTCATCGGCGGCAACGGCGCGGGCAAGTCCACCCTGCTCAATCTGGTGGCGGGCGTCTACCCGGTGGACAGCGGCTCCATCGCCATCGGCGGGCAGAATGTGACCCGCCTGCCGGAGCACAAGCGGGCCCGGTTCATCGGCCGGGTGTTTCAGGACCCCATGATGGGCACCGCGGCCACCATGCAGATCGAGGAAAACCTGGCCCTGGCCGCCCGCCGGGGGCAGAGCCGCTCCCTCCGCCCCGGCATCACCCGCACCGAGCGGGAGCAGTACCGGGAGCTGCTGAAAATCCTGGATCTGGGACTGGAGGACCGGCTGACCAGCAAGGTGGGCCTGCTCTCCGGCGGCCAGCGGCAGGCCCTGACTCTGCTGATGGCCACGCTGAAGAAGCCCCGGCTCCTGCTGCTGGACGAGCATACCGCCGCCCTGGACCCCAAAACGGCGGCCAAGGTTCTGGACACCACGGAGAAGATCGTGCAGCGGGATAAGCTGACCACCCTCATGATTACCCATAACATGCGCGATGCCATCGCCCACGGCAACCGCCTGATCATGCTCTACGACGGCCGGATTGTGGTGGATATCGCGGGGGAGGAGAAGAAGAAGCTGACCGTGGAGCAGCTCCTCGCGCTGTTCAGCAAAGCCAGCGGCTCCGACGAGGCCGACGACAAGCTGCTGCTGTCGTAGCCGCTGGCTTCCCCATCGCAGATGGGGCGGCGCCTGCGCCGTGCAAGCGTTGCCGCGGGCGGAATTCAATTCCGCCCGCGCGGGATGAAATCCGGGGTCCCCGGCCGGCCTGGGCCGGCTGGGGCACAGGACGAGGCCGACGACAAGCTGCTGCGTAGCCGCTGATCGCAGATGGGCGGCGCCTGCGCCGTGCAAGCGTTTGCCGGATGCCGCGGCGAATTCCGCCCGCGCGGGATGAATCCCCGGCCGGCCTGGGCCGGCTGGGCCCGACGACAAGCTACTGCTGTCGTAGCCGCTGGCTTCCATCGCAGATGGGCGGCGCGCGTTGCCGGAGGCAGCGGCGAATTCACTGCCCGCGCGGGATGAATCGAGCCGGCCGGGCCGGCTGGGGCACAGCGGCTCGGACGAGGCCGACGACAAGCTGCTGCTGTCGTAGCCGCTGGCTTCCCCATCGCAGATGGGGCGGCGCCTGCGCCGTGCAAGCGTTTTGCCGGAGGCAAAACCTTGCCGCGGGCGGAATTCACTTCCGCCCGCGCGGGATGAAATCCGGGGTCCCCGGCCGGCCTGGGCCGGCTGGGGCACAGCGGTTCCGACGAGGCCGACGACAAGCTGCTGCTGTCCTGAGCGGTAAAAGCAAACAGAGTGCCCCGCCGTCCGTGGACGGCGGGGCACTCTGTTTAAGAAGGAAGAATCCCGAAATAGTTCAGCAGGGTACAGGTCAGGGCGGCAGCCTCCTCCCGGGTGGTGACGGCGGCCGGGTCAATATCCTCCAGGGGCTCCCACAGCAGGTTGATGGTGTTGCCCAGCAGCCCCTTCTGGCTCAGGGCCAGCAGCCAGACGGAGTCCCTGGCCCAGCCGGAGTAGGAGAGCAGCCCGGTAGCCTCCGCCGCGTCTGCGGGCATCTCTTGCAGGGTGAGGTCCATATACATATTGAGCCGCTGGGACAGCCGGGCCATGATGGTGATGAACTGCTCGTGGCTCACTGGCGCGTCGGGGGCGAAGCGGCCCTCTCCCACGCCCTCCACCAGGCCCAGCCGGGCCACGGCGTTGACGCACAGGCCGTACCAGTCGTCCATGGATACGTCGGTAAACTGGCTCTCGCCGGTGGGAACCCGGCAGTTGAGGGCCTGGGCCAGCAGGGCGCAGAGCTGGGCGCGGGTGAGGGAGCCCTCGGGCTGGAAGGCTCCGCCGCCGGTTCCGGCCAGGATACCGTAGGTGGCCAGCCGGTCGATCTGGGCGGCGTAGGGGGAGCCGGCGGTGTCGGTAAAGCTGCGGTCCCGGTAACTGGTGAGGACATACCGCCCCACCAGCTCCTCCACGGTGGTGTCGGCCCAGCCGTCGGGGCCGCCGGTGCCCTCCAGCACCCGGACGCCGTCGGGCAGAGCCTCCAGCAGAGCGGTAAAGGCGTCCCGGTGTGCTTCACTCAGGGCGGTGTCCAGCTCCACATACCAGCGCCAGTTGAAGTCGATACGCAGATAGCCCTCCGTGGAGCCCTTGGGGCTGGAGGCGGAGAGAAGGGTGGCGACCTCGGGGGCCAGATCGGGGTCCACCAGCAGGTGGGGGATCAGGCCAACGGTGTCGGTGGTGGAGCCGGAGGGGGCGTAGAAGCGGTAACTGGTGATCTTGATGGCGTCCCCGTCGGGGAAGTAGTCGGGCAGGGCGCGTTGGTCCAGAACCGTCTGGGCCACTCCCTTGCCGAAGGTGCGCCCGCCCACCAGGATGCCGGTATTGGTGTCCCGGATGTCGGAGGCGAACAGCTCGGAGGCGCTGGCGGTCTCCCCGTCGGTGAGGACGATGACGGGGGAGAGGGTGCGGGCGTCGTCGTTGCTGCCATACGCGCCGTAGGCGCCGGTGCTGTCCTTGAGGTAGGCCAGCACGCCGGAGCCGGTGAAGCAGCCCGCCGCGCCCATGGCCGCGTCTACCTCACCGCCGCCGTTGCCCCGGAGATCGACGATCCAGTGGTCAGCTCCGGCGGCGGTGTCCTCCATGCCGCTGACGAAGTGGGCCACCGTCTCGCCGCCGAAGGTGTCGCAGTCGATGTAGCCGATGTGGCCGTCCCACAGCTCGGTATAGGTGGCGGGGACGGTGATGGCCCGGCGGGTGAGGACGGCGGTGTACTCCGCCCCGTCCCGCCGGTAGGACAGCTCCACCCGGGTGCCGGGGTCGCCCTTGAGCCAGGCGGCCACAGTACCCGCGTCCTGCCCGGCGGTGGAGCGGCCGTCCACGGCGGTGACCAGATCACCGGGCTGGAGGCCGGCGTCGGCGGCAGGGGTGTTCTCATAGACCCGCTGGATCAGCGGCCCGTCCGCCGTGACCAGCGAGTAGATGCCTACGCCCACGGTATCCGTATCGGACATGGAGCCGGTAAAGGCCCCGTACTCCTCGGGAGAGAAGTAGGTGGTGTAGGGGTCGCCCAGGGCCTCCAGCATGGCCTGGATGGTGTTCTGGTCCAGAACGTCCTCGGGGACCTCGTCGATGTAATAGTCCTGTAGCAGCTCCCGGGCCTGATCGGGGGTGAGGGCCTGGGCGGCGGGAGAGAGGAGCAGGGTCAGGGCCAGGGGGAGGGCAAACAGGCGGCTGAGCGGCATACGCTTCATAGGAGGGCCTCCTTGGACAAATATGTTATGTAACCCAATTCTACGACAAAATGGGAGCGGGCGCAAGGCCCACTCCCATTTTGTATCTATTTGTCATTTTTACGCCTGCGCCCCGCGCTCCGGTATTATGTCATCCGGCGCCCTCGTGGGCCAGAATCCAGCGGGCGATATCCGCGATCACCTGAGAATCCACGGCCTGGGGCTGCTGGTACTCGTGCAAAACCTCCGCGATGGCGCCGGTGGGGGATGGCATGAACAGGTGGTTCAGGCCGGGGTACAGATGGAAGACGGCGTCAGGGTGGGCGGCCAGAAGGGCCTCGTAACGGCGGAAGTCCCGCTCCACCGACAGATGGGCGTCCCGGTCGCCCTGGAGCACCAGAACGGGCTTGGTCAGGCGGCGGAGGTACTCCTCCGGGGGGTGTGTCAGGATCTCCTTAAAGTACCACGCCCAGAGGTTCCCCAGAATGTGGGTGTGCTGGGCGTCCTCCTCCGCCATGCGGGGGAGGGCGGCGAACTGCTCCCGCAGGGCCTGAACCAGAGGCGCGGCGGCGGCGCGCTGCTCCGGGGGCATGGCCGCCAGAGAGGCCTCGTTCTGCTCCAGGATCAGGGCGTCCAGAGTGCGGGGGGTGCCCGCCCAGAAGATGAGCCCGGCGAAGGCGCCGCCCTCCGCGTCGATGCGGGGGGCCAGCATGCCGCCCATGCTGTGCCCCAGGAGATAGACCCGGTCCGGGCAGATCAGGGGCTCTGCCCGCAGCAGGGCGGCGGCGCACAGGGCGTCCCGGATGACCTCCTCCTCCACGCTGAGGCGGCCCTGAAGGGCGTCGGCCAGCCGCTTCCCGTGGGCAAAGGTGCGCTTGTCGTAGCGGAGGCTGGCCACCCCGAGGTCGGCCAGCCCGACGGCCAGATCCCGGAAGGGGCGGTTGGGGCCCACGGCCTCGTCCCTGTCCTGAGGGCCGGAACCGTGGACCAGCAGGACGGCGGGAAAGGGGCCCGCGCCGTCGGGGAGGGTGAGCAGGCCGGGGAGGGGATAATCCGCGTCGGCGGCCACAGTGATGGGAAGGGTGCGCATGAGACGGCCTCCTTTCATATAGGGCGGAGGTGCGCCTACGCCTCGCCCGCGATGCGCACGGCGGTGCCGTAGGCGGTGATCTCCGCCGCCCCCTGCATGACGGAGGCGGAGGTGTAGCGGATGCCGATGACCGCGTCCGCCCCCATGGCCTCCGCGTCGTCCACCATGCGCTTGGTGGCGATCTGCCGGGCCTCGGTGAGCATCTGGGTGTAGCTCTCGATTTCGCCGCCCACCAGGGTCTTCATGCCCGCCATAAAGTCCTTGCCGAAGTTCTTGGACTGGACCACGCTGCCCTTGGCGATGCCCAGGGCCTCGATTTTCTTGCCGGGAATATACTCAATATTTAGAAGCAGCATCTTCTTCTCCTCCTCGAATCTGTTTGATGCGCTGCCACAGGGCCAGCAGCACGCCGATGATGACCACGCCGGGAATGGCGAGCAGAAAGAGCATCAGCCCCAGGGGCGGGGCCTCCGCCGGCTCCACCGTCAGGCCCCAGACCATCAGGGCGATGAGGCCGCCCATCAGGGCCACGAAGACCAGGGCGGCGGCCACCGTCCCGCCGTAGCGGGTGACAATGTCGTTTTTTCGGATGTTCATAAACTGCGTTCCTCCCTCCTCCATCCGCTCCATCTTCTCCAGCCAGCGGCCCGCGTCCAGGCTGGCCAATTGCTCGCCCGACTCCGCCAGCTCCTGGCAGAGGGAGCGCATGGTGGCCAGATTGTCCTGGGCCCGCTCCAACTGGATGATGTGCCGCCGCACGCCGTCGGTGAGGGTCAGGGTGCCCTGCTGCATCCTCCGAATCTCCTCCAGGGGGACGTCCAGCTTCCGCAGCAGCTTGATCTTCCGCAGGGCCTCCACGTCCGCCTCGCCGTAGTCCCGGTAGCCGTTGTCCGTCCGACCGGGGGAGAGAAGCCCCTCCTTTTCATAGAAGCGGATGTTTCGCTTTGTGACGCCGACCAGCTGCTCGACCTCGTTGATCTTCACTGTGTATCACCTCTGACAGCCCTACCATACACCCTCTACCGGGTGGAAGGTCAAGAAAAATCTTTCTGAAACCGTAGTATACACCGGCGGGAGGGAAATTACCACCCTCCGTCCCGATGAACGGACTGGGTACCGGCAGATCCTCTCACGGTTCTGGGCAACTGTGGGGGCGGCCCTGGTGGTCGCCTCAATGCCCCTGCGCTGGGGAAATCCTCTCCGGGCGGGGACAAGCCCCGCCCCTACGTTCCAGCGCCGTTCCCCGGTTTTCTCACATACAGGCCGGTGCGGCGGGGGCGTTACAGCGTAAGCCCCCGCCGCCGAGAATCTGCCAGTAGAACAGCCCGGGGGAAGTTCCAAGAAGGGGGAATCGCAATTCCGTTTTCAGGGTGGATTGTTAAGGCGGGGGAAATCGGCATCCCCCGCCTTAACCGGCTCTTTCGCCCCTTTCTGGCCGCTCAGAAAGGGGCCCGCCGGAGGCATGACAAGAAAGCAGATACAAAAATGGTTTCCATGGAAGGCGCGCCAGCCCGGCACAAGGCGGGCCGATGTGGGCAGAAGGTGAATTGCCCCAGAGGGGCAAGAGAGGCCGCCCTGGGGCGTCGGCCCCTACATTGGGCGATAAGGCGGCGCTAGGTTTGCTGAAGTGAGGCGGCAGCCCACGTACCCTTGCGGCAGTATCATATATTTGGTATAATAAAGCCGTATGGCGTGAAAATGCCCTGGAAATGCTACCGAATGGTAGTGTTTCTGTGGGTGATACTATGTATTTTCGCCGCATTTCCGACCTGCGTGTGGATCACGACCTGACACAGCGCAAAGTGGCAGACTATTTAAATATGAATCTGGAGGTCTACCGCCGCTACGAGAAGGGACTCCGGGAGATTCCGGTGTGGGCTTTAGTCAAGCTGGCGGAGCTCTACCACACCAGCACCGACTATCTGCTGGGCCGGACCGACAACCCCTCTCCGCCCCGTGCGTAAGCTGGCCTGGTTTGCTGCCGCCTTCTCGGCGGCAGCCGCTCTGGCAGTCCATGGACTGCCAGAAGGAGTTCTGGTTCCCCTGGGGGTGGCCTGCGCCCTGGCGGCGCTGGCCGGGCTGGCCCTCCGGGGAGACCGCCGCCGGCGGGTGCTTTTGGCGGGCTTTGGCCTGGCCGCGGGCCTGCTGTGGACGGCGGCCTACGGCGCGCTGTTCCAGGCCCCCGCCCGCGCTCTGGCGGGGTATGAGGGGCCGGTGGAGGTGACGGTGGCCGACTGGCCCCAGGCCACGGCCTACGGCAGCTCGGTGCTGGTGCGCCTCCACCCGGTGGAAGGTTGGCCGGTCAGGACCCTTCTCTATCTGGACGCCCCCGCGCCCGACCTGCGGCCCGGCGATGGGCTGACCGTCCAGGCCCGGCTCCGGGCGGCGGATACCATCACGGGGGAGTCTACCGACTATTATTACGCCAAGGGCGTCCGCCTGATCGCCTACGGCGAGGGGGAGGGGGAGACGGCCCGCCCCGGCCGGCCGCCCCTGTGGACATGGCCTGCCTATGTGTCCAAGGCCCTCAAGGACCGTGTGGCCGCCGCCTTCCCGGAGGAGGCCGCGCCCCTGGTCACCGCCCTGCTTACCGGGGACAGGTCCGGGCTGTCCGACGGGGACTATGCCGCCCTCCGCCGGTCGGGGCTGGCCCATGTCATCGCCGTCTCCGGCCTCCACGTCTCCTTCCTGGCGGGGCTGGCGGCCGCCCTGCTGGGGGCCCGGCGGCGGCGCACCGCCGTGTGCACCATCGCCCTGCTGGTCTGCTTCGCGGCGGTGGTGGGCAACACCCCCTCCGTCCTGCGGGCGGTCTTTATGCAGTCCATGCTTCTGCTGGCGCCCCTGCTGGGGCGGGAGGAGGACAAGCCCACCTCTCTGTGCGCCGTTCTCATGCTCCTGCTGCTCCAAAATCCCTACGCCGCCGCGTCGGTGTCCCTCCAGCTCTCCTTTGCCGCCGTGGCGGGAATCTACCTCTTTTCCGGGCCTCTCACCGAGCGGTGGACGGCTAGGCTCCCCGCCAGGCCCAAGGGCTTCTGGGCCAAAACCGGCTGTCTGGCCGCCCGGTTTGTCCTGTCCAGTCTGGCGGTGAGCCTGGGGGCCATTGCCTTCACCACGCCCCTGACCGCCTGGCACTTCCAGTCGGTCTCCCTGGTGGGGCCGCTGGCCAACCTGCTCTGCCTGTGGGCGGTGTCCCTGGCCTTCCTGGGCGGGCTGGCGGCGGCGGTGCTGGGGCTGTTTCTCCCCGGCCCGGCGGCCCTGCTGGCCCTCCCGGCGGCGCTCCCCACGCTCTATGTCCAGCGGATGGCGGACGCCCTGGCGGCGCTGCCCTTCGCCGCGCTCTCCACCCAGTCGGTGTATCTGAAGCTGTGGCTGGCCCTGGTCTATGTCCTGCTGCTGCTCTATCTGCTCGGGCGGGGGGAGAAAAAGCGGCCCCTGGTACCCCTGGGCCTGGGGACGGCCGGGCTGTGCGCGGCCCTGGTGCTCCAGGCCGCGTCCCACACCGCCGGGCGGCTCACCGTCTCGGTGCTGGACGTGGGACAGGGCCTGTCGGTGGCCCTGCTCTCCGGCGGGCGCGCCGCCCTGGTGGACTGCGGCGGCACCGGGGCGGACAACCCCGGCGACACCGCTGCCGACTACTTCCAGTCCCTGGGCCTGAACCGGATTGATCTGGTGGTGCTCACCCACTACCACGAGGATCACGCCGGCGGCATCCCGGAGCTGCTGGAGCGGCTGGAGGTGGGGCTGCTGGTGCTCCCCGACGTGGAGGAGGAGGACCCCCTCCGCCGGGAGATCACGGCGCTGGCGGAGGAAAAGGGGATTGAGACCCTCTTTCTGGCGGAGGATGCCGACGTGACCTTTGGGGAGTCCGCCCTGCGCATTTACGCGCCCCTGGGCAGCGGCGGGGCCAACGAGGAGGGCCTCTCCGTCCTGTGCACCGCCGGGGACTTCGACGGGCTGATCACCGGCGACATGAATGACACGGTGGAGAAGCGGCTGATCAAATATGGGTCGCTCCCCGATCTCGAGCTGCTGGTGGCGGGGCACCACGGCTCCAAATACGCTACCTCGGAGGAGCTGCTGCTGGCTACAACGCCGGAGCTGGCGGTGATCTCCGTGGGCTACAACACCTACGGGCACCCCGCGCCCGAGACCCTGGAGCGCCTGGCCGCCGCCGGCTGCGCGATCTACCGCACCGACTGGTCGGGCACCGTCACCATCACCGCAAAGTAAGGAGAATTGCCATGCCGCCCAAAGCAAAGCCGGACACTGCGGCCTACCAGAAGCTGAAAAAGGACATCAAGGAGGGCACCATCGGCACCCTCTACGTGTTTCACGGGGAGGAGGCCTATCTGCGGGACTTCTACCTGGGGCAGCTGAAAAAGAAGCTCCTGCCCGCCGGAATGGAGGAGTTCAACCTCCACACCCTCAGTGGAAAGGAGTTTGACGTCAAAACCCTGGCCCAGCTGGTGGACTGCCTGCCCATGATGAGCGAGCGTACCCTCATCGTGGTCAACGACTACGATATTTACAAGGGGGACAAGGACGCCCTGGCGGCGGTGCTGCGGGAGCTGCCCGACTACGTCTGCCTGGTGTTTGTCTACGATCTCATCGAGTACAAGGCCGACGCCCGCACCAAGCTGGCCGCCCTGCTCAAGGAGAAGGGAAGCGTGGTGCCCTTCAACCGCCAGGGGCAGGGGGATCTGGTGGACTGGATCTCCCGCCGCTTCAAGGCCATGGACCACGACATCGGCACCGAGGACGCCAAGTACCTGATCTTCCTGTGCGGCGATCTGATGAACAACCTGATCTCCGAGATCGGGAAAATCGGTTCCTACGCCGCCCACCACCGGGTGACCCGGCAGGATATCGACGCCGTGGCCACCCCCCAGCTGGACGCGGTGGTGTTCCAGATGACCGACGCCATCGCCGCCGGGAACTTCGACAAGGCGGCGGAGGTGCTGGGGGAGCTGCTCCACATGCAGGAGGCCCCCATCAAGCTGCTGGCGGTGCTGGGCAAGCAGCTCCGCCAGCTCTACACCGCCCGCCTGGCCATCGAGCACAGAAAGGGCGTGCCCTACCTCATGGAGCTGTGGGGCATGCGCTCGGCCTACCCGGCGGAGCGGCTCATGCAGTCCGCCCGGCGCTTTTCCCTGCCCTGGTGCCGCCGGGCGGTGCTCCGCTGCGGCCAGACCGATCTGGCCATGAAGTCCACCGGGGCGGACGGCGAGGAGCTGCTGATCGGCCTGCTCATGGAGCTGGCCGTCAAGAAAGGAGCGTAAGCAAATGAAAAAGAAGACGCTGTTGGGAGTGGCCGCCGCGGCGGCCGTGGGGGCCGCGGGCTGGTATCTGGCCGCCGGCGGCCGCAAAAACCAGATCGAGCACATCCGCCGGGAGGCCAAGCGCCTGCTGGCGGTGCGGCGGGACGAGCTGGCTGCCCTGCGCTCCGCCGCGGAGGCGGGGGAGCTGGACGCCGGCGCCCTGGGGCCGGTACCCCTGGACGGGGCGGCGCTGGAGTCCGTCCGGATGGAGGACGGGGCCGCGGTGCTCTCCCTGCGGGGGGAGAAGGCGGCGGCCTGGCTGTCCAGCGAGCCGCTGGACCGGCTGGGGGTGTACTCCGTGCCCTGGCGGGGGAGCGCCCGGCCCCGGCGTGCTCTACACCGAATATCTGGGCTCCGGCTGGTACGCGGGCTACGCCTGCCTGGGGTGGGGCTGACATGCTGCGCATCAGGGAGGCCATCGTGGTCGAGGGCCGTTACGACAAGAACACCCTCTCCCAGATGGTGGACACGGTGATCGTGGAGACCTCCGGCTTCGGTATTTTCAAGGATAAGGAACGCCTGGCCCTCCTGCGCCGCCTGGCGGAGAAGCGGGGCTGATCGTCCTCACCGACCCGGACGGAGCGGGCTTTGTCATCCGCAGCCACCTGAAGGGGAGCATCCCGCCCGAGCAGGTGAAGCACGCCTATGTGCCCGACGTGTACGGCAAGGAGCGCCGCAAGCGCCGGGGTGGCAAGGAGGGCAAGCTGGGGGTGGAGGGTATGCGCCCCGAGGTGCTGGAGGCGGCGTTGCGCCGTGCGGGGGCCACCTTCCTGGACGAGACGGGGGAGGCCGCCCCCAAACGCCAGGCCATCACCAAGGCAGATCTGATGGCGCTGGGCCTGTCCGGCGGGCCGGGGGCGGCAGAGCGGCGGAAGGAGCTGCTCCACCGGCTGGAACTGCCCGAACGGCTCTCCCCCAACGCCCTGCTGGAGGTGCTCAACGCCCTGTTTACGTTTGGGGAGCTGGAGGATACGGTTCGGGGAGCAGATGCGAAAAAATTTTCCTGAAATTCGAAAAAAGGACTTGACGAAAAAGTTAAGTTGTGCTATCCTATAAACAGAAATAATAATCATTACTGATTAGAACTTCTGCCACATAGCAATAAAATATCATTATTAAAATAAACAGGAGGAATTACATCATGAAAAAGTGGGTTTGCTCTGTCTGTGGTTACGTCCATGAGGGAGATTCCGCTCCCGACTTCTGCCCCATCTGCAAGGCCCCCAAGGAGAAGTTTGTGCTCCAGGGCGGCGACAAGACCTGGGCCGCCGAGCACGTGGTGGGCGTGGCCAAGGGCGCTCCCGAGGAGATCCTCCAGGGCCTGCGCGAGAACTTCCAGGGTGAGTGCTCTGAGGTCGGTATGTACCTGGCTATGAGCCGTGTGGCCCACCGTGAGGGCTATCCCGAGATCGGCCTGTATTGGGAGAAGGCCGCTCTGGAGGAGGCTGAGCACGCCGCCAAGTTCGCCGAGCTGCTGGGAGAGGTGCTGACCGACTCCACCAAGAAGAACCTGGAGATGCGTGTGGATGCCGAGAACGGCGCCACCATGGGCAAGTTTGAGCTGGCCAAGAAGGCCAAGGAGCTGAACCTGGACGCCATCCACGATACCGTCCACGAGATGGCCCGCGACGAGGCCCGCCACGGCAAGGCTTTCGAGGGCCTGCTGAAGCGCTACTTCGGCTAATCAAGCAGAATACGGAAAAGGGCGGAGCCTTCGCTCCGCCCTTTCTGATTGTATGAACCGGCGATAGGCGGCGGACCCAATTCCGGTATCCGCTGTGATAGGAGTATGTACGGATGAATAAAAAAGAGATTTTACTGGCGCGGCATTTTGCGACGTTGGCCATGGTCTATGCGGTGATTGCCATGGCATTGGGCGTATTTTATAGGGAGTTTACCAAATTCAGCGGCTTTGCGGGCAGAACCTCTCTGTCTTTCCTGCATACCCACTATTTTGCACTGGGAATGGTGTTTTTTCTTATCCAGATGCTGCTGGAAAAGACATTTGCCTTCTCAAGCCGAAACAGCGGGAAGTTCCTGCTGGTCTATCAACTAGGTCTCAATATCACAGGGCTGGGATTCTTTCTGCGGGGGATGAGCCAGGTGCTGGGAAATGAGTTGAGCCGAGGAATGGATGCCTCCATTTCCGGAATCTCGGGCATTGGTCATATTTTGCTGGGTATCGGCATGCTCTCTCTGCTTTTGCAGGTTCGGAGGGCGGCAGACGGAACCAGGTGCCGGACAGAACCAGGACGGCGCGCTGCGGGGCTGATGTTCCGCAGCGGGCTTTTTCTAGCTTGGCGGCCGGAAGCCTATTGACCCGGGAAATGGGATCCACTATGATGGAGGAAGAACATGGGAGGAGGGATTATATGCCCAACAACGGGAACAACTTCCGGCATGCTCTGGCAGAGTATATCCGAGGCTGGGGCGAAGGACTGGCGGTCGAGGAGGAGAAATACATCGGCTGGCGCTTTATCGGCACACCCCGTAAGCTGGATATCGTGATCATGAACCCCCAGAACTGCCGCTCCATGGCCATCGAGGCCAAGCTCCAGGAGACCAGCGGTTCGGCTTTCGAGAAGCTGAGCTACGCCCTGGACGACTGTATGGCGGCCCCCATCCCGTCCATTATTGTCTTTTCGGGGCGCTATATCCGGGACGACATGAAGGCCAAGCTGATTTCCTCCGGTCATGGTATTGAAGTGGGCTATGAAAACGGGGCGATTGCGGACCGGTATGAGCTGCTCAAGCAGCGCATTTACATCGAACTGGGGATGAATTATTTCCCCTTCCTCCGTCCATAGCCGTGCAGAAGGGGAAAAGGCCGTGTGCCGCCAAACGCGGCACACGGCCTTGAAATTCCGATGCTTGGACGTATGGGAAAGGGAACAGGCGCCTTACGCGCCGTGCCGGTCGAAACGGATATCAAAATACTGCTTCGCAATATCGGGGTGGTCGTGCTCGAACTCAGACATGTAGCGGAAAGCGGAGCTGGTCAGGCCGTTGGCCTCGCAGAACTGCCGGAAGCTCTTCTTCTTGAGAAAGCTGGGTTGGTTGCACCAGCGGGCCAGGGTGATGAACATCCCTTTGTAAGGAGAGCGGTTGTAGTACTCGTGGCGCATGATGTAGGGCAGACACTGGTACTCCATCAGGATACGGATGCGCTCAAAGATGGAGGCGATCTCCTCCGCGCCCTGGGACTCATAGCCGGAGAGCACGTAGAGCTTGGTGGACTTGTCGGAGTGTCTCCGCCAAATTTTCAGGCCGCGCACCACCTGTTCGGCCTCGTTGATGTGGTCGAAGGCGAAGATATAGTCCCCGTGATACTTCACGTTCGCCAGCCGCCTGGCCTTCTCCTCGGTCATCAGACGCACATCCAGGCCCTGGCGGAACTGAAAGCGGCGGCCGGTTTCATCCAGCTCGTCCAGCACCTCCTGCCACTTGGGAAAGCCGAAAAACTGGTCGTCCCACAGGTATATGTGCTTGCGGGAGGGGGCGAAGAACTCCTTCACCGGAGAGTGGCGGAACACATGGTCATACTTCTGGTTGACACAGAAGGGGCACTTGCGGAAGCAGCCCCGGGTGGTAAAGCCGATGCTGTAGTCCATGTAGTCGCTGTAGGTCTGGGGCTTGATGCCCCGGGCGATCTGCCTGCCCACATATTCGTCGTAGAGGTGGTAGTCGGGCATATGGTGTTCGACCTCCAGGGGAAGGTCCGGGGCGGTCATCCAGAAAAAGCCGGTGCCTCCAATGTGCAGATTGGGGTAGTTCTTGGGATCAATGGGTACGTTGGTAAAATCAAATACCCGGGAAAGAGATATACCTCGTCGTATTTGGGAATGGAGTAGTAATCCTCCAGCAGGGTGACGTCGTTGCCCAGCTCCTTTTGATAGCCGCTGATTTTCATGAGAGCCAGGTTGGGGTGACGGGTCCCGTTATCGAGCAGATCCGCGTCGATAATTCCGATTGTCTTGGGCATGTTTTCACCGTCCTTCCGACCCAGTATAGCAAAAGTCGATCGACCTGTCAATCCGGGATCTCTCTGGATCATTTTAAAAATGATCCGAAGAGATCAAAGCGAAAATGGTCCGGTTTATAGGACGGATGCACCTTAACGGACGTTTTACTTGCAATCTGCGCCGGACGGGCTTATAATAAAAAAGCAAATGACAATACTGGAAAAGGAGTGATATGCGCTGTGAGCGGTGACCCTGTGAGTCGAGAATGTCCCATATGGAGCGCGGCGCATTGGCTCTGCGGCTGACCGGCCCGTCCGGTAGACCCGCACGCCGTGTCGCCGCTTGGCCTGTGCAGGAAGGATATTTTCCGCACAGGCGGCAAAGACAAATGCGTGCGGGGATTTTTATACCCTTTTGAGGGGCCCGCGCCGAGAAAGGCGTGAGATCGTTGCTCTCTATTTTTAAAACGATTCAAGGAAAAATGACCCGGCTGGATTCCGTGCAGGACGGCTGCTGGGTGAACCTGACCTATCCCAGCGAGGACGAGCTGAACACCGTAGCGGTGACGTTGGGCGTGGAGCCCTCCTTCCTCCGGGCCGCCCTGGACGAGGAGGAGACCTCCCGGATCGACACCGAGGACGGACAGACCCTCATCATCATCGATGTGCCAGCCGTGGAGAAGGATGACGCGGTGGTGTACTCCACTCTGCCCCTGGGCATCATCGTCACCGACAAGCACATCATCACCGTCTGCCTGAAGGAGACCTCCATTCTGAAGGACTTCCAGGACGGACTGGTGCGGTTTGCCGAGACCCAGAAGCGCACCAGCTTCATTCTCTATATGCTGTTGCAGGTTGCCAAACGCTTCCTTCAGTACCTGAAGCAGATTGACAAGATCTACAACTACATGGAGCGGCAGCTCTACAAGTCCCAGCGAAACAAGGAGCTCATTCAGCTCCTGGATCTGGAAAAGTCACTGGTCTACTTCAACACCTCGCTCAAGGCCAATGAGGTGACCCTGGAGAAGATTCTCCGGGGCCGCATCATCACCCTATATGAAGAGGACCACGACCTGCTGGAGGACGTGCTCATTGAGGTGCGCCAGGCCATCGAGATGGCTAACATCTACTCCTCCATCATCTCTGGCATGATGGACGCTTTCGCCTCCGTCATCTCCAACAATCTGAACGTGATCATGAAGGTGCTGACCTCCATCACCATCCTGCTGACCATCCCAAATATCTTCTTCAGTTTCTACGGGATGAACGTAGCCAATCTGCCCCTGGACCAGTTCTGGTGGTTCCCGCTGGCCCTGTCCGGCGTGGTGATCCTGGTGGTGGCTATTATTCTGAAAAAACGGGATCTCTTCTGAAGAAACGGTGGACCATGTCCACCGTTTTTTGAATCAAACTTTATGTGTGGATTCATATTCTGGTAACAATTACATGTTATACTGGATTATATTGGAGAGATGCACATTTCACAAAGGCGTTCTGCGGTACGCAAGGCAGAGCGGAAGAATGGAGGTTTTCTATGGCGAGCAATCCAAACTACTGCGATATCACCCCTGAGATTGAAGCGCTGGCGGCCCAGTCCCTGCAAAACAGCAGCATTGACGCGGGGGACTATGTGAGATACGACGTCAAGCGCGGCCTCCGCGACCTCAACGGCAAGGGAGTTCTGGCGGGCCTGACCGAGATCTCCGACATCATCGCCAAAAAAATGGTGGACGGGCAGGAGATCCCCTGCGACGGCAAGCTCTACTACCGCGGCATCGATGTAGAGAAGCTGGTGGCGGGGGCGCTGAAGGAGGGGACGGTTCGGCTTTGAGGAGACCGCCTATCTGCTCCTGCTGGGCCGCCTGCCCAACGCGGCGGAGCTGGAGAGCTTTAAAAACCAGCTAGCCTACTACCGTACCCTGCCCGGCAACTTCGTGCGGGATGTCATTCTGAAGGCGCCCAGCCAGGATATTATGAATTCCCTGGCCCGCAGCGTGCTGAACCTGGCCTCCTATGACGAGCGGTGCGACGATATCTCCCTGTCCAACGTCATGCGCCAGTGTCTCCAGCTCATCGCCCTGTTCCCGGTACTCAGCGTCTACGGCTACCAGGCCTACACCTACAAGAGCGGGAACAGCCTTTACATACACGCCCCCCAGCCGGAGCTGTCCACGGCGGAGAACATCCTCTCCCTGCTGCGGCCTGACTCCTCCTACTCCTTCTGGGAGGCCCACGTGCTGGACATCTGCCTTACCCTTCACGCCGAGCACGGCGGCGGCAACAACTCCACCTTTACCACCCATGTGGTCACCTCCTCCGGGACGGACACCTACTCCTGCATGGCGGCCGCCCTGGCCTCACTGAAGGGGCCCAAGCACGGCGGCGCCAACATCAAGGTCATTCGAATGTTTGAGGACATGAAAGAGCAGGTGAAGGACTGGAAGGACGAGGACGAGGTGCGCCATTACCTCCAGGCCCTGCTGGACAAGCAGGCCTTCGACAAGGCGGGCCTCATTTACGGCATGGGTCACGCGGTCTACTCCCTCTCCGACCCCCGTGCCAACCTGCTCCACTCCTTTGTGGAGAAGCTGTCCCGGGAGAAGGGCCGTACGGAGGAGTATGAGCTGTACTCCCTGGTGGAGCGGCTGGGCCCCGAGATCATCGCCGGGGAGCGGAAGATGTATAAGGGCGTATCCGCCAATGTGGACTTTTATTCCGGTTTTGTCTACCACATGCTGGATCTGCCCCTGGAGCTCTATACCCCCCTCTTTGCCATGGCCCGGGTGGCCGGATGGAGCGCCCACCGTATCGAGGAGCTCATCAACATGGGCAAAATCATCCGTCCGGCCTACAAGTATGTGGGAACCCACGCGGATTATGCGCCGCTTGCGGAGCGGTGACCTCAAATCCATCCGAAAGAAGTGTGTGCGGAGATGAAGTTTACGCTGGTAAAGGGCGTGCCTGAGCGGCTCGAGGAGTATCGGGAGGTCTTTTATGGCTCCAAGCTGTACGACGCCTACTTCGCCGAGGGGGACAGCCTGAATGAGAACCTGCTCCGTGCGATGGCGGACGGCGATCTCTATGTAGCCATGAGCCCTGGGGACGAGGCCGTGGGCGTCATGTATATGACCCGGAACGGCCTGGCCGGCCTGCCCTATCTGAATCTGCTGGGTGTGAAAAAGAAGTACCGGGGCCAGGGCATCGGCACGGATCTGGTCAAAATTTTCATCGGGGTTATGGAGGAAAAGAACTATCCCAATATGTTCATCATGACCAGCCAGTTCAATACGGGGGCCAAGCGGCTCTATCAGTCCCTGGGCTTCCAGCCCAAGTGCCTGCTGCACGATGTGATTCGCAAGGGCGTGTCCGAGTGGCTCTTCATGCGACCCAACCGGAAGCTGGCGTAAAGAACATAAAGAGGAATCCCCCGGCTGCGCCGGGGGATTCCTCTTTATTTGATCCGGCGCACCTCCAGATAGTAGTGCTCCTGGTCCGGGGCCAGCGGCACGGAAGTAAGTCCCGCCGCCAGATCAAAGCCGAAGTTCTGACGGACGATGGCAATCTGCTCCGTGTGGGCCAGCGCGGCGGTCTGGCGCGTGAAGGAGAGGGCGGAACCCAGCCGCGTAACCAGATCATAGCCGTAAATGCCCCGGTTCTCCGTGTGGGCGCAGGCGAAGTCAAAGCTGGCCTCCTTGGGCAGGGCGGCCTCCACCTGGACGCTTTCCCCGGCGGGAATCGTGAGGGCGGCCTCCGTATAGAAGATGCGCTCCTGTATGTTGACCCAGGAGAACACATCCTCCAGCATGGTCATGTCTGCCGGCACCGCCGTGCCCAAGCCCCGGCAAAGGGTGTCAAAAAATACCTCCCTGGAGAGGGACGCGGCGTCCGTCTCGCCGCCGTACTTGTGGGCCAGGGTATCCGGGGAGGGACAGAGGGCGTTCAGCACTTCCCTCAGAGTGGACTCGTACCGGGTGACGGCGGCGCTCACTCCGTCCAGCTCCCCGACGGGGTCGCAGCCCCCGTCCTGGAAGCCCTGTAGGGTGTAGTCCTCCAGAGCGCCGCCCACCGCGATGAGCAGGCGGGGGTCCTGGGCGTGGGGGGAGTCCGGCTCGGGCAGGGAGAAGCTGTGCCGGGCCCACCCCGCCTCCCGGTCAATGGAGCTGCCGTGAAAGCCGTAAGTCAGCACGGCGGGGGCGTCCTCCGACCAGGGGTAGGTCACCGCCAGGGTGGGGGCCGCAGCGTCGCTCTCCGGCCGGGTGAGGTCGGTGAAGGCGTAGACCGTCACCGGCGTGTCCAGGGCGGAGATCTCGGCGTGGGCCGCCGCCAGATCGTTCCCCTCCACCAGGGCGGCGTACTCCTCCCAGGACTCCAGACTCTGGCTCCCGCCCACGCCGGGGCGGATGACGGCGTCCAGCGCCGCGCCGTCCGCCGTCAGGGTGGGGGGATAGAGGGCGTAGAAGCTGCCGGAAAAGGGATAGACCAGGGTGACGCTCTGGTCGGTGTCGGTGGGGTTGGTGAGCACATAGGAGTCGGTGACGTCGATGTCGGTGGTGTGCCCGTCGCCCCAGGGGGCGAAGTCCAGTGTGATGGTGCGGCGGGCGGTGAGCCCGGCGTCCTCCAGGGTGGTCAGGGGAAAGACCGGTCCGGCGTAGGACTGGAAGATGCTCCCCCCGGCGTGGCCGCCTCCGCCGGCGGAGCTGCCCCCCAGCCGGGGCAGCAGCAGGGTTCCCCCCAGCAGCAGGACGGCCAGGCAGGCGCACACCCCCATCCAGGGGCGGAGTCTCCGGCGGCGGGCGGGCGTCCCGGCCAGCCCGGCCACCCGGGCCCGCAGCTCCGGGGAGGCGCGGAGGGCCTCCACCTGGGCCAGATAGTCTGATTTATGCATCGTCAAAGCCTCCGATCATCCGCTCCCGCAGGGCCTGCCGCCCCCGGGCCAGCCAGGAGAGCACCGTGTTCCGCTTGGCGCCCAGTATCCTCCCGATCTCCGCGGCGGTATAGCCCTCAAAGTAGTGGAGGTAGAGGGTACTGCGGTAGGGCGCGGGCAGGGCGCGCACCTCGTCCAGGACGGAGGGCTCCGCCGCCTCCGGGGCGGGAATGGCCTCTGTCAGGGGCACCTCCGTCCGGCGCTTGGCCCGGTAGAGGTTTTTGCACTTGTTGACGGTGACCCGCAGCAGCCAGGCCCGCAGGTGTTCGGGCTCCCGGAAGCGCTTGCCGCTGCGGAGCAGGGCCTCAAAGACCTCCTGGGTCACGTCCTCGGCGTCCTGGGGCGAGGGGGCGGCGTGGAAGGCCGCGCGGTATACGGTGTCCAGATAGTGTTCCACTGCGTAGGAAAAGAGGGCGTCCCCCCGGAGCTGGTCGGCCATGGCTCTCGCTCCTTTCTGCCCTATACACACCTGAGGAGGGCGGATGATTGCATGGATTGTACCATTTTTTGCGGAAAAGCGCCAGGGGCGCGGATGTTTTTCATCCGCGCCCCTGGCGTTATTTCAGCGCATTTGCCACCCGGTCCAGGGTGGCGGTGTGGTTCTGATCCAGCAGGTGGGTGTAGATCTTGCCCGTGGTGGCGGGGGTGGAGTGGCCCAGGGCCTTGCCGATGTCGAACAGGGGCGCGCCCTGGGCGGAGGCCACGGTGGCGAAGGTGTGGCGCAGGCCGTGAAGGGTGATTTTGGGCAGGTGGTGGGCCTGGATGAAGCGGGTGAAGGCCAGAGATACGGCGTTGGGGGAGTAGGGGTTACCCTTGGCGTCCACCGCCACCATGCCGGTGTCCGGCCAGGCGTCCCCCAGGGCCAGCCTGCGCTCGGCCTGCCGGGCGCGCTCCCGCCGCAGCAGGCGGTAGAGATCGTCGCTCATGTGGAGGATGCGGTTGGAGGAGCGGTTCTTGGTCTCCTTCTGCACGATCTCCGCCCCGGCGGCGGTGCGGGCCTCCTTGATGTGGAGCTTGCGCAGCTCGAAGTCCACGCTGCTCCACCGCAGGCCGCAGATCTCCTCCCGACGCAGGCCCAGGCTGCCCGCCAGCTTGACGATCAGCTCCAGCCAGTGGCCCTCCACCAGGCCGAACAGCCGCTTGAGCTCCGCCGGGGTGTAGAATCGGGCCTCATGGGGGATGACCCGGGGCGGCTCCACCCGCTCTGTGGGACAGCGGAGAATGATGTCCTGCCGGAGCGCCATGTGCAGGGCGCAGGAGAGCAGATCGTGGTGCCGCCGTACCGTATTGGCCGACAGGCCCTTGTCCCGCATGAGCATGGAGTAGTATTGCTGGAGATGCTGGGGCGTCAGCTTCTGGATGGGGACGGAGCCCAGCGCGTCGGACAGGTGGTTGTCGATGATCTTGCGGTAGCCGTAGATGGTGGTGGCGGCCCGGTTGGGCTGAATGACCTCCTCCATCCAGTATTCCAGCCACTGATCCAAGGTCATGGAGCGGGGGGCCACGGTATGGTGGGTGTCCTGTTCCGTCTGAAAATCGCGCAGGCCCCGGCGGGCCTGGGCCAGCGTGGGGTAGGTCTTGTACTTCTTCACTCGCTTGCCGGTTTCATCCAGGCCGTAATCCATGCAGACATAGTATTTCTGTCGCATTTCGTCAAAAGAAATATTAGTTTCTACTTTTTTTCGAGCCATCGCTTCAAAATCCCTCACTTTTCGACAGAATTGGACTTTTACAGTATCATACGAAATTGTGAAAGACCATAATAATCCCCATTCTGGCGTTATTATGCGCCAAAATGGGGTTTTTATGTAAAAAATATGCTTATTTGGAAGCAATGGCCTCGGCGACCCGAATGCCGTCCACGGCCGCGCTGGTAATCCCGCCCGCGTACCCAGCCCCCTCGCCGCAGGGGTAAAGGCCCCGGATGGGGGACTGAAAGTCCTCGCCCCGGAGGATGCGTACCGGAGAGGAGGAGCGGCTCTCCACGCCGGTGAGCACGGCCTCCGGCGCGGCAAAGCCGCGGAGCTTGCGGTCGAAGAGGGGGAGGGCACCCCGCAGGGTGTCGGCCACGTAGCCGGGCAGGCAGCGGTCCAGCTCCGCCGGGGTGACGCCGGGGCGGTAGGTGGGGGTGATGCGCCCCAGGGCCGTGGAGGGCCGCCGGGCCAGGAAGTCGGCCACCGTCTGGGCCGGGGCGCGGAAGCCGCCGCCGCCCAGGGTGTAGGCCGCCGCCTCCCAGCGACGCTGGAATTCTACCCCCGCCAGGGGGTGCTCCGAGCCAAAGTCGGCGGGGGACACCCCCACCAGGAAGCCGCCGTTGATGTTGGCCCCGTCCCGGGCGCGGCAGCTCATGCCGTTGGTCACCAGCCGCCCCTCCTCCGAGGCGGCGGCCACCACCTGCCCGCCGGGACAGACGCAGAAGGTGAAGGCGCTGCGGCCCGTGGGCAGATGGCAGGCCAGCTTGTAGTCCGCCGCGGGCAGCCGCTCCCACGCCGGGCCAAACTGGGCCTCCGACAGGGCGGCCTGCGCATGCTCAATGCGTACCCCGATGGCGAAGGGCTTGGGGGCCATGGGCACTCCGGCGTCCAGCAGCATCTGGAAAGTGTCGCGGGCGGAGTGTCCGGGGGAGAGCACCAGCGCGTCGCAGGGCAGGTCGTACCGGCCGCCGGGACCGTCCACCGCAACGGCCCGCAGGGCGCCGTCCCGCACGTCCAGGCCCGCCAGCCGGTGCCCGAAGCGCACGTCGCACCCCAGGGCCAGCAGCTCCCGCCGCACATTGCGCACCACGTCCCGGAGAATGTCGGTGCCGATGTGGGGCTTGTGCTGGTAGAGGATGTCCGCCGGGGCGCCCGCCTCCACCAGCGCCCGGAAGACCGTGGAGATGCGGGGATCGTGGGTGCCGGTGGTCAGCTTGCCGTCGGAGAAGGTGCCCGCGCCCCCCTCGCCGAACTGCACATTGGAGGTGGTGTCCAGCACCCCCGTGGCCCAGAAGCGCTCCACGTCCGCCGTCCGCTCCTCCACCGGACGGCCCCGCTCCAGCACAATGGGGATGACCCCGTTCCGGGCTAAAAAGAGGGCGGCGAACAGCCCGGAGGGGCCCATGCCTACCACCACCGGCGGCAGGGGGGAGGTCCGCCGTACCGGCGGAAAGGCGTAAGGCCGCTCTGCATGGAGGCTCACGTTTTTGTCCCGGCAGCGGGCCATGATCCGGGCCTCGTTGTCCACCTCCACATGGACGGTACATACATAGTGTACGTCGGATTTTTTGCGGGCGTCGATGGATTGCCGGGCCAGGGTGAGGGAGCGGAGCTGGCCGGGGTTCAGCCCCAGGAGCCTGGCGGCCCGCTTGCGGAGCTGCTCCTCTCCGCCGCCGATGGGCAGGGGAATGTTTTGAATTCGGATCATGGCGTTACCTCTCTGTTAAAGTTGGGGGAATGGGTATGGCAATCCGGCGCATCGGGTTCATGCCGCCCGCGGGCGGGGACAAGCCCCACCCCTGTATTCCGGGGCCGCTCTTTCCATACAGGCCGGAGCGGCGGAGGCGTTACGGAGTAAGCCCCCGCCGCCGGAAAGCTACCGATAGAACGACTTGGGGGAAGTTCCAAGAAGGGGGAATCGCAATTCCCCCTTCTTGGCCGTTTCAAGGGGTGGATTGTTAAGGCGGGGGAAATCGGGACCGCAGCGGCTTTGCCGCGAGGAGGGAACCATCACAGGGGCCCGCCGGAGGCAGGACAAGAAAACAGATACAAAAAAGTTCATATGGAAGATGCGCCAGCCCGACACAATGCGGGCCGATGTGGGCAGAAGGTGAATTGCCCCAGAGGAGCAAGAGAGGCCGCCTTGGGGCGTCGGCCTCCTACGCGGAAGGGAGACAGTCGTGGCACCCGGCCAAACGCATAGCGGCGTAGGGGCGACCCTTGTGGTCGCCCGCGGGCGGCCATAAAGGCCGCCCCTACATGGTTGGGCGAGTCCCTGCCAGAAACAAGGTGCTTATAGTATAACAAAAAATCAGGATTCGTCAAAGTCGATAATGAATAGGTCGTTTGGAGTACAGTTTAGAAGAAAACACATTGCTTCAATGTTTTCATAACGGATGGACTTTGTTTCATTGTTGACCATTCGATTAAAATTTTGATAGCTCATACCGAGCTGCTTATACAGCCAATACTTACTTTTTCCTTTTGCTTTTAACAGGGAGAGAATATCTAACTTAATCATAGTCTATGCCCTCGCTATCTAATGTAATAATTAGATATTAGGGTAACCAGACTATAAAACTATAGACTTTTACATTAGATAATGCTATAGTCTATATTGGGGGGTGACTTTAATGTTGGAAATAGAGGAGCTATTAAACGAACGCAAGGACTACATGCGGGAAACCTGTCCGGCCTACCGTCTGGTCTGTGCCGAGCATGAGGCCCTCGTGGAGATTCTGGGAAGCTGGCCGGGAATCAGCGAGGCGTTCCGGTCTTATGAGGCATATCGCCATATGGTTGCCCTCCGCTATTGCGCAGCCTGCTACCAAAAGAATAAAAAGCTCTCCGATCTCTCTGCCGAGGGCATCTTTACCTATGGAGAGGACGACATCTCCCAGGAAAAAATTTTGGCTTCCCCCCAGGCAGAGGACAAGGCGGAGCGGACGGCATTTCGTATGCTGAGCAGGTTGGTCGCAGAAAAGGGAAAGCCGCTGAGCTCATTTTGGGACAGCTACCGGACCGCCGTGCTATACCGGGACGATTTCGAGGCCATGTATAGCTGTTATTTCGGCTGTCAGGCGGGGGCGGGGACGCCGGAGTACAAGGCGTGGATTCAGCGGTACATCGAACCGAACCGGGAATATGAATAAAAAGCAGGTGTCCCGCCGGGACACCTGCTTTTTTCTGTGTCTATTTCACATGCTCGGGGCAAATGAATTGCCCCCTGCGCCAAGGTTTTCGCCTCGGGCGAAAACGCTTGTACGGCGCTTATCGCGCCGCCCCATCTTGCGATGAGGTTCCGGTGGCCGACGGGTCTCAGAAGGCAGAAGCCTTTTAGTAGCTCACGCCCTGCCAGGTCATCGCGTCGGCGCTCCCAAAACACAGGGTGTTTTGGGAACCCTGTGGCCTTCACATGCTCGGGGCAAATGAATTGCCCCTGCGCCAAGGTTTTCGCCTCTGGCGAAAACGCTTGTACGGCGCTTGCCACGCCGCCCCATCTTGCGATGGGGTTCCGGTGGCCGACGGGTCTCAGAAGGCAGAAGCCTTTTTAGTAACTCACGCCCTGCCAGATCATCGCGTCGGCCACCTTCATGAAGCCCGCGATGTTGGCGCCGGCCACCAGATTGCCCTCCATGCCGTACTCGGCGGCGGCGTTGGCGGCGTTGTGGTAGATGTTGCGCATGATGGTGTGCAGCTTCTGATCGACCTCCTCAAAGGTCCAGCTCAGGCGCATGGAGTTCTGGCTCATCTCCAGGCCGGAGGTGGCCACGCCGCCGGCGTTGGACGCCTTGGCGGGGGCGAAGAGGACGCCGTGCTCCTGGAACCAGGCCACCGCCTCGGGGGTGGAGGGCATGTTGGCGCCCTCGGCCACGGCGAAGCAGCCGTGCTCCACCAGGGCCTTGGCCCCCTCCAGGGGCAGCTCGTTCTGGGTGGCGCAGGGGAGGGCGATGCCGCAGGGTACCGTCCAGATGCCCTGGCAGCCCTCGAAATACTTGGCAGTGGGTACATAGTCCAGATAGGTCTTGATGCGGGCGCGCTTGACCTCCTTGATCTCCTGGATCACCTTGTAGTCAATGCCGTTTTCGTCTACAATATAGCCGTTGGAATCGCTCATGGCGATGACCTTGCCGCCCAGCTCGGTGGCCTTCTGGTTGGCGTAGATGGCCACGTTGCCGGAGCCGGAGATCACCACGCTCTGGCCCTGGAAGGACTTTCCGGCGGCCTTGAGCATCTCGTCGGCGAAGTAGCACAGGCCGTAGCCGGTGGCCTCGGTGCGGGCCAGGGAGCCGCCGTAGCTCAGGCCCTTGCCGGTGAGCACGCCGTTGAATTCGTTGCGGATGCGCTTGTACTGGCCGAACAGGTAGCCAATCTCGCGGGCTCCCACGCCGATATCACCGGCGGGCACATCGGTGTCGGGGCCGATGTGGCGCTGCAGCTCGGTCATAAAGGACTGGCAGAAGCGCATAACCTCGTTGTCGCTCTTGCCCTTGGGGTCGAAGTCCGCGCCGCCCTTGCCGCCGCCCATGGGCAGGCCGGTCAGGGAGTTCTTGAACACCTGCTCGAAGCCCAGGAATTTGATGATGGACAGGTTGACGGAGGGGTGGAACCGCAGGCCGCCCTTGGAGGGGCCGATGGCGGTGGAGAACTGCACCCGGTAGCCCCGGTTGACCTGTACCTGGCCGTGGTCGTCCACCCAGGAGATGCGGAACAGCAGGCTGCGCTCCGGCTCCACAATCCGGTCAATGACGCCGGACTTGGCCAGCCGCTGGTTCTGCTCCACCACGGGCTGGAGGGACTCCAGCACCTCGCCGACGGCCTGGAGGAACTCCGGCTCGTGGGCATTCTTTTTGCAGACATCTTCATAGACACCCTGGAGATACGAATTGGTAAAGGTAAATGCCATATTGCCAAACCCCTTTGCGTGGCGCCTGCCCGGCAGGCGGCCGAATTTGAGCGATGAACGCGGGGGAGAGGCCCCGCGCTTCCACGATGGAGCTATTATAATCTGTTTTCTCTAAAAATGCAAGAGAAAAAAATAAAATTGCAAAAATGACGGGAAAGCCACCGGAAAATTGGGCTGTTTTGCAAAAAATGAATTGAGTGATGCAAGATGCCGGAGAAAGTGTAACCTTTTTTCGGCTGAGACGTTGAATAGACAGAAAGGGGGGAGCGGAGTGGAGCCGCGCACGCTGGAGGAGCTGTACCGGCGCTATGCCGGAGAGCTGTATCTCTACGCCTATTCCCTGTGCCAGAACGAGGCCCAGGCCCAGGATCTGACCGCGGAGGCCTTTTGCCGCGCCCTGCTGGCCCTGGACGGGGCGGACGCCGGGTGGCGGAGCTGGCTGTATAAGGTGTGCCGCAACCTGTGGCTGGATCAGGTGCGGCGCAGCCGCCGCCTGGCCCCGGAGCCGCCCGGCCCAGAGCTGGCGGCGGAGGGAGACGTGCTGGAGGAGTTGCTCCAGGAGGAGCGGCGCCGGGCCGTCTACCGGGCGGTGCAGGCCCTCTCCCCGGTGGATCGGGAGATCGTCACCCTCCACTACTACGGAGGGCTCTCCCTGAAGGAGGCGGGGGAGGCCATGGGACTCACCCCCGGAGCGGCCCGCACCCTGCTGTGCCGGGCGCGGAAGAAGCTGAAGAGCAGATTGGAGGGACAGATATGACATTTCGGGAACTGCTGGACAAATACCGGGCCGGGCAGGCCAGCGAGGAGGAGCGGGCCATGGTGGAGGCCGAGCTGGAGAAGAGCGAGGCCATTGCCGACTACCTGGCCGAGCAGGTGGAGGACGCGCTGGGGGCGGCGGAGACGCAGGCCCCCGCCGGAGAGGTACGGCATATTCAGAAGAAGGTAAACCGCCGCCTGCGGCGGACGGCGGTGTGGGCGGCCTGCATCGTGCTGGCCGTCCTGCTGGGGGGGCGCTTCGTGGTCGGCCCCCTGGTGTCCTCCCTGTACTATCAGCCAAACGCCTACACGGTGGGCGGAATGGAAGATCGCGCGCCGGCCTCTCTTGTAAAGGAGAACGGCGTGGAGGTGATCAGAATCGGAGACCTGCCGCCGGAGGAGGTGGAGCGCCATCTGCGCGTGGAGAGTCAGGACGTGGCGGTGGATCTTACTGCCCTTTACAGCCTGCTCGCCCCGGGGGCGACGGTGACAGCCGCCTCGGCGCAGCCGGAGGGGTTCGGGCGCTACACCCTCACGGTGGAGACGGAGGCGTGGCTCACCGGGGAGACGAGCCAGCGGAGCGGCGAGCTGGGCCCCCATGCAGACGGATTCTGGGGGCACTCCAGTCCGGGGCGGAGTATTCTGGAGATTATGGAGTCGGCGGAGAGCGGGCGCGTCAGTGATAAACTGGAATTCAGCCGCCACACCCAGGACTACCTGCGCGAGCTGCCCGGCACCTCCTATGTGGCGGCGTGGGTGCATTTTCCGGAGCATCTGAACCCCGTAAAGCTGTACTGGCTGGAGGAGCAGCAGGAGTACAGCGGTATCCGCTTTCTGTGGGCGGGCGTCCGTACGGGGGAGGAGAGCATGCTGGGATTCCCCATGCTGGATGCGCGGGGCAGCGGCTTCAGTCCCGACTGGGAGGACTATCCCATGTTTAACTGGGCCCAGGCCAGTCTGGAGCGGGCCGTGGGCGTGGCCTATGAACAGCGGTTCCGCAGCCTGTTGGCCTATGTGAACGACCGGCCTCAGGCAATAGAGGCCCTGCTGGGGGGCGAGGTCTGGGCGGACTACTATCAGAGCTATTTCGCGGAGGCCGCCGCCTATGTGGAGGCCAACGGCGTGGAGGTGACCGGCGCGCTGGTGTACGCCGAGGCTGACGATCTGCTCCGCCTGTGGGAGAACGGGGACGTGGACAAAATCGCCATCGACACCGTACTGCCCTCCAAGTACTCTGCCGGCGGGACATTCGGCTGGGGTTGAGAAAATCCGCTTTGACGAACCGGCGGGTTTGTATTATAATAAAATCAGGATAGGAGGTGTCCTTATGAAGCACGTTGTCATCACCATCGGCCGGGAGTACGGTTCCGGCGGGCGGCTCATCGCCAAGCAGCTGTCGGAGGAGCTGGGTATCACCTTCTACGACAAGGAGCTCATCACGGCGGTGGCCAGGAAGACCGGATTCTCGGAGAATTTCATCCGGGATTCCGAGCATCAACGTCCCACCAACAGCTTCCTGTACGACCTCTACACCGCGGTACAGACTCCGTCGGTGCCCGACCAGGTGTTCATTGCCCAGGCCAAGGTCATCAAGGAGGCCGCGTCCAGGGAGTCCTGCGTCATCGTGGGCCGGTGCGCCGACTACATTCTGCGGGACGACCCCAGGCGGCTGAGCGTCTTTGTGCACGCTCCGCTGGACGAGCGGGTGCGCCGGGCCCGAGAGGAGTACGGCGTCCAGGAGCCCAACCTGGAGGCCTATGTGCTCCGCCAGGACAGGGCCCGCGCCTCCTACTACAACTACTTTGCCACCGGGAAATGGGGCCAGAGCCGGGAATATGACCTGTGCGTCAGCAGTCATATGGGCATTGCCGCGGCGGTGGCCACCATCAAGGCCGCGGCGCTGGCCGTGGCGGGCGGGACCGGAGCGTAAGCTGCGGGGACAGCCCACCGGCCCGGACCGTCCGCGCCGGAGCAGACAATTCGTTTGACAAGAATTTGACAAGAAGCTGAGAGGCCCCGGAATCCCAAGTGATTCCGGGGCCTCTTTTCCGTATGGCGTTCAGTTGAGCACAATGGCGTGAACCGCCTCAATGAGCGCCACCGCCGCGCTCCGATCCACCAGACACAGCGGTTTGCCATCCAACGTGGCTAGGCAGTTCTCCCCGTCAAAGCGGTAGAGGGCGATCTGGACGGAGGGGGAGCCCTCCCCCTCCAGATGGAGGGTCAGGGTGATCTCCTCCTTGCCCGTGGGGGCCTCATCGGTGAAGGACACGGCGGTCAGGGCCTGGAGGGCGCTCTGAAAATCGGTGTTCTCCAGCGTCTCGCCCTGATAGGCGAAGGCCGGCCCGTCCGCGCCGTCCGCCGCGGTGAGGGTGCAGGTCTCGCCCTCCAGGGTCACGTCCACCTGGCTGATATCCTCCAGCGCGGCGGGCAGTACCTCCTGGTGCCGGAGAGCGTCATAGGAGGCGGCCATCAGCGCCTCGTACTCCGCGCCGGTAATCTGATAGAGCAGCTTGGACTGGCCCACCCGGGCGTAGGCGGTGACCTCCTCCTCGCTCTCCCCGTCGGCGGGGGCCTCCGCCGCCCGCTCGTCCGGATCGCGGCTGACGTTCAGCGTAAAGGTGCCGGAGGCCCCGTCCTCTCCGTCGTAGGCGACCTCGATGGTCAGCTCGGGGCTGTCCAGGCCGCAGGCCTGGAGATCGTCGTCGTTGGCGCTGTAGGTCACGCAGTCCGTCAGCGACAGGGACTGGATGGCCTGGAGATAGTCCTCCACCCGGTCGGGATCCAGCGGGACCTGCGCCCCGTCCCGCTCGGTGAAGTACACATCGTCCTCCCGGTAGGTGTTGCCGCCGTCCTCCTGATAGGAGACGGCGTAGTTCTCCGCGCCGGAGAGGCGCAGCTCCGACACCTGGCCGAAGGCGGGGATGTCGTCCTGGTCGATCAGCTCATCCAGAGTCACGTCAAACTCGTCCAGGGGGTCGTGGGCAGCCAGGTACACGTTTCCGTCCCCAATGGAGACATACCGCTGGGCGTCCATCTTGCTGTAATCCCCCAGTTGGATCGTATGAGTCTCCCCGCCGGCGGTGATGCGGATGGTGCACACCGGGTTATCCAGGCCGTACTGCCCCAGATCGTCCACATCTTCGATGATGAAGGCTGCGCCGAAGGCCGCGAAGGGTTCCAGAAGTAGGTCCATCTGCTCGGCGTCCACTGGGAAGGCCGCGTCGTCGTCGTAGCTCCAGGTTCCGTCCCGGTGGAAGGACAGGGTCTGCCCGTCGTAGTCCCAGGAGAGGCTCTCCACCTCGTCGGCGGAGATGGAGAGGATGGTCTCCCCGCTGGTCTGGATCTGCTCCTTTTGGGCCTTGTACCGGCTGAGGGCAAAGGTGGCGATACAGGCCGCCAGAAGCACCGCCAGCACCACATAGAGCCGCTTATACCGCTTCATTCTGCATCCTCCTTCTCTTTAACGACCACGGCGATGCCGACGCCCAGGTAGGCCAGGGGTACGATGCCGATCATGAGCACCTTCAGCAGGGAGGAGGTGGACTCGCTGATGGTCAGGTAGTTGTAGTTCAGAGACTTGCTGCGGATGGCCATGGCCTCGCTCTCCCCCACCAGGGAGGACAGGGCGTTCATCCCCAGGTTCACGTTGGCCCCCGACGAAAGGGCGTTATACTTGTCGTCCAGGAAGGCGGAGGAGGAGAACCACACCATCTGGCCGCTGCCGGCCTCCACGGAGACCGCCAGGGTGAAGGGGCCGTCCAGATCTCCCCTCCTCCTTGTCGTAGGTGTCCAGCTCGTAGCCGGCCAGCTTGCTGTAGGAGGCGTCCGAGGTGGTGAGCAGGGGGGTGACTGTGGCGCCGTTGGTGTCCTCCCCCACGGTGAGGCCCAGAGAGAGGGGCAGGATGGGGAAGTAGCGCTCGTCGATCAGGGAGTCGGTGATGGCGCTGGAGGCCAGGTCAGGCAGGAGGGCGAAGGGCGCCTGGAAGGCGTAGTGCTCCCGGTCGGACTCGATCACAATCCCCTCGTTGGCCGTCACGCCGTACTTGGACAGGAGGCTGTAGAGGTTGTCCAGGGAGGCGCCATCCACCGGGCCGGCCATGACCAGCAGCTTGCCGCCGCCGGTCACATAGTCGGCGAGCATATCCCGCTCCTCCCCGGAGATGTCGCTGGTGGGGGCGTAGATGAGGAGGCAGGCGGCGTCCTCTGGAATGGCGTCCACGGTCAGCAGGGAGAGGTCGTGCAGCTCCATGTTCGCCTTCTCCAGCTGATCCTGGAAGGTGGAGGGCAGCTCGCTCTCGCCGTGGCCCTCCAGCCGGTAGAGCTGGGGCTGCTCGGCGTTGACCACATAGTCGATGGCCGAGGTGATGGCGCCCTCGCCGTCAAAGGAGGTGTTGTAGGAGTAGGTGTACATGTCCGGCTCGGACAGATAGATATCGTCGTAGGAGATAAACCGGCTGCGCTCCCCGCACTCCACCACCAGGCTGTTGTTCTTTCACCGCCTCGTCGGTGTACTGCTCGGCGAAGGTGGGGTAGACGTCGGGGTTTTTCTTGACCACGGTAATGTGGTCGGACAGGCTCTCGTATTTGCCCAAGAGGTTTTCAATCACCGCGTCCTCCTCGCCGGACTGCACGATCCAGTAGATGGTCACGTCCTGCTCCAGCGCGTTGACCACCACCTTGGTGTTGCTGGTGACGGAGTAGAGCTTGGAGGCGCTGATGTCATACTGGGTCAGGTTGGTGGGCAGGGCGCTCACCAGAAGGTTGAGGACGATGAGCAGCGCCAGCACCGCCGCCGTCAGCATCAGAGAGTAGGTTCCGCCCTGAAAGGCCTGGCGGCTGTGCCCCGCCGGGCCGGAGGGTGTTGCATTCGGCCGCTTCTTCATCAGTTGTACCTCCTTTTCTCCAAAGACTGCACCGAGAGGAACAGGAAGAGGGCGGCCACCGTCAGGTAGTAGAACACGGCCGTCAGGTCGAACACGCCGTTGACAAAGGTGTAAAACCGCTCAAAGAGGGAGAGGGCGGACATGACCGAGGGCAGCAGGCCCTCGAAGGCGGTGCTGTCCACGAAGTACAGGGCCGCCACCGCGGCCAGCAGCACCAGACAGACGCCGTAGGCCAGGTTGCTGTTTCGGGTCAGATAGCGCACCACGGCACCCACCGCCAGAATGAGCACCAGCAGGGCGGCCAGCGCCCCCACCGGGGTGGAGGAGACATACTCGGAGAGGCTGACGCTGTAGTAGTTCAGCAGAATGACCGCGATGCCCAGGCCGGCGGCCAGCCCCTGGTTGTCGGTCAGCGAGGAGAGAAAGACCCCCACGGCGATCAGGGCCGCGCCCAGCAGGAAAAAGGCCAGGATGGAGCCGTAGGAGGTAAGCAGATAGACGTCGCCGAACTGGGCGAAGATCAGCGGATAGACCGCGATGATGGCCAGGGGGATCAGGTACAGCACCAGCAGGGCCAGATATTTCCCGGCGATGATCTGCACGGTGGTGATGGGCAGGGAGTAGAGTAGCTGGTCGGTCTTCTGCCTGCGCTCCTCGGCCAGCACCCGCATGGTCAGCACGGGTACGATGACCACAAAGACTAGGCTGGCGAAGCTGAGAACGTACTCGAAGTTGCTGACCGCAGCCTGGAGGTTGTAGAGCATGGCGCCGATGCCGATGAAGGCCAGCAGAAACGCGCCGAACACATAGGCGGTCAGGGAGTGAAAATAGCTTCTCAGCTCATGCTTGAATACGGCGGTCATGCCTGCTCCCTCCTCTCCCTCCGCGGCGGCCGGGGCCTCCGCGCTCTGTTCCGTCAGTTCGATGAAGATATCCTCCAGATTGGCCTTCTTCAGCGCCATCTCCAGCAGGGGAACCCCCGCCCCGGCAAAGGCGAAGAAGAGGGCGCGGGAGACGTCGTGGAGGCTTGCCTCCCGGCCGGTTTTGAGGCGCGCGGTGACGAGGCCGCCCTCCTCCGCCGTGATGGACCGGCCGGTGATGGCGCCGATGCCGTCCAGAAGGGCGCGCACCTGCTCCTCCGTCCCCTCGGCGGTCAGGGTGATCTCGTTGGGGGTGAGCAGGCGGCTCTCCAGCTCGTCGGGCGCGCCGAAAGCCGCCAGCCTCCCGTGGGCGATCATGAGGATCTGGTCGCAGATGGTCTGCACCTCGGACAGGATGTGGGAGCTGAACAGAACCGTATGGGTCTGGCCCAGCTGCCGGATGAGCTCCCGGATCTCAATGATCTGGAGGGGGTCCAGCCCCACCGTGGGCTCATCCAGAATGATGACTCTGGGGCTGCCCAGCAGCGCCTGGGCAATGCCTACCCGCTGGCGGTAGCCCTTGGAGAGCGCGGAGATGCAGCGGTGGCGCACGCCGGTGAGCCTGGTCTGTTCCACCACCTCCGCAATCTGGCGTTCCAGCGCCCCGCCCCGCAGCCCCTTGGCCTCGCCCACGAACCGCAGGTATTCCACCGGGGTCTCGTTCAGATAAAGGGGTGGCTGCTCCGGCAGGTAGCCGATGAGCCGCTTGGCCGCGCCGGGCTCCTCGAAAATGTCGTGCCCGTCGATGCGCACACGCCCGCTTGTGGCGGACAGGCATCCGGTTATGATGTTCATGGTGGTGGACTTTCCCGCGCCGTTTGGCCCCAGAAAGCCGTATACATGCCCCTCCTCGATTTCAAAGGAGAGATCGTCCACCGCCAGGAAATCTCCATAACACTTTGTCAGGTGTTCCACTGTGATCATGGTTGACCTCCTCGATTCCATTTGAGTGCATGGCACCTGAGGTCATTATAAAGAGGAATGCTGAAACGACGCTGAAAGCCCGGTTCCCCGGAGGACAAAAAGGGGGTGCGGCCCAGCAGGGCCGCACCCTCGCGCGGTCGTTCGGAGCGCCGCTCCGGTCAGTCATTGGGGAAAGCGGCGCGGTAGACGGCCTCCTGCTCCGGCAGGTGGGTGACATATCCCACCGGAATCCGGTTCCCGGTGGCCTCGATGATCCTCCGCGCGCCGTCCGGGCCGAAGGCGCCGCACAGCTCGATGCAGCCGACGCCCTGCTCCAGCAGCTCCCGCGCGGCCGCACAGGCGTCCTCCAGGGTGGAGACGCCGCGCATCTGCGCCGCTCCGCCGTGTATGGCCGCCCGGTCGGTCTCCGGGCAAAAGTCCCCCAGGATCAAAAATGCAAATTTCATACACATGCCTCCTGTATCTCTGATTTCATTCTCTGATTTCCGGACGCGGCTTACTCCGGCGCCGCTACTCCTGCCGGCAGGGCAGCTCCGCCCAGAAGCGGTTAAAGCCTCCGGCACACGTTACGTCAATGGTTCCGTGGTGCTGGGCCACAATGCCCTCGGCAATGGACAGCCCCAGGCCGAAGCTGCCATTCCGGCTCCGGGCCGGATCAGCGCGGTAAAAGCGCTGGAAGATCTGGCGGCGGGCCTCCGGCGGGATCGGTTCCCCCTGGTTGGCCACCGTCAGCGCACAGTGATTCCGCCCCCTCCGGTGGAGAGTTACCTGGGTCTCGCCGCCGGGGCTGGAGTACTTTTGTGCGTTGTCCAGCAGAATCTCCAGCACCCGCCGCAGCGCTTCCTCATCGCCGCTGACGGTGATCCCCTCGTCCACCTGGGAGATCAGGGTGAGGCCCTGCTCAAAGAACAGCGGCTCAAAGGGCAGGAGGCTCCGGGCGGTCAGACCGCTGAGATCCACCGGCCGGAGCACGAGGTGGGATTCGGCGCTGTCCGTGCGGGCCAGCTCCAGCATCTGCTCGATCAGGGCGCGCATCTGCCGGGACATGGTGAGGATGCTGCTGGAAAAAGTGCTCCGCCTGGCCTCGTCCGCCTCGTCCTGGAGCAGCTCCGCGTTGGTCATGATGACGGTCAGCGGGGTTTTCAACTCGTGGGAGGCGGCCGCGACGAACTGCCGCTGCTGCTGCCAGGCCCGCTCCACCGGGCGCACCGCCCACTTGGAGAGCAAAACGCTGACCCATAGGAAGGCCAGGAAGCTCAGACCGCCGATCAGGAGGCAGGTTCTGCGCAGTCCGTCCAGCGTGGCCCGCTCACTGGAGATGTCCGCGAACACCAGGAAGCGGCTCATGGGTGCGTCGGAGCGGTAATAGCGCAGGTTATACTCCTCCAGCACCCCCAGGCGGCGGGGGGAGGCCGCGGCGGCCTGGGCCAGGCCGCCCAGAAAGGCGTCGTCGGACAGGTCGTAGTAGCCGCCGCTGGCGTCCAGCAGCTCGCCGTGGGGGCCGAGCTGCAGCGTGAAGAAGGGCAGGCGCACGTCCTCCCCCAGCTCGCCCGGCGCGTTCATTTGAAAGGGCTGGCTGGCGATGCGCTCCATCATACGGATGCTCTCGGTCTCCAGATTGGCGCTGGTGAAGTAGAACACCAGGCCCAGTATGGCGCTGAGCAGGATGGTGGCGATGCCCATGTTGATGACAATGAACTTCAGGCGCAGCCGCTTAATCATCGCCGCTCACCTCCAGGTGGTAGCCCAGCCGGCGGATGGACTCGATGCGGATGTTGGAGCCGATGCTGGCGAGCTTTTTCCGCAGAAAGCAGACGTAGACCTCCACATGGTTTTCCACCGCGTCGGAGTCGTACCCCCATACCCGCTCCAGCAGGGCCGCCTTGGACAAATTGCGCTCGCCCGCCTGGAGGAGCAGCCGCATGATGTCGAACTCCCTGGCGGACAGCCGGATGCTGTCCGCCCCGCAGGAGAGGGCGGCGGTGGACAGATCCAGAGATGTATTGCCCAGGGTGAGCTGATTGACCTGGGCGCCCTGCCGGCGCAGCAGGGCGTTGACGCAGGCCAGCAGCTCCCGGGTGTCAAAAGGCTTGGTGAGGTAGTAGTCGGCCCCCGCGTTCAGACCGGTGATGCGGTCCTCCAGGCCGGAGCGGGCGGTGAGCATCAGAATGGGGGTGCCCAGATGCCTGGCGCGTACCTGCCGGGCCACGGTGTAGCCGTCCAGGCCGGGCATCATCACGTCCAGAATCAGCAGGTCGTAGACGCCCAGCTCCGCGTATTCCGCCCCGGTCTCCCCGTCATAGACGGCCTCCGCCTCAAAGCCCTTCCGCCGCAGCACCTCGGCGATGGAGTCGGCCAGTAGCTGTTCGTCCTCTATAATCAAAATTTTCAACGCTGTCCCTCCTGCGTTTGTCCCACGTGTCTTTTTGATCATAATACAGAACGAAGCTGAAAGGAAGCTGAAAACCAGCGGATCTTTCGCGGCGTCCCCTGCCTGATGGCTGATAGAGATGGGAGGAGACGTTCTTAGAAAAATGGAGCCGGATACCGATGGTACGGCATCCGGCTCCACTATTGAAGCAGTCCGAATCATTCTATCCGTTAGCGGACTCTGATTTATGAAAAATTTTGGCCGTTTCCTGCCCGCGGAGCACCCGCAGGCCGCCCAGGGCCAGGGAGCGCATCTCGTCCTCGCCGGGGTAGACCACCACGGGGGCCAGGAAGGAGACCCGCTTCTCAATCTCGCTGGTGACATACTGGGAGTAAGCGATGCCGCCGGTGAGGAGGATGGCGTCCACCTTGCCGCACACGTTGGGGGCGCACTTGGCGATGTTCTTGGCGATGTTGAGGATCATGGCGTCGTAGACCAGCTTGGCGTGGGCGTCGCCGCTCTGGATCATCTGCTCCACCGCGCGGCTGTCGGTGGTGCCCAGGTGGGCCATCAGGCCGCCCTGGTTCTTCACCAGCTTCATCATGCCCTTGTAGTCGTACCGGCCGCTGAAGCACTCCTTGATCACGTCGAACATGGGCAGGCCGCCGGCCCGCTCAGGGGAGAAGGGACCCTCCTCGTCGTTGATGAAGTCCTCAATCTTCCCGTTGTGGTGCAGGTTGACGGAGATGCCGCCGCCCAAGTGGGCCACGATGACGGTGATGTCCTTGTAGTCCCTGCCGTTCTCCCGGGCGTAGCGCAGGGCCGCGGCGCGGGTGTTCAGGTTGTGGCCCATGCCCTTGCGGCGCATGGAGGGCAGGCCGGTGAGCTTGTTAATGGGCAGCAGCTCGTCCACCGTGACCCCATCGTAGATATAGGCGGGGATGCCAAGCTGGAGGCTGATGGAACGGGCGATCATCGCGCCCACGTTGGAGGCGTGCTCGTTCTGGGGCTTGTTCTTGAGCTGCCACACCATGTCGTCGTTGACCTCGTAGGCCCCCGCCTCGATGGGGGTCAGCAGGCCGCCCCGGGAGACGATGGCGGTGAGGGAGTCCAGCGGGACGCTGTGCCGCTTCAGGCAGTCCAGCACCAGCTCGCGGCGGAATTCATACTGGTCGGCCACGCAGTCGAAGGGGGCGAGCTCCTCGGCGGAGTGGGTGATGGACTCCACGAACAGGGGCTCCTCCCCGTCAAAGACGGCCAGCTTGGTGGACGTAGAGCCGGGGTTGAGAATCAAAAGTCGCTCCATTGGGGTTCCTCCTTACGGATTTCGGGCGGCCGCGGCGGAGATGACGATGGACAGGTACTTCTCCTCGGCGGAGGAGCCGCGGCTGGTCATGACGATGGGGCACCGGGCGCCCACGATGAAGCCGGCCATCTTGGCCTTGCAGGTGACGGTGAGCATCTTGCCCATGATGTTGCCGGCGTGGATGTTGGGGGCCACCAGCACGTCGCAGTCGCCGGCGCAGGGGCTTTCAAAGCCCTTGAAGGCGGCGATCTCGCGGCTGACGGCGCAGTCGTAGGAGATGGGGCCCTCCACCACGCAGCCGGTGAGCTCGCCCCGCTGGTTCATCTGCTTCAGGGCGTCGCCCTCCACGGTCTCGGGCATCTTGGGGTTGAGCTTCTCCACGCAGGCCAGCACGCCCACCTTGGGGCAGTCGTAGCCCATAGCCCGCAGGGCGCCCACGGTGTTCTCGATGATGGCCTTCTTCTGCTCCAGGGTGGGATAGGTCACCATGCCGCCGTCCACCGGCATCAGCAGCTTGTGATAGGTGGGGATTTCAAAGGCGGTGAAGTGGCTCATGACGCCGCCCTTGCCCAGGCCGGTCTCCTTATTCACCACGGCCTTGAGCAGCACGGAGGTGTCCAGCTTGCCCTTCATCAGGAAGTCGGCCTCACCCGCCCGCACCAGGGCCACCGCCTTGCGGGCGGCCTCCGCCCGATCGGGCTCGTCGTGGATGTCCTCCGCGGGGATGTGCTCGCCCAGCTCCGCCAGCACCTGGTCGATCACCGCCTTGTCGCCCACCAGGATGGGGGTCACAATCCCCTCGGCCCGGGCGCGCAGGACGGCCTCGATGGTGTGGGCGTCGCCCGCCGCGGCCACGGCCATGCGGGCGCGGCTGGGCTGGCCCTTCACGTGGGCGATCAGCTCGTCAAAATTGTGAAATACCATGCCGAATTCCTCCTTACTGCTTCTGGGCGCGGCCCAGCTCCAGGCCCTTCTCAAAGGCCTGCTTGTTGAGGGGCAGGAGCTTGGGCTTGGAGGAGAGCTTGTGCTCGATGGTCTGCCAGACGATGGCGGGGTCGATGACCTCGGTGTAGCCCACGTAGACGCCCAGCATGATGACGTTGAGCACCTTGGCGTTGCCCATCTCCAGGGCCAGCTCGGTGACGGGGGCCTTGACCAGCTTCACGTCGTCCCGGCCGATGTCGTCGGAGACGATGGAGCTGTTGATGAACAGGGTGCCGCTGGTCTTGAGGGTGCCGATGAACTTCTTGAGGGAGGGGCCGTTCATGACGATGAGATCGTCCATCACGTCGCCCAGAGGGGCGCCGATGGCCTCGTCGGAGATGACCACGAAGCAGTTGGCGGTGCCGCCGCGCTGCTCGGCGCCGTAGGAGGGGAAGAAGGTGACGTTCTTGTCGGTGGAATTACAGGTGGCGTCCGCCAGGAACTTGCCCAGGGTCATGACGCCCTGGCCGCCGAAGCCGGCCACGCAGAGATTGGTTTCCATGTTCGCTCTCCTCCTTTAGCGGTCGCGGACGACGCCCAGCGGGAACTCGGGCAGCATCTTCTCTTCGATGTACTCCAGGGACTTCATGGGATCCAGGCCCCAGTTGGTGGGGCAGCTGGTGACGATCTCCACCATGGAGAAGCCCTTGCCGTCCAGCTGGTTCTGGAAGGCCTTGTGAATGGCCTGCTTGGTCTTGTTGACGTTGGCGGGGGTGTTGCAGCTGGTGCGCACCAGGTAGGCGGGCGCGGTGAGCTGGTTGAGAATCTCACACATGTGCATGGGATAGCCGTGCTCCTTGGGATCCCGGCCCTTGGGGGGCGGTGGAGGCCTTCATGCCAACCAGGGTGGTGGGGGCCATCTGGCCGCCGGTCATGCCGTAGATGCCGTTGTTGATGAAGATGACGGTGATGTTCTCCCCGCCGGTTGGCGGCGGAAATAGACTCGGCCAGGCCGATGGAGGCGAAGTCGCCGTCGCCCTGGTAGGTGAAGACCAGGATGTCCGGGTTGGAGCGCTTCATGCCGGTGGCCACGGCGCAGGCGCGGCCGTGGGGCGCGGTGGTGTTGTCGTAGGCGATATAGTCCATGTGCAGGCCGCAGCAGCCGATGCCCAGGACGCAGGCGGCGCGGTCCACCAGATCCATCTCCTCCAGCACCTCGCCGATGAGCTTGATGACGGTGGAGTGCATACAGCCGGGGCAGAAGCCGGAGACCTTGTCCTCCTGGATGGTTTTTGTTCTTCCGTAGATCTTTTCCATCTTACTTGCCCTCCATGATCTTCTTGACCGCGGCAAGGACCTTGTCGCGGCTCATGATGTTGCCGCCGGAGCACAGGCACGTCTCGATGAGGCAGCGGTCTTTCACAGCCACCGCCACGTCGTCCACGAACTGGGCGGGGATGGACATCTCCACGTCCAGCACCGCCTTCACCCGGCTGTAGTCAATGTGGTCGTAGGCGGCGTAGGGGAAGGGGTGGACGGTGATGGGGCGGATCAGGCCGGCCTTGACGCCCTGGGCGCGGAGCAGCTCCACCGCGGACTTGCAGATGCGGGCGGAGATGCCGTAGGCGGTGAGCACCACCTCGGCGTCCTCCAGCCGGTACTCCTCCACCTGCACATCCTTCTCCCAGGAGGCGTACAGGGCGGCGGCGTCCTCGTTGGCCTTCTGCATGTCGCTGGTCAGCCAGTGGCCCGGCTGGATCCAGGCGCGGTGGGCGTAGTCCAGCTTGTGGCCCACACAGGCCCAGTCCTGCTTGGACGCCTTGAGGGCGGCCACCTCCTCGTCGCTCTTCATCTCGGGCAGCACCACCGGCTCCATCATGGTGCCGATAACGCCGTCGGCCAGGATGAGCACCGGGTTGCGGTCCCGGTCGGCGTAGTCAAAGGCGGCGTAGGTCATGTCCACCGCCTCCTGGACGGTGGAGGGGGCGAAGACCATCATCTGGAAGCCGCCGTTGCCGCTGGCCTTGGTGGCCTGGAAGTAGTCCATCTGGGCGGGCTGGATGGAGCCGACGCCCGGGCCGCCCCGGGAGATGTTGGCGTACACCATGGGGATGCGGGCGGCGGCGCAGTAGGAGATGCCCTCGCTCTTCAGGGCGATTCCGGGGGAGGAGGAGGAGGTCATGGCCCGCACGCCGGCGGAGGCGGCGCCGTACACCATGTTCACCGAGGCCACCTCCGACTCGCCCTGGACGAACACGCCGCCCACCTCGGGCATGCGACGGGAAAAATACTCGGGAATCTCGTTCTGCGGGGTGATGGGATAGCCGGCAAAGAACCGGCAGCCCGCCCGCACGGCCGCCTCGGCGATGGCCTCGCAGCCCTTCATAAATACGCGTGACATATTGCCTTCCTCCCCTTACTTGTAGATCTCGATGGCCCCGTCCGGGCACATGCGGCCGCAGATGGCGCAGCCGATGCAGTCCTCCGGGCGCACGGGCACCACGTACTCATAGCCCTTGGAGTTGACGCCTGTGCCGATCTCCAGCACCTGCTTGGGGCAGAACTTCACGCAGTAGCCGCAGCTCTTGCAGCGCTCCGCCACAATTTCCACTTTTGCCATACTGACATCTCCTTCTTGCATATTGCATCTTGCAAACTATTGAATAGGGGGCTTACGGTGCGTCCGGCTCCGGCCCGGCCGCCCAGGGATAGGTCAGCCACAGGCGGATGGGGAGCACCGGGCAGGGCAGCCCCTCCGGCAGGGCGGCGCACAGCTCCCGGCGGACGCACAGGTAATCCACCGGCTTGTAGGGGCTCACCAGCTCCCAGAGCCTCCGGGCGCCCTCCGCCACGTCGGCGGGGGTGGTCTCCGGCCCCAGGTTGGGGTTGCCCACCAGCCGCAGCCGGGCCAGCTCCACATGGGAGACTCCCCAGGGTCTCCCCCAGCACCTGGTCAATGTGCTCCAGGGTGGCCGACCAGGGGCGGAAGGGGTTGATCACGTAATACACCGTGGTGCCGTCCCGGTTGAGCAGGGGGGCATATCCCCCGATGGAGCGGGCGCCGATGTAGTCGCCCCCCACGTCCAGCACGGCGCAGCAGTGCGGATCGTTCAGCCGCTGCCGCACGCCGCCGGTCAGGGTGGGGGCATCCATGAACTGGGCCTCGTAGTGGACCTCCACCCCCAGCGCCTCCAGGGCCTCGCGCCGGTCTCTGGAGCGGAAGAGGGGCTTGGTCATGTCCAGGTCAAAGAAGTGGACGGGCTTGCCGCCCAGTTCCGCCAATGCCTGGGCGAAATTGAGGGCCAGCTCGCTTTTGCCGCTGCCCGCCTCGCCCAGGAAAACAACATTGCTGCTGGAAGTCATATCCAGTAGACTGGATACTGAGGTTTGCTGTGCCATGGATACCTCCTATAATCAAACAAGATATAATTTGTATCTTGCAAGATTTGTGAGTTAAGAATACCACACTTTTTTTAAATTGCAAGAGGGGTGGACCAGGTTTGGAAAAAGTGTCAAAATTGAGGGCATTGATTTGGGAAAAACGCTGGCCGGGCTTGTCTTTTAAAGCGGACGCTGTTATAATATCTTGCAAGAAATGAAATGGAAGGAGACGAAACCATGGCGGCGATCAAAAAGCGCTCCCTGGTGGATCAGGTGTATGAAATGCTGCGCGGCGATATCATCACGCTGCGGCGCCCCTTGGGCAGCAAGTTGAATGTCAATGAGCTTCAGGATGAGCTGGGCGTGAGCTGCACCCCCATTCGGGAAGCGGTAAACAGGCTCCAGCAGGAGGGACTGGTGGTCTACGAGAACAACGTGGGCGCCCACATCCTGGACTTGGATCAGCATGACATCACGGAGATTGAACAGCTGGCCATGACCCTCCACTGTGCGGCCATCCGCCTGGCCATGGCGCATGGCGACCGGGCGGCCATCGTGACAGGGCTGGAAAAGTACCTGGAGGAGTACCGGCGGGCGAGGAATGTGCAGAGCGAGGTTATGGCGGTTAACCGTTTTGTGGGGACCTTTTACGCACACTGCGGCAATCGCCGGCTGGATGCGAATATGATCTCCATACAGGGCCAGCAGTTGCTGCTGCGGTATATCTATGCCGACTGCCTCACCGAGCGCGGCAGCCACGCGGAGGACTTTGAAGGCATGCTGGAGGCGGCCCGGAGGGGGGATGCCGAGGAGGTCTGCATCTGTCTGCAACGGAACACCGACCGGTGTATTCCGGTTCTGATGGAGTATGTCCTGAAGGAGAAAGCGGCCCGGTAACACGCCGCAGAAAATGGGGGCCAGAGTAAGCAGCGCCGCCGATCCCAACGGATCGGCGGCGCTGCTGCTTGCGCTGTATTCAACAGATGGACCGGAATACGTCCAGCAGGTGGGGCAGGGCGGGATTCTGGTTGTCCTCGTTCCACATCAGGCGGACGTTGGCGAAGGGAACCCCCAGCAGGGGGATAAAAGCCACCTTGCCCTGGCAGAGACAGGCCATATCATCGCTGAGGGTAGAGATTCCAATACCGCAGGAAACCAAGGTGAGCAGAACCGGCACATGAGTGGCCTCCGCCACCACATGGGGGGCGAAGCCTGCATCAGCCGCCGTCTTCCAGATAAAATCATGGCCGGGAATGGAGGCGGTGCGGGCCATGACCACAAACGGCTCGTCCTTCACCTCTTCCATCCGTATGCTGCCACGAGAGGCCAGCGGGTGGTCCAAAGCGGTGATGATGCACTGGTGGTTTTTGTGCAGCAGGATGGAGGGGGACTCCTGCCCGGAGGGCATTGGCATATAGTTCAGGATGGCGTCCACCTCTCCCCGCTCCAGCGCGGACAGCAAGCTGGAGTGGCTATAGCCACGGATAAGCAGCGAGACATGGGGATAGGCCGTGCGAAAGCGCTGATAGAGTGTGGGCAGCTTTGGTTCGAAGGTGTCCCGCATGATGCCCAGGGTTAGGGAACCGCGATAGCCCTCCTGGGCCAGCCGGGCGGCCACCACGCTGCCCCGGTATTCGTCCAGAATTTTCGGACATTTTTTGAAAAACACCGTGCCGGCCGGGGTGAGGGCTACGCTGCGGGAGTTGCGGTAGAAAAGCTGAAGGTCCAGCTCTTTTTCCAATGCGGAAATCAGCCGGCTCAGAGCCGGCTGGGCCATGAACAGGTCGTCTGCCGCCTGGGTAAAATTGAGACGCTGTGCCAGCACCATGAAACACTCCAGTTGATTTAGAGTCACTGGGAATCCCTCCACACGTTCGATAAGTTGGGGATATCAGTATATCAAAATTCGTGCGGCTTGTCACGACCTGTTTGCTATGCAAAAGCATAGCAAAGTTGGCCATGTGCCGCTTACAGCGGCACGGCCATGAGATTATCGCACATGGGCCGGGACGGCCCACATGCGCAAAGACTTCATGCGTCTAAGCCTTTGCATAGTTTCGTAGTGCGCCCTGTGCGCACGGAGTTTTATGCAGTTAGGAGATAGTAGCCATATGGTAACTGTGCATCAATTCATGGTTAGCCACAGAGAGACACCTTTATTTCTTGTGCAAAACAAACAATACTGAAGCTGTTAAATTCCTCTATATGGAAGATTGGAGTCGGATTGCAGTAATCTAATCGAAAGCTGCATTTCAGCCATACAAAACCGGCATTTTACACAAAGGCAAAGAACGGGTAATATGCAGGGGAAACGAAGGCAAACTAAACTTTTTGCTTTTCAGAAGGAGGAAGTACAGATGAAAATTTTGGGTATTTCCGGCGGTATGCGCAACGGCAGCAACGACGGTATGTGCATCGAGGCCCTGATGGGGGCCAAGGAGATGGGCGCCGAGGTGGAGTTCATCCAGCTGCAGAACCTGCACATCGAGCACTGCACCGGCTGCACCGCCTGCGTGCAGAGCGTGCTGGGCGGCCGCGGCGGCAAGTGCGTGCTGAAGGACGACTTTGACTGGCTGCTGGACAAGATGCTGGACGCCGACGGCATTGTCTTCTCCACCCCCATCTTTGAGAAGGGCGCCACCGGCCTCTTCCACACGATTACCGACCGCTTTGGCCCCCGCATGGACCGCGGCAACAACATCATCGGCACCAAGATCGCCGAGGAGACCGGCGGCACCGCCCCCGATCCCCGCATCCTGAAGGACAAGGTCATCTCCTTCATGTCCGTGGGCGGCTCCGACTGGGTGACCCGCACCCAGTGCGACGCCGGCATGCTGGCCCTGACCCCCATGTGGAAGGTCATTGACAACGAGGTGTTCCCCTGGGCGCTGTCCATCCTGGTGGAGGACGAGCGGGTGGCCCGCGCCCACCAGATCGGCCGCAACATCGCCGAGGCCGCCAAGGACATCGAGCACGCCCAGTACCAGGGCGACGCCGGCGTGTGCCCCCACTGCCACAGCCGCAACTTCCACCTGCAGGACGGCAAGGCCATCTGCTGCCTGTGCGGCCTGGAGGGCGAGATCCACAACGAGGGCGGCAAGTACTCCTTCACCTTCCCCGCCGAGCAGCTGGAGCACGCCCACGACACCCTGTCCGGCAAGTTCATCCACGGCAACGACATCAAGGAGAACACCGGCAAGAAGATTGCCAACATGCAGACCGAGAAGTACAAGGCCCGCCAGGCCGCGTACCGCGCCTTTATCACCGCCACCGTGCCCGAGAAGGGCTGAGAAGGAGGGTTCGGGATGTCCGTGGAATTTCGTCCCATGCGCAGCGTCATCTATGTGGACGTCTGCAGAGAGGAGTACCGCCACCGCCTTCAGCACTGGCTGTACGGCCACCATATTCAGGATTCCATCTCTAACTTCGGCCCCTATGTGACCAAGTACGCCTTCTACAACGCCCTGCCCGTGCCCCCGGAGGGGGAGCGCTTCGGCACCCGGCGGATGCAAATGACCGAGCACTACTGGCTGGTCAACGAGATGGAGCCTGAGATGCGCAACAAGGCCATTGCCGAGTATATGCCCATGGACGTGCTGCGCTGGCAGGGCTGCGTGCCCGACACCGACGAGACCCCCCACGAGAACCTGGACGGCGACGTGGGCCGCTCCATCGGCGGCGACAACGGCTGCCCGCCCTTCGTCTTCGCCCATGTGCCCATCTCCTGGGAGGAGGACTTCAAGGGCAAGGGCCGCATGGTGTGCGACGGCCCCAACTACCGCTGGCAGTTCGTCATCCAGTACCCCGACGGCGTCAGCGAGGAGGAGGGCGAGCGCTGGTTCCATGAGGAGATCGTCCCCTACTTCCAGGCCCGGCCGGAGGTCAACCGCTTCCTGTCCAGCCGGATCTACCACGACGTGGTGGGCTGCACCTTCCACCGCCTGGTGGAGCTGTGGTTCGACGGCCCCGAGGAGTGGTATCAGGCGGCGGTGGAGGGCGCCAAGGCCCTGCCCAAGCCCGTCTGGGCGCAGCAGGAGCGCTTCCCCTTCCTGAAATCCAACTTCAACATTGTGGGCATGTTCCTCACCGACATCCCCACCAGCGACAACCTGACCCAGTTCCGCGGCTACATCACCATGCGTTAAGCGCCTTCCGCCCCGGGCGGAGCGACGCGCCGGCCTCCCGCCGGGGGGCCGGAAACACAAAAGGATGGAGGGATTCCCCATGTTCCGCAAGGATCAATTCGGTATTGTCTTCAACACCATTTTCTCGCTTATGTTCGCCATCTTCCTGCCCCTTTACATCGACGGCAGCAACATGTTCCGGGAGGCGGGCGTCATCCTCTGGGGGCCGCTGGTTCAGCAGCTCACCAAGGACTTCATCCCCGGCTTCGCCGTGGCCTTCGCCATCGGCACCTACATTGATCTCAAGGCCATGGGCGACGGCTTCGCCCGGCTGTGCGGGGTCAAGAATGAAAACGGCCTGCTGTTCCACATTTTGCGGGTGGCCTCCATTACGTTCGTCATGGCCGTGCTGATGAGCCTCGTCATGATGTTCCTGGCCGTGGGCTACACCATGCCGGCGGGCGCCTTCTTCATGGCCTATCTGATGAGCTTCCCCCTGACGTACGTGGTGGCCCTGGTGGTGGCGTTTATCACCTTTGCCATCGGTATGCCGCTGACCATCGCCCTGTGCCGGAAGCCCCCCAAGATGCCGGTCCATCCCCTAACCAAACAGCGATCTGGGCGCACCGGCTTCGGGTGCGCCTGGATCCATTTCCAAGGAGGTACGTTATGTCAGTTCCCTTTTACGCCAAAAGCCCGGAGAACCAGGGCTATATCAAGAACATGGAGGTCGTGGGCTTCTGCGATCTGAACGGCGTCAACGCCTTCCAGATGGCCCTCCACAAGACCGACGACGGGCGCTATTACATGTACTGCGGCTCCTTCCGCGGCCCCGGCTGGAACGTGGTGGACGTGACCGACCCCACCCAGCCCAAGGTGGTCAACTGGCTGGAGGCCTGTGATCCCAAGGAGTACCCCGCCACCAACACCCCCAAGATTCAGGTGGCCGACGGCCTGATGATCGGCGCCACCGGCGGCGGCGTCTCCTTCCTCCACGGCTGCAAGCCCGGCGACAAGAGCCTGGGCAGCCTGCAGATCTTCGACATCAAGACCGATCCCGTCCACCCCAAGCTGCTGGGCAAGTGGGAGACCGGCGTGGAGAACGGCATGGGCGTCCACCGCTTCTTCTACAACGGCGGGCGCTACGTCCACCTGTCCGCCGACTGCCCGGGCTACACCGGCAACATCTACCGCATCCTGGACATCATCGACCCCACCCACCCGGTGGAGGTGGGACGCTGGTGGGTGCCCTGCCAGTTCACCGACGGCCTGAAGGAGGGCGAGTACCCGGTGGACGGCCCCCAGCACTGGGAGTTCATGGACTGGCCCCAGCTCCACGGGCCTCCGTTCGTGGTGGGCAACCTGGCCTATCTGTCCTACTACTGCGAGGGCCTCATCATCCTGGACATCTCCGACATCACCCGGCCCAAGAAGATCGGCCAGCTCCAGTTGAAGGGCCCCTTCTCCGGCAAGTTCGCCGGCGCCCGCACCCACACCTGCCTGCCCCTGCCCGGCCGCAGCTTCCTGGTGGCCACCAACGAGGGCGAGCGCTTCCCCTTCTACAACAAGGAGATTCTCACCACCGGCCCCCGCAAGGGCGCCCAGCCCATGAACAACCTGCACATGATCGACATCTCCGATCCCACCGATCCCCAGCTGGTGGCCGAGTTCCCCTACCCCGAGGTGCCCGAGAACTATCCCTGGCCCAACTTCAACACCGCCGGAATGGACGGCGCCCAGGGCCCCTTCGGCCCCACAACATCCACGAGCCCATGAGCAACAAGCCCTGGCTGGACCAGAACCCCAACCGGGTCTACTGCTGCTACTTCCACGCGGGTATGCGGGTGTATGACGTGTCCGACCCCTACTACATCAAGGAGCTGGCCTACTTCATCCCCCAACCCGGAAAGGCTGCTCTTCGACATCCCGGTGCCCGGCCCCATGCTGGCCACCACCGAGGACTGCGTGGTGGACGACCGCGGCTACATCTACATGGATACCTGGCACGACGGCATGTATATCCTGCGCATGAAGGAAGACAACAAGAACTAAACCACAAAGCCCTCCGCCGTTCGGCGGAGGGCTTTATCGGCCTGAGGAGGCTCAGGGGCGCTTGATGCTGAGGTTGAGCGCCAGGGCGGCCACGGCGAGCACCAGCAGCAGCACCAGCGGGCGGCGTAGCCCCGGTTTGGGTGAGCAGGACGCTGGCGGCGGTGGCAATGAAGGAGGCGCCGGTCAGGTTGAAGTTCATGACGGAGAAGTTGAGGGAGAAGTACTTGGCGCCGTAGAAGGAGGAGGTAAAGGCGGAGGAGATGGTGGGGCAGGCGCCGTAGGAGATGCCGGTGATGCACAGGCCGGCCACGCACAGGGGACGGAGTGGACGGCCACGGACAGCAGCGTGACCAGGGCGGCCAGGATGGCGGCGCCGTTGGCCAGCAGCATGGTGCGGCGGCGGCCCAGGGTGTCAAAGAGGGCTCCGGTGAGGATGCGGCCCAGGCCGTTGCACACGGCGAGCACGCCCACCAGGGTGGTGGACAGGGCGGCGCTGGCCCCACGGAGAGGGAGAGATCCTTTGCAAAGGAGATAACGGTGTTGCCCATGGCGGCCAGGAAGATGATGCACAGGAAGGCACGCCAGAAGGTGAAGCGGCGGAGCATCTGGCCGGTGGTGTAGTCGGCGGCCTCAAAGTCCTCCTGCACCCGGTTGGCGGCGGCCTTGGGCTGGGGCAGGACGGTGCCGGGGCGGGGAGGCGGATAAGAAGGGCGGCCGCGACCAGCACAATTCCGATGGCGACGCCCAGGCAGAGGAAGGCCGCCCGCCAGCCCACGGCGGGATTCTGGATGAGGGCGTCGGCCAGGGAGCCGAGCACGAGGGAGGAGGCACCAAAGCCCATCAGCAGCGCGCCGGAGCAGGTGCCCTTTGTCGGGGAACCAGGCCTGCACGGTGGAGAGCACCACATTATAGGCAAAGCCGATGCCGGTGGCGGTGATGACGCCGTAGCTGAGGTAGAGCATGGGCAGGCTGCTGCCGTCCAGCCGGGCGGTCAGTACAAAGCCGATGCACGCCAAAGCGCCGCCCAGGGCGATGGTCAGGCGGGTACCCAGCCGCCTGGCCAGCAGACCGCCGCCCACTCCGCCCAGACAGAAAAAGCACATGGTGAGAGTAAAATTCATGGTCAGTTGGGAGGCGTTCCAGCCGAATGCGTCGGCCAGCGGTGCTTTCAGTATGGACCAACTGTAAAGGATACCCGCGAAGAGCATGGAAAGGATGCCTATGGTCAAATAAAACCACCGAATTGTGGGGCCTTGGTGTTGCAGGGCATAATATGTCGCACCTCAAATCTTGTATTTTATATTTTGCATTATATATAAAATTTTAAAATTGTCAATCGGCGGCTGGGAATTTTACAGGAGGGAGCCGGCCCGGAGGCCAATGCCGGTAAAGGCTGCGGAGGTATGGAGCGTTGCCCGTATTGAAAAACACGGTTATAGAGGAGGGTTTAAGTCTGTCACATCTGTAACAATTCTGTAAAAATTTTTGAATCATGTAAAAGGTGGTTGCCCTTTTCGAAGGGATAGAGTATAATAAGGGCACACGCTCAGGGAGGGAGGACAAAATCGTCTGGACCAAACTGGGCTATTTTTCTGAAAGGAAGGTAGATTACAATGAAGAAGTCCAAGAAGCTCCTTGCACTGCTCCTGTGCCTGGCGATGGTCTTCGGCCTGGCCGCCTGCGGCAACAGCAACAAGCCCGCCGACAGCCAGACCCTGCGCCTGGCACTAACACCGAGACCCTGCCCCGAGACCGAGACCCCGGCGAGACCGAGGCCGACCCCGACGCCATCGAGGACAGCATGACCTCCGCCGACGGCAAGTATCAGGTGGCCTTCGTCACCGACGTAGGCCAGTTGAAGGACAAGTCCTTCAACCAGGGCACCTTTGACGGCGTAAAGCTGTATGCCGCCGCCAACGGTCTGAGCTACAAGTACTACCAGCCCGCCAACGGCAGCGAGGCCACCGACGATGACCGCTATGACGCCATGAAGGCCGCCGTCGAGGGCGGCGCCGACGTGGTGGTGTGCGCCGGCTACCTGCAGGAGGCCGCGCTGAGGAAGGCTGCCATCGAGTATCCCGACACCCCTTCGTCTTCATCGACGGCTATCCCTGACCGATGACGCCGGCAACACCCTGTCCAACGTGGCCGGCGTGGCCTTCCAGGAGGCAGGCCGGCTACCTGGCCGGTTACGCCGCCGTCAAGGACGGCTTTACCAAGCTGGGCTTCTCCGGCGGCGGCGGCGGCACCAATCCCGCCTGCTGCCGGTTCGGTTACGGCTATGTCCAGGGCGCCAACGCTGCGGCGCTTGAGAAGGGCGTCACCGTGGACATGAACTACTCCTGGCAGTACGGCTCCAACTTCTCCGCCTCCACTGATCTGCAGACCATGATCAACGGCTGGTATGTGAACGGCACCGAGATCGTCTTCGCCTGCGGCGGCTCCATGTTCCAGTCCATCGTGGCCGCCGCCTCCGCCAATGACGGCTATGTTATCGGCGTAGACGTGGACCAGTCCGGCGAGTCCGAGTACGTCGTCACCTCCGCCATGAAGGGCCTGGCTGACGCCGTGCAGTGGGCCGTGGCCAAGGTCTATGACGGTACATTCGACACCATCGGCGGCCAGCAGACCTCCCTGGGCGTCGCCGACAACGCCGTGCAGCTGCCCACCGGCGCGGATTCCTGGCGCTTCGAGACCTTCACCGTGGAGGAGTACGAGTCCCTGTACCAGCAGATGGTGGACGGCACCCTGGTGGTGGACGACGACTACACTGTGATGGACAACGCCGAGACCGCTACCAACTGGAGCAACGTGAATGTGAATATCATCTGATTCACACAATCACCTCAGAAAGAGGGAGAGGGCTTTGCCCTCTCCCTTCTTGTGACAGAAAAGGGACAAATTTCTTGTGTTTTCCATGGGGTATTATATAATAAAACTATACTGTATAGAGGAGGCGGGATGAGGACTATGGAAGCGGAAAACGTCATTGAAATGCTTCACATTACCAAGGAATTCCCGGTATCATCGCCAACGACGATATCACACTCCAACTCCGAAGAGGAAATCCACGCCCTCCTGGGGAGAACGGCGCAGGCAAATCCACCCTGATGAGCGTGCTGTTCGGTCTGTATCAGCCGGAGGCGGGCGAAATCAAGAAAAACGGTAAGGTGGTGAAGATCAACAATCCCAACGACGCCACCGCGCTGGGCATCGGCATGGTGCACCAGCACTTCCAACTGGTGGATGTATTCACTGTGCTGGACAATATCATTCTGGGCGCCGAAACCACGAAGCTGGGCTTCCTGCAGAAGAAGGAGGCCCGCAAAGGTAGAGGCCCTGTCGGAGAAGTACGGCCTAAAGGTGGATCTGGACGCCAGGGTGGAAAACATCACCGTGGGCATGCAGCAGCGGGTGGAGATCCTCAAGATGCTCTACCGCGACAACGAGATTCTGATCTTTGACGAGCCCACCGCCGTCCTCACCCCCAGGAGATTGATGAGCTGATGGCCACCATGAAGGAGTTTGCCAAGGAGGGCAAGAGTATTCTCTTCATCTCCCACAAGCTCAACGAGATTATGGCCGTGGCCGACCGCGTCACAGTGCTGCGCAAGGGCAAGTACATCGGCACCGTGGATACTAAGGACACCGACAAGCAGTCCCTGTCCAACATGATGGTGGGCCGCCCGGTGCAGCTTGAGGTGGTCAAGGAGAAGGCCAGACCCGGTGAGACGGTGCTCAAGGTGGAGCACCTGACGGTCCCTCCCATACCCAAAAGAGGGATGCGGTCCATGATGTCAGCTTCGAGGCCCGGGCGGGTGAGATTCTGTGCATCGCCGGCATCGACGGCAACGGCCAGAGCGAGCTCATCTACGGCCTGACCGGCCTGGAGAAGTGCAGCGGCGGCACGGTGACCCTCTGCGGCCACGATATCAGCCACGCCTCCATCCACCACCGGAGCGCGGACATGAGCCACATCCCGGAGGACCGCCATAAGCACGGACTGGTGCTGGACTTTACCCTGGAACAAAACATGGTGCTCCAGCGCTTCCGGGAGCCACGGTTCCAGCACATGGGCTTTGTCAAGCAGGGCGAGGTGCGCGCCTACGCGGAAAAGCTGATCGAGCAGTACGACGTGCGCTCCGGACAGGGGCCGGTGACCATTGCCCGCTCCATGTCCGGCGGCAACCAGCAGAAGGCCATCATTGCCCGCGAGGTCGACCGGGAGAAGCCGCTGATTGTGGCGGTGCAACCCACCCGCGGCCTGGACGTGGGCGCCATTGAGTACATCCACAGCCAGTTGGTAGCCGAGCGGGACAAGGGCAAGGCGGTGCTGCTGGTCTCTCTGGAGCTGGACGAGGTCATGAGCCTGTCCGACCGCATCCTCGTGATGTATGAGGGCGAGATCGTGGGCGAGCTGGACCCCGCCGCCACCGACGTCCAGGAGCTGGGCCTCTATATGGCCGGCGCAAAACGAATGAAAAAGGAGGGCGAGGGGGCGTGAAGCAGAAGCTTTCCAACCTGTGGGGCAAAGACGGCACCAAGTCTGTACTGGCCTCACTGATCTCCATCCTCATCGGCATGGTGGTGGGCGCGCTGATTATCATCATCGTGGGCGCCGCCAACCCGTCCCTGGGGCTGAACAGCGCGTGGGAGGGCATCCGCCTGGTGTTCGGCGGCCTGTTCAGCACCGGACGCGACGCGGCGGGCACGCTGACCTTCGGCTTTAACTCCACGAACTTGGGCAACATGCTCTTCCGGGCCACCCCGCTGATCCTTACCGGCCTGTCGGTGGCTGTGGCCTTCAAGACCGGCCTGTTCAACATCGGCGCGCCGGGCCAGTACCTGATGGGCACCGCCGCCACCCTGATTCTGGCACTCACCATCCCCACTGAAACGGTTCCAGCTCCCCTGGTGTGGCTCATTGCCTTCCTGGGCGGCATGCTGGCCGGCGCCCTGTGGGGCTGTATCCCCGGACTGGTGAAGGCCTTCCTCAACATCAATGAGGTGCTGGCCTGCATCATGACCAACTGGATTGCCGCCAACCTGGTGACCTGGCTGTTCGACAAGGGCAGCCTGTTTGAGAGCCTCCAGAATCACGTGGAGAACACCAAGACTGCCTATATCTACAAGACCAGTTTCAATGGTGTGGAGACCGCCAAGCTGGGTCTGGACAAACTGTTCCCCAACTCTCAGGTCAATGGCGGCATCCTGATTGCCATCGGTATCGCAATTCTGATCTATATCCTTATGAACAAGACCACCCTGGGCTACGAGCTCAAGGCCTGCGGCGCCAACCGCCACGCGGCCCGGTACGCCGGCATTGCCGACAAGCGCAACATCGTCCTGTCCATGGCCATCGCCGGGGCCCTGTCCGGCGCGGCCGCCTCCCTGTACTACCTGTCGGGCAACACGGAGTTTTTCTGGTCTACCTACCAGACCCTTCCCGCCACCGGCTTCAATGGCATTCCCCGTGGCCCTGCTGGCCGTCAGCAATCCCATCGGTGTGATCTTTACCGGATGCTTCATGTCCATGCTGGATATTGTGGGTCTGCAGCTTACCAACCTGACGGCCTACAATGAGTATATCACCGATGTCATCATCGCCATCATCGTCTACCTCAGCGCTTTCTCCCTGGTCATCAAGATGTTCATCAGCGGCCAGCGGAAGCGCCGGAGCAAGGCTGCCCTGCCCGCGGCAGAGGCGGCGGCCAAACCGCCGGAGGGCGGAGGTGGCGCAGAAGTGGAGAAAGGAGGCGAGTCGGCATGACGTTCCTCATTCAGCAGACCCTGATCTATGCCGTCCCGCTGATGATCGTGGCGCTGGCCGGCGTGTTTGCTGAGCGCAGCGGCATTATCAACCTGGCCCTGGAAGGCATTATGATCTTCGGCGCGTTCGCGGGTGTCCTCTTTGTCAACGTGACCCAGAAGGCGGGTATCTTCTCCGAGGCCAAGGCGGCTGGGGACTGGGTGGCGCTCCAGGGCTTCATGCTGCTGGCCATGCTGGTGGCGGCCATCCTGGGCGCAGTGTTCTCCCTGCTGCTCTCCTTTGCCTCGGTCAACCTGAAGGCGGATCAGACCATCGGTGGTACCGCACTGAACCTGATGGCCCCCGCCCTGGTGCTGTTCTTCATCCGCATCATCGCCAACCAGAACACCCTGCAGATGGCGGAGGGCGACGCGGCAAGCTGGTTCATGCTCAAAAAGAGCTTCTTCGGCTACGGCCGCAGCGACGAAATGGGCTTCTTCGGGGACACCTTCATCAACAAGGCATATCTGGCCACCTACATCTGTATTATCCTGTTTGTGGTGCTGTCCATCCTGCTCTACAAGACCCGCTTCGGACTGCGGCTGCGCTCCTGTGGTGAGAATCCACAGGCGGCCGACTCCCTGGGCATCAACGTCTATGTGATGCGCTACGCCGGCACCACAATCTCTGGTGCGCTGGCGGGCATGGGTGGCTTCGTCTACGCTCTCACCACCGCCAACTGCGCCTCTACCGGCGACGTGGCCGGCTTCGGCTTCCTAGCGCTGGCCGTTATGATCTTCGGCAACTGGAAACCTTTGAACATCGCCGGCGCGGCCCTGCTGTTCGGCCTGTTCAAGTGCATCGCTGCCTCCTATGCCAGCATTGACATCAACGGCGACGGCGTATTCCTGCTGGCCGAGCTCGGCATCAGCCCCCACTTCTACCGGATGCTGCCCTATATTATCACGCTGGTCGTTCTGGCCTTCACCTCCAAGAAGTCCAGGGCTCCCAAGGCGGAGGGCATCCCCTACGACAAGGGAAAGCGGTAACGGAGTATACCTGTACTTTAGCAGATGTTCTCCACTGGAAGGTAGGCCATATGTCCTACCCCAGGAAAGAAAAGTGCCCCGCCGTTCCATCGGAACGGCGGGGCTTTTTTCAGAGAATGCGGGAGGGCTCCACGCTTTCGGCCAGGGCCCGCAGCGCGTCGGGCTCTTCCAGACGCCAGCCCTCGGGGGTACGGCGGAGGTATCCGGCCTGGGCAAAGCGGCTCATCACCCGGGTAAGCTGCCGGTAGCTGGTGCTCAGCGTCTCGGCGGTGCGGGTCAGGGTGCCATGGAACCAGCCGTCCTCCGCCTGGGAGAGCAGATAGGCGGCCAGACGGTTTTCCAGCGGAAGCAGCAGGTCGTTGGTGGCGCGGAAGGTATTCATTACCACAATGCGGGCCAGCCGCCGGGAGGCATAGCGCAGAAACCCCAGGTCGGAGCATAGAGCCTCCCGGTACTCCGCCAGTGGGAGGGCCGCACATAGCGCGCCGTCCTCCTGGGCGCGCTGGTCGGTGGTGGCCTGGACGTTGCCCAGCACCACCTCTACGTCGCCGCCCACCAGCTCCCCCGGCTGGGCGGTGGCCACCAGCCGGGTGCGGCCGGCGGCGTTGGTCAGGCTGGTCTGGATGCCGCCCTCCAGAAGCAGGTAGAGGCTCTCCATGGGTTCCCGCAGGCGGCAGAGGTATTCTCCCTTCTCATAGTACTGAAGTGTCCAGGGATAGGCGGCGGTCCAGGGAAGGCGCTCGGGAATCCGGCAGCGGGCAAACAGGGCCGCCAGCCGCTCCGGATCTTGGAAGCGTTCCATGCGATTCCCTCCTTGTGCAGTCAAATCACGCGGATGCGTTTCCATCTGCCCCGCCAGTAGCGGAACAGGAAGAATGCGGCCCGTACCACCCAGTCGGCGATCATGGCGAGCCATACCCCAAGCAGTCCCAGGTTCAGGCCCCAGGCGCAGGCAAACACATAGCTGAGCACCACCCGGCAGACAAACATGGAGCCCAGGGAGACCGCCATAGTGAAGATGGCGTCCCCAGCCGCCCGCAGGGAGTTGGGAAGGGTGAAGGCCAGGGGCCAGAACAGGACGTTGCCTACGGCGCAGGCCCGGAGCACTTGGGCAGCCATGGTGCAGGCCTCTGGGCTCAGGTGAAACAGGGTGACCAGTCCCCCAGCCGAGAAGAAGAGGGCGGCGCTCATGACCAGCATGCAAAGATAGCTGGCCCCCACGAGACGCTTGGTGTAGTAGACCGCCTGCCCTGTCTCGCCAGCCCCCATACACTGGCCGATGACGGTAATGATGGCCAGTCCCAGGGCCATGCCGGGCACATTGATGACCCCGGCCACACTGTTGGCGATGGCGTTGGCGGCCACGGCGGAAGTGCCGAAGGTGGTAATCAGGTTGAGGACCATCAGCTTGCCTGCCTGAAACATGCCGTTTTCCATACCGTTAGGGATGCCGATAAATAGGATGCGCTTGACGATGGCACCCCGCAACTCAAAACGCAACAGACCCTCCACCCGGAGCACATGGTCGGGGTGGTTGAGCAGCGCCATGATAATGACGGCCGCCGCGATGCGGGAGACCAGGGTGCCGATACCGGCGCCGGCGGCCCCCATGCCGAAGCCGAAGATCAGCACCGCATTGACTGTGATGTTGATTACATTCACAACCAGGGAGCAGAACATGGACACCTTGCTGTTGCCCATGGCCCGGAACAGGGCGGCCCCGGCGTTGTAAATGCCCATGAAGGGATAGGCCGTGGCGGTGAGCAGGAAATAGACCAGGGCGTTCTCCATCACGTCGGCCTCCACGCGGCCGAAGATCAACGCCAGAATGTGCTGCCGGAGGACCAGCGCGGCCCCCATCAGCAGCAGGGACAGGGCGCACATGGCGTACAGAAGCTGCTTGGAGGCAGCCTTGGCGTTGTCGGTGTCCTGCCGCCCCAGATACTGGGAGAACCACCACCGCGCCGCCGGTGGAGAGGGCGGAAAAGACCTGAATGATGAGTGTATTGATGTTGTCCACCAGCGAGACGCCGGATACGGCGGCCTCGCCGGAGGTGGTGACCATGACGGTATCCGCCATGCCGACAGTCATCAGCAGAAGCTGCTCAATGACCAGGGGAATGATGAGCCGCAGCAGTGCGTCGCGGGAAAAGAGCAGGCTGCTGCGGGCCGGTGCCTGTTCCGGCATTCTCCCGCCTCCTTTACATGAATTTTACATAGCTCTACCATTTTACTCCTGTGGGGCAGAAATACAAGCGCCGAACTGCACAAAAAACGGAGGCCGGGCGGAGAAAAACCGTCCGGCCTCCGGGCGCGGGCTCAGCAACGGCCCAGGTAGCGGCACACCGCCGCATTGGCCCGGGCGGCCAGCTCCCCCTCGTCGGCGGTCACCAGCTCCCCGTTCTGCACCACGGCCATGCCGTTGACGATGGTATAATCCACCGGGCCCTTGAGTCCCACCGTCCCCAGCAGGGAGAGGGGGTCGAACTGGGCGCCCGCCAGCTCAATGCGGTCCAGGCTGATCAGGAAGCAGTCGGCGGCCATGCCGGCGGCCAGGCAGCCGATGTCGTCCCGGCCCAGCAGGCGGGCGGAGCCGCGGGTGGCCAGCTTGAGGATGTCGTACCCGGTGGGGGCGCTCTGGCTGGACTGGAGGCGGTGGAGCAGGTAGCACACCCGCAGCTCCTCCAGCAGGTTGGAGCCGTCGTTGGAGGCGGCTCCGTCCACCGCCAGACCCACCGGCACCCCCAGGCGGAGCATCTCAGGCACCCGGCACACACCGGAGGAGAGCTTCATGTTGGAGATGGGGCAGTGGGCCACGCCGGTACCGGTGGCGGCCAGCGCCTTCAGCTCGTCATCGTTGAAGTGGATGCCATGGGCATACCACACGTCGGGGCCGGTCCAGCCCAGCCCCTCCAGGTAGGCAAGGGGGCGCAGGCCGAACCGCTCCAGGGTGTACTGCTCCTCGTCCCTGGTCTCCGCCACGTGGGTGTGCAGCCGTACCTCCAGGGAGCGGGCCAGGCGCGCACTCTCCCGCAGCAGGTCGGTGGACACGGAGAAGGGGGAGCAGGGGGCCAGGGCTACCTGGCGCATGGAGAAGCGGGACGGGTCGTGCCACACCCGCACCAGCCGCTCCGAGTCGGCCAGAATCTGGTCGATGGTCTGTACCACGCTGTCCGGCGGCAGGCCGCCGTCCTTCCGGGAGAGATCCATGGAGCCACGGGAGGCGTGGAAGCGCATGCCCACCAGCTCAGCCGCCCGGAACTGGGCGCCGATCAGATCCCCCGCCCGGGCGGGGAAGACATAGTGGTGGTCGAAGCAGGTGGTGCACCCCGTCTTGAGCAGCTCCGCCATGCCCACCAGGCTGGAGGTGGCCACCACATCTTCGTCCAGGTTTTTCCACACATCGTACAGCGTCACCAGCCAGGGAAAGAGCTCCATCCGCTGCACCTCGGGCAGATTGCGGGAAAAGAGCTGGTATAGGTGGTGATGGGTATTGATGAGGCCGGGGTAGACCACCATGCGGGAGGCGTCGATAACCTGGTCGGCCTGCCGCAGCTCGGGGCCGATGTACTCGATGGCGTTGTCCCGGATGAACAGATTGCTCCGCTCATACAGGCGGTCGGTGTCGTCACAGGAGACGATGTAGCGGGCGTTTTTAATCAGCAGAGTGGACATAAAAAAAAACCTCCAATCCCCAATCAGGCGGGCGCATAGGTCAGCCGGTAGAAGCTGCCGAGCTGGATGGTGATGGCGTCGGAGCGGAGAAAGAGAGCCCGGTCTACATACAGGGCGAACTGTTCACCTGGGCCCTGGCTGGCCAGCCGGGCCGCATCGGGGCGGTCCTCTCCGTCGGCCTGCACGGGCAGGTCGGAAACCCGGAGCTGGGCGGTGATGCCGCCGTCCTCGTCAATCCGGTAGGGGAGGAGAAGCTGTCCCCCTTCCCGGGAGAGCTGATGCTCCGGCTGAATGACGGCGTAGAGGGTGCCGGGGTCCTCGTCAGACCGGGCAAAGGCGGTGAGATAGAAGGTGGTGTCCCCGTCCTGGAGCAGGGGGAGCTTCAGCTCTCCCTCAGCCTGGCTGATGGGAACCTCCTCGGGAAAGCCCTCCGGCATCTGCTCCCTGGAAAGGGTGAGGGTGACGGTGGCCTCCTCCTGGCCGGTGATGGCGTAGCCCTGCCGGGCCGCGATGCGCTCCAGCGTGACGGGACACCCCCGCAGGAGCAGAACGACCGCCCCGGCCAGAAGGACGAGGGTGATCAGAAAAAGTACAAGGGGAAGTTTTCTGCGTGACGCCATGGCAGCGCCTCCTTTCACCCCTTAATAATACCACAGGCCCGCGGGAAAAGAAAGTGCCCCGGACGTTGTCCGGGGCACTTCGGAGATTATTCGTCGGCAGTGATGGTGTAGCCGCTCAGGTCGATCTGGAAGGTATAGGTGGCGATGATATTGTCCTGGGAGCCGTCGGTGTCGATAAAGCAGAGGGTGTAGTCAAAGACGCCGCCGTCCTTGAGCCGGTAGCTCCCCTCCGCCTCCTCGGCGAAGACGGCGCCCCACTTGAAGTAGTAGTTCTCGCCGTCACGGGTCCACCAGCCGGAGCCGGCATTGGCCTCGGTGGTGCTGGGCATGGCCCAGGCGTTCCACTTGCCGCCGTTGACAGAGCGGGCAATTTTGTCAAACTGGAGGGTGCCGCCGGGGATGGCCTGGGGCACGGTGTAGTAGACGGTATACTCGCCGCCGCCGCCCATAGAGGCCACCTGGGTGTGGGTCAGGGTGCCGCTGCCGCCGTTCTGCACCAGGGCGGTGCTGCCGTCAAAGCTCAGGCCCTCGGCGGTGGAGGAGACCCCGGAGGGCATCTCGTGGGTGGAGACGGTCACGCCGGTCAGCTTGACGGCGGGCGTCTGCACGCCGGACAGGTCCACCACGTACTGCACGGCCTCCTGTCCCTCCCACTTCACGGTGATGTGGGTCTTGGGCGCGGTGGAGGAGGCGTTGAGGAAGAACACCGCATACTTGCCCTGGCCGATGGAGGAGTCCTCCGTGATGGCCGCGCTTTGGGTGGCCTCGGCGCTGGCCTCGGTGCCGAAGTGGTACTGGAAGGTGCCCTGCTCATAGCCCTCGGGGGCCTCGATGGCCACGCCCACCCAGGCGCCCTTGCCGGCACCCTCGCTCTGGTGGATGGGCACCACGCCGTCGGTGGACAGGGCGATGCGGACAAAGTTCTCCCCGGTTTTCTTGGTGGCCTTGGCGGTGACGGAGGGCATGTCCTCCTCGACCCCGTCCTGATCCACAGGGCGGACGCCTACGATGCCGGCTACGGCCTCCTCAGACACGGAGCCGCCGCCCCCGCCGGAACCGCCGCCACCCTGGCCGGGTTCCTGGCTGTCCTCGGAGCCGGTGACCTCCTCGCCCTCACTGTTCTGGGGCGGGGCCACATCGTCGGCGACCTCCACGTGGGCGGGACGCTTGCCGTCAAGCACCACGTTGTCGGCCTGTACCTCCGCCTTGTTAATGGCGCCCTGGTTGTCCACCTTGACGGCGGCGCGGGCGGTCAGGGTCTCCACAGAGGCGCCGCTCTCCACGGACACGGAGCTGCCGGCCCCGTCCACAGCCAGACGGGCAAGCTGCGCGCCGCTGCCCAGGGTCAGGCTGGCGCGGTCACCGGAGAGGGCCACGTCGCCCTCCACCTGGGAATCGGCCACAGTCAGGGTGGCGCCGTGGGTGGAAACCCGCAGATCCCGCTCCAGCCTGGCGTTCTTCACGGTCAGATTGGCCTCGCCGGCTTTGGGGGCTACAAGCAGATTGCCGGACACGGCGGCGCCGTCCACGGTGATATCATCGGCGGCCACCAGCAGGATGCCGTCCACATCTTGGTCGATGGTGGCGCCCTCCTCCACGGCATATTCGGCCACGGAGCTGTCCAGTATTTTGACCACGGAGCCGCGGGTGATGCTGGACCCGAGGGCCAGAGTCTGGTTGCCCACGCCCTGGATGATGCCATCCTTTGCCATGGCGTCAATGTACCCGGCCGACCAGTCGGCGGCGTCCTTGCCGTCCACAAAGCCGCTCAGATCCGGCTGGGCGGTGGGACGGATGCCCAGGGCCCGGGCAAAGAGCACGGTGGCCCGCTCCCGGTTCATGGGCTCCTCGGCGTTGCAGTTGGTGCCGTCGCCCTGGAGAATCCCGGCGGCGGTGAGCTGGAGGATGTAGGGGGCGGTGCCCTTCAGATCGGCATAGGGGTTCTCCACAGTCTCGGTGTAGCCCATCGCGCGGCTCAGAATGGCGGCAAACTCGCCCACGGTCATGTTGGCGTCGGGACGCATGCCGCGGCTGTCACCCTCTACAATGCCGTAGGCGTGCCAGCGCTCGAAGGCGGACTGGCTCCAGTGGCCGTCCAGCTCCGGCAGAGTGCTTCCGGTTCCGGCGGCCGAGGCCAGCGGGGCGGTCAGGGAGGCCGTCAGGGCCAGGGAGAGCAGGGCGGCAGGAATCTTTCGCATAGATGATGCTCCTTTTTGTTGAACGTCCCGGCCGGCGTCCGGCGCGGGCTGTGGTGTTATCATACTAAAACAGTAGGAGCATTTCAATGCAGAAGTTCTGGAAGGGGAGGGAGGGTCTGTACAGCCTGCCACAAGACTCCGGCGGGGGAAGGACGGTTACAGTTCCTCGGTATGCAGCCTGAATTTCGCAGCCTGCTCCTTCAACAGCTCAGCCTGTCCGGACAGCTCCTCGCTGGCGGCGGCGCTCTCCTCCGCCGTAGCGGAGCTGGTCTGTACAACACTGGAGATCTGGTCAAATCCTGCCTTGGCCTGGTGAATGGAAGACTTCTGCTGTTGGGAGAGCTCACTGATGACCTGGGCGCTGTCGGACGCCAGGGTAACCCCTTGGGTGACGAGTCGGAAGGAAGCGGCGGTTTCATCGGCGAGAGCCTTGCCCTTCTCCACCACTGAGAGGGCATTGGCGATCAGCTCCGCAGTTTCCTTGGATGCCGCTGCGGTCTTGCCGGCTAAGCTCCGTACCTCGTCCGCCACCACTGCAAAGCCTTTTCCGGCGCTGCCGGCACGGGCGGCCTCTACCGCCGCGTTCAGGGCGAGAATATTGGTCTGGAAGGCGATATCCTCAATATTTTTGACAATCTGCCCGATTTCATTGGAGGTAGAGGTGATCTCATCCATAGCCGTCAGCATGCGCTCCATTTTGCGGCCGCCCTCCTGAACCTCCTGTGAAACCTCCTGCATTTTTTGGTTGACCTCAGTGATTTTTTCCGTGTTCAGATCGACATCGTGCTCCATTTCCGACATCATGGCAGCCAACTGCTGGACGCTGGATGCCTGCTCGGTGGCTCCCTGCGCCTGGGACTGGGCGCTGATGGCAATTTGTTCTGCTCCGGAGCTCACCTGGTCCGCAGACGACGCGATGGATTTCAGTGCATCGGATACCCGGCCTCTCGTGTTGAGGAGCCCCTCCTTGATGGAGGAGAATTCTCCGGCGTAATCATGCTGGAGGGCAAAGGAAAAGTCTCCGTCCGCCATTTGGGTCAGAACAGCAGATATCTCGGAGATGTAATCAATATACAGCCTTAACCGCTCCACCATCTGCTCCAGGGAAAGGCTTACAGCCCCAAATTCATATTTGGAATTGCGCGGGATCTCCACAGACAGGTTTCCGTCCGCGATTTTCTGTGTGGTAGCCTGGAGGGTGTGGAGGGGCCGGACGATGCTCCGCCGGAGATAGGCCAGAAGGATGAAAAACAGAAGGGCGGCAAATACCGCGCACAGGATGGAAAGCGTGATGCCAAGCGTATGGGCGTCCGCCATCAGCTCCTGCTCCGAGGCTGTGGTGACGATATACCAGCCGCTGTCCGGGATCTGGCGGTACCAGGCCAGATAGGTTTGACCGTCTGCCGTGTAGCTGCCGGAGCCCTCCTGCTGGCTCAGAATCTGCCGCCCAAGCGCGGCGAATGAAGGGTTGTCATCCTCCAATATGTTGGCGGACAGGAGCTTCTCGCTGTCCTCGTCTGCAATGTATACCCCGGTATCATCAATCAGAAAGGCACGGCCGTTGGCCACAACGTCCAGCGAGAGCACCATCTGCTGCATCTGAGTCAGGTCAATATCCGCTGTGGCGACTCCCAGCAAGGCGGCCGGTCTCGTCGTAGATCGGTGCGGAGGAGGTCACCATGGAAATCTGGGCAAATTCATCGTAATATGGAGCAGACCAAACGGACTTTTGAGTGGTATTGGCGGCGTTTGTGTACCAATCCTGGTCGGTATAATAGACGCCCTCCCCCAGAGAATAGTTGTCTACATAAGTGACGGCTCCATTCTGGCGCATGCAATAGGGAGAGAAATACCGCTGCTCCGGTCGGTACTGGTAGGGCTCGAACCAAATCCCGCCGCCGAACGTCTCCGGGTTGCTCCCCACAAAGGAGGTCAGAATTTCCTGATAGGCTGCCGCATCCCAATCTGACGCGGTCTGCTCCCCCTTTACAGCCTGCCTTTGGACAGCCTCCACGCCGCGCGCCATAGTTTCAGCAACCATGCGGTTATTGGACAGCGACATTTCGATGGAACCCATGGCTACCGAAAGGCACTGGGACATTTCGGTGCCCGCGCTGGTTTGGATGATAGCCTTGGAGCTCAGGTATCCCATCAGCGAGAGGACTGCCATGGATATAATAACTGCCGGTACGATAACGAATAGAAGTGAGGTCTGGAATAGAGCGAAACCGTGTTGCACGCTTTTCCTGTGTTCTCATAAGGTATGTTCTCCTTTATTCTCTATCTCTCATGACAGATGCATCCTTGAACGCGAATTGGCTGCTACGCCGCGCCCTCCTTTCTGTTTGAAAACGTGTACTTTTTTAAAAATTTAACTCTGTCCCCATATTTCCGAATATGCTGCGTGTTTTACAAGAAATCAATTAGTAGCAACAAGTTATTTAAATCATAAAATGAAGCTGAAAAAGTACACTTTTTCCAAACAATTAAAGCTGGTTTTGAGATTCTCTGTTCTCCAATTTTTAATCGGAGCAATTTTGGTTCAAATTAAGCCTTTGCTACAATTTTTTTAATTTTAAAAGGTACAGGTTTTCAAATTTTCGGAAATACCTCCATTTGTTTAGTCCGGTGTTTCCAGTTTTATTGCCTTGGAATAGAAGGTCCCTGTGGGCATTCCGCAGGCCCTGGCCGCCTGTCGGAGTGTTATTTTTTGGCCCCGCCAGGCCTGATGGAGCATGTGGAAATTGTCTGGGAGGGGAAGGGGAGGGCGGCCAAAGCGTACGCCCCGGGCCTTGGCTGCCGCGATACCCTCCGCCTGCCGCTGGCGGATGTTGTCGCGCTCGTTTTCCGCCACGAAGGAGAGCACCTGGAGCACAATGTCGCTGAGAAAGGTGCCCATCAAATCCTTGCCTCGCCGGGTGTCCAGAAGGGGCATGTCCAGTACGGCGATGTCCACGCCCTTTTCCTTGGTGAGCATCCGCCACTGTTCCAGAATCTCGCTGTAGTTGCGCCCCAGTCGGTCGATGCTTTTGACATACAGAAGATCATCCCGCCGCAGGCGGCGCACCAGCCGTCGGTACTGGGGGCGCTCAAAGTCCTTGCCGGACTGCTTGTCCATATAGATGTTCTCCTCCGGCACCGGCAGGGCAGCCAGAGCCAGCCGCTGCCGGTCTTCGTTCTGTTCCCGGGTACTGACTCGGATATAGCCGTAGATTGTTCCAGCCACGTTCCGTCCTCCTTTTTTTGATCTGAAACTTTTATTTTATCGAAAACAGGAGAATGTGCCCACATACCAGGAACTATAAAAGCAAATGAAAAATACCAAAAAAGGGCCCGGTGCAGTCTGCACCGGGCCCTTTTCCTGGGAGGGCTGTTACTGAATGGAGACCACCTCGTAGCCCGCCTCCGTGACAGCGCCCCTGAGCACGTCGTCGGACACGTCCTTGGACAGGGTAAGGGTGGCGGTCTTGGTCTCCAGGTTCACCTTGGCCTCCACGCCGTCGATGGCGTTGAGGGCCTTCTCCACGTGGGCCTGGCAGTGGGCGCACATCATGCCGTTGATGCTCATGGTCTTGGTCATAGCACTCGTTCCTTTCGTTTCCACAGATTTGGGGGTTCCTTCTGAAACCGGGGCGGCGGGGGACTCCCGGCGCTCCGGGCGGAAGAACTTGAGGCGCAGGGCATTGGACACCACGCACACGGAGGACAGGCTCATGGCCGCCGCGCCGAACATGGGGGAGAGCTGGAGCTGGAACAGGGGATACCACACCCCGGCGGCCAGGGGTATGCCGATAATGTTGTAGATGAAGGCCCAGAACAGGTTCTCTTTGATGTTGCGGATGACCTTCCTGGAGAGCTGGACGGCGGTGACCGCGTCCAGCAGATCGCTCTTCATGAGCACCACGTCGGCCGACTCGATGGCCACGTCGGTGCCCGCGCCGATGGCCAGGCCCACGTCGGCCCGGGCCAGGGCGGGGGCGTCGTTGATGCCGTCGCCCACCATGGCCACCCGCTTGCCCTGGGCCTGGAGCTCTGCCACGGTCTTCTCCTTGTCCTGGGGCAGCACCTCTGCCACCACCCGGTTCACGCCGAGCTGGCGGCCCACCGCCTCGGCGGTGCGGGCGTTGTCGCCGGTGAGCATGACCACGTCGATGCCCATGGCCTGGAAGGCGCGGACAGCCTCTGCGCTGGTGGGCTTAGGGGTGTCGGCCACCGCCACCACGCCCAGCATCCGGCCGTCCCCGGCGAAGTACAGCGGCGTCTTGCCCGCCTGGGCCAGCCCCTCCGCTACCGCGTCGAAGCCGTCCAGCGGGACGCCGGCCTCCTCCAGCATGGCCCGGTTGCCCGCCAGGAGCTGCTGGCCCTGGATGACGCCGCGGATACCCCGGCCCGGGGTGGCCAGAAAGTCCTCCACAGGGGCCAGGGGGATGTTCCGGGCCTGGGCCTCGGCGGTGATGGCGTCGGCCAGGGGGTGCTCGGAGGGCTTCTCCAGGGAGGCGGCCACGCACAGAAGTTCCTCCTCCGTCACACCTGGGGCGGGGCGGCAGTCGGTGACTACCGGCTTGCCCTGGGTGAGGGTGCCCGTCTTGTCCAGCACCACGGTCTGGATGGTGTGCAGGGTCTCCAGCGCCTCGGCGGACTTGATCAGGATGCCGTTCTCCGCGCCCTTGCCGGTGCCCACCATGATGGCCACGGGGGTGGCCAATCCAAGGGCGCAGGGGCAGGAGATGACCAGCACCGCCACCCCGGCGGTGAGGGCCCGGGTCACGTCCCCGCCGGTGGCGATGAGCCAAACAGCGGCGGTGACGACGGCAATGGCGATGACCACGGGGACGAATACCCCCGCCACCTTGTCGGCCAGCTTGGCGATGGGGGCCTTGGAGGAGGCCGCCTCGTCCACCAGACGGATCATCTGGGCCAGCGTGGTGTCCTCCCCCACCCGGGTGGCCCGGAAGGTAAAGGAGCCGGACTTGTTGATGGAGGCGGCGGCCACCTTGGCGCCGGGCAGCTTCTCCACGGGCAGGCTCTCGCCGGTGAGGGCGGACTCATCCACCGAGGAGGCCCCCTCTGTGACCACCCCGTCCACCGGGATGCGGCCGCCGGGGCGGACCACGATGAGGTCGCCCACCACCACGTCCTCCACGGGTACCTCTACCTCCGCGCCGTCCCGCAGCACCATGGCGGTCTTGGGGGCCAGATCCATCAAACGGGTGATGGCCTGGCTGGTCTTGCCCTTGGAGCGGGTCTCCAGCCACTTGCCCAGGGTGATCAGGGTGAGGATCATGCCCGCGGACTCAAAGTAGAGATCCATGGCCCAGTGTTCCACCTGGGCCAGCTCGGCGGCCGCGTCGCCCGCGCCATAGGCCGCCCGGCCCAGGTGCCAGGCGATGAGGAACAGGGCCGCCACGCCGTAGAGCACCGCGGCGGAGGAGCCAAGGGCGATGAGCGAGTCCATGTTGGGCGCGCGGTGCCACAGGGTCTTGAAGCCCACCGTATAGTATTTGCGGTTGATATACAGGATGGGCAGGGTGAGCAGGAACTGGAGGAAGGCCACCACCAGGGCGTTGGACGGCTGGTGGAAGAAGGCGGGCAGGGGCCAGCCCATCATGTGCCCCATGGCGATGTAGAACAGGGGCGCCAGAAACACTAAGGACGTGAGGAAGCGGCGCTTCATCCCCGCCAGTTCCTCCTCCATGGCGCCGGCGGGCCGGGCGGCCGGGGCGGCCTTCCCGGCGGGGCCGGGGAGGGAGGCGCCGTACCCGGCGTCCGTCACCGCCTGAATGATCTGTTCCGGCCCGGTCTTGCCGCCGTACTCTACCAGCATGGAGTTGCCCAGGAGGTTGACGCTGACGCTGTCCACACCCTCCACCTGGCGCACCGCCTTCTCCACGTGGGCGGAGCAGGCGGAACAGGTCATGCCTGTAACATTGAATTTCTGCTTCATAGGGTTCACCAGACTTTCTAATATGCGTGAGGGTTCAGAGGCCGCCCTTACTTCAAGATGCGCCCCAGAGTGGATACGAACTCATCGATCTTCTGTCCGCGCTCGGCATCGCTGGCGGCCTCCTGCACACAGTGCTTCAGGTGGGCGGCCAAAATTTCCTTGTTGGCGCGGTTGAGAATGGCCTCGGTTGCCATGAGCTGCTGGGATATGTCGATGCAGTAGCGGTTCTCCTCCACCATCTTAATGATGCCGTCCATCTGCCCGCGGGCGGTCTTGAGGAGGCGGAGGACTTTCTTTTCATCTGCCATCATGCGGTTAACACCCCCCTGGGGTGTAGTATATGGCAAAGCGTAAAAAAAGTCAAGGCCCTCTTGTGCAGAGGGCCTTGGCTTTTTATTCCTTGCCGTGGGTGTCGCGGAACAGGAGCGAAATGCACCAGAGCGCCGCCAGGCCAACGAGCGCGAAGATCACGCGGCTGAAGGCGCTGTCCTGTCCGCCGAACAGAGCGGCGACGAAATCGAACTGGAACAGGCCGATGCTGCCCCAGTTCAGCCCGCCGATAATGGCGAGAATCAGGGCAATCTTATCTAAAATCATGGGTTGTACTGCCTCCTCACATTGAGATACCGTGACTAGTATCTCCGGTGAGAAGAAAATCATACAAAACCATTTTATTTCAAATAACGGCCCAGCCAGTTCTGCCGGAGGGCCACGGCCTTCTGGGGGCAGAGTTCGTGGCAGCAGTAGCAGTGGATGCAGGCCCTGGGGTCGATGCGGGCCTTTCCACCGGGGCCGTCCATCGAGATGGCTTTCCCCGGGCAGGCGCTCTTGCAGATGCCACAGCCCACACAGGCGTCGGTGCGGATCTTTGGGGTCTGGGAGAGCACCCTTTTGCACAGCTTGCCGGCGGGCCCGGCCAGGGGCCCCAGAAACTCCATCAGGTTGCCCTTGATGCGGCTGGGGAAGCGGTAGTCGTCCATCCGCAGGGCCTCCAGCGGCTCGCCCAGCAGCTCCACCTCCTCAATGTAGCTGGGCCGCAGGCCCCGGCGCTGCGCGGCCAGCAGAACCGGATTGGAGGCCAGAGGCAGTCCGATGAGGGCGGCGGCCGCCGCGTCCAGGGCCAGGGGACTGTCGGACACCAGCAGCACTCCGGCGTGCCTGGGGGTGCCGGAGGCGCCGGGGCCGTCCCCCTCCATGGCCAGCACCCCGTCCATGATGCTCAGCCGGGGCCTGACGTACTCCGCCAGATCCAGCAGCACGTCGGCAAACTGCTCCTGGCTGGGGTGGGTGGCGTGGTAGCCCACCTTGGACAGGCCGGGGAGTACGCCGAACAGGTTTTTCACCGCCCCCGTCATGCTCATGAGCACATGAGTCTTGAGCTTGGGCAGGTCAAACACCCCGTCGGCCTCCGCCACTGGGGCGATCACCTCCGCCTGCTTGAGCACCCGTCCCGCAGGGAGGGACACCGTGCGGGTGGAGGCGTCATAGCACAGCTCCGCCCCGGAAGCGGCGGCGGCCTGGGCCATGCCGGTCTTTTCGTACAGGCCCCGCAGGACGGCCTCCTTGTGGAGGGCCCCGCCGGGGCTGTCGGTGATCACCGCCGTGCCCCCCGCCTCCGCCACCAGCTTCGCCGCCGCAGCAGCCACCGCCGGGTGGGTGCAGATGGCGCTCTCCGGCGGCGCGGCCCGGAGCAGGTTGGCCTTGAGCAGGATGCGCTCCCCCGGCCGGACGAAGCGCTCCATCCCGCCCAAGGCGGCCACCGCCTCACGCAGCTTTGCCTCCGCCTGTCCGTAGTCCGGACAGGCGGCCAGATAGACCCGGTTGCCCTCCATGAAACCCCTCCTAGGAATCCAAACTCTGTTCAGTATACCCGCCGGAGGGGGCTTCGTCAAGGGCGGGGAGGCGGCCCAGGGCCCGGACGGAGGAAAAGGTCACCAGCAGGCTGGCCCCCATGCCCAGCGCCACAACCACCCAGACGTGGGCCTGAAGGGCATCGAACAGCAGGCCGTACAAGGCCTGCCCAAGAGGCATGGCACAAGTGGAAATAGCTGCCACAAAGGAGGCCACCTTGCCCAGCAGGTGGGGCGGCGTGGCCCGCTGAAGATAGGTCTGGGCGGAGACGGTAAACAGCATGGCGCAGGCCATGCCCAGCAAAACAGAGACCAGGATGACTCCATAGGCGGCCAGGGACGGAATTCCCAGCGCCAGAGCCAGGGCCATGGGGAGCAGCAGCAGGGAGGTGCCCAGCAGAAACCGCCAGGCCCGGCGGATATCCGCGCCGCGGAGCACCAGCCCAGAGAGAAGCCCGCCCACGATGGAGCCCAGGCTGAGGGCGGCCTCGGCAAAGCTGTAGTGCAGGGAGGACAGGCCTAGGCTGATTTTCACCAGATAGGGCAGGCCCACCACCAGCAGGGCGGAGAGGAAGAGGTTGAGCAGGGCCACCAGGGCCAGTACCCGCAGCAGGCCGGGCTGCTCCCGGGTCAGGAATCGGCCCGCGTCCCGGAGATCCCTCCACAGGGCGGCCAGCGGCGGGCCGGCGAGGGTTCGTCGCTGGAAGGGGATGCGGAGAAAGAGCTCCATCACAGCCGAGCAGAAGAAGCAGGCCCCGCCCACCGCCACCATGGGGAGTAGGCCTACCCAGCCGTAGAGCATACCGCCCAGGATGGGGCCCAGCAGATTGGCCAGGGCCTGTACCTGGGCCACCACGCCGTTGGCGGCGGGTAGGTGCTCCTCCGACGCCAGGGCGGGTATGCTGGCCTGCACTGAGGGCTGGTAGAGGGCCTGAATGGCTGCCAGAAGCACCATCAGCACCCCGACGGCCAGAACCGTGCCCCGGCTGGCAAAGAACAGGCCGTACCCCAGCACCAGGGCGGCGGTGAAGAAGTCCAGCCCCCACATGATGCGCTGCCGGGGGACGCGGTCGGCCAGGACGCCCCCCAGGGGGGAGCAGAGGATGGTGGGCACCATGGACACGGCCAGGATGCCGCCGAAGGCGGCGGCGGAGCCGGTGGTGTCCAGCACATAGAGGGACAGGGCGAAGCGGAGGATGGCGTTGCCGAACAGGGAGATGATCTGGCCGAGGATCATGAGGGTGAAGTCGCGGGAAAACAGGCGGTCAGAGCGCATAGGGCGGCTCCTTTCGGGCGGCGGGCGCGCCGTCTGAGCGACGTGCCCGGAGCAGAACGCAGGCGGCGAGGGCCGCCAGGGCCAGGGCGGGGAGAAGCCATGTTTTCTTCATAGAGATCCACCTTTCTTTTTAATACCGACGGTTGGTATGTATCTTGCCCGGAAAAACCGCCCCCGCAGGGGCGGTGGAGGAGCGGGCGGCTCAATCGTCCTGGAGCACCTGATCATAGTAGTTCAGCGCGTCGGCCTGGAGGGCCTCGTCCAGCACGGGCAGGCCGAAGCGGTCCAGAAATTCCCCGCAGAAGCGCAGCTTGGCGGCGAATTCCTCCCGGCTGCCGGGGAACATACCCGTCCACACGTTGGTCAGAAGCATGAGCACCTCCGCGATCTCGTGGGGGTGGGTCACGCCGGGCAGGGACCCGTCGGCCATGCCCAGCCGGATCATCCCCTCCACATAGGGAGCGGCGTCCCGAAAGGTGGATTCCAGCGTGAGCAGGGCAATCTTGGGGTTCTTTACAATGTGGTGGATCGCCAGCCGGTCTACCTCCCGCTTGGCCGGGTCGGTGAGAAAGTGGCGGAAGGCGTGGCGCAGTTTTTCCAAGCCGTTCCGGCCGGGGAGCTTGGCGGGGTCGGAGAACCACTCCAGGTTTTCGTAGTAGCGGTCGTTGATCCGGTCCAGGATGTCCTCCTTGGACTTGAAGTGGTGGTAGATGGCCCCCTTGGACATGCCCAGGGCGTCCACAATGTCCTGGATGGTGGTGTGCTCGTAGCCCTGCTCGGTGAACAGGCGCATGGACACGTCCAGAATTTTGGCCACGGTCTCCTCTGGATGCTTGTTGCGGGCCATGGGGCCCCCTCCTTTGCATACATACCGTCGGTATGTTTAAAATAGCACAGCCGCGCCCCTCTGTCAAGAGGGGCGCGGAACTTACCCCAGAGACTTGGGGCCGAAGCCGTGGGTCAGCAGCTCCGACAGGGGCAGCTTCACGAAGCTGTGATCCCTCTGCGCCACCAGTACGGTGAGTCCGGGGGCGAACTCATAGAGCATCTGGCGGCATGCGCCGCAGGGCCAGCAGGGCTCCGTGGAGTTGCCTACCACGGCGATGCGGGTGAAATCGTCCCGGTGCCCCTCGCTCACCGCCTTCACCAAGGCGGTGCGCTCAGCGCAGATGGAGGAGCCGTAGGCCGCGTTTTCCACATTGCAGCCGGTGAACACCGTCCCGTCGGCGCACTCCAGGGCTGCGCCCACCGGGAAATGGGAGTAGGGGACATAGGAGCGCTCCAGCATGGTAAAGGCCAGCTCCACCAGTTCCTGGTCGGTCATAGGGAAACCTCCTTATCAAAACGTGGTATAAAAGGTGTAAGCCATTATACCACGTTTTCCGTGTCAGCGCAATCACGGACGGCCGCAGGTGCGCACCGACGGGAGCAGGAGCATCAGCCCGCCGCAGGTCAGAGTGATTGCCCCGGCCAGCAGGAACCAGAGGGGAACGCCGGTGGCATCGGCGAACAGGGCGGTGAGTCCCAGCCCCAGGGGGGAGGCCAGTGTCATGATGGCCCCGGTGAGGCCCAGCACACGGCCCAGGTACTCCGGCTCCACCTTGGTTTGGATCAGGGCCATGAACACCGAGTTGAAAAAGGGAGCGGACAGGCCCATCAGCAGGGACAGGCCAGCAAACGCCCGGAAGCCGGAGGGGGGCAGCAAGCCGGCCAGCACCAGGGTGAGCCCCAGTCCCAGCACTGCCGCCGTCATGGTGATGATTTTGTTCCGGGTACCTCCCCACAGGCCCAGGAGCACCGATCCGGCCAGCATTCCGGCAGAAAACAGGGTTTCCACCAGAGCGGCAGCGGCGGAGTCCCCTCCGAAATACTCCATGCTCATTAGGGGAAACAGGGCGGATACCGGCAGGAAGGCCACTGAGAACAGGGCACAGATGAGGGACAGCTCCCACAGCCAGCGGTGAGAACGCAGCACAGCGAGCCCCTCGCGGGTGTCCTGCCAGAGCCGGAGCGGCCGGCCCTGTGCTTCGGCCCGCAGGGCGGGCAGCCGGGCCAATTGTACTCCGGCGATGGCAAAGGCGGCCCCCAGGGTGTCCAGCAGGAGGATCCAAGCCAGGGGGATGCGGGCATAAAGAACAGCGGCCAGCGCGGGGGAGAGGAGCATGGAGACGGTCTGGATGCCCTGGCTCCAACCGGCGCACCGGGTCAGGGCATCGGGAGGGGCCAACAGGGGCGTGATGGCCTGGATGCAGGGGGCATGAAAGGCGCCGCCCACACTGCGCAGCGCGGCCACCGCCAGGATAGGGGCCACCGGAAGAGGAGCGGCAAAGGCGGCGGCCGCCAGCATCAGGGACACCAGCCCGATGGCCCCGTCAGAGATTATCATGATCCAGCGCCGGTCGAAGCGGTCGGCAAAGGTTCCGGTGAAGAGGGACAGGATTCCCTGTGGGACCAGCGCCGCCATGGTGGCCAGGGAGAGGACCGCGGGGGAGCCGGTCAGGTCGGTCAGGTACCAAATGAGGGCGTACTGCGAAATCATGCTGCTGAGGATGGACAGGGCCTGCCCTGTCCAGAGGAGGGCGAATTTTTGCTTCCAGTGTGGTATCATAGCGTTCCATTCCTTTCCCAGCCGCGGTAAAGGGTGATTATACTACCACGGTATCCGGGGAAAGTCAAGCCGAAGAAAACGCCCCCGTCCGGCATCGGCCGGACGGGGGCGCTGCTGTAGGTTTCCTTACCAGGTCACGCCCAGGTCGGGGCGCACATCGAGATCAATGATCTCCCGCGCGTCGTAGAACTGGCTGTACCACTCCAGGGCCTTGCCGTTGCGCAGGGTGGTGCCGTCGGGGTGGAGCCGGTCGCAGATGACGGCGGAGATGTCCTTCTTGATGTAGGAGAAGGAGTTGATGCCCACGCTGGCGAAGATGCGGAAGCCCTGGCTCTGGAGATACTGGAACACCGGGCCGGTGGAGTGCCAGTCGTCCCCGTCGGGGCGGCCGCCGTGGGGGTAGAACAGGATGTTGGTGGGGCCCACCAGGGAGCCCACCTCCTCCGCCCAGCGGACGGTGTCCCGCTGCACGGACTCCAGAGGGCGGCTGTCCAGGCGGATGTGGCCCCAGGTGTGGGAGCCGAAGGTCCAGCCCGTCTCCTTGAGCCGCTCGATGACCGGCTTGACGGCCTCGATCTCCGCCTGACGATTGGCGTCAAAGGCGGGGCGGCGGGGATCGTCGGCGGCGATGTCGATGTCGTTCTGGGTACGGTAGCCCAGGATGCCCTGGTAGCCGGTGAGGGAGAAGATGGCCTTGGCCCCGTTGAGGGAGAAGTCGGGGTGCTCCAGCACGAACTGGTCCAGGATCGGGGTAGCGTCCAGATCCTGGGTGAGGAAGGTCTCGCCGGTGTTGGGATCGGTGCACTGGGCCCAGATCTGGCCGTCGTCCCCCAGCACCAGCTTGGAGGTGAAGCCCTCAGCCAGCATGTAGTCGTAATAGTTCACATCATCAAAAGGAGATGATGAGGGGCTTTTTTCCCTCGGGGAGCATGAGGGTGTTCCGCTCCATGCGGGTGACGCCGTCCTCGCCGGTGACTTCACTCCACACGTCCCCCATGTTGACCAGAATGTAGCCCTTGTCGTAGACGCTCTGAAGGATCTTTTTGTACTCGTCCGCGGTCACCATCCACTCGTCCAGCCCCACCTGGCGGTCGTAGGGCACTGCGTCGGAAAAGGCATACTCAGGATAGGCGATGACGGGGTGGAAAAACAGGTGCTCCACCGCCTGGTCGGGGCCCCAGGCCTGGGTGAGCTGGTCCGCGCTCCAGTAGGTGCGCACCGCGTCGTAGGGGTCGGCCGCGGGGGTGGGGGTGGGCTCCGGTGTGGCCGCGGCTACAGGGGTAGTGTCCGGGGACGGCTGGTTGGTTTTGTCCCCGCCGCAGGCGGCCAGGGGAAGTGTCAGGGCGCAGGCCAGCGCCAGGGCAACGGCTTTTGGCATGATATGGCTCATTGGTATGGTTCCTCCCACATAATATCTCTATAGCTGTTATCTTACGACACCGGGCGGCAAAAGGAAACAACAAAAGGATGACAAAATCCTTACGATTTTATGTCACCCGGAAGGGGAATCCGGTGAACCAGCAGCATGGACGCGCCGCCGGTGACGGCCCCGGTGACCAGGGAGCAGAGCAGCAGGGGCGGCAGGTACACCAGCGGGGCCCGGCTGCCCAGTACTGCCATGGCGGCCAGAATCTGGCCGGTGTTGTGGGCGGCGGCCCCGGCGATGGACACCCCAAAGAGGGAGAGAAAGCTGCACCGCAGCAGCAGGGCCATGACGCCAAAGGCCAGCAGCCCGCCGGTGAGGGAAAAGGCCAGGGCCATCAGATTGCCCCCCAGCAGGGCGCCCAGAAGGCAGCGGGCGGCCAGAATCAGCAGGGCCTCCCGCCCGGACAGGCGGCAAAGGGCATAAACGGTGACCAGATTGGCCAGTCCCAGCCGCAGGCCGGGCAGGGGGAAGAGAATGGTCAGCGGAACCAGCCCCTCCGCCACCGAGAGGGCCAGCGCCAGGGCGGTAAGCACCGCGCAGCGGGTCAGCCGCCGCAGGGATGAGGACAAGGGGGAGCGCCTCCTTTCAGAATGAGAAAACAGCGGGAACTTTTCAGCCGCTGATTGCGTCAAACTCCTGGCTGCCGCTGCCGGACAGGGAGATCACCAGCTTGTCGGGCAGGCAGATGATCTGCTGTCCGGCCCGGCTGATCCACCCGGTGTGAACGCAGTCCTGGCTGGGACACGCACTCTCCGCGATGCGGATGCGCCCCGGCTCGGCCTGGATCGTCAGGGGATAGGGGGCCTCGTCCACCACCAGGGTGACGGGACCGGTGAGGGTGCTTAGCTCATACTCCGCGATGGTCTCACCCTCTAAGACGACGGAGGCGGTCAAAAAGTTGCTCTCCTCCGGCTGAAGAAAAAAAAGCAGCGCCACGGCGGCGGCGGCCACCAGCAGGGCCGCCGCGCCGTCCAGCAGCGTGGGCCGGCGGCGCTCAGCGGCGGGCGATCTCATAGGTATACCCCCTGTCTGCCCCGGCAAAGGTAAAAACGTCCTCCAGCCCCTCGGTTACCAGGAGCTCTCCCTGGCCGGTGCAAAGCACCAGCTCGAAGTCGTCCCGGCTCCGCCAGAAGTCCAGCGCCTCCTCCGGCCCCGCCACAAACAGGGCAGTGGAGAGGGCGTCGGCCAGCAGGTGGTCGGCGGAGACAACGGTGACAGACAGCAGGCCGGAATCCGCCGGATAGCCCGTCTCAGGGTCGATGATATGGTGGTAGCGCACCCCGTCCTCCTCGAAATAGCGCTCGTAGCCGCCGGAGGTGGAGAGGGTCACGTCAGTCAGGGCGAGGACGCACAGGTAGCTGCCGGTGTCCCGGGGGTCCTTCACCGCCACCCGCCAGGGGGAGCCGTCCTCCTTGGCGCCGATGACCGTGACGTTGCCGCCCAGATCCAGCATGGCGGAGGTCCCTCCCGCATCCCGGATGGCCGCCTCGGCCTCACGGGCCGCGAAGCCCTTGGCCACGGCGCCCAGATCCACCTCCATGCCCGCACGGGCCAGTGAGGCGGCAGAGGCTTCCGTGTCCACGGAGAGCTCCGCGCTGTCCACCAGGGCCATGGCGGCGGCCAGCGCATCCGGCGCGGGTACGTGCCGCTCCTCGGTGGTGAAGCCCCAGGCGTCCATCACCGGGGCGATGGTGATGTCAAAGTCGCCTGGGAGCTGCCGGGCGATTTCCTGGGAAAAGGCCAGCAGTTCCGCCACGTCGGGGTCCACCGCCACGGCCGCGCCGTCCCCGGCGGCGGTGTTGAGCCGGGCGATCTGGCTGTCTGAGTCGGTGCGGGAGAGCAGGTCGTCCAGCCGCTCCACCGCTTCCCGGGCGGCCGCCACGGCCTGGGGTCCGCGGCGGCCGGACACCTGGACGGACATCACGGTGTCCATGGCGAAAAAGGTCTGCTCCGCCCCGGAGGCGCGGCAGCCGGGCAAGCACAGAAAAACACAGGCAAGGAGGAAAGAAATACGCTGTTTCATGGTATACTCCTAATAATCATGATGTTGATTAAGGACAGTTTACCACAGTTCCGCGCCGCTGGAAAGAGGAAAGGGATTCTTCACTTGCAATGCGGCGAATTTTCTGCTAGAATATAGAAGATTGATGACTCTGAGGCGCTCAGCCCCAGCAGAGGGGCACTTTTATAGAAACCGGGCGCCCGGCCACAGGAGATGGATACATGAACAAGAAAGAACAACAAGCCCAGCGCGCAAAGCAGGAAGACGTGGTTTTGAACAAGGTCCTCTGGTGGATCGTGGGGGCCGTGGTGTTGGAGGTGCTGCTTCTCCTTCTGAACAAGGTATATGCCAATTACACTGTCGAGCAGATTGAACTGGCCAAGTCCCTGCGGGATGTCTTTTCCGTGCTGATGATCGCCCTGCCCATCTGCTTTGTCGTTTTGCTGATCTGGGCGGTCGCGGCCCGCAAATCCGGCAAATTCACCCGCCTGTCCTCTGTGCTGGCCGGCGTGATGCTGGCCCTGGCGGTCTGCGCCGTGGTAATCCGCGTCTTTGACGAGAGCGGTATCCGGCTGCTGTATGTGGCTGTGCCCGCCGTGGCGGTGCTGGCGCTGATCTACTACCTCTACCAGCGGGAGTTCTTCTTCGCCGCCGTGCTCAGCGCCCTGGGCCTGCTGGGTGTGAAGGTGGTGCCCTACCACTTCGGCTTCCCGGCCATTGCCTATGGCTACGCCGTCGTCCTGGGCGTTGCCCTGGTGGGGGCCGTGGTGGTGTTCCGCGTGATGCAGGCCGCCGAGGGGCAAGCTGCGCCTGAAGGGGAACTGGGTGGAGGTGCTGCCCAAGAGCGCCAACTACGCCCTGCTCTACGTCACCTGCGGCGTGGTGGCCGCGGTGGTGATCGCCGCGTTGCTGCTGGGCGGGCTGGCCGTGCTGTACGGTGTGCTGGTGGCCTGGCTGCTGATCCTGGCGGTATACTATACCGTGCGCCTCATGTAATGATAAGACCAAGAGACAAAGGGGCAAGCCGCCGGACGGCTTGCCCCTTCTTTTTTGACCGGAGGTATTGCAATGAATGAAAAAGAGGTGGGGGAGCTGCGCCGGCGGCTCCGCCCGGAGAAAAACAGTATTACCCACATCCGGGGGTGCTATGTCAACGAGATGGGGGAGAGCGTGGCCCAGTTTGACCAGTCTCTGGCCCTCATGACCCAGGAGGAGACCGAGACCCTGCTGGCCCTGCTGCGCCGCACCCTGTCGGGAACTCTGGGAAAGAACCTGCTGGACCTCTCCTTCGAGACCCGGCAGGTGGTGGAGGGGGAGGAGCACCGCCGGCTCATGCGCCTGCGGGACACCGCCCTGAAGGACGAGGAGGCGGTGGAGGAATTCTTCCAACTGGTGCGCCAGTCCCTTACCCTGGAGGGCAACTACCTGATCCTCCTGGTGTACGACCGCTACGACGTGCCCTACCGCGCCAAGGACGGGGAGCGGCAGGAGGACGCCGCCGAGGTGTACTCCTACCTGCTGTGCTCCATCTGCCCGGTGAAGCAGACCAAGCCCGCCCTGAGCTACCACGTGCGGGAGAACGAGTTCCACAACCGGCGGGCCGACTGGCTGGTGTCCCCGCCGGAGCTGGGCTTCCTCTTTCCCGCCTTTGATGACCGCAGCACCAACCTGTATAACGCCCTCTACTACACCAGGGACAGCGGCGAGAACCACCCGGAGCTGGTGGAGGCGGTGTTCCGGCGGGAGGCACCCCATGCCCGCCGCCGCGCAAAAGGAGACGTTCCAGACCCTGTTGAGCGACACCCTGGCCGACGAGTGTAGCTGTGAGGTGGTACAGGCGGTCCACGACCAGCTCTGCGAGCTGGTGGAGGAGCACAGGGAGCGGAAGGAGGCGGAGCCCCTGACCCTCTCCAAAGGGGCGGTCAAGTGCGTCCTCAAGTCCTGCGGCGTGTCCGACTCCCATGTGGAGGAGTTCGCCCTCCGCTATGACGACGCCTTCGGCGCCGATATGGCCCTCAGCCCCCGCAATCTGGTGGAGAAGCAGATCGAGGTGTGTACTCCTGACGTGGTGATCAAGGTCAGCCCGGAGCGGAGCGATCTGGTGGACACACGGGTGATCGACGGGGTCAAGTACATCCTCATCCGCGCCGACGAGGGCGTGGAGGTCAATGGCGTCCCGGTTCATATCGCGAAATAGCGGAACGCCCCGCGCCTCTTTGGGAGGCGCGGGGCGTTTGGTATCTGCTCAGATCTCGCCGGCGGCCTTCTTGGGGGCCTTGGCAAACTCCTCGCCGTGGACGATGTACTTGGACACAGACTTGTAGACCAAGAAGGTGACAACAGAGTTGATACCAGCCTTGAGCAGATTGAACGGGAGAATGACGGTTACCAGCATGGCATCCACCATCTCAGTGGGGGCCCCCATATAAAATGGAGTAATGAAATGGTTGGCGATCATCATGCCTACGCCCATAGCAAATGTGCCCAGCAGCAAACCGATTATCGCACCGGTTCTGGTATGGAACTTCCGGTAGAGTGTACTGGCTACGGTGACCAGAATACCGGTGGCAATAACATGCATTAAAAATCCGTATATACCATCGCCGCCCAAAAAGAAAGCCTGAATAAACGAGGCCAGCACGGTCACAAGAATGCCCGCTACTGGGCCGAAGGCGAAAGCGGCGATCAGGATGGGGACATCGGCAGGATCATACTGGAGAAAGGGAGCGGCAGGGAAAAGGGGGAAGTGCACCAGCGTGATGAGCACAGCACCGATGGCGGTGAACATGGCTAACAGGGCCAGCTTCTTGACGCGGGCGGATTTGGCGGACATAATAAAACACTCCTCTTTGATTTGGTAACACCCGAAAGACGTATGCCTTCCAGGTGTTAAAATCAAAAGGAGCGTGCCCAATTTCAACACATCTTCTTTCATCCAGACTTCGCGCCCTGGGATATGCGCGTCACTGTCGGTCCCGGAGTTGCACCGGGTCTGCCGTTTCCGGCTCGCGGACTGTACCGCCGATCGGGATTTTCACCCTGCCCTGAAGACATCTCATTCAGTTGTTCCAATCCCTATTATACACACGAAGTGGAAAAATGCAAGCCCCAATTTAAAAAACAAATGTTCGATAAACATTGACTTGCCGTTCTGGATATACTACAATGGGAACAACATTCAGAGGACGGAGGGGCGGAATGAACCGAGAGACAACCTGCTGCTTTACCGGCCACAGGCCGGAGAAGCTGCCCTGGCGGGAGGACGAGGGGGATCCCCGGTGCCTGGAGCTGAAGGCCAGGCTGGCCGGGGCGGTGGAGGCCGCCTACGAAAAAGGGATGCGGCATTTCCTGTGCGGTATGGCCCGGGGAGCGGATTTTTACTGCTGCGAGGCGGCGCTGGCCCTGCGGGAGCGGCGCCCCGGCGTGACGGTGGAGGCGGTCATCCCCTGCGAGGAGCAGGCCGCCCGCTGGCGGGAGCGGGACCGGGAACGGTGGTTCTCCCTGGTGGAGCGCTGCGACAATGAGACCATGCTCCAGCACCACTACGACCGGGGGTGCATGCTCCGGCGGAATCGCTACCTGGTGGACCACTCGGCCATGCTGATTGCGGTGTACGACGGCATGCTGGGGGGAACCATGTATACCATCTCTTATGCCATGAAGCGGGGGCTGGACGTGGTGACGCTGGACATTCCATAGGGCGGCCGGAGGCCGCCCCTTTTTTGAATTTATTTTCTGCAAATGCAAAATAATGCTTGACAGAGCTTTGCCCTGATCCTACAATGGAAACAGGAAGATTTGCAAATGCAGAAAAGGAGGAGCAGCGATGAAGTGGAATGGACGCTTGCCGGAGTCGGAGCTGGAACTCATGCTGGCGGTGTGGGAGGCCGGGGAGGAGGGGACCACGGCCCCCGGCATCCTGGCGCGGCTGGAGCGGCCCCTGACTGCCAGCGCCCTGCACAGCTACCTCAAGCGCCTGGAGGAAAAGGGCTTTCTGAGCTGCGGCAAGGAGGGAAAGACCAACCGTTACCGGGCCAGAGTGTCCCGGGCGGAGTATGAGCAGCAGGAGAGCCGGACGGTGCTGGACAGACTGTATGCGGGCTCCCTCCGGCGGTTTGCCGCCGCCCTCCACGACGGCGGGAGCCTGACGGAAGAGGAGGTGCGGGAGCTGGAGGAGTACCTCCGCACGCTGAGGCGGGAGGAGTAGGATGGAGTCGCTGTTTGTACGGGTGCTCACCCTGTCGCTGACGGGCTCGGCGGTGCTGCTGCCCCTCCTGCTGCTGGCGCCCCGCCTGCGGGGCCGCTATGCTGCGGGGACCCTTTCGGTGCTCTGGCTGGTACTGGCCCTGCGGATGGCCCTGCCCGTCCCGCTTTCCCTGCCGTGGACGGCGGTGACGGTGGATGTGTCCGCCCTCTCGTCTGTGACCCTGCCGGCCGCCCCTCGGGCGCCGGCGGAAGTGCCTGAGCCCGCCGGGCCGGAGAGCGTGGAACCGCCCCGGGCGGTACCCCCGGCAGCCGCGCCGGAGGGGAGGCCCCTGCCGCTCCTGGAGCTGGCCGCCTGGGTGTGGCTGGCCGGCGGGCTGGCTCTGGTGGGCTATCAGGGGGCGGCCTATCTCCTGGCGCGCCGCCGTCTGCTCCGGGGCGCGCAGCCGGGCACGGAGGAGGAGAGGGCCCAACTGGCGGCCCTGGCGGCGGAGCTGGGACTCCGCCGTACGCCCCGCCTGCTAAGGACAGGGGAGGCGGACGCCCCTCTGGTGGTGGGACTTGGGAGGCCGGTGCTTCTGCTGCCGGGCAGGCCCCTCCCGGCGGACGAGCGGGAGGTGGTGCTCCTCCACGAGCTGACCCACCTGCGGCGGCATGATCTGGCCCACAAGGCCCTGCTGTTTGTGCCCTGCGCAGTCCACTGGTTCAATCCCCTGGTGTGGTGGATGGCCCGGGAGGCGGGGCGCACCCTGGAGCTGTGCTGCGACGCCCGTGTGGTGCGGGGGAGGGATGAAGCGTTCCGCCGCCGCTACGGCACCGCCCTCCTGCATCTGGCCGCAGGAGGGCGGGGGCCGGTCCTGTCCACCCGCTTCGGCGGGGGAGGACGGTTGCTGCGGGCGCGGCTGGCGAATCTGTTCCAGCACAGGCGAAGGGGGGCGGCGGCGGCCGGCCTCGTGCTGGCTGCCGCCCTGGCCGTCACCTCACTGGCGGCCTGTGAACAGCGGCTCCTCACGGCGGAGGAGGCCATGGACGCGCTGGAGGAGAGCATCGAGGTGCGGGAGTATGACATAGGTCCCGGCGAGTTGGAATACTGCATTTCCTTTCGCCTGCCGGAGCACAGCGGCCCGGAGGAGGAGTGGAACCTTCACATCGCCGGCCGGGCGGAGACAGAGGCGCTGGGGGGAATCAGCCTCCACTACTTTGACGGGGAGGACTGGACGGCGGAAAAGACCTATGGCATCTATCTGTCGCCGGGACAGGCGGCGGATCTCACCGAGCTGACCATGGAGGTGTGGCCGCCCCACGGCGGCCGGACAGGAACCTATGACGCCGCCCTGCACGGCAGGAGCATCGACCTGCGGGCCCTGCTCCGGGAGCACTTCTATGTGGACGCCAGGGGCTTTTCCCTGGCCCTGCCGGAGCCCTGGCCGGACCTCGGGGCGGTGCAGGCGCTGGACGGCGGCGGTCTGCTGCTCTATTGCCGGGCCTTGGGGCCGGAGTGCGGCGGCATCGCGCAGCTGCACATTGAGACGGAACCCCTGGAGGTGCTCACAGGCCGGGATACCCTGCTGGGCGGCCGGGAGGGTTGCTGGCTCTATCTCTATGGCCTCCAGGCCCCGCTGCCCAGCCTGCGGGAGGCGGGGGAGGGGGTACAGGAGCAGTACCATGCGCTGTATCAGGCCCTGTACGCCGACCCGGAGGAGCTGCTGTCCCTCTGGGCGGAGGGCTGACCACCGCCGGCAGCTCCCCGCGCCTCACCCCCGCAGAAGGCGGGCGAGTTCCTCCGCGGTAATGCCGCTCATATAGTGCTCCACATGGAGCGGGGCCAGGGCCTCCGCCAGTTGTGCGTCCAGGGGCAGGCCGGCCATGGCCGCCTCCAGCTCCTCCAGAGGCCCGCTGCCGAAAAAGTCGCCGTAGAACCGGACGGCCTGAATGCATCCCTGCTTCACACGCAGGTGGGCGGTGACCAGCCCGGCGGGAAACCTGGCCTCCCGCCGCATGTCATAAGGGGGTGAGAAGCCGTAGTTCCACGCCCATGTGGCATACTTCCCGTCCCGCAGCTTCTGTACGGCCAGCATGTCCTCTGTGGTCAGAGTATAGGGCTCCAGTGCTCCACCGGCCATGGCGCACGCCCGCAGCGCCGACTTGAAGTCCTCCATAGCGATGGGGGTGGGGGCGTGGGTGTTGATGGTGGTCACCCGGCTGCGCACCGACTTCACGGCCTTCGAGTCGAACTTGGCCTGCTTCACCCGCAGAGCGTCGGCCACGTCGGTCAGGTTGGAGTCCAGCATGATGCATCCGTGGTGGAGCAGGCGCCCGTGCTTGGCGTACTGGGAATTTCCGGAGAATTTCATGCCACCGATGGTCAGGTCGTTGCGGCCGGTGAATTCGGCGTGGACGCCGAAGCGGGCCAGGGCCTCCACCACAGGGCGGACAAAAATCTTGAAGTTGAGGCCAGGGGCGGTGTCCTGGTCCACGATAAAGGTAAAATTCAGGTTGCCTGTATCGTGGTACACCGCCCCGCCGCCGGACAGGCGCCGCACAACCCGAATCCCGTGGGCATCCACAAAAGCCTGGTTAATCTCCTCGGCGGTGTTCTGATATTTGCCCACCACAATGGTGTTGCTGTTCTGCCAGAGCATAAAATAGGCCCTGCTCCGGTCCATCTGCTCAAAGACATATTCCTCCAGCGCCAGATTAAAATAGGGGTCCGTACCGGGCGGTTCGAGATAGATCATTGCGGCGCCTTCCTTTCTCCCGCGTTTCCCGCCGGACGCCATTAAAAAGGCCGGCAGGCTATGGTTAAGACTTTTTTCCACAGACTGCAAAAAAGAAGCACCTGCAAAGCAGGTGCTTCTTTTTTGGAGGCGACACCCAGATTTGAACTGGGGGTGGAGCTTTTGCAGAGCTCTGCCTTACCACTTGGCTATGTCGCCGTATGGATAACAGGAGCAAGATTTGCTCCTGTTATCTTTTGTATGGAGCAGGTGACGAGGCTCGAACTCGCTACCTCCACCTTGGCAAGGTGGCGCTCTACCAGATGAGCTACACCTGCATGCCCTGATCCATTCTATGCGGATCACACACGCTTGATACCTGCTTTTGAAAGATTCCCCCGGTGGATACCTTGGGTATCCACCGGAGAAATGGTGCCTCCGGCCGGAATCGAACCAGCGACACGGGGATTTTCAGTCCCCTGCTCTACCAACTGAGCTACAGAGGCGAATGGCGACGCGGAAGGGACTTGAACCCTCGACCTCCGGCGTGACAGGCCGGCGTTCTAACCAACTGAACTACCGCGCCAGACGGTAGGGGGTACGGGAGCTCCCTCACGGGAGTGGTGGGAACAACAGGGCTCGAACCTGTGACATCATGCTTGTAAGGCATGCGCTCTCCCAGCTGAGCTATGCTCCCTTGTCCTCGCCGCAGACCAGTTTGTAAATCACTCTTGGTCACGCGGCGAAGGTTATTATACTAAAGCTTCCCCCAGTTGTCAACCATTTCAGCCAAAATTTTTTGCTTTTTTTCTCTCAAACCTACAGTGAGGCCAGAAGTCCTTCCAGCTCCTCGTTTGTATAGTGATATACCTTGTCGCAGAACTGGCAGGTGAGCTCGGCCCTGCCCTGCTCCCGGATGAGGGAGTTCAACTCCTCCCGCCCCATACTGATGAGGGCGCGGGTGACCCGCTCCCGGCTGCAGTAGCAGCGGTACTCCACCGGCTCCTCAGAGAGTACCTCCAACTGAAATTCAGAGAGCACCTGCTCCACCAGCTCCCTGGCGCTCAGGCCGCCCCGCAGCGCCTCGGTTACCGGGCCTACCCTGGCGATACCCTGCTCGATGGCGGAGATGGCGGCGTCATCTGCGCCGGGGAGGAGCTGAATGAGGTATCCACCGGCGCACTGCACGCTCTGGTCCACGTCCACCAGCACGCCCAGGGCACAGGCGGTGGGGATCTGCTCACTCTCAGCAAAGTAGGAGGTAATATCCTCGGCGATCTCGCCGGATACCAGGGGGACAGTGCCCACATAGGGCTCCTTCATGCACAGATCCTTGATGACAGTGAGGGAGCCGTCCCGCCCCACGGCGCTGCCCACATCCAGCTTGGCGGGGCCCTTCAGGGGGAGGTCCACCAGGGGATTGACCACATAGCCCCGGGCGTTGCCCTGGCTGTCGGACACCACGGTGATGCCGCCCAGCGGGCCGCCTCCCTTGATGCGCAGGGTTACCGAGCCATCCTTCTCCTTGAGCTGGTTGCCCATCATGGAGGCGGCCATCAGGCTGCGGCCCAGGGCCGCGGTGGCCACGGGCAGAGTCTTGTGAATCTGCCGGGCGCGCTCCACCATCTCCTTGGCCGTGATCGCCGATGCCTTCACCGGCGCGTCCTTGGCCAAAACGCGAATGATCTTGTCTGCCATGCTTGTCAAAATTCCTTTCGTGCGGCAAAGAAAATCCGCTGCTCCCCCTCCCTGGGGGCGCGGAACCTCAGCTCGCCGTATTGTCTGATCTGCCGGAAACCGGCCTGCCGGAGCAACTCCTCCAGCTCCGCCGGTTCGTAGGCGTACTCCTCGTGAACCTCCTCCCAGCGGCTCCACAGCCCGCCTGGATCCAGCCGGAAGATGTCCATTCCATAGGTGCAGATGCGCCGGCGCTCCGACCAGTCGGCCCGCCAGACGCAGTAGGCATCCTCGCTCTCGTCCAGAAACATCTGGCCGTCCAGGCCCCGGAGCTTTTGCGGGGTGTTGATGTCAAAGAGGAAGAGGCCGCCGGGCATGAGGAAGGTGTGCACCCGCCGGAAGGCCCGGGCCAGCTTTTTGGAGCTGGTGACGTAGTTGATGCTGTCCAGGCAGCACACGCAGGCGTCGATAGTGCCGTAGAGATCCAGCTCCTCCATGGCCTGATGCAGAAAGATCGGCTCGATGGGGCCTGCGCCCCGGCATTTCTCCGCCGCCTGGGCCAGCATCTCCTGGGATAGGTCGGCGCCGATCATCTCATAGCCCCGCTCCGCCAGAACACGGGTCAGGCTCCCGGTGCCGCAGGCCAGATCCAGCACCGTGCGGATGGGCAGCCGGCTTCGGGCGAAGTGCTTCTCCAGATAGTCGGCCCAGCGGGCATAGTGCACGTCGGCGGTAAAGGCGTCGTAGCACCCCGCCAGGAATTCATATGCCATCGCCGCCCAGCTTCTCCTTGATCCGCGGGAGCACCGCCTGATAACCGTCGGCCCCGTACTGGAGAGAACGGTTGACCCGGCTGATGGTGGCGCTGGACGCGCCGGTGCGCTCCAGAATGTCGTTGTAGATCATGCCGTCAGACAGGAGCATGGCCACCTCAAAGCGCTGTTCCATAGCCCTCAGCTCCGCCACGGTGCACAGGTCGGAAAAGAACTTCTTGCACTCCTCCAGATCCTTCAGGGTAAGAATGGCCTCATAGAGCACATCCCCATGCTCCCGCTTTTCGTTTTTCGTCATAGGTATCAATGACCTCCTCGTCAGTCTCTGCGGAAATCGTATCTATTTTACCAAAGTGAAGTATAGAAGTAAACCTCTTTTTCACCGATTTTACGGAGTTTCATAGGATGGAGCACCGGATTCTGAGAGAGGGAGGTGCCCGCGATGAAGGGGCTGCACACAGGGACGGAGAAGGCCGAGCCGACTTGGAAGGAGTGGAGGCGGGAATTCTGCTGGGAGGAGGAGCCGGTGCTCGCGGTCTCCGGTGTCCGCCTGGAGCTGCCGGAGGGAATACCCGGCCTGCGGCGGCTGGAGCGCTGGTGCCGCCGCCTGGAGGGGGCGTGGGCGGCCCGCTGGGAGCGGGAGCTCTATCCCAGGGCCTGCACGGCCGCCCGGCAGGCCAGGGAGGTCTCCCATCCCTTCCGGCCGTGGGAGGCATCCCTCACCGGCGCCGTGACCCTCCACACCCCGGAGTGCCTGAGCCTGTATTATGACGCCGCGGAGCGGACCGGGGGCCCCCACGGCGTCACCCTGCGGCAGGGAAGCGCCTGGGCGCTGCCGGGGGGGAGCCCCCTGACGCTGGGGGAGCTGTTTCCGCCGGGATTCCGGTGGAGGGCATGGGCGCTGGCGGAGGTGGAGCGGCAGCTCCGGGCCCGGCTGTCCGCGGGGGAGTCCTGGTTCGCGCCCGACTGGGAGGCGCGGCTGCCCCGCAGCTTCGACCCGGAGCGTTTCTATTTGACGGAGGCGGGGCCTGTGATCTACTTTCCACTTTACTCCATCGCGCCCTATGCGGAGGGGATTCCGGCCTTTTCTCTCGCAATCCCGGGCCAGAAAGAAAATACCCCGGAGGAATAGCTGTTTTTTTGCACTTTTTACCTTGTCAGCCCTGCCGCCGCGGCGTTATAATAAAGGGCGTTCCGGGAGAGACTCCTTCATAAATAAAGGTGCCCTCCCGGGCGGTTGCGCGCGGGAAAAGGCCAATGCGCGAATCCCCGCGGCAGGAGGAACGAACTATGGTCAAAGCAATCGTTGGCGCAAACTGGGGCGACGAGGGCAAGGGAAAGATCACCGATCTCCTGGCCGAGGCGTCCGATGTGGTCATCCGCTTTCAGGGCGGGGCCAACGCCGGGCACACCATCATCTGTGACTACGGCAAATTTGCGCTCCACCAACTGCCCTCGGGTGTCTTTTACCCGCATACCACCAACATCATCGGCAACGGTGTGGCCCTGGACGTGAAGAAGTTTCTGGCCGAGCTGAAGCATCTGGCCGACGGCGGTGTGCCCGCCCCCCATATCATCGTGGATCAGCGTACCCAGCTTCTGATGAGCTATCATGTGCTGCTGGACAGCTATGAGGAGGAGCGCCTGGCGGGGGCTGCTTTCGGCTCCACCAAGTCGGGCATCGCACCCTTCTATTCCGACAAGTACGCCAAAATCGGGATTCAGGTGGCCGACCTCTACAATGAGGAGCGGCTCATGGGTCAACTGGAGCACATCTGTACCCTGAAAAACGTCCTGCTGGAGCACCTCTACCACAAGCCTCTGCTGGAGCCAAAGGCGTTGTTTGACGAGCTGATGGGCTACCGCGCGGCGCTGGAGCCCTACGTGGGCGACGCGGTGAGCTTCGTTCACCGGGCCCTTAAGGAGGGCAGGCAGGTGCTGCTGGAGGGGCAGTTGGGCTCCATGAAGGATCCCAACCTGGGCATCTGCCCCATGACCACCTCCTCCCATACCCTGGCGGGCTTCGGCACCGTGGGCGGCGCGGTGCCTCCCACGGCCCTTACCGATATCATCACGGTCACTAAGGCATACTCCTCCGCCGTGGGCGCCGGCGCCTTCGTCAGCGAGCTGTTCGGCGCGGAGGCCGACGAACTGAGACGCCGGGGCGGCGACGCCGGTGAGTTCGGCGCCACCACCGGCCGGCCCCGCCGGGTGGGCTGGTTCGATGCCGTTGCCACGAAATACGGCTGCATGGTGCAGGGGGCGACACAGGTGGCGCTCACCGCCATCGACTGCCTGGGCTACCTCGACGAGATCAAGGTGTGCACCGGCTATGAGATCGACGGCAAGGTGACCACCGACTTCCCTGTGCCCGCTCTGCTGGACCGGGCCAAGCCGGTGTATGAAACCCTGCCGGGCTGGAAGTGCGATATCCGGGGCGTCACTGACTACGGCAAGCTGCCCCAGGCCGCCCGGGACTATGTGGACTTCATTGAAAAGCACATCGAGGCCCCCATCACCATCGTCTCCACCGGCCCCAAGCGCCATGAGATCTGCCGGCGGACCGGGAGCTGAGAGCGTCCCTCTGTGCAGAAAGGCAAAGGAAAGCCTCCGGCTGTGCCGGAGGCTTTCCTTGTGCACACCAGCTCAGCGGCTGTGGCGATAACAGTCCATGAGTGCCTTCCAAGAGTGCTTGGGCCAGAAGCGGCGCTTGGCCTCGGCGGACCAGCCCCTGTTTTCCAGAATTCCATCGCTGCGCTCGTCCAGCGCAGGAAGCTGTTTGCTCGTTCCATGAGCCTTCTTCATAAGACACACCTCTTTTGCGGTTTTCAGAGCATTTTTGCCCTGTGAGGCATAGTATTTCCATTGTAGAGGGGAAAACAAGGATGGTTACACGCAAAATAGTTCCAAGGAACGTACTATGATTGTTTAACCGGCGCTTGAAACGCACAGAAGGCCCCCCGCCGGGCGGGGGGCCTTCTGTGGCTGGAGGGGGACAAATCCTTGTGCAGATCAAGGAGGGAGGCATGCCCGCCGCTCCATGAGGCGTGTTATATGGTGAAACCCTTGCAGGACAAGGTGTCAACCCCTGGGAAACAGCACTCGGAGGGCCCGCCAGGGGCTGCCCTGCCAGTAAGCACGCATAAGATCAACAGAGAAGGGCATGCTGCTCATCTCCCTGTAATGCTCCAGCGTACGGTGGTCGGTGGTCCAAATCGTCTTTTTCATTGTGATAACTCCTTTCTATCACAAGCTCTTGCCTTCCTTACGGTTTCAGTATACAATAATATAAGATATGAGACAAGCGAATCTTTTTCATGCTGAATATGCGGAAATGGAATGGTAATTGTGAATCTTAACAAGTATCAAATTCTGCTGAAAACTGTGGAGCTGGGGAGCATCACCCGTGCGGCGGAGGCGCTGGGGTATACCCAGTCGGCGGTGAGCCGCGTGATTGCCGATCTGGAGCGGGAGTGGGACATGGAGCTTCTTACCCGCAGCCGGACGGGGGTGGTGCTCAGCAGCAGCGGGGCGGCGCTGCTGCCCTATGTTCAGGCGGTGTGCAATGCGGGCAGGGAGCTGGAGGAGCAGGTGGCGGAGCTCCACGGCCTGACCCGGGGAACCCTGCGGGTGGCCACCTTCGCCAGCGTGTCCATCCACTGGCTGCCCGCTATCATGAAGGAGTTCCTCGGCCGCTACCCGGGTATTCAGTTTGACCTGGTAAGCAACTGGGAGTTCGCGGAGGTGGAGGATCTGCTGCGGCAGGGTCAGGCAGACTGCGGCTTTTTGGGACTGCCCGCGGGGCCGGGGCTGGAAACCTACCCCTTTTCGAGACGAGCTGATGGCGGTACTTCCCTGGATCACCCTTTGGCAAAGGCCCCTACTATCCCATGGAGCGGTTCCGGGAGGATCCCTATATCAACACACCGGAGGAGCGGGATTTGGAGATCGGCCTCATTTTCCAGGAGGAGGGATTCCGGCCCAATCTCCGTTACACCGTCAATGATGACTTTGCCGCATTGGCCATGGTGGAACAGGGGCTTGGGGTGAGTATCCGTCCGAGCTGGTGCTGCGCGCCTCCAGCTACGCCTTCGCCGCCATCCCGCTGGAGCGGAGACACTACCGGCGTATCGCCCTGGCGATACGCCGCGGCCGTTCCCTTCGCCGTTAACTGCCCGCTTTTGGAGTGCGTCCGCCAATGGGTGGGGAGCATTTCCGGCGGAGCAGGGAGACGGGTGTGAGCCAAAAGGGACGGCTTGCAAAATTTTGTTTTACAAGCTGTCTCCTTTATAGTATAATACATCCGTTGCGGCGGAAGTGCCGCACCGAAATGAAAGATAATAATAATAGGAGTGTTGTTGCATGAGCCGCATGGTCGGCACCGTATCCATGGGAATTCGTGCTCCCATCATCCGAAGTGGGGACGACCTGGTGGAGATCGTCACCAATTCCGTTCTGGAGACTGTCAAGGACGGAGCGCTCACCATCCGCGACCGGGACGTGATTGCCATGACCGAGGCCATTGTCGCCCGCGCCCAGGGGAACTACGCCTCGGTGGACGATATCGCCGCCGACGTGCGCGCCAAGCTGGGCGGGGAGACCGTGGGTGTCCTGTTCCCCATCCTCAGCCGCAATCGCTTTGCCATCTGTCTGCGGGCATCGCCAAGGGGCCAGAAAGGTCGTCCTGATGCTGTCCTACCCTCCGACGAGGTGGGCAATCACCTCATCGATGTGGATGCGATGGACGAGAAGGGGTGGACCCCTATAAGGATGTCCTCACCCTGGAGCGTTACCGGGAGCTGTTCGGCTACACCGTCCACCTTCACGGGCGTGGACTATGTGGACTACTATTCCAACCTGATCCGGGAGAGCGGCGCGGAGGTGGAGGTCATCTTCGCCAATGACCCCCGGGCCATCCTGCCCTACACCAAGAACGTGCTGGCCTGTGACATCCACACCCGCGCCCGCACCAAGCGCCGCCTGCTGGCCGCCGGGGCGGAGAAGGTCTTCTGCCTGGACGAGATCATGACCGCCTCCATCGACGGCAGCGGCTACAACGGCAAGTACGGATTGCTGGGCTCCAACAAGTCCACCGAGGACAAGGTGAAGCTCTTTCCCCGGGAGTGCCAGGATCTGGTGGAGGCCATTCAGGCCCGCATCCTGAAGGAGAGCGGCAAGCACGTGGAGGTCATGGTCTACGGCGACGGCGCCTTCAAGGACCCGTGGGCAAGATCTGGGAGCTGGCTGATCCGGTGGTCTCTCCCGCCTACACCGCCGGCCTGGAGGGCACCCCAACGAGCTCAAGCTCAAGTATCTGGCGGACAACGACTTTGCCGCCCTGTCCGGCGAGGCGCTGCGGGATGCCATCAAAGACGAGATCAAAGAAGGACGGCTCCCTGGTGGGCAAAATGGCCGCCCAGGGCACCACGCCCGCCGCCTGACCGACCTGATCGGCTCCCTGTGCGACCTGACCTCCGGCTCTGGCGACAAGGGTACCCCATCGTCTACATTCAGGGCTATTTCGACAATTATACCACCGAATAAGACAGCGGCCCGCCGGGAGACCGGCGGGCCATTTTCAACTTTTCAAGTTTCAAAAGTCCCTCAGCCTGTCGAAAAGACTTCTTCCACAGGCTAAAGCGCGTGTACGAAAACTACGTACACGCGCTTTTTGACCGTTGTTACTGGCCGCAGCCGGTGCTGCCACAGCCTGCGCACCCGGCGCAGCCGGATGGGACTCGGACCACAGCTTGTCGGCCATGGGAGTCCAGTTGTCGGCATAGGGTGGGTTTTGGCCGTCAGATGCTCCACGCTCTCGGGAGACTGAGGATCGGTGGAGTGGGCGCCCGTCTCGTGAACCATCTTCTCAATGAACTCCGGGTTTTCCAACATGGGGCAGGGGCGGAGCATGTTCTCGTTGAAGGGCTGGTTGTCATGGTAGGCCATGAACATGGGGATTGCAGGCACTCCAGCAGGCTCTTCTCCCGGATGTTGGAGTCGGAGTAGTGGATGAACACGCAGGGATCCACGTCGCCATTGGCGTTGATGTGCAGGTAGCGGCGGCCGCCGGCGATGCACCCGCCCACATACTCGGCGTCGTTCTGGAAGTCCATGGCAAAGATGCCCTTGGTCTCCCGCATGGCGCGGATGCGGCGGTAGACCTCGGCCCGCTGCTCGGGGTTGGGCATCAGCTCGGGGGCGGCGTCGTTGCCCACGGGCATGTAGTGGAAGAACCACACGAAGTAAGCGCCCAGATCCATGATCAGATCGTAGAACTTCTCGCTGGTGATGTCCTTGTAGTTGACGCTGGTGTAGCAGGCGGAGATGCCGAAGGGCAGGTGGTGCTGCTTCAGCAGGGCCATGGCGTGGGTGACCTTGTCGTACACACCCTCTCCGCGGCGGAGTCGTTGGCCTCCTCGAAGCCCTCCAGACTGATGGCGGGGATAAAGTTGCCCACACGCAGCATGTCCTGGCAGAACTCCTCGTCGATCAGGGTGGCGTTGGTAAAGGAGAGGAAGGCCGCATCGCTGTGCTTCTCGCACAGGGCGATCAGATCCTTCTTACGCACCAGCGGCTCGCCGCCGGTGTAGATGTACAGGTAGATGCCCAGCTCCTTGCCCTGAGTAATGATGGAGTCAATCTCATCAAAGGTCAGGTTGAGCTTGTTGCCGTACTCCGCCGCCCAACAGCCGGTGCAATGCAGATTACAGGCGGAGGTGGGATCCAGCAGGATGGCCCAGGGAATGTTGCAGCCGTACTTCTTGCGCAGTTCCTCCTGCTTGGGCCAGCCCACCAGGTTTGCATTGACAAAGAAGTTGTTGAATATCGTCTTGAGCACACTGGGGTCGGTCTGGGTCCAGACCTTCTCAATGAGCTGGTGCCAACAGGAGTCTTTGTCGTTAATTACCTTATCAAATGCCTCCCGCTGGAGGGACAGGGTGTCGCCGGCAAACTTGTTGACCAGATCCATGACCTTGCCCATGTTGTTCATCGGGTCCTTGTCCAGATAATCATACACCTTGGCCAGGCCGTAGCGCTTCAAACTGTCAGGAATCTTCATCTTGGTTTTCCCCTTTCACGGCATGTCATACCATTCATCGTTGCTACTATACCGCCGTTTTTGCAAAGGAAAATAGACAAAACCCGCATCCTGTCCAAACTCTAGACAAAATGGCAGTTTGCTTAAAAGCAGTTTGGCTTTTGAAGTTTCTTTATTGCGTTTTGACAACCGTTTTTATAATATTTAAAACCATAAAAACGATAGAGAATATTTTGAGGTGCACAGAAGGGACGGGAGGGAAATTCATTTCTCTGAATCAGAGGTCAATTAAGCAGTAAAGTTACAAAAACTCTCAAGTTGTTATGAAAGTGTCTTAAAAGATTTGTGCTGTTTGTTTATTTTGTACTATAAATTTCGGCTATGTTTACATACTGACGAAACTTTGTTACTCAAATACAATTCACTTAACAAACAAAACAGTACCAGATGACACCGCAGGGCAGGGCCCTGTATGGAAGGATCGCATACATGAGAGTTACGATGGAAGACATCGCAAGAATGGCCGGAGTATCAAAAGCGACGGTTTCCAGAGTCGTAAACGGAATTGAACAGGAGTCGGCCCTGAAACACGCAGACGCGTATTGCAAATTGTGAAGGAGACGAACTACCGCTCCTACAGCCTGCCGAGCCAGAACCAGTCCAAGACTCTTGGGCTGATTATCCCGGATATCATAAACCCCTTTTCGGTGAGCTGGTCAAGGCAATCGAGGGGAGGCCACAGAGCAAGGGTACACCGTTCTGCTGGGAAACACAGATTTCTCCATGGAAAAGGAGGAGCGTTACCTCTCCATCTTCCTGGCCAAGCGGGTAGACGGCATTATTTTAGTGACAACAGCCCAGACCGCCGGAGAGCACTACCAGAGGCTGAAGAAGTACAGCGTGCCCTGTGTGCTGGTGGACCGTATGCTGGCGGGCGCCGAGTATACGGCGGGAATCTTTGTGGACAACTCCTACGCCCTTTCATGGCGTGCAGCCTGCTCATTCAGCATCGTAACGAGAAAATCGCTCTGATCTCCGGTCCGCGAAACATCTCTACCTCGGTGGAGCGGATTCAGGGCTACCGGGATGCGCTGGAGCAGTACCGGCTGCCGTTTGAGGAGCGGCTCATTAAATATGGCGACTACACCTTTGAAAGCGGATACCGGGCCATCATGGAGCTGGAGCGGAGGGCACCCGCTTTACCGGAGTCCTAGCGGCCAATGATACCATGGCGCTGGGCGCCATTAAGGCGCTCAAGGAGCTGACTTACGCTATCCCGGAGGATGTGGAAATCATCGGCTTTGACAACATCGGCTTTTCTCAGCTATGTGACCCGCCTCTGGCCACCATTCAGCAGCCGACCATCGAAATGGGACGCCGGGCGGCGGATACGCTGATCCGGGCAATCGTGGGTAAGCCCATTGAAACCAAAATATCCACCTCCAGCCCAAGCTGGTGGTGAGAGGCTCAGTCAAGACCATCTATGGCGAACGGATTCTATATGTATAAGCACAGCGGATCATCCGGCATCGGTGCCCCGGCGGGGAAAGAATCTAGGAAGACGTAGGGGTGTTCTCATTGAAAAGATTTTGGTGGTAGGAAGCGCGAACGTCGACTTTGTGATCGGAGTACGGCAGGCCCCGGAGTTGGGCGAAACCATCCTGTGCCGCTCCTTCCGAAAGACCTGCGGCGGGAAGGGGCCAACCAGGCGTATGCCTGCGGGCGCCTGGGCGGGGACACCGCGTTCCTCAATGCGGTGGGAGATGACCCCTGGGCGGTGAGCTGGTGCGAAATCTGCAACAGGCCAATGTGGACACCCGCGCAATAAGGACGGTGGACGGGGTATCCACCGGCATGGCGGTGGTCTGTGTGGATGAGAAGGAAACAACTCCATAATTGTCATTCCGGCGCCAATAACCTCTGCGATGTGGACTATCTGAGGCGGAACCGGGCGCGGTTTGAGGAGAGCGACATTGTGCTGCTCCAGATGGAGATCCCCTTTGAGAGCGTCTGCTATGCGGTGGAGCTGGCCAGTGGGCTGCACAAAACCGTCATTCTCAACCCGGCCCCGCACCGGACAGCCTGCCTGATGAAGTATATGCGGGACTGGACTATCTGACCCCAATGAGAGCGAATTCAAGCGCCTGACCGGCTGCCCGACCGATGAAGTGGAGGAGCTTGCGGTTCACTGCAAACCCTGCTGGAGAAAGGGACGCGGAATATCATCATTACGCTGGGAAGCCGCGGTGCCCTGCATGTCAACCGGGAGGGGCATACGCTTTACCGCCCGCCCGAGGTACAGGCGGTGGATACCACAGCGGCAGGAGACACCTTCAACGCGGCGCTGGCCCGGGAGCTGGCGGACGGCCGCTCCACGGAGGAGGCGATCGTCTTCGCCAATATGGCGTCCGCCCTGGCGGTGTCCAGGGTAGGGGCACAGGATTCTATCCCATCGTATGAAGAAGTATTGGATTTTAAGAAGCGCATGGAGTGAATGCGGATGAGCGACATCATTGTTAAGACCAACGGGCTGTGTGCAGATTTCAAGATCAAGGACCGGATGGTTCGGGCGGTGAACCGGGTTTCCCTGAGCCTGGAGCGGGGCAAGACGCTGGTGATATTGGGGGAGTCCGGCTCTGGAAAGAGCACCTATATGAAGGCGCTGCTCCGGATTCTGCCCAAGACAGCCGCCGTAGAGGGACAGGCGGAGTTTCTGGGAAATGACCTGTTCCGAATGAGTGAGAAGGAATTCCGGGATATCCGGGGCAACCGGATGGCCATGATCTATCAGGACTCTCTGTCCGCGCTGGACCCGATGTATAAGGTGGGCTATCAGATTGTAGAGACCATCCGGGCGCACTCCAGCCTGACAAAGGCAGAGGCCAGGGAGCGGGTAGAAGAGCTCTTCGTCAAGGTGGGTATCCCTTCGCCCAGGGAGCGGATGAACGCCTACCCACACGAGATGAGCGGCGGCATGCGCCAGCGGGCGGTCATCGCTATGGCGCTGTGCTGCAATCCCTGCCTGCTGCTGGCGGACGAGCCCACAACGGCCCTGGATGTCACCATCCAAAAACAGATTCTCAACCTGTTCTTGGAACTGCAGGAGAGCGACCGCATGTCCATCATGATGGTGACCCACGACATCGGTGTGGCGGCCCAGGTGGCGGATCAGATCGCCATCATGTACGGCGGTATCATTCTGGAGTGCGGCGCCACCAGGCAGGTGCTGGAGACGCCGGCGAACCCCTATACCAAGGCGCTGATCGCCGCGCTCCCCAAGAGCGGCAACCGGGAGCGGCTGGTTGCCATCGAGGGACAGCCGCCCACCATTGTCCATATGCCGCCTGGATGCCCCTTTTCCAACCGCTGCGCCTACGCAACCGAGGCGTGCCGGCAGAGCGTTCCAGAGCTCAAGCCCATCAATGAGCACCATATGACGGCGTGTCATATGAATTTAGTAACGTCTGGAGGTAAATGAGGACATGAAACACGTGAAAAGATTCCTGGCGCTCTCTCTGGCGGCAGCCCTGTTGGCGGGCTGTGTCTCCTGCGGCAATTCGGATGAGAAAACCTCGCCCACCGGCGGCGGTTCCGGTGTGGACAGTACCGGCGACGGCGGCACTCTGCGGATTGCGATGACCTGCGCGGCCCTGCCCAATACCGATTCCGAGCCCACGGAGGGGCAGGAGGGTTACCGCTTCGTCAGCTTCCAGCTCTATGACGCCCTGGTGAAGTGGGATGCGAGCTCGGAAACTGAGGCCGGCAAGATTATCCCAGGCCTGGCCACCTCCTGGGAGCAGAACCCGGAAAACCCCAAGCGGTGGACGTTCCATCTGCGGGAGGGAGTCAAGTTCCACGACGGAACGGATTTCAAAGCGGACTGTGTGATCTTTGCGCTGGACCGCGTGATGAATCCTGACTTTGAGTACTACAGCACCACCTGCGCCGCATCGGTGGGCAGCTTCCTGGCCAATATCGAATCCTATGCCAAGGTGGACGACTACACGATCACCATTGACACTGTGCAGGACAACAACGCCTATCTGATCTACGATCTGCCCTATATCATGATTCCCTCCATGGAGGCGGTGAAGGAGAAGGGCGACGGCTTTGCCGACGCCCCCGTAGGCTCCGGTCCCTTCCGGTTTGTCAGCAAGATCGCGGGCCAGGAGCTCGTCATGGAGCGGAACGAGAACTACTGGGGGAACGTGCCGCAGATCAAGACACTGATCCTCAAGCCCATCTCCGACGCGTCGGCCCGCCTGGCGGCCCTCCAGTCCGGCGAGGTGGACTGGGCCGAGGTAGTTCCCGTGGAGTCCCTGGAGTCTCTGAAGTCCCAGGGCTATCAGGTCAAGCTGAACGACTACCCCCATGCGTGGCTTTACATCATGAACACGGAGTCCGGCCCCTTTGCAGATGCCCGCGTCCGGCAGGCTTTCAGCATGTCCATTAACCGGGAGGGACTGTGCAATGACATCCTTCAGGGTGTGGGCACACCGCTGGCGCAGTTGATGTATCCAGGTTCCCCGTGGTATGCGGAGGGTGTGGAGGAGTATACCTATAACCCGGAGAGGGCGAAAGAACTGCTGGCCGAGGCCGGCTATCCCGACGGCTTTACCACGACCTTTGTCTGCCCCACCAGCGGCTCCGGCAACATGTTCCCCCAGATTATGAATGAGTACATCCAGAAGTGCGCCGAGGAGGTCGGTATCCACATTGAGCTGGATATGTCGGAATCCGAGCGGGTGTGGGACGTAATGAAGGTGGGCTTCAAGGATGAGTACGCCGATGTGGGCGCGCTCAACACCTCCTTCTATACCATGTTCCCCAATGTGTTCCAGAAGTTTGCGGGCACGGGCGGCTCCTTCAACACCGGCAAGTACAGCAACCCGGAGTACGATGCCTGTATCGAGGCGGCCTATGCGGCCACGGACGAGGCGGAGTCCACCCGGCAGTTCATTGAAGCCGAGAAGATTTTTACCGAGGAGCTGCCCTGGGTGATCGTCTGCAACGACCGGAACCTGCGGGTCCTGGCCCCCAATGTGCAGAATTTTGCCCAGTCCCAGACCTGGTATGTCGATTTGACGACGGTTACCGTCGAGTAAGAGAACCCCGTCTCATAAGCGCTGTCATTTCCGGCAAAAGACTCTGGCCTGCGGCCAGTGAAACCTGGCCGCAGGCCGCAGTATACAAGGGGAGTTAGTATGGTCCGAGTTATCTTGAAACGAATAGGCCTGGCGTTCCTCACGCTCTTCGGTGTGACGGTTATTGTATTCGCCCTGCTGCAGATGATGCCGGGAGAACCCATTGACAGCATTGTGCCTCTGGATGCTTCGGAGGAGCTCCGGCAGGTGATCATCGACCAGTATGGTTTTGACCAGCCACTCTATATGCAGTATTTCATGTGGCTGGGCAACGCGGTGCGCGGCAATTTTGGGAACTCTGTCAGCGACAACCGGCTCGTGCTCAGCGTGGTCAGTGAGGCCCTCCACAATACCCTGATTCTGGCGCTGGGGGCCAGCATCTTCGCGTTCCTGCTCAGTATCCTGATCGGTGTCTACAGCTCGTACCGGCCGAATTCCATCTTCTCCTGGATTGGCACGGTATTCGGCATCGGTGGTATCAGTATTCCAAACTACTGCCTGTCATTGATCCTGATTGGCATCTTCTCCGTCACCCTGCGCCTGCTGCCGTCTACAGGCATGTATACCAGTGGGGACTATACCTTCTCCTCCCTCATACAGCACCTGATTCTTCCCGCTATCGCGGCCGGCGCCATGACACTGGGGATTATGACGCGGATGGTGCGCAGCTCGGTCTCCGAGATGCGCAGCCGGAGCTTTGTCACTACCCTGCGGGCGAAGGAACTCAGTGAGCCGGCCATCATGCGGCATGTGCTGCGCAACAGCTTTCCCACGCTGCTGACCGTAGCGGGCCTGCAGTTCGGCTACCTGATGGGCGGCTCCACGATGGTGGAAACCATTTTTTCCTGGCCGGGAATCAGCCTGATCATCTATCAGAGCATCTTCACCAGCGACTTTCCCGTGACCCAGGCGGCCATCCTGATTGTGGCGGCGATCTTTGTCAGCATCAACCTGCTCATCGATCTGCTCCGCATTGTGGCAGATCCGCGCCTGAGAAAATAAAGACCTGCGGGAAACAAAGGAGTGATTGTTTTGCTGTCATCCATTGGCTCCAGAGCTGCGGCGGATCCGGAGGAGCTCCATTTCCGCAGGGAGGCGCGCAGCCGCTTTGTGCGGACCTTTCTCCGTTACCCGGCGGCCCTTCCCGCGCTGATCCTGTTCGTGATCGTGGTGCTGTGCGCCCTCGGCGCGCCGCTGCTCACCCAGTATACCCCCTTTGAGGGCAATGCGGCGGAGCGGCTGCAGGGCATCGGCACGGCCGGCCATCTGCTGGGAACAGACGAGCAGGGGCGCGACATCCTGACCCGCTGCCTGTACGGCGGGCGCCTGAGCCTGCTGATGGGCTTCCTGCCGGTGGCGCTGGCCACCATCGTGGGCAGTATCCTGGGGATCATTTCCGGCTATTTCGGCAAGGCCTCATGCCCAGATTCATCGCGCACCCTGCATATCTCTATGCGTTTCTCCCATTGGGCATCGCTTTGTCGCCGGAATGGGGCTCCATGCTGAACGCCCTGCGGCAGCAGATCTACATCAATCCCCTGATTACCATTATTCCGGGCCTGTTCATTTTTGTCACAGCCCTGAGTGTCAATATCATCTCAGACGGCCTGAAGGAAGCCATGGAGGCCAACAGCTAAGCCCGCGCGGTATGACGGCGCGCCGTGATTGGAGAGCGTACAATGAGCAAGATTTTAGAGGTCAACGACCTGTGCAAGTCCTTTGTGGTAAAAAAGCGCCTGCTGGGCGAAAACGACGTGGTTTCAGCAGTAAATCACGTTTCCCTCGGCCTGGAGGAGGGGGAGGTGCTGGGCATCGTCGGTGAGTCCGGCTGCGGAAAATCCACGGTTGCGCGGCTGCTCCTTCACAGCATCCGGCCGGACAGCGGCACAATGAAGCTCTGCGGGAAGGAGTACGACATGGCCCATGCCACGGGGCAGGATGTGCAGACCTTTCGGAAGAATATGCAGATGGTCTTTCAGAACCCCTACTCCTCCCTGAACCCCAAGATGAATGTACTGCAGAACATCACCTTCGGCCTGACGGCCAATCAGGTGCCCAGAGATGAGGCATGCCGGCGGGCATACCGCTACCTGGACGCGGTTGGGATGCAGAAGTCCTTCCTCAACAGATACCCCAACAGCCTGAGCGGCGGGCAGCGACAGCGCGTGGCGGTGGCGCGGGCCCTGGCAATGGAGCCTAAAATCATCCTGGCCGACGAGCCGGTGTCCGCACTGGACAAGTCGGTGCAGGCGCAGGTGCTCAACCTGTTCCACGACCTGCAGAAGGAGTTCGGCATTTCGATTATTTTTATCTCCCATGATCTGAGCGTAGTGGAGTACATGAGCGACCATATTGCGGTGCTCTACCTGGGCGAGGTCATTGAGTACAGCACCTCCGAGGAGCTCTATCACAACCCCAGGCACCCCTATACCAAGGAGCTGCTGCGCTCCATTCCCCAGATCAGCGGAGACGCCCGCCTAAGTACGGCCAACAGGGAGCCGCCGATCGAGCTGCCCAGCCCGATCAGGCCGCCCTCCGGCTGCCGGTATCACCCCCGCTGCCCGTACCGGACGGAGAACTGCTCCAAGCATATTCCGGCGCCTGCCTTGGTGGGACGGGACCACATCGTGAAGTGTCACCGCTGCGCCGCACAGAATCAACCGATTGAACCGATGGAAGGGAGCTTGATATGAAAAAGTACAAGATGCTGTTTGCCGGGGAGTCCTGGCTGACCCATAACATGGAGGTAAAGGGGTGGGACGACTTCTCGGTTGGCGGGTATGGAACGGAGATCGACCGAATCCATGCCGCGATGGACGAGTTTGCAGAGATCACCCACCTGCCCTCCCATCTGGTGGGAGAGAAATTCCCCTCTACGATGGAGGAGCTGAAGACGTATGATGTGGTGATTCTCAGCGATGTGGGGGCCAATACCCTGTTGCTCCACCCCCTGGTGTTTACCCAAAGCGTCCGTTTCCCCAACCGCCTACAGCTCCTGGCGGACTATGTAGAGCAGGGCGGCGCCCTGGGGATGATGGGAGGCTACATGACCTTCCAGGGCATCGGCGGCAAGGGCTGCTACCACGGTTCGCCCATCGAGAAGGCACTCCCGGTCGATTTTCTCCCCTATGACGACCGGCAGGAGCACCCGGAAGGCATTGATCTGAAGGTGGACCCCCAGCGCCATCCGGCACTGAAGGGGCTGCCCGAGGAATGGCCCTATCTGCTTGGCTACAACAAGGCCGTAGCCAAGCCGGGGGCACAGGTGGCGGTGGAATACCAGGGAGACCCCATCCTGTCCTTCTATGAGTACGGAAAGGGCAGAAGCTTCGCTTGGGCCTCGGACTGCGCGCCCCACTGGATGCCCCCCGCTTTCTGTGAATGGGAGTATATCCACCTGTTCTGGAAGAACATGATCGACTGGGTGGTGCAGAGATGACCGGCCGGAGAGAAGGGGCGGAACAATGAAGGTAAAGGTTGCCGCCATACAGATGTCGGCGGACATCGGAGGGCGGGAGGCAAACGTGGAGCGCGCGGAGCGGCTGCTGATTCAGGCGGCCAGGCAGGGGGCCGATCTCTGCGTGCTGCCGGAGCTGGCGCTGGATGAGTTTTTCCCGCTGTATAAGGACACCCGCTACTTTGCCTACGCGGAGGAGTTGGACGGGCCAACCGTCCGGCGCTTTCGTTCCCTGGCGGGGGAGCTGGGGATCTACTTGGCCCTTCCGCTGTTTGAAAAGAGTCTGATTGGTACCTACTATAATTCCCTGGTTCTGCTGACGCCGGAGGGGACGATCGGTGCGGTCTATCGGAAGGTACATGTACCCTGTACGCGCAGCTATGAGCGCTACTATTTCACACCCGGACCGGAGTTTGTGGTGGCGGATACCCGGTACGGGAAGGTGGGATTGGCCATTTGCTACGACCGGCGCTACCCGGAGACCTGCCGTGAGCTGATGAAGAAGGGGGCCAGGCTGATTCTGATCTCCATCTCCAGCAGCATTATGCCGGGGGGCTTTTCCGAGCTGCCCGTCTTCGAGACGGAACTCAAGACCAGGGCCTTTGAAAACCAGCTCTTTCTCGCGGCCTGCAACCGCTCCGGGCAGGAGGGAGAATACACGTTCTTCGGCCACAGCATGCTCTTGGGGCCGGACGGCTCCGTACTGGCCCAGGCAGATGAGGCGGAGAACGTGGTGGTGCTGGCAGAGATGGAGCTGGAGGACGCGGATAGGGCCCGGATCAACGGCCCGCTCCTGCGGGACCGCCGCCCGGAGCTCTATACCTGCTGATATAAATCAAAGAAATGAGGCAATCGTATGGAATTCTCTTACTTTATGCCGGTCCGTCTGCTGTTTGGCGCCAATGTGATCGACCAACTGGGCGCCACGGCCAAGAGCTACGGCACCCACGCCCTGATCGTGACGGGCCGCAGCAGCACGAAACGCTCCGGTCTGCTGGACCGCTCCATCGCCCTGCTGGAGGCCGCGGGCGTCCGCGCCACGGTATTCAATAAGGTGGAGCCCAACCCCCTGACCACCACGGTTATGGAGGGCGCGGCCCTGGCCAGGGAGCAGGGGTGCGACCTAGTCATCGGCATGGGCGGCGGCTCCATGATGGATGCGGCCAAGGCGGTGGCCTTCTGCGCGGTGAACGGCGGTGACGTGAATGACTATATCTCCGGTGGAAAGCAGGGTACCGGCTGCCTGCCCATTCTGGAGGTACCCACCACCTGCGGCACAGGGAGCGAGGCCAACCCCTTTGCGGTGCTGACCAACCCCGAGACTAAGGACAAGAAGTCCCTGTGGGGAGACCTGATCTATCCTAAAGTGTCCTTTATCGACCCTGAGCTGATGAAGACCATGCCCAAGGAGGTGCTGGCCTCGGTGGGCTTCGATGCCCTCTCCCACAACATGGAGGGCTACCTGGCCACCCGAAGCCAGCCCATTACCGACCAGCTTGCCCTGCACGCCATCCGCCTGACAGCCGGGAGCCTGCCCAAGGTGTACCACGGTGAGGGCACACAGGAGGACTGGGAGAACATCACCCTGGCCAGCCTGCTGGGCGGCATTGTCATCAACACCGCCGGCGTGGGCGGCGGCCACGGGATGGAGCATCCGGTCAGCGGCATGTATAACGTGGTCCATGGAAAGGGACTGGCGGCCCTGACACCCCCCCTCTTCCGCCACTCTTACAACACCAAGCCGGAGCGTTACGCGGCCATCTCCCGTCTGCTGGGCGGCAAGGACGAGACCGACTGCGCGGAGGCGGTGGAGCGCTTCCTCAAGTCCATTGATCTGAACTGCAAGCTCCGGGAGCTGGGGGTGGAGGAGTCCGGAATCGACTGGATGACGGACAACTGCATCAACGTCTTTGCCGGAAGCATGCGGAATCATACCAAGGCGCTTACCCGGGACGAGGTAAAGCAGATCTATCTGGAGGCGTTTTAATCCGGCGGCCAGAGAAGGGGACCGCCCTTGCTGATAAATTGATTGGAATGGAGGATACGGACATGCCCTGTATTGTTATGTATACCAATATGGAGGTGCCCAAGGAGAAGGCCGAGGAACTGAAAAAAGCCCTGGTGGTTTCCTGGGAGAAGCTTCCGGGTAAGAGTGAGCGGTGGCTCATGACCACCATCCGGGACAACACCACCATGTTCTTCGGCGGCAAAGATACCCCTGCGGCCTTTGTCAACTTCAAGATTCTAGGCAGCCTTGGCAGGGAGAACTGCGAGATCCTGAACGAGGAGTTCCTGACCGATGTCAGCCAGGTGCTGGGTATTCAGAAGGAGCGGATCTTTGTGGCTCACGATGAATGTCCCTCCTGGGGCTGGGTCAAGAACTGAACATGACAGAAAGGAAGGTATTGCATATGCCCTGTATCATCATCAGGACCAATGTGGAGATTCCCAGCGACAGAGCAAAGGAGCTGAAAACGGCCCTGGCCGTGTCATGGGAGAAGGTGCCCACCAAGCGGGAGCGCTGGCTCATGATCGTCATGGAGGACAAGCAGCAGATGTTCTTCAGCGGCAGGGATACCCCCGCGGCCTTTGTGAACTTTAAAATTCATGGGGACTATGACATCGGCCCCAAGAACTGCGAGATGCTCTCCGAGGAGTTCATGAATGATCTGAGTCAGGTGCTGGGCATCCAGAAGGAGCGGATCTTCGTGGCCCACGATGTGTGCCCCTCCTGGGGCTGGGTGGACGACCCGGATCCCAGAGCCTACGGCCCCGCGCCGGTCTGAGTGAGCTGCAACAAACAATTACAATAGAAAGTGAGTGGATCAATATGGAGTACAAGTACAAGTGGTATATTCCCGACGCCTACCTTCATTCCCGCGGCACCGGCTACTTCACCAGCCATGAGGGCTGCGCCTTCATCAACGAGACCGGCCGGGACGCCCATGTGCGCTTCACCTTCTACTTCCAGGATCGTGAGCCCATGACCGGCTATACCAGCGTGGTGCCTGCCCGCCGGACCAAACATGCCCGGTTCGACCTGATGGAGAACGACAAGGGTGAGCCCGTTCCCATGAATGTCGGCTATGCCGTGGTTGTGGAGAGCGACATGGATATGCCGGTCCAGTTCAGCCACTGTGACACCTCCCAGCCTGAGCTGACCTTTACCACCACCATGGTCCCCCACATCACCCTGGACCGGGAGGACTAACCCCCAAAATACATAGAAGAAGCGCACCGGCCGCCGGCTGGTGCGCTTCTTCTATGCATGCTTTTTGATAGAAGGGGGCAGAGCTGATATATTGATCATTAGACTGCGATAATTAAATCATCAATATGGGAAAGAAGTGGTAAGGGCAGACCGGTTCATCGGTTCCCGCATTGCCCAGAGTGAGAACGAGAAATTCCTGTGGTGGGCGGAGGGGAGGAAGTTCTCCAACGTTCAGTGCGACTGGGGGGCGCGTGCCCTGGGGAATATGGACCTGCTACCGGGAGTTTGTCATTGTACGGGCAAACAGCCGGGGCTGGAGCCGCCCGCTGAGGCGTATCATACCATGCAAAGCGCCCTCCCGGAGCAGTCCGGCGGGGGTGCTTTGGAGTAGTCAGTGTACGGGGAAGCTGTGCCGTGTGAGGGCGATCATCTCGCGCAGCTTTCCCTTCAGGAAGTGGATTCCCTTGCCGCTGGACAGTCCACCGAAGGTGGAGCTCTCCCAGGTCAGAGGGATGGATTCGCCGCTCTGGGCATCGAGCTCGAGCCGCTTGGGAAGATAGAAGGCCGCGCCGTCCTGCTCCTGAAGGTCGAAAAAGCACCTGTGAATGGCGGTAATGAAGTCCTCCCGTTCCGGAAGGGCGCCGGGGGCGAGAATGGAGGAACGCATGAACTCCGACAGCAGTCCGTATAGATCAAACAGGATGTCGATTCCCATTGTTTTGGTCAGAACGTGCGCGGAACTGTCCCAGGCCTGCGGGTAACATGCCTTCCAGGCGGAAAAATAAGTCTCGATGGCCTCCACCCGGGCGGAAAAAGTGGTGTAGTTGAAGCCGTTCTGCAGGTTGATCTCGAGCCAATGCTCCAGCAGCTTCTGCATTTTGCTGGAGTTGACATAAGCCCGGGGCAGAGAGCGGGCACGGGGGCCGTCGAACATCTTGATCCGGTCATGAAAGAGGCCGGCCCGGCCATTGAGCTCGTCCATCAGGTCAAAGGCGGTGTTCTCCCGGTCGGACATCAGGCCGGAGAGGTTGCGGATGGCGTTGGTATGTATGGCGGAGGGCTTCTCCTGGTTGCAGTTGATCTCAGCAAAGGAGGCTGCCATCTTGCGCAGATCCAGATCCAAGTAGACGCCGGTGAGGAAGGGGTAGTCCAGCTTGCCCGCCGCATAAGCCCCTTCGGTGCGGTGATGGCCGTCGATCATATAGCCCAGCAGTTCCTGCTCTGGGGCTAGAAGATAGCCCGCCTCGTCTGCCGCACAGGCTGCGATGTGCTCACGGTAACGGTGGAGAGCGACGGTCAAAAGGACAATGCCGGAGGAGTCGCTGGTGCGGCTCTCCAGAGGGGCAACAGTTATATAGGGGCTGTCCTGGCATCTGAGGGTGATAACAATGGCGTTGGGAAAGCCATACGGGCCGCTGGAGAGGCGCTCCTCAATTTCAGAGACCTTTTTCATGACCAGAGCGCGCTGAATGCCCTCTGGGTTTTCCAGGCTGCGGGGGAGGCGGCAGATCATAGCCTGTAGGAAGCCGGTGGTGAGAGCGCAGGTGTAGAGTTTGAGGTGGTCGCTCTGATCCACACGGAGCATGGGAATGGACATTGCATCCCCGTGCTGCGCAATCATCCTGTCCAGCATGGACAGGATATCTGCCTTGGTCTTGCTCTTTGTAAACATCCGCTTCATTTCGATCCTCCACTCTTGAGAATAATATATTGAGAATTTTTATCTCAAAAGCATTATATCAAAGACGGAAAAAAGAATCAAGCTAAAAAGAGAATCGCTGCACAGATTTTGAAATAAGAAAAAATAGAGGTCATAAATTTGATGAAAGGGGTTGACAAGGTGGGGAGAAGATGGTAAAATACAACCTGTTCTGAACAAAAGGACATGCGCGAGTGGTGGAATTGGCAGACTCGCTAGATTCAGGTTCTAGTGTGCATTACGCACGTGCGGGTTCAAGTCCCGCCTCGCGCACCAACGGAAGAGCACCTGTGTTACACAGGTGCTTTTCTTTTTATGCCGAGAGGAGATGTAGCCGGATGACAGCAATTGTCTGCGTGGACGAGGCTTGGGGGATGGCGTTCCACGGGCGGCGGCAGAGCCGGGACCGGGCGGTGTGCGCCCGCATCCTGGAGGATGCGGCGGGCCGCCGGCTGTGGATGAGTCGGGACACGCTCCGGCTGTTTGAGGCGCCGTATCCGGAGTATCTGACCGCGGCGGAGGATTTCCTGGCCCAGGCCGGGCCGGGGGAGCTCTGCTTTGTGGAGGAGCCGCCCCTGTTGCCCTGGCTGGACCGGCTGGAGGGGCTGGTGCTCTACCACTGGAACCGGCGCTACCCCGCCGACGCCTGGCTGGATGTGCGGCCCGGCCCTCCGGGATGGACTCTGGCCCGCCGGGAGGAGTTTTCCGGCCACTCCCACGAGCGCATTACAAAGGAGGTCTACACCCGATGAGACGCGTCTTTCCGCTCCTGCTGCTCCTGGCCCTGCTGCTGGCCGGCTGCCAGGGGGAGGCCGCCCCGGCGGTCAGCTACGATCTGGACCAGGTGCCCGCCTATGCGGGCGAGCCCTATGTGGTCATCAATGACAACCAGCCCTTCTTTGGGGAGGAGGAATATACCACCGAGGCCTTTGAGACCTACCGTGCGCTGGACGGGCTGGGCCGCTGCGGCACGGCCTACGCCTGTGTGGGGGAGGAGCTGATGCCTGCCGGGGAGCGGGAGAGCATCAGCTCGGTGAAGCCCTCCGGCTGGATCAACGTGGAGTACGGCGGTCAGTACCTTTACAACCGCTGCCACCTCATCGGATTCCAGCTCACCGGCGAGAACGCCAACGAGCGCAACCTGATCACCGGGACCCGCTACATGAACGTGGAGGGCATGCTGCCCTTTGAAAACCTGGTGGCCGACTATGTGAAGGAGACCTCCAACCACGTCCTCTACCGGGTCACCCCACTCTATGAGGGGGACAATCTGGTGGCCAGCGGAGTGCTGATGGAGGCCGGGAGCGTGGAGGACGAGAGGGAGGGCATCTGCTTCAACGTCTATGTCTACAACGTCCAGCCGGGCATCGGCATCGACTACGCCACCGGCGCGAGCTGGGCGGAAGGGGAACAGGGGGAGATCCAGTCCAGCCCAACCCCCGCAGGTACCGCCTACGTGCTGAATACCAACACGAAGAAATTCCACCTGCCCACCTGCGCCAGCGTGGAGGACATGAAGCCGGAGAACCGGACGGACTACACCGGAAGCCGGGAGGCCCTGCTGGACGAGGGCTATTCCCCCTGCGGCCAGTGCAAGCCGTAAAGCAAAACCGCCGCGGAGCCTCGCTCCGCGGCGGTTTTTCAGCGTCCCAGCAGGAAGAACAGGGCCAGAAACAGGGCGCAGGACAGGATGGGGAAGAGGACGTCCACCGGCCGCAGGCGCAGGGGCTGGCTGCACGTGCGGGGGACGCGGCCGTCGAAGCCCCTGGACTCCATGGCGATGGACAGCTCCTCCGACCAGCGCACCGACTTGACCAGCAGGGGCTTGAGCAGGGCGGGGGAGACGGGAAAAACCCGGATACCGCGGGCGGCAAAGGCGGCGCGGGTGCGCTTGTACTCCTCCATCATATTGGGCAGGATGCCCCAGGCGGCCAGCAGGCCGTAGGCGAACACCGGGGGGAGGCGGAGCTGCTGCTGGAGGGAGCGCACTAGGAGGATGCGGTCGGTGGTGAGGACAAAGAGCAGGCCCAGCCCGGCGAAGGCCAGTACCCGGCTGCCCAGCACCAGCCCGTTCCACACCGCCGCCCCGGTGAGGGCCTGGGCGGCGGCGTTGATGGGCATGCCCGCCCCGGCGTGAAAGTGGTAGCCGGTGGAGAACATGCCCACCGCCACCAGAAGCACGGGGAGAAGGGCCCCGGCCAGCACCTTGACGTTGGCGCGGGAGAGAAGCAGGGCGGCCAGACATACCGCAAATACTGCCAGGTTGACCGCCGGGTGATGGAGTCCGGCCAGCAGAAGGGTGGGCACCACCAGCCCGATGAGCTTACAGGCGGGATTGAGCGACTTCATACAGGCTCCCCTCCTTCAGCTCGTAGAGAATGTCGGCGTAGTCCTGAGCCAGTGCCCGGTCGTGGGTGGACAGGATGAGGGTGAGGCCCCGCTCCACCACCTCCTGCTGGAGGGCGTCCATGATGGCGGCGGTGCGGCCGCGATCCTGGGCGTAGGTGGGCTCGTCGCACACCAGCACCTGGCAGTCGTAGGCCAGCAGGGCGGCCACCCCCAGCCGCCGCTGCTGGCCCTGGCTGAGCATATAGGGGGACAGGCGGCGGAAGCGCCAGAGCTGGATCCGGCGGAGCACCTCTTCGGCCCCGGCGGCGGGATCGCCCGCCCCGGCGCTGTGGCGCAGGCTGACCGTCACCTCGTCCAGAACGGTGTCCGCCACGAACTGGTCCTGGGGACTCTGGGTGACGAAGCCCATGCGGCCGGTCAGCCGGCGGCGGTGCCTGGACAGCTCCATCCCCTCCAGCCGGGCGGAGCCCTGATAGCGGTAAAGGCCGCTGAGGGCGCCGAACAGGGTGCTCTTGCCGCTGCCGCTGGGGCCCACGATGACGTGGATGCGCCCCCGGAAGAAGTCGGCGTTCACGTCCCGCAGCACCTCGCGCCCATCCTGGGAGACCCGCAGGCCCCGCAGGGAGAGCACCACCTCCTCCGGCCCGGTCTTGACCGGCCGGGCGGCCTGGTAGGGGCAGCCGGGGACGCTGACGCCCCGCTCCGCCCACGCCTGAGGGGAGAGGGCGCTGGGGGCATAGGCGGCGCCGTCCAGCGTGCCGTCCTGGGCCATGAGGCGGATCTCGTCGGCGATGGACAGCCAGTGGTCCAGCCGGTGGTCGATGGCCAGAATGCCGGTGCCGCATTCCCGGTGGAGCCGGGCGAGCTGTCCGCAGAGAAGGGCGGCGGTTTGGTCGTCCAAATTGGCGAAGGGCTCGTCCAGCAGGATCCAGGCCGGCCGCAGTGCGGCCAGACAGGCCAGCGCGGCCCGCTGCTTCTCCCCGCCGGACAGGGAGCGGAGGGGGCGGCGGCGCAGGTGGGCGATGCCGCAGAAGTCCAGGGCGGCGCTCAGCCGCTCCTCCATCTCCGCCCGGGGCACCCGCCGGTTCTCCAGACAGAAGAACAGCTCGTTCTCCACCGTGTCCATACAGAACTGGAGCTCCGGGTTCTGGAACAGCATGCCCACCAGGGCGCACCGCTCCCCCGGCCCCAGGGCGGCGGGCTCCTGTCCCTCCACCCGCACCGTGCCCCCCTGGAGGAACCCGGCGTTCTGGGGATAGATCCCCGCCGCCAGATAGAGCAGGGTGCTCTTGCCGCAGCCGGAGGGGCCGGTGAGGACGGTGATGCGGCTCCGGTCAAAGGAGGCGCTGACCTCGTCCAGCACTGGGCGCTTGCTCTGCTCCAGGTAGCGGAAGGTGACGTGCTCCAAGGTGATGCGGCCCACCTCAGACGGGGAGGAAGTCATTGGTGTACTCGGTGGGGCGGCGGAGGTCGTAGTAGCCGTTGGCCACCAGCCAGTTGGCCATCCGCTCCCAGCGCTCCGGGCGGATGGCGCCCCAGTGGCCCCGCTGATCCAGCAGCAGGGGGACCAGGTGCCTCTGGCTACGCACCAGCATGGCCTCGGACACGGCGGGCAGGCCGTCCTTCACCGCCAGGACGGCCCCCTCCGGATCGCGGGCCGCCTCCTGATAGCCCCGGTCCAGAGCGGCCAGGAAGGCCCGCACCTCGGCGGGCCGGTCCCGCAGAACCTGGTGGGTGGCGGCGACGGCGGGGGCGCAGAAGTCGAAGAGGGGGTCCACGTCGGCCAGGTTGATGAAGTTGATCTCTTTGCCCGCCGCGATAAGCTCCTCGTTCTCCCAGTTGGCGTAGACCCAGGTGGCGTCGGCCACGGTGCCCAGGGTGGCGACGATGTCGCCCACGTCCATGGGCACCAGCTCCACCTTGCCGTAGTCGCCGCCGTCCAGGCGCACGGCCTCGCCGATCACGCCGTGGAACCAGCGGGGGGCCCAGTGGGTAAGGCGCTTGCCCTCCAGATGCCGGGGGGAGGTGATGCCGCTCTCCTTCAGGGAGACGATGCCGGAGTCGGAACGCTGGGTGAGGACGGCCACGCCGGTGAGCTCCACCCCCCGGGACATGCAGTCCAGCATGGAAATCTGGGGGCCCAGCACGAAATCGGCGCCGTGGAGATCCATAACGCCGTGAACCTCGCCGTCGATGTGCACCTCCAGGCCCGCCTCCGCGAAGTAGCCCCGCTTCTCCGCCAGCAGAAAGCCGGTGTGATTGGTATTTGCAAACCAGTCCAGAACCACATTCAGTTTACCCATTGCTTATTCCTCCTCATCGTCGATGGATACCGGGGCAAGCCGGGCGCCCACGGCGTAGCTGCGCAGTACCCCCGTCCGGGCCAGGCCGTCGCAGGCCAGCTTGGCGATGACGCCGGAGAAGACCACGGCGCTGGCAAAGCGGACGGCCAACTGGGCGGCCAGCATGGTGGGGGCCAGCAGATAGTAGCTCAGGTAGTACAGCTCGTAGCAGAAGATGCACACGGCGGCAAAGACGCCGGACAGGGCCATGGAGAGCAGGTTGTACTTCCGGTAGCGGAATACGGCGAAGCCCAGCTCGCACCCGACGCCCTGGATGAGGCCGGTGAGCACCACGGTGGCGCCGCCGGAGTTGCCCATGAGCAGCTCAATGGCGGAGGCCAGTACCTCGGTGATGAGGGCCGCGCCGGGCTTGCGGATGATGTAGGCGGCGATGGTGGCGGCCATAAACCACACGCCGTAGATGAGTTCAAAGCCGAAGGCCGACAGGCCCAGGGGGGTGAGGGCCACCGAAATGGCGGTGCCGCCGTAAAACACGGCCATGTAGACCACCGCGAACAGCACACCCAGTATGGCCATCATGACCACGTCCTTGAGTTTCCAGGGTTCTCGTCTCATTCTTGCAGATACCTCCGTTTTAGGCAAAAGTAAAAGCCGCACAGCCTTCGCTGAGCGACTTTGCAAAAAACGGCAAAACGGCGTGAACCGCGCTCCCTACGATGGCATTACCCAACAGGTTCCATGGGTCATAGGCAGAACAGCCTAACTCTCAGCCGGATTCCATCCGGCCCCCCAGCATTCAGTTGTGCAGACTTTTCTGTGGCAACTATAGCACGCCTTTCCGCAAATTGCAAGGGCGGATTTCAGACCCAGTGGCGGGGCCAGCGGTCCCAGTAGGCCCGGTAGGTGGGCCACGTGCCGTTCAAATCCATCTGGTACATACGGAAGATGACCAGCCGGTTTTTCGGCTGCCACAGCTCCTCGTAGGAGTAGCGGTAGGTCATGCCGATGCGCTCCATGACCGCCCCGCTCTTGGGATTGTCCGCGTCGTGGGTGGCCGTGAGGAAGGGCAGGCCGTCGGCGCGCAGACGCTCCACCACCGCAGCGGCGGCCTCGGTCATGTAGCCGCGGCCCCAGGATGGCCGGGCCAGGGCGTAGCCCAGATCATGGCTCTCCCCGTCGTCCACATGGAGGTAGCCGATGGGGCGGTCGTTCTCCCGCAGGCAGATGGCGTAGCGGCAGCCGGAGGGACGGCGGTAGTAGTCCAGGTAGTGCTCCTCCAGATATCTGGCGGCGTCCGCCTCGGTCTCCAGCGGGAACCAGGGCAGGAAGGTGTTGACCTCCCGGTCGCGCATCAGGGAAAACAGCGGCTCCACATCCGCCGGGGTAAACCGGCGGAGCACCAGACGTTCGGTCTCCAGACGGGGGGTGTTGGCGGGCATGGGACATTCCTCCTTTTTACCCAGCATAGCACGCCCCAGACCATGCCGCAACTGCCGCTTGACTTTCCGCCGGGGCTGGGGTACTCTGAACAGTACGCACGGAAAGAGAGGACACGCCATGACCTACCCCGAATTCAAAGCCAGATACGCCCTCACCCCCGATCCCCAGCAGGAGGCGGCCATCCTCCGGGCCGAGGGGCCCACCCTGCTGCTGGCGGTGCCGGGCAGCGGCAAGACCACCACCCTGGTGACCCGGCTGGGCTATCTCATCCACTGCCTGGGGGTGGAGCCGGGGCGCATCCTCACCGTCACCTACACTGTAGCCGCCGCCGGGGACATGAAGCGGCGCTTTGCCGCCCTCTTTGGGGAGGCGCACGCCGGCGCGCTGGCCTTCCGCACCATCAACGGCATCTGCCAGTCCATCATCTCCTACTACGCCTGGGCCAAGGGGGCGGAGCCTTTCGCTTTGTGGACCAACGAGGGGGAGCTGAACGCCCTGGTGCGCTGGCTGATGCAGTCCCACGGGGCCGAGTGGCCGGGGGAGCAGGAGGTGAAGGAGGTGCGCACCCGCATCACCTGCTGCAAGAACGGGATGCTGCGGGATGAGGAGGTGCGGGCCATCGAGATGGACGGGGTGGATTTCCCCGCCGTCTATTTCGGTTACCGGGAGTATCTGGAGCGCAACCGCCGCATGGACTACGACGACCAGATGGTCTTTGCCCTGCGGATTCTCCGCCGGTACCCCGACATCCTGGCCCACTTCCAGAGCAAATACCCCTACCTCTGTGTGGACGAGGCCCAGGATACCTCCAAAATCCAGCACGCCATCCTCCGCCTGCTGGCTGCCCGGAGCCGCAACCTGTTCATGGTGGGGGACGAGGATCAGAGCATCTACGGCTTCCGGGCGGCCTGGCCCCAGGCGCTGATGGAGTTCCGGCAGATCTACCCGGAGGGGGAGGTGCTGCTGATGGAGACCAACTACCGCTCCGCCGGGGCCATCGTGGAGAAGGCGGACGCCTTCATCCAGCGCAACGGCAGCCGCCACCCCAAGCACATGCGGGCCAGCCGTCCCCAGGGGGAGCCGGTGCGCCACGTGAATCTCAACGACTTCGGGCAGCAGGCCCACTATCTGGCCCAGGCGGCGGCGGACTGCACGGAGTCCACCGCCGTGCTCTACCGCAACAACGACAGCGCCCTGCCCCTCATTGACCTGCTGGAGCGCCGGGGCATCCCCTACGCCTGCCGCCAGCGGGAGAGCTTCTTTTTCACCAGCCCGGCGGTGCGGGATCTCACCGATGTGCTCTGCTTTGCCTTAGATGGCACGGATCGGGAGCGGTTTCTGCGGATTTACTACAAGCTGGAGGTGCGCGTCAAGCGGAGCATCCTCCAGGAGAAGCTGCGCCGGGTGCCGGAGGGCGCGCCGGTGCTGGACGCCCTCATCGACGGGGGCGGCGTCGAGCCCTGGCAGACGGGGCGGCTCAAGGCCCTGCGCACCCACCTGTCCAAGCTGCCCCAGCTCTCCAGCTTTGCCGCCCTCCAGCGCATCGTCAAATACATGGGCTACGGGGACTACCTGTCCGGCCAGGGAGGCGACAAGAGCCGGGTGGAGCTGCTGCTGGCCCTGGCCCGGCAGGAGCCGGGGGTGGAGGGCTTTCTCCGCCGCCTGGAGGCGCTGCGGGACACGGTGGAGACGGGGGGTGGAGACCCGGCCTGCCCCTTTGTGCTCTCCACCATCCACGCCAGCAAGGGCCTGGAGTACGACCGGGTGTTCCTCATCGACGCGGTGGACGGCATTTTCCCATCGGTGAATCCCCGGAAGGGGAACGACCTGTCCGACGAGGAGCGGGTGGCCCTGGAGGAGGAGCGGCGGCTCTTCTACGTGGGGGCCACCCGGGCCCGGCGGCAGCTTGTTCTGCTCACCTGTGACAACCGCTTTGGCGAGCCGTCACCCCCGGCCTCCTTCGTGGGGCAATTCCTGGGCACGCCGGAGTGGGCGTCCCAGAGGCCCGGGACTCCGGGCAAGGCCCCGGCGGAGCCTGACGCCGCCGCGGTGGCGGCGTGGGAGAAGGACTACCTGCCCGGCACGGCGGTGGTGCACCGGGCCTTCGGGCCCGGCATGGTGGTGAGCCGCTCCGGCGCGGTGGTGGTGATCGCCTTCGACGAGGTTGGCACCAAAAAGGTGGAGCTGACGGCCTGCCTGCGGAAGCGGCTGCTCCGGCTGGCCTCCGCCCCGGACTTCTGAGGACCTGTTACCAAATTTTCACCATTTGAAACCGCGTAGGGGTTTCCTTTCGGGCTGTGGGGGTGGTATCATGACGGCATAACCGCCCGAAGGAGGAATACCGCTGTGAACCGCACGTCCATAACGGGGCTGGCCTGTCTGCTGGCCGTTGCCCTTACCGCCTGCGCGGGAGGCGGAGAGCCGCCGGCACCGTCCGGCAGCCCCGCGTCCGCCCCGCTGGAAGCTCTGAAAGAACCCGCCAACTCCATGTCCGTTTCGCCTCCGTTGTCCCCCGCGCCTGTGTCGGCCGAGGCCCTGGCGGCCTACCGGGCCCTGCTGGCAGGGGAGCCGGGGGCGCTGGATCGCCCGCCGGAGGGGTTGGAGCTGCACCAGGTCACCCTGCCCCCGGCGGAGGAGCTGGAGTATGTGCTGCTGGATCTGGACGGGGACGGCGGGGCGGAGCTGGTGGTGCAGATGGTAGAGCAGCCCCAACAGTTCAACGCCGTGTTCCACTATGGGGACGGGGAGTTGAGCTGCTGGCAGTACGATATTGTGGAGATGAGCTGCCGGGACTACCCCCTTGGAGGACGGCGCCATGGTACGGCAGTATGACACGGGCACCGGGCCCAATCGGTATTCCAACCTCTACACGGTGTTCCGCTATCTGCCCGATGGGGAGACGGAGGAGTGCGCCTCCCTGGCGGTACACCAGGATACGCAGGAGGATGGCACGGAGGTATTCACCTATCTGGTGGACGACGCGGAGGTGGATCAGGACACCTTTGCGGCGGAGTTTGAGGAACTGGTGGGGAGCCGGCTTCTGTCTCTGGAGGACTGGATTCCGGCTACGGAGCGGCCCGGCTGAAAAACGAACGCGGCCCATCGGTCATTGACCGATGGGCCGCATTTTGTCTGCTTGACTTACCCGTTGAGAGAGTCCAGAATACGGTCTCTGAGCTGGAAGAGCGGTTCCAGAGAGCTGTCCTTGAGGGCGGACTTGAGGGAGACCACGGGCTCAAGCACCTGGAAACCCTTCAGCTCACCCAGCATCTCACGCATCAGCTTGCCGCTGACCGGAGCCCAGGAGCCGTTCTCCACCAAGGCCACCGTGCGGTTTTGCAGGCCAAGGGCCTTCATGTCATGGAGGAAGGTGGCCATGGCGGGATAGACCCCGTTGTTATAGGTGGGGGCGGCCAGCACCAGGTGGCTGCACCGAAAGACCTCGGAGATAAGGGTGGAGACATGGGTGGAGGAAATGTCGTGCATGGCGATGTTCTTTACCCCGCCGTCAGCCAGACCCGCAGCCAGAAGGTTGACAGCGTTCTCGGTGTCGCCGTACATGGAGGCGTACAGCACCGCAACGGCCCGCTCCTCCGGCTCGTAGCGGCTCCACTTGTCGTACTTGTCCAGAAGGTAGTCCAGATTGCTGCGCCAGATGGGGCCGTGGAGGGGGCAGATCATGGCAATGTCCAGTCCGGAGAGCTTCTTCAGCGCGGCCTGCACCTGGAGGCCGTACTTGCCCACGATATTGCCGTAATAGCGGCGGGCGTCGTCCAGCCAGTCCCGGTCGAAGTTCAGCTCGTCGTTAAACAGATTGCCGCCCGTGGCGCCGAAGGAGCCGAAAGCGTCGGCGGAGAAGAGAAGCTTCTCGCTGGACTCATAGGTCATCATGACCTCCGGCCAGTGGACCATGGGAGTCATATGGAATTGGAGGGTATGCCCGCCCAGGGAGAGGGTATCCCCCTCCTTGACGGTGACGGTGCGCCCGTCCAGGGGGAAATCATAGAATTGCCCCATAAAGGCGAAGGTCTTGGCGTTGCCCACCAGTTTGAGAGTGGGGAAGCGGAGCAGCAGCGTCTCAATGCTGGCGCAGTGGTCGGGCTCCATGTGGTTGATCACCAGGTAGTCCAGCGGGCGGCCGTCCAGGGTGTGGAGCACGTTCTCCAGGAACTGGCGGGAGATGGAGGAGTCCACGGTGTCCACCACGGCGGTCTGCTCGTCCAGGATCAAATAGGAGTTGTAAGAGACGCCGCGGGTGATGGGAAAGAGGTTCTCGAACAGGGCCAGCCGGCGGTCGCTTCCGCCCACCCACCAGACCTGCTCTGTCAGCTTGCGGGTACAATACATATGGCATTCTCCTTTGAAACGGGGCCTGGCGCCAGTGCGGGAAAGCCCGGCGGGACCAGGCGAAATCTGTCTTTTCCAATCCATTATCATAGCAGACCTGCGATACTCCGTCAAGGGTACAGACGGAGAGGAATGGCCGGAAAACACAAGATTTATGGGGGGTCTTCACAAAAAAAGTTAGATTCCTCTTTCCAAACAGGAATCAACCGTCACCGGGACCTCCAACCGTCCGAAATAGTCCCCCGTATCCTGGACGGAGAGCTCGTCCAGCAGCAGCTCTCCGTAGGCGCTGCCGGTGGGGCGCAGGCTCCGGCTCGCCAGAAAGGCGTGGAGTCCTGCCCAAGCCCGCTCGAAATCGTCTGGAATGCTTCGTCCATAGGCGACGGCGTACCGCCCAGCCGGCTTCCAGGCGTTACCCCGTCGGCCGCCGGTTTTAAAATAGAGGCGGTAGCGCCAAACGGGCTCTCCACTGGCGGTGCTGTCCGGTGTGATGAGTACTCCGGCCGGGTGGCCCAGATGGACGCCCTTCCCGGCGGCATACTCGTAGGCAAAGATTTCGCTCTCCTCGCCGCTGAGGCCGTCCGGGGCGGGGGGACACAAAAAGATGCGTTCCCGGGGCCGCTCCTCCAGCAGATAAGCGCCTTCCGCGTGGGCCAGGGCCTCCTGGGCCAAGGAGGCGCGCAGCTTCATGATCTCGCTGGTCTCCCGCAGGCGGGCGATCTCGGCCTGGATGCGCTCCTCCTGTTGAGCGAAGAAGGCAAGCATCCGCTCCGGTGTGCGGCCGGCGGAGTAGCGCCGGATGTCCTCCAGCCCCACCTCCAGCAGGCGGAGGGAGCTGATGAGGTAGGCGGAGTTGAGCTGACTGCGCGCGTAATAGCGGTAGTTGTTCTCACCACGCTGCTCCGGGCAGAGCAGGCCGATGCGGTCGTAGAAGCGCAGGTTGTCCCGGCTGATGCCCGTCAGGCGGGAGAACTCCAGGATGGAGAGCTGCTTTTTCTGATTCATGGCGGGCCTCCGGTTCTCTTAATTTTTCTTGACATTGAAGTCGCTCTAAGGTTTATGATACCTCTTGCCGGTAAAAAGCAAGACGGCAAAGGAGGCCCTCATGAAATACCTGCGATCCTTTACAAGCGGCACCGGGGTATGGCGGCGCTGGCCCTGCTCCTTCTGCTGGGCCAGGTGGTGGGCACGCTGCTCATCCCGGCCCTGATTGCCAACGTGGTGGACCTGGGCATTTTGCCTGGGGATATGGACGCCATTCTCCGCACGGGCGGGCAGATGCTGGCCGTGGCCCTGCTGTCGGCGGCGGTGGCCGCCGCCGGGAGCTGGGTGACCGCCGACCTGGGCGCCCGCTTTGGCTTTGAAATGCGCTCCCTGCTCCTGCGCAAGAGCCAGGAGCTCTCCCTCCACCAGTTCGACGAGGTGGGCGTTTCATCTATGATCACCCGCACCACCTCCGACATCACCAACCTGCAGCAGACCATGGGGATGGTGCTCCAGATGGTGGTGCCCGCTCCCTCATTGTAGGCGCGTCCATCGTGATGACGGCCATGGTCACCCGGTCATGGCCGTCATACAGGTGGGCTTTATGGCGGCGCTGGCGGCGGTGGCCGCCGTGGTGCTCGAAAGTCCAACGCCCTCTCCCGCAGCATCCAGGTGCGCCTGGACCGCATCAACCGTGTGGTGCGGGAGGCGGTCACCGGCGTGCGGGTGATCCGGGCCTTCGGCAATGAGGCCTATGAGGAGGCCCGCTCCGGCGACGCCTACCGCTCCTACGCCGACAACATGATCCGCCTGAACCGGCTCTTTGCCGTGGCTATTCCGGTGGTGTGGATGCTCATGGGCGCCCTCATGGCCGTGGTGCTGTGGGCGGGCGGCGTGCTCACCCTGGGCGGCGGCATGGAGGTGGGGCAGATCACCGCCGTCACCGAGTACTCCATCCTGACCATGGGCTACCTGCTCATGGCGGTGTCGGTGCTCACCACGCTGCCCAAGGCCAGGGCCTGCCTGGCACGCCTCACCGCCCTGCTGGATACCCGGCCCGACGTGGAGGACGGGGCCGCTTCCGCCGCTGTGGCCGGGCCCGGCCGCCCGGCGGTGGAGTTTGACCACGTGAGCTTCTCTTACCCAGGGGCGGAGGAGCCTGTGCTCCGGGATATCTCCTTCACCCTGTATCCAGGCCAGACCGCCGCCGTGATCGGCAGCACCGGCTCGGGCAAGAGCACCCTGGCCGATCTGCTGCTGCGGCTTCACGATGTGGGGGAGGGGGCCATCCGCGTGGGCGGCGTCGATGTGCGTACCCTCACCCAGCAGGAGCTGCGGGAGCGCATCGGCTGCGTCCCCCAGAAGGCGTTCCTGTTCAGCGGTACCATCGCGGAGAATCTGCGCATGGGCCGGCCGGACGCTACGGACGAGGCGCTGTGGCGGGCCCTGGGCATTGCCCAGGCCGCCGACTTTGTGGAGCGGCTCCCTTTAGGGCTGGATGCCCCGGTGGCCCAGGGGGGCACCAACTTCTCCGGCGGTCAGCGGCAGCGGCTGTCCATCGCCCGGGCGCTGGTGAAGGATGCCGGGGTGCTCCTCTTTGACGACAGCTTTTCCGCCCTGGACGTGAAGACCGACGCCGCCCTCCGCCGTGCCCTGCGGGAGCAGGTGGTGCGCCCCGCCAAGCTCATCGTGGCCCAGCGGGTGAGCACCATCCTGGACGCCGACCTGATTCTAGTGCTGGACGAGGGGCGGCTGGTGGGCGCCGGCACCCACGGGGAGCTGCTGGAGACCTGCCCGGTCTACCGGGCCATCGCGGACAGTCAGATGCAGAGAGAGGGGGCGTGAGCATGGCACGCAGAAAGAAAACCGAAAAGCGGGAGCTCTCCCATGAGGACATCCCCCGCAACACCAGGGCCACCGCCTGGCGGCTGTTGGGCCGGATGGCCCGCCAGTGGTGGAAGCTGCTGCTGGTGGCCGGGGCGGCGCTGCTCAGCTCCGCCTCCTTCACCGCCATTCCCCTGGCGGTTGGAATGGGCATCGACCGGCTGGTGGACGCCATCCGGGCCTTTGACGGCTCCGCCGGCGTGGTGGAGACCGCCGCCGGAGCCCTGGGGCTGCCCGTGCTGCTGGTGGCCGCCGCGGCGCTGTTCAGCAGCCTGATGTCCTATGTGCAGCAGTATATCATCGCCACCGTGGGGGAGGAGCTGACCCTCTCCCTGCGCCAGGACGTCAGCGCCAAGCTCAACCGCCTGCCCCTGCGCTACTTTGACGGACACAAGACCGGCGACATCATGAGCCGGGTCACCAACGATCTGGAAAAGGTGTCCTCCGTGATGCAGGTGGGACTGATGCAGCTGGTGTCAGCGGTGTTTATCATTGCTCTGGCTGCGGCTGCCATGGTGATGCTCAGTCCCAGGCTCTTTCTGGTGGTGCTGGTCTCCCTGGCCCTCAGCATGACGGCCACCGGCTACGTCTCCGCCCTGGCCCAGCGGGCCTACGGCGGCAATATGGCGGCCATGGGGGCGCTGACCGGCAAGGTGGAGGAGCTGTACGCGGGCAACCGGGTGGTCAAGGTGTTCAACCGGCAGGCGGCCATGCTGGAGGAGGCGGAGGCCCTCAACGAGGCCCAGTTCCGCGCCCAGCGCCGGGCCCAGTTCGCCGACTACGCCATCTATCCCCGCCATCCGCGTGCTGGGCCAGCTCGGCTTCATCGCCACCGCCGTCCTGGGCGGCGGCATGGCCCTGGGCGGGGCTATCACCCTGGGCACTGTGCAGGCCTTTTTGCAGTATGTCAACCAGATCGCCGAGCCGGTGACCGAGGCCTCCTACGTCATCACCTCCCTCCAGGCCGCCATCGCGGGGCCGAGCGGGTGTTCGCCCTGCTGGACGAGGAGGAGGAGCGGCCCGATGCGGCGGGGATGCCTCCGCCATCACCCGGGGCCACGTGGAGTTTCGCCACGTGCGCTTCGGCTACACGGAGCGCACCCTGATCCACGATCTGAATCTGGAGGTGCGCCCCAACGAGATGGTGGCCATCGTGGGCCCCACCGGCGGCGGCAAGACCACCCTGGTCAACCTGCTGATGCGCTTCTATGAGCTGGACGGCGGCTCCATCTCCATCGACGGACAGGACATCACCGCCCTGCCCCGGGGAGCTGCGGCGGCGCATCGGCATGGTGCTCCAGGACGCCTGGCTCTTTGAGGGCACCATCGCGGAGAACATCGCCTACGGCCGGCGGGACGCCACCCGGGAGGAGATCGTGGCGGCGGCCCGGGCGGCCTGCTGCGACCACTTCATCCGCACCCTGCCCCAGGGTACGACACCCGCTTTCCGGGGAGACCACCGGCGTGTCCCAGGGACAGATGCAGCTTCTGACCATCGCCCGGGCCATGCTCACCGACCCGGCCATCCTGGTGTTGGACGAGGCCACCTCCAGCGTGGATACCCGAACCGAGGTGGAGATCCAGAAGGCCATGGCACGTTTAATGGAGGGCAAGACCAGCTTTGTCATCGCCCACCGCCTGTCCACCATCCGCAGCGCGGATCTGATCCTGGTGGTGCGGGACGGCGACATCGTGGAGCGGGGCACCCACAGGAACTGATGGCCCGGAACGGCTTTTACGCCTCCCTCTACCGCAGCCAGTTCGAGGCGGCGTGACGGGAGAAGGTGGCCCGTCACTTGCCCCAGGGCCTGCGTTGCTGCCCTTTACCCTTCCTTTAAATATTTGCCCACAACTTTATAGCATTTTTCATTTTGGTGTGAAAGGAGCCCGTTGCAGAACCGTTTTATTCTGCAACGGGCTTCTTGTTTTACGTTATATGTGCAAGAATTTCATAATGATTTTTGCTGGATCCCGCTACGGTTGACCCGCAGCCGGGTGTCTGCGGAGGGTGCCAGCTTTTCATAGTTATCGGAAATCACATCCGGGATTCTCCGCCCTTGCTGTCAAAGCGCATGGCCTTGTGGATCAGGAAGGAGCTCTCCAGGGGTTCAATAGCTATAAACTGTCTCCGTTTGAATGAAATCTTTCCGTGTCCAAAAGACCACATTCATCAGGATCACAATAAGTCCCGTCACGGTTATCGCTGCCCAAAACCCCATATTGATTCCGAACAGCTCCGTTCTTCCGAACAAATTCATCCATATTGTGTTCCAATTGATTGTCATATCATGCACACTCCCTTCCTGTTACAGCAGCTCCCCAAAATGACGCACATAGGCTTTCTTAATACTGGTCGCCAACACCATATACAACAAAATGCAGGGGATCAGGTAAGCAAAATAAGCTGTGGGGAGGGCGACAAATCCGAGCATTTTTCCCAATGCGGTAAAGGGGATGACCGTCAGTACCGCGATGCCGGTAAAGGTCAGCAACGTCACCGGGGCCGAGGCGCGGCTCTGGATAAACGGCAGTTTCGGGGTTCGGATCATGTGGATCACCAGCGTCTGGCTCCACATGGATTCCACAAACCACCCGGCATGGAACATGGCCGCATAAGTAGTCTGCATTTGTGCCAGTTCCGCTCCTCTGTAATGAGCAGACAGGTCATTATAAAGCACGCCGCCGGAAACGAATATCGGGCAGAAAACGAAGTACAGAAAGGCGTATGTTGTCCAGTCGAAGATAGAACTCGTAGGCCCGATCCAGATCATAAAATTCCCAATGCTGGATGCTTCCCACTTGCGTGGAACAGCGATAAATTCCTCATCCACGTTGTCCCAGGGGATGGCGGTACAGCTCAGATCATAGATCAGGTTCAGCAAGATTAGATGGACGCTCTCCATCGGCAGGAAGGGAAGGAGTGCCGAGGCTGCCAATACCGAAAACATATTTCCAAAGTTGGAGGAGGCCGTCATTTTGATATACTTAATCATATTGGCATAGGTTTTGCGGCCCTCAATGATACCCTGCTCCAGTACCATCAGGTCTTTTTCCAGCAGGATAATGTCCGCCGACTCTTTTGCAATATCTACTGCAGTGTCCACGGAAATGCCAATATCCGCCGATTTCATCGCCGCAGCGTCATTGATGCCATCCCCCATAAAGCCTACGGTATGGCCGCCGCTCCGCAGGGCCGTCACAACACGTGCCTTCTGATCCGGCGAGAGCTTGGCAAATACATCCGTAGATTCTGCCACCTGGATCAGCTCGTCATCGCTCATGCGTTCCACATCGGAGCCGAGCAGAAGATTGCTTACCTTGAGGCCCACCTGCTTGCAGATACAGCGGGTCACACGGTCGTTATCTCCGGTGAGGATTTTTGTGGTGACGCCATGGGCTTTCAATGCCCGAATCGCCTCCGCGGTGGACTCCTTGGGCGGATCAAGAAATGCAAGGTATCCCATCAGAACCATATCGCACTCGTCCTTGACGCTGTATGTATCAGCGGCAGGAAGCGCCCGTTTTTGCGCAATGGCGATTACGCGCATCCCGTCCTCATTCAAATCGGCTACTGTTTTCAGAATCGCCTGCCGAATTTGATCGGTAAGTGGCTGCACCTCTCCCTGATATTCCGCATGAGAACAGATGGAGAGCATTTCTTCTATGGCACCCTTGGTAATCATTTGCCGTTTCCCGCTGGTATCCTCTACAACCGTTGAAAGGCGGCGCCTGGTGAAGTCAAACGGAATCTCGTCTACCTTGTGGTAAACTGCGGAGAGATCGGCCAACTGGTGATTGGCCGCTTCTTCCTCCTCTGTCCGCTCAATAATCGCTATATCCATCAAATTTTTATATCCGGTCTGGAAGTAGCTATTCAGGTACGCATGTCTTAAAACACGAATATCTTCCTTTCCGGTCACATCCATGTGGTACTCCAGAACCACTTTGTCCTGGGTCAATGTGCCGGTTTTATCCGTGCAGAGTACATCCATCGCCCCAAAGTTCTGAATAGAATTTAAGTTTTTCACGATGGTCTTTTTCTTTGACATGGACATCGCACCTTTAGCAAGGCAGGTGGTGACGATCATCGGCAGCATTTCAGGGGTGAGGCCCACTGCCACGGAAATGGCGAACAGAAACGCTTCCAGCCAGTCACCCTTGGTCAGACCATTGATGAAGAATACCACCGGTACCATCACCAGCATGAAGCGAATCAGGACCCAGGAAACTGCGTTTACGCCTTTCGTAAAATTGGTTTCCACTGCTTCTCCCGCGACAGACACCGCCATGGAGCCGAAAAGGGTATCATCACCTACGGCTACCACGACCGCCGTTGCACTCCCGCTGATGACATTGCTTCCCATAAAGGCGATGTTCGGGTAATCTGTGATGGAATCGTATTCCTTCTCACAGACAACCGGAATCTTTTCGATGGGATCGCTCTCCCCTGTCAGGGCCGACTGGCTGATAAACAGGTCTTTGGCCTCCAGCACCCGTACATCCGCCGGAACCATATCGCCAGCGGAGAGATGAATAATATCACCGACTACCAAATCTTCCAGAGGGATCTCCTGCTTCCCGTTGTTCTTTCTTGTAACCGTGCAAGTGGTGGTAATCATCGCCAACAGCTTCTCCGCGGCATTCCCCGACCGGGATTCCTGGACAAACCGAAGTGTACCGGAAATAAATACCATCGTAAAAATTATAATGATGGTAAGCGGAGCCACATCCTCCGGTGCATGCTGAAGGATCGGTACAACAATATCGGTAAAAATAGATACGACTGCCAGGCAGAACAAAATTGCGGTAAATGGATTGATAAACGCCCCTGCCAATCTTGCAACAAGCGATTTTTTCTTTTCGTGCGTTACTTTATTCCGCCCAAAAGCGATCCGGTGGGAAATCACCGCCTTATCACCCAGTCCGGTCAGCGCAGTATCAAGCTGCTTCAAAACCGGTTTGATTTTATTGCCTGCTGCAAAGGCCAGCTTTTTGTTGGCCTCATCCCTGCGAACCATATCCGCAGCCGTTTTATGAACCGTGATTTGGCTCTTTTCCTTTTGATACATTGGGGTTGATACCTCCTTTACTTTTTAAATGAGCATCAGCCACCCCCAAAATCTATCCATAGTCTTACGGGTGCGGTTGCTCGATCTACTTCGAGAAGGGCCAGCATCCATAAAACCACCTCCTTTACCATAAGGAACGCTGCCGGCTATTTTCCTGAACTCTGGTACCGGCCGGATTTTCCGATCCAGTACACATCCGCGCCGGATAGGACCATCCAGCCGACCATACACCATAAAAACCCGCTTTTCCGAAACGCGTACCATGCTCCGCTGAGTAAAAAAATGATACCGCTTGTGGCGATCATCATCCCCACATTTCGGCAAAGGGGACGAATGTGGATTTTTCTTTTTTCTTCCTCCGGCATTGTCTTCCATGCTGTAATATGATTAACCGCCTTACCGGAATAGAAGTAAATACCCGCAGCGAGAAAAAGAATGCCAAGGAAAAGGCAAGCGCCATTCATAGGTTCTTCTCCTTCCTTTTTTCATTTCTCCACCCATTTCTAATCCTGTTCAACTGGGCTATTTTAGAGAGCAGTATAAAAAGCAGGATAATGAGGAAAAGCTGAAACACATCAGTTACAACCAGCCAGCTTTGAAAGAGAATCCTGCGGAATTCTGGAAAGGCAAGAACTGCCGCTAAAACACCGGAGGACAGCGCCGCATAAATAATATTTGTCACTCTAAGCCAATGCGATAAGAGCAATTCAAACTTCATATCTGTCCCTCCTATACCAATTCCCATCCGGCGCTGACTACGCTGGAGAGCGTCAAAAGTCGGTTTACAATCGCCTCGGCCATCTGAGCCTTTGCTTTACCAACGGAAAGAAAATCCGCCTGAATCTCTACCTTGCCGCCAATTACATCACTGCTCTCCAAATTCGTAAGATACAATGTTTTACACGAATTGCTGTTGATCAGAAGCGCGCGTATTTCTGTTTCCGCATTTTCCTGACAGGTAACAGAAATGCGGTAGGTTCGTTCCGTTTCTTCACCGCAGGTAATGGGCTTGATCTTTACCGCCAGCGGCCGGAACAGCAGATTTGAAAGAATCAGAATAACCGCTGCGGCAACCGCAAAAAGACAGCTGCCGGAACTGGACAGTACACCGACAGCGGCCGTACACCAAAGAGTTGCTGCTGTATTTAGCCCACGGACGGTTCCGCCCTCCTTAAAAATCACCCCGCTGCACAGGAATCCAACGCCGGACACAATGTAACTGGCAATCCGGTACACCTCATCCGAGCCGGACATGAGCGGAAACATCAGGAACAGGCAGGCCCCCATTGAAATCAGAACATTGATACGGATTCCGGCGGGATGGCCGGTAATCTGGCGCTCTAATCCGATCAAGAATCCCAATAGAACCGAAAGACCGATCCGGCCCATAAACTTCAATACCCCATAGGGTCGCCCCCATTCTCAAATTTTTTTTACAGGGCAAAGTATAACTGTTTTTTACTGTTAAGCCTATGGCTAAATCCTTGCGATTCCCTTGCTTTTCGGCAAGAAAATAAGCAGTCACCATCTGGTGACTGCTTACATATTTTAACGATGACTTTTAAACCCTTTTTCATACGATTGCTCTGTTTACATCTAAATTTCTGATTGTCGGAGCTTATCATTAAATTTATATCCAATTCCCCAAATGGTAAGTATTCCTCCGCCCAAACCCATATGAATAGATATCTGCTCTTTTGTAAACACCTCTCCACGATTCCGGGCCAAGAAATAGAGGATGTCAAACTCTTTGGGAGTAAGCTGGATCTCTGCGCCGTCCCGGATAACACGGCGGCTTTTGGAATCAATCAGAAGATTTCCGCAAACCAAAGAGGTGCTGGCCGCTTCTGGGATTGCCTCTCCCAACTCCAGCATGAGAGAGTCGGATTTTCCTGCATACAACGCCTCCAAGGCGTCATACAGTTCCTTCGCTGCCTGTGTCTGTGGATGCTGGGTTTGGAGCGTATTGCAAAACCACTGTAAGGTAAGGAAATCCAATGATACAAAGTTTACTCTCTTCATCAAGTCCCCTCCCCTACAACAATGTATGGTATTTCTGAATATACCACCGTTTGGCGGCCGTTACCAGCAGCATATAGGCCAGAATGGTGACCGCCAGAAATCCAAAATACCAAAGCGGAAGGGGAGCCAGGCCGAGCAGGTGGGCCGCTGGGGTATAGACAATCGCAGTAAGGATCAAAAGCCCGGCAGAGGTGACCAGCCATACAACCCCGGATGCCCTGCTCCTTAGAATAGAAAGCTGCTTTGTGCGGAGCAGGTGCAGAATAAGCACTTGCGTCCACATAGACTCTAAAAACCATCCTGTATGGAATAGAATTGCAAATTGACTCTGCATCGCAGAGGACAATTCTGTAAAATTGTCTCCCAGTAAAGCTGGACACAGGATAAAGTATAGAAAAGCAAAAGTCGCCAGATCAAACAGGGAGCTTAACGGGCCGAAAAAGCGCATGAAGCGCCCCAATGTTTTTCCTGACCACTCGCTTGGTTTTTCATAGACATCCGCATCGACGCGATCCCACGGCAAAGTCATGCACAGAATATCGTAAAGGAGGTTCAGCAAAAGAAGTTGAAGTGCCGTCATCGGCAGGAAGGGTAAAAAGGCGCTGGCAAGTACAATCGAAAAGATATTGCCGAAATTGGAGGACGCGGTAATCCGTATGTACTTTAACATATTGGCAAATGCTTTCCGCCCCTCTAAAATACCCTGTTCCAGCACATTCAAATCTTTCTTCAGCAAAATCACATCCGCAGATTCTTTTGCGGCTTGTGTGGCCGTGTCTACGGAAATCCCCACATCTGCCGCTGTCATGGCGGCTAGATCATTCATTCCATCACCCAAAAAGCCGACTGCATGACCATTCTCGCGCAGCATACGGATGATCTGAGATTTCTGTCCGGGGGAAAGCTGGGAAAAAACGGTTGTCTTTTCTACGGCAAGAAGCTGTTCATCCTCAGACAGCTCCTCCATTTCTTCTCCGGTTAAGATATGTTCTGTCTCGATTCCCAGCCTCCGGCAGATGGAAAGGGTTACACTTTTTTGATCGCCAGTCAGTACCTTTACCTGGACATGGAGCTGCTCCAATTTCTGCAAAGCACTGGCGGCAGAGCTTTTGGGCGCGTCAAAAAACACGACATATCCCAGCAAGATAAGCTCCGCTTCATCCTCCATCTGAAGCCTGCTTTGGCTTGATACAGGTTTGTAGGCCACAGCCAGGACTTTCATTCCATCTTCGGTCATTTCGTCAACGATAGCATGGATGCCGCCAGAGTCAGCGGTATCTATCTTTAGTGTCTGTCCCTTGTGTTGGACATACTGGCAGCGGGAATATACGCTGTCGACATCGCCTTTTGTGATAATATAGTTTTCCTTTTCTGGAACAGATAAGAGGACACTAACGCACTTACGTTCATAATCAAAAGGGAGCTCGTCTAATTTTTGGATCGTTTCGCCCAACGAGAGAAAAATGGTTTTCCCTTCCAGGCATACTGGAACATTTCAGGATTGCCTGGTCTAAATGGTTTGCAACGCCTGTATGATAAAAGCTGTTTAAGTAGGCGCAGTCCAATACCTCCCTGCTTTCCTCCCCCAAAATATCAAGATAGTATTCCAGTATCACTTCATCTCCGGTTAGGGTACCCGTCTTATCTACACACAGGACATCCATGCTGCCAAAGCTCTGCATCGCATTTATGTTTTTTACAATCGTTTGTTTTTCCCCCATGGCAGAGCTTCCTTTTGCAAGGCAAGCATTGATCACCATGGGAAGGAGCTCCGGGGTCAGGCCGACAGCCACAGAAAGAGAAAATAGAAACGAGGTCAGCCAGTCGCCTTTGGTGATGCCGGAAACGACAAATACAACCGGAACCAAGGCCACCATAAAGCGAATCAAAACCCAGGCAATCGAATTTGCTCCTGTATCAAAGCTGTGCTTGTTCCGTTGGAGTTCGGAGAGATAGCCTCCATATACGGTGCTGCCGCCCACAGCCAAGACGATACCCTTTCCCTCTCCGCTGATTACGCTGCTCCCCATGAAGGCTATATTGGAAAAGCGATCCAGTGGAATTTGAGTAGCAGAGGCCAGACGATTTGTATTTTTCCCTAATACATTACTCTCTCCGGTTAAAAGGGCCTGCGAAACAAACAGGTCTTGCGCTTCAATCAATCTCAGGTCCGCGGGGACTCGCTCACCGGCTGAAAGCGACACAGTGTCTCCTACTACCAATTCCTCCGACGAAATTTCAAGCTGCTGTCCCTGTCGGTAGACGGAAACGGTCGTTTTAATTTGCTGAATGAGAGTATCCGCGGCATGGCCGGCTTTTCGTTCCTGGATCAGCCGTACCATCCCACTGATTATAAGCATAGACAAAATGATGACCACACTGGTCCCGTTTCTGCCGGAGTTGGATTTCAAACAGACATCGGTGATGAAAGAGACAATAGCCAATACAAACAATATCACACTGAAGGGATTGATAAACGCCCGTTTTATACGCTGAAAAAAAGAATGGGCTTGTAAAGAATAGCCGACATGATTGCTGCCATGCTGTTTTCGCATCTGCTCTATTTGTTCTTGGGTTAAGCCGCCTTCCTTTACATGAAAATCATTATAAAGCTCGTCTATATCTTTTAATGCGTATTTTTTCAAACGCTCGTGAGGAGAAATATGTATAGTGCCCACAGAGGTTTCCTCCATTTTGCAGAGTATATTTAAATATAGTTTAGCACATTATCCACGGGTTTTCTCCAAACAAATTCTTGCTTTTTTCTTGCGCTTTTAATTGTCAACAATATCGCTATCCGGGACATTGCCTTTTCTCACGAAAACGATCTTGTCCTTGACCCGGCTTTTTCCTGCTAATTTGGAAGAATGGATTCCACTGCTCCAATGATTTTGTCAAATCATTTCAGCACGTTTTTTACTTAGACTATATAAACCATTACATTAGGCACTCGTTTTTTTCATACATTTGATTTATTCAAAATGACATTTTTGCTATACTTAATTTGTGCAATATGCGCAATACTTTTTAGGGAGTAATTTAAAATGAACAGGATGAAACGATTGCTTGCCGCAGCACTGACGTTTGCCGCGACGCTGTCTCTTGCAAGTTGCGGTACTTCCAACAGCGAGGATTCTGTCGGTCAGACGCCCGCTCCGCCATCTCAAACGGCGGAATCGCAGTCTGCTGGACGGGAGTTGAGTATGGCGCTCTCAGTAGATCCAGATGGCTTGGATCCGCAGCGCACAACAGCTGCCAGTACATTTCAGATTACCAATAATCTATACGATACGCTTCTTCGGGTCAATACAGATGGTTCTCTGAGGGAAGGGCTGGCCCAGAAGTGGGAGGTATCGGAGGATGGTCTGACACTGACGTTTCACTTGCGGCCGGATGTTCGCTTCCATAACGGCGACATCTGTGACGCACAGGCCGTAGTAGCCTCATTCCAGCGTCTGAAGGAAGAGGAAAGCCCCCGCGCTGCGGACTATGCCAATTATACGTTTTCTGTTCAGGATGCGGATACTGTGGTAGTAACCTGTGAAGCACTAGATGTGGCAGCACTCTCCAATTTTGCCTATCCATGGTCCGCCGTTGTGGATGTCAAGGCCGCAGATACGTTGAAAAATCAACCGGTAGGCACCGGCCCGTATCGTTTGCAAGAGTGGGTGCCTCAGCAATCCCTGACGCTTGCAAAAAATCCGGACTATTATGACACGGTCAATCTGGATACGATCAACTTCAAGATGATGCCGGATGCAACGGCGCAGATTGCATCTTTGCGTAATGGAGAACTGGACATTATCTCGGTCAGCGGCGATCAGGTGGCTGCCTTTGAAAATGACCCGCAGTTCAATGTAATCACCACGCCGTCCAATGGTCTTCAGCTGATGGCGATGAATTTGCAGAACGAGGCGCTGTCGGATGTACGGGTGCGTCAGGCTATCAACTATGCGGTGGACAAGCAGGCGCTGATCGACACGGTATGGTGGGGCTATGGTCAGAAGATCGGTTCGCATTACCCCACAGTTCTGAAAGAATATGTGGATATGAATGACCGATACCCTTACGATCCGGAAAAGGCCAAAGAACTGCTGTCTCAAGCGGGATATCAGGACGGTCTCACGCTAGAAATGTATCTGCCCAAGAGTTATCCAGCATATGTCAGCGCCGGGCAGGTCATCGCTGACTCGCTGAAAGAAGTGGGAATCACCTGTAATATCACTATCGTGGAATGGGCGGCGTGGCTGTCGGACGTGTACAACGGAAGAAACTATGATCTGACTGTGGTAGGACACACGGGGCGTCTGGACCCGTATGTGCTCTTGGCACGTTATCAGTCTGACAGCAGTGAGAACTACTTCAATTATTCCAATGAAGAAGTGGATCAGCTGCTTGCAGATTATAAGAGCGAAACCGATGAGGACAAGCGTACAGAAATCGTGCAGCGGGTCCAAGAGATCCTGGCTCAGGATGTGCCTGCCTATTATATTCAGGACCCTATTACCATTTACGTGACAGACAGCGCAGTAACCGGTTTTCAGTTGTATCCCATCGATATTTATGAATTGAAAGATATATCTCTCGGACAATAAGAACAGGGGGCGGGTCCTGCCGGATGCAGGGCCCGCCTGCTTTGAAGGATTTTGATGTTGCACGCACTTCTTAGATAAGGGAGAGTAACCTCAGGAAGGACGGATAGTTCTCTATGCTGAAACTGGTGGTCAGACGTCTACTCAGCGCCATTGCCGTGCTGTTTGTTGTATCGCTTATTACATTTGTGGTTCTATTATGTATCCCCGGTGACCCCGCGCAGTTGATTCTTGGGGTTGAGGCCACGCCGGAAAAGGTTGAGGCCCTGCGTGCCTCGATGGGGCTGGACCGGCCTTGGTACGTCCAGTATATGCATTGGATTCAGGGGGTACTTACCGGGAATTGGGGCACTTCATATCTGTACGGTGAAAATGTTTGGACGCTAATTTGTCAGCGGCTTCCCGTTACTTTCTCCGTTGCGCTGCTGTCCATGGCAGCCGCACTTGTTGTATCCGCTATTCTGGGAATCTTGGCCGCGCTGAAAAAGGGTTCACCTGTGGATCTACTGTCGCGTACCGTGATGCAGATTGGCGGTGCGGTGCCCTCTTTCTGGCTGGCTATGCTGTTTATGCTGCTGTTTTCCTCCTATTTGGGATGGTTCCCGGTCACGGGGTATACCGCTCCCGGTGAAAATTTCGGTGCGTTTTTGAAATGCATCGCATTACCTTCTCTGGTGCTGGCTATCGGGGAACTGGGAATTCTGATCCGCATTGTGCGGTCATCCATGCTGACGGCCCTGCAACAGGATTTTATGATGAGCGCAAATGTGAAAGGCCTGCCTCCCGCTAGGGCCATTGTGCATTATGCTCTGCGCTCGGCGATTATTGCCCCCATCACCATCTCAGGTATGCAGCTGGCAAAACTATTGGGAGGAACGGTCATTGTAGAGACAATTTTTTGCCGGATATAGGCCATAAACCGCTCAGTTTCGGTGTTTCGGTGCGGAAAAACTTGGCGAAGGGTTTCTCTGTGGAAAGCGGGCTGACGTATACCTATCTTGCTTCTGACGTAAGGTATGAGGGCAGCTCGGAAAAGATAAGCCAGAAGCTGCATTATATTGGCATTCCGGTACGGGCCAACTGGAACTTTGTGGATGCAAAGAACTTTACGATGTACGTTTCGGCGGGGGGTGCCATTGAAAAATGTGTGTATGGCAAGATTGGTACTGAGAGTGAGACTGTGAAACCGGTACAGCTTTCTGTCATGGGTGCTGTCGGTGCCCAGTATAACATAAGCAATAGGGTGGGCCTGTATGTGGAACCGGGAGTATCTTATTTCTTTGATGACGGTTCGTCGATACAGACTATACGCAAGGAGAACCCGTGTAACTTTACGTTGCAGGCCGGTATACGTTTTACTTATTGATAGCAGGACAGACATGTTTTTGTCCACTTTCTTGTAGATTCAGAATTTTCTTAATAACTTTCGGCCGTGTTTCTTCGTTGGTGGATGAAGGGACACGGTTTTTTATTGATTGAGAAGAAAGAAAGTAGGTCGGGACATGCCCGGCAATATAACAAACACGTAGTAAAATAGACAAAATGAAGATTAAAAAGAAAGTAGCCTTAAGCGGGCTATTGCTTTGTTGTGCAATCACGGCAAAAGCACAAGTGTATTACTCCCCAGGTGGAGCAGCGTGCCAGGGAGTTGGTTTCTCAAATGACGCTGGAAGAAAAAATCGATTACATTTCCGGTCCCAAATCTTTTTATATCCGGGCTGTACCCCGGCTTGGCATACCCGAAATCAGGATGGCCGATGGTCCGCAAGGCATACGTAACAATACTCAAAGTACCTTGTATCCTTGTGGCATCTTGTCGGCTTCGACATGGAACCGTAAGTTGGCTAGAGAGCTGGGACATGGTTTGGCCCGGGATGCAAAGGCCCGTGGGGTAAGTATTCTGTTGGGGCCTGGAGTCAATATCTACCGCTCTCCTCTATGCGGGCGAAACTATGAGTATTTTGGTGAAGACCCTTATTTGACGGGCGAAACTGCTAAAGAATATATCTTGGGAGTGCAGGAAGAGGGAGTTATGGCTACGGTGAAGCATTTTGCGGCCAATAACCAGGAGTGGAGCAGACATCATGCCAGCTCAGATGTGGATGAACGCACGCTGCAGGAAATTTATTTTCCCGCGTTCCGAAAAGCTGTGCAGGAAGCAGGAGTAGGGGCGGTTATGGATAGCTATAATCCGCTGAACGGGGTACATGCCACCGAAAACAGCTGGCTGAACATTGATGTATTACGCAAGCAGTGGGGATTTAAAGGTATCCCGATGTCCGACTGGACATCTGTATATTCCGTGTGGGAGCCGCTAATGGAGGGTTGGATTTGGAAATGCCCGTCGGTAAATTCATGACCAGGGAAATTCTTATTCCGGCAATAGAGAATGGTATCGTGAAGGAAGAGACCATTGACGCCAAAGTCCGGCATATACTCCAGACATTGATTGCTTTTGGAGCACTTGATACTCCGAGAGAAGATAAATCTATCGATAAAGACAATGCACAGTCTAAGGAAATTGCACTTGACTTGGCGAGAAAGAGTAGTCTTATTGAAAAATGATAACGGTACGTTGCCTTACCGGAACGGTAGAACATTGGTAATCGGGCCTAATGCCGATATTATTCCCACAGGAGGAGGAAGCGGATTTGTCACCCCTTATTCGGTAGTGTCACTCTATGACGGTATGGTTCAGTTGAAGGGCGGCAGACAGATAGAGCTGCTGTCTGACAGCATTCTTTATAAGGATATGTCCCAACAGATTTATACGGATGGCAGTTTTACGCAAAACGGTTTTAAGGGCGAATATTATAATACTCGTAATCTTACCGGAGAACTCTTTCAAGCTGCCATAGAGCCTGCCATAGACCATGCCTGGAAATACGGTGCACCGTTCGACGGCATGCCGGTAGATCAGTTTCTGCCCGTTGGACGGGAGTTTACAAGGCTGACAAGGATGGAACTGTCAAGTTCCAGCTGGCTGGCGATGACGGATACCGTCTGTTTGTAAACGATAAGCTGATTACCGGAGATTGGGGGAACCATTCATTCAGTACCCGCAGTGCATTTATGCAGGTCAGTGCAGGGGAGATATACCGGTTGCGTATTGAATATTTTGATAATGTGGGTGAGGCGACTGTCAGTTTCCAGGCAGGAATGATGGATGAGGAGCGTTTGGCCTCTTCACTGAAGCATGCCAGGAATGTTATTGTATGTGCCGGGTTCAACAGCAGTACAGAAGGTGAAGGGTTCGACCGTCCGTTTGCATTGTCATACGGGCAGGAATATCTCATTAATAAAGTGGCTTCACTTCATGATAATGTGGCTGTGGTGGTGAATGCCGGAGGTGGAATAGATTTCCGCAATTGGGGGCAGAGTGTACAAGCTATTTTGATGGCATGGTATCCGGCAGGAGGGTGGAAAGGCCCTTGCCGAAATCATTACGGGCAAGCCGCCAAGTGGCAAACTACCAGTCAGCCGAGGAAAAATGGGAAGATAATCCGGTATATGGTAATTATTATGACAATCGCAATGTACCTCATAAACGGGTGCAGTATGCCGAAGGTGTTTTCGTAGGTTATAGGGGATATGACCGGAACGGAAAGCAGCCGCTCTATCCTTTGGTATGGACTGTATACAGTAGTTTTGAAATAGTAACTGACTGTTGAAGACGGGGGAACCGGTTACGGTAAGCTTTGACATCAAGAAACCGGAAAGATGGATGACTGCGGAACAGCTCAGGTATATGTGCAGGCTGTTGATGCTGTTCCGCGCCATTGAAGCAGTTGAAGGCCGCGATAACGTTTAACGGAGCAGTGACAGCGGTTTATAACGCAGGCAAGACTTATATATACGATGGTACTTTTGATTGCCGTTTGCCACTAGGTGGATATACCATTCATCAGGATTTGTAGAGAGAAAGGGGACTTTTGAGATAATGGAGGTTATTGGCAGGGATTTACCATTGGCAGGCTATTTGTTTTATGGCGAAATAAATTCGATAAACAATGGTAGTTCTGCGTTCTATGCACTGTACGTTGCGGGAGAATCCGGTGAGGTAGAGTGTAATGTTTATGGTGGTGAATTTACTTCTATAAGTAAAGTTGCAGCATTTGTTGGAAATAGTAACGATGGCGGAGATAAGGAGGAGGCGCTAGTCCATATCTATGGCGGTAGCTTTATCTCTCAATCTGACGATAAAGAGGCAGTTCATGTAGACGAGGCACTTGGCGGATTAGAGATTGCTGGCGGCACCTTCTCCAGCGATGTGAGCGAGTATGTGGTGGAGGGAACGGAGATCACCGAAGGCCCCGACGGCACCTTCATCGTGGGTGAGCTGGACGAGAGCAACAGCGTTGCAGAGACCGGCGGCCGGCACTATGCCACCCTCCAGGCGGCGATTGATGCCGCTGAGAGTGAAGGACAGGTCGTGACACTGAACAGGGATACCACGGAGAACGTTAAGGTATCTGCTGGTAAAACGCTCATTCTGGATTTGAATGGTCACAATCTGACGGGAAAGGCGGATAGCTGGGCGCTTGTTGTGGAGGGCGATCTTACGATCCGGGACAGCAAGGCGTCTGCTGAGGGCCCCGTGGTCAGCGCGGACTATGAAACCGTGACCTATGCTTCCGGCAAGATTGAGAGCGCATCGAGCGGCTATGCAGTTCAGGTGCAGAACGGCGGTAATCTGGTGCTGGAGAGCGGTACGGTTATCGCCACAAAAGGCAACGGAATCAATGTGCTTGCCCAGCAGACTCCGAATGGGGAGGTGGTTAGCTCCAGCCTCACCGTGAAGGGCGGATATGTGAATTCGGAGGAGTATGGTCTCGGCGCCTATGGGAACAAGGCTGTATTGAACGTAAGCGGCGGCGTGATCGTGGCAGATAACAATGCCGTGGTGGCCGGAAACGGTACGGTAAATGAAACAACAAATGCCGGCGGCACCGAGATCAACCTGACCGGCGGCACACTGATCGGGCATATTACCTCCAGCGGCTACATTGCCTGCGGCGTGTACCATCCCCAGAGCGGCAAGCTGACCATCTCCGGCGATGTGGATATTTACGCCGACGGCGGCGTGGGCGTGCTGATGCGTGCGGGCACCGCCGAGATTACCGGCGGAACGATTACCGGAACAGGTACGGCGGCCGGCTGGGTAGGCGACAATAAGAACGCAATTCCTTGCAGCGGCGTGGTATATGATGAGGCCGCAAAATATCCAGCCCTTGCTTCGGGAGACAAGGCTTCCATCAGCGGAAGCGCCGTGATCAAGGCTACCGGCGCGGGTGTGGACTCTGTGGTGGTGCGGACATCCGATGAAACGAAGGAGAGCCGTATGGAGATCTCCGGCGGCACGTTCTCCAGCGATGTGAGCGACTACCTGGCGAAGGGCTTCAGCCTGATCGCCAACAGCGACGGAACCTTTGGCGTGGACAGGCTGAATGAGAGTAACGCCGCGGCTGTCGTGAATGGAACCTATTATGGCACTCTGGCTGAGGCCGTCGGCGCAGCCCAGGACGGCCAGACCGTGACGGTGCTCAAGGATCTGGCCACCGCTCCGGTGACCACCAGCGCAGGCATCACGCTCGACCTGGACGGCCATACCCTGCGGATTGTCAGCGATACGTCTGGGGTTGCATATGGTCTCCAATTCACAGCAGGAACCGGCGTGGTGAAAAATGGTACAGTCATTGACATGCGCGGTGAGGGAAAGACCGCGCAGAATATGATCGCACTCAACGTAACCGGCGCAACGAAGGTAACGACTTCGTCGGTAGAGTTCCAGACCTATCAGCCGCGCACTCTGGCATCTCCTTATTACAACAAGGTCGTTGAGGTGTCGGACGGCGGTACACTGACCCTGGATGCGGGCACAGTGCTCCGTGATCTGCCCAATGGCGACGACAACGACGAAACATACGGTGCAATCGGCGTTTCCATCATGGGAGCCGGCGAGGAGAGTGCTCCCACCACCCTCACGGTCAATGAGGGGACGCGCATCGAGACAGGCAGCGCCGCCATCATGGGCAATGGCACAAAACACAACACGGTGATCAACATCAACGGCGGCGAGCTGACCGGTACCGACGGCTATGCCATCTACCACCCCCAGTCCGGCGAGCTGAATATTACGGGCGGAAGGCTGACCGGCGGGGAGACCGGCATTGAGATCCGCGCGGGTAAACTGAACCTCTCCGGGGATGCAGTTATCACCGCCAAAGGGATACCGACAACCACTACCCCCAACGGCAGCGGCACAACCACGGTGGGCGCTGGCATTGCCGTGACGCAGCATACTACCAAGCTCCCTCTTAAGGTCAATATCTCCGGCGGAACCATTTCCGGCTATACCGCGCTGTACCAAAGCAACCCCGAGAAAAATGATGACGATGCTCTGAAGAAGGTCGAGCTGAACGTGACTGGCGGTACATTTGTGGCGACAAACAGCGGTACGCTGGCCGTATACAGCGAAAATAAGACCAGCTTCATCTCCGGCGGCCGGTTCTCCTTCGATCCCTCCGACTATGTGACTGAGGGGAAGATCGCCGTGGCGGAGGACGGCATGTACGGCATCCAGGACAAGAATACGACTGCGGCTGAGGTTGTGGCTGGCGAGCCTGAGGTGAAGGCCGCTGATGGTATTGGAGAGAGTGTGACCCAGGCAGTTGCTAAGACTGAGGCCACCGGACTGACCGGCGAGGCCAATGGCGAGGCAAACACCAATACTGTGACCGTGGAAGCGGGCACGGAAGCCTTGAAGAAAGAGGATATTACCGTCACGGATAAGAACGTCACTATCGTGGTGCAGCCGTATCTGGACATTACAGTAGAGAGTTATGGCACCAAGGAAATGAAGCTGGACATTACCCCCATGGTGCGTACCGTGGCGACAACGGCGGACGTAGATAAAAACGGAACCATTATCCTTGAAGGCGGCGAGAAAAATGCGGTCGTTATGGAAGATCCCAAGCCGATGAACGTGACTACCAACGTCACTCTGCGCGTGCCCCTGCCCAGCGGGTTTAGGACAGACAACCTCTATGTGGAGCACGCCAAGGACAACGGACGCACTTATCTCTACAAGGCGACAGTGACGGAGAGTAGTGGAAGCAATACCGCCACCTTTACCACCCGTCACGGGTTCAGCACCTTCACTTTGAAGGCGGAGGTCAGCCCAGCGGCTGAGATTGACGGTACCTACTATGAGACACTTCGGGATGCCGTGGACGACGTGCAGGACGGCCAGACCATCAGGCTGGAGAAGGATGTCGACAGCAAGGTCACCGTAAGCCGCGAGGTCACCTTTAGCATTGACATCAACGGAAAAAAGTTCGACTCGGACAATATTACCGCCGGCTCCGGCTACAGCCTGAGCCGCGACGGCAATACCTTTACCGTGGAGGAGGAGAGCCACGGCGGCAGCTCCTCCTCCGGCTCAACCCGGTACACGGTGAGCGTGGAGGACACGGACAACGGCAGCGTGAAGGTGAGCCCCACCCGCGCCTCCAAGGGGAGCACGGTGACTGTCACCGTGAAGCCCGACGAGGGGTATGAGCTGGACGAGCTGACCGTCACCGACAAGAACGGCGATTCCGTCAAGCTCACCGACAAGGGCGACGGCAAGTACACCTTCCAGATGCCCGCCTCCAAGGTCACGGTGGAGGCCGTGTTCACGGCGGTGGAGCCGGAGCCGGAGGGCCTGCCCTTCACCGATGTAACGAGCGGCGACTGGTTCTATGACGCCGTGGCGTATGTGTACGACAAGGGAATGATGGAGGGGACCACGGACACCACCTTCGCCCCCGCCATGAACCTGACCCGGAGCATGATCGCCCAGGTGCTCTACAACCTGGAGGAGCGGCCGGAGGCGCCCGGCGCGGCGGGCTTCCCCGACGTGGCGGCGGGCGCGTGGTACGCCGACGCGGTGAACTGGGCGGCGGCCCGCGGCATCGTGAAGGGGTACGACACCGGCGCGTTTGGGCCGGAGGACAGCGTGACCCGGGAGCAGCTTGCGGCGATTCTGTACCGCTACGCGCAGGCGAAGGGCTATGACACCACCCAGGGCGGGATGGCCGTGCGGGAGTTCAGCGACTCTGCCAGCATCTCCGACTGGGCGCAGGAGGCCATGGCGTGGGCGGTCAACGCGCAGGTGCTTTCCGGCAAGGGGAACGGCGTCCTGGATCCCCAGGGCACCGCGACCCGCGCCGAGGTGGCCCAGATGCTGATGAACTTCGTCGAGCACGTGGGCTGAACACAGTTCCATTCAAAGAGCAATAAAAGAGCCCCCCGGAATCCCATTGGGATTCCGGGGGGCTTAGTCTGTCCGCAAACTCTCCGGCTAAAGCGTTCAGATAGACTGATAAAAATTGTCTATTATGACTAAGGATATGAAGAGGGGCTTTCCGTTGTACTGCAAGTGTTTGGGGACGAAAGAGAAGGAAGTGCGTCAAAAAAAGGGCAAAATATTCAGCGGACTGCTGAAAATGGAATTCTCTGTTGTTGGATATTGACAAATAAACGATATGACATTATCATTTAATCAAAAATAAACGTTTTATAAAAATGATTAGTAAATGGAGGCGCGGCTATGATGACTGAATTGAAGCGGGCAGGTGGAAACGAGCTGCGGGACTTTAAGGAGCTCTCACTGGAAGAACTGCGCCGCGGATACGTCATCCATAGAGATGGTACTTACACCTGCATTTTCTGCGGCGCGTCTTTTGAGACAGGCGTCATCTATCACAGCCGCGGGCGTGATGTGACGGCAGAGCGGGCGATACGGGAGCATATGCAGGAAGTCCACTCCGGCACATTCTGGCCCATGCTGGAGCTGGATAAGACGCTCAACGGTCTGACCGAGGTGCAGAAGACGCTGCTATCCTGCATCTATGAGGGGAAAAGTACGGACGAGATCGGTGAGATCATGGGAATCAGCACTGCCACAGTACGCGCCCACAAATTCAACCTACAGAAAGCCAAAAGGGAGGCCAAGATCCTGCTGGCTCTGTTGGAGATTCTGGAAGGCGAGGAGCCGCCTGTTCCCCGCCCGGTGCACGGAGAGAGCGGAGCGGAGTCTTCCGGGATAGAACAGACAGACGACCTGTTTTCACTCAATATGCTGCACCCATTTTTTACACAGTTCCGGTATAAATAGGGGGGACGATATGGAACGGCCGAGCCCAGGGCGGAGAAAGATCTGGAACATAACCATGTTTATCATCAGCTATGCGCTGAACAATCTGGTCAGCGGCATCATCTATGATACCTATGTCAATTACATGCAGGAAATGGCGCGTTCGGTAGCGACATCCTTTTGGGCGTTTTATGGGTATGCGACCTTTATCAGTGCTCTGATGCTGCTGCTGATTCCGAAGACGGGCTATAAAAAGCTTTTGGTGTTCTGTTCGGCCTCCTGTGCGGCGGCCCTGTTGAGCGCGGTATTCATGCAGACCGAGTCTGTATTCTTTCTGACCACTCTGCTTGCACTGGTAGGCATTCAGCTCCATTATATTATGCTGGCGCCTTATGTGGCGGTGTTTACCGACCGGAGCAACAATATTGACTGGTATACGCGGGCCTACTATCTGGGTTACCTGGGGTATTTTCTTACTACTTATCTGGGCGGCGTGCTGACGGTCAAGATGTTTTCCCTGCGGGCGGGCGTGACCTATCAGGCGGCAAAAACACTGACGGAACACGTCGACACCATGGCGCCCGGGCTGCGGGAACACTACCTACAGGGGAACCGGGATGTGCTGCTGCTTGTTGCAGTGCTCGCGCTGGTTGGACTGATTCCCGTGCTTCTTATCCGGGAAGAGCGGGAAGACCACTGCATCGCCATATCAGAGCAGGTTCCCTGGCGGCAGCGGCTACGGGAGATGCGGCAGGCTCTGCTCCAACGGGATGCGGTGATCTATCTGATCTACTGGGTGCTGATTTCTTTTGGTATGGGACTGTTCACTTCCTATTATTCGATTTTCCTCAACCGAAATCTGCACATTGACCGGGCGACATCTTCACTGCTGGTCTCCCTGTCCTATCTGGCCATCGTTCTCTTCCTGCTATTCACCCCGGCGGTGGTCAGACGGTTTGGGCAGATTGTGACGCTGGGCGGTGTGGCGATGCTCTCCGTTCCGTTTATGCTTCTTATCGCCAACGGCGACCGGTTTGGCCAATTTATGGTTCCAGTCGTGGGCATCGCCCTGTTTATGCGTTCTGGCTTGATCAACCTCAGTTCGCCGGTGGACAGTGCTTTGTCCATGGAGCTGGTACCACGCCAACTCCGCCCGGCCTTTGCCTCTATGATCAATCTGGCGGCGGGGCTCGCCAGTATTCTCAGCGGTTGGTTTACCGGGAATGTGCTGTTTGTGGAACAGGAGGGCTACCGCACGGCCTATTATATTGCCTCCGGTATTTATGTGGTGGCCTGCATGCTGTTGATGGCCGGTCTGTGGAAATACAACCGGGCGGCACCGAACAAGGAGGAGGGGAGATCATGAGACGTTGCGCTTCCGATGCACAAAAGCTGGAGCAGCTTCGGCGGCTGATCCGTGAGATCGAATATCTGAAATATACACTTAACTCCACGCTTTACTGGGACAAGATGACCTACATGCCGGAGAAGGGGCTGACCTATCGCAGTGAGGTGATGTCCTTTCTAGGCGCGCAGCTCTATGAGCGGTTCCGCTCGCCGGAGCTGCGGAGCCTGGTCGATCATTTTTCCCGGCAGAAGGACGCTCCACCCCAAGTTTCCGCAATGGTTCGAAGGGTAGAGAGCAACTACATTTATATCAATAAGATCCCGCAGGCGGAATATCAGGCATACATTGCCCTCATTGCAAAGGCTGAGCAGGTATGGGAACAGGCACGGGAAGCCAATGACTTTCAGCGGTTTGCTCCCTATCTGGAGCGGATTGTGGATACCTTCCGGGCTTTCGCCGGATATTGGGGGTACGAAGCGGAGCCTTACGACGCCCTCATGAGCTTCTATGAGCCAGGGACTACCGTACAGCAGATGGATCGTCTGGCGGATGAGCTGAAACACTTTGTGATCGACCTGTTTCAGACACTGCAGGCCCGTGGAATGCCATGTGGGGAACCGGCGGAAGGGCGGTTTCGCCTCCCGCTGGAGGAACAGCGGGCCCTCTCGCAATATGTATTGGAGACAATCGGATTTGATTTTGCATCAGGCCGTCTGGACGAGGGACCTCATCCAACAACCCTGGCAGCTTCACCGGGCGATGTCCGAGTGATCACATCCTATCAGGCGGAGGATTTCCGCTCCGGTCTGTTCAACACCCTGCACGAAGGCGGTATGGGCCTTTATGAACAGGATATTGATCCGGCTCTGCTGGGGATGCTTCTGGGCGAAGTGGCATCCTTTGCCACCGAGCTGGCGGAGGCCCGTCTTTACGAGAACATCATTGGCCGGAGCGCCGGATTCTGGGAGTATCTGTTCCCAAGAATGCAGCAGCTCTGCCCCTCACTGGCTGTGGACGAGCGGGAGACGCTCTTTCAGTCGGTCAATCAGGTTCGTCCCACGTTGATCCGGAACAATGCCGATGAGCTGACCTATATTCTCCATATCCTCATACGCTATGAGGTGGAGAAGGATCTGATCCGCGGAACGCTGTCTGTGGCGGAGCTGCCACAGGTGTGGAGACAGAAATACACCGATTATCTGGGAATCACACCCCGGAACGACCGGGAGGGCGTCCTTCAGGATATCCAATGGGCTGCGGGCTATATGGGCTATTTCCCCGGTTACCTTACCTCCAATTTGATGGCCGCACAATTTGCCGCCGCACTGGAGCGGGAGCTGGGGCCCCTTCGCCATTTGTTGGCTGCCGGGCGCTTCCGGGAGATCCATCAGTGGCTGGCAACGCGGATCCACCGCTTCGGAGCGATCTATCCGCCGGGCGAGCTGGTGAAACGGGCCACAGGGGAACCCCTACGCTCCACCTACTTCATCAACTATCTTCGGGAGAAGTATACTGAGGTATACCAGTTGAAAAAACAATAAGGAGAGAATGAAAAATGTCCAAACTGTTTTCGAAGCTTGGGATGGGCGAAAAGACCGCACGGAATTTCATTACCATCCTGCTCATCGCCGCAGGCGGTGCCATCATCTACGGCCTGCCCTACTTCCGGTATGACTACTATGACGCCTATTTGGAGGTTTATCATCTGACCAACACCCAGATGGGCGTCTTCGGAAGCATCTTCGGCGTCTTTGGTATGATCTCCTACTTGTTCGGAGGTTACCTGGCAGACCGGGTCAGCATCCGCCTGCTGCTGACGGTGTCGCTGGTAGGAACCGGACTGGGCGGCTTCCTCCACCTGCTCCCCCTGACCTTCCCCATGCTGGTGGGCCTGTATGCCTTTTGGGGCTTCACCTCCCTGTTTGCGTTCTGGCCCGCCTGTGTGAAAGCCGTCCGCGTCTTGTCAAGCCCGGAAGACAAGGGCAAGTCCTTCGGCTGGTTCGAGGGCGGCCGCGGCATGACCGCCGCCGTCATGGCGCCTCTGGCTGTCGTGGCCTTCCGGATCGGTCTGAGCGCCAGTAATATGGATGACAAGATGGGCATGCGCTATGTGATTATCTTCTACTCTGTTCTTACAGTGCTGAGCGGACTGCTGGTGTTCTGGAAGATGCGGGACGAGTCCACCATTGAGAAGAGTGAGCGTATTACCTTCCGGGATCTGGGCAAGGTGCTTAAAATGCCTGCCATCTGGATCATCGGCCTGGTGACCTTCTGCAACTATGTCTTTACGCTGTCCCTGTACTACTTCACCCCCTACGGCACCTCGATTCTGGGCATGAGCGTCACCTTCGGGGCGATTCTGGCGGCCTGTAAGCGTTTCCTGTGTCCTGTTTCCAACGTGGGCGGCGGCTACCTGGCCGACAAGGTGGGTACCAGCTCCCTGCTGTTCACCTCATTCATCGCCATGGCGGTGGGCACTGTGGCCATCCTGTTTCTGCCACAGGCCACGGCCTCGGTTCTGCCGTTTGTGATCCTGTTCCTGGTTATCTATTTCTTCTACAATGTCAACTATGCCCTGACCTGGGCCATGATGGACGAGGGTAAGATCCCGAGCGGTATTCCGGAACGGCGGCCGGCATTATCTCCACTGTAGGTTATCTGCCGGAGATCTTCTGTTCCCTGCTGGCGGGCGTGCTGATCGACGGCTATCCGGCGTCACCGGCTACCGCTACTATTTTTCCTTCCTCATCGTAATGCTGCTTCTGGGCGCAGGCATGGTGTTGGTTTGGAAGCGCTTCCTGAAGAAAAGTCAGGATAAGTAAGCCTCTCTTCGGAAAGGAGAACGTTCTTGTGGAACAACATATACCTGGTATTGTGCTGAAGGACGGCCTGACGCAGCCGGTTTTTGATTATAAAGGTGTCTGTTTGAGAAGGTCTATGTGGAGACGCCGGTAGATACAGACGGAGACGGCCGACTGGATCTGATCGCAGTCTACATCCGCCGCCCACTGGAAACCACCCAGGGATGAGGGTGCCCGCGATCTATGTGGCCAACCCTACATGCTGGAGTGTAATGAGGATTGGTATGTCCCCACGATGTGGACCGGGATGTGAGTCCCTATCCCCAGCAGCACATCACCGAGTCGGACATCACCTTTGACCCGTCCACAGTATCCTTCCCCAGCCCAGATACCCCAGGGCCACCGTCGGCTATGCGGATACCGCGCCAACGGAGGATCCCGTTGGACTGCATCAGCGACTGGTACAGCTACTTCAACTCCCGTGGCTACGCCTCCGTGTTCTGCGGCGGCCTGGGTACCCGGGATCCCAGGGATTCAACTGCTGCGGTTCCCCGGAGGAGACGGCGGCATTCAAGGCGGTCATCGACTGGCTCAACGGCCGCTGCCGGGCCTTTACCAACCTGACGGACAACATTGAGATCCGGGCGGACTGGTGCACCGGCAAGGTGGCCATGTCCGGCAAGAGCTACCTGGGGACGATGTGTATCGCGGTCGCCTCCACCGGTGTGGAGGGATTGGAAACCATCATTCCCGAAGCCGCCATTTCCAACTGGTATGACTACTACCGCTGCAACGGTTTGAACCTGCCCGCCATCGGCTGGCAGGGCGACGACCTGGACATTTTGGCCAAATACTGCTTCAGCCGTGCCAAGGACCCGGAGGACTATGCGTCCGTTCGGGAGGCGTATGCCGCCTGGCTGGAGGGAATTGCGGCAGATGAGGACCGGGACAGCGGCAACTACAGCCGCTGGTGGGACATGCGCAATTACCTGAAGGCGGCCGACCGGTTCAAGGCATCGGTGTTTCTGGTACATGGTCTGGCGGATTGGAATGTCAAGCCGACACATTGCGTCAATCTCTTTGCCGCCATGGAATGCAGAGGGATCCCCTGTAAGATGATGCTTCATCAGGGCGGGCATATCTACATCCATGATTTGCAGGGCAGCCGGTTCAATGAGATGCTCCACCTTTGGCTGGATCACTGGCTCTACGGTATTGAGAACGGTGCGGCGGAGCGTATCCCCAATGTTCTGGTGCAGAGCAATCTGGATCAGGATCTCTGGCTGGCGTCGCCTTCCTTCCCGGCGGTCAAAGGGTATACCGAGCCGGTGCTCATGCCCGCCCAGGCGAGCGGCCGCCTGGTGGACGACCTGTCAGCCACTGTGTATGACAGAACCCGGGACAACGCCGCCGAGTGGTTGGCCGAGCTGGTGTTGAGCGAACGACATCCCCACTGCCTGCGTTATCTCACCGCCCCGCTTGAAACGGATACCCGGATCAGCGGCACGGTTCAGGTTTCGTTTCGTGCCGCCTGCCGGGCCTCTACCGCCATTCTCAGTGCCATGCTGGTGGAACTGGGAGAGGAATGCCGGCTCACACCGGAACAGGAGGTAGTACAGGCCGGCGGGATTCCATGGGGAAACAACACACCGTTGGGGGACTGGAAGCGCTTCCGGTCGGAAGAGAAGCCCTCTGCCTTCAAGGTGATCTCCCGCGGCTGGATGAATGCCCAGAACCGCCGCAGCCATTACTGTAAGGATACCATTGAGCCAGGCGTTATTTACGATTACCAGTTCTCCATGGTACCCATGGATCATACGGTTCGGGCGGGACGGAGGCTCTGCCTGGTTTTGTACGGAACAGATGTGGAGGCCACCCAGCGGCCTTTCGCGGTCACCGAGTTGAGTGTGGAGCAGGATTCCGTCCGGGTTGCAGTTCCCATGGCTCCGGTACATACCCTGCGTTCGGACAAAGGAAATCAATAAAACAAAAACGGGCGCGTTACAAAACAAACCCATAAAAAGATAGACTGGATAGCCCGAAAAGGGAGGCCGGTCTATCTTTTTACTTTAAGCCTAATTAGAAATGAAACGCTAAGGCAAGATGGCGTTCTTTCATTTTGGCGTGATAAAGAGCCCGTTTCAGACGTACTCGCCCGGGAGAGCCGCCCACGTAGAAGCCTGTGCCCCTCCTTTTTTCCAGAAAATAACGTGCCGGAGCACGGGGGCGCTTGGGGGAGGTGTTGCCCTCGTCATCGTAACAGGCATAGAACGCCGGGATCACACCTTGATATTTTTAATATCCATACAGTTTTCCCTTATGTCAGCAGGGAATTTTCAAGACCAGCTTGTCAATATTCATCGGAACGCTATCGGAGAGCTTTGGCAGGTGCCCTTCACCGGGAAAGACCAGCAGGAATCTGTTCTGGTCCAACGTAACCGAATATTCCGGCGTACCCCGGTACATGGTAGAATCCTCATCTGCACGAACTTCCGCCTCATCTAGGGATTCTACTGGGGCCAGGGCTACCTGTTCGCAGCCGGAAAGGACGATGTGGAGGTCCAGATAACGTTCATGGGCCTCAAAAAGAGAGGCCTGGGATATGAGAGCCGTGGTGTAGGTAAAGTGGTTGTAGTATATGTCTCCGCCCGGGATCTCAGTCCGCCCCATTGGCAGGGCGGTGAGGTCAGTGGTTTGAAGGAAACGGATGGCCGCGTCCAAATTTGGGGACAGCCCGAAATACCGGGCGAGCTCAGCGCGTTTGTCATAAATCATGTGAATTTTCTCCTTACCTAGTCTGTAGTGCCTGATATGCCGCACCATACAGACCGGCCATATTTCCAGGCTGGGCGCCGACGGCCTGGATGCCGTGGAATCCGGGAATCAAAAGAGCCCTCGTTTGGGCCTGGACACCCCGGGGGGCATAGGGCTGCTCCATGGCGCCGCCTGACCGGGGCATTGATGTGCGGCTCCTTCAAATGCCGGAAGAGGGCCCGTCCGCTTTCCAGAGCCGGGTTCACCCGGCTGGCAGCCAAGCGGAGCGCGGCCACAGTGTATGATCTCCCGCTTTCTCATATTGCACTTTAGCATCAGAGCAACATGGGAGCAGTGGCGTTCAGGGTACGTTCTCTGTTTTCCAGGGCGGTTTTAGCGTCTTTTGAGCAGTATTCGTGAAACAGGACATCTATGATAAACAACTGCCCGAGTTTGACGGCGACGGAACCCTGCTGGTTTGGGGCTTCGTCCGCACCGCAGATCAGGAGCAGGTCGGAAAATTTGGAGCCGGGGGAATTGGGAAACCGGGTGACCAGAATCAGCTTGGCCTCCGTCTTCTGGACGAGGCCGCCCAGCTCGGACAGCTCCCGCATGGCGCCGGAAAAAGAGAAATAGAGAATGACGTCCTTGGCGCCTAGGGTAGCGGCGGTGATCGCCTGCATGTGGAAGTCATTGATCCAATGAAATTTGGAGGTGATGGAGGAAAAACGCCCCCAGGCGTCCATGGCTATGATGGAAGTGTTGCCCTGGCCGAAGCAGTACACATTATCCGCCTCATAGAGGCAGTCCACCACCTTGCGGACCGCGCCGTAATCCAGCAAGTCCAGCGTCTGTTGCAGGGCCTGAGTGCCGACGCGGTATAGCTTTTGGCATTTTTGCTCCAGGGAGTCCTCCAACTGGATGTCACCATAGAGGTCGTATCCGCTGGCCGGGCCGGAGGTGCTGTCGGAGGAGATGGCCTGAGCCGCCCGTACCTTAAAATCGTTAAAGCTGGCGCAGCCCACAGAGCGGCAGAACCTGGTGATAGTTGCCTCGCTTACCTGGCAAGCATCCGCCAGAGTCTTGCTCATAATATAGGGCAGCTCGGGCTTGTGCTTGAGGATATAGTCGGCCACCCTGATCTCGGAACGGGTCAGTGAGCTGTAGCCTTGGATAATGACATCGAAAATCGATTCGCCATTCATGGATGGTTTCAGTCCTTTCTGTGTAAACGCGGCAGCAGGGTTCAATATCAGGGGCACGCCGCATCTCCAAGAAGCATTTTATGCTCATTTTCTAACTCTGACAATTCCTTGTTTGAGAAAATAAGTATTTTTGTGTGATTGCACAAGAAAAGAAACTGATTTTCGTGTATTATTAGTTATTGAAAATGACTTTCATATGGAATAAAATAGAACCAGCATCAGAGCAACAGTCACCCAGCGGCGCATTTGTCCCAGTGGCCCGTCTACTATGCAACGCTTAGGAAGGAGAAATGAATCAATGAAATACCTCTGGAAACGCGCAACAGGTCTCTTGCTCACTTCCGCACTGGTCCTCGGCCTCGCCGCCTGTGGCGGGACGCCCACAGGCAACACGAATCCGCCGGAAGATCCCGGTACGCAGCAGACCACCCAGCCTGTGGCCCCTGACAGCGGAGCCGCCGGCGAAAAGCTGGTCTACTCCAACGGCGGCCCGGAGGAGTTCTTCGAGACGCCCTGGCTCAATCCAGGTACTTACGTCTATAACAAGGCGGTCTATGGGCACCTGATTGTGGCCGACGAAAACCTCAATCCCATCCCCAACCACCCAGACGCGCTGGCTACCTATGAGTACAGCGCGGACGGCAAGACACTTACCTTCACTCTTCGGGACGACGCTTACTGGCACAACGGAGAAAAGGTCACCCCTGAGGACATCAAGTGGAGCATTGAGTTTGTCGCCAAAACTCCGGTGGCCAACGCCGTATTTATCTCAACCTTCTCCGCCATCGCCGGCAGCAAGACCGGCGACACTTTCAATGACACCTTCAGCGGTATCGCTATCGACGGGCAGAAGATCATCATTACCTTTGATAAGATCGCCCCCGACGCTCTGCTGACCTTCACCCAGTTCGCCCCCGTGCCCAAGAGCGAGTTCGAGGGAATTGACCCCCTCCAGGTCCAGCAGGCCCCCTTCTTCCAACACCCCATCGGCTGCGGACCTTTCATGGTGGAAGAGGTCAATATGAAGAACTACACCATCCTGGCACCCTTCGACAGAATACTATAACGGCGTGGCCGACTTCAAGATCCAGCTTCTGCCCAGCGCCGGCGACTCCGATCCCAATGTGGTCACCCGCGCCAAGTCCGGCAATCTGGACTACGGCTACACCAAGATGGTTGCAGACGTGCAGGCCCTGGAGGGTACCCCCGGCATCACCGTTACGCCTATCGACGTGCGCTATACCCGCCTGTTCTACCTCAACAAGTTCGACAAGAAGGACGGCTCCCCCGCCCCCTTGGCTGATGTCCGGGTCCGTCAGGCCCTCCGCTACGCCATTGACATGGAGACCATCTGTGAGACTCTTTTCCAGGGCTCGGCTGTCCCCGCCAACGCCCTGGCGCCCGACGCCAACCTCAAGGGCGGCGACCTGAACGACTACAACTACAACCCGGAGAAGGCCAAGGAGCTGCTGGCCGAGGCCAATTGGGACCCCAACACCGTCATCAAGGCTGTCTATTACTACACCGACCAGGCCACTGTGGACCTGATGACCGCCGTTCAGGCGTATTTGGCTGACGTTGGCATCAAGATGGAGTTTGAGCTGGTGGAGGGCGATCTGGCCACCATCCTGTGGACCGCTCCCGCCGACCAGACCAACGGCCCCCGCGCTGTGGATTGGGACATCTGCTACGCCGCCAACGCCGCCCTCTCCCTTCATGAGTATTACGACCGCTACCGTACCGGCTCTCCCACCAACTCTCACACGCCAGAGGACGCCGAGCTTAACCGCCTGATCGACGCCACCAACGCCTCCGCCGATGTGAATGCGCAGAACGAGGCGTTCAAGGAGCTGATTAAGTACGAGAATGAGAATCTGTTCACCATGGCTCTCTACTATCAGCCCATCTTCCTGATTACCAGCGACAAGATCGGCGACATCCAAAAGGGCACCCCGCAGTTTTGTATCAACTGGGACATCCAGAACTGGAACGTACAGTGATTACCGGCCGAGCCCGAAAAATACATAAGGGCCGGGCCCTCTCCGTTCAGCCCTGAGAGACTATTGATGGGAAGAGGCGGCGCCAGCCGCCCCTTCCTCTTTTAAATCCGGGAGGGAGCTTCATGAGAAATACCGCTCAATATATTCTGAAACGACTGCTGTATATGATCCCCATGGTTCTGGTCATCACTTTCCTCATTTACGGTGGGCTGGAACTGACGCCAGGAGACGCCATCTCCCATATGATTCCGCCGGACCAGCTTGCGAATGTGAATCCGGAACAACTGGAGGCGCTGCGGGAGTCCTACGGCCTCAACGATCCCTTCCTCCTGCGCTACGTGCGCTGGCTGGGGGAACTGCTCCACGGTAATTTCGGCTATTCCATTACCAGCGGCGTGCCCATCAAGGACATCCTGCTCCAGCTCTTCCCGGCCACGCTGGAGCTGTCCCTGGCGGCCCTGGCCATCTCCTCGGTGCTGGGCAGCATCCTGGGCATCCTCAGTGCGCTGAAGAAGGGGTCTATTGGAGACAACGTGCTGACGGTGTTCGGCATGATCGGCGTCTCTATCCCCCAGTTCTTCTTCGGTATGCTGTGTATCCTCGTCTTTGCACTGGACTGGGCGATCTTGCCGATTGGAGGCCGCATGGCGCCGGGAGAGACGGGGATATGGAACCACTTCAAATATCTGATTTTGCCCGCCAGCGTGCTGGGAATCTCCCTCACCGCCGGCGTCATGCGCTATTCCCGTTCCAGTATGCTGGATACAATGAACAAGGACTACATCAAGACAGCACGGGCCAAGGGTCTGCCGGAGTGGCGGGTCAACCTGGTCCACGGGTTCCGGGTGGCCCTTACCCCTGTAGTGGTGTTAATTGGTTTCCGTCTGCCCACCCTGATCGGCGGCTCTGTCGTCATCGAGACCATCTTCCAGTGGCCGGGGAATTGGTAACGCCTTTAAGACGGCGGTAACGGGGCAGAACTACCCGCTGGTTATGATGATCGCCCTCTTTTCGGTTCTTGCCGTGCTCATGGCCAGCTTCCTGGTAGATATTCTGACGGCGGTCCTTGACCCGCGGGTCAAACTGGAGTAAGGGGGAAACGACATGAACGCTGAACTGACCAACACCAGAAAGCGTACCCGGCTGGACCGGAAGTTTGACAGGCTCCGGGACGCCGAGGAAGCGGGCAAGCTGGGCAAGAGCAAGACCAGCCGTGCCGTGCGCAAAATGCTGGAGAACCGGCTGGCCGTCATTGGACTGGTTGTTTTCGCCATTATCCTGATCTCCTGCTTGCTGGCGCCGCTTATTTCTCCCTATGACCCTTTGACCACCGACCTGCGGGCCATGACCCAGCCGCCTTCGCTCCAGCACCTGTTTGGCACGGATAAGCTTGGCCGTGATGTGTTCTCCCGTACCCTGTACGGCGGACGCCTGTCTATCCTGATCGGACTGGGTTCCGCCCTGGGCGCCGCCGTCATCGGCGTACTGCTGGGCTGCTACGGCGGCTATAAGGGCGGGCTATTTGATAAGATCGTGCTGCGCCTGTCCGAGATTTTTATGTCCTTCCCGCAACTGATTCTGGTGATGATGCTGGGCACCATCTTTGGCCGGGGCCTTTGGAACCTGATCTTTATCTTTATTCTTACCGGCTGGGGCGGCGTCTACCGACAGGCACGAGCGAAAATGCTCTCCTTGCGGGAGGAGGAGTATGTGCAGTCCATGCGGGCCTTTGGCCTAAGTGATTTTGTCATCGCGTACAAGCACATGCTGCCCAACGCCATCGGCCCCGTGGTGGTAAACCTGACACTTTCCACCGCCATGTTCATTCTGGATGAGGCGGCCATGAGCTTTTTAGGGCTGGGCGTTCCGCCTGAGATCGCCACCTGGGGCAATATCCTCAACGCCGCCCAGGACCTCTACGTCATGCAGAACTACTGGTGGCTGTGGCTGCCGGTGGGAATTGTCGTGTCCCTGTTCGTCATCAGCATCAACTGCATCGGCGACGGACTGCGCGATTCCACCGACCCCACCCAGCAGGGATAAGGGAGGGAGCGATATGGAACAGCAAGCCATCATCACCGTCAAGGATCTGCGAACCTATTTTTACTCCGACAAGCGGTGCAACAAGGTTCTCAACGGCGTCTCCTTCGAACTTTATAAGGGACGGACCCTCTGTGTGGTGGGGGAGTCGGGCTGCGGCAAGAGCGTGACGGCCTCTTCCATCATGCAGCTTCTGCCCAAGCTCTCCCGCATTGAGAGCGGGGCCATCACCTACCACAGCGAGAAGGGTGACATTCGGATCGATCAACTGCCCCGCAACGGCAAGGAAATGCGCGCCCTCCGCGGCCGGGACATAGCCATGATCTTTCAGGACCCGATGACCGCCCTCAACCCGGTCTACACCATCGGATTCCAGATCGGGGAGGATCTGAAGTACCATACGGACCTGGACAAAAGATCCCGCCGTGCCCGGACGCTGGAGCTGCTGACACAGATGGGGATCTCCACCCCGGAGAAGCGCATTGACCAGTACCCCCATGAGTTCTCCGGCGGTATGCGCCAGCGGGCCATGATCGCCATGGCCATGAGCTGCAGCCCCAAGGTGCTCATTGCCGACGAGCCCACCACTGCCCTGGATGTGACAATCCAGGCCCAGATTTTTGAACTGATGGAAAAATTGAAGCGGGAGCACGACACGGCCATCATGCTCATTACCCATGATATGGGCGTGGTCAGTGAGCTGGCGGACGACGTGGCAGTGATGTATATGGGTTCCATCGTGGAACGGGGCAGTGTACGGGAGGTGCTCAAGTATCCCGCCCATCCCTACACCGCCGCCCTGCTGCGCTCCATCCCGATCCTTCACAAGGGCAGGGGACAGAGGTTGGAGCCGATCCGCGGCTCCACACCCGACCCATATGACCGGCCCAAGGGATGCCAATTTGCCCCCCGGTGCGATTTCTGCTGTGAAAAGTGCAGGCAGGAAATGCCTCCAGAGGTCCCGGTGTGTGATGGACATGCGGTACGCTGCTGGAACGCCGAACAGGTCTACGCCGGACACAGAGAGGAGGTCGAAGCCGTATGAGCGAGAAAAAAGTGCTGCTGGAGCTGCGGGGGGTGAAGACCTTTTTCCCAGTTCGGGGCGGTTTTTTCAACAAGGTCCGGGACCATGTGCAGGCGGTCAACGACGTGGACCTGGACATCTACAAGGGGGAGACTCTGGGGCTGGTAGGGGAGTCCGGCTGCGGTAAGACCACACTGGGCAAATCCATCATCCAACTGGTCAAGGCTACTGATGGAACGATGATGTACGATTTCGGCCCCCAGCACGGTGGTAAAAAGGACCTGCGGCACTTGAACAGGGAGGACGAACAGGTCCTGCATCGCCGCATCCAGATCGTTTTTCAGGACCCCTATTCCTCCCTGAACCCCTCTTTTACAATTTATCAATCTTTGGCCGACCCTCTCAGGCATTTCGGGGTAGTCAACAAGACGAATCAGCGTGCACTCATTGCCGACATCCTGGAGGCGGTGAACATGCGCCCGGAGTACATGGATCGCTATCCCCATGAGTTTTCGGGGGGCCAGCGGCAGCGGATCGGGATCGCCCGCGCCCTGCTGGTCCACCCGGAGATGGTGATCTGCGACGAGGCGGTCTCGGCGCTGGATGTGTCCATCCAGGCCCAGGTTCTCAATCTGCTGATGAGGCTCAAGGAAGAGCTGAAACTGACCTACATCTTCATTACCCATAACCTGTCCGTGGTGGAGTACATTTCTGACCGCATCGCGGTCATGTACCTGGGACGGATCGTGGAGCTGGCCTCCACGGAGCAGATCTTCGAAAACACCATGCACCCCTACACCGAAGCCCTCCTCTCCGCCATCCCTGTGGTGGACCCGGATAACAAGCGCAGCCGCATTGTGCTGGAGGGCGATGTGCCCAACCCGGTCCATCCGCCCGAGGGGTGCCACTTCCATCCACGCTGCAAGAATTGTATGGATATCTGCATGCACAAAAAGCCGGAACTGAAGCGCCATATGATTAACGGTGAGGAGCATTTCTGCGCCTGCCACCTCTATGACCAGACCCCGGCCGGGGGTTCTGACGATTGAGGGGTGGATATATGGAGCTGAATTTGGCCTCGACCTGTGATGTGCTGGTATTGGGGTCTGGTATCGCGGGAATCTCTGCGGCGTTGACCGTTGCGGAGTCCGGTGCGCCTCGGTGATTCTGGTGTGCAAGGGCAGGCTGTTTTCCGGCTCCAGCTTCTACCCCGGGACCTGGGGCCTGGGTCTGGTGGGACCCGCAGACGAAGCGGATGAGGCCGACCTGATCTCCACCATCGAGGACGTGGGCTGCGGCATGGCGGACGATGCCTTGGTAAGAGCACTTGTGAAGGGCATCCACCCGGCCATCGAAAAAGTCCGCAGCATGGGTGTCAGGCTCCGCAAGGCGGGCAAGGGCGGACAGCAGGAGTACATCCCTTGCTTCGACCATAAGCACCGGGACTGGAACGGGATCGAGTTTGACAGCGCCCGGGAGATCTTTTCCCAAAGACTGGAAGAGTTGGGCGTGACCATTCTTTCCGGCCGGGAGACGCTGGAACTGGTCCGTGCGGACGGTCGGGTATGCGGCGCTGTGATTACGGACGGGGCGGAACTGCACTACCTGGGCTGCAAGGCCCTTGTGCTGGCGACGGGCGGTTACGGAAGCCTGTTTCGTCACCACCTTTGCACCTCCGACGTGGAGGGGCTGGGGCAGGCATTGGCTCTGGAGGCCGGCTGCCGGCTGGTCAATATGGAGTTTATGCAGATCATGCCTGGCTATCTGTCGCCGGCGTATCAGACCATTTTTAACGAAAAGACATTTCGATTCACCGATCTGCGCCGTCCGGACGGGGCCCCACTGCTGGAGGGGGAAACGGCTTCGTTGCTGGAACTGCGCGCTACCCACGGCCCCTTCACAGCGCGTCTGCCCTCCAAGGCGGTAGACCTGGCCATCTACCGCGCCTGTCTGGAGGATAAACGGGGTGTGAGGGTTACCTATTCAGATGAAATGCGCCATAGCCCCCCGGAGTTTGTGAAAACCTATTTTGATTGGCTCCGGGAGGCAAGAGGCCTAACTATGGAAGACCCGATCCAAATTGGGATGTTCGCTCACGCGGCCAATGGCGGGGTTTGGATCGCCCCCGATACCTCTACCGGTGTACCCGGCCTGTTTGCGGCCGGAGAGGTCACAGGGGGCATGCACGGGGCCGACCGCATTGGCGGCCTTTCAACGGCCAACGGCCTGGTGTTCGGTGGTAAAGCCGGCAGTTCAGCGGCTGCTGCATGCACCGCAGTACAGGAACCGCCCAAGACCTGCCTCTTTAAAGCTGTAGCGGCGGCTGACTGTCGGAAGGTATTTGCCGACTTGCAGGACACCATGTTCCATCATGCCATGGTAGAGCGGGACGAGGCCGGACTGTCTGCCGCCCTGGAGCGGGTGAAGGGACTGAGTAGCGCTTTGATCTTAACGCCCACAGACAATGTGGACGAGATTGCCAGAACACGCAGACGGGCTGGACAGCTTTGCACCGCCCAATGCATCCTGAAGGCCGCCCTGATGCGCCGGGAGAGCCGGGGCGCCCATTATCGGGCGGACCATCCGTGCGAGAAGCCGGCGATGGCAAGACCCATCTGTGTGACGTGCCAGGGAGGAGCAATCCAAGCCCGGTTTATCGAGGAGGGGACGACTCCCATGCCTGTGACAGAACAAGAGATTCGGCGGCTGGGAGATTATGTGGGTGCAACACCCGCCCCGGCTGACTTTGATGCCTTTTGGAGCAAGCGGATGGCCGAGGCGGATCAAGTGCCGCTGGATTTTGCCGTGACTCCATCCGAAATTCCGCCCTTCCATACCTGCGAGTACCTGGACTTGTGGTTTCGCGGGATGGGCGGTGCCCAGCTCTATGCCAAGTATGTGAAACCCAGAGCGGCCCGCCCGGTTCCATTGGTCCTCCAGTTCCATGGCTACCCAGGGGCCAGCCGAAGCTGGCTGGAGCAGTCCTCCTTTGCGGGCATGGGCTGTGCGCTGCTGGCCATGGACTGCCCCGGCCAGGGGGGGAACGGCCAGGACTTGGGCGGGTTCGCGGGCACCACCGTCACCGGCCATATCGTGGCGGGGCTGGATGGGCCTGTGGAAGAGATGTACTATGTCCGCCTGCATCAGAATATCCGCATCCTCTGCCGGATCGTGCGGGAGCTGGTGGGCATCGACCAAAGCAAGGTCTTTGTCAACGGCGCGTCCCAGGGGGGCGGCTTAGGCCTGGCCTGCGCCGCCCTCAACCCGGGCCTGGTGAACCGGGCGGCTATCCTATACCCCTTCCTGAGCGACTATCGGCTGGTGTGGGAGCTGGGGGCAGACCTGATTGCCTATGAGGGCCTGCGCTACTACTCCCGCTGGTTTGACCCGGACGGGACGCGGCAGGACGAGTGGTTTGCCAAGCTGGGTTACATTGATAGCAAAAACTTTGCCCATCTGGTTCGCTGTCCCGTCCTCTTCGGCACAGGGCTGGCCGACGAAGTGTGCCCACCCGCGACCCAGTGCGCCGTCTATAATAACTTGACCTGCCCCAAACGCAGGTATCTGTTTGAGGGGTATGGACATGAGGAGATTCAGGACTTTGACGACCTGATCCTGGACTTCTTCGGAAGGGAGGCGGCGGAGCTGTGACGATTGCGGAGCAAAAAGCAGCCTGTGAGACATATCAGGGCATGACTGAAATACCCACAGATTTTGAGGCCGTATGGCGCGGCCGATGGGCCAAAGCCGCCCCGGCGGGGGAGGTCCTGGTGGAGCGCCTGCCTTTCCAAAATGCTCAAGCGGCCTATCAACAGTGGTCCGTCCCTGCCCCCAACGGCCGGGAGATCCGGGCCAGATACATCCGCCCGGCGCGGGAGGGGGCCTTCCCCACGGTGCTCATGTTCCATGACCTGGGCCGGGGGGTTCGAGGTTGGCACCACATGACCCGCTTTGTGGCCCTGGGATACGCCGTAGCAGCCCTGGAAAACCAAACCTCCGTGGCCGATTGGCGGCGTGATTGGGCGGCATTATCTCTGGAGGACCGATATTTGGACGCCCTGACGCTGGCCCACGCGGCCATCGGCCTCTCGTCCACCGATCCCGCCCGTTTGATGACTTGGGGCGAAGGGTTCGGCGGTGGGCTGGCGATAGTTGCGGCGTCTCTGGTACCCGGCGTGATCCGCTGTGCGGCCCTGAACCCATTGCCGGGTGATCTGAGGGCCATGTGCGATGGAGCAGTCGGGACGGATAGGGCTGTGCTGGACGGCCTCGACCCTGTCAGTTTTGCCGCATTGCTGACCTGCCCCCTGCTGTTGGGCACGGGACTTCTGGACCAGACGGCGTCGCCCAAATGCCAATATGCCATCTTCAATCGGGCACGGGGACCCAAGACGCACTTGGTCTACCCTAAGTATGAACACGAACGAATCAATTTTTTTGAGAATGAACTGCTGAAATTCTTCCACATTTGAGGTGACGCATGCTCAGATTAGGAATTGCGGGAATCGGCGCCATTGCCGGCGATTATATCGGCTTGATTGTGGGCGGAAAGGTCCGGGATGTGGCGCTTACGGCGCTGTGCAGCCGAAATGAGGCGCACATCCGAGAGGCAGCACAGCGACATGGCCTTCAGGCCGCCGCATTTACGGATTATGGCGCTATGCTCAAGTCTGGCCAGGTAGACGCGATACTCATTTGTACTCCCCACGCACAGCACCCCGAAATGACCCGGCAGGCCCTAGAGGCGGGGCTGCATGTGCTGGTGGAGAAGCCGGTTGGTATTTTCGCCGACGAGGTGGCGGAAATCCTTCCCGTGCTGGCGGAACGGCCGGAACTGGTCTGCGGCGTCATGTATAATCGGCGGGCGGCTCAGGCCTACCGTCATGTAAAAAATTTGGTCCAGAGCGGTGAACTGGGGGAGCTGGTGCGCTGTAGCTGGATTATCACCAACCTCTACCGAACGGAGGCATACTATACCTCCGGGGCCTGGCGCGGTACTTGGCAGGGAGAAGGGGGCGGACTGCTGATGACCCAAGCCTCCCACCAACTAGACCTTATGCAATGGATCTGCGGTATGCCGGTTTCCGTACTGGCCCGCTGCTCCACCATAGGGCGGCCCATCCAGGTTGAAAATGAGGCTGAACTTTTTCTGACCTACCTCAACGGCGCCCATGGGCATTTTATTGCTTCAGCCCATGAGTGCCCTGGCACCAATTTGCTGGAGATTTGTGGGACGAGGGGCCGGATTTCCGTCCGGGACGATAGCGAGGTGGAAATCATCCGCCTGGAGGAGGACGAGCGCACCTTCGCAAGGTCCTGCCCGTCCCCCTTTGAACAGGTCTCCGGGACGGTGGAGCGCTTGACTTTCGACGACAGAAACAACAAGGCGCAGCAGGCGGCCACCATACAAAATTTTGTTGCCGCTGCTCAGGGGGCCGGGCCAATCCAATGCAGCTTGGAGGAAGGTCTGCGATCCCTCCAGATCATCCACGGCGCGTATCTCTCTCACTGGATGGGCCGCACGGTCACACTGCCGGGGGATGAACGGGTGTTTTGCCGTATCCTTAATCGTACAGGAGCATCAATGGCCATAGGGCACGGCCCTCTATAAGCAAGAAAAGAGGGGGCCGGCGGTATTCTTTTTTATAACGACATCATTAAACTGGATGTGATTCCAATGGGCTGATAGGCGGCATCATACATATTATCGACAGTTGTAGTGCCCTAAACTTGAAAAGGAGATTGCCATGAAACAACATAAGAGACTGCCGCTAGCACTTTTGCTGGTGTTTGCACTTTGCATCCAGACTCTGTCGTTCACCAGCGCGGCTGCTGCCTTGGCTGACCCTGAGCCGGTGTTCTCGGCCAGCGATATGACGTTTTCCAGTGGCACGGATGCCGTCGCTCTCCCCCAGAGCGCTGTCACGCAACTCTCTGGGTTGTCGAGCGGTACAATCATCGTGGACTTCACCCCCACGGCGATGTCCACGGCCAACTGCCTGTTCAGCTTGAGCAACAGCAGCGTGACTGACGCCTACTTTAACCTTTACATTGACAACCGGGGCTTCCTGGGCCTGGAGGTCAGGAATCATGGGGAGACCCGCTATGTGAATCTCCAGGGTCCGGCAGAAGTCACGCGCAATACCCGGCATATCATGGCGCTCAGTGCGGACCCACAGGAAGGCTACAAGTTCTATTTTGATGGCGACATGGTTTTCCAAATGCCTGTGGCCCTTTATGAGCTATGGGAGTACGACTACCGGTTCATGTCCACAGTGAATTCCGCCGATGTGGGCTATATGGGTGCAACCTATCGGAACGGGGCATTCGGATATCCCTACTACGGCACCATCGACAGCGTGCGTGTCTATGATACGGCTCTGGCGCAGGATGTTCTCGAGGCAGAAACCTACATAGAGAAGGACTCTGGAATCATCAGGCAGGAGAATGTGTTCTCTTTTGAGGATTGGAACACAGAGGGCATCCGAATCCCCTCCATTCTGCGGACCGACAAGGGGACGATCATTGCCACGGGCGATATCCGGTTCGGCGACGCCGCCGGAGCGAGCAACGATCCTCCCAACAACTGCGACATCGGCATCCGGGTCAGTAGCGATGACGGCGCAACCTGGAGCCAACCCAAAATGCTGCTCAATTTTCTTGACTACCCCAACGAACCCCAGGTCCCCATGAAAACGGACAGCGCATCTTACTGCGATTCGCTCCTCGTCAAAGGTCAAAACGGGCGGGTCTTCTTCTTCTGTGACGCGATGACCGGAAACGTCCGTGCGCCCTATGCAGCGGCCTCTACCGGCTATACTTCTGACGGCTATCTGATCCTAAAGGACTCGGCTGGCACCCAATATGAGCTGCACGAAGATGACGGGACGGTGTATCTAAATGGGGCGGCAACCGACTACACAGTCGGACCTGATTTCACCCTTTATAAAAATGGACAGGAAGCTGGAAACATTTTTTACACCAACTACGGAACCTACGACGCATCCGCAGTACCGCGCAAAACGGAACTGCGGGTCATCAATACGGTCTTCCTGATCATGTGCTACAGCGATGACGGCGGCTATACCTGGTCAGATCCCAAACTGATGAACTACGGCTTTAAGACCAGTGATATGAAGCACTTTGGCACAGCCCCCGGCATTGGGATCGTCATCCAGACCGGCAAATACCAAGGCCGCATCCTTGTGCCCCTTTACTATAACAGCAATTCTTTCAGCGGTATGAGCGGCGCAGTTCTTTACAGCGATGACAATGGGGCAACCTGGCACCTGGGTGAATCTCCAAACGACGCTAGAGCGGCTGCGGGCCTTTCAAAAATCGGTATGGGTGAAATTCAAATCGTAGAAATGCCCCCGGAGGGTGATGATGTTTCTACCCAGCTAAAGATGTTCGTGCGCCAGTCAGGCGGCGTATTAATCGCTACCAGCTATGATGGTGGCCAGACCTGGGCGCCCGATATGCCGAGGGACCCGACGCTGGTGGCGCCCACACCCTATGGAGGCTGCCAGCAGTCTGTTATCAACTATAGTCATCCAATTGATGGAAAGCCCGCCGTTATCTTCGCCAATGCGGCAGCCAATAGCCGCTCCAACGGCACGATAAGAATCGGCCTGATCAATGAGAACGGGACCAATTCAGAGGGGCGAATCAACTACACGTTTGATTGGAAGTACAAAAAAGTAATTCGGTCGGGTGAATTTGGCTATTCCTGCTTGATGGAGCAGCCCAATGGGAATATTGTTTGCTTCTATGAACAAGAGAGTCGGCCTGACAATATCCATTCCTTGGTCTTCGGTGAATACACACTCGACTACATCAAGGACATCAAACCTACGCCTGATACCCCTAATTTGGTATATTCCTCCTCAGAAAGGTGTTGCCGCTGTCTGACGGCACCTACACCCCAATCGGGCCGGAACTGCCCAGTATTGCTGGCCTGCATGAGGGTACAATTTTGGTGCGCTTTACGCCCACAAGCACCGACAGCATCTACTCATTGATTGGGGTCAGCAATGGTCAGACGGGGAACCAGAACTCCTATTTCCACCTCTACTACTCCAACGCGAGGCTCGGATTTGAGATCCGCAGGCAGAGGGAGGAGACTTTGAAAAAACTCGGCTCCTGTGACGATTGAAGCCGGAAAGGAGTATTGTGCCGCCTTTACGGCTGACCCGGACTACGGCTACCAACTCTTCCTCAACGGGAGATGGTTCTGGACCTGCCGCTGTCAGAACTGACGGCCTCCTCTGGCTATGGCTTCATGGCTGACATTCCCGGTATTGACAGCGGATACCTTGGCATGACGCGCAGGCAGGCGCCCTCCGGGCAGCCAGCAGCCTTTGAATATCCGTTCACAGGAACCATTCATAATGTCCAAATATTTGACGGCGTGTTCTCTGCGGAACACATGAAACAGGTAACCTATGTGGCGTCCAGTGGTTCGAATGTCTACTCCAACAGCGGTGTAACGATTACACCATCCCAACCGGTCCAAATTGACGACGACAGTGTGACCGATATTGCCGCCATGCATTCGGGCGCCATTGTCGTGGAGTTTACCCGCAGATCTCGTCGATACACTCCTTGATCGGTATCAGCAACTCTACGACAGCCAATTCTCATTTTCATCTTTATGTTGGTGGAGGGTGCTGGGGTATGAGATCCGGCGGCAGAACGGCGGAGATTTTGTAAAGTCCTCTGCTGCCGTGGATATGACCTCTGGTGAGAAACACATCGCAGCCTTTACTGCCGATCCCGATACGGGGTACAAGCTCTTTTCGACGGGGAACTGGTACAGGTGATTCCGCCCGCAGAACTACCAGCACAGGATATGGCTTTATCTCCGATATTCCGGGTATCAATGCGGTTATCTCGGGAAGACAGCTCGAAGCGGAAACCAGTATCCCTATAATGGCTCCATTGAAAATATTAAAGTATTTAACACTGATATCCCGGATGATACACTCACTGCCTGGACTTTAAGCGGTGGCTTCTAATTGATGAAGTCGCATTGCAAAACAGCTCCCCAATAATTTTAGACCATAGATTCCGAACGAGGAGTATCATACAACTTGAACCGTGATATGCACATCAATTTTATGGATTACAGGGGAAGTACAGTGATGGAGCTGGCCATGGCGTACCACGAGTGCCGTCCGGTAATCACGGGAGAGAATGATGGTGAAAACCTGTCAATGATTGACTGACAGACAAGTTAATTATCGTCAAACTCACATGTTCCAGCGGCGTTTGCTTCAAGTGTGGCTGCACGAAAGGGTGATTGGGCCGACAAACGCGTGGATGTAGGAAAATAGGACAGAGTGCAGGTCAAGAATTGGCCTGCACTCTGTTTTATATTGTATATTAGATTCATTTTGCGCAAGATTTGTGGCGAAGCCATCCAACGCATGAAGTCATTCTCGGTGCCTTCATGGCAAACCAGTGCGTGATGAGAGGCGGAATGTTTCCCACCTGAACTGAAAGTGAGTGGTAATGACAATGAAAACTGGAAATCCACCTGCCGAAACCAGTAACCTCCGTCCCAATCGGTTAAAGATCAGCTGTATGGGAAGATGTATCCCTCAATCGGCTTAGCCGGAACAACAGATGTCACCCTGAGCCGCGGTTCCTCCTGCCCCTTATACTGCTCCCCGTATAGAATACCGGTCACCGTGACCCAGGAATCGCTCTCCAGTTCTGACACGTTGCCGTAGGTGCAGAACAGGCCGCAGGGGACAGGTCCGCCACGCAGCAGGCCATGACCAGCCGTGCGGGAACAAACTCGTTGTCCGCCATAACCGGCGTGTTTTGTAGACCTGGCCGGTCATCGTTACCTGAAAGCCCTCAAGCTGCTCTATGTCCGTATAAAATACGCACAGCCAGTCGTAGAACTCCTCATTGCTGACTGTGATGGTTTGCTGCCTGGAGTTATATCCGTGGAGCTCAAGGGGCGCCATAGGCATCCAGGGTCGTATAGCCGTCTGCGGATGCCTCTGCCTGGGCGGGCCCTCCGCCTCAGTATCCTCCTGATTGGACGGTATGGGGCTTCCGGTGGCCGGTATGCCGCCGCCCCCGCCTGCGGCGCCGCTGACCATGCTTCCATTCAGCAGTCCGGCAGAATCGGAGATATCTCTGAGGCCCACGGTATCGTGTGGCAGCAGCAACAGCAGAAGCGGGATCGCCAGCACAAAGCAGTGGGCGATGTGTTTTCGGTATTGAATACGAAACACGCGTCCTAGGGAAGAAAGGGCCCACACCACCATCACCGCCGCACTGAAGCAGAGATAGGGCGCCAGCTTTGGCGTCACATAGGAGAGGTACCGCCCTGAACGCACCAGATACAGCATAGCCCCGCAAAGGCCAGGTAGCAGCTGATCTCAGCCAGGGCCTGGCTGTTCCAGCAGTTCTTTGTCATAGCAGGCTCCTTTCCAGCCCGGTGGAAAATGACAGGAAAACGACCATTCCGCAGATACAAAGGAGGTCAGGCACAGGCGCAGGACGAACTTACGCGAAAAGCCGCCGGAGAGCAGGATCAGATTCTTGATATCCATCATAGGGCCAAATACCATAAATCCCATCAGGGCCCCATGGGGAACTGTCCGGCAAAGCTCCTGGCAACCACCGCGTCGGCGGAGGAGCAAAGAGAGAAAAATGCCATTCCCATCAGCACCAGGAGAGGAAGGAACAGCCCATCCCCGCCGTTCCCCACGGAAATGACCTGTCCAGGGTCTGGAACAGGGCGGATACCAGGGCGCCCAGCACAAGGTACTTCCAACACTGAAAACTCCGTTTGCGTATGGCGGAGATAGAGGGAGAGCTTTCCGCCCTCTGCTGCCTGCCCACAGAACAGCCGCAGGCGCAGGAAAACCAGCCGGAGCCGGACGGGCTCAAGCCGTTCTTTCCTGCTCTGGAAAGGTAAGTCCGATCAGCACCGCACACAGCAAGCCGAGCCCCACCCGGCACAGGACGATTCTGACATCCCCGCTGAAAGCATACCAGGTGCTGAGAATGACCACCGGATTGATGACCGGTGCGGCCATCAGAAAGGTAACGGCGGCAGCAGGGGACGCCCTTCCGAACCAGGCTTCGGAACACCGGAACTGAGGCGCAGTCGCACACGGGCAGACAAAGCCGGCCAAGGCCGCGAACAAAGGCCTCCCGCCAGATGCTTTGGGAAGTGCTCGTGGAGCCACTGTTGTGAAACGAATATCTGGATGGCAGAGGACAGAAGCACGCCGATCAGAAGAAACGGGAACGCCTGCAACAGAATACCGAGAAATACATTGACCACGGCATCAGCCAAGTTCCCCGGCACCTATCACCATGCGCAGGGTCAGATATGCCGCTGTGAAATAGGCAATCCCAGCAAAAACAAAGGCTGGCTGCCGCCCGGACGCAGCATGGCCCGCTCCACCGTACCGACCGAGTTCAGCGGCAGTACCTTGACGCCGGGATTCAGTTCCCGCAGCATCCGTTTCCGGTTCTTAAACTGCGATACAGGTCCCCAATTCCGTAGGACGATGACATCACTGGCGGATATCTGTTCCAGCGCCATTCCTCCGGTCTGCTGGAGCAGGGCATCCAGTTTGGTGGAATCGGCCAGGTACAGCATGCGCTGAAGTTGGCAGAAGTCCCCTGGTGTACCCCGTCCTGTTTCTTTGCCGGGGAAACAGTGTCTGAAGGACAGAGATCGGCAGCGTCCCGTTCCACTCTATCCACAGTTCTTCCGGATCATTGCGAAGCAGATAATCGTAGATCTGTTTGGAGACCTGCTGCATCCCCGCGCCGCTTTGCAGCTTCCGAACAGGAAAGTGGAGGAGATCAAATTCCCTCTGTCGATTAAATCCTGTTCCAGTGCCTGCTCTCCCTGTTCAAACTGGATGCAGCAGAGCGAGTGTCCGCTCTCCAGGCGGCGGAGAGGAGCTGATTCAACAGTGAAGTTTTTCCGCTGTCGAGAAAGCCGGTGACCACATAGACCGGAGTATATTCCGGCATCCTCAATCAGCACACCCCTCAAAACCGCCGTGATCTGCGCCCGGTTCAGGTCGTGCCCGATCACACACAGCTCGTGCTCCTGGAGGTTTGTCTTTTCAAAACGATGCTCCCCGGCAGAAACTGCACATTGAGAAACCCCGTCTCCGTCTCCACAATGCCTTTTGCCCGCAGGACCTGTCCGCAGCACTCCGATCCCAGGAGCCGGAGGCAGCGCCCCAGGCCTTCCGGTGAAAATACTTGGGGCAGATGGAGCGTCATGGTATCAAAGGTGTCATCCGCGCCGCCCCTGGCATGGGGGTGACAGCAGCAGGCATGGCCGTGGTGGTGGTGATGATGCCCACAGGAACAGGTGTGCTCCTCATGGGGCTGCGCATCCGTCGGCTCCGTTTCTTTGGGAGGCTCAGAATTTCCGCAGCGGTCAAGAGCTTCCATGGCTCTGCCAGAACCTGAGCGGATGGGTTCAACTGCTCCACCAACTCCACAGCCTTCGTAACAGCCTCGGGAAACAGCTCGGTCCGGTTGAGCAGGATGGTGCCAGCGCTTCTCACCTGGTCCTCAAAAACGCCCCGAAATTCTCCAGGTAGCTGGCGCACCGCTTTACGTCCACTACCGTAATTTTTGTGTAATGCGGGCAGAGGTTGCGAAACGCCGGTCCCGGCAGGCCCGTTCCACATCAGAGAGTTTGCCGACTCCGGAAGGTTCGATCAGCACCACATCGGGCGATAGGTTTTCAGCAGCGAGGCCAACGCCGCCGTAAAATCCCCTGTGAGGGAGCAGCAGATACACCCGGCGTTCAGCGCCAGGACCTGATAACCGCCCTCCCGCAGAAGCGCGGCATCCACGCTGAAGTCTCCAAAGTCGTTCTCGATCAGGGCGACTTTTTGCTTTAAATGCTTCCGTCAACAGCTTTTGATCAGGGTGGTCTTGCCCGCTCCCAAAAAGCCGGAAATCAAATACATATCAGTCATCATGTTCTCCTTTGAGCTCCTTGCGCCCGCCCAGCCGGCAAACAATGGTTTTAGAATCAAAAGCAGCAGCAAACAGGCCACTCCCAGCAGGACGATGGTGCCGCCGGGCTTCAGCCCTACGTAATAGGACAGGAACAGACCCCCACGGTGAAACCCTCCGCAAAGGCGATGGACCAGAGTACCGTCTGCTTATAACTCCGGCCCAGCTGCATCCCGCAGGCCACCGGTACCACCATCATGGAAGAGACAATCAGGGCCCCTACCGTCCGGGCGGCAATTGACACTGTGACAGCGATCAGCACGGTGAACACACTGTTTATGATGCCTACGGGGATTCCAGACATCCGGGCGGCGCGTTCATCCAGCGCCAGATAAAACAGTTCTTTGTACAGGAACAAAAGGCCAGTACAATGATTCCGCTGACAACAGCCACCGTATAGAGTTCCCCGTCGCTGATGGCCACAATGCTGCCGAAAAGAAAGCTGTTGAAGCTGGCCGCGCTGCGCACAAAACCGGATAAGACACCGGCCAGTCCCACCCCGGCGGACAGGATGATGGCAATGGACATCTCGGCGTACCGGGGCAGTTTCTTCCGAATGGCCTCAATCCCGAAGGCCGCGGCTACACAGGCTGCCGTGGCCCCAGCACCGGATTGATATTGAAAGCAACCCGGCCGCCACACCGGCCAGAGAGGTGTGGGACAAAGCGTCCCCAATCATGGATAACCGCTTGAGCACAATGACGATCCCGACACAGGGGATGATCAGTGCCAGAAGGACGCCCACCAAAAGGCCCGCTGCATGAAGGGATATTCAAAGATGGACATTGCGTTCCCCCGTCTCTCCCGCGTCATATCTGAATGGCGGTGAAGCCCCGCCTCCCGGCGCACCTGTCCGGGCGTTAGTTCCGCCAGGGTACCTTCTTCCAGGCAGTACAAGGTGGAAACATAGCTGCAGATCCGATCCATCGTGGCTCACCATCAGGATGGTGAGCCCATGGTCCCGGTTCAGCCCGGCCAGCAGGCGGTAAAAGTTCTCCCCGCTTTGCAGGTCCATGCCGGAGGTGGGCTCGTCCAGCAGCATGACCTCCGGGCTGGAGATCAGAGCCCTGGCCAGCAACACCCGCTGGCGCTGCCCGCCGGACAGGGCTCCAATCAGCCGGCGGCCATAGCCGGCCATTCCCACCAATTCCAGGGCCTGCCGCACCCGCTCCCGGTGCTCCGGCCTCGGGAAGCGGAACAGGCCGATCTCCCCGGACAGGTTGGCCAGAACGACCTCCTCCACGGAGGCGGGAAAATCTGTATGGCGGGCCAGCCCGTCCTGGGGCACATAACCCAGCCTTCTCCAATTCCGAAACCGGGCCGTATCCTGGCCCAGCAGCCGCGCGCCGCTGCTGGGGAGAGCTCCCCAGCAGCAGTTTTAACAGCGTGCTTTTCCCTGCGCCGTTTGCCAATCAGGGCGGCAAATCCGCCCTGGGGCCCAAAGGAGGCGCAGGAGAGTACCGGCACCTCCGTAGGAAAAGGAGAGCCGGTCTGCTTCCAATGCCATCATGGGACCGCTCCTTCTACGACAGAGCGTCCTTCAAAGAGGCCAGGCTTTGCTCCATAACCGAGAAGTAGTCCTCTCCCGCGGTCAACTGCTCGTCGGTCAGTCCCTCCAGGGGCTGAGTGTTTCCACGCGGGCCCCGGTGGCGTCCGCGATGGCCTGGGCCACCTTGGGGCTGACCAACTCCTCAGAGAAGATCACCTTCACCTGGTGCTCCGTCACAAAGTCCTGGATCTGCGCCATCCGGGCGGGGTCCGGCTCAGAGTCAGGCGAAATTCCCTCGATCCCCACCTGGTTGAGCCCGTAGGCGTCGCACAAATAGCCGAAGGCTTCGTGGGACACCACGATGTCCTGAATCGCCAGATTGCTCAGTCCGTCTTTGAACGCCTGGTCCAGTTGGTCACACCGGGCGCTCCACGCAGCATAGTTGGCCTCGTAGTACTCCGCATTCGCCGGGTCCGCTTCCGCTATGGCGTTCTTGATGTTCTCCATCTCCCGCTTGGCATTCAGCGGAGAGAGCCAGACGTGGGATCATAGCCGCCCCCTTCATGCTCGTGCTCATCCTCATGTTCGTGCTCCGCTTCTTCCTCGTCCTCGTGATGATGGTGGTGCCCCTCCAGCAGCGCAATGCCATAGGATGCCTCCACCGTCACCAGGCTCTGGTTATCCAGAGAGGCCAGCACGTCCTCCACCCAGTGCTCCATACCGGCGCCGCTGTATACAAACACATCCGCCTGCTCCAAAGCCACGATGTCAGAGGGGATGGCTCCCAGTCATGGGGCTCGGTGCCGGCAGGGACCATGTTGGTCACCGTGACCTTATCCCCACCGATTTTCTGAGCAAAGTCATACATGGGGTAGAAGCTTGCCATAACCCTCAGAGATCCCTCCGATGCGGCAGATGAAGGCTCTGCGGGTGTTTCCGCACCGGCCATGGGGTCTGCGGCTTCCGCAGGCGGCCAGCAGAGAAAGCGACAGGGCGGTGGACAAGCAAAATACAAGGAACTCTTTTAATTTTTCATGCTATAGTAACCTCCAAATCAGCGTATTTTCCGGTTTTGGCGCAAAAGCAAAAGCGCCCATTTAAAATGGGCAGACTTTCCCTTGCTTGGAGGTCGCTTTAATTGTTCAGACGAATTTTCAGTGCAGTCAAGGTACAGGAACGCCGGTCCGACAGGGACACAGGCAGCAAAGCGCAGAGCAGCAGGAGCATCGCGCCCAGTCCATAATGGGCAGAGGGCCCCAGCCCTCTGAGATATGCCGCAGGGCGGACAGGCAGGAATGAATCTCATGGCAGACGGCGCAGTCGGTGCCGGTGCAGTCGTGGTCGGCATGACTGACAACGAACAGGGCGGACAGAGAGAACACGGCAATTAGGCACAGCGCCAAAGCAAGGCCGCCGCCCTGCTTTTGAATATCCGCTTTCATCTCTGCCGCCTCCTCTCTGCTTATCACTTTCCACAGTCGCAGCAATGTCCATATAAAACGGTATGCCGGGTATCTACTTCAAATTGGTGGTCGCTCTGAATATGCCGGGTCAGTTCCTCTAGATGGGAGCACTCCAGAGGAAATGCCCGTCCGCAGTCCAGGCAGACCATCCGCCCGCTGGAGGGAGGGCTGCTTCCCCATATAGCGGTAGAGTGCCCGGTTGCCATCCCCAGAGGGAATTTTGAGAATCGTGCCCGCCTCCACCAAGCGGTCCAACGCACGGTAGACAGTGGCTCGGCCAACTTTTCCTCCACCCCAACAATCCGCGCCAGACCGACTCTGCGGTAAATGCGGTATCCTTTTCAAGGCCAGGTATTCGAGTATAAGAGTTTGCTGTTTGGTGTGGTATCGGCCCACAGAGCTACGCCCTCTCTTTAAATTGAGAATGTTCTTCATATTATAAAACGAGTTAATAAAAATGTCAACATCATTTTTAGGGGATATGTTTGTTTTATATTGCTCTAAATACAAAATATAGCCTAATATATAACATATAAAATTGCGTAAAACCAAAGAGTTGGATAAAAGCCTTTCTGAACGAAATGCTTCAAAGAAGTAAAATTGAGACCAATACAATATGGTTTGGCCTACAATCGTCCCCGGTACCTGTGTGATTAAGAAGCCGTCTGCTCTGAATCCAGGGCAGACGGCTTCTCAATTACAGACTGAAAAGTATCCTTTTCATTGGATTGTTTACTGCTCCAAGCCGTAGAAAAGGTATCATATTACATTATAATTTAGTTTTATTGAAAGAGCAAGCCAGACCATCTGCTTGCTACTGGTGAATTCCTTCTATAATTTCTTGCAAGCCGAGGGTTTTAAACGATTGAACCAAAAGAAGACGAACTTGGGAAACTATTAAGGAGACGCAAATATGAGGGGACATAGAATCATTGCCGTCGCTAATCGGAAAGGCGGTGTTGGAAAACAGCCGCCTGTTAAAATCTGGCCTATGCCCTCATGGAAAGAGGGGCACATGTTTTGCGGTCGATCTTGATCCGCAAATGAACCTGACCACATTCTATGTTGTCAATGGAGGCGACCTTCCTGTCAATAATATCAATGACCTTCTGCCTGTCCATGACGATTCCATCCACAGCGATGGGCCAGGCATCCCTGTTGGGAGTAAGGTACTGGCTCAGCAGAGAAAGGTTCTGTTGACCGAAATGGGGACCGGAGGCTTTCTGCGAATTATCCTTACGCCGCTCAAACCGCTGTACGATTATATCATCATCGACACGAACTGGGCGACCAGTCCGCTGATGATCAATGCTCGTACCGCTGCGGACGGTGACGGCGCGCATCTCTTTGCTTCCGCTTGACATTCTGCATACACCCTGATATAATCAAAATAACAAGTGAATATAGTTGGTACACAGGTGCCTATCCGATTGTGATGGGTGAAAAGGGAAGCCGGGAGAATCCCGCACAAAGCCGTTGCTGTGTTGGCGGAGTGCCTCTGCTATGTCACTGGGATGTTTGTTCCGGGAAGACGGAGAGGTGCGTTTGAACGTCTGAGTCAGAAGACCTGCCTGTGTATAACGCACAAAAAAGCCTCCCCGGACCTGGGAGGGTGCAGTTTCAACCACAGTAGGAACCTGTGGAATTTGTTGCTGTATCCTTCAGGATACAGTTTTTTTGTTGCCGAATTCACTTGTCCCTCCTATTTCGTGCTGCTCCGCACGAGACACGGGACCCTTCTGCAGGTCCTGCGTCATTTTGGAGCAACCGGCTGGAAGAAAAGGGCGCATAATATCGTGGGTAATATTATGTGTTCTTCCAGCCGGAACAAGAGAAGCACATGGCCTGAACCCGATGCAGGGGTGGGCCATGTGCTTTTTTGAAGCTCGGGACCGTTTGAAAGCAAATATTGTTTAAAGCCGGTGAGCTGGGTGGTACAGGATGTGAAGCTGTCCGCTCTCATCGGAAAAAACCTTGGCCTCCACCTCGTATACACGCCGGATAAAGTCCTCGGTGAGAACCTCCTGGGGCCTGCCGCAGCCCACGATTTCCCCGCCTTTGACCGCATAGAGACGGTCGCAGTACATGGCGGCAATATTCAGGTCGTGGATGGCCGAGATCACGGTCCGGTCCAGGGATTTGACAATGTCCATCAGTTCCAGCTGGTACTTGATATCCAGATGATTGGTGGGCTCGTCCAGGATCAGACAGGGGGTCTGCTGGGCCAGGGCGCGGGCCAGAATGACCCGCTGCTGCTCCCCACCGGAGAGGGTGGAAAAGGACCGCCTGGCGAAGCCGGACATGCCCACCAGCTCCAGCGCCTCGGCCACCAGCCGGAAATCGTCGGCGTTGTCCCGGTCCAGGGCCCGCTTGTGGGGGGCACGGCCCATCATGACCACATCCTGGACGGAAAACTCAAAGTTATAATAATTGTGTTGAGCTACCACGGCAATGCGCCGGGCGGACTCCCGATAGCTGTACTGGTCCAGATCCCTTCCATCCAGCAGCACCGCGCCGCCGGTGGGCTTCAACACCCGGTAGATGCATTTGAGCAGAGTACTCTTTCCGCTGCCGTTGGGGCCGATGATCCCCACCAGCTCCCGCTGGCCCACTTGGATGTCCACGCCCTTTAAAATGGCGCTTCCCCCCAGAACGGCCTGCACACCCTCGGTGCGGATGTCCATCAGTCGCCACCTCCAAAGCCGTATTTCTTCCGGGCCATCAGGTAGATGAAAACCGGCGCGCCCACCAAGGCGGTCAGCACCCCAATGGGGATCTCCTTGCCCGGGAGCACCACCCGGCAGAGTACATCGGACCACAGAAGGAAGATTGCCCCCAGCAGAGGCGCTGATGGGAATCAGCTTTTTGTGGTCCGTTCCAAAGAGAATGCGTACCATATGGGGAATAACCAGCCCCACAAAGCCGATGATGCCCGCCGTATAGACCGCAAAGCCCACCAGCAGGGACGCCGCCAGGAGATAGACAATCCGCCGGTGATGAAGATCGGTTCCCAGAGTGACGGCGGCCTCGTCTCCCCAGCAGCATCAGGTTCAAGGTGCGGTACTGAGTCCAGAAAAAGAGCGCCCCGAGTACCGACACCGCCAGCATCCAGAGATTGGTGTCCCAGCTTGCGGCGGCCAAGCTGCCCATGGTCCAGCGGACCACCGCCTCCAGCGCGCCGCTGCTGGTATTGATGACATACAGGAAAAAGTTTGAGACAGCGGCACAGATGGCGGAGAGGGCCGTGCCGGCCAGAATCAGCTTTACCGAGGTAGCCCTGCCTCCGATATTGGCCAAGGCGATCACCCCCATGGAGACCAGGAACGCCCCGGCGAAGGCCACCAGGCCCACATAGCCGCTGCCCAGGAAGGAGCCCACCCCCACCAGGATCGCCAGGGTGGCGCCCAGGGAGGCGCCGGAGGAGACGCCCAGGACATAGGGATCCGCCAGCGGGTTTTTGACAATGGCCTGCATGACCACGCCGGCGAGGGCCAGGGCCATCCCCACGCCGATGGCCAGTACCAGACGGGGCAACCGGACAAACCACACGATGTCGCTCATACTGCCGGAGCCGTACACCTCTGAGTCCCCTACCGGGAAATGGAGGGCCTCGGTTACTTTATAGAGAATGACCCGGTATACATCCCCCATTTTGAGATCCACCGAGCCGAAAGTGACCGCCCACAGCAGGGAAAGGAGCAGACCGGCCAGCAGAACCAGAATGGCAAGCCAGTATGCCGGCCTGCCATGGAACACACCATTTTTCAAATCCATGGATACACCGCCTCAATCAGCGGCGCGCCCGCCCGGGATGGGCGGGCGCGCCGTGCATTACTGATACAGTTCGGGGTAGAGATGCTGCGCGAAGTCCAGAACGCCGTCCAGGGTACGCATGCCGCTGCAGTAGACATTGTTCAGGTTGATGGCGAACACCCGGCCGTTCTTCACTGCATCCAGACTAGCAAATGCAGGGTTCTCGGTGATCAGCTCCACCACCTGCTCTCCGGCATAATCGGTATCATTCACGGTATAGCCGTTGTACCAGACCATGAAGATGGCGTCAGGGTTGGCGGCAATCAGATCCTCGGCGCTGATGTTGCCGTTGTCACCATGCTTGCCCACGGCCAGCTCAGCGCCGCCGGAGGTGGCCACGTTTCCGCCCAGAGTGTCCTCTCCATAGACGCGGTAGGTGCCGCCCTCGTCTTCCAGAACTGCTACGGTCAGGCGATCCTTGTCCGCCAGATAGGTAGAAATATTGTCCAGCTCCCCGGATCCGGCCAACAAGACCTGGCCAGCGTTTTGCGATCCACTGCAACCACCGCCCGCGTCCCCGCTGGCGGCCACGATGCGGTCGGCCAGCCCCAGAGACAGCAGAATCTCAATATTGTCCTGGGCGTAGGCGTATACCCGCTCAGGGGCCTTTTCAAAGGTATACTCTACCGGCTCTTTGTTGTAGTTATAGGTGGTGATGGTGAGGGGATACTCGGTGCGCTTGGCCCCCTCTTCATCGACAGAGGGTGTGCTGCTGGTCTGTACCAGGTTTTCAGAGGGGGTGGCGGCGTGGGTGGTGTCCGCCGGGGTACTGGCGGAGCAGGCCGCCAGGGACGCGGTCAGCGTCAGGGCCATCAGGGCCGACAGGGTTTTCTTTCCAACATGCATAATTGGGCTCTCCTTTCCGTTTTTCGAGTGCGCTATGTACTGCCGCTTTAGAACACAAACAGCCTGCTTTCCATCGAAAGCAGGCTGCTGAAGCTGCCCACGGTATGTGAGCAGCTTCAGACAGGGTTCTTTCTGCGGAAGATACCCGTCTGTCTCCTGATCAAGCAGGTTTCCTGGCTTACGGCTCGACGCGCGCTGCACCTTCTCACCGCGCATTGTCTGCACGGCAATGGTATCTGCAGCTTGCTCCCCGTTTACAGTGACCGGATCGCTCGGGAGTTTCACCCGATTCCCTTTTACCCCAACAGCAGTTGGGCACTTGACAGGTTATTCCATTGTCTTATGAGCGATTTATTTTACTGCAAGTCTCTTTTTTTGTCAATACCAGTCAGTTGATATGTTCCCCATAGAGCAGACAAGCAGAGAAAAATCTGGACGGCAGCCTATAGGACAGCCGGGCTTTGCCGTTTGAACCTCAGAGGCAGCCGATGCAGTTCATCTCTCCGGGTACACCCACTGCGTCCGCCCTGCACTGTCTGCAGTGGGTGAACTGGGGGATGTGGACACGGGCCCTGGCGCGCAGCGCCTCCAGGAGCGCCCGGCTGGGGGGCTCGTTGTCCCGAAAGCTGGCTTGGGGAATGAGCGGCATGAGGTTCATGACGGCGGCTCCCGCACGGGCGGCCCAACAGGCGATTTCCTCAATCTCCCCGGTGTTGAAGCCGGGGATGACGACGGTGTTGATTTTCACCGTAAGTCCGGCTTCTGCGGCCTTGGCCACGCCCTCCTGCTGAGCGGAGAGAAAGGCTGCCATGGCTCCGGCATCCGCGCTGCCGCCCACCGCCCGGTAGACGTGCCCGGCACAGACGACGGAGCGGGTATTGACAGTGACCGTCAGGGTGGAAACCCCGCAGTCCAGCAGTTCGGGCAAAGCATCAGACAGAACCAGCCCGTTGGTGCTCAGGCAGAGCAGGAGTCTGGGAAAGCGGGCGTGAATCAGGCGGAGGGTCTCCAGGGTGGCGGGGTTGGCCAGGGGCTCGCCGGGCCCCGCCACCCCCGCCACCCGCAGACGGCTGTCCAGGCGCAGGGCGCGCTCCACGCGGTCCAGGGCAGCTTCGGGGGAGATGACCTCCGAAGTGACGCCGGGCCGGGACTCGTTGGCGCAGTCATAGCGGCGGTCGCAGTAGCCGCACCGGATGTTGCACCTGGGGGCCACGGGCAGATGAATCCGGCCATAGCGGAAGTGGGCCTGGGCGGAGAGGCAGGGGTGCTCAGCCGGAATCAAAGCGGGGCCGCCTTCCGGCAGAGCGCTTCCAGCCCGTCGTCGCTCATCGGCTCCGGGATGCAGCCGCCGCGGTTGTCCAGGAGGACGGACGCCAGGGCGCGGAACGCCTGGGCGGGTCCGCTTTCCGGTGCGCAGTCCACAACCGTCCGGCGCTCCAGCTCGGCCTGGCCGATCAGAGGACTCATGGGAATTTTTCCCCGCCACCGTGGTTCCCAGCTCCGCGGCAAAGGCCCGGAGCAGGCTGTCGTTGTCCACGCTGCTGCGGCCCGTTGTGTATAATTCCGGCCAGTCGGATTCTACCGCTATGGGCGTATTTGCGGATACCCCGGCAGATGTTGTTTGCGGCGTAGAGGGCCATGAAGTCGCTGGTGGTGACGAGATACACCTCGTCGGCCACCTGCTCCCGCAGCGGCATGCTGAACCCGCCGCAGACCACGTCCCCCAGCACGTCGTAGAGCACCACATCCCGGTCGTCAAGCAGGCCGCGGCTGCGGATCTCCTCCATGGCCACGATAATGCCCCGCCCGGCGCAGCCGGTGCCCGGCTCCGGCCCGCCCGCCTCGATGCAGCGGACGCCCCGGCTGTCCGTGAAGGCGATCTCCCCGGAGGCGCCGGTCTTGAGCTGGTCGAGAACGGTGGGGATGCGCCGCCCCATCAGGCCCCGGGTGGAGTCCGCCTTGGGGTCGCAGCCCACTACCGCCACCCGTTTCCCGGCCTGGGCCATGGCCGCCGCCAGGTTGGACACGGCGGTGGACTTCCCGATGCCCCCTTTTCCATAGACACAGATGCGTTTCACTGATAGAGCGCCCCCTTTAAGGTGCGGCCGTTCATGATGCCGCGGAAGATGTCCTCCAGAAGATGGAGGGTTCCCTGCCCGCCCAGGTGGGGGCGGGGGGTCAGACAGACCTCATCAAACACCGGGTAATCCACGCGGATCAGCGGAATTTCCAGCTCGTCGGCACCGTCCTGCTCAAAGGAGGAGCCGAACAGAAGCGCCGACTCGGAGCCGCGCAGCTCCCGGTAGAAGTCCTCCTGGTCGGAGAGCTCCTCCCGGCGGGCAAAGCACACCACCTCCATCCCCAGCTCCTGCTCCAGAAAGCGCCGCAGACCGTCGGCCCGCGGCCCCGAGGCGAGGATCGCAGCCGGCATGCCGTAGAGGGCCTGTAAATAGCGGTAGGCTTTTCCGGCTCCCTCTGCAATCTGACGGTCCAGCTCCGCCCGGGCCTGATGATAATCCAGACCGAAGCGGCGCTCCAGCCGACTCCAGAGATCGTCCGCGCCGGCGGCGCCATAGGGGTAATCAAGTTCCTCCCACGGTATGCCGAAGTACTCCTTCATGGCTTGCGCCAGCTCACGCCCCTTTCCACGGAGCACCAGGTTCACATCGGCATAGGGGGCGCGGCGCACTTCCTCCAGCGTACAGCGGGAGAGCACGGCGCCCAGTGCGGCCTGGGGGGCGAGCATAGCCGGAGGGCCTCAACATCGTCGGCGGCGTGGGGTCATCCATCCCGAGCCCGATCAGATTAACCAGGGGACGGGGATCAGAACGGGATAGGGCCGGGGATAAGGCCGGGGGACCGGGGGCTTCATCAGCGGGAGCAGTGCCAGCCATCCAGCCTCCAGCCCGCGAGCCGCATCCCCACGGAAGCCTGCCGCCTCCACATGGAGCAGCGGCGCCTCATGGGGGATGCGGGCTAAGACGGCGGGGATATCGTCCCCAATCATCTCACTCACACAGCCGCTGACCACGAACAGGACGGACGGTTGGAAGAGCTCCAGCGCGGAGCGGACGGCCCGCTCCAGGGAGGCCTCGCCGCTGAACACCACGTCGCTGTCGCTGATGACGGTGCAGGTCTGCCGGATATCCCGCATATCCTGGGCAACGTGGAGAGACATGGAGCCAAAATTGCAGCCCACCACGGAGTGGAGCAGAACAACGCCGTCCTGAATTCCACCCAAAGCCTGATAAGCTCCAAAGAGCTTGCAGCCGCTGGCCGGCCTCATACGGAATCCCCTTCGATTGAGCCACATTCTGGACCACATTTCCTTGGCGGCCAGATTAGACTGATTACAGTACAGTGGGTAATGGCGGCTTTGGAAGGGCATTTTCCCCAGCAGAAGACTGCTGCGCTCCGTCCCGTGCTCCAGGCGGCGGCACATCCTACGCACCGTGCGGACATAGGAGGGAAAGGAGAGGGAGGTGGTTTCGTTGACCGCGGGGATCAGCGGCGCGCCCATCCCCTCCAAGGTGAAGTCGCCGGTGCCCACCACCACATCCGCCTCTGCGAAGATTCCGCGCAGCGTCTCCTCTGCCGGGTTCAGGAGGAGCTGTGTCTCCGGGCTGTAGAGGGCGGCGGCCTCCCGTACCCGGGCCAGCAGGCTGTCCTCCAGCGCGGGGGTGACATTCAGGTTTTTACGGCTCTCCGGGGTCAGGATGACACAGAGATGGGAGACCGACAGGCCATAGTCCCGCACATAGGATTTGAGCTCGAAGGGAGCCTGCTGGATGCTGCGGCTGACGAGAACCGCCCGGGCCTGCCCCAGGCGGCGGCGGGCCTCCGCCGTCTCCTCCAGGGCCTGGGCCCGCGCCGCCAGGACGACGGGCTCCACCGCCGCCTCCATGCGGAGGGCCTGTCCAATGTCCCGGTAAAAGGTGCAGATTCCATCCAGTCCGGCGTAGCGTCCCGCGCCGCCGATGTGAAGGTATGCGGTTCCGAATTTCTCCCGCATGCGTCTGGCCCAGCGAACCCGCTTGACCAGATTCAGCTCCGCGGCCGGGGCGTGTACCAGAGAGGAGAGGGGGGCGCTGGGGATCCACGTGTTCACCTGGATCCCGCAGCCGTTCAAAAAGACCTCCAGCTCCCGCAGGGCGGCCTTTCCCTCGCTCCCCCAGCCCACCGTCTCGATGTTGACGCTGTGCGGGATCTGAGCGGACGGCTCCATCACCTGCTCCACCAGGGCGTAGAGCGCCTCGGTGAAGCCGCAGCCCTTTAGCTCCATCTCCAGCCGGTTGTCGCCGGTGATGGTCTGGTGGGCCAGCTCTTTCAGACGGTTCCGGGTGTAGTTTTTGTCCCGGTGGGAGAAGAGCTCCGACTGGACGCCCACTACCGAAATACCCTCCCGCCGCAGCTCGGCGCATACGGAGCGCACATCTTCGTTCAGAATGTCGCTGATCGGGGAGGGGATCACCATGATGAGCCCGGGGCGGTAACGGCTCCAGGCGTCCCGTATGGCCTGGCGGAGCTTCTCCTCCCCGCCGCAGATGATGTCCCGCTCCTCCAGATTGGAGGTCAGCACGCTGTAAAAGGGCTGGTGCCGACGCCGGGCGGAATAGCGGTAGTGAAACCCACAGCCCCGCGGGCTGTGGAGGAGCGGAAGCACCTCCTGCATTTCTCCCCACCGCCCCCACGCTGCCGGAGATTTTCCCGTTTACACCAAAGGTGTGCAGCAGGCCGGAGGGGTACATTGCGGTCATCAGATCTTCAAAAAAAGGCTGTCGCATGCGCATTTCTCCTCTCTGCCCGGAAAAAGCAAAATCGCCGGCCCCGCGTATTCTGACGCGGAGCCGGCTTGCAGACAGGCGCACCGGCAGGGCCGGCGGCCTGTGGAGCAGCTTTCACCGGAAGCGTCCCCACAAATTCAGCAAGCAGGTTTCCTGGCTTGCGGCTCGTCACGTGCTGCGCCTTCTCACATGTGAAACATGCAATGGCGATCTGCAGCACGCTCCCCGCTTACAGTGACCGGATCGCTCGGGAGTTGCACCCGATTCCCTCTAACCAGACGGAGTCTGGCCACTTGCTGAAAACGTATATGAAGGAATTATAGCACAGCCCGGCCGGAAAGAAAAGGGGGGTGATCTCCTGTGACTGCTCTCAACGCGAGATTTCTTATACTTGATTGGTTCGCCCGTTACAGGCGGCGAAGAGCAGATGCGGCGGTGAGCCGGTGGGAATGGAATGTGCCTGTTGCCGCTAGGCTCCGTAAGTAGAGAGCATTCGGCGCCGTTAGACACATATTGACAGGCCTTGGACGGCGGTGTATACTGAATCCATAATTTCATATAGCAGGATATGGTGATACGTTTGTATTGAAAAGGGAACGCAGTGCAAGTCTGCGACAGCTCCCGCTGCTGTAACAGGGACGGCCCGCTTAATACCACTGGGAAACCGGGAAGGTGAGCGAAGCCGGATGATCTGGAGTCAGAAGACCTGCCATGTCTATCGGATTCTATTCTTTCAGCGAGGGAGAATTGGATGCTGCCGCGGTGGATATCGCGGTCATTGGGGCATTAACTGGGCATCGCTGGGGACGGCGGTGCCCTTTTTGCATATCCAGGACAAAGAGCATTCCTGTTTTCTAACGACAAAACAGGAATGCTCTTTCATTATAAGACCAAAGCAGGGGACCGTCCCTGTTTTGAATAGAAATTTAAGAGAAGGAAAGAAGGAACATGTATGAAACGACTGGCATCCCTTCTGCTGGCCAGCGCTCTTGCGCTGACCGCAGCCGGCTGCGCGGGACAGAACCCGGCGGCTTCCACCCAAAGCGGCACGCCGGAAGCGGTGGAGAGCGGCAAGTCCTCCGTTGCCTATGTGGAGGAACTGCGCATCGGTACCACCGCCGCCATTGACGGCGCCAACGTTATGACGGAAAACGGTATCTTCGGCAAGCTCAACTACAACGCGGTGGTCACCGCTCCCTTTGTAGTCACCGATGAGAATGGCAAGGTTCAGCCCTTTTTCATGACGGGCTGGGAGCTGAGCGGCGACTTGAATACCATTACCGCCACCTTTGCCACAGATCAGGGCCTCACCTGGCACGACGGTGAACCTGTGACCATGGATGACGTGGTGTTTACCTTCCAATATCTGATCGACCGCAAGTCCAGCTATTGCAGCGGCCTGACAGGGGTGGAGGCGGTGAATGAGACCACGGCCACCCTGACGCTGACCGACGGCAAGGCCTTCACCATGCTCAACAGCATGGCTAACTTCGTCACCCTTCGGCCGGAGCATGTGTGGTCCAAGGTGGAGGGCGAATACGCCGAGTACACCGGCGAGGACGCCGCTATCGGCTGCGGCCCCTACAAGCTCACAGGTGTGGACGAGGAGGCCCAGAGCATGACCCTAGAGGCGGTGTCGGATACCTACATGGGACAGGAGCTGACCGTGCGCAAGCTGACCGTGCGCACCTACGACAGCCACGACGCCCTGGTGATGGCCCTGCGCAGCGGGGAGGTGGACGCCATGTACGACTACTCCAACTCCCTGAACGCCACCATGGTGGACTCCATCACCGGAGTGGAGGGGCTGGATCCCGGCATGAGCGACAACCCCGGCAACTATCAACTGGTGTTCGGCTTCAACGAGCAGCCCACCGACGACCTGACCTTCCGCAAGGCCGTGCGGGCCGCGTTGGACTACGAGCTGCTCCGCGTCACCATCGGAGGGGAGGACGGCCAGATCCCCCACGCCGGTATCGTGGCGCCCCCCAATAAGGGCTTTGACGGCTCGCTGCCCGAGCTGGCTCAGGACGTGGACGAAGCCAACGCCCTGCTGGATGAGGGCGGTTATGTGGATGCTGACGGCGACGGCTGGCGGGATATGCCCGACGGCAGCGAGCTGAATGTCCTCATTACTCCCCAGTACAACAAGACCCGTCAGGCCCTCTATCTGCGCATCGCCGAAGTGCTCAAGACCAATCTGGAGGCCGTGGGCGTGCAGACTACCATGGACGAGGAGAGCGTGCGCAACTCCGACCACGCCACCGAGGTCCGCAAGCAGGGCACCTATGAGCTCTACATCGGCTATACCTCTCCCGGCGTGGCCATGTATGACACCGCCTTCATGTACATGATCGGGGATAACGACAACAACCGCTGGGGCACCTGCCTGCTCCCGGAGTTTGTCGCCGCCTATGAGGCCAAGAAGACCGCCGGCAGCTACGAGGCGTACAACGCCGCCATGAAGGAGCTGCAAGCGCTTGCCGATGAACAGGTGGTGGGACTGGCTCTGTGCTGGGATAAGGCCTACTTCCCCTACCGTACCGACCACTATGAGGGCTGGACCAATTTCCCCGGCTGGGGCGTGATCAACTACAAGACCTGGTTCTCCACCCGGCCCGCAGTCTAATAGACGCGGTATGAAAGGAGCGGTTTTCAAATGAAAAAGCAAGCCCTTTCCCTGTTTTTAGCCGGCGCGCTGGCGCTGAGCCTGTTCGGCTGCTCTGCGCAGCCGGCGGCGGAGAGCGCACCTCAGAGCTCTCCTGCCGAAACGGCGGGCAGCTCCTCCGCCGGCGTGGTGGAGGAGCTGCACCTCGGGACCACCGCCGCAAACGACACCTTTACCACCTTTGTGGAGAGCGGCGCATTTGGAAAGATGTGCTATAACTCCTTTGTGACAGCGCCCTTCTGGCAGACGGGGCCCAACGGCGAGGTAGAGCCATTCCTTGTTGCAGATTGGACGGTCAGTGAAGACTCCACTACCATCACCTGTGACTTGGCGCTGGACCAGGGCATCACCTGGCATGATGGGGAGCCCCTGACCATGGACGATGTGCTGTTTACCTTCGATTATAACATCAATGTGCGCAAATCCAGTTACGGCTCCTATGTGGACCATGCTGAGCAGGTGGACGAGGACACCATCAAGGTGGTTTTGAAGGAACCCGGTGCCTACCAGTGGCTCAAGCTGGTGGCTGGCTATTTCTACGTCCAGCCGAAGCACATTTGGGAGAACATTGACGCCCCCAAGGACTACCGTGGGGAGGATGCTGTCATCGGCTGCGGCCCCTACCGCTTTGTCAGCTTGGACGAGGATGCTCAGACCAGCTACTACGAGGCCGTAAGCGACACCTATCTGGGCCGCGAGGTGACGGTAAAGAAGGTTTCGCTCCGGTCCTTTGACAGCAATGATGCTTTGGTCATGGCCCTGCGCAATGGCGAAATTGACGCCATGTACAGCTATGCCAGTCCCATCCCGGCCACTATGGCATCCTCCATCACGGGTGTGGAGCACGTGGAGCCCGGTATGAGTGACAATACGGGCAGCTATATGATCATGTTCGGTTTCCGGAAAGGGCCTACGGACGACCTGAACTTCCGAAAAGCAGTCACGCTTTCCCTGGACTACGAGCTGCTGGCCGCCGCCATCGGCGGTGAGGATGCCCAGGTACCCGGGGTGGGGGTCATTGCGCCGCCGAATCTCGGCTATGATGAGACGCTGCCCAAGCTGGAACAGAATCTGGAGGCAGCGAAGGCCGCTCTGGATGAGGGCGGCTACCTGGATGTGGACGGAGACGGCTACCGGGAGATGCCGGACGGCAGCCCCATGGATATTCTGGTTTCCCCCCAGAACAGTAGCACACGCCGCGAGATCTACCTGCGGATTGCAGAGGTCATGGTTCAAAACCTGGATGCCATTGGGGTTAAGGCCCATGTGGACGAGCAGAGCATTACCAATGAGGAATATGAGGATCAGCTCTGCAAGGAGGGAACCTACCAGATCTTTATCTGCTACTGCACTTCCGGAATGGCGTCTCAGACCTCGTGCTATTATTACTTTATTGACAATACCCTGGATGGCAATTGGGGCACCTGTGATCTGCCGGAGTTTGTAGAGGCGTATGAGACCAGGCGGCAGGCGTCTGATGAGAAGGCCTACATTGAGGGAACCAAGCTCCTTCAGCAGATCAATGCGGAGCAGTACATCGGGGAAGCCCTCTGCTGGGACAAGGCGTACTTTCCCTACCGCACCGACAAATACGAGGGGTGGACGAACTATCCCGGCTGGGGCGTGATCAACTGCGAGACCTGGTATAGCCTGCGCCCCGTTCGTTAAGCGGCATCTGAATATGAAAGGAGTATTTTCCGCATGAAAAAACAAGTGCTTTCCCTGCTCCTGGCCGGGGCCTTGACGCTGGGGCTATTTGGCTGCTCCGCGCAGACGCCGGAGGAGAGCGGAGTACCCCAGAGCGCTCCGGCGCAGACGGAGGGGACGGACTCCGCCGGCGTGGTGGAGGAGCTGAAGATCGGTATCTGCAAGGAGGTCACTCCACGGACGCTGGCCTCGGAGAGCGGCTCCTTCGGCCGCATGAACTACAATGCCTTCTGCGCCGGAACCTGGCTGGTGCGGGATGAGAATAACGAGATGCAGCCCAACCTGATGACCTCCTGGGAGATTCTGGACAAGGGCAGCACCATCCGGGCTACCTTTGCCACGGATCAGGGAATTACGTGGCATGATGGAGAGCCATTTACGATTGACGATGTCATCTTTACGGTCGATTTGATGAACAACAAACTCAAGTCTGGCTATCTCTCCAAGATCACTGGCGTGGAGAAGGTAGACGATACCACCGTGGACTTCCAGGTGGCCGATGGGGCGGCCTATTTCACCCTGGGGAACTCCGCCGTCTTTGTGCGTATGTATCCCAAGCACATCTGGGAAGGAATCGAGGATCCCTCCGGCTACACCGGCGAGGATGCTGTCATCGGCTGCGGCCCCTATAAGCTTGTCCAGGTGGATGAGGAGGCGCAGACCATGCACTATGAGGCGGTTGGGGAGACCTACATGGGCCGCGCCCTGACGGTACGCAGCGTGACGGTGCGCAGCTACGACTCCCAGGATGCCCTGGTGATGGCCCTGCGCACCGGGGAAGTGGACGCCATGTACGACTACTCCAACCCGATTTCGCCCACCATGCTGCCCTCCATCTCGGGTGTGGATGGGGTAGACCCCGGAAAGGGGATGAACATGGGCCTGTTCGAGATCCTCTTCGGCTTTCAGAAACAGCCCACCGATGATTTGGAGTTCCGCAGAGCGGTGCGCTATGCCCTGAACTATGAGCTGCTGGCCACCACCATCGGCGGTGAGGACGGGCAGGTACCCGGCGAGGGCATCATCTCCCCGCAGGTATTGGCTACGACGACAGCCTTCCCAAGCTGGTGAAGGATCAGGAGCAGGCCAAGGCGATTCTGGAGGCGGCGGGGTATATAGACACCGACGGCGACGGCTGGCGGGAGCAGCCCGACGGAACCCCTATGGATGTATTGGTCACACCCCAGTACAATGCCACCAAGGCGGCGCTATACCAGCGCATTGCTGAGATTATCGTTACCAATCTGGGGGAGGTTGGCGTCAAGTGCACCCTGGATGAGGAGAGTATCCGCAATTCCGACCACGAGCAGCAGCTCCGGGATGACGGGGCCTATGAGATCTACATCTGTTATGCTACCCAGGGCGTATCCTTCTATAAGACGCCATTTCTGTATATGTTCAATGACGATTTGAGCATGTGGGGCACCTGCGATCTGGAGGACTTCGACCAGGCCTACAACGATATGCTCAACGCCCAGGGGGATGAGGACTATGTGGCCAAGGTAAAAGAGCTGCAGAGGATTGCCTCGGAGGAGGTCATCGGCATTGCCCTGTGCTGGGATACTGCCTACTACCCCTACCGCACCGACAAATACGAGGGATGGACGAACTTCCCCGGCTGGGGCGTCATCAACTGCGAGACCTGGTATAATCTGCATCCGATCGGCTGAGCAAGGGCCGGGAGCAGGGGCGGCGGAGACGTGCGCCCCTGCTCTGTATATAAAAAGGAAGGGGGTACGCTATTTGTGCTTTGCGAGTCTGGGAAAACGCCTGGTGGAGGCTGTTTTTATCATCTTCTGTATCATAACCATCAATTTCATCCTCATCCGGTTTATGCCTGGCGACCCGGTGGTACACATTATCGGTGAGGACGAGTATCTCCGTCTGGAGGCGGAGGCGCCGGAGGTGATTGAGGAGGTCCGGCGGGAGTACGGACTGGACAAGCCCCTGCCGGTCCAGTACATAACCTATCTCAACAAGACGCTGCACCTGGACTTCGGGAATTCCTACCGTACCAAGCTGCCGGTGCTGGAGACGGTTTTGTTCCGCATGCGCTGGACGCTGCTGCTCACCATACCCGCCATTGTGCTCTCCTCCGTACTGGGCGGAGGGCTGGGCCTGCGGGCGGGGTGGAAAAAGGGCGGCCTGCTGGACACCATCGCCTCACCCATTATGCTCTTTCTGAATACCATTCCAACCAACTGCATGGCGATTCTGTTTCTGATGGTATTTGCGTTCCAGATGGGGCTGTTTCCCATCAGCGGCATTACCTCCGGCGGCCTGTCGGGGCTGGAAAAGGCAGTGGATATCCTGTGGCACATGGCCCTGCCCCTGATGATCCTGGTGATCCTGCGCACGGCCTCCTATTACATGCTGATGAAGAGTACAGTGCAGACCATTCGGGATGAGGAGTACATCACGGTGGCCCGGGGAAAGGGGTTCTCTCAGGGACAGGTGCTCCGCCGCCACGTACTGAAAAACGCCCTTTGCCCTTACCTGACCTCCGTATGCATGCAGTTCGGCCATATTCTGGGCGGCTCCATGCTGGTGGAGGTGGTGTTCTCCTGGAAGGGGATGGGCACCCTCATTTACGACGCGGTCAACACCAAGGATTTTCCAATCCTGCAGACCTGCTTTTTGTTTATCGGTATCTGTGTGGTGGCCTTTAATCTGCTGGCGGACGTGCTGAATATGCTCATTGATCCCCGGCTGAGGGAGGAGGACCGCCATGCGTAAGAAATTAAACGGCCGGGTGCTGGCGGGATTGGTCATTCTGAGCGTGGTGCTGCTGGTGGCCCTGCTGGCGCCGGTGCTTGCCCCTCACGATCCCTACGAGCTGGGCGTGCCCTACCTGCGCCCCTTCCGCGGAGCACCCCCTGGGGACCAATGACATTGGGCAGGATATCCTCAGCGAGCTGATTTACGGTACCCGCATCTCCCTGCTCATTGGCGTAGTCTCGGCTTTGGCGGTGACAGTAGTGGGCACAGCCCTGGGGATCCTCTCCGGCTATTTAGGCGGATGGACGGACCAGATCATCATGCAGGTGACCAACGTGGCCATGGCGCTGCCCTCTCTGCCTCTGACCATCATTCTGGTGGCCTTTCTGGATGCCAGCGTGTGGAACATCATCCTGGCCATCTGCATCACCGCCTGGACCTCTACGGCCCGCATCATCCGCAGCCGGGTGCAGCAGCTCAAGGCCCTGCCTTTTATACAGATTGAGCGCACCATGGGAGCCAGCGGCCCCTATATCATGATACGGCATATTCTGCCCAATCTGGGAGAAATCGTGTTCATCCGTGCCGTCCTGTCGGTGGGCAGCGCCATGCTTACCGAGGCCAGCCTCAGCTTTCTGGGTCTGGGTGTGATCGGACAGAAGAGCTGGGGCGGCATCCTCCATTATGCCTTTTTCCGCAACGGAATCATCAACGGCTCCTATTGGTGGTATGTGCCGCCCATCCTGTGCATCTCGGTCTCCGTGCTTGGGTTTATGCTGCTGAGCTATTACGGTGAGGGCCCTGCGCGGGGAAGAGGCAGAAAGGAGGAAGCCAATGCTGGAAATTGAGGGGGTTTCCATCCGCTTCGGTGACAACCCTGAGGCGGTGAGCGATACGACATTTACGGTAGGCGACGGCGACCGTCTGGCGGTGGTGGGGGAAACGGGCAGCGGAAAGAGCGTCCTGCTGTTGGCCGCACTGGGGCTGCTGCCCGCCTCAGCCCGGGTCACCGGCTCTATCCGCCTCAACGGCCGCGAGTTGTTGGGCTGCCGGGAGCGGGAGTTCAACCAGATCCGGGGGAAAAGAGATCGCCTATATTCCGCAGGGAAGCGGGAATGGGCTCAATCCACTCTATACCGTGGGCCGCCAGCTTTGCGAGGCCATTCGAAAGCATCAGCCCTGTACCCGGAGAGAAGCGCTGGTTCAGGCGGCCGCGCTGTTGGAGTCCTTTGGGCTGGAGCATGGCGCGGCTCTGTGCCGCAGCTATCCTTTTCAGCTCTCCGGCGGTATGCGCCAGCGGGTACTGATCGCCATGGGGATCGCCGCCGGGGCGGATCTGGTTCTGGCGGATGAACCTACCAAGGGGCTGGACCGCCGGCGCATCGCCTTGGTGGAGGATGCCTTCCAACGGCTGGGGGAGCGTACCCTGCTCTGCGTCACCCACGATCTCCGTTTTGCACACGCCATCTCCTCCCGGGTGGTGGTTATGTACGCCTCCCAGCAGATCGAGAGCGGCGACAGCCCCTCCTTTTTTGCCGAGCCCCTGCACCCCTACTCCAGGGCCATGCTGGAGGCTCTGCCGGAGAACGGCCTGCGCGCCAATATGGGCTTTGCGCCGCCCCGGCAGGACGTTGACGCCCAGAGCGTCTGCCACTTTTACGGCCGGTGCCCATGGCGCTCGGAGCGCTGCCGGAAGGCTCCGCCGCTGATGGCGGTGGGGAAGCGGAAGGTGAGGTGCTGGAAGTATGCTGATTGAGGTGCAGGGCCTGTCCAAGCGATACCGCCCCCGCGGCCCCATGGTGGTGGAGGAGATCTCCTTTTCCATCGACCGGGGAGAGACGCTGGCCATTTTCGGTGACAGCGGCAGCGGCAAGTCCACCATCGGCCAGATCCTGGCAGGAATCTATCCAGCCACCGCCGGAGAGGTGAGGCTGGACGGGCAGAGGTTGTCCTATCCCCTCCGGGGGCCCGCCCGAAGGCGGATTCAAATCCTGTTTCAGCATCCGGAGGTGACGTTCAATCCCAAGCTGCGGCTGATCGACAGTATGCGGGAGCCTTACCGCCTGTTCCATCTGCCTTATACCCGGCAGGGACTGTGCGATTATCTGGAGCGCTACGGCATTTATGAGGAACACCTGGACCGCTTTCCGGCGGAGCTCAGCGGAGGGGAGCTCCAACGGCTTGCCTTGGCCCGTGCGATGCTGATGGACCCCTCTTTTCTGGTTCTGGATGAGCCGACCTCCATGCTGGATGTGATTTCTCAGGCGCAGGTGATCCAATTGCTGCAGGAAATTCAGCAGGAGCGGGAGGTGGGCTACCTGCTTATCTCTCACGACCGCGCTCTATGTGAGCGCTTCTGTACGGCGATCCGCCCTCTGGAGGGCGGAAGACTGGGAGAACCCGTATGAAAAATGCGCCGTCCGGCCTGAGCCGGACGGCGTACATCTCTTTTGGTTAGTGTAATGTTTTTCGCGGACTGGAAAGCTAATGAAATGCGTGTGGACTCTAGATATTATCCGGTTTTACAATGATTTCTAAGCCCTCTGCCTCCCAGTTTATCTCTTTGCTTGTTACTCTTATCCAATTACAGAATAAACCCTTTTTGTTCATAACACCAGCCTGAAGTACTGTTGTATGACGCTTACGCTATATGGGCACCATAAAAGCAATTTTCTATTCATCCTCCTCGACCGGACGCCATGCCTGTCCAAATTTTACATCTCGAAACAGCGCGGCCAAGCCAGTGATCTGTTTGAGCCGTAGGACTTCATCCTTGTCCATCCCCAAATGCTTGGCGATCCAGGCGTCGGACCGCCCAAGCTCATGCAGTTCCTTGATTATATTGCTCATCAGATCCACATTATGGGATCCTCTGGCACGGTTGTGCCGTATGGTACTTGCCATACGGTTGGAGAGAGGCTTGTCGATCACTGCCACTGGAAGCATTCCCTGCTCCCGTTCATAGATATCCCGGTGTTCCTTCATCACGCGCCAGCGGTGGAAGCCATCTACAATGGCATATAGATCCTGTTTGGCAGAGTAATAGCAAACGATTGGCTGGGTATATCCGTCCTCCAGAATACTGAGGTAGAGTAGTTTCATCTCCGGAGGCGCTACACTGTTTGGATTATATGTATTGGGGATGATCTTTTCAAACGGCACAGCAATAATACGATAGGCCGGACTGCGAAACGGTTCACTTGTCATTTATGATCCCCCTATACTTCCGCTTAAATAGATCGACCCGCTTCTGCTCTTGCCGGGTCAGGCCGAAGCCCATAAAGCGACAGGTGTGGTCATTTTTCAAAATACAATAGCACATCCGTTTCCAGCTTGGAATGTCTTTGGTACTCTTAATATCATCCGTATGATCCGGAATCGGTCCAAGAAAGACCACGCGGGATTTTTTATCTAGTGTATAGTTGGATACACCGTTTCGTTGAATCTGATATCCATGTTCCTCTAACTCACGAATGACTTCCTCGGAGAGCCCGCCGCCCGTTTCATGCCAGAACTGAATCGAGGTCTTGAATTTTTTTACATAATTGTTTTGAAGCCGCTTGGGCAGCGTATCCAGCAGGAACTTTGTGTAGGACTGCCAGGTATGCCCCTCTGGCAGAGTGATGCTGCGATAGCCCATGGCTTTGGTCCGACCATAGATCGCACCAAAGTTGGCCCCCCGCACCCGGCCGACCAGCCTGGTCCAAATCTCCGGATCAATCACCCGGTATAAATTCAGCGCATCCTTGGAGTAATCATTGAACGGAGAGGCCACCCGCATCTGGTCGATCTTGAGCCCCGCCTGATAATACAGATCATAGAGTCGATTATATTCATAGCCAAACCGGGAAATCGCGACCCACACATCCCTGTTAGACCAGTCATAAAGGGGAGAAGCGCACCACACATCCTTGAACTGCTTGGAGATCCAACATTCTCCCTTATAGCCATGTTTCTTATTGACAAATCCGCTGTACCTCTGCAACGATTCATCTGCCCGCAATCCCAACAGACAAACAGTGCGTCCCCCGCCATGGCGTTCCTTATAAAAACGCCCAAACTGCTTAGCAAGATCCTCCTGGTGCATCCGGTAGCGGTAATGATCGAACGGCTTATCCATATTGATGACATAGGAATAGCTGGGCATGGGACGCACCCACAGTTCAGGATGCCTGTCATCCCAGGGATACCAAAACATCTCATAGCTGGACAGGGCAGTTCGGGTAGCCATAGGCAGACATACCCAGTAGGGATCGACCTCAGACTCCAAACGCTCAAATGTTTTTGTGACATATTCCGTCGTCACTGTATATTGCGCCTCAAAATCCTGATGAAAGACGCCGACCGTCCGCTGTGGGTAATAAGTGCGCTTAAAATCCAGCAGGAGGTTCAGAAGAAGCCCACTGTCCTTACCGCCGCTGAACGAAACGTAGATGTTCTCAAACTCGCGGAACAAAAAATCAAAGCGCTCCTGTACTGCTTCATATACGTTTTTCTGAATGTATTCTCGTTTCATATCTCTCTATCTCAAAACGATGCAATGTTCGGTATGATTACTCTTTTGAAAATATTGTAAAAAATCCCCCCCCCCTTAAATGCACGGACAGGAAACCGTGGTCATGTGTGCGACGACCAAACCAGCAGATGTTTAGAAGCCCGCTATTCAAGACCTGATCCTATTATGGTGTCCGTGATTGCATGATTAGGAGTTTGATTCGGCGCCCCCAAAAGCGAGCTGCAAGTTTACAGATGAAAATATTACCAAAATTATAACACTTTTCGACAAAAATCGCAATAGGAACAGGCGCCATCTCTATTTGTAAGTAAGTCCACGAAAAGGAGCCAACTCCATGACGGCCACAGGCCGAATTTATTTTTGCCTCCTTGGTCGAGATAAGTTAAATAGCGTTTGGAAAATTTTTGTGTTTGGCCCTTGCATTTCAAGAGAAAAGTTGTATAATAAACTCAAAAGAAAGCCCTTTGTAAAGTGCAAGTTTTACAAAAGATAGTTCTTTGAAGGGAATGGTTCCTGAGTCCTGCATGGGCAGAGCGGCATGCACCTTCCCGTAAAATTTAATATGAATCCGGCTTTTGTGGCAAATGCGCGACCCGGTTCCCGTCAGGGACCGGACACGCATCCTTGTTTCTGAACAAGGGAATCAGGTGAAATTCCTGGACATGTTTTGCAGCAGGAGCCGCGGCGAAAGCTGCGGGGACGTGCAATTCAATAGCTGTGATTGTGGAGTGTATCCGTTTTCTGCGAAAGCAGGTCACTGGCGGTCGTAATGGCTTAGCTGGGAAGGCGGCGGATATGCGCAGGCGGGCTTTAGGCCCGTCGGGACACATCAGTCAGAAGACCTACTAGGAGCTTACCCCCAATTCCTTGGGGCTGCTCTGAGAAAAATGCCAAATAGAAAGATGGGCACGGGATGAGTGCCCTCTTCTGCCCGAAATGGGAACAAAAGCGGACGCATATTTTGCGTCCGCTTTTTATTCGCACGCTCGGGGGAAAGACGGACGTATCGGTATGCGTCCGTCTTTTTGTTTCTATTGCCCCAAGAGGTCTGCGGGGTAGCCGGATTGTGCCACAAGTCAGGAGGCTGTTTTGTGAGCGGCAAGTATTTCACCGGTGATCAGAAGCTCAGCAAAAAACTCATTGGGCGCACCAAGGAAGCGCTTCGTCAGCGAAATGTTCAGTTTGCCCAGACGCACGGTGACGCCAGCGACGAAGAGCTGCTGGACTATGTCCGGGGTGAGGCGGCACGGCTTGGAATGACGCCCAACGCCGGGGAGATCATCGGAGGCCACTTTATCGCGGTTCGCTTTGGCTGCTGGAAGAATGTGGTCACGGCGGCGGGGCTGGTCCCGCCGAAGAAGCAGAAGCCCCTCCCCAAGCGGCAGATCTTCAAGGAGGAGCTCCGCTGTCAGGCGAGAGAGCGGGCATACACAGAGCAACAGAACAGCAGCGAGTAATCCTGATGAAGAAGGGGATCCCCTTCTTCCGTCATAGGGGTAGCCCCCTATGACGAGCCTCCTTTAGGAATCCAGCGGGCCTTCGCCCGTTTCAAATGGCCGAAGCGCGGCCGACAACTGAATAGCGGCATCGGAAGGGGATACCGGCCTGGGGAAGCGCGCGGGGAGAGGAGCGCGCCAAGGGCCGAACAACGCGGTCTACGTCGGGGCGGACGGGAGCGCAGGAACGGGGTCCGGTGCTTGCGCAAGGGCGCGTTCACAGGCCGGACAGGCCGTGACGATAAGTGACATGGGAATTTTATACGAACTAGAAAGGTCGGGCGGTTGGGAAATGTCTTTTGATTGCGGCCATGGGAGCATGCACGCCTATGGCTGCTGAGTCCGTGTGCATGCCGCACGGGGAATCCTGCTCATGCGGCGGTCGAGCAAAGGAAGTTTAATTTTGAAGGAGAAAAAGCCATGCAAAAGATGAAAAACGGCAAAAAGGTTCTGTCCGTGTGCCTGTCTCTGGCGATGGCCGCGGGCATGCTGTCCACCAGCGCGTTCGCGTCCTGGAACGTCTACGGCGGCAGCAACAATCACAACGCGGTGGTGACGGAGGCTCCTACCGCGCCGGATAAATCCGGCCTGGACAGCTACATCCAACTGCATTGTACCGGCTCCGGCTGGGACGGTGTGGACAACGTGCCTGTATTGCAGACGGTGAACGGGACTACCTATGCTTACGTTCTCTACGATGGCTATGGAGCCAGCGGCGCGCTGGTAGCCAAGATCAGGTGCGCGGAAAACGGCGGCAGCAGCATCGTCTGGACTACCGATCCCTACGGCACGGAGGGAACCTCTCTGAACGCCAAGAGCGGCTTCCAACTGTCTACCCCCTATCTGGACGACAATGGCACCCCCGACGACGCGTCGGACGATACCCTCTATGTGGGTACCATCAGCCAGTATGACGACTACGAGGGCGGCGAGTGGCTTACCGGCACCGGCAGCAAGGTTATGGCTCTTACCGGCCTGGATCAGAACAAACCCACTGTGACGAATGTCCTGACCGGCATCAATGGCCAGATCAACACCCCCATCACCACCGACGGGACCTACCTGTACTTCGGCACCTGGCCCGGCGGCAGCAACGCGGGAACCTACTATCAGGTCAAGCTCTCCGACTACTCGGTGAAGACCTTCACCCCCGACAGCTACGGCTTCTACTGGGCCGGCGCGGTGAGCGACGGCACCAACGTCTACTTCGGCAGCGACAATGGCCTGCTGTACTGGCGGAGCATCGCGGATTTTGACACAACCGGCGGCGTGCTGGATCTGACCGATGTGGCCAGCGACGCGGGCAATGTGCGCTCCACCGTCATGCTGGATGACGGCTACCTGTACTTCACCACCCAGGGCGGCTATCTGTGGTGTTGAGACCACGCCACGGAGCTGACCCAGTGGAACAAAAAACTGGGCGCCACCTCCACCTCCACCCCCACCAAGGTGGGCGACCGCATCTATGTGGGCTACTACTCCGGCTTCAATGCCGGCGGCGTCCAGTGCGTCAGTGCCGACGGCTCTTCCGTGAAAGCGGTGGTCGAGGGCGATGGCTTCCCCGTTCAGAGCTCCATCGTGGTGATGGGCGATGGCACCGGCACCGACTACCTGTACTTCAACACCAACGCCCAGAAGGGCGCCGGCTACTGCTACAGCTTTGACGGTGGCACGACTGGCAGCAAGGTTTGGGGCACAACGGGCGACACCTACGCCCTGGGCGGCATGGCCATTGACAACGGCTACGCCGTCTTTGGCAATGACTATAACCACCTGTATGTGGTGCACGACTGACGGGAACAGGCGGAGCACCGCCCATCCATAAGAAAGAGAAGCGCCTGGCCGCCGATGTGCTCGGCGGCCAGGGGTATTTTTCGGCAAAGCCTGGAAGGCTTTGAGGGAGGAGTCATCATTGTGATGAAGAAAAAAATTCTTTCCTTGCTGTTGGCCGTGTCGCTCCTGTTATCGCTTTGCAGTCCTGACGGCACTGGCTGTTGAACCAACTGAGAAACAGATCAAAATCGTGATCGATTTGACAAATTATGCAGGAGAGGTAAGCGGAAAGCTGATAGGAAAACCTATAGAGGCTCAGAAACGAAATGAAATTGTCATTTCCGGAACAGGCTATGTTCTTGCAACGACGATCAGTTTGGGAGAGGACATAACCTGTAGCTGGAACGTAGAGGGGCTGGACAGCGGATATCTCACATATGATGAAAACAGCCATCTAAGTGCTATCAAGCTAAGTCCAAGCGGAACGAAAAATGTTATTACTGTTGTTGACAGCAAGCTGGAGGTAACACGAACAAGTAGGAGTACTCTGATGGGCTCCAGAGGATGGAACGGCGCGACCGTTGTACTTACGCCTGTTTTGAAAACGCATTCCCGCCACCGTAAATGTCGACAGGAGGCACGGGTACTGCAGGGATTCTCCATAGGCGGTGAAACATACAGGCTAGCCGCTATGGGGGCAGAGGGCTACGCGTTCGACTACTGGCTCGCGGAGGGGAAGTTCTGACCCCATTTATGACAATCCGTATACCGTGACCCTGACGAAGAACACCAACTTTACCGCCTACTTCCGGGAGCGCCGTGTTCCCACAGTGAATGCAGAGACGAACGGAACGGCCGCATTTACTTATGTAAATTCCTCCGGCGGCGCGGATCAGTACACCCTGACGGCCACGCCGGATGAACTCTATGTATTTGACTACTGGAGCTGGGAGGGCGTCGTCCCAAGCGGCGCGGAAAACAGTGCGCCGGAGGAGCAGGTGCTTCCAGATGAGGATATGCCGGAGGATGGCGGTGAGGCGGAGCCCGCCCCTTCCGAGCCGGAGACGACCGCGCCCCCGGAGGAAGCTGCCGACGGGACGGAGACCCCGCCGGATGAGACCGGCGCACCCACGGAAGAGCCTGCGCCAGCCGAGCCCGCCCCGGACGGGGCGGAGGATGCCACCGGGGCGGAAGCGGCTGCACCCTCCCCGGCGGCTCTGCTGCGCCTGAACGCGGAGGAGACCCCCGATGTAGAGGAGACCCCCGATGTAGAGGAGACCCCGATGTGGAGACCCACGATGTAGAGGAGACCCCCGATGTAGAGGAGACCCCCGGTGTGGAGGAGACCCCCGGTGTGGAGGAGACCCCCAACGGTGTGGAGGAGACCCCCGGTGTGGAGGAGTCCCCCGCTCCCGTGGAGAATAATGGCCTCCAGACGATAAACCTGGAGGAACTGACCCGGGACTGGGACGAGACGGCCAATCCCATGACGGTGGCCCTGGCCGAGGGCATGGAGAGCGTGACCTTTACCGCTCACTTCAAGCTGGCGGAGGTCACCCTGGGCGAGGGTGCGCGTATCTGAAGGGAAGCGCATTTTCGGGGATCACTGTCAATCCGTCCTTCGCAGAGAAGGAGGGGGACACGCTTCCGGCGGGCAGCCGGGCCCAGCTCTACCTCCCTCTCAGCGTACCCTCCAAGATCCCGGACGGACAGCTCACCGTCACGCTCTACGGGGGCAGCTCGGCAGAGGGGAGCGCCTCTCAGCAGCAACGTCATTACACAGGATTGGGAGACCGGCAAGACCTATTGACGTCTGGCTCCCCATTGACCCGCTGCCCGACACAGACAGCTGACGGTGACGGCGTACGGTTCGAACCAACGCGGGCACTACGGTGACGGTGGAGAAGACCTACGAGATCTCGACAGAGGCCAACGAGGCCAACAGCGCGTTCACCTATGTGACCAGCCCCAACGTACCCGCCGGCACCGAAGGCTCCACCACAGAGGCAGGGCCCGACATCCGCGGGGTGTCCGGCTGGACCGATCCGGAGACCGGAGAGGCCGAACTGTACTTCTACGGTAAGGACGGCGTCTACACCTGGGCGGACAGCGGGGACCGGGATCTGATGAGCATCAGCGACGGCCTGCCCACCATTACAGGAGACGCGGCTGGCGTCCTCGCCGTGGGGCCGGACGGACAGGGCGGCCTGCTGGCCGCTGTCAGCGAGGTGGGGAAGGAGATCGATAAGGTCACCTCGCCGGGCTATGTCTCCGCCCCCGAGGGCACGCAGGTTAGAGGCGGCCATTTCCTCTACCGCTACAACGGGACACGTCCTGGAGCCAGGTGGATGCCTCCTGCTTCTCCGATTACCAGAAGATTTACAATCAAGAAGCATACAACCTGAATCAGCCCCGCGACCCCGGCGACGCGGTGGTCATCCTCTCGGGCGGCACCGTATGGCAGAACCGGGGTCACTGGGACGGGATGCAGTGGATTGAGAATGATGTGGAGTTCAACTCCCTCTACCGGGTGAGCGACACGGAGATCTACGCCGGGGCGGCCGACGGCCTGTACCAATACAATGGTACAACCTGGAACAAGGTAGAAACCGCAAACATCTCCGGCTCGCTCGAGGTGGCGAGCGGCAACGCCGACGGCAAACTGCTCCTCATGGCAGGGAAAAATAATTATGACCCGTACCTGTGGGATGGCAGCTCCGCAACGAAGCTGTCGCTGGAAGGGCTGCACCTTAATAATGCAAATAGTGCCCAGAGCAGATTCTTCGGGCTGGACCAGGACGGGATCCCCTATGCGCTTGTCAACGGTTCGGGCGAAGGACGGAACTATCTCGCGGGCAACGGTTATTACGGCAGCTACGTCTACAAGTGGAACGGTGAGAAGTGGGTCTATCAGGTTATGGCCGACTTCAACGACCCCAATGAGGATCCCAACGACCTGAGCAAGAAAATCCGCCCCGACGGTGTGACCGCCTTGAGCGGCGTCATAGACGGCGTCAGCGCCATGTACGGCGAAGACGGCGCGGGCGCGATCTACCTCTCGGTGGATGACGCAACCATTACCTTTGACGCCCAGGGCGGCACGTTTAAAGATGACTCGCTGAAAACCATGACCGCCCCCATCCTCAGCGAGGTGGATTCGTCCAAGGTGCCCAGTGTTGCCAAGAGCGGCAATGCCTTCGGCGGCTGGTACTATGATGCGGCCTGTACCGAGGGCAAGAAGTGGGACGCCAATACCGCCCGGATGCCGGGGAAAGACATCACACTCTACGCCAAGTGGACGGAGCGCACCGGCCCCGTGGCCCCCGACGACCCGGAGATGCAGTATCACCGGGAATCTGCCCTGGACAACCTGGAAAAAGCATTTAACAAGTATAAGAAAAGCGACTACAGCGAAGCAAACTGGAAAAAGCTGGTGGCCGCATATGAGCAGGGAATTGCGGATATCAACGCCGCTCTGCCCGCTGAGGACTTCATCGAAAATAACATCATCGCGGCCCTGAACAAGGCGCTGGCCGCTATGCAGGCCATCCCTGCTGACCACGCCGGACGGATCAAGGTGGCGGTGTCTATGGACGCAAACACCTTGAGTCTGGGCTATCTGATTAAGCCGACCCTGGTCACTGTGGATGACCGTACCCCCGCCAGCGTGGTCATTACCGACCTGCTCAGCGAGAACGGCTACGACTGGGAGAACACCGGAAGCATTACCAACAGCTTCTACCTGGCCGGTGTGAAGCCTGTGAACCAGACCAAAGCCAAAATCCCACAGTACATCTTGGACCATGCCGGCTCCCTCAACATGGGTGACAGCAGCGATAAGACATTGAGCGAGTTTGATTACCACAACATGTCCGGCTGGATGTACAGCGTGGACAACGACTTCCCCGGCGTGGGCGCTTCGAACTGGCAGATGTCGGACGGCGAGGTCATGCGCTGGCAGTTCACCGTCTGGGGATATGGCGCAGACTTGAACGCAGACAATACCGCCTGGGGCAGTTCCAGTATCGTGAACGTGGGTGACAAGGGCTCCCTTACCTGGGCCGTGGCCGAGCTGCGGAGCGAGTACGACGACGAGGTTCTGGAGGCCAACGAGGTCTATATGGACGCCATGGAGGTTCTGACGGACCCTGAGGCCAGCCAAAGTAAAATTAACAGCGCGAAAACCGCGCTGGCCAAGGAGGACTTTGACAAGCAGCCTGAAAAGCCGGACGTTCCAACCGTGGATGTGAAGCCGGGGGCCAATGTGGATAAGGACGGCAACGCCAAGGTGGAGCTTACCGAAAAAGAGATCGAAACGATGATCGAGAATGCAGTGGAAGGCGAGGCGGAGATCATTGCCATCTCTCCCGAGATGGACAGTGAGGCCACCAGCCTGGAGGTCACATTCCCCAAGGGCGCCGTGGATGCTATTTTGGAAGAGACAAAGGCGAGTGTATCCATACAGAGCGATCTGGGCCGGGTGCTTCTGTCCCGGGATGTCCTGACCTCCATTTCCGAAACGACGGAGGGTGGCGCGGTCACCGTGACGGTGGCCGCCGGTAAAGCTGAGAACGCCGGTGGGCTGCTGAAGGGACAGAAGGATGTGACCGAGGAGGCCCTGAAGGACTGCTCTGTGACCGAGGTGACCATCCGCTCCGGCAAGGAGAAGGTAACCGCTTTCGGCGGCAAGTCCATCACCCTCTATCTGCCGGTGGAGAACAAGGCGTTTGAGGTGGGCAAGAGCTATGTCGTCTATCAGATCAGCGACGACGGTTCTGTGGAACAATTGGTGGGCAAGTGTGTCAAGACTGGTGGAAAGCGCTTCCTTGAGTTGACCACCACCCACTTGAGCACCTTCGTGGCGCTGCCTGTCGAGGTGGTGGATATGCCCTTTACGGATGTGAAGGAGGAGGACTGGTTCTACGGCGCGGTGGTGTATGCCTACCAGAACGGTATCCTGACCGGAACGGGTGAAACCACCTTCTCTCCCAACGGCCCCATGACCCGCTCGATGCTGGTTACGGCGCTGTGGCGGCTGGAGGGCGAGCCTGAGGCGTCTGGCGCATCCGGTTTCCCGGATGTGAAGCCGGATGCGTGGTACGCCGAGGCTGTGGATTGGGCCAGCCAGACTGGTCTCGTCAGCGGCACAGGTGCGGGCTTTGACCCGGAGGGCAGCGTGACCCGTGAGCAGATTGCCTCCATCCTGTACCGCTATGCAAAGCTTAAAGGCTGGGATGTGAGCAAAACGGCCAGTCTACAGGATTTTGCCGACGGTGCGGATACCTCCGCTTGGGCAACCCGGGCTATGGAGTGGGCCTATGCGGAGAAGCTGATTACCGGAAAGGATGGAAATCGTCTGGACCCGCAGGGCCAGGCCACCCGCGCTGAGGTTGCCGCCATTCTGATGCGGCTTCTGGAGAGCAAGGCGGAGAAGGCCTGAGACTCTGGAAGAACCATAAAGGCCCCGTTTGGCTCCGGTCTGCAAAACCAGGCCGGGCTGTATGGGGGCTCCCCCGGTAAGGATAGAGGGAGTACCTCCTTACTCGAGCAGGAGCCCGGCAGACCGAATTCGACCTGCCGGGCGGCCCTGCCCACAATCAAACAGAAAACACAGTTGGGTGAAACTCCGGGAAACCGGTACGGGCCTGCCCCCGCCGTCCAGTCGGCAAGACCTGATTGTGGAAAAATGGGTGGGATGTACCGATACAAGGCACGTTCACCCAATGGGAGAGCGTGCCTTTACTTGTTGAGGTGAGCGGTATAATGCTCAAAGAGCAAAAGCTGACGGAAAAAGAGCTGCTGGGATACCGCCAGTGGCTCTCAGAGCTGGACGAGGAAAGCCGGGGAGAGCAGGGAACTTCCAGACAGGCGATGGATCCGGACCTGTGGAGAATTTTTGACCCCAAAGGGAATATTGGCCGGCAGATTTATGAGAGCTATACGGATGAGGCGCTTTTGGAGGCTGTGGTGGTGACAATGGACCATCCGGGGCATAAGCCTCGGACATATCAGCTCAGTCCCATTCGCCAGGTTTATTTGAAGCAGCGGTTTGGAAACATCAATAAAGCCTGCTGGGCGGCCAGAGGATTCCGGAAGAGGCTGGAAGAGCAAAAGCGGTGGCCGCCAGACTGGCCGGAGCGGGTATCCGCTGACGGATTCAGGGCGTATTGTGAACGGATTGGTTCTCCCCTGACGGAGCAGGAGGCAGAACTGGCGGAACATATGTGCAGATCTGTCAGAGAGAGCTGGCGCCCACCGGAGGAAGAGGGAATCCCGCCGGAGCTCAAGAAGCTGTTTCAAAAAAAGCGATGCACCAATAAAAGGGCCATGGAGCTGATGGGTATACCTGTCCTTAGCAAGCTGGCCATGAAGCATTTGTGGAGCTATTGGCTCAGTGCCTGGGGGAAACCTGCAGGGCCTTCCGAAGAAAAAGCAGAAGGAGACTCGGTCATATGAAGAAATGGAAACAGCGCGGATTCGCATTTGTGCTTGCCCTGTCCCTGACCACAGGCCTGTTGACGGGAGCACAGGCGGCCGTATCCAAAGAGACCTTGAACGATGCGGTGCAGGATACCGCAGAATATATGTACCGCACCGTACAGGATCCGCAGGTAGGGTCTATCGGCGGTGAATGGGCTGTGCTGGGGCTGGCCCGGAGCGGGTACGATGTACCGGACAGCTATTATCAGGACTACTATGCCACTGTGGAGACATATGTGAAGGCCTGCGACGGCAAGCTGCACGATAAGAAATATACGGAGTATTCCCGGGTGATTGTCGCCCTCAGCTCGATTGGGAAGGACGCCAGAAATGTGGGGGGATATGACCTGACTAAACCGCTGGGCGACTATGACAAGACCATCTGGCAGGGCCTTAACGGCCCCATCTGGGCGTTGATTGCGCTCGACTCCAGAGATTACCCCATGCCGGAAAACCCAGGGGCAGAGACACAGGCGACCCGGCAGATGTACATAGACCGCATATTGGAGTGCCAGCTGCCTGACGGAGGGTGGAGCCTTTTCGGAGGAACCTCTGCGGCATCCTCCGGAGACGGCGTATCCGACCCGGACATCACAGGGATGGCGCTGCAGGCGCTGGCCAAGTATCAGGATCAGCCAGCAGTGGCAAAGGCGACGGAGGAAGCGCTGGCGTGCATGTCCAAGAAGCAGAACAGCGAAGGCGGTTTTTCCTCTTGGGGGACTAAGAATTCCGAGAGCTGTGTCCAGATTATCGTAGCTTTGTGCGAGCTGGGAATTCCGCTGGACGACCCCCGTTTTGTCAAAAACGGAAACACGCTCCTGGACAATCTGATGACCTTTTATCTGCCCGGAAACGGGTTCCTGCACACGGCAGACGGCTCCGGCTCCAATCAGATGGCATCGGAGCAGGCGTTCTATGGCCTTATTGCCGCCCAGCGGCTTCAGGACGGCAGAAACAGCCTCTACCGGATGAGCGATGCCCGAACCATCCCAGACGGACCGGCGACAGGTCCTGCCAAAGGAGCGGGATTGGAGGGGAAAGATCCGGCAGTCCATTCCAGCCCTATCACTCAGATGGGCAAAACATTCGATGACATTACCGGGGTCAATGCCCATAAAAATCAGCCTGCCATTGAGGCGCTGGCCGCCCGCGGCATTATTGACGGCAAGTCCGATGGAAGCTTTGACCCGGAGGGAAGCATGACGCGTGCCGAATTTGCTGCAATCGTGGTGCGGGCACTCGGGCTCACACCGGAGGGGAAGAACAGCTTTTCTGACGTTGCCGCAGAGGCCTGGTATGCGCCCTATGTGGGGACAGCCTATTCCTGCGGCATTATTACCGGAGTTGGAGACGGCCGGTTCAACCCCAGCGGCACGATCACCCGCCAGGAGGCCGCGGTAATGGTTTCCCGTGCAGCCAAGCTGTGCGGACTGGAGACAGAAATGGACAATGCAGCAACCCGAAATATGCTGGCGCAGTTCCCTGATTATATGGGTACCGCCGAATGGGCCCGCGCTCCACTGGCATTCTGCTATCAGGAGAAAATTTTGGACCAGGCTGAGCTGAACATCAGGCCCCTGGAGGCTGTAACCCGGGCTGAAGTGGCCCAGATGCTGTTCAACCTTTTAAGCAGTGCCAATCTGCTGTAAATTTATTGTATAGGAGTGAAAAGAACCATGCTGAATCAGGGCTGGTTCAGGAACCAGAATAATGTGGTGTGCTGTCGGAAAGAAGAGGTTCTGCCCAAACTTGCACGGGAGCTGGCAATTCCGGATTTGTCCCAACGAGTGGAGGAATTCCAGAAGACACCCACAGCGGAAGGTGTGAACATAAGTGGGCGCAAACGGACTACACTGAAGCTCCTGATTCCGAATCTGACGTTCTCTGAACCTATTGATATGGGCGAAAACGTGTGGATCTATATGGGAGAACTGTGTCCGGCTTACTGCCTGTATATGCCGCAGGAGGACGGTGAAGAAAAGAAATGAAGCTGACGAAGGGGAAGGTAATCGGGGCGCTGGCTATCCTGGTGATCCTGGCGGCGGCCTTTTGGTATGGTGGCAATGCACCGGGACTCCAGGGATGGACAGTAGGCGTCCGCGAGAGCAGCCCGGTGCTGGAGAGCATACAGCCCAGCCAAACACCAGAGGAAACAGGGAAAGATGGCAATAGCCCAGAGCCGACGGAGACGGCAGGGGCTTTGGAAACCCCTGCGTCTCCGGGAACCCCGAAGCCCTCGGAAACTCCTGCACCCACGGAGTCTGCGGCTCCAGAGACACCAACGCCTTCGCCGGAGGGGCTGGCATCCCGGCCCGGCGGGCTGGAAGGCGGAATGACGGCGGAGGAAAAAATTGCGGCGGCAGAAGCCATTGCGGGCGGCTCCTCCGCCGGTGTGGAAAAGGGAGACAAGGAATACTCAGAGGCCAACGGCATGGAGATCAATCCGGAGACCGGAAAGGACAAGTATCTTACGGATCCAGTGCCGGAAGGAAAGCCCCTGCCGGTGGAGCCGCAGGATGTAGAGTTCTCCGATGTGACCCATACCTGTACGCTCTCTGTCCGCTGCAATACTATTTTGGACAACATCGACTGGCTGGACCCGGAAAAAGTGGAGCTGGTGCCGGAAGACGGAGTCATATTCCCTGCGACGACCGTTACGTTCTACGAGGGTGAAAGTGTGTTCAATGTGCTCCAACGTGAGATGCGGAAGGCCGGCATCCACATGGAGTTTGAGGATACACCGATGTACAACTCCGCCTATATTGAGGGGATTAACAACCTCTATGAATTTGACTGCGGAGAGCTGTCCGGCTGGATGTATAAGGTGAACGGCTGGTTCCCCAATTATGGCTGTTCCCGCTATCAGCTCAAAGAGGGCGATACGATAGAGTGGGTCTACACCTGTGACCTGGGTGTGGATGTGGGCGGCTTCTATTCCACCGGCGGTTGAGTACAGACGGAAGCGAGCTTGACTTTATGCCATATGTGGTGGAAGCAGGAAAGGCGAAGGTTTCTGTAAAAGAGTATACTGAACGCTGTGTAGATGTAGAGCGGTTTCTGGGATTTTGCAGGGAGTGCAGCAGCTATAACACGCGGTGGTCCTGCCCGCCCTTTTCCTTTCAGCCGCTGCAGCTCTGACATCAATTTAACCATCTGACGCTGTTTGCGCGTATACTGCACCCATCCCCGGATGAAACGCTTCCGGTGCTGATACGGGGAATGCGGGAAGAGAAGGCGGGGATGATGGCGGAGCTGTTGAACAGGGAAAAAGTCTCCCCATACGTCGGCACATTCCACAGGCGGATGCAGCTTGTGTGAGACAACTGCATCAGGACATGCGGGAGCCCCTGGCCGGAGGAGATGCGCTATTCCTTCAACGCCCTTGGGGGAGACAGCGGGAAAACCATGGAGCTGTATTTTGGACGCCCCATAGTTTGGAGTCATAACGGCGAAGTGCCGGAGTACCTGACTCTCATGGGCGGACTTCTGGTGAACTGACACGCTATTTTCGTGAAAAACTAATAAAAAATTTACGTGGGGTGCGCGGGCCCCACCGCGCCCCACGTCTGGAAGGGATGCCTTATTCAATACAGGGATACATTTTCCAGCTATCACCCTATTATAAACTTTTTGTATTTTGGATTGGTAATTGCTTTTACCATGTTTCTGATGCACCCGGTTTCGCTGGCGATTTCTCTGGCTTCCGCTTTGGTCTATGCCGTATACCTGAACGGACGGCGAGCAGTGCGCTTCAGTCTGTTGTATATGCTCCCCATGATGGTGGTTGCCGCCCTGGTTAACCCGGCGTTCAACCATGAGGGAGCCACGATTTTGACCTATCTGCCCTCCGGGAATCCCCTGACGCTGGAGAGTATCCTGTATGGAGCGGCGGCAGCGGCCATGCTGGCGGCGGTTGTCACCTGGTTTTCCTGCTATACGGCGGTCATGACCTCGGACAAGTTCGTGTACCTATTCGGGCGCGTTATTCCGGCCCTCTCTCTCGTCCTGAGTATGACGCTGCGCTTTGTACCAAAATTCCAAGCGCAGCTTCAGGTCGTATCAGAGGCCCAACGGTGTATTGGCCGGGATGTCTCTAATGGTGGGGTGCTCCGGCGGCTTCGCAATGCAATTACGATCCTCTCCATTATGGTGACATGGAGCTTGGAGAGTGCGATTGAAACAGCGGACAGCATGAAAAGCCGTGGGTATGGGCTGCCTGGACGGACAGCATTTTCCATCTACCGGTTTGACAGCCGGGATCAATCGGCACTTTCATGGCTGCTCTACTGCGGATTTTTCCTCTGCTGCGGCGCGGCGGCAAAGGGCTTTTACTGGCGTTATTATCCTACGGCGAGAGGAGTGCCGTTGACACCGATGACCGTCTGCCTTCAAGCAGTGTATCTGGCTTTGTGCCTGATGCCGGTTATCCTGAATATACGCGCGGACCGGGAGTGGGGAGTGCTGCGCAAAGAAAACGAGGTGCAGCCATGTACCAAACAATGAGCCTCCCGCTGTATTCGGGGAGCTTTGAAGAATACCACGGCTGGGGCGACCTGCGGGCGGAGCTGGCAGCTCTGGGATGCGACGGCATGGAGGGTATCTGGAGCGGTGAGGAATTTCCTGAGGATTTGCCGGCAGACCTGGTCATCGGCTATCACCTCACCTTCTATCCGGACTGGCTGGACTTCTACCGGGATGACCGGAGGGCGCTGAAGCGAAAATTCGGTTCACTGGATGCTGCGGCACGCTTTTACGGCGGTCCAGGGCCGGAGACACTGCTGGAGCAGTACCGGGCGGATCTGCGGCGCGCGGCAGGGCTGAATCCCCACTATGTGGTCTTTCATGTATCGGATGTCTCAATTGAGGAAGGGTATACCTACCACTGGCTGCACACCAATCAAGAGGTCATTGATGCGGCGGTGGAGGTGATAAACCTCATTCTGGGCACGGAAACATGGCCCTTTGAATTCCTTGTGGAAAACCAGTGGTGGCCCGGCTTTACGTTTACGGAGCCGGAGGAAACCGTCCGCCTGCTGGAGGGAATCCGTTTTGCAGGGAAAGGGATCCTGCTGGATACCGGACACCTGATGAATGCCTGCACCGGGCTGAAGAGTGAGGCAGAGGGAGCGGACTATATCCGGCGCATGCTGAATCGGCATGGCAGCCTGGCAACGTGGGTGCGGGGCGTTCATCTGCACCAGTCCCTGAGCGGGGCATATGTGAAGGCCCGCACCGGCTTACTGCCGGCAGGGTTGCCGGAGGATTATGGGGAGCGCTTCGGGGTGAGCTACCAGCACATCCTTCAGATTGACCAGCACCGGCCTTGGACGGATCCCGCCATTCTTCCGGTTCTGGAGCAGATTGGCCCGCGCTACCTGACCCATGAGCTGTCCTCCCGCGGGCGTATGTCCCGGGCGGAGGCCATGGCCGCACAGGCAAGACTATTTCAGCAGGGAGGAAAGATGGGTGTCTGAGCAGAAAAGACCATACATAGAAATTGAACATTTTTCCTTTTATTACCCGGAGCGGACAGAGAAAGTGTTGGACGATCTGACGCTGACCGTGGAGCAGGGGGAATTCCTGGTGCTGTGCGGCCCGTCGGGGTGTGGCAAGTCCACGCTTCTGCGACAGCTCAAGACGGTGCTGGCGCCCCACGGCCGAAGGCTGGGAAGCATCCGTTTCGAGGGGCGCCCTTTGGAAGAACTGGATCAGAGGGAGCAGAGCGCCGGAATCGGCTTTGTGCAGCAGGACCCCGAAAACCAGATTGTCACCGACAAGGTGTGGCACGAACTCGCCTTTGGCCTGGAGAGCCTGGGGTATGACACGCCTACCATCCGGCGCCGGGTGGCTGAGATGGCCTCCTTTTTCGGCATTCAGACCTGGTTCTACAAGAACGTCACGGAGCTGTCCGGCGGGCAGAAGCAGCTCCTGAATTTGGCGTCTATCATGGCGATGCAGCCCAGTGTGCTCATTCTGGACGAACCGACCAGTCAGCTTGATCCCATTGCAGCGGCAGACTTTTTGGCGACGCTGGGGAAAATCAACCGGGAGCTGGGGACGACGGTCGTGTTGACGGAGCACCGGCTGGAGGACGCCTTCCCGTTGGCCAGCCGTGTGGCGGTCATGGACCGCGGGCGGCTGCTCTGCACAGGGAGTCCCGCGGAGGTGGGGGCGATCCTGCGCGGGGCGGGACACTCAATGTTCCTGGCCATGCCGACCCCGATGCGGATCTGGGCATCCGCGCCGGATGCGGGCGGACACTGCCCGGTCACGGTGCGGGAGGGCCGGGATTGGCTGACCGGGTTTGCTGACGGCCATCCGCTGGGAGAGCTGCCCGCCGAGTCCCGGCATGTGTATCCGGATGAGCCGGCCATCACGGCGGAAGGGCTGTGGTTCAAGTACGAAAAAGAGCTGCCGGATGTGGTAAAAGGGTTGAGCCTTACGGTGAGGCGAGGAGAGTTTCTGGCCTTACTGGGCGGCAACGGCACCGGAAAGACCACCAGCCTGAAGCTGCTGTCCGGACTCCAGAAGCCTTACCGGGGGGAGGTGAAGCTGGTTGGGAGGGTAGGTGTGCTGCCGCAGAATCCCCAGGCGCTTTTTGTGAAGAAAAGCGTCCGGGAGGACCTCATTGAGATTCTCAAGGGCCGGGCTTTCTCCAGAAAGGCGCAGGAGGAGCGGATCGCTTGGGCGGTGCGGTTGTGCCGTCTGGAGGAACTGCTCGACCGGCACCCTTACGACCTGTCCGGCGGCGAACAGCAGCGGGCGGCTCTGGCAAAGGTGCTCCTGCTGGGACCGGAAATCCTGCTGCTGGACGAGCCCACCAAGGGGCTGGACGCGGAATTTAAGCAGACATTCGCTGAGATTTTGCAGACACTCCTGCGACAGGAGGTTGCCCTGCTCATGGTCAGCCACGACATTGAGTTCTGCGCCCGGTATGCCCACCGCTGCGCCCTGCTTTTTCGACGGCTCCATCGTCACGGAGGCCCCGCCGCGGGCTTTTTTCTCCGGCAACAGCTTCTACACGACCTCGGCCAACCGCATGGCCCGTGGCCTGCTCCCGGAGGCAGTGACAGCGGAGGACGTCATACTGGCCTGCGGCGGGACGCTCCCGCCTGTGCCGGAACTCCCGGATCGCAGGGAGCCGCTCCCGGAGCCGGAGGAGGCCGGCGCGTACTCCAAACCAAAACCGCTGACCTGGTGGCGCAAGCTGGGCGCGGCGCTGACAGGAGCTATGGCCTTCCTCCTGTTCCTGTCCTTCATGAACATCACAGATTTGACCAAATTGATCACCGCAGGCGGTATGACAGAGCTGGCAAACCATCAAATGTTTCTGTATGCGCTCTTTATTCTCTCGTTGTTCCTGTTTGCTGCCTGCATTACGCGCCGGTCACACCGGAAGGATTATGTCCTCCAGGTGCCCAGAGCCAAGCGGAAGCTGGCTAAGCGGACCATTGTGGCAGCCGTGCTGATTTTACTGCTAATCCCGCTGACCCTATATATCGGAGTGTTCTATTTGGGGAATAAAAAATACTATTTCATCTCTCTGATGGTGCTGTTGGAGTGTATGCTGCCGTTTTTCCTGATCTTTGAGGGGAGAAAGCCGCAGGCCAGGGAACTGGTGATCATAGCGGTCCTGTGTGCCATTGGCATTGCAGGACGGGCGGCGTTTTTCATGCTGCCGCAATTTAAGCCGGTGATGGCGTTAACGATTATTGCTGGTGTTGCCTTCGGGGGAGAGACGGGCTTCCTGGTGGGCGCAATGACCATGCTTGCCTCCAATGTGCTCTTTGGACAGGGACCGCTGACTCCCTGGCAAATGTTCGCCATGGGCATTATTGGCTTCCTGGCAGGCCTCCTGTTCCGAAAGGGACTCCTGCGCAGAAACCGGGGCGCGCTATGCGTGTTTGGCGCGCTGGCCGCCATACTGATCTACGGCGGAATCATGAATCCGGCATCCGCCCTCACCTGGGTGGGAGAGCTCAATGGAACGATCCTGCTGACCTACTACATCTCCGGACTTCCCTTCGACTGTATCCAGGCGGCTGCCACTTGGCTTTTTCTCTGGTTTGGGGCAGAGCCCATGCTGGAGAAGCTGGACCGCATTAAGGTCAAGTATGGAATGGTAGAGGTATAATACTTGCTTGGAATCGACTTTGCTGCCTTTTGTCAAAGGTAGGATGATATGCCTGGATGGAGAAATAGAACATAGGCGGAGAAAAGGCTGAAAACATGCGGCGCTCAACCGAGCGCCGCATGTTTTTTCTTGCCGCTTTGATTTGTCCTTACTTTTTAAACGTCAAACCGCAATAGGGCCCGCCTGTATCTCAGGCGGGTCCTATTGGCCAAAAGTGTTTTCGGCAAAATGAAAAATTGTAGCAAAGGCTACCCAAAATGTGAGCGCCCTAATGGCGAATTAAAATGAGCCATTGTCAGCATCTGAAATAAACGCTACCTCTTAGGTGGGATAACCATAAGGGGGGGTAGCAGAAAGGCGTTACGAATGGCTCAAATCCAGTATATCAAATTTCCCCAGATCTAACTACGGAGTATCGTAAGCATTCCAGCCCCAAAACCAAGAGTGCCTGCGGATAGGCATGAAGCGGATTTTTGAGTACATTGGGGGTATTCCCATCAGACTGCGCTTTGACAATATGACCACGGCTGTTGCTCAGGTATTGAAAGACGGTGAGCGTGTTCTGACAGAGGGCTTTACCCGATTTATGCTCCACTGCATTTTCCGGGCTGATTTTTGCAATCCGGCTTCCGGCAACGAAGAAGGGCAATGTAGAGAAGAAGGTTGGTTACAGCCGCCGCAATGCCTCTGCTTCGGTTCCGTCATTACCTCGTTTGAGGAATTTAATAAATGGTTTTGGGAGTGGTACGAAAAGGACGCCGACCGGCTCCACTACAAATACAAGGTCCGCGCGGTTGTTGAGCCAGGAGCTGGCCGTGATCTGCGCCCTGGAGACATACGGCCCGGACCCGGCAGGGCAGGTACAGTCAACACTTGCCCAGCAAAAGGGAGTGACAACGCCCGGGTATGGGACACATCTAAACGGGCGATCCAGATTGTCCTCAACAACCTGAAGGGCATCTTCTTCCGGGACGATGATTTGGAGCAAATGACCTTTTCGGGGACGGGGCGGCGGGGGGGAAACAGGTATCACGATCCTCCGCATCTCAGCTTTTCAAGAAGTCGGCGACTACGACTTGGCACCAGCCTTTCCGCCAGCGATTTTGCTATACATAAAGATAGTGTCATTGATTTTTATATGTTACCTTGCTACAATAATATTATTTTAGCGGGACCCTGGGATATGGGGCCGTGGGGACATCAAGAAAGGAGTTTACGATCTTGACGAGTCAACGATTAATCCAAGAGGCAAAGAATTTCCTACGCAGCGGTACTCCTATCCCGGACGAGGCGGTACGGCCGGAGATCCTACGGTCGTGGAAACGTTGCTGGGGGTCCCATGTGCCCATGGAGCACGGGAATAAGGAGATCCTGCCACTGGATGCCGTGGAGGAGCGGATCGCCCGGCGGAACAGTCTGTGTCAGGTGGCTTTCCCCTATCTGGATGGGCTGTACGATTTCATACGGGGCTCGGAGTTTCTGCTGCTATTCAGTGACGAGGAGGGCTATATTCTCTACGCCCGGGGGGACGAGGACATCTCCCGGACCGCCCGGGAGAACGGGCTGGTCAAGGGGGCCTGCCGCAGCGAATCCCGGCTGGGCACCAACGGGATCGGCACGGTCTTGGTGGACCGGATCCCCCTCCAAGTCTTTGGGGCGGAGCACTACTACGAGGTACATGCCAACTGGGCCTGCTCCGGCGCATCGGTCTTTCTGCCCGATGGAGACATCGGCGGCGTGGTCTGCCTGTCCGGCATGGCGGAGCATGTGAACGATCACACTCTGGGCATGGTGGTGGCCGCAGCAGATGCCATTTCTCGGCAGCTGAAGCTGAAAGATGCCTACGACCAGCTGTCCAAGAGCTACCGCAACTTGTCCGCTATCATCGAGACGGTGCCCACGGCCATGTGTCTGCTGGACGAGTCCCTCCATGTGGTAGCCTTTAATACACAGGCCACTCGGCAGCTGGCCCTCGCTCCGGCTGAGCTAAGCGGAGCTGACTTTCTGGAGGTGCTGGGATGTGGGGCGGTCACGGCGGAGGATATCAAGACCTCCCTATCCAACCGCACCATCTCCTTCGAGCGGGGAGAGGGCAAGCACACCATCTCCCTGTCGGTGGAGAGCACCGGCCACCAGGAGTATGTGGCGCAGATTGAGCAGTTGTCCAGCCTTCACAAGCGGGTCAACAACATTATGGGCAACGAAGCCCATTTCAGATTCCAGGACATCATCGGCATCTCTCCGGCCATGGGGGAGGCAGTGCGCATGGCCAAGATCGCCGCCCAGAACGACGCCTCGGTTTTCCTGTCCGGAGAGAGCGGCACGGGCAAGGAGCTCTTTGCCCAGGCCATACATAACGCCAGCTCCCGTCGCCGGGGGCCCTTCATCGCAGTCAACTGCGGTGCACTGCCTAAGAGCCTGATCGAGGCCGAGCTGTTCGGCTATGAGGGCGGGAGTTTCACTGGGGCCCGGCGGGACGGCTGTGCGGGCAAGTTCGAACTGGCCAACGGCGGGACGATCTTCCTGGACGAGATTGGGGATATGCCGGTGGATGTTCAGATCACCCTGCTGCGGGTGCTCCAAAACCGAGAAGTCCGCCGGATCGGGGCCTCCAAGGCGCTGAGAATCGACGTGCGGGTGATAACTGCCACCAACCGGGATCTGGAGCAGCTGGTGGACAGCAAAGTCTTCCGGGAGGATTTGTTTTACCGGATCAATGTCTTTCGGATCAATATCCCGTCTCTGCGGGAGAGGACGGGAGACGTGAGGCAGTTGGCGGGCTTCTTCCTGGCCAAGTACAGTGACATCCGTCCTGGCGGAAGGGTGGAGGGCTTCACGGCCGAGGCCCTGGCCATGATGGAGGCATACCCCTGGCCGGGGAACGTGCGCCAACTGGAGAACAGCGTGGAGCGGGCGGTCTACCTGGCCGAGGGGGAACTGGTCACCGCCGCCGAGCTCCCGCCGGAGGTCCGGGCCTTCCAGGGATCGGCGCCCTCGCCGGCTGTGCCCGCGGCGGCGGGAGAGTCCCCCTCTGGGGGCGAGGGGGAGGACGAGGCGGCGCGGATCCAGGACATGCTCCACCGCACCCACGGGAACGTCATGGAGGCGGCCCGCTTGCTGGGCATCAGCCGAAGAACTTTATATCGAAAGCTCCAACGGTATCACATCGACTACAGCTCGCATCGGATCTGATATACCGTATGACACAAATGAAACTGTGACACAACTGTGCGCCATGTGCGGCTGTGTCACAGTTTTTGTCACATATGTGGCACACTCCCGTGGCGCACTGGGGCAGAGAAGTCCCGGTTTGCCTTGGTTTTTCAAGGGTTTGCGGAGGGGAAGAGTTGGCATGGCATTTGCGTGTTTATCAAAACAAGACCGGGTGCGGTACGCAGATGACCGTCCCCGTTTGCTGGCGGAGCAGGACCCACGGGGACAAATCGAAAGAATGGGAGGCGATCACGATGAAGTATGCCGTTTTGAGCGGCAACGAGCGGTTCGAGATCCGGGAAGGAGAGCTGAAAAGCAATGGATGCGCGGTGCTCCAGGTGACCCATGTTGGCGTCTGTGGCACGGATACCTCTTACTGGCACGAGGGCGAGCGATACCGTGGGGTGGTCATCGGACACGAGTACTCAGGCGTCGTAGTGGCCCCAGGCACCAACCGGGCCCTCAAGCCGGGCGACCGGGTGGCCGGGTACACCCAAAACGTATTTCAGGAGCCCTGCGGCCACTGTGAGGCATGCCTGGCTGGCGACTGGGACCACTGAACCAACCGCAGGGTCTTCACCTGGAAGGGCGGCGAGCTGGGCCATCCCGGCGCTTACAGCCAGTACACCACCTGGTTCCCCCACAGTCTGGTCAAGCTTCCGGATAATGTGACCAACGAGGAGGGAGCCATGGCCGAGCCCTTCGCGGTGGGCCTTCACGCCATCCAGGTCAGTCAGGTGAAGCCCAACGACAGGGTGCTCATCCTGGGCGGCGGGATCATTGGCATGAGCTGCGCGGAGTGGGCCAGAACCTTCGGCGCCAGTGAGATCACCGTCTCAGAGCTCAACCCCCAGAAGCGGGAGATCATCCGGGGCTATCAGGTGGCTGACCATGTGGTGGCTGCCGACGCCCCCGACCTGGAGCAGCAGCTGCTGGATATCTCGGGGGGCGGCTATGACCTGCTGATTGACTGCGTGGGGGTGCCCAGCGCCTTCAACACCGGCTTGCGCGCCCTCAAGCCGGAGTTCTATATGCGGGCCACCGCCGTGGGCCTGCCCCATGCTCAGTTCCCTCTGGACTATGAGCGGCTGGTGCTCAAGCGGGTGCTCCTCCGTGGCAGCAAGGGCCACAACTTCGATGAATTCAAGACCGTTATCAACGCCATGGCCTCTGGCCGGATCTCCGTGAAGAAATACATCTCTCGCCGCATCAAACTGGAGGAGGTCCAGGCGGGTTTTGAGGCCATGAAGGCCGCCCGCGGCCTGGACACCAAGGTAATCATCGAGACGCAGTGACCCCGAAACAGATCAAAACAAGTCTGCAAATAAAGAGGGAGGAGAATCATGGACATTATCTCCATACTGGGCCTGGTCCTGGGGCTGGCAGTCCTGATCATGATGGGCTTTAAAGGCTGGGGCATGATCCCCACGTCCATCGTGGGCGCGCTGGTTGTCGTCATCACCAACCGCATGGACCTTTGGGAGGCGCTGAGCACCCACTACGGGACCTTTATGAAGAACTATGCGGGCGACTACTTCCTGATGTTTTTCCTGGGCACGCTGTTCGGCGCACTGATGGGGAGCAGCGGTGCGGCCAAATCCATCGCCTGTAAAATCGTGGATCTGATGGGCAGCAAGCGGGCCCTGCTGATTGTGGTTATCACCTCTGCCGTCCTCTCCTATGGCGGCGTCAGCTTTGCCGTGGTGGTGTTCACCCTGTACCCGATCGCCCTGGTTCTGTTCAAGGAGGGCAACGTCTCCAAGCGGCTGTTCCCTGCGGCGCTGTTCGCCGGCTGTGCCTCCTTCACCATGGTGGGCCTGCCGGGCAGCCCACAGATCCAGAATATCATGCCCACTGAGGTACTGGGAACCACGGCCTACGCTGCTCCCCTCAACGGTATCGTTGTTTCCTGCATCATCTTCGCTCTGAGCATGGTATGGCTGGAGTGGAACGACAAGCGGTTGAAGGCGGCCGGCATCGGCTTCGTCCCCGGACGAAAAGACGATCTGGAGGCCATCGATATCTCCGACCGTACCGGGATGCTGCCCTTCGGTCTGGCTGTCATTCCTATCTTATTCGTGGTGCTGTATATCTTTGTGATGCAGCAGGTGCTGAAGGACGCTGTCACCTGGAGCACCAACTACATCGTCATCCAGTCCCTGGCCCTGGGCTGCCTGCTGGCCTTTACCCTGTTCCACAAGCGGATCCACGCCTTCCGCGATTCGGTCAATGATGCGGCCACCAACAGCCTGATCGCCCTGATGAACACCGCCGTGGTCACCGGCTTCGGCGGCGTAGTCCAGGGATCCCATGGCTTCGAGCTGGTCAAGGAATTCGCACTGAGCCTGGATATGAACCCACTGATCTCTGCCTGCGTGGCCACCGCCATCGTGGCTGCGGCCTGCGGCTCCTGCTCCGGCGGCCTGTCCGTGTTCCTGGCGGCCCTTGGTCCCCAGTATGTGCAGCTGTGTCAGGCGCAGGGAATCGATCCGCAGATCCTCCACCGCTCCATCACCTGGGCGGGCGCCGGCCTGGACTCCCTACCCCACTCCGGCGGCTATGTGACGGCCAACATCTACACCGACCAGACCCCCAAGGAGACCTATCCCTATTTCTTCGTCACTAACATCGGCCTGACGACGCTGGGCTGTGTGCTGACGGTGGCCCTGTATATGCTCTTCGGCCTGGTGTGACCAGGCGGAGAGGCTGGAGAAATCCGATCACGCTCTGAAATCGAGAAAGGAACATTGCTATGCTGGAAATGATCTGGAAGCCGACTCTGTACGGCTTCGACACCTGCAAAGAGTTTGCCGAGGCGTTCCGCCTCAACAGAGACGACCTGATCCTCAGCAACGCCTATATCTATGAGCCCTACTTCGGCTGTATGGAGAACCTGAACTGCTATGTGATCTTCCAGGAGAAGTATGGCGCCGGGGAGCCCACCGACGTGATGGTGGATGCGATCCTGGCCGACGCGGCCAAGACCAGCTGTAAGCGGGTGATCGCCATCGGCGGCGGCACGGTGATCGACATCGCCAAGGTGCTGGCCGTCTCTGACGGCGAGGGGGTGGACGACCTTTATGACAAGGCCCCCGATCTGGAAAAGAAGCGGGAGCTGATCATCATCCCCACCACCTGCGGCACGGGCAGCGAGGTGACCAATATCTCCATCATGGCCCGCACCCGCATAGGAACCAAGCTTGGCCTGGTCAGCCCCGCCATGTACGCCGACTACGCGGTGCTGATCCCCCAGCTGCTGGAGGGCCTGCCGTTCAAGGTGTTCGCCGCCAGCTCCATCGACGCCCTGGTCCACGCGGTGGAGTCCGCCCTGTCCCCCAAGGCCACCCCCTACACCAAGCTCTTTGGCTATAAGGCCATTGAGATGATCATTCGGGGCTATCAGACCATCGCCAAGAAGGGGCCGGAGAGCCGCTTCTCTCTGCTCAACGACTTCCTGCTGGCCTCCAACTATGCGGGCCTGGCCTTTGGCACCGCCGGCTGCGCCGCCGTCCACGCCACCAGCTATCCCCCTGGGCGGCAAGTATCATGTGGCCCACGGCGAGAGCAACTACGCCATGTTTACAGGGGTGCTCAAGAACTACATGGAGCTCCGCCGGGACGGGGAGATTGCGGTCCTCAACCAGTATCTGGCCGACTTGCTGGGCTGTATGACCCGATGTGGTCTATGACGAGCTGGAGAAGCTGCTGGACCAGATCCTGCCCAAGCGGCCCCTCCGCGAGTACGGCGTGACCAGGGAGGATCTGCCCGTCTTCGCCCACAGCGTGGTCACCGAGCAGGGCCGCCTGATGGCCAACAACTTCGTCCCTCTGGACGAGGCGCGGGTGCTGAAGATCTATCAGGAGCTGTTTTAAGACCGTTCCAGTCCCGGTTGCCTGTCCCCGCCTTAGAGGGCGGGGATCGCCGGGGGGAATCCCTCTGACCGGGGGAGCGGGACTGGGCGCAATGATAAAAGAAGGAGATTCTCATGGCGCTTATGAGCAAGGCAGCGATCGTGACCGGGGCAGCCCAGGGCATCGGCAAGGCCATCGCCGCACGGCTGGTGAAGGATGGAATGCGGGTGGCCATCGTGGACATCAACCAGGAGGCCGCCGTCGCAGCCGCCGAGGAGCTGGCCGGGCAGTATGGCGCGGACACCATGGCCGTGCAGTGCGACGTCTCCCAGGAGGAACAGGTCAACACCGCCGTGCAAAAGGTGCTGGAACGGTTCGGTACGGTGGACGTGCTGGTCAACAACGCCGGCATCCTGTCCCTGAAAAAGCCCTTTGTGGAGTACACCAAGGCCGACTGGGACAAAATCTTCGGCATCAACTTCATGGGCGATGTGTTCTTCTGCAAGGCGGTGATCCCCACCATGAAGGAGAAAAAGGCCGGGCGGATCATCAATATGGCCTCCCAGTCCGCCGAGACGGGCGGTCTGGCCGCCTCGCCGATTTACGCCGCCAGCAAAGCTGCAGTCTGGTGCATGACAAAGTCCCTGGCCGGGGAGATGGGGCCCTATCAGGTGACCGTCAATGCGGTGGCCCCCGGCTACATCATGACCGAGATGACCCGCAACGCCGGTTATCGGGACGACATGGTCCCCATGAAGCGCCTGGGTACCCCTGAAGACGTGGCCGACGTGGTGGGCTTCCTGGCGAGCGAGGACAGCCGCTATGTCACTGGCATGATCGTGGATATCAACGGCGGCACGGTGATGCGCTGACTTTGTCTGAACGAGTGCGGGTCATCAACTGACATTGGGAGGTAAAATATATGAGCACGAAAAAGGAACCAAAGGAGCTGGCAAAGCAGTTCTATACCGTAATGTACCGGATGCGCCGCTTCGAGGAGGAGGTCTTTGAGTTCTATAAGCGGGGCCTGATGCCAGGCCTGGCGCACCTGTATCTGGGGGAGGAGGCGGTGGCCGCCGGGGCGTGTGTCGCTCTGCGTGAGGACGACTATATCGGCTCCACCCACCGCGGCCACGGCCACCTGGTGGCCAGAGGCGCCGATCTGGACCGGATGATGGCCGAGATCCTGGGAAAAAAGACCGGCTACTCCAAGGGCAAGGGCGGCTCCATGCACATCATGGCCATGGACAAGGGCATCCTGGGCGCCAACGGCATTGTGGGCGGCGAAATCCCCATCGCCACTGGCGCGGCCTACTCCGCCAAGCTCCGGGGCACCGAGCAGGTCACCCTGGCCTTTTTCGGCGACTCCGCGTCCAACGAGGGGACCTTCCATGAGTCCATCAACATGGCTGCCGCCTGGAACCTGCCCATCGTCTATATCATTGAGAACAATCTCTTCGGCATTTCGGTGGATATCCGCCGGGTGACAAAGGAGCACGACCTCTATAAGCGGGCCGAGGGCTATGGGATTCCGGGCGAGGCTGTGGACGGCAACGACGTCTATGCGGTGTACGAGGCCGTCTCCAGGGCGGTTGAGCGGGCCCGCAAGGGCGAGGGGCCCACCCTCATCGAGTGCAAGACCTACCGCTGGCAGGGCCACCACGTGGGCGACCCCGGCGAGTACCGCGCCCCTGAAGAGCTGGCCGCATGGAAGGACCGCGAGCCCTTGGTGGTGCTGCAGGAGAAGGGACTGCTGAGCGACGGCGAGATTGAAGAGATCCGCGCCTCTGTGGAGAAGGAGATCGCCCAGGCCTGTAAGTTCGCCGAGGAGAGCGATTATCCCGACGTGTCCGAGGCCTACAAGGATGTGTTTGTAGATATCGCCGCATCTGTTTGATAATAAGGGAGGTTCAGATCATGAGAGAATTGATGGTGAGAGACGCCATCCGGGAGGCCCTGGACGAGGAGATGGCGCGGGATAATACCGTATTCCAGATGGGCGAGGACATCGGCGTCATCGGCGGCAACTTCAAGTGCACCGTGGGGTTGCGGGACAAGTATGGTGATCTGCGTGTAAAGGATACCCCCATCTCTGAGCAGGGGTTCGTGGGCATGGGCGTTGGCGCGGCCCTGACCGGCCTGCGCCCGGTGGTGGAGCTGATGTTCGCCGACTTCATGATGGTCTGCGGAGACCAGCTCTTCAACCAGATGGCCAAGATCACTTACATGTCCGGCGGCCAGTGCAACGTGCCCATGGTGGTGCGCCTGCCCCTGGGTGGCGGACGCTCCTCCGCGGCTCAGCACTCCCAGTCCATCCATGCCTGGGCCGCCCACATCCCCGGCGTCAAGGTGGTGGTCCCCTCCACCGCCGGCGAGTGCAAGGGGCTTGCTCAAGACCGCCATCCGGGACAACGACCCCGTTATGTTCTTTGAGCACAAGATGCTCTATACCACCAAGTTCAACGATGTCCCGGAGGTGGAGGAGGATGTGTGCATCCCCTTCGGCAGGGCCCGCATCGTCGCGGAGGGCGCCGATATCACCGTGGTCACCAACTCCATGATGACCATCAAGGCGGAGAAGGCGGTCCGGCAGCTACAGAAGGAGGGCATCAGCGCCGAGCTGATCGACCTGCGCACCATCGTGCCCCTGGACACCGAGACAATCATCAGGTCGGTGAAAAAGACGGGCAAGCTGCTGATCGTAGACGAGGGCCACCTCAGCTTCGGCATCACCGGCGAGATCGCCTCCCGGATCATGCCCGACGTGTTCTATGATCTGGACGCCCCCATCCAGCGGATGGGCACCGCCGACGTGCCCCTGCCCTTCAGCCCCGCGCTGGAGTTCCCGCTGATTCCCGACGAGAAGAAGATCGCGGCCAAGATCCGCGAGATGGTGTAAGGAGGCATCGCAATGGCTGAAGTCGTCATCATGCCTAAGCTGGGCTTCAACATGGACGAGGGCCAGCTGGTCAAGTGGCACAAGCAGGTGGGCGAGACGGTAAAGAAGGGCGAGGTGCTCTTTGAGATCAACACCGACAAGACCACCATGCCCGTGGAGGCCACCGAGGACGGCACCCTCCTGAAGATCATTCTGGAGGAGGGTGCCTTCGCCGAGGTGTTTACCCCCATCGCCGTGACCGGCGCACCGGGGGAGGATCCGGATGCCGCCCTGGCTTCCGCCGGACAGGGGCAGGCCGGTGGAAGCGCGCCCGCCGCCGCTCCTTCGGCCCCTGCCGCGCCGGTGGACATGAAGTCTCTGAAACTGACACCCAAGGCCCGAAAGCTGGTCCAGGACGAGGGCATCGACCCGGCCTCCCTGACCCAGATCAAGGGCACCGGCTTCCAGGGCGGGATCACCTATAAGGACCTCAAGGCATCCCCGCTGGCCCGCAGGGTGGCCCGGCAAATGGGCGTGGATCTGGCCGCTGTCCAGGGTACCGGCGCCGCCGGCAAGATCATGAAGGCCGACGTGGAGGCCGCGGCCGCCAAGGCCGCGCCTGCCTCCGCCGGGTCGGACACCCGACAGGTGGCCTCCGCCGTTCCCTACAAGGGTGTGCGCAGGATCATCGGCGAGAAGCTGGCCCAGTCCAAATTCACTGCGCCCCACCTGTACTTTACCGACGCGGTGGACACCACCGAGCTGGCCGCCTTCCGCAAGCGGCTCAACGGGACCAGCGAGGTAAAGATCGCCGTCTCCGACCTGCTGACCATGGCGGCCTGCAAGGCCCTGAAGAAATTCCCCGGCATCAACGTCACCCTGAAGGACGACCAGGTTGTCACCTACAAGTCCATCAACGTGGGCACTGCCGTGGCTGGTGACAACGGCTTGGTTGTCCCGGTGATCAAGAATGTGCAGAACAAGACCCTCACCGACGTGGCACGGGAGAGCAAGGATCTGGTGGCCAGAGCCAGGGAAGGCCGGCTGGCCCCGGAGGAGTACAGCGAGGGTACCTTCTCCATTTCCAATCTGGGGATGTTCGGCATCGGCAACTTCACCGCGATCATCAACGCGCCCGAATCGGCGATCCTGTCGGTCAGTTCCGTGCGCAAGACCCCCGTTGTGGCCACCGATGAGAACGGAGAGGACGCCATCGCCATCCGGCCCATGATGAACATACAGCTGTCTGTGGATCACCGGGTCATTGACGGCCTGCTGGCCTCCCAGTTCGTGGAGTATATGAAGCAGCTGCTGGAGCATCCTATCCAGATTCTGATGTGAGTGGAGGAGCGTCATGGCAGAGATCATCATCATGCCCAAGCTGGGCTTCAATATGGACGAGGGCCAGTTGGTCAAGTGGCACAGGCGGGTGGGTGAAACGGTAAAGAAGGGCGAGGTGCTCTTTGAGATTAACACCGACAAGACCACCATGCCCGTAGAGGCTACAGCGGACGGCACCGTCCTCCAGCTCATGCTGGAGGAGGGGGCTTTCGCCGAGGTGTTCACCCCCATCGCCGTGATCGGCGCTCCGGGGGAGGACCCCAATGCCGTCCTCAACGGCCCCGCCACCCCCCAGGCCGCGCCCGCGGCCCCGGCGGAGCCGGCCGGATACGACTACGACGTGGTCGTGATCGGTGCCGGCCCCGGCGGCTATGAGACGGCGATCAAGGCGGCCCAGTGCGGGAAAAAAACCTGCATCATCGAGGGGGCCGGTTTCGGAGGCACCTGCCTGAACGTGGGCTGCATCCCAACCAAGGCGCTGATTCAGACCGCCGACGTGTACCACAAGGTGAAGGATGCCGCCCGCTTCGCGGTGACGGGCGTGGAGGCGGACAAGATCGCGGTGGATATGGCCGCCTTGCAGGCCAGAAAGAAAGCCGTGGTCAAAACCCTGGTCAACGGCGTCAAGGGCCTGCTCCGGGGCAATAAGGTAACGGTGGTGGAGGGAATGGCCTCGTTTGCCGATACCCATACCCTGTCTGTGGACGGCAGGAGCATCACCGGGGCCAACATCATCATCGCCACCGGCTCCAGCGTATTCATGCCCCCCTTCCTCGCGCTGGAGGGGGAAAACCACCTGCTGACCAGCACCGAGGCCCTGGACCTGGATCAGGTGCCCGCCTCGGTCACCGTGATCGGCGGCGGTGTGATCGGCGTGGAGTTCGCCTATCTCCTGAACCGTCTGGGCAGTAAGGTGACGGTGCTGGAGCTGATGGACCATATCCTGCCCATGGTGGACATCGAGGTCTCCAGGCTGGCGGAGAAGCGGATGACCAAGGACGGGATCCTGTTCCGGCTGGGCGCAAAGGTCAGCCGGGTGAAGGACGACACGGTGTACTACGAGTTCGGGGGGCAGAACTGCCAGGTAAAGTCGGATATGGTGCTCATGGCGGTGGGGCGTGTTCCCAACACGCAAGGCCTCAACGCAGAGGGGATCGGCATCGAGTTCGACCGGAAGGCGATCCGGACGGACGCCCATATGCGCACCAACATCCCCCATATCTATGCCATCGGGGACGTGAACGGGAAGGTTATGCTGGCCCACACCGCCTCCCACGAGGGTATGGTGGCAGTGGCGGACATCTGCGGCCAAGGGGAGGAGATGCGCTATGACCGGATCCCTTCCTGTGTCTATCTGGAGCCTGAGATCGCCTGCATCGGCCTCACCGAGGCCCAGGCCAGGGAGAAGTACGGCGACGGACTGAAGATCGGGCGGTTCAACATGGCGGCCAACGGCAAGTCCCTGATCGCGGGGGACACGGACGGCCTGTTCAAGGTGATCGTGGCGGCGGACACCGGCGAAATCCTGGGCGCTCACCTCTATGGTCAGCACGTCACCGACATGATCGGTGAGATCTCGGCGGCCATGGCCGCCGAGGGCACCGCTGAGGAGCTGATCCATGCGATCCACCCCCATCCCACGGTCAACGAGGCCCTGGGCGAGGCTTTTATGGCCGCCTGGAACGGACGGGCCATCAATTCCCTGTGACAGGGAGGATCCTCTGCCTGGGTGACAGCCTGACCTATGGCTTCGGCCTCCCGCGGGGACTGGTCTGGACGGCGCTGTGCGCCGCCCAGACCGGGGCGGAGCTGCTGGGCGGGGGCGTCAACGGCAACACCACCGGCGGTATGCTGGCCGTCCTGCCCGATCTGCTGGTCCGGGAGCACCCGGACGCGGTCCTCCTGATGGGCGGGACCAACGATATCGCCTACGGCGGGGATCTGGCGGGCGCCAGGGCCAACATGGGGGCCATGGCCCACCTGATCATCGCCGGAGGAGGCCTCCCGCTGATCGGGATCCCGCCGGGGCTCCGGCGGCCCATTCGGCGGGAGTGGGCGGAGCTGATGCCGGAGCGGGCGGCAGAGCTGCTGGCCGAGTACCAGAGCTGGCTGCGCCGCTTTGCCGCCGCCTTCCGTCTGCCGGTCCTGGACTTCGACCGGGCCTTCACCCGATGGGGAGAGGAGGGGCTCTTTCAGCCGGATGGCCTCCACCCCAACGCCGCCGGCCACTGCCTGATGGCGGAGACGGCCGCGGCGCTCATTCGATCCCTGTGAGAGAAAGGAGCCTGTGCCACGATGCGTGCCATCCAAAGCCCCAGCACCGACCCCCGCTTCAATCTGGCGCTGGAGCAGTATATCTTTTGACCAGATGCCTCGGAACCGGTCCTATCTCATGCTCTGGCGCAACGACCGGACGATCGTGGTGGGCAAGCACCAGGATACCTTCGCCGAGATCAACGCCGACTATGTGCGGGCCAACCAGATTCAAGTGGTCCGCCGGCTGTCCGGGGGCGGGGCGGTCTATCACGACCTGGGGAACGTGAACTTCACCTTCATCGCCGACCACACGGGCAGCGACTTTGACTTCTCCACCTTCTGCCGCCCGGTGATCTGGGCGCTGGAGAGCCTGGGGGTGCCTGCGGAGCTGAACGGCCGAAATGACATGACCATCCGGGGCAGAAAGTTTTCAGGTAACTCCCAGTATGTGAAGGAGGGGCGGGTGATGCACCACGGCACGCTCCTGTATGACTCTGACCTGAGCGTGGTGTCCTCAGCGCTGGCTCCCAGCCGGGACAAGCTGACCTCCAAGGGCCTGCCCTCGGTGCGCAGCCGGGTCACCAACATCAAGCCCTATATGCATCAGCCGATGCCCACAGAATCCTTCATGGAGCGGCTGTGGTCCTGCCTGGGAGAGGTATGTGACCTAGTCCCCTATGAGCTGGATCGGGGGGATCTGAACCAGGTGGAGCGTATCCGGCAGGCGGTGTACGACCGCTGGGAGTGGAACTATGGAAGTTCCCCCCGGTGTCAGATCGACAAGCGCCGCAGGGTAGAGGGCTGCGGCGAGATCCGGGTCTGCCTGGATTTGAAGGAGGGTGCAATCCAGGCGCTGTCCTTCTATGGGGACTTCTTCTCCCGAAAGGAACCCGACCAGCTGGCCCGGCGGTTGATCGGCTGTCCTCTGCGGGAGGAAGCTCTGCGGGCAGCGGTGCCGGCGGGGGAAATCGGGCAGTATTTTCAGAACATGGACCTGGATGAATTTTGCGGGCTGATGCTCTGCTGAGGCCCCATCAAAAACAGGGCGCGGCCCGGAAGGCCGCGTCTAACAGCAAGGAGTGGATGATATGAGTATTGACCGTCTGCCGCCCGTGGGCCATGTGGGTGTCGTCGTGGCCGATATGGACCGGGCGCTGGAGGAGATCCGTCAGATCTTCGGGATCGACGGCGCAGGGAAGGTGTACGACTTCACACCCATGAATGTATGGGCCTGGGGGGAGAAAATTCCCGGCTGCCAGATTCGGATCGCCATGCTGGATTGGACCGACAGCCTGAAGCTGGAGGTGCTCCAGCCCGTCTTTGGCGAGATTGAACATAAGCGCTTCGTAGATGAGGTGGGAGGCGGGATGCACCACACCGCCTACTACGTCAAGGACTACCCGGCTTATCGGGATTTCATCGTGGGCCAGGGGGGCGAGATCATTTTTGAGTCGGAGACCGAGGATGAAAAGGGGTACCGTCGATGCTGCTACGCCCGTATGCCTGGGACGCAGATGATTGTAGAAGTATTGGAGAAGGCGTGGTTGCGCAATTGAGGTGCTCCTGTCTTTTGAGAAAATAAGTTCATAGATTAAGTATGGGCAACACCCCTCCTGTGGTTCGGCAGACGGGGTGTTGCTTATATTCTGGACATAATGCTCATGTACGGTAAGGAAGCAAGCAACCGAAAACAAGAGATAGACCGCCAGCACTACACTATTCCGAACCAAAGACCAAAAGATAAGCATTGTGGGAAAATCTAAACTTTTGGATTTTCCTACAATGCCGACTACGGCGGAATCCTTCCCACTCCTTATATCTTTATTTCCGTATACATTGAATTTGTATTTAGTAAATGCTATAATGTCCCTATTCAAATTATAAATGTGTTGAATTAGTTACATGTACATATTTTTTGTGCCGCATAAATACCCTGTTGAGGTTGTCGTTCTTTGTCCAGATGTGGAAACAATAAAAGGAAGGGAACGATACAGGGAGAAAACAGGCTATTCCGGCTTTACGGTTGAAACCTTATACGATACATTTATGCAGACAACACCACGGATCGGCTTTTGGCTGGACAATTCCAACCAAACACCACAGCAGACAGCAGAAACCATTCTGAACGCCAGAAAGTCGGTATGATTGTTACATATAAGGGGAAGAAAAATTTCTTTTAGGTACTTTCTTTCCTAAAACTAATGTGATATAATAGCATCATTCCAAAAAAGGAGTAAAAAATATGCGGCAAGGTATTCTTAAATAAAACTATAATCAAATAGTGGGAACAAAGGATTATGATAGTCCCTTTTGTGGGGGCTTGGTTTTTTGTACCCAATTTAAGAATACTTTTGCCTTATCAATTTTGACATATCCGAAAAACAGCAATCACAAACAGGTGTATGCTGTATGTGTATGTCCGCAAATTATAATCCCCAGTGGTAAAAGTATTTTACTGCTGGGGATTTTTATGCCCTTTTGGGGCTGTAAAAGGGAGGACAATCACATGAAAATAATCAATATCGGCATTCTGGCCCATGTAGACGCAGGAAAAACTACATTGACAGAAAGTCTGCTATACACCAGTGGAGCGATTGCGGAACAGGGAAACGTGGATAAAGGGACCACAAGAACAGACACTATGATTTTGGAACGGCAACGGGGAATTACCATTCAGACAGCGGTTACTTCTTTTTATTGGAATGATTATAAAATCAATATCGTGGACACTCCCGGTCATATGGATTTTTTAACCGAAGCATACCGCTCTTTATCTGTCCTTGACGGAGCTGTTTTAGTCATTTCGGCAAAAGACGGCGTACAGGCACAAACCCGTATATTATTCCATGCGCTTCAGAAAATGGACATTCCGACAATTATCTTTATAAATAAGATAGACCAAAATGGGATCGACCTGCGGCGTGTTTACCAAAGCATTAAAGATAAACTTACCAGTGATATGATTGTCATGCAGGAGGTTTCCCTGTCGCCAAAGATAACCATGACCGATATTTCTGATTTGGACAAATGGGATATGATTATTTCCGGAAGCGATGAACTATTAGAACGATATGTTGCAGAGGATTCTTTGGATATACAGGAATTACAATATGAAAAGTGCAAAAGAACCAGATGCTGCTCTTTGTTTCCTGTTTATCATGGGAGTGCAAAAGACAATTTAGGAACAGAAAAACTGATTGAAGCGATTATAGAAACTTTCATTACAGAAACGGACGATATTCAGTCTGAATTATGTGGATATGTTTTTAAGGTTGAGTATACAGAGCGGAAAAAACGGCTTTCTTATTTACGCCTGTATCATGGGACGCTCCATTTACGGGATACCCTGCTGCTGTCAAAAAAGGAAAAAATAAAGATTACAGAAATGTGTATTCCGTCAAATGGTGAAATCGTCCCGGCTGACCATGCCTGTCCGGGAGAAATTGTTATTTTAGCTGATGATACTTTGAAACTGAACGATATCCTGGGAAATGAAAAACTCCTGCCTCACAAAACACGGATTGATAATCCCATGCCATTACTTCGGACAACGGTAGAGCCGCAAAAGCCGGAGCAAAGGGAAGCCCTGTTAAATGCCCTCACAGAGATTGCTGATACAGACCCTCTTTTGCATTTTGACATTGATACTGTTACCCATGAGATTATGTTATCTTTTTTGGGAAAAGTACAGTTAGAAGTTATTTGTTCGCTATTAGAAGAAAAATATCATGTGGGCGTGGCTATGAAAGAGCCTTCGGTTATTTATCTGGAAAGACCGCAAAAAAAAGCGAGCTGCACGATTCATATTGAAGTGCCGCCGAATCCGTTTTGGGCATCTATTGGTTTGACTGTAACACCGCTTCCTGTTGGAAGCGGAACACAATATAAAAGCGAGGTATCTCTCGGCTATTTAAACCAAAGTTTTCAAAATGCCGTCATGGAGGGTGTGCGTTATGGAATGGAGCAGGGCTTATATGGCTGGGGAGTGACAGACTGCCAAATTTGTTTTGATTATGGAGTTTATTACAGCCCGGTCAGCACCCCCGCTGATTTTCGTTTTCTTGCGCCTGTCGTGTTGGAGCAGGCATTGAAAAAAGCAGGAACACAACTGTTGGAACCATACCTTTCCTTTACCCTTTTTGCACCGCAGGAATATCTTTCACGGGCTTATAATGATGCACCAAAGTATTGCGCAATCATTGAATCAACCAGACTTGAAAAAGATGAAGTTATTTTTAAGGGGTGAAATCCCTGCCCGTTGTATTGGTGAATATAGAAATGATTTGAATTTTTATACAAATGGAAGAAGTGTCTGCATTACAGAATTAAAAGGGTATCAGGAAACTTCCGGCGAGCCTGTATTTCAGCCACGCCGCCCGAACAGCCGTTTAGACAAGATCCGGCATATGTTTCAGAAGATAATGTAACGTCTTGCGCAATGCAAGCGTTCATTGCTGGCTATTGCGAAATATCATTGATAAAATCAGCATCAGAGAGGAGGAACCATTTTGAACCAGAAACAGACGGATATTACAACAGGAAAGCAAATACGTCATCTGCGAACACAATCGGGAATGACACAGGAAGAACTGGCTGGGGAATTGAATGTTACCCGGCAGGCGCTATCGAATTGGGAGAGAGATGTTAATGAACCCGATTTAAATACGTTGAAAAAAATTTGTTTTCTTTTTGGAGTCCACATGGACGATTTTGCGAAGGAGGTAATAACAAAAATGGAAACATGTGAAAAAAAGAGAAACGACAATTTAATAAGTATGATATGGCAATTGGACTTTTTTATGGTGTCGGGATATTTCTTGGCATTGGTATTTTCTTTGTTGGCGGTTTTATGACAATGTCGGGTGCAGGGTGGGGAGCATCACTATTTGGCGGTGGCTGTTTTTCTCTTGTATTTGGCTTGATATGCCATGCAGTTATTACATTGAGAAGAAATGACAAATGATGACATATCCTGCTTTCTAGTCTTTTCGGTCATATCGCGTAAAAAAGCCGCTGCTTTTGGCTTTCCAATAGCGGCGGCAAAGGGAAATATCCTTTGAATACCTTACAGAAGAAAAGTTTTGCAGCATTATAAAAATAAAAGCCTATACCATTTTGGAAAGAAAAGATACATAATAGTCAAGACGGCAACAATCAGAAGTTATGGAGGGTAACAATGGAATATAGTAAGGAAGATTTAATGGAAGCAAAAAGGCAAATTTTGGGAGTGGGAGAGAACATGGGAACAGAGGAAAGCAAAAAGAATCTGGGAGAAAAACGCACAATTTTGGGATGATGCAATGGGTGACGAATCCAATGAATTTCACAGAGAGGTAGTACGTCCCAAAGTAACGGAACTTCTCTCTCCTGATCCTTCGGATTACATTTTGGATATTGCGTGCGGCAATGGAAATTATTCTTCGTATCTTGCACAGAGAGGCGCTTCGGTCGTCGCTTTTGATTACAGCAAAAAAATGATAGAATTGGCTAAAAGACGGCGATCACAATATGCAAAACAAATTGAGTTTTGCGTAGCGGATGCGACCAATAGAGAAAGCTTATTAGGATTAAAAAGAAATCGAGCCTTTACGAAAGCAGTTTCTAATATGGCAATTATGGATATTACGGATATTGAACCGCTTTTTATGGCTGTTTATGAACTATTGGAGGAAAACGGGATTTTTGTCTTTGCAACGCAGCACCCTTGTTTTATCACATTGACTGAAAAATATATGACACCGCACAGTTACTATGATATAGCGATCGAAGGGCAGCCGGAGGAGCAGATTTATTATCATCGTTCCATACAAGATATTTTTAACCTTTGTTTCAGAGCTGGATTTGTCATTGATGGATTTTATGAAGAATGTTTCAAAAACAATAAAGAAATTCCTATGGTAATGATAGTAAGGCTTAAAAAGGTAAAACGTGATAGCTTAAAATAAATTCAAGTTTGCCGGATAAATAGCAAACCCGGCCGAGCCAGTCAACGGTCAAGATGAACGGGCTTCGCCCGCCGTTGACAGCCCCGCCCGGTTTTGCAGTTAGGCAGTCAAGGAGCGACAGCCTAAAGTGCTGCCGCCCCTTACTATCATAAAAAGCAACTACTAACCAGCCACAGCCCTTTTGGGAGGAAAGGGGGATTTTCCATGACCTGTACAGAAGAATATCGGGAACATATCGAGTACACTTTCCATGCCTTTTGCAAAGTCGTTATCCGAAATGCAACGATCAACGCAGCGAGGACACGGAGCAGGAAGCACAAAAGAGAAATATCCCTTGAATACCTCACAGACGAAAAGCACTACCCTTTAGGCACGACAGATGAATATTTCCAAGCCCCGGAGCCGGACGAGGAATACATACTTACCCTTTGCGGCGATACGGTCATTTTCAGCAGCGGCTTACTTGCGGAAGCCCTGTCACGGCTGGACGAACGGGAGCGGGAAATGATTTACCTGTCCTTTTTCAAGCGTATTCCACAGCACGAAATTGGCAGACAGTACGGGCGCAGCCGCAGCACAGCGGGCTACCATATCCGAAAAGCCCTACGGCAGCTCCAAGCGGAAATGGAGGGAATGGCATATGAGAAATAATAGGCTTCTCCCCTATGAAACAATCGTCCAAGCCACCAGCGGGGAGCCGGAAGCGGTGGGAACTGTATTGCAGTATTACCGCCGCCGCATACAATGTGCCGCCCGTGTGAATGGACGGGTAGACCAAGATACAGAGGACTACATCACCCAGACGCTTCTCACAGCTATTTTCAAGTTCCGCTTTGGGAGATAGCCCTACCGCCTACAACTGAATAACCGCCGCTTCGCCGGCAACCAGAAAGCAGTAAATCTATTCAACAGATTTGCTGCTTTTTTTCGTTCCTGTTTGGCATTTTTGAAAATCCCCAGTATGAAAAAACAAAAGGGAAAATTGCCGCCGCAGTTGGCAAAATCCCTTACTTATCCGTGGAGGGTATCAAAGAAAAAAATACTGCCATTGTCCGCCTATTCCGGCTTGCGTGGTGTTGTAGGGAATAGAGGGGAAATTCTAAAAATCTCCGTCCATTTTGCTTTGCGTGGTGTTGTAGGTAGTGAAAGGAAAATTTTCAAGATAAGCCGGAATAGCGGGTAGCAAAGCCCTTTTGAAACGTTTTGTTAGCGGAAAGGACGGGAGCCGGGGAACGCCGGAGTTTTTCAGAGCAAGATTCTACCGAGGTGCCAAAATTCGCTCTCCGCTTATTTTTGCCCCTGCGGGAATCTTGTTGGGGAGTGCCTTCCCCAAACCCTGCTATGCGCCCTGTCGGGCGAGAAAGGAGGTCACAGACCATGCGAAAGAAATACAATACGCCCCACCGCCGTCATGTGGTAAAGACCCGCATGACCGATGAAGAATACGCCGACTTCACCGGGCGGCTGGCGGCTTATGAAATCAGCCAGTCCGAGTTTATCCGGCAAGCCATACGGAAAGCGACCATACGCCCCATTGTCACCGTTTCCCCGGTCAATGACGGGCTGCTTGCCGCCCTCTCCAAGCTCACGGCAGAGTACGGGAAAATCGGCGGCAACTTAAACCAGATTGCCCGGAGCCTGAACGAATACGGAAGCCCCTACCGGGGGCTGGAAAAGGAAGTGCGGGGAGCCGCCGCCGACCTTGCCGCCCTCAAGTTTGAAGTCCTCAAGAAAGTAGGTGAAGCCATTGGCGATACTCAAACATATCAGCTCTAAAAATGCGGACTACGGGGACGCTGAAAAGTACCTCACATTCGAGCATGACGAGTTTACCATGAAGCCCACCCTTGACGCAGACGGACGGCTGATACCGAGGGCAGACTACCGCATATCCTCTCTGAATTGTGGCGGGGAGGATTTTGCCGTTGCCTGTATGCGCTCCAATCTCCGCTACGGCAAGAACCAGAAGCGGGAGGACGTAAAGAGCCACCACTACATCATCAGCTTTGACCCCCGTGACGGCCCCGACAACGGCTTGACCGTTGATCGGGCGCAGGAGCTTGGGCGAGAAGTTCTGCGCCGAGCATTTCCCCGGACACCAGGCCCTTGTCTGCACCCACCCGGACGGGCATAACCACACCGAAAATATCCATGTGCATATCGTCATTAACAGTCTGCGGATTGCGGAGGTTCCCATGCTGCCCCACATGGACAGACCGGCAGACCGGCGGGCTGGCTGCAAGCACCGCTGTACAGACGCAGCCATGAACTATCTGAAATCCGAAGTCATGGAAATGTGCCACAGCGAGGGGCTTTACCAGATTGACCTCTTTGAACGGCAGCAAAGAACGCATTACCGAGCGTGAGTATTGGGCGCAGAAGAAAGGACAGGCTGCCCTTGACAGAGCCAACGCCCCTATTGCTGCGGACGGTATCGCGCCCCGGCACGACCAAGTTTGAAACGGATAAGGCGAAGCTGCGCCGGACTATCCGGGAAGCCCTTGCCGCTGCTTCCGGCTTTGATGAGTTTGCCGCCCTGCTTCTCCGGCATGGTGTGACCGTCAAGGAGAGCCGGGGGCGGCTAAGTTACCTCACGCCGGACAGGACGAAGCCAATTACCGCCCGGAAGCTGGGCGGACGATTTTGACCGGGCTGCTGTCCTCTCCGTTTTGGAGCAGAACGCCGCCAGAGCCGCCGAAAAACCTCGCAGCCATAGCGGAATACCCCGGCAGTATCAAAGACCGCTTACGGACGAAAAAAGAAGCGAAAAACGCCCCGAACAATGACGCTGTACAGCGCATGGTAGACATAGCCGCCAAGCGAGCCGAGGGGAAGGGGCAGGGCTATGAGAAGTGGGCGACAATGCACAACCTCAAACAGATGTCGGCTACCCTCATGCTCTACCAGCAGTATGGCTTTTCTTCCCCGGACGAGCTGGACGCTGCCATTTCCGCAGCCAACACCGCCACGCAGGAGAGCCTTGCCGGACTGAAAGGGCTGGAAGCCGCTATCCGGGAGAAAAAGGAATTGCAGCGCAACCTTTTGGGCTATATCGGCACCAAGCCCGCCCGTGACGGGCTGAAAGCGCAGAAATCGGAGAAAGCGCCGCAGAGCCTACCGGGAGCAGCACGAAAGCGATTTTATCATAGCGGACACAGCCGCCCGTTATTTCAGGGCGCATGGAATCACGAAGCTGCCAGCCAGCAAAGCCCTGCAAAGGGAGATTGAGCAGCTTACCGTCCAGAAGAACGCCGGATATAACGACTACCGGGAGAAACGCCAGCGGGCGCAGGAGCTTCAGACAGTCAGACGCAATATCGACCAGATTTTAAGGGGCGCACCGAGCCAGCAGAAAAAGCGTGAACAGGAGCGTTAAAGACCGCCCCGAAATGATACCGAAACCCTACAAAAATACAGGTATGATATGAACCCTTACCGCAATACTCCCCGACTTCCAAACGGGGCTTACAGGGCAAAAAAAGCCCGAAAATGACACCGGGAACATACAGAAAATGCCGCCCTATCCCGCTACGCCGATAAAAGCGGCAGAAAGGAGCCTACGATTGCCAAGAATGAGCAAGAAGCGGCGGGTGGAATGGTCTTTTTTCCTCAACCACCGCAACCGTATCACATACAACGACCTATGCCGGGGCTGTACCCGTGACTGCAAGCAGAGCTTCCAGGCGATTATCGTACTCTGCCCCCGCTACTACTCCAAACGCTGGAAAAAGGAGGGCGCAGCCAATGGCAGATAACCGCAAATATTACTACCTCAAGCTGAAAGAGAGCTATTTTGACGATGATGCAATCGTTCTGCTGGAAAGTATGCAGGACGGCGTTATCTATTCCAACATTCTCTTGAAGCTGTACTTGAAATCGCTGAAAAACGGCGGGAAATTGCAGCTTGACGAGAATATCCCCTACACCGCCCAGATGATTGCGACCATTACCCGCCAGCAGGTAGGTACCGTAGAGAGAGCTTTGAAAATCTTTATGAAGCTGGGGCTTGTGGAGCCTTTGCCAAGCGGCGCACTCTACATGAGCAACATTGAGCTTTTAATCGGCCAGTCCTCTACCGAGGGGGAGCGCAAGCGCAGGGCGCGGCTGGCTTTGCAGGAACAAAAAGCCCTGCCGCAGACAGGGGCGGACAAATGTCCACCATATCGAGCGGACATTTGTCCACCAGAGATAGAGATAGAGAAAGAGATAGATATAGAAATAGAAAAAGAGAGAGAGTTAGAAACGGGACACCCCGCCGCCTATGGCAGATACCACAATGTCATTCTTTCCGATACGGAGCTTGACGGGCTGAAAACAGAGCTTCCCGGCAAGTGGGAGTATTACATTGACCGCCTGTCCTGCCATATCGCTTCCAGCGGGAAGAAATACAGGAGCCATGCAGCCACGATTTACAAATGGTCGCAGGAGGACGCAGCCAAGAAAGCCCCGAAAAAGGGCATACCCGATTACACTTGCAAGGAGGGCGAGAGCTTATGATGAATGGATTTGACGATATGATTTTGAATATGACCGATACCATGCCGGAGCCGGAGGACTACACCGGGGAGGACGGGCTTTTATACTGCGGGAAGTGCCACAAGCCCAAAGAGGGCTATTTCCCCAAAGAAACCGCCGCATGGCTGGGGCGTGACCGCCACCCGGCAGAATGTGACTGCCAGCGGGCAGAGCGTGAGGAACGGGAAGCCGCAGAGAAACAGCGCAGTCACCTTGAAACTGTCGAGCGGTTGAAGCAGCGGGGCTTTACCAACCCGGCTATGCGGGAATGGACGTTTGATAACGACAACGGGAAGTGCCCGCAAATGGAACACGCCCATTTCTATGTGGAGAACTGGGAAACCATGAAAGAGCGCAACATTGGCTATCTGCTATGGGGCGGCGTTGGCACAGGCAAGAGCTATTTTGCGGGCTGTATCGCAAATGCCCTTATGGAGCGTGAAATCCCCGTGTGCATGACAAACTTTGCATTGATATTGGGTGACCTTGCCGCCAGCTTTGAGGGCAGGAACGAATACATTTCCCGGCTATGCAGCTTCCCGCTGCTCATTCTTGATGATTTTGGAATGGAACGGGGGACGGAATACGGCTTAGAGCAGGTCTACAACGTGATTGACAGCCGTTACCGCAGCAAAAAGCCGCTGATCGTCACGACCAACCTTACGCTGGAGGACTTGCAGCACCCGGAGGACACCGCCCACGCCCGCATTTATGACCGTCTGATTGAAATGTGTTCTCCTGTCCGCTTTACCGGGAGCAACTTCCGAAAAGCCACGGCGCAGGAGAAAATGGAACGCCTGAAAACGCTGATGAACGGAAAGGAGAGCTGCCTATGACCAACACCCCAAAGCATGACCGAACCACCCGCCGCCCGGACTGCGTGACGGAAATCCGCATGGGTAACTCTGTCCTTGTCGTTTCCGGCTATTTCAAGGAGAACACCACTGCCACCGCCGCCGACAAGATGATGAAAGTGCTGGAAGCCGAAGCTGCTACACAAAAATCGGCAATTTGACGGGACGTAAAGAAGCAAAAAGGACTGTACAGCCAGCCCCGGCGTGTGGTATGATAACCATACGGAATAGTGGGGCTGGCTGTCGGAAATGGAGGACACTATGTTAAGACAGACCACCCGAAACCTGATTACCGCCCTTTATCCGAGATTATCCCATGAGGACGAGCTGCAAGGCGAGAGCAATTCTATTTCAAACCAGAAGCGTATTCTTGAAACCTATGCGAAGCAGAACGGCTTTTCCAACCTGCAATGGTACACAGACGACGGTTATTCTGGGGCGAACTTCCAAAGGCCGGGTTTTCAAGCCATGCTTGCGGACATTGAAGCCGGGAAAGTCGGCACCGTCATTGTCAAGGATATGTCACGGTTAGGGCGAAACTACCTGCAAGTGGGAATGTATACCGAAATGATTTTCCCACAGAAAGGCGTCCGCTTTATCGCTATCAACGACGGAGTGGACAGCGCACAGGGCGACAATGATTTTGCCCCGCTGCGGAACATTTTCAACGAATGGCTGGTGAGGGATACGAGCAAGAAAATCAAAGCGGTAAAACGGTCTAAGGGCATGAGCGGCAAGCCTGTCACGAGCAAACCCGTGTACGGCTACCTCATGGACGAGGACGAAAATTTTATCATTGACGGGGAAGCCGCCCCTGTTGTGCGGCAGATTTACAGCTTGTGCCTTGCCGGGAACGGGCCGACCAAGATTGCCCGTATGCTCACAGAGCAGGAGATCCCCACGCCGGGAACGCTGGAATACCGTCGGACGGGAAGCACCCGCCGCTATCACCCAGGCTATGAGTGCAAGTGGGCGACCAACACCGTGGTACATATCCTTGAAAACAGGGAGTACACGGGCTGTCTGGTAAACTTCAAGACGGAAAAACCGTCCTACAAGACCAAACACAGCGTAGAAAATCCCATTGAAAAACAGGCGATTTTCGAGAACCACCATGAGCCTATCATTGACACCCAGATGTGGGAGCGTGTGCAGGAGTTACGCAAGCAGCGCAAACGCCCGAACCGCTATGATGAAGTGGGCTTGTTCTCCGGCATACTCTTTTGTGCCGACTGCGGCAGCGTCCTTTACCAGCAGCGTTACCAGAACGCCACCCGCAAGCAGGATTGTTATATCTGCGGGAGCTACAAGAAGCGTACAAGGGACTGCACAGCGCACTTTATCCGCACCGACCTGTTGACCGCTGGAGTGACGGACAACCTGCGGAAAGTAACCAGCTATGCAGCGAAGCACGAAGCCCGGTTTATGAAGCTGCTGATCGAGCAGAACGAGGACGGGGGTAAGCGCAGGAACGCCGCAAAGAAAAAGGAGCTGGAAGCCGCCGAGAAGCGTATCGGGGAGTTATCCGCTATCTTCAAGCGTCTGTATGAGGACAGCGTGACCGGGCGCATTTCAGACGAGCGTTTCACGGAGCTGTCGGCAGACTATGAAGCCGAGCAGAAAGAGCTGAAAGAAAGAGCCGCCGCTATCCGGGCGGAGCTTTCCAAGGCGCAGGAAGCCACGGTAAACGCTGAAAAGTTTATGAGCGTTGTCCGCAAGTACACCAGCTTTGAAGAACTTACCCCTACCCTTTTGCGTGAGTTTGTGGAGAAAATCGTTGTGCATGAGTGCAGCTATGACGAGAACGGCACACGCAGACAGGACATTGATATTTATTACTCTTTCGTTGGCAAGGTAGACCTGCCCGAATGACCGCCCGACCTATCCGGCGCAATGCGCAAACGCCGGATAGGAACGGCAAAATTTTTTACACTTCTACTACTTCTTTATCACACATCAGCAAAGGATGCCCTCCTGAAGCACTCTTATTGAGAAAAATGCTCCATCTAAGTTTAGATGAAGTTATAGGGTCAAGCGTCAAACAGCAATTATTAGGTATGAAAAAAATCATGCTTAATTGTATAAATGACTATAATTAGACTAAAAAGTAAAAATAGAACTTTGGAAAATATTACAACGTACAGTCAAAGCAGCGGCTGGGAGGAGAGGGCTTTCGTGCTTGTACCGTAAATTTAAAGATAATTAAGCTACCAAAAAAGAGATGTTCCAGAGGTCACTATACCTTTGGAACATCTCTTTCTGTTTAGATTTCAAAGCGGAATCGGTAAGAAGACGGCGTATGAGCTTTTGAAGGATGGCGCAATCCACTAAATGAAGATTGGGAAATCGTTTAAGATACCTAAAATCTATATCATTGAATATCTGATCGGTATATATTAAAAAGTTTCGGTGTGTGGAAATAAGGCAGTACGGAATATTGGAGGAGAGAACTTTACATGGAATAATATTTTATATCCTCTTAGATTGAGCATCCAAATATACTTTCATGCCAACAATTGTAATAGATTTCTTGTTAACGGGAAGCTTTTCCATAGCGGCCTTGGTCTATTTGGAATGACCGGTTGAGAAGGAAAGTCCTTTTGCAAAGAGCATATTAACAATCTTTCCTAAGCTGGCTCCAGCAAGATAGTATTTAAATATACCGCGGACAGCATCTGTTTTTTCTTCATGCGCAGTGATTTCCTTGCCAGCTAAAACGTAGCCATACGGAAGTTTCACAGGTACCTCACTTTCCAAAACATAAATAAAGGCAGGTTTAAGAGAGATACCATCTCTTTAAATCTGCTTGCTGACACTTGCAATATGTAATGGTAGCCAGTTCTATGCTGTGGTTTTAATACACTTTTACAAAGTATAGACAAAACCTGCATATAACTATCGTTATACGCAGGTTTTGTCTACGATGGTGGACCTAATCGGGATCGAACCGACGACCTTACGGATGCGAACCGTACGCTCTCCCAGCTGAGCTATAGGCCCATACAGAGTGCTCTCAGCAAAATGAAAGATCCTTGTTGTGGACACTCAGATATTATAGCATAATTTATCCGGTTGTAAAGACCCTTTTTGAAAAAAGTGAAAAGTGATATTGATAAATGGCGGGAAATGATGTATGATATCAAATACAGCCTTCCGACGGACGGCGCAGAGGCGTCCGGCCCGCGGCAAGGCCGCACTAGTCGGGGAGTTAGCGGTGCCCTGTACCTGCAACCCGCTACAGCAGGGATGAATCCCGGCCCCCGGAACTGCGTTGTGCTGTCTGCCCCAGGTAAGCAGCGATGATGGATCGGTCCCGCGCAAGGCCGCACCGTGAACCGTGTCAGGCGGGGAACCGAGCAGCACTAAGCGGACCGCGACCTGTGCCGCGGGGTCCCGCTCCTGAGCCGCTGCCTGGGTAACGGGTATAGCGCAGTCTCAAAGGTCGGTGTGCGGTCTTGCCACGCGCCGGACGCGGCGGGAGAGGGGCGAAGCGACGCGGCTTTCCGCATCCTCCGCCCCTCTCCTTTTTGATTTGATTTGAGGTGACCGCCCTTGTATCAGGCCCTGTACCGCAAATGGCGGCCCCGCACCTTTGACGATGTGGTGGGCCAGTCCCATATCACCGACACGCTCAAGCGCCAGGTGGCCACCGGCCGGCTGAGCCACGCCTACCTGTTTACCGGCACCCGGGGAACGGGCAAGACCACCTGCGCCAAGATCCTGGCCCGGGCGGTGAACTGTGAACACCCGGTGGACGGCAATCCTGCAACCAGTGTCCGTCCTGCCTGGGCATTGAGAGCGGCTCCATCCTGGATGTGCTGGAGCTGGACGCCGCCTCCAATAAAGGCGTGGACCAGGTGCGCGCCCTGCGGACGAGGCGGTATACACCCCGGCGGCAGTGCGCAAGCGGGTGTATATTGTGGATGAGGTGCACATGTTCACTGTGCGGCCTTCAACGCGCTGAAGATTTTGAGGAGCCGCCGGCACCTTATGTTCATTTTGGCCAACGGAGCTGCACAAGGTGCCGGCCACCATCAAGTCCCGTGCCAGCAGTTCTCCTTCAAGCGGATTCTCCCCGGCGACATCGCTGCCCGGCTGGCCTATGTGGCCCGGGAGGAGGGCATTGAGCTGCGGGGAGGGGCCAGCCTGCTGGCCAGGCTGGCCGACGGCGGCCTGCGGGACGCACTGTCCCTGCTGGACCAGTGCGCGGTCCATCCGGCCCCATCGGGGAGCAGGAGGTGCTGGACGCCCTGGGGCTGGCGGGCAACCTGGAGACGGCGGCTCATGGAGCAGCTCGGCGGGGGAGACACCGCCGGGGCCCTGGAGACCCTGGCCCGGCTGTACGGCGCGGGGAAGGACGTGGGCTCTCTGCTGGGCGAGCTGTCCGCCCTGACCAGGATCTGCTCATCCGAAGACGGCCCCAGGGGCGCGCCCTGCTCACCGGCGGCTATGACGAAAATACGATGCGCCGCCTGTCCAACCAGTTCCAGACGGCCCGGCTGGTACAGATGCTGGGCCTGCTTCAGACCACCATCGCAGATCTGTCCCGCAGCGGCAACCGCCGGACGGACACGGAGCTGTGCCTCATCCGCCTTTGCGACCCGGGCCTGGACGAGAGCACCGCGGCGCTGAATGCCCGGCTGGCCCGGGTGGAGGAGCTGCTGGCGGGGGGGATTCCGGCGGCCTGCGCGGTACCGGGGCAGCCCATGAAGCAGTCCGCACCGGCGAAGCGGGAGCCGTCCGCCCCAAGGGCGGAGCCAGTCCCGGCAGAGCGCCCCCCGTTGGAGGAGGAGCGGCCCCACTGCCTGATGAGCCGGGGGCGGGTAGGCGTAGACGAGACGCGGAGCCGTCTGCAGCTCCTGAGGACCGCCTGGTGGCGGAGAGGCGCCCACCGGCGGAGAAGCCGGCCGGAGCGCCGCGGCCGACCTTTGGCCCGGCCTGGTGGCGGCGGTGCGGGGAAAATTTCCTGCGGTCTACCCCTTCCTGAGCAACCCGGCCATGGTGCAGGGGCGGCTGGAGGACGGGGTGCTCACGCTGTGGGTGAAGGACGAGTTTACCAAGAGCATGGTGGGCGGAGCCTCCATTCTGGAGGAGCTGGGGCGGCTGGCCTCGGCTCAGACCGGCGTCCCGGCGCGCTGCGCGGTCAAGGTGGGGAAGGCGCCCGCTGCCCCGGCCGCAGCGGCACCCGCCCAGGCGGCGGAGCACGACAAACTGGACGATCTGCTGGCGTTCAGCCGGCAGTTTGACAACATCATCATTCAGGAATAAAGGAGTTGCGACCGATGGCAAAGGGATTCAACAGCCGCGGAATGGGCGGCTTTGGCGGCGGCATGAATATGAACATGATGAAGCAGGTTCAGAAGATGCAGCAGGACATGATGAAAATGCAGCAGGAGCTGGAGACCAAGACCTACACGGCCGCCGCGGGCGGCGGCGTGGTCTCCGCCACGGTGACCGCAAGCGGGAGCTGAAGGAGGTCGTCATTGCCCCCGAGGCGGTGGACCCGGAGGACGTGGAGATGCTTCAGGACATGATTGTGGCCGCGGTGAACGAGGCTTTGCGGGCAGCAGAGAGCGACTCCGCCTCCACCATGCAGCAGCTCACCGGAGGGCTCGGCCTGCCGTTCTGAGCCGGACACAGGGGGACGGGCCAAAGGCCCGCCTAAGACTGCCGATAAACCCTCCTGCCGAAGGATTTGGAGGGGAAAGATAGTGTGAAAGGGAACCGTCAGGGTTCCCTTTCGCGTTGGATCAAACGACTTTTTATTATTTTATGTTAATTTTAGAAAGCCCGCCAGCTTGTCGAAACACCTTTTCGACAAGCTGGCAGCGACTGGTCCTGAAAGGGGGACAGCGCGTGGAACAGACGACACACAGACAGATGTCGGAGAGCTTTCGGCTGGGGGCGGTGCTGGCCCTGACCGGAGGCTTTCTGGATGCGTATACCTACCTTATCCGGGGTGGAGTGTTCGCCAACGCCCAGACCGGAAATATCGTGCTGCTGGGGGTACGGCTGATGGAGGGGGACTGGGGCGGCGCAGGCCACTATCTGGTACCCATTCTGGCCTTTGCCGCGGGGGTACTGGCGGCAGAGCTGATCCGCGGACGGTTCCGGGGGGCCCAGGCCCTCCACTGGCGGCAGATCACCGTGGCGGCGGAGCTGCTCCTGCTGGCGGCGGTGGCCTTCCTGCCCGCGGCGCTGGACAACGCGGCCAATGTGCTGGTGGCCTTTGTCTGCGCGGTCCAGGTGGAGAGCTTCCGCAAGGTCAACGGCAACGCCTTTGCCACCACTATGTGCACCGGAAACCTGCGCAGCGGCACGGAGCGGCTGTACCTATGGGGGAAGACCGGCGAGCGGGACCACGGACACCGGGCGGCCCAGTACTACGGCATTATCGTGTTTTTCATTGTCGGAGCGGCGCTGGGGGCCGGTGCAGCGGCCGGTGGGGCAGAGGGCGGTGTTGGGGCCTGCGTGCTCCTTTGGCGGCCTTTTTGCTTATGTTTCAGCGCAAACCCCTTGCGAGAACGGGCAAAGGGGTATAAAATAAGAACCACTTAACAATTTGAACCAAAATGGGAGGCACACAGAAATATGGGAGAGCGGTCCAAGGTTTACATGACGGACCTTCGGTGCAGGCCGGGGGTCAGCCTGCTGAACAAGCTGGAGAAGCTGATGCGCACGGCGGGCATCGGGGAGATCAACTTTGAGCGTAAGCTGGTGGCCATCAAGATGCACTTCGGCGAGCCGGGAAACCTGGCATTCCTGCGGCCCAATTACGCCAAGGTGGTGGCCGATGTGGTGAAGAGCCTAGGGGGCGTCCCCTTCCTCACCGACTGCAACACCCTCTATCCCGGCCGCCGGAAAAACGCCCTGGAGCACCTGGACGCAGCCTATGAGAACGGCTTCTCCCCGCTGTCCACCGGCTGCCAGGTGATCATCGGCGACGGCTTGCGGGGCAACGACGACGTGGAGGTGCCCGTGGAGGGGGCGGAGTACATCCAGACCGCCAAGATCGGAAAGGCCATCATGGAGGCCGATGTGATCATCTCCCTGTCCCACTTCAAGGGGCATGAGCAGACCGGCTTTGGCGGCGCCATCAAGAACTTGGGGATGGGCTGCGGTTCCCGCCGGGGCAAGATGGAGCAGCACGCCCAGGGCAAGCCGATGGTGGCGCCCCGCCGCTGTGTGGGCTGCCGCCGGTGCGCCACCCAGTGCGCCCACGGCGCCATCACCTTTGGGGAGGACCGCAAGGCGTCCATCGACTGGGACAAGTGCGTGGGCTGCGGCCGCTGTATTGCGGTGTGCAACACCGACGCCATCCGCCCCGGCAACGACGCGGCCATGGAGGAGCTGGGCTGCCGCATGGCGGAGTACGCCAAGGCGGTGGTGGACGGCCGTCCCCAGTTCCACATCAGCCTGGTCATCGACGTGTCCCCCTACTGCGACTGTCACGGGGAGAACGACCTGCCCATCGTGCCCGACGTGGGCATGTTCGCCTCCTTTGACCCGGTGGCTCTGGACCAGGCCTGCGCCGACGCCTGCGGGAAACAGTCCCCCATCCCCGGCTCCCACCTGGACGAGCAGATGCACAGGGAGGGCTTCTGCGACAAGCACGACCACTTCATCAACAGCATGCCGGACACCGACTGGCGGGTGTGCCTGGACCACTGTGAGAAAATCGGCATCGGCACCCGCTCCTACGAGCTGGTAGAGGTAAAATAACTGCACGACGCGTAGAAAGGGAGTAATCTAATGGACGTGAAGAACATCCTGGCCCACTGCGACCACACTCTGCTCAAACAGGAGTCCACCTGGGCCCAGATCAAGGAGGTCTGCGACGACGGGCTGAAGTACGGCTGCGCCTCCGTGCATTCCCGCCTCCTTTGTGAAGCAGGCGGCGGACTACGTGGGCAACGAGCTGAAGATCTGCACTGTCATCGGTTTCCCCAACGGCTACTCTACCACCGCCGTCAAGGTCTTTGAGACCGAGGACGCCATCCGCAACGGCGCCGACGAGATCGACATGGTGATCAACATCGGCTGGGTGAAGGATCAGCGGTGGGATGAGGTGCTGGCCGAGATCAAGGCCATCAAAGCCTCCTGCCAGGGCCGCATCCTCAAGGTGATCGTGGAAACCTGCCTGCTCACCGAGGCGGAGAAGATCAAGCTGTGCGAGCTGGTGACCGAGTCCGGCGCGGACTACATCAAGACCTCCACCGGCTTCTCTACCGGCGGCGCCACCCGGGAGGATGTGGCCCTGTTCAAGGCCCACATCGGCCCCGGCGTGAAGATCAAGGCCGCGGGCGGCATCTCCAGCCTCCAGGACGCCGAGGACTTCATGGCCCTGGGCGCGGATCGCCTGGGCACGTCCCGGATCGTCAAGCTGGTGAAGGGCGAGCACGCCGAGGGATACTGAGCAGAACAGAACGGGGGACCGGCCCGCAGGGGCTGGCCTCCCGTTTTTATTTCTCAAATTTTATAACAGGCGGCCGGTTTCAACATGAAGTTCCGGCGTGTCATCCATCCGGGGGAACGATGTCTCCACGCTACCCACATATCCATCCGCAAGGTCAGTCAGGAGCCTGTGACGCAGTTAGGCCAGTTCCTGGACGAAGCATCCCAATAGTTCGGTGATCAACAGAGCCTGCCCCTTTCAAACAGGGGGCAGGCTCTTTACATAGAGGGGCCAGGGACGATAAAATTTTAGAGAAAATTTCCTGTGGGGCCGACTAAGGACTGGCTTTCCGCGTCTTATTAGGCAGAAAGGAGTGAGCAAAACACGTGCAGCTGCAATTCTCGCATCCTTCCATCTCCGACTCGGAATTTGTGGAACGGATTGAGCAGAAAAAGGCATCCTTTTACCGGGTGGCCTTTGGGTATACACGAAATGAGGACGACGCCCTGGAGGTGGTTCAGGAGGCCGTCTGCAAGGCGTACACCGCCAAGTGGAGGCTTCGGGACCCCGAACGCTTTTACCCCTGGTTTTACCGAATACTGACCAATACGGCGCCGCTGTCCTTCCTCCGCCGGCGGCCGCCGGGCTGTGCAGGAGGCGTGGGACGCGCCCCGGCTGAGGACGGTGAGGAGCGGTGGGCAGACTCCCTCTGGCTGAGGGAGGAGCTGGGGCGGCTGGATGACCGAAGCCGAACCGTCATTCTCCTGAAATTTTACGAGGATATGACCTTCCGGGAGATCGCCCAGGTGCTCCGCAAGCCGGAGAGTACCGTGAAATCCGATTACTACCGGGGGATGAATCAATTGAAGGAAAGGACGACACAGATATGATACAGACATCCGAAGGAAACCTGCCGCAGGGGCTGGATGCCGCCATTCGCACCGGCCTGGAGCGTGGGCGGCGCACGGTGGCCCGGCGGGCGCGGGTGCGGCGGGGGGCCGTCCGGTCGGCCCTGTGCCTGGCACTGGTGCTGGGCCTGTTTGCCGGAGGGGTGAACGCCTCGCCGGCCTTCGCGGCCGCCATGGAGGAGCTGCCGATTCTGGGCAGACTGGTGCAGGTGTTCCGGGTCAATGCGCCCAGCGTGGACGGCGGACAGACTGCCGCAGGCAGCCGGGCGGCCCTGACCATGGAGCGGGAGGGCGATACGGAATGGCTGACCCTCCGCTACGAGCAGTCCAGCGCCGGGCGCTACCACGCCGAATTCGCCTCTTTTCCCAAGACGGTCACGCTAACCCTGCCCGGGACGGAGCGGGTGGAGATCCTGTCGGAGCTCTCCCGCGCCCAGGACACCAGCCAGTACATCAAGTCTGTTTACACCGCCGAGGGGTGGGTGGACCGCGCCGCCGTGGTCCAACTGGAGCTGGAGAGCGACGCAGATGTGCAGCCCGGGAGTACCAGGAGCCGGGCAGTATTGTGATCCGCCTGACTCCCGCAGAGAACCGGCTGGACACCATCTATTCACTGCGTACCCTGTCGGCGGACAGCCCGGAGGCCCTCAGGTCCATGGCCGCGCCGGAGGAGGGGGCGCGCCTGCTGCGGGACAACGCAGGTCGGCTTTTTGTGGAGCTGGGCCAGTATGACACCCGGGAGAAGGCCGAGCGGGCCGCCGGTGACCGGGGGGCGGCGGGCCTGATCGTGGAGCGGCGCACCGGCAACAACGTGCCGGTCTGCTATGAGACGGAGGAGGCTTACCAGAGTGCGGTTCTGCTGGACGGGTACAATGAGCTTCTTCAGACTACTGTGGAGGTGGAGCCTATCCTTGCTTTCCTGGAGGAACACCTGGCCGGCGCGTCCGCCGAGGTACAGGACACCATGCTCCGGGGCCTGACGGGCTTCCTGGACGGGAATGAGGCGGGGCTGGACTGGGAGCGGATCGCGGCCTGCTATGCCATGGCGGGACAGACGCTGCCCGAAAAATTCCAATAAAAAGGCGGAGGAACATGAGACAGAGATACCTGAGACTGATATCGGCGCTGCTCCTGCTGGCCGTACTGGCGGCCTGCGGCACGGACAGGGAGGGGCGCTGCGGGCGGCACGGTGGAGGGAGTTGTGAACCGGAACGGCGACTTTTGGTGCTCTGACGGACGAGGGGAGTACCAGACCTTTGAATTCGGAGCGGGAGTAGACACAGGCGCACTGGAGGAGGGAGACTGCGTATCCGTCACCTATACCGGAGAGCTGGGCAAGGAGGACTCTACGCCAACGGCCGTAAGTATTTCCAAACAATAGGGGAGAGGGCCCCGCCGGCAGCCTGGACTGCCGGCGGGGCATCTGCCTACGCGGAACCAGGGCCTTTCTGCGCTTGAAAAGCAGGAAGGGGGCCGTATCATTCCCCTGAGAAAGAAAAGGGGGACGGCGGTATTTTCTGGCGGCTGCACGGGAGACCTTCTCCATACAAAATTCACAATTATGTGCTATCATCTGTTTCTGGGAGTGATTCGCAGTGAAACGCATTTTGATTGTGGAGGACGAGCAGGACATCCAGGAGCTGCTGGAGGCCTACCTGGGCGACGCGGGCTATGAGACGGCAACGGCGGGGGACGGCATTGAGGCGGTGAGCCTCTTTCAGCAGGAGGCGTTCGACCTGGTCCTGCTGGACGTGATGTTGCCCAAGCTGGACGGCTTTGGGGTGTGCGAGCTTATCCGCCGCCAGTCCCGGGTGCCCATTGTCCTGCTCACCGCCCTGGACGGAGAGGCCGAGCAGCTCCGGGGCTTTGATCTGGAGATCGACGACTACATCACCAAGCCCTTCTCCATGCCCATCCTGCTGCGGAAGCTGGCGGCGGTGCTGCGGCGGGCGGGGGGCGACGCGCCCGGACGCTGCCTGCGCTACCGGGGGCTGACCCTGGACCCCGACGCGGTGGAGGTACGCCTGGACGGCCGGGTGCTGGAGCAGCTCACCGCCCGGGAGTTCGAGCTGCTGCGGGAGCTCCTGTCCAGCCCCGGGCGGGTGTTTACCCGGGAAATTCTGCTGGCCAAGCTGTGGGGCTACGACTTTTTCGGGGACGAGCGGGTGGTGGACAGCCACATCAAGAACCTCCGCAAAAAGCTGGGGGTGGACTACATTGAGACTGTGAGGGGGGTGGGCTACCGTGTGCCGAAGGAACATCCGTGAGAGCCTGACGGCCCGTATCTTCCTGCTCACCCTGCTGCTGCTGCTGGGGCGGGGGACTCACCTTCGGACTGATCGCCTGGGCCACCCCCATCACCTATGTGTCCGTGGTCGGCGACCGGCTCCAGGTGCAGGTGAACGAGCTCACCGACCGGCTGGCCCTAACCAAGCTGGCCGACGCCGGGCCCATCCTGGATGTATTTGTCCGGGAGAGCGGAGCGGCGGTATCCCTGGCGAGCCCCGACGGGGAGAGTGTGGACACGGGTTCCCTCTATGTGTCCGTCACAACGGCCGTGCAGGAGTCTGATTCGGTGTCCACCTATACCTATGGCGCCGACGGCGGCCCGGCACAGGGACGGACCGGGCACTATGTGACCACGGCCCTCAGCGACGCCCTGATCGCGGAGGTGACCTTGCCGACCGGGCGGAAACCTATCAACTGCTGGTTGTCCCTCCCATGCGCCTGGCCAACCAGGCGGTGGAGGCCCTCAACCGGGCGGCGCCCTGCCTGGCCCTGGCCCTGTTGGCCTTTTCCCTGCTGTGCGCGGTGGGGTACTCCCGCTATCTGGCCAGGCCCATCGTCCGCATCAGCTCCATCGCGGGGCGGATGGCGGAGCTGGACTTCCAGTGGAAATGCGGCGAGACCCGGCGGGACGAGATCGGCGCTCTGGGCCGCAGCTTGGATGAGATGGCGGAGCGCCTCTCCGCCGCCCTGGCCGAGCTGGAGGAGGCCAACGCGGCCCTGCGGGGCGACATGGAGCGGGCCAGGGAGCTGGAACGCCAGCGGCTGGCCTTCTTCTCCGCCGCCTCCCACGAGCTCAAGACCCCCGTCACCATCCTGAAGGGGCAGCTGAGCGGTATGCTGGACGGCGTGGGGGTGTACCGGGACCGGGAGAAGTATCTGGCCCGCTCCCTCCAGGTGGCGGGGCGGATGGAGGCGCTGGTGGGGGAGCTGCTGGCCGTGTCCCGCATGGAGTCGGACGGCGCCTCCCGCCGGGAGGTGGTGGAGCTGTCCGCCCTGACGGCGGAGAAGCTGGCCCAGGACGCCGAGCTGCTGGAGCAGCGGGGGATGACCGTGTTGGAGGCGCTGGAGCCGGGACTTCTGGTGGAGGGGGAGCGCGCCCTGCTGGGCCGTGCGGTGGAAAACCTGCTCTCCAACGCCGCCCTCTACTCGCCGGAGGGAGCGGAGATCCGGGTGACTGCGGCGGGCCGGGGAGGCTCAGGTGGTGCTGACGGTGGAAAACACCGGGGCCCGCATCCCGGCCGAGGCCCTTCCCCACCTGTTTGAGGCCTTTTACCGGGCCGAGCCCTCCCGCAGCCGGGCCACCGGCGGCAGCGGCCTGGGGCTCTATCTGGTGCGCATGATCGTGGAGCGCCACGGCGGGACGTGCCGCATTGAGAACAGCGCCGACGGGGTGCGCTTCACCGCCCTCCTTCCGCGCCTCTCCACAGAAAACACATAAATTCTCCCTCTCTCCTCCACGGGGGGCCGGTATCCTTGGGACGAACCCAAACAAGAAAGGATGCCGAGCCATGCAAATTACCCTGCAAGAACTGAACATGACCTATCCCAACGGCAAGAAGGCCCTCCAGGGGGTGAGCGCCTCCCTGGACAGCCCCAGCCTGATCGGCCTGCTGGGCCCCAACGGCGCGGGCAAATCCACCCTGATGAAGCTGCTGGTGGCGGGCCTGCTGCCCACCGGCGGCGCCATACGGGCGGACGGCGAGCCTCTGACCAAATGCGAGCGGGCCTACAAGGCCCGCCTGGGCTATCTGCCTCAGGACTTCGGTCTGTTTGACGAGCTGACGGTGGAGCAGTTTCTGGACTACATGGGGGCGCTGAAGGGCCTGCGGAGCGGCCGGGAGAGCATTCGGGCGGTGATCGAGGCTGTCCATCTGGGGAAGAAGCGGCGGGCCAGAATCCGCACCCTCTCCGGCGGCCAGCGCCAGCGGGTGGGCATTGCCCAGGCCCTGCTGGGCGACCCGGCGTTTTTGATCTTTGACGAGCCCACGGTGGGCCTGGACCCGGAGGAGCGCATTCACTTCCGCAACCTGTTTTCCCGGCTGGCCCAGGACCGGCTGGTGCCCTGTCCACCCACATCATCGAGGATGTGCAGTCGGTGTGCTCCCGCCTGCTGGTGCTCCACCAGGGGCGGCTGCGCTTCGACGGCACGCCGGAGGAGCTTATCCGGGCGGCAGAGGGCCACGTGGGCACCTTTGAGGCGCGGGCGGGGGGCCGGGAGGACGGCCTGCACATCACCGCCCGGGTGAACACCGCCCGGGGCGTGGCCTGTCGGGCGGTGGCGGAGACGCTGCCCCCCTATGTCCGGCCCGCCGAGCCCACCCTGGAGGACGCCTACCTCTATCTCATCTCCGGGGAGGGCGAGGCATGAACGTCTGGATTCTCTCGGTGCGGGAGCTGGCGCGGCTGCTGCGGGGCCGGCTCACCTGGCTGGCCGCCGCCCTCACCGTCCTGTCCCCCCTGGCGGGGCTGACGGTGTACCGGTCCGCCTCGGCCGACACGATGCAGTCCCTCTATGTGGCCAATCCCGCCCTGGCCGGGGGCGTGCTGGGCGGGCTGTTCTTTGCCCTGCTCACCCTCTGCGACTGCGCCCGTACCTCCCGCTGCCGGGTGGAGGTGCTCTGCGACGCGGCGGTGTCTCCCCTGACCGCTGCCCTGGCAAGGCTGATGGCCCTGCTAGGCACGGCGGCGCTGACCCTGGCCCTCACCCTTCTGACCTGGCTGCCCTGGACGGCCCATACCGTGGGCGCCGTCTTTGACGGCGGGGATTATCTGCTGGCCTACCTCATTCTCATGGGCCTGGCACTCCCCCTGTGTATCCTGCTGGCCGGGGCAGCGTGGCAGTTCACCCGCCGCTTTGACCTGTCCCTGGTGCTGGTGGCCGCTCTGGCGGCCCTGAGCCTCACCATCTGGCGGGACAACTGGCAGCTCTGCTGGCTCAACCCCTGCGTCTGGGCCCTGTCCGACGATTTCTCCAACTTCCGCATCCTCCGCTCCGCCGCCTACATGCGCCTGACCTGGCTGCTGGGCCTGGCGGGGCTGTGGGCCCTGTCCTACCTGTGCATCCGGCGGTACGGCCGGGGCCCCCTGGGCTCTCTGGCCCGCACGGCCCGGCGGGTATACCGCCCCCTGCTGGCCGCGGCCCTGCTGCTGCTGCGGCTGGAGCTGTGCCGCTCAGCCCTTCATCGACCACAGCAACCCGGATCTCAGCGCCATGACCTTCCTGACGATGGAACCGCTGGAGGGGTGGCCTGCCTGCGCCGCTCCCGTCCAGGTCACGCCGGACAACAAGGCGGGCACGGGTGGAGGTACGGCTCCTACCAGCTCCAGAATACCACGGGGTGGAGCAGACGGTGGCCCTCGGCGTCACCCCGGCCACCATCTCCAACGTCCGGGCCAACGGGTGGAGGTCCCCTCTCGGTGAGCGATTACCAGGAGTACAACGAGGCCAAACTGGAGGTCGCCATCCCGCCGAGGAGCAGGTGGAGCTGACCCTGGAGTACGGCGGTTTCCCGGGAGAGCATGCCCACCATGCAAGGGAAGGGGAGCTCAGCGGCGAATACTCTGTCTGGAGAACGCGGCCCTCTCCCCGCCTGATGAACGTGATGCCGCGAAGACGGCTATCCCGCCAATTGAGATCACCCTGCCCGCCGCCATGACGGTCATCCCCTCGGCGCCAGCGAGGCGGAGGTGGTGGCCGAACATGGGGACGGCACCAAGACCTGGCGCTATGAGACCAACCGTGCCGGCGGCATCCCACGCCGGCGACTACGTTCGTGAGGAGATCCAGGCCGGGGGCTCACCATCGACTTCTACTACGGCCAGCACCAGGCCGTCATGGAGGCCGCCGGCGCGGCGGAGGCCGTCCTGGCGGTGATGGACTACTGCGCCGGGCACTACGGTTCTCTTGCCTTCGGGGATGGGAGCGCCTCAAGCTGATCCAGAGCCGGGTGGCCGGCGGCGGCTACGCCGGGGACGGGGCCAGCCTGCTGGACGAGGCCGACTTCACCGCCCACAACCTGGGCGACGCAGACAAGCGGGGCCGCCGAGGTGATGATCCACGAGCTGGTCCACCAGTGGTGGGGCTTGGGCAACATAGCGACACCGCCGACCCCTGGTCGGCGGAGGGCCTGACGTGCTACACCACCTACCGCATCGCGAAGCTCTACTGGCGAGGACTACGCCAGGAGCACTATGTGAACCAGTGGCGTGCGGAGGTGGAGGACTACTACCTCAACTTCTACGTCCGCCGCCCGGAGTACCTGGCTGGAAGCGGCTGGCCATCTCCACCTCCTCCCCGGCATGCGCCGGTACAGCGAGATGCCGCTGAAGATTTTGAAAGCGGAGGAGCTGGTGGGGGCGAGGCGGCCATGGATGAGCCCTGCACGGCCTCTTCAACCGGGAGCTGGACCCCATGTACCCCTATCTGACCTACCAGGAATTTTTGGACGCCTGCGGGCTGACGGAGGAGGACTTGACCCTTGATTAAGATATTTCGCTGCTGCCGGCGGCTGCTGTGCAACAAGTTTTCATCGGCCTGCTGGCGGTGCTGCTGTTCTATGCCGGACAGGTGTTCCGCCGTAGCCCTCCCGGCGTGGCCCATACGGCCCCTTTCGCCCTGGAGCCGGGGCCTACCCTGGGCGGCTGCTGCCCTTTGTGTGGGGGGCCCTGTTCTTCCTCACCTTTTCACGTCGGCCCAGCGGCGGGCGGCGGTGCTCACCGCCGCCACCCCCGCCGACCCCGGCGGTACGCCCTGGCCCGCTGCGCTGCCGCCCTGGGGGGTGGCTCTGCTCTGCCTGGAGGCGCTGGCCCCCGCCCTGCTCTATGCCCGCCTGTTCGGCTGGACGGACGGCTCCCTGGCCCTGCCTGCCCTGGTGATCCTGGGCCCCTCTGGTGTTCGCCCTGGGCAGCGGCTGGCTGCTGGGCCGCCTGCGGCCCTGGCTGCTCTATGTGTGGATGCTCCTCCCTTTGCCCTGGCGGCCCCTCTGCCGGAGGCCCTGGGGCTGTGGAACGGCGGCCTGTGCACGTCCTATCCCCTGACTCTGGGATGCTGGACCCGGCTTTCTCCCTCCCGGCGGCGGCCTGGGCCGTCCAAGGGCTGCTTCTGGCTGCCGGCGTGCCTCTTTGCTGGTGGCGGGAAAGGGGAAAAGGTGTATAATCAGTGACAGACCGTATACCATAAGCACATAGGTTCCAGAAGGAGGCGTAACAGATGGATTCTAACGAGCCGGGCGCGGCGCTGCTGGGCGACCTGTCCGCCGGGCAGCGCGCGGTGGCGTGGGAGACGGCGGACGGCGGACACCTGTGGGGCGCAACTTCGATTTCAACCGCATTGCGGCGGACAGCAAGGTGACCTTTGTACCACGGGGACAGGTGTTCTACGCCTGCGGTACCGAGCTGGAGGGCAATCTGGAGCCGTCCACCCGCTGTACGGCGGCCTACGCTGCGGTGGGCATCGGCTCCCTGGTGCTGCGTTCCACCCCGGCCCCAGGGCCTCGAGAAGGGACTGATGGGCGGCCAGCTCTACTACCGCACGTTTGCCCACTTTGCCCCGGAGCGGCCCGGCACCCTGCCCCTCCAGCCGCCCTTCCTGGTGACCTGGTGCCTGGCCACCTGCGCCTCGGTGGAGGAGGTGGCCCGCGCACTGGAGGAGCGGGTGTCGCTGGTGGCCATCCCCATGCTGGGGACCGTGCCGCCCATCCACTGGATGTTTTCCGACCGCACCGGGGAGAGCATCGTGGTGGAGTCCGACCGGGACGGGCTGCACATCTACCGGAACACGGTTGGAGTGATGACCAACAGCCCCGGCTACCCGTGGCACCGTACCAATCTGTTGAACCATCCCCAGCTCCGGTCCCTGGATTACGGAGAGCTGGCCTGGGGCGGGGACGGCTGGAGCCCTGCTTTTCCGGCAGCGGGCGGCTGGCCTGCCGGACTGGTCGTCCCCTCCCGCTTCGTGCGGCTGGCCTTCCTCCGGTAGCACGCGGTCAAGGGCGGGGACGAAGCGGAGGGTGTCCCTTCTGTTCCGCCTGCTCCAGCGCCGCTTCCCTCTGGGTGCGGTGGAGCTCACCGGGCCGGGGAGATCACCCCCACGACCGGGGCGTGGTGCCCTATGACTACACGGTGTATTCCTCCGTCCTCTGCGCCGAGTCCATGCGCTTCTACTGGCTCACCTACCGGAACAGCCTGCGCTATGTGGAGCTCTCACGCCTGCTGAAGGAGACCGCCCTCCAGTTCGCGCTGGGGAGGAGCCGGAGTTCTGCGACGTGACCGGTGAAGGCGTATAACACTCCAACAGGGCGCACCACGAAAAAATGCAAAGCTCAGGTGCATGAAGTGTTTGCGCATGCGGGCCGTCCCGTAATCGCGCCGTGCCGCGGTAAGCGGCGATGGCCAACTTTGCCATGCTTATGAATAAAAGTCGCCGCATGCGGCAGGGGGTACTTTTTTATCAAACGCGCTCCGGGTCCCCGGCAATGGGCTGGAAGTATTTTGTCCGGTACTCCTGAAAGAGGTCGTCAAACTCCTGGTTGAAACCGCCGTGATGCAGCTCGTGCATATAGGCGTGGGAGTCGATGCGCACCTTGTCGTCGGGCGAGGAGGTCTGGCGCAGGATGTGCAGAGCCACGTTGGAACAGTGGTCGGACATGCGCTCCAGATTGATCAGCAGCTCCAGGAACTGGGTGCCCAGCTCGATGGTGCACTCACCGGCCTTAAGGCGCTCCACATGGCGGTTTTCAGGGTGGCGGCGATCAGATCTACAACCTCCTCCAGCGGCTCCACCTGGACAGCCAGGGTGCGCTGGCGGCTCTGGTAGCAGGCTACCGTCTTGTCCAGCGTCTCTCCCACCGCCGCGGTGAGCCTCTCAAGCTCGGCCCGGGCCTGGGGGGAGAAGGTAATGTTCCGGTCGTGGAGGACGACCGCACTCTCCGAGACGTTGACGGCGTAATCGCCGATGCGCTCAAAGTCGGACAGGGTGTGCAGCAGCTCGGACACCCGGTGCTCTCCTCGGCGGTCAGCGCCCGGTCGGTGAGCTTGACCAGATAGTTGTCCAGCAGACCCTCCAGCTTGTCCAGCGCCACCTCGGTTTCGTTGAGCCGCTCCAGCTCTTGGCGTCAAATTTCCAGATGAGCTCCACAGCCAGCCGGTAGTTGTCCCGGGCGAACTCGCCCATCTGCACCACCGCATCGTGGGCCCGCTCCAGCGCCAGGGAGGGGGGAGGAAACGGTCGTCCAGCACGGACAGCTCCTGCTCCTCCGCGTCGCCGGGCACCACCGCCTTGACCAGCTTGACGAGCTGGCGGTGGAAGGAAGAAGCAGGGCAGTACAGGCAATGTTGAACGCCAGGTGGAGGTTGGCGATAGAGCCCATGTCCATGGTGTTTTCCCAGAACGGAAAGCGGAACAGGGCGTTGCCCGCGTACAGAACCAGCAGGAAAAAGACCGAGCCGATGATGTTGAAAAAGAGGTGGATCATGGCGGTCCGCTTGGCATTTTTGGAAGCGCCCACCGACGAGATGAGCGCGGTGATGCAGGTGCCGATGTTCTGGCCCATAATCAGCGGCATGGCGATGTTGAAGGAAACCACGCCGGTGGTGCTGATGGCCTGGAGTATGCCCATAGAGGCGGAGGAGCTCTGGAGCAGGGCGGTGACCGCCGCCACGGCTACGCCCAGAAGGGGATTGGAGAAGGCGGTAAACACCGACTGGAACTCCGGCAGATCCTTCCAGTGGCTCCACGGCGGAGGACATGGTGTTCATGCCGATGAACAGCAGGCCCAGGCCCAGCACGATCTGGCCCACAATGCGCTTGTGCCCGCCCTTGATGAACATGTAGAAGATGATGCCCACAACCGCCAGAATGGGCCCCAGGAAGGAGGGCTGCAGGAACATCATCACGATGTTGTCCGCGTCGATATCACCCAGGCGCAGCAACTGCGCGGTGACGGTAGTGCCGATGTTGGCGCCCATGATGATGCCCACTGTCTGCTCCAGCTTCATGATGCCCGCGTTGACGAAACCGACGCACATGACGGTGGTGGCGGCGGAGCTCTGGATCAGCCCGGTGACGACGGCCCCCAGAAGGACCCCTTTGAATACGTTGCTGGTAAGACGCTCCAGGATATGCTCCAGCCGGCCGCTGGAGAGCTTCTCCAGGCCGTCCGTCATGGTGGACATACCAAACAGGAACGTGGCGATGGCGCCAAACATGGCGACTATATTCGCAATATCCACAATGCTCCCCCAAATCTGACTCCGCGGTCAAATTTTCGAAAAATTTTGCTCATTTCCGACCACGATAAATTATAGCCTTCTGGCAGCGGTTCGTAAATATAGAGGGAGCGATTTTTAAAAATTTAGCAGTTCCACTAAAAGCATTGGGGGAAAAACCGTCAATTTCGTTCACGTTCCGCAGGGGAAGCCCGCATGGAACAGGATCGTTGACATAGGGACAGACGCGGGCGGAATAGAGTGGAACTATGGAGGTGTGACAAATGTTCACTGCGTGGATTTTGCTGATGCTCAACAGCCTGTTCTTCACCCTGCGCCTCTCCGGTGGGGGAAGCGGCTCCTTCCCCCGTCCGCTGAAAGCGGAGGAGGAGCGGATGTACCTGGAGCGGATGGCGCAGGGTGATCTGGAGGCCCGGAACATCCTCATCGAGCACAACCTGCGCCTGGTGGCGCACATCATGAATAACGGTTAAAGCAAAGGACCAATCCGGGCAGAACAGCGGGACAAAACTGCTGTCAGGCTCTGTACGGGTGGATGGGTATAACCGGCATTTGGACATCCTCTATGAGGCCAGAATCTTGTTGTCTGCATGATCCAAAGCCGGAGATGCCTCGGTATATGATATGTGGACAAGCACTGGAATCCATTGTGGCATACATCGCTCACTACATCAATCACGGCAGCACGTCTGCTTGAGCGATGAACTTCAAATCAAATATATCAGTATCATATCATTTGTTGAAGGAGAGCGTTTTGAATACGCTCTCCTTTTTTGATAGGGGGTGATCGTTATGGCTTCCGTGGAACTTTCCTATTATTACGGTTATGAAGCAGAACAGTTCTCATTTTACCGCATCCCCAAGCTACTCTTTACAGACAATCGGTTTGCTGGCATATCGACAGATGCCAAGCTGCTCTATGGCATCCTGCTTGACCGTATGAGCCTATCCATGAAGAACGGCTGGCACGACGACCAGGGCCGGGTATATATCATATTTACCCTGGATGACGTTACGGAGACGCTTGGGTACAAGGCGGAGAAGGCAATCAAACTGTTCAATGAATTGGACACCAAGAAAGGAGTTGGTCTGATTGAGCGGGTGCGGCAGGGCCAAGGACGGGCCTCCCTGATCTACGTCAAAAACTTCGCCGGAGAAAAGCATACTTCGGAAAAACCGAAATCAAGACCTCGGAAAAACCGAGGTCAAGACTTCGGATAATCGAAGGTCAAGACTTCGGAAAAACAGAAGTCAAGACTTCGGAAAAACCGAGGGTAATAAGACTGAGTATAGTGATACTGACTGGAGTAAGAAAAGATTACTTACCGACAAAAGAATAATGGCGGCCCCCCTCTTTTTTGGGGGGCAGGCTGACAATCGAAACGGAGGTGTTATAAATGCACACAATCGCACTGGCCAATCAAAAAGGCGGCGTCGGCAAGACCACCACGGCGGCAAGTTTGGCCATTGGTCTTTCCCGGCAAGGTAAAAAAGTCCTTCTGGTTGACGCAGACGCCCAGGGTAATCTCACCCAGCTTCTGGGTTGGGAGCAGCCGGACGAGCTGAACCCCACCCTGGCAACGGTCATGGGGAAGCTCATCACCGATCAGCCCCTCATCCCCCAGGAGGGAATTTTGCACCACCAGGACGGTGTGGATCTGATGCCCGCCAATATCGAGCTGTCCGCCACCGAGGTGACGCTGGTCAACACCATGAGCCGGGAGACGGTCTTACGGCAGTATCTCGCCACTGTCCAGAAGGACTACGACTACGCCATCGTGGACTGTATGCCCTCTCTGGGTATGCTGACCATCAATGCGCTGACAGCGGCCAACATCGTCATCATTCCGGTGCAGGCCCATTATCTGCCTGCCAAGGGCCTGGAGCAGCTTCTCAAGACGGTGATGCGGGTAAAGCGTCAGCTCAATCCCGGCCTGGAAATCGGCGGCATCCTGATGACAATGGTTGACAACCGCACCACCCTTTCCCGTGGTGTCATTGACCAAATCCGGCAGCCTATGGGGACGGGTATTCCACAGCGAAATTCCCCGTTCTATCCGTGCCGCCGAAATCAGCCTGGAGCATAAAACATTTTGAGCATGATAAGGACGGGCGGGTTGCGGGAGCCTATGAATCTTTACCAGGGAGGTGATGAACCTTGGCAGGCAACGTCAAAGCATGGGCCTGACCTCACTCGATGATCTGTTCAAGAGTGAGCAGGAACGGCAGCAGGACACCCACGAGCGCATCCTGAATATTCCCGTGGGTGAAATTTACCCTATGCCAGACAGCCGTACTCCATCAAGCGGCCCACGCCGGATCTGGTGAGGCTGATGGACAGCATTGAACAGGTAGGTTGCGGAACCGCTGATCGTGCGGCCCCGCACGGAGGGCGGCTATGAGATTATCTCCGGCCATCGCCGTGACTACTGCGCCAGGACGGTGGGCCTGGAAAGCCTGCCGGTTATCGTCCGGGAATACACGGACGATGAGGCGGACATTCTGGTGGTAGACTACAACATCACCCGTGAGGACTTGCTGCCCAGTGAAAAGCCAGGGCGTACAGCTTAAAGCTGGAGGCCATGAAACGGCAGGCCGGACGGCCACAAAAATTGTACCCAAGTTGGAGACAATTTTCGTGGAAGGAGATCCGTGCATATTTTAGGTGAGCAAGTTGGCGAAAGCGCAACCCAAATACAGCGGTATGTAAATCTGACAAAGCTGATCCCTCCTGCTGGAGCAGGTGGACAACGGGTTTTGAAGGTTACGCCCGCAGCGGACTACATTTCCCATCTGAGCGAAAAGAGCAAACTGCCCTGTTGGTCATCATGGAACGGGATGAGGTTTCCAGCCTGGGACAGGCTAAACGTCTCAAGGAACTGAGCGAGGAGGGAAAACTGGACGCCAATATCATGGAGGTGCTTCTTCGGGAGGACAAGTCCCTGGCCCGGAAAGTGACCTTGAAAATGACCGCCTGCAAAATACTTCCCGCCCAGCTATACCCCAAGCAGATGGAAGAAGTGATTATCCGGCTCCTGGATCAGTGGCAGAGAAAGAAAATGCGGGAACAGGAGCGATGATATGAACGAGATGGATCAGATTCTTATGCGGGAGCATCATCTGAGAACGAAACCCTTCCTTGAAGGCAAAGGGTTTATTCTCTATCATGCTGCTTCAGGAACCGACCTGGAATTTCACAGTCCGCAATTTGGCAGAACTGAGCCGGGATGGATCGAGGCGGTTGGCAATGCCGTTCGTGAACTGGAGAAAGCCGGATATGTGGAGCGGCACCGGGAATACAGCCCGGAAGGGCACATCAGCGGAGTGCGCTATATACTGCACAGAACACCGTGTCAGGGAAAACCGGCACCGGAAAAGCACCAGCCGGAAAAATAAATCAGATTTGGACAAGCGGCTCATGGGGCCGCTTTTGTTACCTGAGAGGAGGTTAAAATGAGCGGAACACTACCGGAACACTGCTGTTCCATCCTACCCAGCACCGGGAACTGATCGTGATTAAGCGAGGCGAGCGTGGGTACTACCGCAGCGAATGGAACACGGACAGTCGGGAGGAAAACAAAACATTGCGGACTTCACCAACAGCCGCATGGGGATCACGCCGCACAGTTGGAAGCCATGGTCTGCGGCTCCATGTGCGGCTGGATGTTCCCGGCGCACAGCCCCAGTTCTATCTCGACAGAGCATCCAAGGAAAGAGCGTTGCCATCACCGGCCACATCAAACATCCTGTTTTGTCCACCTACTTCCCAGTGAAGGGGCATCTTCATACCTACCGCATTATGGGGACGGAAGCCTATTATATCGACTTTTCCTCTATGCCCAAGATGATGATGGAAGAACGGCTGGGTTACACCTACCATCCCGAATTGGTCACAGGAGAGCTTATGATCCCCGTCTCTTATCAGCAAGGGCAAAACGGAAGCTATACCCTATACCTGGGGAACGGTTCTTTCCGACATACCACGGAACAATATAAAGGCTACACGATGATGGCATCGGTGAGCATGGAAGATCGGGAAATTGCGGTAGGATTTCATTCTCAGGATTCCCGTCAGTATGCCGTTTGGGACTGGCAAGGAAAGCACAGGCCCAATCCCGCACATACGAGCTTTACAGAGTACGCAGAAGCCATGAAATGCTTTGAAACGCATACTACCATGCTTTACGCACTGCATCGCCATTTGAGGCGGGAAACGCATAAACACAAAGATTCCACAGGAAGGGAGCGTTAAAGATGGCCGTACCTGAAATGGCGGGGATTATGAGATCCTCCAATCTATCCGTTTGGGCGGACGTATGATGCCCTGGGCTACAATTCCAGAGACAAGGAAACGCCCTATATGACCTGTTATCAGCAATATAACCTGCTGGGTGAGAAGATCTTCCCCAGGCGATTGCCGGCGACAACTACGTCGAGATCTTGCAGATATTTCTGGATCGTTTGCAGGAGCAGCAAAAGCGGTGGCGGAATTCCGGGAGAAACGTGCCGTACCCATTGAGGTGCTGGGAACCGAGCATTGCCGTGAGCGTGGCGAGAAAGAATCCCTGGAGGGCAAACTTGTGATTCTCAGGCCGACCAGCTTGGCTGCTGAGTACCGCACAGCGGATTGCCAACTTGGGTACGCAGTTGGCGGCTTTGGGTGCAGCGCAGGAGCAAGAGGCAGAGCCGTGTACTTTCAGGAACTGTTCTCCGGCGAACGGTGCCGGTGGGATGCCTCGGATGTCCTGGGATTGCAGATCTCACCAAGCTGCCCGATTGGGCGCAGGAAAAGGTAAAGGAGCATGACCACACCCTACCGAAAAAGAAAAGGAGGTCACGAGAGATGAGCCAGGAACCCATCAACATTGCGGGCGTATGTGCCTTCCCAATCCGAATGGGGTACGGGATATGCGGTTTGTAGACTGCAACTACAACACGCTCTTTCTCCTGCCTAACCACAGCAGCATCATTATGACAAAGCCGGACGGCACTCAGATGAAGCACCAGTGTTCTTACATCGACGATTACCACATCTATATCGGGCAGTGCGGCTTTCATATCATGGAGTTTGCGGAAATGGCTTGGCGCAACGGCTACACCTATCTGCCGGAGTATCCGAGAGCGCAGGACTGCTGCGATACCTACGCACTCTACCAGATCAAAGACGTTATCAGGACGGATTACTTCTGCTGCGCCTATGATAAGGCCAAGGGACGGATCAGGCCAGCCGATTACCGCTGTGTGTATCGTGGCAACCTCAGCCCCGGAACCACGCTGGAGGATCTTCGCAAAAAGCACACCATGGAGCACCGCCCGGAGGCGGCACCCTCCGCTCTCTGTGACAGCGATATTCTGTTGGTCAATCAGGGCGGCAAGCAGACCGCCTACTATGTGGAGGCCGAAGAATTCCGGAGCTGCCCGATAGCTTTGCAGCGCAGCTTTCTCAGCAGAATAAGGCGGAAAGGGCCAAGCATAAATATGAGCCTGAGCGATAAGGAGGCCACGATGGAACTGAAACCCATGAGCAAGCTGGAGCAGCAGTACAGTTATAGCCATGGCGAGGCGGTAGATGCAGCCACACGCTGTCTGGGCCATCTGCGTGGCGACATGGGCAGCACCGGAAAAGCCTTTCATTTCACCTGGTTTGACCATTGCGGAGAGTTAAAGACCCCGCATTTAAGAGCGAGTTTGACGATGTGATCAACGCCCTGCGGTTTGACGAGGCATACCATGGCATCCTCCAGCCGCAGCGCCATGTCAAGCTATTGCTACAAACACCCGGAGTGTTCCTATGGCGCTGGTGTCCGGGAACACGGCGTCAGGATTGATACGGAAGGTTACTCCTATCTGCTGCGGCTCAATCCCAATCCCGGCGAATACAATTTCTATTGCTACTGCTACGAGAAGGAGGCGCTGGATCGGCATCTGGCCCAACAGAAGGAGCCGACCAAGCCGCAAAAGAAACATGAGATGGAGCGATAAGGAGGAACCATGGCGAGCAAGCTGCAAATCGTCACGGAGTTCAGCCAGAAGAAAACCCTGGAACTGGCCTCTGTGCGGGAACTGGCAGCGGTACTTAAAACTGCCGCCAGGATTTATAAGTACCCTTCCGGATCAGCTTCTGATCCACGCCCAGCGTCCCGATGCCACCGCCTGCGCCACCATTGAGTTTTGGAACAGTCGGATGGATCGCTGGGTAAACCGGGGCAGCAGGGCATTGCCCTGTTGGATGACTCCGGCCACAAGACCCGGCTCAAGTACGTCTTTGACGTGTCGGATACACACCCAGGGCGTTATCGCCCCAGGAGCCGCAGCTCTGGCAGATGGAACCCTCCTACGAGGAGGCCGTACTGGAATCCATCAGCAACAGCTTCGAGGTGGAGCGAGAACCCGGCGTCTCCTTCGCAGAGCAGATCTGTTCCATGAGCCAGGTGATTGCGGAGGACAATCTGACCGATTATCTGGAAGAACTGCGCAACACCAGGGAGGACAGCTTCCTGGAAGATCTGGATGACCTGAATCTCTCCGTGCGGCTGAAAACTCTGCTGGCAAACAGCCTTGCCTACACGGTGCTGACCCGCTGTGGCTATGACGCAGACCGCTACTTTGACGAGACGGATTTTGAGTTCATCCACGATTTCTCCACCTATGAAACCGTGTCTGTCCTGGGCAACGCTTCTACTTCTATCTCAAAATGGTGCTGCTGGACATTGGACGCACCATTCGCCAGCAGGAGCGCACTGCAAAATTTGCCAAGCAGCAGAACCCTGTGTATGATAGAGCCACAGAGGAACAACACAGGACGGCACGAAAGGAGATTGAACACCATGACCGAGGAACTGACCTACACCCAGATCGGGGAGTACCTGTATCCCAACCTGACCTTGCCGGAGACGGAGGAGGCCCCGATGGGCAAGTACGGATGCTGCACAAGACGTACCTGAAGGAGAACAAGCCGATGCTGTACGACCGGCTGCTGCTGGCGGGCAAGCTGGACGGGCATCTGATGGACATCGACCGGCGGGCCACCGAGATGGTGGAGCAGCTGACGAGAGAGCTGGCGCAGCAGAACCGGGTGGACGAGGAGATGAAGGCCACCAATCAGATGGCGTGGGTACAGGCCATGAACAACTTCAAGGCTTCGGCGGAGGAAGTGGTACTCCGGCAGCTGATTTACAGCTGATCCCCAGCGGAACAAGTTCATAACGCACCTACGGAAGCGGAGAATGTATTGCCTACATCCTCCGCTTTTTGTTGGACAGCAAGCCCTTGACCAGTTCCTCCGCTACGGCGGAAATACGGATCAGCTGCGGATGCGGGTGATTCATTTGTTTCAGATGGACATCCCATGCCCTTATGACCACCCGCCTCCAGGCTCTCTATCACGGCGGCAACGGCATCACCACAGAGCACGGCCCCATGGCTGCATGGTATGACGAGGACGGCATCCACCTCGCCCACGGGGATCGGGCCAGATATGAAACCAACGCTCAGGTCATCCCCTGGGAGCGTGCGGCCCAGCGCATCGGAGAGCTGCTGGAGGCCGGTCAATTTGCCAGCAACGTGGAGTTGCTGGAGGCGGATGGGTACGAGCGTAATCTTTTGGCGCAAAGCCTGATCTATCTGTACCGTGACCTGAACCGGAAGATCACCCGAATGATTTCCTTCCCTGTTTAACTGACGGAGCAAAATGGCTGGACTTCACGAAAGATGAACCCCGTCTCTCCAATCTTCTGGCAGACCCGGACTTCCGAAAACTCTGCTGGCCGAATACCGGACATTTCTCGCTGCCTATCAGGAAGATCGCTCTATCATGCGCTTTCACTACCACGATTTTCGTGGTGTGCTGAACCGCCTGGAGGAACTGGACTTGCCCGCAAGACCTTCAGCACCACCTTGACGGAACTACCCGCCATCATGCCCTTTATCACGGAGGACGAGATTGACGAGGCGCTTTCCGGTGGAAGCCACTTTGAGGGTGGGCCGAAGCGGATTTATACCTTCTTTCAAGAGCCGCATGACACCAAGGAAAGGCGGACTTCCTGCGGAAGGAGTACGGCACAGGCGGTCATTCTCACGCCCTGTCCGGCTCTGGATACAGCCACGAGGACTACGACAGTAAGGGTATCCGCTTCACCAAGCGGAACTGCCCGGAAATCAATCTCTCCTGGGTGAAAGTCGCTCAGCGTGTTGAGAATCTGGTGCGTAAAGACCTCTATCTCTCGGAGGCTATGTGGGAGTATGAAGATGAGCTTGCCAGCCAGGAGGTGCCGGTGGGCCAGGAGCCTGCCCCATGCAATACAACGCCGTCAAGGAGCGATACCCCGACCATGTGGTGCTGTTTCAGGTGGGCGACTTCTATGAACTGTATGGAGAGGACGCCAAGACCTTTGCGCCGAGCTGGGGCTGACCCTGACCACCCGCCCGTCCCTGGGTTGGCCGAGTGGAAATGTGCGGCCTTCCCGCTCACCGGCTGGAGCACTACACCAACCGGATGCGGCGCAACCATGATGTCCTTGTTTCCTCCTGCCCGCAGGCAACGGAGCGCCGTGAGACGGTTATGGAGCGGTTCAGCGGCCCCGCCGGTATCAGATTCCCTTGGGCAGTACAGTCTACATCGGCACAAAACCCTATGAGATGCAGTCCCTTGGAGAAACCACCGTCACGCTTTACGACCCGGAATTTCCGCTGTTCACCCAGGAGTTCCCCTGTGCAGACTTTGATCGGAAGCTGGAGGAAAATCCGCTCAACGAGCAATATTTCCTCCCTGATATGCCCCAGGAACAGGCGCAGCCGACTAATACACGGGATTACGGCGGCGACTATCGCCTGCTTGACCGACTGCGCAGCGACTGTGAGTATTTTCTGGGAGAGGGCCAGCGAAACGAGAAACACCTGTGGGCAGGGAATGTATCCGCACAGATCCACAAAATGCGGGAGCTGTACGATGCTCTGCCCGAAAACCAGACTGGCTCACCAGGGAGCAGATCGAGGATTACGCAGACCGCATGGCTGCCCGCTATCAGGTGGCCGTCTACCACCACTTTGAAAACGGCTTTGATGAGCGGTTGGATTATCAGACCCTGGAAGAAGCGGAGCGAGTGGCCCAGGGATATGTGGACGGCACCATGGAGGAGGACGGCTTTCAGTATGACGGCGCTGCCGTCTATGACCTGAAGGAGGAGCGTTACCTCCGCATTATCGGAGAGTACCCAGACCCGGCGGCACACGCCCAGGTGGAGCAGCTTCCCGACCTGGAAGCCGAGGTAAAGGCATGGGAGGTGGAACAGGCCGCAAAAACAGGCCGTCATTGATACCCTCTCAGACCGAGAGAAGATTATCATTCAGGCCATGGAAACCGCTGGCTTCCTTTTCACCTTGTGGGAAGGAAGATCGGAGATTACATTTTCTGCCGGGGAATTTGGGTATCCGTCAGTCTTTAAGACTTGGGATGAGGCGTATGCGTGGATCAACGAGGCGCAGCTGAAGGATACTCCCGGCCTTCGGGAACAGGTACAAGCTATCCTTCACCCGGCCCTGGATGAAAGGGCAGCTTTCCCAGGCGGCTCCTGCGGCTCAGCACGAATTGACCAATGAGGAATACGCCCAGGCCAATCTGATCCCCGGTGAAACCGAATTTGAGCAGGATGGCCGTAGATACCGGGTACACAGCGTAGATCTCGCCACAGGACAGGTTGAACTGACCGATTTGACCTTTGCACAGTCGGCTGGGTTCCCTATCTTGCGGGTTGAACGCATCGACACCATCCGGGCCTACCTGGAGCATCCGGCCCGCGAGCCGCCCAGGAACCGAAAAATCCCGTACCGCAGCACTTTCCAATGTTCTCTACCCGGAGCAGACAGACCGCCACGACCACCGCATCACAGATGACGCTCTTGGTGTCGGAACGCCCAGCCAACGCTACCAGAACAACATCGCCGCCATCCGGCTGTTGAAGCAGCTGGAGAGCGAGGGGCGGCTGGCCACGCCGGAGGAACAGGCGATTCTTTCCCGGTATGTAGGCTGGGGCGGACTGGCAGACTGTTTTGAAGAAACCAACCGCAACTACCTGGAGCTGAAAACCTGCTGATCCGGAGGAATACGAGGCGGCGAGAGAATCCACCCTGACCGCCTTCTATACGCCCCCGGTGGTCATCCGTTCCATGTATCAGGCCCTGGAGCAGATGGGCTTTGAGACAGGAAACGTACTGGAGCCGTCCTGCGGCACCGGCAACTTCCTGGGCATGATGCGGAGCGTATGTCCGGCTCCAGGCGCTATGCCGTTGAACTGGACGAGATCAGCGGGCGGATTGCCCAGCAGCTCTACCAGACCGCCTCTGTGACCATCCAGGGCTACGAAAGACCAACCTGCCGGACAGCTTCTTTGATGTGGCCATTGGCAACATCCCCTTCGGCAACTTTAAGGTGGCTGACCGGCGCTATGACAAGCATAACTTCCTGATCCACGACTACTTCTTTGGCAAGACCCTGGACAAGGTACGCCCCGGTGGTATCGTGGCCTTCATTACCAGCAAAGGCACCCTGGACAAGGAAAACCCTGCGGTGCGCAAATACATCGCTCAGCGGGCTGACCTGCTGGGTGCCATCCGCCTGCCCAACGACACCTTCAAGGGCGCTGCCGGTACAGAGGTCACGTCCGATATTCTGTTCCTGCAAAAGCGGGATTCCATTCTCGACCTGGAGCCGGACTGGGTACATCTGGGCGTCAGTGAAAACGGCCTCAAGATGAACCAATATTTCATCGACCACCCGGAAATGATTCTGGGTGAGATGCAGGAGGTCAGCGGCCCCTATGGGCCTGAGACGGCCTGTATCCCCTTCGAGGGCCAGGAACTCTCCGACCTGCTGACTTCCGCCATCGGCAACATTGGCGGCTCCATCCAGGAGTATGAGCGTGAGGAGGCGGACGAGCTGGAGGAGGATCGCTCCATCCCGGCAGACCCACCGTGCGCAACTTCTCCTATACCATCGTGGATGGAGAAGTCTACTACCGAGAAAACAGCCGCATGAATCCGGTGGAGGTGTCCACCACCGCCCTGGGGCGCATCAAAGGTTTGATCGGCCTGCGGGACTGTGTGCGGCAGCTCATTGAGTACCAGACGGAGGATTACCCGGATTACGTCATCAGCGCCGAGCAGCAGCGGCTGAACGGCCTGTATGATACCTTTGTGAAGAAGTATGGCCGTATCTCCCAGCGGGCCAATCACTCCGCCTTCCACTCGGATAACTCCTATTTCCTCCTGACCTCCCTGGAGGTCACAGACAGCGACGGAAACTTCATCCGCAAGGCGGATATGTTCACCAAGCGCACCATCAAGCAAAAGATCAACGTCAGCCGGGTGGACACCGCATCGGAGGCTCTGGCCCTGTCTCTGGCAGAAAAAGCCTGCATTGACATCCCCTATATGACCAACCTGACCGGAAAGACGAGGCAACCCTGGTGGAAGAACTGCATGGGGTGATGTTTCAGCTTCCCGACAGGGTGGATGATGAGGAAATCCCATCTATGTAACAGCGGACGAATACCTTCCGGCAACGTGAGACAAAAGCTGCGGCAGGCGGAGGAAGCTGCGGAAGCCGACAGCCGGTTCCGTGTCAATGCCGAAGCCCTGAAAGCCGTGCAGCCGGTGGATCTTACCGCCAGTGAGATCTCCGTGCGGCTGGGTGCCACCTGGCTCCCCGGAAGATGTGGCACGGTTCATGTTCGAGCTATTCGACACCCCAACTATGCCCGCTTCAACATCAAGGTGCATTACTTCAAGATGACCGGCAGCTGGAACATCGAGGGAAAAGCTACGACCGCTCCAGCATCAAGGCCAACAACACATACGGCACCAACCGCATCAACGGCTACAAGATCATCGAGGAAACCCTCAACCTGAAGGATGTGCGGATCTTCGACTATGTGGAGGATGCCGATGGACACAAGATAGCGGTGCTCAACAAAAGAAACCGCCATCGCTCAGTCTAAGCAGCAGCTGATCAAACAAGCCTTTGCCGATTGGATCTGGAAAGACCCGAGCGCCGGGAGCGGCTGTGCAAGCTCTACAATGAAACCTTCAACTCGGTTCGGCCCCGTGAGTACGATGGCAGTCACCTGAACTTTGTAGGTATCAACCCGGAAATCACCCTGCGGCGGCACCAAGTGAACGCCATCGCCCACATTCTATACGGTGGGAATACCCTGCTGGCACACGTAGTGGGGCTGGGAAAACGTTTGAAATTGTCGCCGCCGCCCAGGAGAGCAAGCGGCTGGGACTGTGCAGCAAATCCCTGATTGCCGTTCCCAACCACCTGACTGAGCAGTGGGCCGCTGAATATCTCCAGCTTTATCCCTCAGCTAACATCCTGGTGGCCACAAAAGACTTTGAACCGAAAAATCGCAAGAAGTTCTGTGGGCGCATTGCCACTGGCGACTACGACGCCATCATCATCGGACACTCTCAACTGGAGAAAATCCCTATGTCCATAGAGCGGCAACGGGCCATCCTGGAGGAACAGTTGCGGGAAGTTATGGACGGAATCAGCGACTTGAAGCAGAGCTGGGGACAACTCTCCATCAAGCAGATGGAGCGCACCAAAAGGGCTTGAAGGCCAAACTGGACAAACTCAACGACCAAAGCCGCAAGGATGATGTGGTGACGTTTGAAGAACTCGGCGTTGATCGTCTCTTTGTAGACGAGGCGCACAATTACAAAAATTTGGCCGCATACACAAAATGCGAAATGTGGGCGGAATCAGCCAGACGGAAGCCCAGAAGTCCAGCGACCTATACATGAAGTGCCGCTACCTGGACGAGCTGACCGGGGCCGAGGCGTAGTGTTCGCCACCGGCACCCGGTTTCCAACAGCATGACCGTGCGCCCGTAAGGGGCTGTAATAATCTTACCTTGAGCAAGTAATAGGGCAAGGTATCAAAGCGGAATAATCCGCACCCTATCGTCACCCGACTTATCCAAAGGGGAAACCCGATGGGGAGTGTAGCATGTCGGAGGGCACGAAACACGGAAACTTCCAAAGTGTTTGCGTGGTAGTGGCGAAAAGTTATGAATAAGGATGAAAGCTAAACTGCCTGAATGACAGTCGGAGATTGGGCAAAATGTTGCTCCATGCGTAAGGAAGTTATACTCGCATGTACTCTGGTGGATATGAGTCGGCCATGCGTATCCACAAGATACCCAGAGTAAATCAGCCATAGGATAATGGAAAACGACGAACGTCACATCCGAAATCATAACAGGCTTATGTTATTACAGTTCTAAACGGGATTGCCTAAGGTAAAATGCCGAAAATCGGCTATGAGTGCTATGAGAAAAGTGACTCTGAATATTTACTATGGCAACAGAGTCTCCGTAGTAGTCCGAGGACGGGAAAGCCGTCCACATGGCGAAGGGAGACAGTCTTTCTTCAATACAAATAATAAGGAAAGGTGCGTGAGGCATTATGAGAAGTCCCGAAAATGTATTGAAAAGTTTAAGTGAAAAGCAAAAACAAAGAGTACAGGTACGAGAGATTATACCGTAACCTGTACAACCCAGAGTTCTATCTGCTTGCATACCAGAATATTGCGACCTCTCAGGGAGCATGACGGCAGGTGCAGACGGATTCACTCTTGACGGTATGAGCATGGAGCGCATTGAAAGCTCATTCAGAAGCTGAGAGACCACTCATACCAGCCGAACCCTGCAAGGCGTGTTTATATTGCGAAGAAAACAGCAGTAAAAGCGCCCATTGGGGATTCCGTCAACGGACGATAAACTGTTACAGGAAGTTGTCCGTATGATACTTGAAGCAATCTATGAGCCGACATTCTCTGATAATTCACATGGTTTCAGACCGAAAGAAGTTGCCACACAGCGTTAAAAGAAATCGTAACGCTGTTCACTGGTGCAAAGTGGATAATCGAAGGAGACATTAAGGCTTGTTTTGACAGCTTCGACCACCATATCACAATACAGCTTTGAGAAAGCGCATAAAAGATGAAGCGTTCATATCGCTGATGTGGAAGTTTCTAAGGGCAGGATATATGGAACAGTGGACATACCATGAAACGTACTCCGCAGTCCACAAGGCTCCGGTGTCAGTCCGATACTTGCCAACATCTATCTGAATGAACTTGATGAGTTCATGGCAAGGATGAAAAGAGTTTTGACAAAGGCGATACAAGAAGCCGTAAAGTCCACAAAGACCATGATAAGGTACGCTGGGCTTATCGGAAAGCGCAGAAAATCTGGAAATAGAGCGCACAGAAGCAAACCTAGCAGCATTTAAAGAAGCAAGGAAAGTGATGTTGTCCACACCACATTTAGACGAGATGGATGAGAATTACAAAAGACTTCAATACAACCGTTACGCTGACGATTTCCTGATTTCAATAACAGGTTCAAAGCAGGATGCTGAAAATATCAAGGAACAGGTAAAGATATTTCTAAAAGACAAGCTAAATCTCACAATGTCGGAGGAGAAAACTCACGTTACCCATTCCTCTGAAAAGGTGCGGTATCTTGGATACGACATAAGAATATCAAGAAGTCAGGACACAAAGCGGACGAAAAAGGTCTGCAACGGGTGTGGTATGGAAAAGTGCAGTTATATATGCCGAAAGAAAAATGGATTGCGAAACTGCACGAATACGGTGCGTTTAAAATCAAAAAGACGAAAACGGCAAAGAGATTTGGAAGCCACTCCACAGAGGGGCGCTTATGCCATTAGACGATGTGGCAATCATCAGTAAATATAATTCTGAAATCAGAGGATTGTACAATTATTACAGGTTAGCAATCAATGTATGCAATCTGGGGAAATTTCATTCTATCATGCGTGGAAGCTGTTTAAAGACGTTGGCGGCAAAATATAATTCTTCTGTTATGAAGATGTATAAGAAATACCGTAGCGTAAAGGGCGACTTTGGCGCAGATTACAAAACCAAGAGTGGAACAAAGCGGTGTGAGTTTTACAATGAAGGATTTAGGCGTAATAACAATATCGCACCTGAATCTGTAGACATTATGCCGAAATACAGAGGGCAGATAAAACCGAATAGTCTTGCAGGACGTTTAAAAGCGGACAATGCGAGATGTGCGGAGCAAACCCCGTGAAAGTGTATATGCACCATGTAAAGCGCTTAAAAGATTTGAACGCTGATAATGAATTTGATGAACTGATGTTACTGAAAGGCGGAAGTCATTGGCTCTCTGCCCGAAATGCTACGAAGAAGCAAAGACAAAATCACTTAAACTATGAAAGATGGCGAGCCGTGTACATCGAGAGGTGTAAGCACGGTTCTGGAGGGTTACGCCAAGACCACGGACGAAAGGAAGTATGGCGTGGCGTTTCCTACCTTATGAGATGTATACCATGCAAAAGTACCTCCAGCACGACACCCTGCAAGGGAACGACCTGCTGCACTTTGACGCCTGGGCCTCTACCTTCGGTGAAACGGTGACAGCCATTGAGCTGGCCCCGAGGGCAGCGGCTACCGGGCCAAGACCCGGTTTGCCAAGTTCTACAATTTGCCGGAATTGATGAGTATGTTCAAAGAAATCGCAGATATTCAAACGGCGGATATGCTCAATCTCCCGTACCCAAGGCCAACTACCACCATGTGGTGCTGAAACCCTCCGAACATCAAAAGGAGATGGTGGCAGACCTCAGTGAGCGGGCCGAGCGTGTCCGCAATAAGATGGTGGACAGCAGCCAGGACAATATGCTCATGATTACCAACGATGGCCGTAAGCTGGCGCTGGATCAACGGCTGGTCAATCCGCTGCTGCCGGACAGCGATACCGGCAAGGTCAGGGCCTGCGCCGACAACATCTATGAGATCTGGCAGCGCACCGCCGCTCAGAAGTCCACTCAGCTGGCCTTCTGCGATCTCTCCACCCCAAAAGCGACGGCACCTTCAATGTGTACGATGACCTGCGGGATAAGCTGATTGCCAAAGGCATCCCCGCCGAGGAAATCGCCTACATCCACAACGCCAACACCGAGCAGCAGAAAAGGAGCTGTTCGGCAAGGTGTGTAATGGAGAAGTCCGGTGCTGCTGGGCAGCACCGCAAAGATGGGAGCCGGAACCAATGTCCAGAAGAAACTGGTGGCCTTGCACCACCTGGATTGTCCCTGGCGTCCGGCAGATCTTCAGCAGCGGGAAGGCCGCATCATCCGCCAGGGCAACGAGAACAAGGAGGTTGAAATCTACACCTATGTAACGGAAAACACCTTTGACAGCTATCTCTACCAGCTGGTAGAGAGCAAGCAGAAGTTCATCGGCCAGATTATGACCAGCAAATCCCTGTCCGGTCTGCCGATGACATTGACGAAACGGCCCTCAGCTATGCGGAGATCAAGGCCCTGTGTACCGGCAATCCCTATATCAAGGAGAAGATGGATCTGGACATTGACGTGGGGCGGCTTAAGCTGCTGAAGGCCAACCACCTCAGTCAGAAATACAGCCTGGAGGATCAGATCCTAAAGAGCTTCCCCAAGAGCATTGCCAGTTTGGAACAGCAGATCTCCGGTTATAAAAAGACATGGCGCACCTGACCGTGGAAACAAAGCCCAACCCGACGGGTTCTCGCCCATGGTGCTTCATGGAACGGAATATGCCGAGAAAAGGGCGCTGGCACAGCAATCCTGGAGGCGTGTAAAGCCATGACCAGCCCGGAGGCCGTTGTCATCGGTGCCTACCGTGGCTTCACCATGGAGCTGTCCTTTGACACCTTCCGGCGGGAATACCAGCTTGCCCTGTGCCATGAGCTGCGCCACACGGTCACATTGGGCACGGACACCTATGGCAACCTCCAGCGCATCGACAACGCCCTGGAGGGCCTGGAGAGCCGTCTGAAGGACTATGAGCAGGCCCTGGAGGACACCAAGGCCCAGCTGGAAACCGCCAAGGTGGAGGTGCAGAAGCCCTTTGCCCAAGAGGAGGAACTGGCCACCAAATCCGCCCGCTTGGAGGAACTGAACACCCTGCTGAACATGGATCAGCGGGACAGCGAAATGGCCGAGCCATCGGCTGAGGAAATGGAAGAACAAAATGAACGGAATGCCCCTCGCCGCAGCCGTGGGGTGGAGCGTTAAACATGAGCGGCACCCAGTAAATATGGGTGCCGCTCAACAGAAGGAGGCTTGGATATGGATGACGGCAGATATGCCATGACCTTGGATGAAGTTTCCGCAGAGATCATCGCCATCCGGCAAACAGGCGTCCCTTGCGGCCTGATCCAGCCCCGCATGGAGGCGGGGTACTTGCTCACGGATGGTACGGCCCTGCTGGAGAGCGAAAAGGATGAGAACGGGTTCTACATCGGTGGGGCCGGGATGGACGGAATGTATCTCAGAACGCCCCAGCGGTATGAGCCGGTGCGGAACGATAGCGGCAAGGTCACGGCCTTCCGGCTCATGAGCAGCTATCTCACCCGATTTAACCGCCAGGAGCTGGAGGCCATCTTCCAGTATGGCCTGAACACGAAGGAGAATTTGCTTCACGACCTGGAGGCCGTGGTGCAAGCGGTCAAACAGCCGGAGATCCGTGCGGCCTTTTCCAGCGCACGGGACAAACTGGAACCCATTCCCCGGAGGACTGCCGCCGTCTGATGGCGGACATCCGAGCCGCCTACAAGGGCAGGCATGAGCAGTCTATCCGACAGAGGCAGCAAGCCGCAGGAAAGCCCAGAAAAGGGATATGGAACGATAATGGAGGTGACTTTATGAACGAATCCCAGATCAACCTGGAACTGTATCACAAAATGCGGGAGGAACAGGACGAGTACCGTAGCTGGCTGCTGTCCCAGCCGCCAAGGAGATCCTGAATCATGCCTGTGAGTACAGCGTCCGTGAGGATATTCTGGCAACTATGTGTGAAGGCCATTTGCCTCCCATGTTGGCAAAGGCTCTCATGAACACTGAACATCCCTCGCCTGCGTGTATGCTGAATTGCAAAACAGTGATTACAGGGATAGAAGCTATGAGGATTTAATTGATGTAATCCAAAGCTGCGCAAAAAGGAACTCAGGCAATCTCCCAAGTTTATGGAAATCTGCATCTACCAAATTGACCCTGATAAAGATCAACACCGGATTGCCTTTTGTTCGTTGGAGGAGCTTATGAAGTTCCAAGGAAGCGACCGAGTGGAGAGCGGCATCTACAACCGTGTCTTTCAGGGCATCGTGGACTGTCCTACTCTGGATGGTGTTTACTATAAATTTAACTCCGATCCGCCGGAGGGCTATACCGGAAGCCCACTAACTATATCGGATGTTGTTCATGTCATCCATTCCCAATCAGTAGAGCCTGGGTTTTATTTCTGTGAGAAGTTTGGATACAAGAGAATTGACTTTGAACCAGAGAAAACGCAGGACATGACCCATGCAATTTCTGTCCTGCTGCTGGAGCCTGGAAGGTGGCTAAACCGACTTTGGTCAACAACACTCTGAAAGATATGCAGCAGTTGGTTGGAGGCAACATCGAGGTACTTTCCTTGCCGGGTGGCTGTCAGCTCGTTTGTAATGAGGACGGCAAATTCCTCACGCTTCCCAAAACCGTGCCCTTAAAGATGAAGCTGGAAAAGTGGTGGATGTACTGGTTGGAACCTGCTTTATCTGTGGCGCAAAAGGCGATGAATTTATTAGCCTGACTCCTGACCAGATGAAACAGTTCAAAAGGAATTTCAGTATCCGCAGAAATTAGTACGGCGCAACAATGAGATCGTGGCAAAGGACATCAAGCCTCACGAAATGGAACGGTAGGTGAAGTCAAAATGGGCTATCAGGAGAGTTTATTTTACATCAGGCCGCAGCGCCATTTTGACAAAATGGTTCGGGCTTACGAGAAGGCCGAGTATGCGGGATATTACGAAGTCGCCGGTGCAAAACCTCGCTCCGTAATCGTACTGAAACAGCCCGCTGGAGAACTACCTGCGGGCACCAGACTTCTGTGGGTATGCGGAGATCGGAGCTTTCATTCGCCCGCCGGAGCGTTCGGCGGGCAGCTCCATACCGGCGGAAAAATCGATGTAATTCCGGTGGAGAAACTATTTGACGGCCCGGAAGATCCCCGGCTTTCCAACATTGATTTGGATTCCCCTCAAACCACGGAAAATGACTATTTGAAGCGGTACAGCGCAGACCATTATGCTTATCGAATCAAGTATGATCGGGAGCGTTAAATAGCCGCACGTTCCATCCTCAAAACCAATCTCAAACCAGGAGGTGAACTGAGTGCCGTACTACACAAAAGAACAAATTCAGCAAGCTCGGCAAGTGGATTTGCTGACGTACTTACAACGTCATAACCCCGGAGAGTTAGTTCATGTGAGCGGTGGAACTTACTGCACCAAAAGCCATGACTCGCTGAAAATCTCCAACGGAAAATGGTGCTGGTGGAGCCGCAATATCGGAGGCTCTACCGCCCTGGATTATCTGGTCAAAGTATGTGGCTACAAACTGCCGGAGGCGGTTGGAATGATTCTCGGTGAGCAGCCCGCACTTCCTTCCCGGCCTGTATCAAAGCCGCCTCCCAAGTCCCATCTTGACTTCCAACTGCCGGAACGAAATCCCGATACCAGACGAGTATTCGCTTATTTGTGCGCCAGGGGAATTGACGCCGAGATTATCAATCACTGCATCAAGTCCGGCCAACTTTACGAGGACGCCAAACGGCACAACTGCGTGTTTGTGGGCTTTGAATATGGCACGGCAAAATACGCTTCCTTGCGTGGTACGCTGTCTCACTCAACCTTTGTTGGTGAGGTGGCCGGAAGTGACAAGCGGTATTCATTCTGTATGCCGCTGCAAGCCAACAATCGGGAAAGTGTGTGCGTTTTGAAAGCGCCATTGACGCTCTCTCATCTGAGTATCCTCAAGCGAAAGGGCAGAACTGGAGAAGCGCCAACTGCCTATCCCTGTCTGAATTTATCGACCCAAAGCCGACGCAGAGTTGAAACTGCCGCTGGCTTTGGAAACCTATTTACATACCAACCCCAACATACGGAGAATTATCTTATGTCTGGACAATGACGAGCGTGGCGGGAGGCGGCGCAGGCGTTCCAACAATGCTTGCATGGGTATCAGGTACTGAACAATCCACCGCCCAAAGGAAAGGATTACAACGACTATTTGCAGATTCAGAAAGGGATTGCAGGCCGGGTGAAACCCGTGGGGAGAGGAACGGTAATTTTTCGGAAAGGTGGGGAAGGAGCGGCGTTGCCGCTCTTTCCGCAAGCATCGCATTTGGCTAGCCAAACGCAGCTTGTCAGTGGGAATCCCCTGAAACCCCGGCTCAGAAAGGAGGATTTCATGCGAAACCGTCCTCTCCAGCAAATTGTTCGTCTCAATGAAAACGAGTATCGTCACCTGATTACTTCAGCAAAATATCCGGTCTTTCCAGAGAGGCTTATATCCGTAAACTCATCCTTGGAGAAACGGTAAAAGCAAAGCCGCCGCAAGAACTGGCGGAGCTGCTGCGGCTGCTGAAATCCGCCAGTGATAACATCAATCAGATTGCTCGTGTATCCAACGCACGGCACTTTGTGCGCTCCGACGAGCTTGCGGAAATCTACTCCAAGTTGGATGATATTTGGGGCAAGATCAAGGAGTTGTGAGATGGGCGTTACGAAGATTCTTTCCATCAAGCATCAATTATCCGCCCGCCTGAACTATGTGACCAATAGCAAGAAAACACACTTGGCAACGGATATTACTTACATCACCAACCCGGAAAAACGGAACAAAGTTTCTTTGTCTCCGCTATTAACTGTTTGACCCCGGAATCGGTTTATGATGAAATGATGAACACAAAAATCCGGTTTGGAAAACAGATGGAGTACAGGGTTTTCATATCATCCAGTCCTTTGCTCGGGGAGGTCACACCAGAGCAGGCCCACAGCATTGGCCTGGAGTTTTGCAAGCGACTTTGGGCGACCGCTTTGAAGCTGTGATAGGGACACACCTGGATAAAGCCCATCTTCATAATCACATCATAGTAAATTCTGTTTCCCTCATAGACGGGAGAAAATATCACTCCTCTTATCAACACTACTTTCAGGAGATCCGCAGGATTTCAGATGAGCTGTGTGCGGAGCACCACTTGAAGGTGATTGACCCCAAGGGCAAGGGTGAACACTATGCGGTATGGAAGGCCCAGCAGGAGGGAAAGCCGACCCTCTCTCGAATGCTCCGGGATGAGATCGATCTGGTGATCCGTGATAGCTTTACGTTTCCCGATTTTCTCAACCTGCTGGAGAAAAGGGATACGCAGTTTCCGGAATCCCAACCGCAAATACCTGACGGTGCGGCCACCCGGCGCAACGCGGAATTTCCGCCTGGATCGGCTGGGCGAAGGGTACACCGTGGAGGACATCAAACGCCGCATCCAGGAGCAGCAGCGGGCCATTTTGAAGGCCGTGTTCCCGCCTATCAGCCGCTTCCGGCTCGGCGCTATCGTTTCTCCGGTTCCTGGAAAACTGTCCGTAAAAAGAAGATCACCGGCTTTTATGCGCTGTACCTCAGATACGTTTATCTGCTGCGCCGGTACAAAAGGCCGACCCGAAAAAGAATCTCTTATGAAATGCGTCGTGAAGTGATCCGTTTGGAACGCTATCAGGCGCAATTTTTATATCTCCATAAGCATGGCATTTCCACCGTAGAGCAGCTTATGGAGCGTCAGTCACAAATCGAGCAGGAGATCCAGCAGCGGACAGAACTCAGGCAACCGCTCTATGCAAAAAGGAGGTGTGAAACCGATGAGAAGATCAAAGAAGAACTCGCCCGTGAGATTGACCGCCAGACCGCCTCCTTACGGCAGCTGCGGAAGGAGCGAACACTCTGCAAACGAATCGAACAGCAGGTTCCCGGTATTCAGCAGAACTTACGGGAGTTCGAGGAAAACAAATCACAAAATCAGAAGGAGGTTATCAGACATGAGTACCAGCGGAGAAACCGCTGATCTGATGGTACGGGAAGGGATTCAGATTACCGAGAGCGCCCTCAAGCTGGCAGGGCTGGGAGCCAAAAATCTGGCGGCGCTGCTGATTGCCCTGGCCAACGACAACCAGAAGGTTGCCGGTAAAACCACGTTGAAGCGGCTGATCCAGGATCGGGAGGAGCTGACCATTTTCTCTATCAGTGAGCAGGACTTGGCTGCGTTCAAGAAGGAGAGCACCCAGTACGGGGTGCTGTACTATCCGATCATCAACAAGGCGGAAAAGACCGGCACGGTGGAGATCATGGCAAAGGCCAAGGACGCCCGCCAGATCAATCGCATCCTGGAGCGTATGGGCATTGCCGTTCCCACTCGCCAGGAGGACGAGGCCGCAAAAAAAGAGGTGTCCCGTGTTCCATCCGGCGAAAAATCCAGGGAATACGGGACAGATACGAGAGCAGCTACCGAGACTATGGACAGTGACCCCAATCAGCGCCCCTCCGTGCGCAAAAAGATGGAGGAACTGAAAGCGCAGCAGGCGCAGCGTGAAAAGGGACAGCCCCAGCGTGAAAAGGGCGCTCCCGTTTTTCACCATGCCAAGAACGGCAAAAAAACAAAAGGAGGACTGGAACGATGAAACGTATCTTTTGCACCCTGTGTGCCATGACGCTGCTTCTCTGCGGAGTTATGACCACCGCATTTGCGGCAGCAGCGCCTACCGAAATGCCCCAGGCAGCGGAGGGGGGCAACACCGCATCTCCCGCCACCGAAGGGATAGCGGAGCCAATCCCCACACCTGATCGGGTACCGCTCTATCCCGCTGAGGTGAAGCAAAGCGAAGAAAACGGGGTGACCCGCATTGAGAAAATTTACTATCTTACCTCTCAGGATGACCCGTCCAATATTCCCACCGAGGACTTTGAGCGTGAGGGAAAGGTCTACACGCTGCTGGATGTACTGAAGCAGGCACAGATTGAGAGTGATACTCAGGACTATGTGGAGGTTCTGACCCTGGATTCCGATACCCAGGACATGGAAAAGATTCTGGCCATGCTGGAGCCGGAGCTGGAGGTACAGACCGAGGACGGCTATCAGGGTGTTCTCTCCCTGGATCACACCACCATCACTGTGGAGGCCGCAGGCTACAAGAGCAGCAGCCGCACCGTGTCGGCCACCCGCACCTATCCCAACCTGTCCGGGGCAGATGTATCCCTGATCCCCAAGAGCATTACAGACAGTGGCCGGACGTTGGCGCTGGCCGATGTGCAGTGGCAGGAGGCCGCAACCACCCAGAGCGACGGATATGATATGGCCCTGCGCTATACCGCCACCGCCACCTATACCGGCACGGCCACCAGCAAATACGCCACCGGCTATGTGGTTACGGCAAACTATGTGGGAGAGGTCACCAGGGTGAGCACCGATGTGATTACCTATACGGCGGTGTTTTCCAGCGGCGACTCCGCATCTGCCGGTGAGGACGCTGATGATGCCATCGACATCCCGCAGTCCGCCCCGTTTTCCTTTGACTGGAAATGGCTGCTGATTCCTCTGGGTGTGGGCGCTCTGGGCTGTGCTGGTTACTTTGGACAGAAAGGCTACAAACACTACATCAACAAGAAACGGGGGTACGAATGACATGAAGAAACTGCTTGCCACGCTGCTTGCCGCCTGCTGCCTGACAGGGGCCACCATGCTGCCCGCCAATGCGCTGGAGTATTCCTTTGATGCGCCGGACAATCCGCTCTTTGGCAGGCCTACCTCGGATGACACCATCTATGTGACCACCGGAGCACCGGTCAACACCGACCGCAGTAAGAATGCTGCCCTGATCCCGCCCGCCTTCGGCTCGCCCACCTCCTACGTTCTGGGCAGTGGCGAGCTGCTGACGCCCAATCTGATCCGGGATGGGCAGATCTATACCGGCCCTGGAAACAGCACCTCGACGAACACCGGGACGACCACGATCCCGAATACCTCCACAGTGCCGACCTTGCCTAGTGTGGACACCAGCGGCAGCGTAACGGCCTATACGCCGGTGACGGATGCCCTCTATTACAGCGGCGGCTATATCGCCACCTTGTCCATCCCCGCCATCGGCCTGAAGGTCAACGTCAACGAGGGGACGAGTTCCACTGCCCTGGCTACGGGGGCGGGGCATTTTGAGAACACCAGCATCTGGAATGGCAATGTGGCAATCGCAGGCCATAACAGAGGTGTGAATAACCACTTTGGCAAAATCCATACGCTGTCTGGAGGTGATAAGATTACCCTGACCACAAAGCTGGGCACCCGTACCTACGAGGTGTACTCGGTACAGAAGATCCTCAGTACCCAGGTGTCGGTGCTGGACGCTACCAACGACAACATCATCACCCTTGTCACCTGCGTCATGGATCAGCCGACTTATCGCTGGTGTGTGCAGGCGGCTGAAATTTAAAAGGAGGGAACTATATGAAACGACTGCTTTCTTTGCTCCTGGCTCTGGTGCTCACCCTGGGCATGCTGCCCATCGGCACCCTGGCCGCTTCCAGTGAGGAGGAGGCCCTGGGCGAGATCAACATCTACAACGGCAACTATGAACTGGGCTATCTGTCCATCAATGGTGCCGTTCAGAAGCAGAAATATACCTACTACAACTACCAGAGAGCCGATGGAACCACCCAGGAGATCCCGGCCTACTGCGTCAACCCGGATCAGTACGGGGTCCCCCAGACGGTAGGCCCCGGCCAGAGCATCAAGTACCTGGCCAATGAGAAAACCAAAGACCCCAAGATCGTGTCCATCGTATTCAATGGCTACCCCCATAAGTCCCTGGGGGAACTGGGACTGGACAACAAGTATCAGGCCTATTATGCTACCAAAATGGCCCTGTGGTGCTATATCATTCCCGGTTGGGACATCAACAGCCTAAAGGTGGCACCAGGCCTCAGCGGTACCGAGTTGACCATCGGCAACAAGATCCTGGCCGCCGCCAAGCTGATTTATCAGCGGGGGATGCAGTATTACCAGACCTATGATACGGAGCCCAAACTGACGGCATCCCCGGATCAGGAGGAGGCCTATCTGGTCAACATCGACGGTGAGACTTATCTCCAACAGGTATTTACCGTAGAGAGCACCACCTGGGTGGACAAGCTGAAGGTTAGTGTGGCATTTGCAGACCCATCCAGCGTTCCGTCCGGGACCAAGATTGTAGACGAGGACAACAATCCTGTTACCGAGCTCACTGTGAAAGATGTGGGCGGTACCTTTGCCAGCACCTTTAAAGTGCTCTACCCGGCGGACAGTGTAGAAGGGGAGAGCGGCAGCGTGCAGATCAAGCTGAGCGCTGATCTGTATCACTATGTGGCCTTCTACGCCACCTGTGCTCAGAAGGACCAGTACGGCAATCTGCAAAACTATATCTGTGATACTGCCAGCACAAGACCTATGGAACTGACTGCTGTAAGCAAGTACACGGACACCCCGGATGAAGGAGAACCTGGTGAGCCTGAGGAGCCGGGAGAACCCGGCCTGAAGATCATCAAGCTGGAGACAGGGAGCGAGACTCCCTTGGCCGGGGCGGTCTTTTCCGTGACCGGGCCGGACGGCAGTCCGGTGGGTTCTTTCTCCACCAATAGCAACGGTATCATTGAAATCCCATTGACCCAAGCTGGCCTGTACACAGTGACCGAGGAGATCCCGCCGGAATACCACCTGCTGCCGGACAAGCGCACGCAGCAGGTAATGGCAAAGGAGGGGGAGGTGGCGGAAGTTACCTTCTGGAACGCTCCTTATGGAGAACTGCGGGTAGAGAAAATCGACGCTGCCACCGGAGACCACCTGGCCGGAGCCAAAATCCAGATCAAGCATATCGAAAGCGGAGCCACCTACACCGGAACCACCGAGGCAGGCGGCTCCTTTACATTTACCCAGCTGAAACCAGGGGCCTATGAGATCGTAGAGCTGTCCGCCCCAGAGGGATGGCAGAAAGACCCGCAGACCTACACCACCACGGTGGTCAGCGGGGATACGGTCAGCTACATCTTGAAAAACCAGGCCAACCCCGGTCTGAAGATCCTCAAGTATGATCGAAAGACCTATGAGGTATTGAGCGGCGTCACCTTTGAGATCTTCCGGGATGGTGTGTCTCTGGGCAAATTCCAGACTGATGCCATGGGTGAGATATTCCTGCCTGATCTCCAGCCCGGTACCTACCGGGCCGTGGAGGTGGACACCGGCGGCGACGGCCACATCCTGGATACCACCCCTCAGGAGGTGGAATTGAAGGCCGGGGACGGCATCAAGGAGCTGGTGTTCTTCAATGACGTGAAACCGGGATTGAAGCTGGTCAAGATCGACTCTGCCGATCCATCCAAGGTCATTCCCAATGCGGTCTTTGAGATCAAATCGGTGGCGGGGGACTATGGACCGGAGGAGTTTACCACTGACCAGAACGGCGAGATTGACCTGTCCAAGCTGCCTGCCGGGGCCTATGTGGTGATGGAGAAGTCCTGCAACGGTTACGTGATCGACAGCGCCCAGCGCATCATTCAGCTTGACCCCAATGAGGAAGCCCAGTTTGTCTTTACCAACTCCATCAAGCCCTCTCTGCGTCTGGTCAAGACCAGTGCCGACGGTACCCCGCTGGCGGGTGTATCTTTCCGCATCGCCAAGATTGAGGACGGAAGCCACTACCTGGATCGCACCACCAATGCGCAGGGCGAGATTCTGATCTCCGATCTGGAGCCCGGTGTTTACTCCGTCAAGGAAACTGCCACTGTGGCCGACCACATCCTGGAGCCCACGGAGCACCATGTGGAGCTATTCCCGGGCCGCACCAGCACCATTACGCTCCAGAATGATAAGCGGCCTAACCTGACCATCCGCAAGACCGACAAGGACACCGGCGAACCCATCTCCGGCGTCACCTTCACGCTGAACTATGCGGACGGCCCCACCATCACCACCGAACCCACCGGCGAGGACGGCACCGTGACCATTGAGAACCTGCTGCCCGGTGTTTATACCGTCACCGAGCAGAGCGTACCGGAAAATTATATTCTGGACACCACGCCCCAGCAGGTGACTTTGGAGCCGAACCGGGATGCCACAGTGCAGTTCCAGAACTACAAGCGGCCCACCCTGACCATCCACAAGGTGGACATCAACGGCAACGCCCTGACGGGAGCCATCTTTGAAGTGAAAACCAAGGCGGGCGTGAAGATCGGAGACTTCCCCGTAGGCCCGGATGGTTCCATTACCGTTGAGAACATCCACCTGGATGAGGGCTACTACATCGTCACCGAAATCCAGGCCCCGGACGGCTACATTCTGGACTCCACCCCCCATGAGGTCTATCTGCGGCCCGGTAAAACCACCGAGATCTCCATTGAGAACGAGAAGAAACCGGGCCTAACCATCAAGAAGATTGATTCTGTCACCGGCAACCCTCTGAAGGGGGCAAAGTTTGAGCTTTGGGTAGCCAAGGACAACACCGAGGACGGCACCTATCAGAAGCTGGAACAGAACTTCTACTACACCGACGAAAACGGCGAGATCTACCTGGATAAGCTGGACACCGGCTGGTACAAGGTGGTGGAGGTTGATCCGCCCACCGGCTATGCCCTCCGTGACCCCTCTGAACAGACCATTTATGTGGACAACGACAAGGCTGTGGAGCTGATTTTTGAAAACACGCCCCTCAGCGCCCTGGTGGTCTGGAAGTTCGATTCCGTCACCGGCGAGGCCCTGGAAGGCGCTGTGTTCCAGGTGCGCTACCTGGGCGGCACCTCCGGCAGCGGCGGCACCGTGATCGGCACCTATAAGACCAGCGCCAACGGCAGCTTTACAGTCACCGGCCTGGAGGCGGGCACCTACATCGTGGAGGAGCTGGCCAGTCCCAATGGCCATGTCATTGACACCGCACCCCAGACCGTGTTTGTTTCCGGCAAGGAGCAGGATGTGGTGCAGCTGTACTTCGGCAACTCCCCCAAGGGAAGCCTGTTGATTAAGAAGATCGACAGCGAAACCCATGAGCCGCTCAGCGATGTGGAGTTCATGGTCACCACCGCCGACGGAACCGTGGTGGGCGACGCCAACGGCAAGTTTGTCACTGACAGCGCCGGTACGATTCTGATTGAGGGTATCGACCCCGGCACTACCCTGGTGGTCAAGGAAACCAGAGCCAAGACCGGCTATGAGCTGGACGATACTCCCCAGACCGCTACCATCAAGGCGGGACAGACCGTTACCCTGGAGTTCCGCAATGCGCCCCAGGGCTGTCTCCTCATTACCAAGGTAGACAGCGTGACCCACAAGCCCCTGTCCGGCGTCCAGTTTAAGATTGCCGGGTGCAACGGCTGTGAGTACCCCGCAGGCACCTATACCACCGACGCCAACGGCCAGATCAAGCTGAGCCATATTCCTTCCGGCTGCTACTCCATCACGGAAACCAAGGCCGCAGCGGGCTATCTGCTCAACGGCACCGCCCAGACCGTCAAGGTGGAGAGCGGCAGCTGCAAGGAAGTCACCATCGCCAATGAGCCGCTGGGCGGGCTGGTCATCAAGAAGATGGACAGCGCAACCAAGGAACCCCTCAGTGAGGTAATCTTCAAAGTGACCACCACGGACGGAGCCGTAGTCGGCACGTCCAATGGTGAGTTCCGTACCGATGAAAACGGTTATATCACCATCCCTGACTTGGAGCCGGGTGGCTATGTGGTGCAGGAGCTCAAGGCCAAGGAGGGCTACCTGCTGGACAATACCCCCAAGGCCATCCAGATCAAGGATCATCAGACCTATACCCTGGAGTTCTTCAATCAGCCTGTGGGCGGGCTTGTCATCAAGAAGATGGACAGCGTAACCAAGGAGCCGCTGAGCGAGGTGATCTTCAAAGTAACCACCACGGACGGAGCCGTAGTCGGCACATCCAATGGTGAGTTCCGCACCGATGAAAACGGTTATATCTCCATCCCCGACCTGGAACCGGGCGGCTATGTGGTGCAGGAGGTCAAGACCAAGGACGGCTACCTGCTGGACAACACCCCCAAGACCATCCAAATCAAGGATCATCAGACCTATACCCTGGAGTTCTTTAACCAGCCCAAGGGCAATCTTATCATCAATAAGCTGGATTCCGTTACCAAGGCTCCCCTGGAGGGCGTGGAGTTTGAGCTGACCTACTCCGACGGCTCCTATGTAGACGCAGAGGGAGGCACCCTCTCCAGCAAGGGCCTCTATACCACCGATGCCAACGGCCAGATCATCCTGTCCGGGCTGACCGGCACCATTGTAGTGACGGAAACCAAGACCATCGAGGGCTACACCATCCACGAGGAAACCCGTACCCAGACGGTGGTTATCAATCCCAATGACACCCAGGAGCTGACCTTCTACAACGACCCTGTGGGCGGCGTGGAGATCATCAAGGTGGACGAGGTGGATAAAACGGAGCGGCTGGCCAACGCCACTTTTGAAATCCGCAAGATGGATGACGCCCTGGTGGATACTGTGACCACCGACAAGTATGGCCGGGTGTTCCTGGCTCTGGAGGACGGGGCCTATTATGCGGTGGAGATCGAGGCCCCGGAGGGCTATAAGCTGGACGATACCCCCCACTACTTCGAGGTAAAGGATGGCAAAACCAGTAAGCTGACCGTGACCAACAAAGCCTTCTCCGGCATCCTCATTCACAAGACTGACAGCAGCACCGGAAAGGGCATCTACGGCGTGACCTTCCTGCTGTATGACGCTGGCAACAACCCCGTGGGCCAGTACACCAGCGACAACCAGGGCTACGTCTACATCGAGAATATCGAAACTGGGCGCTACTATCTCCGTGAGCTGGAGAACGAGGGATACATCCTGGACACCCAGCGCAAGACGGTCTATGTGAAGTCCGGCGAGACAACTCTGGTGGAGTGGGAGAACACCCCCATCATGGGGCAAATCCAGATCATCAAGAAGTCGGCGGACGATAACCCCATCAACGCCCTGCCCGCCGGGACGCTGCTGGAGGGCGCTGTATTCGAGGTCTACGACAAGGCCGGCAATGTGGTGGATACCATCGTATCCGACTACAACGGCAGAGCGGTATCCAAACTCCTGCCTCTGGGCCGCTATACCATCCGTGAGGTACAGGCGCCCGACTATTACTCCATCAATCCCACCGTCCTGACCGCATACCTGGATTATGAGGGCCAGATTGTGACCTTCGAGGTGGAGGACAACAGCGTGTCCACCGGCGTATCCATTAAAAAGACCGGCTATGCCGAGGTCATGCCCAACCAGCCTATCCGGTACACCATCACCGGCATTGGCAACACCTCCACCGTGCCGCTGTCCTCCTTCTACTGGAGAGACACGCTGCCCGGTCAGGTGCAGCTTTCCAAGGTGGTCACCGGCACCTACAACCAGCAACTCTCCTATAAGATCGTCTATAAGACCAATCTGAAGGACAGCTATCAGACCCTGGCGGACAGCCTCTCCACCACCAAGAACTATGTGCTGGAAGCCAGCCCTGCGGCCCTGGGCCTTGCCTCCAACGAGCGTGTCACTGAGATCATGTTCGTGTTCGGCACTGTCAAGGGCGGCTTCGGGCAGGTGGAAACTGCCTACATCCATGGCAATGTGGTCAATGGCCTTGCCAACGGCTCCAGCTTTGTCAATGTGGCTGACGTAGGCGGTGTCTACAATGGCCAGTGGATTCAGGCCGTAAGCCGCTGGGTGACCAAGGTTTACGCCAAGACCATCACGACCCTGCCCAAGACCGGGTATTAAGCCGTGAAACGCAGTCAGAATTTCCGCAGTGCCGCCCCTTTGTGGGCGGCACTGTCCATTTTGGTGATTTGGGCAGCCCTGCTGATCGCTACCGCCTATGAGGACGGTATGAATCTATTTACCCTGATGGAGCGCATTTCCGGGCAATTTGCCCGTCCATTCTCCATCCAGTGGAAGCCACACTCCATAAAAGTTGTGCTGATCTGTCTGGTGTGTTACTGCTGTGGCATTGGTCTGTACTATACCTCCAGGGAGAATCGCAGGCCCGGAGAGGAGTATGGCTCAGCCAAATGGGGCTACCCCAAGGCCCTCTGCAAGAAGTACATGGATACCAAAAATCCACTGTCCAACGTGATCCTGACCAGGAACGTGTCTATCAGCTTCAACAGCTACAAGCACCGGCGGAACCTCAACATCGTCGTGGTGGGCGGCTCTGGCTCCGGCAAGACTCGCTTTGTGGCCAAACCATGGCTTTACAGTGCAAACTGCTCCTACATCGTCACAGACCCCAAGGGAGAGCTGCTGCGGGCTTCCGGAAATCTGCTCAAAGAGATGGGATATGAAATCGTGGTATTCAACTTGATCGACCCCAGCCAGTCGGACGGTTATAACCCCTTCGCCTATATCCGCAACGAAGCCGACGTGCTGAAGCTGATGGACAATCTGATCCGCAATACCACACCCAAGAACGCAAATAACTCTGACCCATTCTGGGAAAAAGCGGAAATTGCGCTGGATTCTGCCCTGATGCTCTATCTGCTCCATGAGGCTCCGCCTTATGAGCAAAACCTTGAAATGATTACCTACCTGCTGACCTGTGCGCAGGTACGAGAGGAGGATGACCAGTTCCAAAGCCCTCTGGATCAACTGTTCCTGGAGCTGGAATATGAGAAACCAGACCACATTGCAGTCCACCAGTACAAGATTTTTAAGCAGGCCGCTGGCAAGACGGCAAAGACCATTCTGGTATCAGCGGCTGTGCGTCTGGCGGCATTGGCCATGCCGCAGTTTGCCGCCATGACCTTCCGGGACGATATGGACTTCGGCTCTCTTGGAGAACGCAAGAGGGCCATTTTTTGTGTCATTCCTGTGGCGGACGGCAGCATGAACTACCTTGTGGGTATGCTCTACACCCAATGCTTTCAGGAACTGTACCGGGTAGCGGACGAGAAGTACAATGGCAAACTGCCCATCCCCGTGCGTGTCATCCAGGATGAATGGGCAAATGTAGCCCAGCCGGACAGCTACCCGAAAATTCTTGCAACGTGCCGCAGTTATAACGTGAGCCTAAACATCATTGTCCAGAATATTGCTCAGATCAAAAATATCTACGAAAAGGAATGGGAGAGTATCATCGGCAACTGTGATACCCTCCTGTTTTTGGGTGGCGGCAATGAGCCGACCTCCCTGGAGTTTATGAGCAAGCTGCTGGGCAAGGAGACATTGGACACCCGTACCCGTGGCCTGACCCGCGGGCACAGCGGCTCCAGCTCCACTAACTACCAGCAGGCAGGCCGTGAGCTGATGATGCAGGAGGAAATTCGTTTGATGGATACCGACGATTCTATCCTGCTGATCCGGGGAGAGCGGCCTGTGCTGGACAAAAAATACGACCTCATAAAGCATCCCAATATCAAGCTGACGGAGGATGGCGGCGCAGCGCCCTATGTCCATAAGAGCCTGCCTACCAAATTCGAGGTATCCGATCTGCCCTACGATTTTCGTTCTCTGGACGATTATCAATTTGATACGATGGAGGAATTTAACCATGAAAATCCTGATGAAGATGAAGAAGAATAAGCAGCCCAACACGCTGAACACGCTGAACCGCTGTGCCAGACGGCGCTACTTTGCTGGGGCCTTGACCGTGCTGGCCCTGTCTCTCTGCACGGTGCCCGCTATGGCCGCTGGTTCTGATCCGCTGACGATTGTTGGCAGTTTGTCCGATTTCATTTTCAACATCATCAAGGCCATCGGCGTTATCATCCTGGGCTGGGGCATTGTCCAGGTGGGCATGAGCATTCAGTCCCATGACGCCAGCCAGCGCACCCAGGGCTTCCTCTGCCTGTTCGGTGGACTGATGATCGCCTTCGCCAAGGAGATCCTGACCACCATCGGGGCTATCTAAGTGAAAAAAGCAGCCGGTCTGCCTTCTGACAGACCGGCTGCTCTCTTAGATATGCTCCGGGATATTCCGACGATTGTAGAGGATGCGGCGCACTTCCATCACATCTCCGATCACCACGTAAAAAATCACATAATTTTTCACGTAGATCCGGTAGTAGGGATATTGCCGCTCCTTTGCCGAACGATATGGCTCAAACGCTTCCGCACAGGAAGTGCGCTCCTGGATTGCCTCTTGGACAGCATCCACCAACTGGTCAGCCGCCATAGGGTTTTGCAGATGGATTGCAATATAATCCACAATTTCCGAGAGGTCATCTTCAAATAGCGGCAAAAACCGCAGCTTATAGTGCTTTCCGTCCATGGAGCCGACCCCTCACTCTGCCAAACACTTCTTCTTCCGTATAGCGGATGTCATCAGCCGCCGCAGCCCGGTCAGCTTCGTCCAGGCGCAGCTCCACTTCATCCGTCAATGCGGCATACTGCTCCAGGCTGAGCACCACCATGGAGCCGTAGCCATTCTTGGTCAGATAGACCGGCTGACCGCTCTTGACCGTCTCCTCAATCTCGCTGAATTTGTTGCGCAGATCGGAAACCGGGCGAATATCCAGCATAGCAAAGCCTCCCTTCTTGTGTGGCATTATTTTATCATGATTGCGCCATATTATCAAGACGGCCAACGTATTATCACATCTACCATTCTCGAATACCTGGAGGTGAATCACTTTGGACAACAACTGGGTTGTAGACAACCTACAAAACGCTTTTACCACATGGAACACCAAGATGGAGGAAATGTGGGGCCTGCTGACCCAATCCCCGGAAACCTTCAAAGGCGGCACAATCTGGAGCACCATTGTCACCATCAATGGCGGGATGCAGGCCATCGGCTACGGCCTGCTGGTGCTCTTTTTCGCCATTAGCCTCTTTCGGAGTGCTGCCAGCTTCCGGGATTTTCAGCGACCGGAATATGTGGTGCGCCACCTGATCCAATTTGTATTGGCGAAGGTGGCCATTACCTACGGGCTGGATTTTCTGACGAAAATCTTTGCGGTGTGCAACGGCATTGTGGCGACCGCAGCGGGCAGCATCGGCGGTGCCGACGGAGCCTCCATCACCATGCCCGCCGAAATCATAGATGCCATCAACAGTCTGGGCTTTCTGGAGAGTATCCCGCTGTGGCTGGTCACGCTGTTGGGCAGTCTCTTTGTAACGGTGCTGGCCTTTATTATGATCCTTACGGTATATGGCCGTTTTTTTAAACTCTATATGTACGCCGCTCTTTCACCCATCGCCCTTTCCTCCTTTGCGGGGGAAAGCACCTCCTTTATCGGCAAGTCCTTTCTCAAAAGCTACATCGGCGTCTGTATGGAGGGGGCCGTGGTGGTGCTGGCCTGTATCATCTTTACCGCCTATGTCTCCAGTGGAACTCCCGTCATCGACTCAGAAGCGGCAGTTATCACGCAGGTATGGGGCTATCTGGGTGAAACCATCTTCAATCTTCTGGTGCTGGTTGGGCTTGTAAAAGCCGCCGACCGCATCGCCAAAGAAATGTTTGGAGTGTGATCTATGGAAATCAAAATCAACAAGGAAATCCTGACCTATCAGGAAACCATCTTCTTCGGCCTGACCATGCGGCAGTTTTTCTGCTCCGCCTTGGCGGTTGGAACTGCCCTGGGGCTGTATATGTTGCTCAGCAAGTTTATGGGCCGGGAATCGGTGAGCTGGATCTGTATTCTGGGGGCTGCTCCCTTTGCGGTGGCTGGCTTTTTCCAGTATAACGGCATGAAGCTGGAGAAATTCGCCTGGGTGTGGTTCAAGTCCTGCTTCCTGTTGTCCAATCACCGTGTCTGGAAGTCACAAAACCGCTTTATCCCGGAAACCAAACGACAGGAGGGAAAGAAGAAATGATTAAGCCCTTTAAGGGGAAGAATCCCAACCATGAGAAGTTTTTTGTCCCCCGCAGCGTCCAGCAGTCTATCCCCATCAAACAGGTGCATAAGGATGGCATTTTTGAGGTCGCCGGTCTTTACTCCAAGACCTGGCGCTTTTTTGACGTCAATTATGCGGTGGCTGGGCCGGAAAAGAAGGAGGCGTTGTTTCTCAGCTACTGCGCTTTCCTCAACTCTCTGCCGGTGCGGGCGCTGGTGAAGATTACCCTGTTCAACCGCACCATGAATCAGCAGGAGTTCAGCCGCAACCTGCTGATGAAGATGGCTGGCGACGGCAAGGATCGCTACCGGGTGGAGTACAACGACATCCTCACGGACAATGCCGCCAGCAGCAACAATCTTACCCAGGAGAAGTACATTACCATTTCGGTGGAGCGAAAGAACATCGAGGAGGCCCGTGCCTTCTTCAATCGTGTAGGTACGGAACTGAGCACCTACCTGTCCCGCATGGACGTCATCGTGCGGGATACCAACGTGGTGGAGCGTATGCGCCTGTTCCATGACTTCTTCCGCCCCAATGACCCGGACTTTTACTTCGATCTCAACCGCATCGCTCACCGGGGCAACGACTTCCGGGATGCCATTGCCCCGGATTGCATGACCTTCTACAAAGACCACTATGAGATGGGCGATCAGGTGGGCCGTGTCCTGTTCCTTCGGGACTACGCCAGTTTCATCAAGGATGAAATGATTACGGAGCTGTGCGACCTGCCCCGGAATATGATGATCTCCATCAACCTCCTGCCCATTCCCACCGACGAGGTGGTGAAGGAGATCCAGCGGCGGATCATGGCCATTGAATCGGACGTGGGCCGCTTCACCCAGCGGCAGAACTCCCTCAACAACTTCAACGCGACCATCCCGTACCACCTGGAGCAAAGCCGCCTCCAGACCCGTGAACTGATGGACGATGTAACCACCCGTGACCAAGGCTTGATGCTGGGACAGGTGACGATCACCCATCTGGCTGATACGCTGGAGCAGCTGGATCAGGACACAGAAACCCTGGTGTCAATAGGGCAGGGGAGAGGCTGTCAGATCTCTACCCTCAAATATCAGCAGGAGGACGGCCTCAATACCGTGCTCCCCTATGGCCTCCAGCGGGTGGATGCCATGCGCAGCCTGACTACCGAGAGCACCGCCGTTCTCATGCCTTTCAAGGCCCAGGAGATCCAGGACAAAGGCGGTGTTTACTACGGCGTCAATGCTGTCTCCCACAATCTGATTATCTGTAACCGGGCTAATCTCCTCAACGGCAACGGCTTTTTCTTCGGTGTACCCGGCTCCGGCAAGTCCATGGCGGCAAAGCAGGAGCTGACGTCGCTGATCCTTGGCACAGACCACGACGTAATCGTGGTAGACCCGGAGAGAGAGTACGGCTCCCTGGTTCGGGCGCTGGGCGGCGAAGTCGTTACTATCTCGGCCTCCAGCGATCAGTGCAGCTACATCAATGCCTTGGATTTGTCGGCGGAATATGGCGACGGCAAGAATCCTCTGGTGCTGAAAAGCGAGTTCATCATGTCCCTGTGTGAGCAGCTTATGGGCAGCGGTCAGGTTGGAGCCAAGGAAAAGTCCATCATCGACCGCTGCGCCGGAAACATCTATGAGCAGTACCTCAAGGATTTCAAGGGCGAGCCTCCCACGCTGAAGGACTTGTACCGTGACCTGATGATGCAAAAGGAGTCTATGGCCCATGATATTGCCCTGGCCCTGGAGCTGTTCACCACCGGCACCCTCAATGTATTTGCCCATCAGACCAACATCAACTCCAATAACCGGCTGCTTTGCTTTGACATTCAGGATCTAGGCGAAAACCTCAAGCCGGTGGGCCTGCTGGTCATGCTGGACGCCATTTTCAACCGTGTCATCCGCAACCGGCAACGGGGCCGATACACCCACGTCTATATCGACGAGATCTACCTGTTCTTCTCCAGCGGCTCCGGGCGGGGCCAGAGCAGCATCAACCAGTACAGCAGTGAATTCCTCTATAAGTGCTGGAAACGGTTCAGGAAGTACGGGGCCATGCTGACCGGCATCACGCAGAATGTGGAGGAGTGCCTGCGCTCGGAAACGGCAAAACTCATGTTTGCCAACAGCGAATTTCTTCTGATGTTCAATCAGGCCGCATCCGACCGGATGGAGCTGGCCAAGCTGCTGGGCACCTCGGATACCCAGATGGATCATGTCAACAACGCCCCTGCCGGTCACGGCCTGATTAAAGTAGGTGGGGCCATCGTTCCCTTCATCAATGATTTCCCCAAAGATACAGAGTTGTACCGTCTGATGAGTACTAAGCCGGGAGAGGGGTAAGCAATGGCTGACATTAAGACGAAAGGCTCCATAGAAAAGCCGAAAGTGAAAACCTCCGGCTTTGCCCCCAAAGAAGCCGCATCAATTATCAAGGAAAAATATCAAGAGCAGCAGGAACGCAACGCACCGGGCCAGAAAGACCCGGTGCGTTATGCTACCGATAAAGTAGAGAGCGGCGGCAAGTGGGCGGCGAGAACCGCCGGTGACGCCATCAAACAGAAGGCCAAAAAGGAATTTGTCAAGCAGCGTCAGCAGAAAAGAGCGCAAAGCAGAGATGCTGGGCCGGAGCAATCCCAGCCACAGCAGAGCGACCCGCAGCCCCAACCGTCTGAGCAGGTTCCATTTACTGAGTCTGCATCTCCTGTGCCCAACGAGGCCGGTCAAGCAGCTGAGCAAAACATCCCAGGCACTGCCCAACTAGCATCACCGCCTGACTCCTCTATGGATGCGCACATAGTTGATGCACATAGCCAGGGAGTCACAGCGGCCCCCTCTCAATACTATGGGCGGAACTTATCCACAGAATCCACCCATTTTTCCACAACAGATTGTACCAACTCAGACGCAAAAGCACAAAATGGTGGAGGGCGGCAGAACTCTCAAAGCAGGCAGCAGGCCCAAGGAAGACAAAAGGCCATCAAAGATGCACAAAAATCAAAAGCTCGGAAGGATGAACAGCAGAAATTCAGCACACGGGATCAGGCCAACCGGATAGAATCCAGTCAGCAAAGATCTCACGGTGGGGCAGAGCCATCTGCCGCCCACCTGAATGGTGAGAAGGCCAGCTCTGGTACAAAACGTTTGGGAAGTAGCTCCCAAGCAGCTCAGCGCAGGATAGGTGGAGCGACACCCAATGCACCTGCCGCAAAAGAAGGCGGCTCCAGGATGTTGGGCAAGAAGTCCGCCAGCAAAGCCGCTCATGCACCCAAGGCGGATGGGAACCGCCCCAAATTGGGAGCGGTTCGGCAAAAGAGAAAGCTGGTCATTAAAAACAGCAGGATTGTCCAGCGACAGGTTTCTCCGGCGCAGCAGGCGAAGGCACTGGCTCGTCGGAAAGCACAGAAAGAGATGATCAAGAAGGCCGGTCAGCGGACAAAGCAGGCTGCGACCAAGGCTGGAAAGGCCATGATACGATTTGCCCAGGCAGTCGGGCGGGTAGCCCTGGCCGCAATCAAAGGCGTTATTGCTGCAGGCGGAGGTGTGATCCTACTGATCGTGCTTCTCTGTTTGATCCTTGTAGCTGCTATTGCGGCGTCCCCTTTCGGCATTTTCTTTGCGGGGGGTGGCAGTGAGGACGGCGTTCCTGTATCGGTGGCCGTGGCCCAGGTCAACTATGCCTATAATGAAACCCTGGAAGAATTGCAGACGGCGGAGAGCTATGACGATGTTGTGATTGAGGGAACCGGAGCGGACTGGGTTGACATACTCGCTGTCTTTGCGGTAAAGGTTGCGGGCAGCAATGATGCAGACGCCACAGATGTGGTTACGCTGGACAAAAACCGAATTGACCGACTGGAGGCCGTCTTTTGGGATATGAATGCCGTTGCCCATGAAGTAGAGGAAATCGACCACCCGGAAAGCAGTGAGGGAGCCGATGATGGATACACAGAGCGCATCCTCCACATCACCATTACCGGAAAAACAGCAGAGGAAATGGCTGCGGAGTACGGCTTCACAGACCAACAGCTTGAAATGCTTCAGGAGCTGTTGGAGGAACGGGAAATGCTGGCGGATTTGATTGGAAGTTTGATGAACGTAACCGCCGATGCAAAGGAGGTTCTTTTGAACCTGCCGGAGGATCTGCCCCCAGAGCGTGAGGCCGTCATCCGTGCGGCCTGTTCCCTGGTGGGGAAGGTCAACTACTTCTGGGGCGGTAAAAGCCTCGTCTTGGGCTGGGACAGCCGCTGGGGGCGGCTCACAGAGGTCACAGCGGCAGGCAACAGTACCACGGGCACCTACCGGCCCTACGGCCTGGACTGCTCCGGGTTTGTGGACTGGGTATTTTATAACGCCACAGGCGGCGAGTACATCATCGGCCATGGCGGTGGTGCTATGATGCAGCACAGCTACTGCACCAGCATTTCCTGGGCGGAGGCGCAGATCGGTGATCTGGTCTTTTACCCGGAGGACACCCATGTCGGGATCGTCTGCGGTTGGGACGAGAGTGGCAATATTCTGATCGTCCACTGTGCCTTCAGCGCCAACAATGTGGTCATTACCGGCCAAGAGGGATTTACCACCATTGGCAGACCTGTATTTTATGGAGGTGCCTAATGGAACTTGTGGCGGTGCTGGCAATACAGAAAACTTATGCTTAAGGGGTAATTTCTCGAACTAATTTGCGTTTAGATTTTGCATAGACAACTGTATTACCTGTTCCGCTAGGGGAACCGTTCCAGACAGCAATAACAAGATTGCTGTGGTCAATCATATAGCGATTGCGCTTATCGAAGCAGTCAGGTGTATAGCTGTCCTGAAGCAGTGTCACCTTGTCGCACTGTTTAAGGATAGATTGGTAGCGCTCACGGCACTCGGAAGGCCAGCGGGCGTCCTGCCCTTTGCAAGGGATCACGGCCTCCAGGGTAAGGGACCACCGCTTGCGCAGAGACAGCACAATCTCCGCTGCCCAGGTATCTACCCCCAAGGCCATGCCGGTGAGGAAGTGCCTCACACCATCCTGTTTGACAGCCTGGATGATCTGACGCTTCAAGCGGAATTTCAGCAGTAGGCATCGTGGATCGGCCTCGTTGTATTTCCAGGGAAAGGACTGGGGACGGTGCCCGGTAAAGCAGCAAGTTTGGATCAGCATAGCAGTCACCTCGCGCAGATTGCCAAATTTGTTACGCTCTTGCGTATATCATAACTTATTACAGGAGAATACGCAACTGCGTATACGCTCCTGCGGATAAATAGATACTATCATATCGAGGTGAGGGCGATATGACAGTAAAGCAGGCAGTAGTGGAGCGTTTTCTGGAGATTTGCCATCAGCGAAGAATTAAGCCAAACGAATTAGCCAATCTTGCGGGTATAACACCATCTACGGTATATAGCATGTTGGATGAAACCCGGAAGGATGTCTCCATTGTTACCATAAAAAAGCTATGTGATGGGCTGGATATTACGCTGGGAGAATTCTTCTCTACTCCTGAATTTGATGGACTGGAACAGGAGATAAAATAAGAGTAAGACAGGGCGGCACAGATTTGTTCTGTGCTGCCCTGCTTTTGTTATCGCTTGGCTGCTACGAACCAGCGGCCCTTTTCAAACCACAGATAGGATTCTTTCCCCTGAATACGGCAGGTATATCGATCTCCCACGCCACCAACACTCTGACAGGCTGCCCGGCGGACGTCCAGAATCTTGTCCACTGGGTAGCGGTGGGCCTCGTCGAACTGGATCTCCAGAGGGCGCAACTTGCCGTCGGCTTCAAACCGGACGATCACCGGCACATAGCGCTTTTCCCGTTCTTCCATTTGCTTACCCTCCAAAATAACCGACCGGATGTACGGTGTGATCGTCCTTGGGATTGATGGCCCCCAGCAGAGGGTCGGCAAACAGCCTGGCCCGCTGGATACTCCGGTAGCCGTACCGCTGCCGCAGACGGTCCACCGCTGCGTCGATCCGCTCCCACTTATCCCGGTGGGTCTCCTCCGGGTAAAGAGAGAGCTGGGTACCCGCTGTGGCTTCCACCAGCCCGGCGCCCCGGACGCCAATGCTGCGCAGGGGACGTACCCAGCGGTAGTTTTGGCGGAACAGGTCGCAGGCCGTCTGGGCGATCTCGTCGCTGGAGCAGGTGGGTACCTCCAGCTTTCGCTGGCGACAGAAGGAATTGAGCTCCACATCCCGGATATAGACCTCCACCACCGTGCATCGGCTGGCCAGCTCCCGCATCCGAGAAGCCACGCTCTCTGCCAGCAGAAGGAGCATCAGCTCCACATCACTGTCACAGGTCATGTCCCGGGGCGTGGTAGCGCTGTTACCCACCGACTTGATGTTGGGGATATGGCTGCTTTTCTGAACAGGGGAGGGGTCCAGTCCCAGAGCAAAGGTCTGGAGCACCGTCCCCATCTTACCCAGCTTCCTGGTCAGGGTGTCCAGAGGAGCCTGGGCCAGCCCCCCGATGGTGCTGATGCCCAGCCCCCGCAGCTTCTTGCTGGTGGCTGGCCCTACATAGAGCAGATCCTCCACCGGCAGGGGGTAGACCACCTCCCGGTAGTTGTCCCGTTCAATACGGGTGATGGCGTCCGGCTTTTTATAGTCGCTGCCCAGCTTGGCGGTGATTTTGTTGTCTGCCACCCCGATGCTGCAGGTGATGCCAAGCTCGAACTTCATCCGGTCACTGATTTCTCTGGCAATGGTCATGGGGGAGCCGAACATCCCTACGCTGCCGGTGACGTCCAGCCAGTTTTCATCCAGGCCGAAGGGCTCGATTTGGTCGGTATAGTCCTCATAAATTTCCCGTGCCATCTGGCTGAAGCGGATATATTCCCCCATATCCGGGGGCAGCATGACCAGATGGGGACAGCGCTGTCTGGCCTGCCAGACTGCCATACCGGTCTTGACGCCATATGGCTTGGCAATATAGTTGGCGGCCAGCACAATGCCGTGCCGCTCCTCCTGGCTGCCGCATACCGCCAGAGGCTTGTCCCGCAGCTCCGGGTGGCGCTGCATCTCCACCGAGGCGTAAAAACAGTTTTGATCCACGTGCAGAATGTGTCGCCCATATCCATCACCTCTTGTCTATAGACTAGAACAAATGTTCTCAAATAACAAGAGGGAATTTGTGGCGGATACAAAGTCCTTCTGATGGGACAGCAGTTCGTGGTATACTATCCCTTGTGGTAGAACATCAGTTTTGAGGGAATGGGGTACAGGATATGTGCGGCCGCTATCAGTTTACCGCCGAGCAATACGAAGAAATTCGGCAAATCGTCCAGGCAATCCAGCGGCGTTACGGAGAGGGCGCCTGGCAGACAGGGGAGATTCGGCCCATGGCGGTGGCTCCCGTACTGCTGGACAGAGGAGCGGAGCTGATGCGTTGGGGGTATCAGCTGCCCAACACACTGGTCATCAATGCCCGGGCGGAGACCGCCGGGGGAAAAGCCCTTGTTCCGGGAGAGCGTAGCCATGCGGCGGTGCATCATTCCCTCCAACGGTTTTTACGAATGGGATCGGGAAAAGAGAAAGCACCTGTTCCGTTTCCCAGGAGAACAGGTGCTCTATATGGCGGAGCTATATGAAAAGCGGGAAGGAGAAAATCGCTACTGAATTTTGACCACAGAGGCCAACCCTTCTATGTCCCCCATCCACCACCGGATGCCCTTAGTGCTCTGCCGGGAGCGGGTAGCCCCCTGGCTGCGGGAGCCACAGGAAGCAATTGCCCTGCTCAAAGCTGTGCCGCCGGAGCTGGAGGTCAGCTCTGCCGAGGTGCAACTTAGTTTGTGGTAGTGTAAAAGCCCGGCGGATTATTTGTAGCTGTGCTTTCAACATATTGGAGTTCCTAAGATCAGCCTCTAACATAGCTGGAGCTAAAGAAAGTCAACGGAGTGTAGAGTGGTAGCAGTAGAACAGAGTGGCTTTCATGGGGGACAAAAGACTTGGAAATTCAATAGGTATAAATAAAATTATATGTAGCATAATTGCGTCGATGTGTCCGATAACAGTGCTTTACATTGTATGAATAAGGCAGTATAGTAGGTTCAGTCAACCGCGGAGACAATCTAATAAAGAGAAGGAGAATGACTATGTCGTCAAGTCTTGCCGGGGGCCGCAAGAACGTCGGCTACTATCTCTGGGTCGTTATCGCCTTGTGTTTTATTTTCCTATTCAGCGTGGTAGTACCGCCCTTTGCGGGGATTACCGAAGTAGGCGTGGGTGTTTTAGGAGTATTTTTGGGAGTACTTCTTATTACGATCGCCACGGGAGAGACCTTCTGGCCTGCCATTATGGGCCTGTTTGGTCTGATTATCTGCGGATACAGCACCTCCAGTGGCCTGCTAGCCAGCTGGTTCGGCAACGCCACCATCCAGCAGATCATCTGGGTTATGGCCCTGACCGGTGCGGTTACCGAGTCGGGCGCTGTCAACGTACTGGCCCGCAAGGTGTTGAAGATCCGGGCTCTGAAGGGGCATCCCATGCGCCTGATTGTAGGCTTGTTTCTGACCGTACTGGTATGCTCCGCTCTGGTGAGCAGCCCCACCACCATGCTGCTGCTATGGTATCCCATCCTGGACGGCATTTGTGATATGTGCGGGGTGGAAAAGGACAGCGATTTGAAGCGGGAGCTGCTGTTGGGCATTTACATCTCTGCCATGGGCGCCTATGTGCTGCCCTTCAAGGGAGTCCATCTTTCCTCTATTGCCATTATCAGCGGTATTATGGAGAGCAGTGGTTTGACCTTCAACAACGCGCTCTATCTGGTGACCGCCACTCTGGTGGTGCTGGCCTTTGTGCTGGCATACGCTCTGTTCATCCGTTTTGTGTGGAAGACAGACCTGAGTGCACTTAAGAACTTTGATGTAGACAAAATGAACCTTACTGAGGCCGATCTGAAGATGAACTTCAAGCAGAAAGTTCTGCTGGGCTTCATGGTGTTCGGCATCATCTTCCTGCTGGCCAGCATGGTGCTGCCTGATGACTCCATTATCACCGCCTTTTACAATAAGGTGGGTTCTACCTGGATCTGGATTGTCCTCTTTGCTATCCTGTGCATGGTGCGGGACAAGGAGGGTAAGCCATTTATCAACGGAGTCAAGCTTCTCCAGTCCAAGACTATGTGGGGTATCGTAGCGGTGGCCGGATGCTTTACCATCTGCGGTTCCGCCATTGCATCTGACGAACTTGGTATCAAGGATGCCATTGCATCCTTCCTTGCGCCCGTTCTGGGCAGCGCCAGCTGGCCCATCATGGTCATCCTCTGCGTGGCTATCTCCACCATCTTTACTAACATTACCAACGGTATGCCGGTCAGCTTTACCATCAACGCTGTGTGTATTCCCCTGGCCTGCACCATGCAGATGAACGGCGAGGGCAACGCTACGATTCTGGGCGTGGCCACCATTCTGGCTAGCATGTGCGCCTTCCTCACTAACGGTTCCATCGCCTACGCCACCGTGCTGCTGGGCCGTGAGGAAATGACCAACAAGTTTATCTTCACCAAGGGTGTGGTGACTAATATCATCTTTATTGTGCTGGCCAGTGCCATCTGCATCGTCTTTGGTTATCTGTTCTAAGTTGCTGTCTGTGTGTAGAAAAGGAGTGTTTGATCAATGAGCAACGTATATGTGGAGCCGTCCCGTGAACTGACGGTTGAGGCCGAATGCGATATCCTGGTAGTGGGCGGCGGCGCCGCCGGCCACTCGGCAGCTGTGGCTGCCGCCCGGGCGGGCGCCAAGAACATCATCCTGCTGGAGCGTTATGGCTACATGGGCGGCGACGTCACCGGTGGCTATGTCATCATGGTACCCAACCTGTCCTGGTATAACAAGTCCTTCGTCCGTGGTCTTCAGGAGGAGTGGTTTACCCGTCTGGACAAGATTCCCGGTGCGGTATATGCCCCCTCTCTGGATGAGATCGGCAATACCGACCCTGCGCTTCTTCATCCCTGGAAGTCACACCAGGACTGCGTCAGCCGAGAGGGCTACGGCGGATGTAAGCCCGCTTGCCTGGTACGCTCGGTATACTTTGAGCCCAACCAGCTGAAGATTGAGCTGGACAAGATGCTCCTGGAGCACAAAGATGCCATCACCGTCATGTGCCACAGTTGGGGTACCCGTCCCATCGTGGAGAACGGCACGGTCAAGGGCGTGATCTACGAGAGCAAGGAGGGCCGCAAGGCTATTCTGGCCAAAGTGGTCATCGACGCCACCGGCGACGGCGACCTGTACCGTCAGACCGGTACTCCCTTTGAGAGCATGGCCGACCAGGTCACCCGGGCCAATACCACTGCCCTGGTGTGGCGCATCGGCGGCATCAACTGGGATCTGTTCTATCAGTGGCGCCATACCCATCCGGAGGAGATGGCCGCCCTGCGTCAGGGTCTGACCCGGGTGGCGGGCTTCCGGTGCCTGCCCATTGGCAGCAACCAGAATGATATCTGCTGGATGAATAGCTGGCACGCCAACCGGGACTGCTCGGTGGTGAAGGACCAGACCGAGACCGAGATGAACACCCGCAATACTATGCGGGATGTACTGGAGTATCTGCGGCAGGCGGTGCCGGTTGCCTTCCGCAACGCCTACCTGTACGATATTGCTCCCCAGCTGGGTACCCGCATCAGCCGCCGCCTCAAAGGCGAGTATGTGATGACCACCGCCGACTTTGCCTATGCCATTGAGCATGACGACGTCATTGCTTGGCACTCCACCATCTGCCAGGTCAACGACTGCGGCCCCGTGGAGATCCCCTACCGGGCCATCCTGCCCAAGGGTGTGGAAAATCTGCTCTGCCCGGGCCGCCACCTGTCTGCTGACGGCATTGCCATCGACTGGCTGGACCTGATCCCCCAGTGCGTGGGTACCGGTCAGGCTGCCGGTGTTGCAGCCGCTGTGGCAGTGGCCGACGGTACCACCGTCCACAACGTTAACATCCGCAAGGTTCAGGATATCCTGGTGGATCAGGACGTGCCTCTGCCCCGCAACGCCAAGTTTGAGGCAAAGGATCCCTCCTACAAGGAGATGGTGGAGGAAAAGCAGCATGGCCTGTATACCGACAAGGCCAAGCTGGCTAAGGAGCAGAAGGAGAAAGGCCAGGCTTTGGATCTGGAGTTCCAGGAGAAGTTCAATGCCCCTCCCCAGCACTGAGCCTATGCCCGTCCCAGACCAGTCGGAGGAGGGAAAGCCCTCTCAGCCTCCTTTGGATTTCTGGCGCAGCCTGGTGGATAAGCCGGGATGCCAGACCACCGGGACATGCAATGAATGCGGGCTGTGCGAACACTGACAGAAAACCATTGACCTCACGGTCATAATTGCGGCTGTCAGCATCCATCATTTTTCAAGGAGGAGTTTCTATGTTTCCCTACGCGAATTTGTTCGAAAAGACTCGCATCGGCAGTTGCGAGTTAAAGAACCGGTTCGCTATGGCTCCTATGGGCCCGTTGGGCCTGGGCGATGCGGAAGGTGGCTTCAACCAGCGCGGCATTGATTACTATACCGAGCGCGCCAAGGGTGGCACGGGATTGATCATTACCGGTGTTACCTTTGTGGACAACGAGATTGAGGAGCATGCTATGCCAAGCTGCCCTTGCGCTACCTATAATCCTGTTCATTTTGTACGTACCGCCCGGGAGATGACCGAGCGTATCCACGCCTACGGTGCTAAGATATTTTTGCAGCTGTCCGGCGGGTTTGGCCGCGTGACAATCCCCACCAATCTGGGCGAGTTCCCGCCGGTAGCCCCCTCCGCCATCCCGCACCGGTGGCTGGATAAGACCTGCCGTCCCCTCACGGTAGATGAGATCCATTCCATTGTTAAGAAGTTCGGCGATGCATCCTACAATGCCAAGCGCGCCGGCTTTGACGGCGTACAGATCCACGCAGTGCACGAAGGTTACCTGCTCGACCAGTTTGCCATCGCCCTATTCAATAACCGTACAGACGCCTACGGCGGTAGCCTGGAAAATCGCCTGCGCTTTGCCAAAGAAATCGTGGAGGAGATCAAGTCCCGCTGCGGACAGGATTTTCCCGTGACGATGCGCTACAGCCCCAAGAGCATGATGAAGGACTGGCGTGTAGGCGCGCTGCCCGGCGAGGAGTTCCAGGAGGTAGGCCGGGATCTGGACGAGGGAGTGCAGGCCGCCAAGCTGCTGGTGGAGTACGGGTATGATGCACTAGATGTGGATGTGGGCACCTATGATGCCTGGTGGTGGAACCATCCGCCCATGTACCAGGAAAAGGGCCTGTATCGCAAGTATGCCAAGCTTATGAAGGAAACTGTTGATGTGCCCATCCTGATGGCTGGGCGCATGGACAATCCGGAAATGGCGAGTGCCTGCATTGCTGACGGTACCTGTGACATCATCAGCTTGGGTCGTCCGCTGCTGGCGGACCCAGAATACGTAAATAAGCTGCGTGCCAATCAGTACGATCGGGTCCGGCCTTGCCTGTCCTGCCATGAGGGCTGTATGGGCCGTATTCAGGAGTATTCCGCGCTGAATTGTGCTGTGAACCCCCAGGCCTGCCGGGAGCGGGATATGGCGTATCAGCCCATCTGCCGCCCCAAAAAGGTGCTGATCGTGGGTGGCGGCGTGGCCGGCTGTGAGGCTGCCCGGGTGCTGGCCATTCGCGGTCATGAGCCCCACCTGTTTGAGGCGGGCAGCCAACTGGGCGGCAACCTGATCCCCGGCGGCGTCCCCGATTTCAAGGAGGACGACCACGCCCTGGCCGCATGGTACGCCCGTGAGCTGGAGCGTCTAAGTGTTCCGGTTACCCTGAATCACAAGGTCACCGCCTCCGAGGCCATGTCCGGCGGCTACGACGCTGTGATCGTCGCCACCGGTTCCACCCCCAAGGTGTTCTCCTTGGGCGACGATGCACGGGTGCACACGGCGGCAGACGTACTCACCGGCAAAGCGGACTGCGGCAGCAAGGTTGTCATTGTAGGCGGCGGACTGGTGGGCTGCGAGACCGCCCTGTGGCTTGCTCAGCAGGGCAAGCAGGTGACTATTGTGGAGGCGCTGGATAAACTGCTGGCAGTGAACGGCCCCCTGTGTCATGCCAACAGCGAGATGTTGGAGGCTTTGATTCCCTTCCATCAGGTCCAGGTGGTCACAAATGCCAAGGTACAGCGTTTTGAAAACGGCGTGCTTACCGCCCAGATGCCCGAGGGTGTACACACGCTGGAGGCTGACGATGTGGTGCTCTGCGTGGGCTACAAGGAGGAGGACAGCCTGTACAAGGAACTGGAGTTCTCTGTGTCCGAGATTTACTGCTTGGGTGATGCCCGTAAGGTGGCCAACATCATGTATGCCATTTGGGATGCTTTTGAAGTGGCCAATCACCTGTAACAGGCGGAAAAGGACCTAAATGGTGCAGACAGTATAAAAGTGTTTTTTCAGGAGCGGCGCAGCGGAAGCTGTGCCGCTCCTCTATGACTTTGGATCTGCTTCAGGCGGCAACAGTGTATACAGAAAAAGACACCCCCCTGATATCAGGGGGATGTACTGCGATGGAGTTATATAATCTGCTTCTCCATATACTGGAGGAATACCTCCATTTCGCGGTTATGGGAGAGCGCACCGACCCAGACCATACGGTTGTTGGTGGGGTGGAAAAAGTCCAGGGGGATCTGTCGGATGTTTTGCCAGGTACCCATCATATCCAGCGGCAGAATGGGATAGATTTGTCCCTGCATGGTAAGTTCCCGCAGCAGTAGCTGGTCACTTGTACGCAGCACCACATTTGGCGTTTTTCCCAGTGTCTGAAAACAGGCATTGAGTATGGCCTCGATGGGCATAGGGGCGTTAAAAAAGGCCAAAGGCAAGTCCAGAATGTCCCCGATGCTGATGCTGCCCTTCTGCGCTATAGGGGTTTTCTCCGCTGCACCCAGCATGATGGGATTTTGATAGAGTTCCAGACACTGGAAAAAGGCGCTGTCCGGTCGGGCGGGTGTAAAAAAGGCATCCAGCTCCCCGTCCAGCAGCAGTTTCCAGGCGTCAAAGGCGCTGTGTTCCTCTACACGGAACGTGATCTCAGGATGCAGATGCTGAAATCCATCCAAATAGGTGCGATATACGCCGTAAGCGTTGGTGGGAGTGACTCCAAGGCGGAGAGGGCGCGCGAGGGCCCCCTGATGGAGCTGGTGGATCCTGGCGCGGGTGGTGTTATAGCAAGCTGTGAAGCCGGAAAAAAGCTTTGCTACAATACGGCCGCTGTCGGTCAGTACCACCCCGTTTTTTGAACGAACAAAGAGTTCGGCGCCAAACTCATCCTCAAGATCTGCTATGGCCCGGGAAATAACTGAGCGGGCTACAAACAGATCTTCCGCCGCCGAGGAAATATTGCCCTTTTCACATACTGCCTGAAAATAGGAAATCTGTTTGAGTGTCATAGTTGCCTCCCTATATATTTTGGATAACAGTAAAAATGAATATATATTTTTAAAATAGGCTGCATGAATAAAATGACTGTTAAAAAGGTATTATTACGTTAAACTCTACCATTATTAGATGGTGGAGTATTTTGGTAACTATCGTAGATTTCTCATGCGCAATCACCTGCTGTAGGAATGGCCTTTAAAGATAGGTAAATATGTAAATACAAATGGGGAGTAACAGCTAATGCTGATTTTTCTGAACACAGTTTGTAGAGAGTATCTCCGCTTTATTTTAGCAGACTTAAATGTGGTTTGCCACTTCGAATGCGTTCAGTCATCTCTCGATTTATCCGAGCGAAGTTGACCGGCTGATTGTGCTAGTTATAGGAGATCTGCTGTACACAGATAGTTTAGCGCTATAGGAAGTATCTTATTTATCCACTGTGCCAAAGAAGAGATTCCATACGTACAGAAGAAAGCTCTGCCATATAATACTCATTAGAAAAGAACAAACACCGCCACCCGGTATTGCACAAGAAAATCGGGTGGCGGTCTATTTTTTTAATGTTACTTTATAGATAGTAAAAAAGCACTAAGTCTATTCCCGTCTGAATAGCCCTTGTCGTAAAGCCTCTGTAAGGAGGCCCTATCCTTTTTTAACGTGCTGACGCCGCAGGTATCGTCCGGTGAGAGTATGATTGCTTTGCCCTGACGCACATAGTCCTGAGCCGCAGCCACGCTCTCATTATATCGCTGTGCCCTCTGGCACAGCTTTTTTGCAGCTGCGGGATACTTCTTCCGGATGCATGCTGCCAACTTTTCGTCTTTGTCGGAAGTCCGCAATTCACGCTCCGGCTTCGTCAGAATTAAGACAACATAGTCACAGCCCAGCTGAAATGCCTTCTGGACTGGAACCGGATCGCCTAATGCCCCGTCGTAATACAGATTTCCCTGCACCTCATATGGCTTGCACACAAAGGGAATGGCACAGGACGCCTTAAAGATGCCGTAGTCATCCTGGCTGATGTCGTTCTTGTCGAAATATTTTGCCTGCCCAGTTTGTGCATTTGTTGCAACAACATGAAACTCCATCGGATTATCCCGCAGGGCGCAGTAGTCCAGGGGATTTTCTCCATCGGATTGGCTTAGAGTTCCATATACATAATCTAGGTCAATAAACGAATGCTTGAGGATGAAATTCCGCATACTCATGTACTGCTTGCGAAACGCATATTCCGTGTAAAATTGATGGTTTCGCCCTCTCTGGCCTGCCGCATAGGAGGCCAGATTTGCACTGCCTGCTGAGACACCGATTCCAAGATCAAAGCGGATATCATGATCCATGCAATAATCAAATACGCCGACAGCGTAAATACCTCTTAATCCGCCGCCTACATCAATGACGCCTATTTTCATAAAGTCAGTCCAATTGCCTCCTGATCTCAAAGAAACAGTTCACAAGCCTTCCGCTCAGAGCATGTCTTTTTCAGCATCAGGCTGGCTGCGGAGAGCATGACGGGATTCAGCTTGCGTGCGGAGTGGGGGCAGACAGAGATACAACGCATGCAGGAGATACATGCTTTTTCGTCCACTTTTTTAGAGTTTTCTTTATCAATGGCCTGTACAGGACACTTTGATGTACAGATACCGCAGTTGATGCACTCTTTGGTGGGCTTAGGTACCATACCAACGCTTCCGGCCTTTTTATAAGGCCGATTGCCGGGAATGGCAGGTTTGGAAGTGAAGCCGGCAGAAAGCTTGCTCTGGATCTGTTTGGCAAAGTTGGCAAGCTGCTGTGCGTCCTGTGCATCAGGTCGGCCGGCGGCAAACTGCCGGACGATGGAGTGTTCTGCAATGGTTGCAACCGCCGCGATCACCTGAAAGCCAGCTTGATTGGCGGCGTCTTCCAGCTCTACCAGTGTGTCTTCATAGGCACGGTTTCCATAAACACAAACCAGCACTGCACGGGCCCCTTGGCCGTTCAGCGTGGCCAGCCGTTCAACAGCTGTTGCGGGGACGCGGCCTCCGTAAGATGGCACAGAGATGACTGCCACATCATCCTGCGTTAGCTGGATGGTGTGAAACGCCAGTTTGCTGTCGGTGAGGTCAACATGAGTTACTTCACCTCCCAGTGCTTCCGTCAAAAGTGCGGCTACCTTTTGTGTACCACCTGTGGGACTAAACACAATGTCGTAGAGCTTCATATAAATATCCTCCTTATTTATTTATTCTTCTTTACCAACATGCCAAGACAGAATATAGTGCATTTTATCAGGAAGGGTAATATCGTTCTGGGGCAGCGATTCAAAAGTGCCGGTCAGCCCATGCTCCAGTGCGGTCTGGTGGAAGTGGGACAGCGCAATCCCCAGATCCACATGCTTGATCAGTTCCTCTCTTTCGGAAAGACCCTGCTTATATAAAACGCGTAGAAGTGATAGACATCTCTTGCCTTGCGCACACGCCAGGGCTGTGCATTTGTAGCCGACGGAGCCAGACGCACCATCTCCAAAGGACGGGCGTAGTCCCCAGCCTCGGACATGGTGAGGGGAGTTTGAAAGTCCTCCTGATAGAACAAATCCTACCACGGCTTTCGGGCAGAGGATTTCATGGTAGAGCGCATGAGGGTCTCTTTCAGGCTGCGCTTGGCTGCGGCGTACCCCACCGGGGAGATCGCCGGCAGCAGCTCATCCTTGGGGATATCCATAGCGGCAGTAAAGCTCTCCCGATTGAAGGTAGCTGCCAACCACACCGTGCCCAGCCCCAGATGAGTGGCATACAGGATCAGATTCTCAAATTCATATCCGGCGGCCAGAGGAGCCAGCTTGGTGTTTGGGATAGAAACGCCCAGGAATGTGCTTGCCCCCTTGATCACACCGTAGGTTCCCAGCTTTTCGCCGTTGGAACTGAGCTTCTTGTCAATGATGTATTTGTGGACCGAGACGCCAAAGGGATTGTCCAGCTGGTTCATGCAGTCCACAAGGGCTGCACGGTCCTGAGGAGAGAGAGCCTGATCTTCATAGGTGCGCACACTGTGCCGCTTCTGAATCATTTCCGTGATTGGAATGGATAGCTTCATGTATCTGTGCTCTCCTTTAAGGCTGAATGATTACTTTGCCGTTGAGGCTTCCCTGTGCGACGAGCCGCAGCGCATCATTGGCCTGATCCAGTGAAAAGATACGGGAATCCACGGCGGGCTTGATCTGCTGCTTTTCCACGATCTCGGTAATTTTCTGCAGCTGTGCACCGTCGGAACGGACAAATACAAACCGATATTCCTTGCCCTGCTTTTTAGCGGCCTTGTCATATTTGTTGCCTGCCAGGGCAAAGAGCTGCTTTTTCATACCGGAAAACTGCTTGCGCTCTGCAAATGCTTTATTGGGGCCGGTCCGCAGGCTGACCAACCGCCCGCCTTTTTTCAGGACCGACAGCTCATGCTCGAATTCGTCGGGTCCCAACGTATCGATCACATGGTCGATCTCGGACAGCTGCTCCCAGTAGTTGTCCTGCTTATAATCCATATACCGGTCGACGCCCATGGAGAGGAACTGCTCCCGCGCCCGTTCATTGCCTGTCACGATGACATGCAGGCCCAGTGCTTTGGCAATGGGAACAGCCATCTGTCCAAAACTGCCGGAGCCGCCGGGAATCAGAATCGTCTGTCCAGGCTTTGCCTCCAATTCCTCTGTGATGGCCTGATAGGCGGTCAAACCGGTCAGAGGGATCGCTGCTGCGGTGGTAAAATCATATCCATCAGGCATTTTGGCAATCTCTTTCTGGTCCACTGCCACATACTCGGCAAAGGCACCGATTTTGTCGAGCGGAAGGCGGGTATAGACCAGGTCTCCTGTTTGAAAGCCCTCGACCTTGCTGCCTACCTGTTCCACAATACCGGAACACTCATTGCCTAACGTCAGGGGCATGGAGTAATCCTGAATCAGTTTGACGCTTCCCGTAAGAATCAGAAGTTCCACGGGGTTGACTGCCGCCGCCTTTACCTGGATCAGCACTTCAGAATCCGAAATTTCCGGCTTGGGGATGTCGTTTAGAACTGTATCGATATTTTTGGAGTAGTTTTTGATCTGGACCGCTTTCATAGAAAACCTCTTTCTGAATGAATATCGTTTTTATGGAATCTCTCTTGCTTTTTTTAATGAAACAAGATAAAATGGTTGATGTAATTTGATATATTACATCTGGTCCAGTTTATCACTCGATAGATGTAATGTCAATAGTTACATCAAAAAGACATTTGTTACTATAGGAAGTTTGAAAGGGTATCGAGTATCTATGCAAATCAGTATGAAGTGTTCGATTGCGGTTCATTGCCTGATATTCATGCATGAAGCAAAGGGGATCGCAAAGGTAACCAGCAATCTTCTGGCAGAAAGTACAGGGAGCAATCCGGTTGTGATTCGCAATATTCTCAGCGCACTGAAGAAGGCGGGGCTCATCACGGTGGCTCGGGGAACCGGTGGCGCGGAGCTGTGTGTGGATCCATCCCGGATCACTTTGTATCAGATCTATTCTGCATTGGAGCCCGGGGGAGTGACCTCTATCATTGGGATTCATCCCTGTCAGGATCGCCCGTGTCCTGTGGCGCAGAATATCCAAAAGGTGCTGCGTACCCCATATCATAAGATCGAGAATGCGGTGAAAGAAACCATGGAGCAGATTACACTGCAATCTATGATTGAGGAATTCCATGGACTTGTAAGTGGTAACTAATGAAGTACTTCCATGACTTACATTGAGCCAAAAATGAAAAACGCCTTCCGCTCGTGTTCATCTGGCGGAAGGCGTTTTTCTATCATACAGTGCCGAACAAAACAAGTGCAATCATCACTCGATCCGTTTATCCGAACTGAACACCGTACGCGGTTGATTGGTTGCAGCCTCATACAGCCACTTACCATAGATTGCAAAGGAACATCTCACTGAATCTGCAAACTCTATGGGTGAAAGCGGGACATCGCTTTGGATCCACTTCTCCATCAGTTCAAATAGCATATCGATGGTATGAGAAACGAAAAATTGAAATCTCTTATTTGCCTGGGCATCTACCGGGTAATCCCTTTCCATATAGGGGGTCAGCAGCCTGTGCGTTTCCTCCCAAAAGCCATTTTGGCCCTTTACTTCAAAGGCATGATGGAAGAACTCCTTTTCGGCGTACATCTGAATGCATATTTCCTCGAATAAGTCCCAGAACAGGCTGTCGGCTTTTACCTGGATCTTTGAAAAAAAGCATTTCTGATAGGTTGTAGCCAAAAGAGAGTATTTATCGGGGAAATAGCGGTAAAAGCTTCTGCGGCTGATATGCGCTGCTTTACAAAGATCATCAATGGTGATTTTAGAAAAAGACTGCTGTCGAAGCAATTTCCTCATACAGCGGACCAATGTAAAATGAGTAGCTTCAGATGCCATATAGAAACCTCGCTTTAAATGAAGAGAGATGTCTGAAGGTTTTATAATTCATTATATACCGAAAATGCATTCTGGCACAAGGAGCACACAACAGCTTCATTGGCACAATTCATTTAAAGTGTGACAGAATAACACAACCATGCATTTAGAGTCACAAATACACAGTCAAAATAGATTGTGAAATAAAAAAACCGGAGGCCATGGTATACTTTCACCAAGATAGGTTCATGTAATTGGAAGGGAGATGGGAGCTGCGTTCCGTATGACCGAGTGAGTCTCAAACCCACAAATAAAGGAGTGAAGGTTTCCATGGGTGAATGGAGAAAGACGAGCTGCTATAACTGCGGTGTCTGCTGTGGTCTGGAGGTTGAGATTGAGGATAATCATGTGGTCAATGTCAGACCTGATCCCGCCAGCATGAGATCTCTGGGCGGCTATTGCTGCAGAAAAGGCCGTGCATTGAAGTATTTTCAGGACAACAAGGATAGACTGGATCATCCTCTCAAACGGGTGGGCGATCAATTTGTGGAGATTTCCTGGGATCAGGCGCTCAGTGAAATAGGGGCAAAGGTCCAAGAGATAAAGGCGCAATATGGGCCCAAGGCGTTTGGTACATACGGGGTAGGCTTGGCGGTGGATCATGTTGCCCTTTACCCCTTGCTGGAACTTGGTAATCGTTTAGGAAGCCAGTGGCGCTTTAACCCTGTGGGCATTGAATTTATGGCTGCTTGGTGGAGCAACGGCAAATTTATTGGCCGCCAGTTTCCGCCTATTGAAGGGGAGACTAGCGACTGTGAGGTATTTATCTGCTGGGGTGCCAACACCTATGTAACACATAATGTGGGGAATGCCCGGGTCGTTATCCGGGAAGCCTCTCAGGATCCCAACCGGATGTTCATTGCGGTAGATCCCTGTCTGTCCGAGACTGCCCGAATGGCGGATATGCATATCAGACTGAAACCGGGTACCGACACCCTGCTGCTGAGAGCGCTGATCGCCATTATTGTAGATAATGGGTGGCAGGATCAGGAATTCTTGGACAAGTATACTGTGGGCTGGGAGCAATCGAAACAGTGGTTTGCGGATTATGATGTGGATGGCGCTCTGAAGCTTTGCGGGATTCCGAGAAAACAGGCTGAGGAATTTGCAAAGGTCCTGAGCACAAAGCGCTGGGGCGTTCATGTGGATTTGGGCGTATTCTGCGGCAGACACAGTACACTCAGCTGCTATTTGATCAATCTGCTGGCCGCTGTGACGGGGTGTTTGTTGCGGCCCGGCACCAACGTGGTAGCCAATGGTTATCTGAGCTGGGGACCTTACACGGATGAACATACACCCGATGTTTGGCGTACCTGGAAGACCAACAGTTTTCCGGTGATTGGCTACTATGGAGGCGGATGCCTTCAGGAATGCATGGAGAATCCCAACGAGGATGAACGGCTTCGCTGCCTGTTTGTGGTGGCAGGCAACCCTGCCAGGTCGTGGCCTGATTCCCAAACACTCCAGAAAGAGTTTAAAAATCTGGATTTGATGGTTGTGGTGGACATTGCCATGTCGGAGACTGCGCGGTGCGCTGATTATGTGCTGCCCGGTACAACTGGCTATGAGCGGTTTGGCGGGACCATTTTCACCGGCGGTTATCCCTATTCCACCATGACTGTAAAACAGCAGCTGCTCCAGCCTGTGGCCGAGAGACGCGATGATACGGCCATACTTGTAGATATCATGGATGCCTGCGGCCTGCTGCCCGAGGTGCCACAATATCTGTATGAGATTGCAGAAAAAGGCGTTGCTGCCGGTGATCGCTTGGCGATCCTTGAGCCTGCTCAGAAATATGTAGCTGAAATTCATCGGGAAGACTGCCTGCTGCCTGTGCTCTACAAAACCATGGGTAAAGCGCTTGGCTCTATGGCAAAAGCAGTGTTCTGGGCCAACTTTATTTTCGGAGAGTTGGACATGGCCAATGCTATGCGTGTAGGCTATCAGTTTCCGCACGTTCACCCTGAGTTGGAAAACGATCCTGATATGGCGCCTGTGGTCATTCGTGACCAGGTGTTTGGAGCTGTGGATGCCAGCCCCAGCGGTACTGTAATCGCCGGAGCCAGGGGAACATTGGAGTCGGCAATGGAAGATCTCATTACCTTCCCGGATAAGAAGATTCATGTCTACGATGAACTGGTGAACGAATATCTCCAGGATATTACTCCGGAAAAAGAGGCGGAAAAGCTGACTAATCCTGATTATCCTTATCTGATTTCTGCGGGCATGCACTCGGAGGAGGGAGTTAATACGGTAATGCGGAACCCGGATACGTACCGTTTCCGACAGCCTTATGTACTGCGCATGAATCCCAAGGATGCCCGGGAGCAGGGATTGGCAGACGGTCAGTGGGTCCGTGTGACCTCGAGAGCTGGCTCCATCAAGATTCCTATTGAGTATAACCAGTACTCCACAGAAGGTTATGGATTGATTTCCCACCATTTCGGCCTGTATGGCAACGACGGAAAAGCATATGGCAGTGCGGTGAATATCCTGACCTCCTGCGAGGATGTGGACGAGATCACTGGTGACCCCACTTACCGTTATGTTCCGTGCCGTATTGAAGCATTGAAAGAAGGAGAGAGTCATGATGTCTGGAATTATGAATAAAGAACCGGCCAGCAGCCTTCTGGATATGGCTCTGGAGATACAGAAGGATAAAGGCTGGATTTCTGACGACGATGTGAAGGAACTGGCGCGGCGGAAGGGAATGCCTGAGTCACAGACTTACGAAGCCCTCAGCTTCTATACGATGATCCATCTGAAGCAGCCCGCCAGGGTAGAGATCCAGGTGTGTCGCGGCACCAGCTGCTATACGGCCAAGAATTCTGGGATACTGGAGGAAATTGAGGCAGTCACTGGCTGCAAAGTGGGAACCACTTCCGCTGACGGTGTCTATCATTTGGATTATGTGGAGTGTATCGGTCAGTGTGAGACGGCTCCCAATGTGTTAGTGAATGGCAAGCTGTATTCATCGGTTACCCGCGACGGCATCAGGGCTATTCTGAAGGAGGCGGCTGAGTAATGGCAGTTCAGGAAATGCGGCTGGCACTGCGCAACATGGGGAAAATCGACCCCGAATCCATCGATGATTACATTGCCGTTGGAGGATATGAGGCGCTGAAAAAGGCACGGCAGATGGATCGGGATGAACTGATTTCACAGGTCGAAAATGCATCCAAACTGCGGGGTAGAGGCGGTGCAGGCTTTAATACCGGCTTTAAATGGTCTGGTGCGAAGGCCAGTAAAGGTGATCGGAAGTACATTGTCTGCAACGCTGACGAAGGTGAGCCGGGTACGTTCAAGGACCGGGTCATCTTGGAAAATGATCCTCACACAGTTCTGGAGGGTATTCTGATTGCGGCCTATGCAGTGGGAGCGTCCAACGCTATTATCTACTGCAGAGGCGAGTATGAGAAACAGATCGGATTGCTTCGGCACGCTGTAAAACAGGTGCAGGAGAAGGGACTTGCCGGAGACGTTACGGTGGAAGTATACTCTGGCGCCGGTTCTTACGTATGCGGTGAGGAAACCGCGCTGCTCAATTCGATTGAGGGAAAGCGTGCCGAACCCAGGATGAAGCCGCCCTATCCTACGGTTGCGGGCGCCTTTGGAAAGCCTACCGTGGTTAACAACGTGGAGACATTTGCCAATGTTCCTGTGATCGTAAGCAAGGGTGCAGAATGGTACTCCCAGGTGGGTGCAAAGGATTATCCCGGCACCAAGATCTTTTCCATCTCCGGTGATGTGAAGCGTCCGGGCTGCTATGAAGTAGCCACGGATGCCACCCTGAACAATGTCGTCATTGATTTGGCCGGTGGGGTTAGAGATGGGCATACCCTCAAAGCCATTCAACTGGGTGGGTCCTCATGCGGATACATCAAGGGCTCCCAGCTTGACCAACCTGTGGACTTTGATTCCCTGCGCCGCAACGGCAAGTCTTTGGGCTCTGGTGCCGTGCTGGTACTCAACGAGACCCACAACATGGTGGACCAGGTCCAGCAGATTCTTCACTTTATGTGCCATGAATCCTGCGGAAAATGCACGCCATGCAGAGAGGGGCTCTATCAGGCCTGTCAGCTCATAGACAAATTTGCCGCATCCCAGGGGACGGAACAGGATCTTCAGATGCTGCAGTCGCTGTTTGAGCTGATGTCCAAGGATTGCTTCTGTGCTCTGGGTCAGGGGGCATTGACTGCCTTTGTCAGCGCATATGAAAACTTCCCGGAGGACTTTGCTGAGAGGATGGTGAAATAAAGATGGCGAATATCCATATTACCATAGATGATCAACAGCTGGAGGTTGCAGAAGGGATTACCATTCTGGAAGCCGCCCGGGGAAATGGAATCCATATTCCTACTTTGTGCTTTCTGAAAGAGCTGGACCCTCGCGCTTCCTGCAGAATCTGCGTTGTAGAGGTGGAAGGAATGCGTACCTTCCAGCCGTCCTGTTCCACCAAGGTGCGGGATGGTATGGTAGTTAGAACTAATACCGAAGCTGTACGTGCCAACCGCAAGCTGACGTTGGAACTCATCATGGCCCATCACCCAGTGGACTGCCATCACTGCTTGCGGATTGGCAGTAGCAAAGAGCAGGATCTTGACCCCAAGTTCTGCGAGATGTGCTTTTTCTGCGACTGCGTTCGGGATGGTATCTGTGAGCTGCAGGCTCTTAACCGGGAGTACCATGTAGATAACCTGCCTTTTGCACTGGAAGGCTGCCGCTATGAGGAAGACGTCTCCCTTCACTCCATTATCCGAAACTCCAATAAGTGTGTTAAATGCCGCAGATGCGTAGATGTTTGCAACGATGTACAGAATGTCCATAATTTGGCGATGTTTTCCAGAGGGCAGGATTATCGGGTTACTGCTTCTATGGGCAAGCCTATGCAAGAGAGTCTTTGCGTGCGTTGCGGTCGCTGTGTGGATGTATGTCCCACTGGTGCGCTCTATATGGAAGAAAGTATCGATCATATGCTGTCGGATGCCCATACATACGGCATTACAACAGTGGGTATGGTGTCCGCCTCAGTCCTGCCTGAACTGGAGCGGCTCAATCACATGGAACCAGGCACCCTAGATATTCACCGGGTTATCGCAGGTATGAAAAAAATAGGCATTGACTGCATGATCAGTGAGGAGCAGGTGGTCAACGCCAATCAGGAACTGGCGGAAAAACTGATTCAAACAAGTAAAAAAACGGCAGTTATCAGCAATAGCTTTGCTGTAAAGAATTTTGTTGAAGAGTTTTATCCGCATCTTGCTCATCAGATCTCTTATTATCCCTCTGTGCAGGAAACCTTTGACTCCATGGTAAGAGGGGAAGTTGCAGGGCAGTTTGGATGGGATGTTAACACCATCAAGACAGTAGTATTTACCGATAATAATGAGAATGGTGCAGAAGCCCAGGAAAAGAACACGGCGAATTACTCCATGAACTCCAGAGAAATTTACAGAACATTCCAACGAACGGGCGTGGATTTACGCAGAATCCATTCAAAAGACCCGCTGAAGTTTGGTATGGAGAAGGAATATGTCTTTACAGATGTTACTGGTCCTGTAGCATTTAATTATGAGAAAGAGATTCAGGTTTTGAAGGTAGCCGGCAAAAAGGTTGCCATTGCCCATAACCTTGGTCAGTGCAGAAAACTGTTGGAAGAGTTGGAAAGCGGCTCGTGTCCCTATGATATCATTCGGCTCTGTGCTTGATCTGCAAGAAGTTTTTGAATAAGTTGCGGTAGTAGAAGTCCTAAAATTGGCCCGCGAGTTTCAAAATAAAAAAGGGTCTGTTGCAAAATGCAGTTTTCAGACCCAAGCGGAAAATTTGTGCATCAAAAAAGTTAGCGAGAACCGCCGGCTTGACGGTTTTCGCTAACTTTTTCTTTGGCCTGATTTTACAAAATTCTATTTTGCAACAGACCCTTTTTGCATAAAGAAAACCAGCCGTTAAGCAAGAGATTAAATAATTATGAAAATAGGATTGAAAGAGGAGTATCAATATGCAAATTGTATTATAACGCGTTACATCTCTGGCCGACGTATGACTGTGAAAGCGCTCCGGAGAGACCTCTGAACAGTTTCGGTAGGACAGCTATCAAGATTTTTACGAGATGACAAGCCGTATTGTGGATGCTGCTTAGGGGCATAGGAAGATTTTTGGCTCTACTCCAAAGTTAGTGGATAAAGGGATTTTGTGATATACTCTCTAGGGGGTGATACAGATGATAGCTAACTTTCCTGACATGATAGCCGGATCTCTCAACCTGAGTGAACCGTGGTATGTTGAGGGGGCGGAGTTTTCACCGGAGAAGAAAGAAGTCCACATCTATGTCAATGTCCGGGAGGGCGCAGAGTTTGCCTGTCCTTCCTGCGGAGGTGCCACTGTACGCAATGGATATGAGCCAACAGAGCGTGTTTGGCGGCATGGGGACTGTCTGTTCTACCCGTCCTTCGTCCATTGCAAGCGGCCCCGGGTGAGGTGTCCGCATTGCGGCACAAAGCAGATAAGCGCGCCGTTTGAGCGGAAGAATAGCCGGTTTACCTTGCTATTTGAGGGGTACGCCATGCTTATCCTTGCCGATATGCCGCGGGCAAAGGCAGCGGAAATCCTCCGCTGCAACGAAAAGTCCCTGTCCGCCATCCTCTCCTACTGGGTGAACGAGGCCGTGAGCCGTCAGGACTTGAAGGGGTTAGTGAGGCTCGCCGTTGACGAAACCTCCCGGCTCCGGGGACACGACTATGTTACTGTCTTTGTTGACGCAGACCGGCGGCGTGTCATTGATGTGGAACAAGGCAGAGAGAAAAACGTTATCTCCACCTTTGCCGAGAAACTAGAGAAACACGGCGGTTCCAAAGAGGCTGTCTGTGCTGTTACGAGTGATATGTCCAAGTCCTATCTGCCTGGCATCGCTGAGAACTTCCCGAATGCCCTGAGCGTGATTGACAAGTTCCATGTCAAGCAGATACTCACCAACGCCCTCGATATGGTACTCTGACCAAACTGGTGGAGATCACCAAGATCCGAAGTGCCGAGGCATCTAATTTAAGATTGAAGGCATTTGTGCCTCGAACGAGCGGTGAAGGAAGCTGGTACAGGACAACAACCCCCGTACCCGGAACGAAGAGGAGACCGCCGGGTATCAGGATGTGTTGGCCACCATCCATGAGAGCTTTAACTATATCCTGCCCAAATGCGCTATAAGCCTGCGGCTCCATCGAGACCCTATAAATTCAGTGGAATATCCTACGGCGGATATTATAATGCCTATATCTGGAATTGAGAAAAAGAGTATAAAACGGAAAAACTATACTTGTCTTGTCAAAAACCTTCCTTGACATATGGAAAATCTTCTCTATAATAATAGCAAAGTAAATATATTGCTCCGACTTTTGTGGCATCGGCGCGTTCTTTCTGGAAAGACACGCTGGGTTGTTCTGCTGAACAAGGGAATTGGGTGAGAGTCCCAAACACGTTTCCGATGGCCGGATTGGCCCCGGATTCTGTAGCTGTGAGCATAGAGTATCTGTTTTTTCTGCGAAAGCAGGTCACTGGCAGGCTGTAATGGCCTAACTGGGAAGGCGAAACAGATGCGTGGATGCGGTTGTTTGCATCGGGATATGTGAGTCAGAAGACCTACAAAACAACGGGTGTATTTCCTGTTGGAAACAACACCCGTTTTGTCAGGAAAAGCGGTAGCATCTGCTGCCGCTTTTTATTTTTGTTCTTAGATGGGGACTTCGTTTGGATAAAGCCGCTTCTGTTCATTAAGGTTTGCCAGGATCAGCTCACACAAGAAATGCTCTATTTTCTCTATCAGACCGGTTGCCTCTGAGGCGGGGAGTTCACAGTGGTAGTGCCGCCGGACTTCTCCCAGAAGATATTCTGCCCAGTCTGCAGCCTCCATTTCGGTCAGCATCCCGGCGCGGCGTTGATCCTCCAGATGCACATAAAGGCACACTGCGCTCACTAGAAAAGCGTCCCGATCCAGTTTTTCCATAGTCCTGGAAAACGCCGCAAGCTGATCAGGTAGTCGGATTAGGCAGTCGGCGGATAGCTTGTCCGCTGTGATCCCAAAACGCCGCAAGCGCCTTAACACTGAATGCTGTTCTTGGGCACAGAACCCCGTCTGCCGGAACAGCGCTTCTGTGACGGCCTCCCGGACGGCCAGCGCTGCCAGTTCTCCAAATTTAAAATGTTTGCCTGCGTTCAACAGCATCCCTTCCTCGCCGGTACCACAGATAATGACCATGCCGTCGGTGCCTGTCCCTGTGGCTAGTTCCTGGGAAACGCTGCTGCCCTGCATCAGGTCCCGAAGCACGGCGGTCTTGGCTTCTGTAGCTGTCATGATCAGTTCTGCCATGGCCCCCGGGGAGAGAGGACGGTCAGTGACCAGAAAGATATTGATGGTGCCTGGCGGCACCGGACAGGGCACACCATCCGCCTCTGCTAGGAATGTAGGATCTCCGGCGCACAGGGCGTTGACATCAGCACCGCCGGATACTGCTGCTGTGATTCGCAGATCTTTCCAAAGTTTTGTGATTACCACCATATTGTCCAGATTTGCCGCAGTGTCAAGACCGGTGGAATGGTCCGGGTCTAGGCCAAGACGTTTTGCCACTGCGCGCTGGTGCGCTTGTAGGTTATTTCCCTCCATAGGCCGGCAGACCTCCGCTGTGCCACAGTCGCAGTAGTTGAAGGCGGCGGTCAGATCGGCCCGCATACCACCGCCGTTGGCCCCAGTAGACAGTACCATGCGGGGGCCAGAAAACCGAAAGATAGCAGCCTGTTCCGTACAGGTTAGACGATCGCCGTTGCACAATTCGAAATTGCGTTCCATATATCCTGAGCCTCCGGAATCCTCTGAGATGTTCTGAATGGATTATAGCAGATAACTGCATACAGGAAAAGAAGAAAGGAATTGTTGGAAATGAAACTTCGAAATGCAATTGCCCTTATGATGGTCATGCTGATTATGACAGCCTTGGCCGCATGCGCTCCTGCGGAGATTACGGAGCAAACCGTGCAGCCTCAGCAGACGGAGAAGATTACGGACAGCCGTCCGGACACTGACCGCAGCGGCAATCCTATCACTCTACCGGAGAAGGTGGACAGCATTATCTCCATGGCGCCCTCAGCCACTCAGACCCTTCTGGATCTAGGCTTGAAGGAGAAGCTTGTCGCTGTGGATACCTATTCTGCCATGTATTTTGGCCTTGAGGATTTGCCCACATTTGACATGATGGAGCCGGATACGGAGCAGATGGCTGTTCTTGGCGCTGATCTGATCTTTACCACCGGTATGAGCGCCTCCGATGGTGCGGATCCCTTTAAACCCCTGCGAGATATTGGCGTCTGTGTGGCGGACATTCCATCTGCCTCCAGTATCGACACCATGCTGGAGGATACCCGATTTATCGCCGCTTGCGTGGGTGCACAAGAGACATGCGAGGAACTGATTGCACAGTTCCAGAAGGAACTGGATCAGTTGTCTGATATCGGTGCAGGCATCCAGAACAAAAAGCGTGTGGTGGTCGAAATTGCTTGTGCACCCGATATCTACACTGCAGGCAGCGGCACCTTTATGAACGAGATGTTGACAATGATTGGTGCAGAGAATATTTTTGGCGACCAGGAAGGCTACCTTGCTGTGACAGAGGAAGCGGTCATTACCCTGAATCCCGATGTGATTTTGACAATGGTGGACTATGTGGAGGATCCTGTGGCGGAGATTTTGGGTCGGACCGGTTGGGAGCATGTTGCCGCTGTGGTCAATGGGAATGTGTATCTGGTCAATACCAATGCGGTATCCCTGCCCAATCTCCACGTTATTGATGGAATGAAACAGATGGCAAAAATGATTTATCCCGATGCATATGCTGGGATCGAAGATCCCTTTGCCGCGGGAGAGGCGGCATGAAACGGACGGTCAAAATCCTATTTGCCGTCGCCATAACGCTGCTCATTTTGGTGGGCAGCATCGCCGTCGGTTCTGTGAATCTCACCCCTGGGCAGGTGGCGGAGATTTTAATGGCCAAGTTGTCCGGCAAGTCTGGTACCATTGACCCCAACCTCAGCGCAATCGTATGGGGAATGCGCTTTCCGCGTGCGGTGTTGGCATTCCTGACTGGCGCGGCCCTGTCCGCCAGCGGTACGGTCATGCAGTCCATTTTGAAAAATTCACTGGCGTCCTCTTACACACTGGGCGTCTCCTCCGGAGCCAGCCTTTGCGCGGCACTGGTGATGGTTACCGGCGTTACATTCCCGCTTCTGGGGAGCCTGTTTACGCTCCCGGCGGCAGGCTTTGCTGGAGGATTGGCTACAGTATTTCTGGCACTGGCCTTTGCTGCCCGGCTGGACAGCAAGATGGAGAATCAGACCGTTATTCTGGTAGGCATGGTGTTCTCCCTCTTTGTCAACGCCATTCTGACGCTAATCACTGCGCTGTCCCGGGAGCACCTGCAGCAGATGGTATTCTGGCAGATGGGCGGTTTTACCGGCCGGAATTGGTCCCACGTAGCGGTGATGTGTCCGGTTCTGGTGCTCTCTATGTTGGCGTTGCAGCGATTCACCACTGAGATGGACATCATGAGTTTCGGCGAGGAGCAGGCCATGTCTATCGGTGTAGATCTTAAGAGGGTCAAGCTTCTTCTGATTGGCATTGCCGCCCTGCTTACCGGCACGGCGGTGTCGCTGGTAGGCGTCATCGGCTTTGTGGACCTGATCGCGCCCCATGTGGTGCGAAAAATCTTCGGTTCTGCCCATCGGCTGGTGCTGCCGCTGTCAGCCCTGTTTGGCGGCTCCTTTCTCATGCTGGCTGAATTGGTTTCCCGAACGATCATGGCGCCGACCATCATCCCTGTAGGCGCTGTAACGGCACTGGTAGGCGCACCCTTTTTTGCACTGGTGTTCTTCCGTGGCAGGAAGCTGAAATGAGGTGAACTGTCCCATGCTGCATCTGAAAAATATTTGTGCCGGATATGGAAATGGAGATGTTCTGCATAACATTACCTTTGACCTGCCTCTGGGACAGAACCTATGTATCCTGGGCCCGAACGGCTGTGGAAAAAGCACTCTGTTGCGGGCTATTGCCGGTCTTCTGGAAAGCCGTGGGGAACTGACACTGGATGGGAAACCGGTGGCCGATATGCGTCGGCCGGAAATCGCCTCCCATATGGCTATGATGAGCCAGATGAGTACCGTCTATTTTTCCTTTAGCGTCTATGAGACGGTAATGATGGGCCGGTATCAGAAACTGCGCCGCGGGCTTTTTGCGTCCCCTTCCAAAGAGGACAAGCGGTATGTGGAACAGTATCTGCAGGCCACAGGACTAGAGTCGCTGCGTGACCGGCAGATCTCCGAACTGTCGGGCGGCCAGCTCCAGCGGGTTTTCCTGGCCCGGACACTGGCTCAGGAACCAGAGATTATTCTGCTGGACGAGCCCACCAACCACCTGGATTTGAAGCACCAGACGGAGCTGGTGGCCTATCTGAAAAACTGGTCCCAGGAAAAAGGCCGGACAGTCATCGGCGTACTCCACGACATCAATCTCTCCCTGATGCTGTCTGATCAGCTCTTGTTTCTGAAAAATGGTTCCGTAGCAGGGATGGGGCCCGCCCATACGGTCTTAACGAAAGCATTTCTCCATGAAGTCTATGATATGGATGTAGCTTCATATATGCTGGACTCTCTCAAGCGTTGGGAGCATGTCTCTTGACGCGTTAGGTTCTTAGTGCTACGATATAGTCAGAATTGAATAGAAACCTTTGTGGTTTCCGATGCCTACCGGTTGAGACACGCGGCGCGGAAACTGGACAAGGGAACCGGGTGTGAATCCCGGACGGTAACCGCCGCTGTAAGCGCTGAGACCATATCCGTTGGCGAAAGCCAGTCATTGGGGCAACCTGAGAAGGCAGGATATGATCGTGGGAGATATCTCCATAAGTGTAAAGCGGAAGACCTACAAAGGCTGGATTTGCTGAACGCATAGAGGAGAAAGATTCGGTTTCAATACACAGAAAAAAGGCTGCGGCAATCGTACGGTTGCCGCAGCCTTTTTGTGATTTTGGGGAAATATCATAACACTATGATGTGTTCCATGGATAGTTCTTGACAGTATCGCAGAAATCGTTTACAGCGCAGATTGCGAGCGGGTCTTTATTGGAAGAAGCGGAGATTTGCAAATTCCCGGAGGATGTTACATAACGCAGATGCCGCCTTGGATATCCACCGCGCAAAAGGGATGTACCATATTCCAAACTTTTGTGTGAGCGATTTCGCTCCTGGGAGAACGTATTTAACTAGCGGGGCAGGGCAATCCTGCTGTAGTTGTGTACTTGCGGGAGCTTTCTTATCTGGGGGGGTGACAGGCAGCCTTTTCTGGTGTACTATCCGACCATAAAAGGTGTGCCACTGACTCCCATAACTGCCTGCCTTCTTCTATGTTGGGCAGGACTGTGTCTGTTACCAATGGTGATCAATGTTCGTGCAGACCGCATGTAGGATGGCCTGCATGGTAAAGGAGACTAAAATATGATTCAAAGTATGAGCCTGCCAATCTGTTCCGACACGCTGGGGGAATATCGGAATTGGGCGGATCTGCAACAGGAAGTACATACCCTGGGCTGTGATGGCATTGAGGCGATATGGGGCGGAGAACCCATCCCTGAGGATCTTCCTGCCGGGCTGGTACGGGGCTACCACCTGATTTTCTTCCACGACTGGGTGGATCTCTGGACTGGCAACTGGCCAGCGCTCAAGGAGAAATATGGCTCTCTGGACCGGGCCGCCGCTGTATACGGCGGCCTGGACCGGGAGACGTTGATCCATAGGTATCAGGAAGACCTGGAACGGGCAATGCGCTTGGGAGCCGAATATGTGGTGTTCCATGTATCGGACGTTTCCATGGAGGAGTGCTTTACCTATCGGTTTTCCCACACCAATAATCAAGTTATCGACGCGGCCCTAGAGCTTATCAACGAGCTGCTGCCGGGAAAACAGTGGCCCTTTGCCTTCCTGGTGGAAAACCAGTGGTGGCCTGGCTTTACCTTCACGGAGCTCAGGCAGACAGAACGGCTGCTGGACGGTATCCGCTATGCCAATAAAGGTATCCTGCTGGACACCGGGCATCTGATGAATTGCTGTACCGACCTGCGAAGCCAGAGTGAGGGCGCTGCCTATATTGGCTCCATGCTGGACCGGCACGGTAGCCTATGCTCCATGATTCGCGGTGTCCATTTCCATCAGTCACTTAGCGGCGCATACGTCCAGAGCCATACAGGCCGGCTGCCAGAAGAATGGCCGGTGGAATTTGAGCAGCGCTTTTCCGTTAATTATGCCCATGTGCTGCAAATTGACCAGCACCGGCCCTGGACGGATCCTGCCATATTGCCCATCCTGGAGCGAATCGAACCGGTATGGCTGACCCATGAATTGACGTCCCGCACCAGGATCGAGCGGGCAAGAGCGGTAGAGACTCAGAGAGCTCTGCTGCAAATGAGAGAATATTCCATTAAGTAAAACGAATTTCTATACTTTCTAATCCAACGTTTAAGCAAGGCTTGGATATAAAGATTTAATCATCTAAGCGTTTACTTTTATTTTTTATCAAAAGATCGACATGGATAATATCGGTATCGCCGGACACTCACAAGGCGGAGTAGGCGTAATCAATGCCATTACGACGCAGAAAAATAAAGATATTTTCAAAGCAGCAGTAGCGATTTCTCCTACAAACAAAGAATTGGCTGCGGCGTTGCAATGGGATTATGATGCATCAAAATTGGATGCGCCCATTATGTTGATCTCTGGCGAGGGTGGCGGCGATGATTGGGTGGTGACTGGAGCGCAGTTATCCGACATCTATAACGATATTCCTGGTAACAAAATTATGCTTAGAAGAAAAAGCACCGCACACGGCGAAACGCTCTATGCCGCCAATGGCTATGTGACTGCATGGTTTATGTGGCAACTGCAAGGAGATATGTACGCTGCCAGTGCCTTCACAGGCGATGAACCTGAAATTATGAGAAATTCGCTGTATCAAGACCAGCTTATTGATTTGAATTAAGTGAGGATGGGTAAATGCATAGCTAAAAATTATGATAATCTGATTGGAAACCAGTATTGACTGGTAGTAAGAATATTAACAGGATCTCAAAAGCTATGAAAGGCTCTTGCTATCATGGCGAACATAATATCGTAGTAGGAGGTCGAGCCATGGATCAGTCACATGAGTAGATGACTTGGGGCATCTGTTCTCTTCATTCGGCTTATGTAAAAACCGCCGGTCAAGGGTTAATTGTGATAAGGAGGTAAATTTTATCACTGTTAGCTGACGGTTTCCGGGTGTATATAGTACATCTGACTTCCAAAACAGGAGTTCAGATAGGCTTTTTAGGTCATAGCTGAAAATTATACAGATAAAAGCGAGTGAGTACCGTTCAAAGTGGCGGTTCTCACTCGCTTTTTTCTTGCAACAAGTGACTATTTCATCAGTCCTGGATAGTGAGGCCCAAACGCTCGGCAATCTCCTCCGGCTTCAGACCGGCCTTTTGCGCCTGCTTCATCAAATCCTGGATTTTTTCCTTCTTGGTCTTTCTCGGCTTGCGAGGAGGCTTAGGAGCCAGGATAGCCGCTTTCTGTTTTTCCAGCCCTTTGATCCTGTCCGTCACCTTGGCAATGCGATCATTGTAGACTGCAACCGTTTCTTGCTTTTTCTCCTCAAGGTTCTGGATTTGCTTATCCAATTCCTCGATTTTTGCATCGACCTCGGCAATGCGTTCTTCTGTGGTACGCCGAACTCTTTTGATTTCAGTATCGGGCATTACTCACCTCCACGTGTTCTGTAGTGTGCCTGTTTCCTCAAGCACAGCTTAACAAATTTCGACTTGCTGCGTTAGAGATACCACGTTTCATTTTCCTTTGGTGCCTTGGAGCGCAGCGGAAAGGAATGGTCATAAACATGAAAATCGCTGTGATCTGTGCCAATGGCAAAGCCGGTAAGCTGATCGTGAAAGAGGCCCTGGACCGCAAGCTGGATGTGACTGCTGTGGTTCGCGGCGAGAACAAGACGGAGGCCAGCCAGGTCATCACCAAAGACCTGTTTGATCTGACCGCCGCCGACCTGAAGGGCTTTGATGTGGTCATCGACGCCTTCGGTGCCTGGACCGAGGACACGCTGCCCCTGCACAGCACTTCCCTCAAGCACCTGTGCGACATTCTCAGCGGTACGGACACCCGTCTGCTGGTGGTGGGCGGCGCCGGAAGCCTGTATGTCAATGCCGAGCATACCGCTCAGGTCATGGATGGCCCGGATTTCCCGGATGTGTTCAAGCCCCTGGCGTCCAACATGGGCAAGGCGCTCTCTGAGCTGCGGCAGCGCAAGGATGTCCGGTGGACCTACATCAGCCCTGCCGGGGATTTCCAGGCAGAGGGTGAGCGGACCGGAAACTACCTGCTGGGCGGTGAGGAACTCACCTTGAACAGCCGTGGCGAGAGCATCATCAGCTACGCCGACTACGCCATCGCTATGGTGGACGAGGCTGTGAAGGGCAACCACGATCAGCAGCGCATCTCCGTGGTTCGGGCCTGAACCGCAGCACATCGCAAAACACAATCTGTACCCCAAAGGAGATTATCGCAATGAAAAAGTTTATTTCCAGCGCCCTTGCGCTGACCCTGATCGCTTCCGTCCTGGCCGGATGCTCCAGCAACACTGCTTCCACCTCTGACCCCGGTTCTGCTCCCGAAAGCAGCACGCCCAGCAGCCAGGTGGAAAGCAACACCCAGGAAGAACAGACCAACACCGAAAAGGCCCTGGCCCTGATCGGCACCTTTGCTTCCGGCGATACGGAAACTGCCCGTGAGCTGCTGGACGAGAACTACATCCAGCACAATCTGGCCTATGGCACCGGCGAGGATGCCTTCGTCGGCTCCGTGGAATACCTGGTGTCTGCCGATGTGAAGACCACTGTGGAAAACATCCGTTCCTTTGAGGACGGGGACTATGTGTTCCTCCAGACCGTCTATAACTTCGCCGGTGCTGGCGAGCAGGTGGCCTTTGACATCTTCCGCTTTGATGAAGATGGCGAGATTGCCGAGCATTGGGACAACCTGGCCGCTCTTGCTGCGGAGCCGAACCCCTCCGGCCACACCCAGATTGACGGCACGATGGAAGTGACTGATCTGGACAAGACCGAGGAAAACCGGGAACTGGTGAAAAACTTCCTCTACGATGTGATGCAGGGCAACAATCCCGACAAGACCACTGATTACTTTGACGGTGACACCTACATCCAGCACAACACCGCGATTGCCGATGGCGTTTCCGGCCTGAATGCCGCACTTACGGCTTTGGCTGAGCAGGGCATCCAGATGATCTATGATGCAACCCATCTGATTCTGGCGCAGGGCAACTTCGTTCTGGCGGTCAGTGAGGGAACCTATGGCGGCGCTCCCACAAGCTACTACGACCTGTGGCGTGTGGAGAACGGCAAGATTGCCGAGCATTGGGATGTCATGGAGACGATTGCCGATCAGTCCACCTGGCAGAACGACAACGGCAAGTTCTGATCGAGCATTGTTACCAGCAGGTAACTATACCACAATATTGTGCGTACTTCACGCAGCTAAAGAACGCTGTTACAATTAAATCAGAAACAGAAAGCAAACACTTTCTCAATAACAACAGCAGCAGTTTGGAGGTTATCTATTATGAACGAAGTTGTTAAATTCCTGAATGAGAACCCTGTGCAGTATCTGGCCACTGTAGGTCGGGACGGGAAAGGCAAAGTGCCGCCCCTTCATGTTCGCTGGGGAGCAGGACGGAAAGCTCTGGTTCTGCACCAACAATCAGAAGGATGTCTACCAGGATATGCAGGCCAACCCCTATGTGGAGATCTCCGTGTCCAGCCCTGCCTATGCATGGATTCGTCTGAATGGCAAGGCGGTCTTTGAGAACAACATGGCTGTCAAGGAGATGTGCATCCAGAACCCCATCGTCAAGGGACAGTATCAGACTGCTGACAACCCCATCTTCGAGGTGTTCTATCTGGCTAATGCCCATGCGGTAATTGCCGACTTCTCCGGCAACCCTCCCCAGGAGTACAACCTGTAAAAAAATCCATACCGATCTTCGGGGCGGGGTGAAAGTCCCCACCGGCGGTGGAGCAGCCCTGTGAAGGCGCAGGGCTGCTCCGCTTTCCATCTTATTAGGAGGCCATCCCATGACAACGCAAGAGATTTTGAACATTCTCCAGTCAGACATCCATTCCGTGGTGTTTGCCACTTTGGACGAACACGGCCTGCCCCAGACCTGTGTGATCGACCTGATGTTGGCGGATGATGACGGCCTTTATTTCCTGACCGCAAAGGGAAAATCTTTTTACCATCGCCTGATGGCAAAGCCCTTTGTCTCTCTTTCGGGGATGAAAGGCGGTGATACCCTGTCAACCACGGCAATCTCCGTGAGAGGGGCGGTACGGAATATCGGAGAAAAGCGGCTGGCAGAAATCTTTGAAAAGAACCCCTATATGGAAAAAATCTATCCCACCGAAAAAAGCCGGAAGGCTCTGGAAGTGTTTCAGCTCTACAAAGGCCAGGGGGAATATTTCGACCTTGCCCAGCTTCCGCCCTATCGACAGAGCTTTTCTTTTGGTGGTGAGCGTATTCAGGAAAACGGCTATCGCATTATTCCTGAAAAGTGTATCGGCTGCCAGGGTTGCCGAAGTGTCTGCCCAGTAAATTGTATCAGCAATACGATCCCTCGCAGCATTGACCCCACCCACTGTCTGCATTGCGGGAACTGCCTTTCCATCTGTCCGGCAGGTGCTGTGGAACGGATCGAAGCAGCAAGTCAAGCAATCAGATAATATCGTTTTTGAGGGAGGACCCTTTATGAACCGTATTCAACAAATCCAATATTTGATTCAGGTGCTTCTGAAAGAGATGCCTGCCTACCAGGAACAAGCAAGGGCCTTCCCCCAGGATGAACTGTCCCAGCGGAGATTGCTCCGCAGTCTGATGAATGTGCGCCCGCCGATGCCTCTGGACCCATCGTTCCTTGCGGTGCAGGACGACTTGCTCTCGGCGGAACGGGAGGAAAAGGGCGTGGTGGAGGCCGACACACTCCCGGATCGTCCCGGTCATCCCGGTATCACCGTCTGGCAGGGGGACATCACCAGGCTGAAAGCCGACGCCATCGTGGACGCAGACAATGACCGGCTGCTGGGCTGTTTCGTTCCCTGCCACGGCTGCATCGACAACGCCATCCATTCGGCGGCAGGGCTTCAGCTCCGGGACGAGTGCAACCGTCTCATGGAGCAGCAGGGCCGCCCGGAACCCACCGGGCAAGCGAAGTTGACCGATGGCTATAATCTGCCCGCCCGATATGTACTGCACACAGTAGGTCCCATCATCCACGGGCGCGTTACCCCGCAGGATAGGGAGCTGCTGGCCTCCTGCTACCGCTCCTGTTTGAAACTTGCATCGGAACATGAGCTGCAAAGTGTGGCATTTTGCTGCATCTCTACCGGAGAGTTTCACTTCCCCAATCAAGAAGCTGCCCGGATCGCTGTTCAGACGGTCAAAGAGTTTCTGCAAGCACCGACTACGGTGAGAAAGGTGATTTTCAATGTTTTCAAGGATATTGACGCAAACATCTATGATGACCTACTCTGAGCAGATCGAGCAGGTAAGGCAGGCGCTGCACGAGGCGGATGCCGTTGTGATCGGGGCAGGCTCCGGCCTGTCAACCTCTGCGGGACTGACCTATTCCGGTCCCCGGTTCCAGGAACACTTCGGAGACTTCATTCAGAAATATAAAATCCAGGATATGTACTCCGGGGGATTTTACCCTTTTGATTCTCTGGAAGAACATTGGGCATGGTGGAGCCGCCATATTCTGATCAACCGATACGAGAAAGCCCCCAAGCTCGTTTATGATGAACTGCTGAAGCTGGTCCATGAGCAGGATTACTTTGTCCTTACTACCAATGTGGACCATCAATTCCAGCTGGCAGGCTTTGACAAAAAACGGCTGTTCTATACCCAGGGAGACTACGGCCTGTGGCAATGCTCGGAGCCATGCTGTCAAAAGACCTGGGACAACGAGGAAACCGTCCGACGCATGGTGGCAGAGCAGCGGGATATGCGTGTCCCCACAGAACTTGTCCCGCATTGCCCGGTCTGCGGCAGGCCCATGACCATGAACCTGCGGTGCGACAGCACCTTCGTCCAGGACGAGGGCTGGTATGCCGCTGCCGGGCGGTATCAGGACTTTCTACGTCGGCACGAGAGAATGCGGATGGTGTATCTGGAACTGGGTGTGGGCGGCAATACGCCGGTCATCATCAAGTACCCATTCTGGAAGATGACCTATCAGAACTCCAACGCATTCTATGTCTGCATTAATCTGTCTGAATCCTGCTGTCCCAAAGAGATTCAAACGAAGGCTGTCTGCATCAACAGGGATGTTGGCACTGTATTGCATGAGCTGTGCCTGTAAACGGAATGCGCAGATCCGGCCCGGATAACGGAGTTGTTAGAAACTTTCTCCCAGTGATAAATTGAAAGCAATATTTCCCTCGTGTGTAAGAAGCGAAGGGAAATATTGCTTTTTTATACTCTTTGTCCTAAATAAGTATAATTCTCAACAAGATTCGACGATTATGCCGTGTTATCATGCTTTCGACAAATATTTTATGTTATAATAAAAAAATTTGGAAAGCGTGATGCCAATGCATGGATTATCTTAGACCAGCAAGGCGATCAGTTTGTCTGAGGTTAGAAGGTATTTTTGCACAGACAGTTAATCTAAAGCATTGGAACGGCTGTTCAAATTTTCATAATTTTACACGCAAGGCACCAGTTTATGTAAGGCATATCGAATTTTGTCGTAAACCCGGCAAAATTCGATATGCCTTTTTTTGTTCTCAAAGTGTTTGGTTTATAACGCACTGGCACCCATTTATTGCCGCTTATCCGTAGCAGCTCCTTTGAATTTTTCCAATCAATTCAAAGGAGTTGTTACAGATGAAATACATTGACCTGCGAAAAGAATACCCTCACCTGGATTCTACATACTCGGAATATCCTGTTTCTTATAAGATCGACGCCATGTTTGAGCAGTGCCGCCTTGCTGAGCAAGCTCTGGAGAAACGGAGAAGCCGGAATGGGGATGTGATCTCCCTGGATAACGAGCCGGGGGTGGAGGCCCATATCCTTGAGCAAGTACCTGGGCCGGAAGAAGAAGCGATGCAGCATATCCAGAACGAAGAACTCTACAAGGCCCTGCGGTCTATCCCCAGAAAGCAGGCAGACCGGATCTATGCCTATTACTTCATGGACATGACCTTGGAGGAAATCGCTGCTGCGGATAGAATTTCCGTACAAGCGGTTTATTACAGCATCCAAGCGGGCAAGAAGAATCTCAAAAAGATTTTAGAAAAATTCTTCCAAGAGACTTAAAAAAACGCCTCCAGATGTCCTTGTTAATAGAGGGGTTTCCACTTCTCGGTGAACCTTGCTACGAAAATAAGTAGCGAGGGCGTGAACCTTGACAAACAGGCTTTCAACGCCTCATGAAAAACCATCGCAGCACAAAAAGCGGCAGGCCAAAACCTGTCGCCGGCCGAAGTATGGTACAGTGGGAATCAGCCTGGTGCCACCACAAAGTACCCCAGCTTTTGCAGTTCGTTCACCATACGGCTGGCCCGTTTGCGCTCACTTTGTTTTCTGCGGATCTCAAAACAGTCTTCGTTGTATGGAGAACCTGTCTTCAACATCGTGTAAATCAGCGCCAGCAGTTTGCGAGCCAAAGCAATCGTTGCACGTTTAGCGCCCTTCCGCTGTTTTATCCTCCAGTACCAACCGGAGAGGTACAAGCTTCGTTTTCCGGAGATGACCCATCCCACCTCACAGAGCATACTCTTCAGATACGGATTACCTTTGTTACCGGGTTCAGTCGGCTAAGCTGCTGGCCACGATGCTACACGGTATGCAGGGCACCCCCTACATCTATCAGGGGGAGGAACTGGGCATGACCAATGTTCGCCTGCCCATCGAGGAATACCGGGATGTGGAGATCCAAAATTTCTATCAGAAGCGGCTGGGGGAGGGGTATCCTCAGGAAGAGATCATGAACTCCATCTATGCCAAGGGGCGGGACAATGCTAGAACCCCTATGCAGTGGGATAACTCCTCCAACGCAGGTTTTACCGGCGGGGCTCCATGGCTGACCGTCAATCCGAACTATACTGCAATCAATGCCGAGTCTGAACTGGCAGACCCTGATTCCGTATTTCACTACTATCGCAAGCTCATCGCATTGCGCAAACAGTATCCCGTCTTTGTAGAAGGAGACTTTACCCTTTTGGAAGCGGAACATCCCTGCTTGTTTGTATACCGCCGGACCTGGCAGGGAAAGGCGTTGCTGGTGGTGTGTAATTTCAGCGGCAAAGATACCCCGTGGCAGCTTCCCAAAGAGTGGAAGGATGGCGAGCTGCTTTTGAGCAACTACCCCCAGCACTCAGGAACGCTACTTCCTTGGGAAGCTAAAATTTTGTACCTCAACAATTAAGGAAATAAATTTAATAGACCGACGACAACTCCACTTATACAGTTTTCGGATCTAAAAAGGAGGAGAATATCCGCTGGTCGGCGGTGCGGTAGTGTGGAGACCTGCCGCAATCCTGCCAGAGTTTTGCTCTTTGACAGGGAGGTCTTACTGCGGAGGCGGCGAGACTACGACTGACATTTATGTCTACTGTAAGCCTGCAGAATATCGTTAAAACTTATGATGGAAATGTTACAGCAGTAAGCGATTTTAATTTGGAGATTGCAGACAAGGAGTTCATTGTTTTGGTTGGACCTTCTGGCTGCGGTAAATCGACTACCCTTCGTATGGTGGCGGGACTGGAGGAAATCTCTAAGGGCGAACTGTACATCGACAATAAACTGGTCAATGATGTGGAGCCTAAAGACCGGGATATTGCCATGGTATTCCAAAGTTATGCTCTCTATCCCCACATGACGGTACGAGAAAATATGGCCTTTCCTTTGAAATTGCGGAAAATGGACAAAGCGGAGATTGAACGCCGAGTGAACCAAGCTGCCGAAGCGTTGGATATTACGCAATATCTGGATCGTAAGCCGAAGGCTCTGTCTGGCGGGCAGCGTCAGCGGGTAGCTATCGGGCGTGCCATCGTTCGTGAGCCCAAGGTACTGCTGATGGACGAACCTCTGTCTAATTTGGATGCTAAGTTGCGTAACCAAATGCGTACGGAGATTATTAAACTTAGGCAGCGTATCGACACCACATTTATTTATGTGACACATGACCAGACGGAAGCTATGACGCTTGGTGACCGAATTGTCATTATGAAGGACGGCGTTGTCCAGCAGATCGGTACTCCCCAGGAGGTTTTTGAGACACCTGCAAATCTGTTTGTGGCTGGCTTTATTGGAACTCCCCAGATGAACTTTTTTGATGCGAAATTGGAAAAAACCAATGTGGGGTATCAAATTCAATGTATGGGGGCGACCATTCCTGTTGACAGCAATATGGCACAAAAACTTTCGGCCAAAGGTCAGGACAGCGCCGAGGTGAGGGTAGGTGTTCGTCCTGAACACATTACTGTGCAGGCGGGGACCGAAAACGCTATCCAGTGTATCATCGAAGTGTCGGAATTGATGGGAAGTGAACTTTATCTCCACGGCACCGTTGGAGAGGGCGAAAAGAAACAGAGCGTGGTCATGCGAATCCAGACTACCGAGTTGCCTGTTCAGTTCCGTGCTGGTGTGCCCTATGGGACCCGAATGAGCTTTACATTCCGAAATCAGTTTATTCATCTTTTTGATCTGTCAACAGAGCGGAATATGCTCTATTAAAAATAGGATCTGTCGCAAAATGCGGCTTTTGAGTTAGAAGAAATATGGCATTGTGAAGTTGCCGAGAAACGCAGCATTGCGGATCTCGGCAACTTTTTTATGACATATTTCCGCAAATACAATCTCTTTTTGATTCATTTCCCCAAAATTCTACATGTAAATTGTGATACTATTTTTGGGTGATTCTATGATATCAAAAACCACTTTAGAAGGTGAGATGCCTATGACATCTTCTCTATTTGTTATAAAATTAAAGAATGTTAGCGTCAGGCGATAATCGCCATTCCGGGTCAGGCGAAAAAGGCCAATTCTGGTCAAACGAAAAACGCCATTTACAAATTGAATAAGTCCTTTACACTGAGGGCATAGCCAGCCCTCGGTGAAAGGAGACCAGATGAAAAAACCTAACTTTCCCGCCATGCTTCCAGCGGTGGCCGAGGTCATTGAGCAGATGATGGCGGAGCAGGGAGACGAGTTCTCCCTGGAGAGAATCAACCTCGCAGAGCTGGAGCGCCGCACCGGGATTTCTCGTGCCAGGCTCCGCAGGATGAAGGAGCATGACTTCGAGAGTACCGAGCACGCATCCAAGGGCAAGAAGGCAAGCACGACCCTCCTGAGCGGCTATACGGGCATCCTGGACGGCCTGCTGAAAGCCGGAGTGACAAACTCTGCCGTGTGCCTGAGCAGGCTCCGTGTAAACGGGTATGCCGGAAGCCAGACCACGATTAAGAACTACATCCTGTCCCACCAGCATCTCATCCCTCCTGTCCGTTATGCGGTTGCTCCGCAGGGAAACCGGGGGCGGAGATACACTACAGCCCCCGGCGAGGCGTTCCAGATGGACTGGGGCTTTACCAAGGTTCAGTCCCACCTGGGAGAAGAATACTCCGCCGCCTGCTTCGCCATGGTCTGCCACCATTGTGGTGAGCGGTATGTGGAGTTCTTCCCCAACGCCAAGCAGGAAAACCTGTTCATTGGCATGATTCACGCCTTCCAGTACATGGGGGTCCCTCAGTATGTCCTCACGGACAACATGAAGAGCGTGGTGATCCGGCGGGGCGAGGACGGCCAACCCATCTGGCAGAGCGACTACGAGCAGTTCATGCGGACTGTGGGTTTCCAGACCAAACTCTGCAAGCCCAGGCACCCCTTTACGAAGGGCAAAGTGGAGCGTCTGGTCCGTTTCGTGAAGGACAACTTCCTGGCCGGAAGGACCTTCTGGAATGTGACTGACCTGAACCTGTCTGCCCTGGACTGGTGCGACGAGCAGAACACCTGCTACCACCGGGGGCTGGGCATCCCGCAGGACATCCACCGGAAACGGTGTGCCACCGTTGTTGCGAAGCTGGATGACCGCCCGGAGCTGCTGTTCTACCTTTGCCCTGAGCGGCGGATTTCCTTTGACGGGTTTGTGAACTACGAGGGGCGGCGCTTTGGCGTCCCTTACAGCTACGGGGGCAAGACCGCCCGCGTGATGCGAAGCGGCTCCTGCCTGTATATCTACTCCGCAGACATGGCCCATCTGCTTACCACGCATGAAGTAACCTGGAGCCACTACGACAGCTTCTGCCCCAACCAATTTGCTTTCCCGGAACAGCCGGAGGAGTTCCCCTCCATGCCGGTGAAAACGGTGATTAGGCAGCTCCCACAGCCGCCCGCAGACCTCTCCTTTGAGAAGTTTAACTTCACCAAGGAGGATGACGAGGATGACTAATTCTCTGTTTGAAGCGGTGGTCCATGCTACACGGGTACTGACCAAGTACGGCCTCACCGTTGAGGAGCTTGCGGCAGTGGTGGAGCAGAACGACATGTCCGATGCGGAAGTCCTCGCTGTTTCCAAGGTCTTTGACTGTCTGCTGACGAAGCAGGAGATCTCCACAGTGAACTTCATGCTCCGCACCAGCCGCCTCCCCATGAAGGTGCCCAAGACTTTTGACAACTTTGATTTCAGCCGCATCACTGGCAAGAATGTGGAGCGGCTGCGCAGCCTTCCCACGCTATCCGCACTTTATGCCCGCAAAAACCTTGCCTTTATTGGCCGACCCGGTACGGGCAAGACCCACTTAGCTCAGGCTTTTGGGCGTGCTTGCTGTGAGCACGGGTTTAGGACCTGCTTCATTAAGATGACGGAACTGCGGGACCGCATGACCTCCGCCCGGAGAACGGGCCGAGAGAGCAGCCTTCTGGCCTACCTTGTCCGCCCGGCCTGCCTGATTATTGACGAGGTGGGGCACTGCGAGTTTGACAAGGAGAACACCCGGCTGTTCTTTGACATGGTGGACCGCCGCTACCAGAAGGACGGCTACTCCAACATGGTCTTTACCAGCAACCGGGACCCCGCCCAGTGGAAGGAGAACTTCTCCGAGAACGATGCTCTCCTGTGTGCGCTGGACCGCATCTTTGACGATGCTGTGGTCTTTACCATTAAGGGGGAGAGCTTCCGGGGCAGGAAGCTAGAGACGGTTTCCCTGCGCACCTCCTCCACCTCCCAGGCTGAAGCACAGACGACCGTATAAACTTTGCCGTCCGGGGGCTGGCTACACTTGATTGGCGATTTTCGTTTGACTAAAATTGGCGATTTTCTCCTGACCCGGAGTGGTTAATTTCGCCTGACGCTAACAAGAATTATTTGGCTCATGGATTTAATCTGAGATTTTTCAAGTTATTTCTTACTATGCTATAGAATTGAGATAACTCCATCAAGATTTCCCAAAATTTTTGATCGATATGTGTACGTCAGGTATATCGAATTTCGTCGTTTTTACGATGTTATTCGATATGCCTTTTTTTATTTTCCGGTTGGTTGGTTTATATCGCACTGGCATCCCTCCATAGCCGCATACCCGTAGCAGCTTCTTTGATCTGGATCTCAGTTCAAAGGAGTTGTTAAGAATGAAATATATTGATTTAAGAAAAGAATACCCTCATCTGGATTCTACATACGCGGCATACCCTGTTTCCTACAAAATTGATGCCATGTTCGAGGAATACCGGCTGGCTGAACAGGCTCTGGAGAAGCGCAGAACTCGCAATGGTGATGTAATTTCCTTGGATTCTGAACCTGGCATCGAGGCATATGCCGCAGAACATATTCCTGGGGCAGAGGAAGAAACGATGAAACACATCCAGAACGAGGAACTCTATAAGGCTCTGCGCTCCATTCCTAGGAAGCAAGCAGACCGGATCTACGCCTATTACTTTATGGATATGACGCTGGAAGAAATCGCAGCTGCAGATGGAACCTCTGTTCAGGCAATTTATTACAGCATCCAGGCGGGCAAAAAAATCTCAAAAAGATTTTAGGAGAAATGTTTAAAGGAACTTAAAAAAATGCTTCCAGATGTCCTTGTTAATAGAGGGGTTTTCACTTCTCGGTGAACCTTGATAACGAAATATCGGCAGTATGAGCAGGTACTTCACTGTGCAAATATAATTTGTTCACCGCCACGACCACTTGTTTAATGCAGGTGCGAGCGATCTATGAATAATACGCCTGGGTGTCCATGGCCCGCCCGGGAGGAGAGTAGCACAGATATAATGGTACTTCGAAACGTTGGCCTCCCACGTAAGAGGGGGAACCCTGCAGCACACGGTTAGTCCGATGCTGTGGAGCTATGAATTGTTCCGGCTATGAACAGCCTGCTCATACTCCCAACTTGCCAGGGGCTCGACAAATGTGGCGAGGAATATGACAGTTATATTCAAAGTCAGATACCACGCACTGGCGGTTTCTGCTGCCAGTGCGTTCATGTGATTTTGAAGTAACAGAGAATCGTACACATCATAGTATCTGTCCGAACTGCATAACTTATCGAGAAGGGAGGGTGGCTATGAATGAGATTGACCGCGAAATTGGGCTTGTTCTTTTGAGACGACTGTGGCAGAGGGATTTTATTTCAGAGGAGCTTTATCATTCTGCCAGTCATTCTCGTTTTTTTGACAGAAAGCATTTCACCCATTATGCTGAAGATAAGCCTTTATAAGTACAAGAACAGAAGGGAGATCAACAGCATGATGACCATTAGAAAGCTGCGGGAACAGTTGCGGATGGGTAGGTCGATCTACGACCTTTCCTTACGGGTGACATATTATGCCCGTGTATCTACGGAGAAAGTGGAACAGCAAGGAAGTTTGGAGAACCAAGTTCAATACTACACGGAATTCATTCAGAAAAATCCCAACTGGACATTCGTACAGGGGTATGTGGACGAAGGTATCTCAGGAACCAGCACCTATAAGCGAGAGAGCTTTTTACGGATGATCGATGACGCCCACCGGGGCCTCTTTGACTTCATCATCACCAAAGAGATCTCTCGTTTTTCCAGAAGTACGTTGGACAGTATCCAGTACACCCAGGAGTTGCTGGACGCTAATGTGGGTGTTCTCTTTCAAAACGACAACATCAATACCCTGGACACGGACAGCGAGTTTCGCTTGGTGGTCATGGCGGGAGTGGCGCAGGACGAGGTGCGGAAGCTGTCGGAGCGTCTGAAATTCGGGTTCCGACAGTCCATCAAGAACGGCCATGTCCTGGGCAACAACCGCTTGTGGGGGTATGATAAGAAGGACTGCAAGCTGACCATCATCCCGGAACAGGCGGAGGCAGTGCGGCTCATTTTTGAGCTTTATGCTACCGGGAAGTATGGAATCCGAAAGATTTCTCAAGAGCTGACCCGGAGAGGGCACACCAGCCTGCTGGGGAATGAGTTTAACCAGTTAACCATTCGACATATCCTGACCAACCCCAAGTACAAGGGGTGGTACTGCGGAAATAAAACCCAGTCACTGGATTATCGTACCAAAAAGAAGGCATTCTTGGACGAAAGTGAATGGGTTATGTACCCAGATCCCAACATCCCGGCAATTGTTTCAGAAGAATTATGGGATCAGGCAAATGCTATCTTCAAGCAGCGGAGCAGGGAGGTGCGGACAAGAGAAACCAGCTACCATAACCGATATCCTTACAGCGGAAAAATCATCTGTGGGAAGCACGGCACCAGCTTCCATCGACAGTCTTTTAAGACTCAGAAAGGAGAGACGGAGTTCTGGCGCTGCAAGACCTATCGCCAGAAAGGAAAGGATGGGTGCGATCTACCGAGTATCCGTACCTATGAAGTGGATCAGGTTTTGGCCAATCTCTTTGAGAAGGTGGTCATAGAGAAAAAACAGATCATCCGGTTGGTACTGGACAGCATTGGGGAAACCTCCTGTGGGGTGGACTACTCCGCTCAGATTGGGCGGATTGAGGTACAGATCACCCAGATCGAGGAGAAGAAGGATAAGCTGCTGGAGCTGAGCATGGCAGATGCCATTACTCTGCAGGAATTCAAGGAACGCAACACACGCTTCAACCGCCAGATCTCGGCCCTGGAGGAACAGCGGGTGGCCATGTGTCAACAGGAACAGAGGCAAAAGGAAACAGAGGTGGACCCTAAGACGCTGGAAAAAGCCCTGTGTGAGGAGCTGGACTTTACGAATGGAATCCAATCCGAAGTCGTGGCGACGATTCTGGATCACATTGTGGTGTTGGAACAAAGCGACGATCAGCAAATCTATTTAGAGATCTATCTTCGGCTGGGGCAGCAGGCTTCAGCCCATTTTCAGAGGGGCGGATTAGTCTCTTGCAATAGTCCTTTAAAAAGTACTATACACCCAACGGGGATCAGGACGATCTGATCTCCATCGGCACCATCGGACTGATCAAGGGGATCAGTACCTTCAAGCCGGACAAGAACGTGCGCCTGGCCACCTATGCCTCCCGCTGTATCGAAAACGAGATCCTGATGCACTTCCGCGCCCAGCGGAAGCTGCAGGGGGAGGTCTCCCTGTCGGATTCCATTGACGGGGATGGGGACGGCAACTCCCTGTCGCTGATGGACACCATCAGCGTGGACGACAATATGCTGGAGGAGCTGGATGCCCGTGACTCCTGCGCCAAGGTGCGCCGGTGCGTCAAGCGATGCCTGGACGAGCGGGAGGCCATGATCATCACCCTCCGGTACGGCCTGAATGCCCGCCCGCCCCTGACCCAGCGGGAGATCGCGGCCCAGTGCGGCATCTCCCGCTCCTATGTATCGCGCCGCGGCTATTGCAAGCGCGGAGGGGGATGTCTCCGGGGGCCGGGACGGCCCGGACGGAGACGCCACCCTCACTGCGGTGTCAGAGCGGGAAAAGCCAGCTTCTCGGAGGGAGGCCCGGAGTGCCGGACGTGCGGCCGACATCAACACCAGTGGTACAGTCAGCTCAGCGGATACCGGAGGTATCCGGCCACCAGGTCAATGAATACGCTGTTGGAGGGACTGCGGGTCAGGTGCCGTCCGGCCAGGGTATCCAGAAGGCTGTGGTCCTCAAGTTTCCAGCAGTCCCCGATTACGGTGCGGACAGCGCGCTCCACCGCGATTGAGGTGGTATGGAACTGCTTGGCGGTTTCCCGGTAGAGACGCTTGGTGATCAACTGGAGGGAGCTGGGATTGGCCGCCACCTGCACAGACATGTATACGGTGTAGTCAAATCCGACCAGGTTTCTGCGCACGCCCAGCCGGCGCAGGAGCAGCTCTGCCTTTTGAGAGGCATTTGCCGCGTCAAAAGTAGGTGACAGGGTGAAATTTGTCATAGGACAGACTCCTTTTTTCAAAAAGTAGATGTAAGGGAGCGTCCATGACTGGTGTGGACCGAGCCGCAAGCGACTCTCTGGTGGGTGGAGCGCATCCGCTGCTTGACCTCCGATAGGCTTTCCAAAAACTATATGTACGCAAAAGAGGGAAATTGGACAAATGATTGAAAGATGGGAGAGGAATCTGCTTTTTTGTGGGGTTAATTTCCAAGGAAGTCGACAATATCCACGGAATAGGATACTTTTTTTCTTTGACAGCCGTTTGGAATGAATACATTCCGTATCTGGCGCAAATACCAAGGTAAAATCAAACGGAATCCATAGGTTCCAGGCTTGATTTTAAGGAGGTCTTCATGTCAGAGAAAATTAAGCAGGATATCTCAATTGGCAAAAACCTGCATCGCCTGCGCAAGCAGGCCGGACTGTCCCAGGAGCAGGTCGCGGTAAAGCTCCAGGTCATGGGCCTCCCTGTCAGCCGGGAAATCATCTCCCAGATGGAACTGGGCCGCTACAGTATCCGGGTCAGCGTCCTGATCGCTTTGAAGCAGATTTACGGCGTTTCTTATGAGGAGTTTTTTCAGGGCCTGCCAGACAGCCGGTAAAATGCAGGGAAGAAAAGCCGGAGCACCTGTGATAAAATAAAGAGAGAGAGAACAGGCGAGGGGGGAATGATACATGAATGAGGAACAGGGGAAATTCCTGGAGGAACTCTACCACGCGAATTTTAAGCGGATGCTCCTCGAGCTCTACCCCATATTAAAGGACATGCCCTCGGCACAGGTTGCCATTCAGGAAGCGGCGCGGATTGCGTGCCAGAAGCCGGAGGAGATGATGAGCAGCCCAAATCCCGCCGGATGGCTGCGGAAAACGGCGGGGCTGGTGGCGAAGAACATGCTGCGGGAGCAGGCCCGCCAGAAACGGACCTTTCTTCCGCTGGAAGTGCTTCTGCCGGAGAGTGAACCGTCAGAATGGGACGACAGCGACCGCGAATTGGTGCAGTTGTGTCTGGATGTCGTCTCCGAGGAGGATTTTACCCTGTTCCGGAGAGTGACCCTGGATGGTTGGACCTATGTGGATGCGGCAAAGGCGGCTGGCATTTCTCTGTGGGCCTGTTACAAGCGTGTGGAGCGAACGCAGAAAAAGCTCCGCCGCGCCATAGAGGAGCACCCGGAGCGATTTTTTTGAGACCTGTCCAAAAACAGGATGCTGTGTACATATAAATTATTGAAGGGGGCGCAATCGAATGGCAAGCCCAAGCAAAAATCAGAACTACGCCTATCTAAGCCGCCTGAGCACCCAAAAGCTGCTGGAGCTGCTGGCCGCTGCGCCGGCGCCCGCAGAAACGCCCGAGGACAAAGCTTATATAGACGCAATTGTGGAGGTGGTCTTAGAGAGAGAAGAGAGACATCCGACAGGGCTTCTACCCGACCCCGAGCAGGCATGGGAGGAGTTTCAGCAGTACTATAATACCCCGGAGGGGGAGGACCTGTCCCTCTACCCGGCAGAGAACCCCGGAACAGCCCCATCAGAACCAGCCCCCTCTCAGACAGAGTACCGGCCCCAAAGAAGGCCAAAACGCCACTTTTTTCGACGCGTTGTCATAGTAGCGGCTGTGGTGGTGTGTATCGCATTGCCCCCTGCGCTTGGTTTCGAGAATGTGTTTCAGTTGATTGGTGCGTGGACAGATGACATATTTCTTTTGAATAACGTAAGTAGTTTAGAGGGAAATGAGATAGAAGCGGATAAAAAAAGTGTTGATATAGAAGAAATATTAGGGGAATTAAATTATAGTGAAAATATTTTTCCAACCTGGATTCCAGAAGGGTTTGAATTAGAAAGGTCATAACAAATGAGTTTGTCCTTTCAGGAAAAACAGAATTACGTATTCATTATAAAAATGGGCAAACAAGAGAGCTAATTACATTTACTTATAATGTGTACAATAGTATAGCATCAGGTACCATGACAGCTTTTGAGAAGGATGCGAATGCCTTAGAGGAATATTTTGTCGGAGATGTAACGCATTATATATTTGAGAATTTAGGAAAATACATAGCAGTATGGAATCAAAATAATATTGAATGTGCAATTAGCGGAGATGTTTCATTGACTGAATTGAAAGAGATGCTCAATTCCATATATGGAGGTTAGTATATTATGAGAAAAGTGACAAACAGATTTGCTGCAGTAATAATGGTACTACTTATGATCTGCTCTATCCCAGTATCTGCTATATCAGAGTCTACAAACCGAGCGAGTGAACAAATTATGAGTTATTATATAAATGTAGTACCAGCGGGAAATGGAAAAATAGCAATCGCATTTTCTATTGACGGAACCGGTGAAATGAAAAATATTGGAGCAGAAAGTATTATAATTTATTATAAAATTGGAGGCGCGTGGGTCGTAGGGTATGATTTGGATAGATACGATTCGGGCATGAGTACAAAAGATGATTATTATTTCGGGAATGAACTTTATTATACCGGAACCCCAGGTAAAGAATATAAAGTAGAGGTTACAGTTTTTGCAGAGAATTCTTCGGGCTATGATTCTAGAACGAGAACATTTAATGTAACAGCTTAAAGAAAGGGGCGTCCCGATCGGGACGCCCCTTTCTTTAAGCTTGACTGGACAGGCAAGGAATGCCGCCTGCCGCATAAGCTTTACCAAGCAGTAGCAAGGAGGGATATGCTTGGGACAGCGGAAGCGGGAAGTGACGGTACGGTGTACCTATACCGATGGAGGGGCGGAGGCAAAGGATTTGGTACAAGGCTCATTCCGCGCCTTTTTGGCGCGGGAACTTAACAGGGACACCCCTGGGGGTAACTCATGTACCTGGAGATAGAAGGGGCGGAGAGGTACCGCGCCGCACTTTATATTCGGCTGTCCAGGGAGGACGAAACCGACGGGCCCTCAGAGAGCGTCAGCAACCAGCGGGCCATGCTGGAGGACTTTGCCCGCCAGCGGGGGGTGCCGGTGGCCGGCCTCTATGTGGACGACGGCTGGTCGGGCACCAGTTTCGACCGCCCGGAGTTCCGGCGAATGCTGCGGGACATTGAGGCCGGACGGGTGAACATGGTGATTACCAAGGATCTGTCCCGGCTGGGGCGCGACTACATCATGACCGGCCACTATATGGAGCGCTATTTCCCGGAACACCGTGTGCGGTACATCTCCCTGTTGGACGGCATCGACACCGGTGTGGACTCCAGCGCCAACGAGATCACGCCGTTCCGGGCCATTATGAACGACATGTACGCAAAGGACATCTCCAAAAAGATCTCCAGCGTCAAGCGGGACAAACAGCGAAAAGGGCTGTTTATCGGCGGCAAGCCGGTATATGGCTATCAGATGCACCCTGCGGAAAAGAACAAAATTGTGGTGGACGAGGGGGCCGCGTCGGTGGTACGACGTATTTTCCGGCTGGCGCTGGAGGGCCTGAGCTGCCGCCAGATCGCCGCGCAGCTCAACGCTGAGGGCATCCCATCGCCGGGATGCTACGCGGGCCTGTATCCCTCCGGTACCGGACAGTGGAGCGGTGAGCGCATCTCTGAGATGCTGCAAAACGAAACCTATATTGGAAATATGGTACAGGGGCGCCGACGGAAGGTCAGTTACAAGAGCAAAAAGTGCATTCGGCAGCTACCGGAGGACTGGGTGGTGGTGGAGGGAACCCATGAGCCGCTGGTGACGCCGGAGACCTTTGAACGGGTGGGGCGTCTGTTGGCCAGCCGGCGGCACACCCGCAGCCGAACCTATGAGTTTCCACTGAAAGGGCTGCTTTTCTGTCACGAGTGCGGGCACCCGCTGGCGGTGCTCAACCGGAAAAACAGCCGGGGGGAGGATGTGCGGTATCTGGTTTGCCGCACCTACCAGCGGTTCACAAAGACAGGGGGCTGCACCTGCCACTGCATTCAGGAGCAGACCGTCACTCGTGCCGTGGTAGCCAAGCTGCGGGAGGCCTGCGGGGCCTGCCTGGAGCCTGCGGCCCTGCTGCCCGCCGCCCGGTCTGCCGTAGCAGAGGCTCATGGAGGGGAAAATCCCACGGCGGAAATCCGGGCCCTGCGGGCCAAAATAGGCCGCCTGACCACCGTCCTGGACCGGATGTATTTGGATCAGCTCAGTGGCCTGCTGGCCGAGGCGGATTTTGCACGGCTCTACCGGCAGGCCCGCGAGGAGCGCGGCGCACTGGAGCGGCGTGTGACAGAGCTGGAACGCCGGGAAAGCCCGGGGGCCGGGGACAAGGCCGGGGCCCTGGTTCAGCGTTTTCTGGATGAGGCTGGTGACAACCGGGAGCTTCTGGTAAGCCTCATTGAGCGGGTGGAGCTAACTGAACAGAGGGAGCTCATCATCCACTTCCGCTTCTGCCCGCCGGAGGCGCTTTTTTAATGGACCTCTGGTTACAATAACCGCGGCGCGAGGTATCGCGCATTGAGAAAAAAGCACTCAAGAAGCTGGAGGCGGCCATGGGGGCTCAGGAATAAGCACTCCTGTGCCGCGGTACAAAGCGGCTTGGGCCCAGCAAAAAAGGGCTTTACTCCTAGCGGCTGAATGGGATATAATAAAATCGGGAAAAAAGAGAGGGGCGGCGCAATAAAACGCTGCTCCCGTACATTAAGAAGATGACAGGAGCGCGACACCATGTTAATCCTGCTTGAGACAATGGCAGAGGAGCGCCGCACCGCCACTGCGCCGGAGCTGCTGGAGCCGCTGATGGCCCGGCTGGCCGGGGGGGATCAGGAGGCGCTGGCAGAGCTGTACCACCGCACGCGGACGTCGGTGTACGGCCTGGCCCTATCCTACCTGAAAAACCAGCATGACGCTGAGGATGTGACCCAGGACGCTTTTGTGCGGGCCTGGGAAAACGCCCATCAGTACCGTCCCCAGGGTACACCGCTGGCCTGGCTGCTGACCATCGCCCGCAACCTCGCCCTGATGAAGCTGCGGGAGCGGGGCAGGACCCAGGACATGGCTCTGGAGGACTGGGAACGGCTGGCAGCGGAGAACCCGATGGTGACGGTGGAGGACCGGCAGGTGCTGGACGCCGCCCTCACTGCGCTGGCGGATGACGAACGGCAAATTGTGCTGCTCCACGCGGTGACCGGCTGGAAGCACAGGGAGATTGCAGGCCTGCTGGAGCTGCCCCTGTCCACGGTGCTGTCCAAGTACCGCCGCGCGCTCCTGAAACTAAAGACGAAGCTGGAAGGAGGGGATGCCCTGTGACCGATCAGGAACTGGAACAGCGTCTGCGCACCGCGCTGGAGCACGCCGCGCCCGACCATCTGGAGGCGCTCCTCTCCCGGTGCGAACTGCGGCGGGGAAACGTGATTCCCATGACCGTACCGGCGCGGAAGCCGCGGAAAAAGGCGGCCATGGCCTGGCTTGCGGCGGCCTGCCTGGCGCTGGTGGTGGTGGGCGGAGGCGCCGGTGTTCAGTATTACCAGGCCAACGCCGTGGCTTCGGTCATCTCCCTGGATGTCAATCCCAGCGTGGAGCTGGATGTAAACCGGCAGGAGAAGGTGGTCTCGGCCGTTCCGCTGAACGCGGACGCCAACGAAATTCTCGACGGCATGGACCTGAAGGGGGCCGACCTGAATGTGGCGGTCAACGCCATCATGGGCTCTCTGCTCAAGCACGGCTATGTGGACGAACTGGCCAACTCCATCCTCATCTCGGTGGAGGACGACGACGCGGCCCGGGGCGCAGCCCTGGAGCAGAAGCTGACCACGGAAATCGGGCAGGTGCTCGACTCCGCCAAAGTCAACGGAGCGATCCTCTCCCAGACCCTCAGTGGGGACAGCGCCCTTCAGCAAAAGGCGGACGAGTATGGCATCTCGCTGGGCAAGGCCACGCTGATCCAGTCCCTGGTGGACAGCAGCAACCATCTCACGTTTGAGTCCCTGGTGGGGCTGTCCATCAATGAGCTGAATCTGCTGGCCAATTCCACCGCAGTCCAGACCCCGGACAGCGCGGGGGGACAGACCAGCACGACCGCCTCCAACCCGGCGCTAAACTCGGTAGGTACAGCCAGCCAGAGCGCCTATATCGGTGTGGAGGCCGCCAAGGAGGCCGCCCTGACCCATGCGGGTGTGACCAGTGGGGACGTGGTGTTCCTGGAGGCTGACTACGACTATGAGGACGGCCGTATGGTATACGAGGTGGAGTTTTTTGCCGGAAACACGGAGTATGAGTACGATGTAGATGCCGCCACCGGCGCCATTGTCAAGCACGGGCGGGAGCAAAAGGGCGGCAGCCTGACCAGCGGCGGAAGTACCGCTCAGACCGACATCGGCGAGGCGGCGGCCAAAGCCGCGGCCTTCGCCCATGCGGGCGTGGCCGAAGGGGACGTGCGCGGGCTGACGGTCAAGCGGGACTTTGACGATGGCCGCCTGACCTACGAGCTGGAATTCTGGGCAGGTACTACAGAGTACGAGTACGAGATTGCTGCCGCGGACGGCAGCGTGCTCAAGAGCAAGCGGGAGGAGCACCCCAATGCCCTGCCCGCGGACCAGGCCATCGGGCGGGATGCCGCCCGGGACGCGGCGTTGGCCCACGCGGGGGTGGCGCTGACCGACACCTACGAGCTGGAGGTGGAGGAGGAGCTGGACGAGCGCACGCCCTGCTATAAGGTGGAGTTCAAGGCCGGCGGCATGGAGTACGAGTACAAGATCGACGCCAGAACCGGCGGCGTGCTCACCTATGAGATGGATCGGGACTGACGCGGCAAAGCGCCGCCCCGGAGCGACAGGCTCCGGGGCGGCGCTTTTTTTGAAAAGGCTCAAAGCTCCATATCCAGCAGATAGGAGGACAGGCCCTTGCCGTGCATGTCCACGGAGAGGGAGCGGGTTACGCCGCCGCCCAGGGCGGCGTACATGACAAAGTTCAGCGCATGGATATTGGGCAGCTCATAGCGAACCACCTCACCCTTGACCATGCCCTTGAAGTGCTCCTTCACCCGCTCAGCGGTGACTCTCTCCTTGAGCAGCGCATAGTCCTTGGGGTCGTAGGCGATGAGGGAGATGTTGGAGATGTTGCCCTTGTCGCCGGTGCGGGAGTGTGCGATATCCCAGAGTTTCATAGAAAATGCCTCCTTTCTGTCTTGAAATCAGACTTCAAAGATCTCGACTTCGGGCTTAACATCGCAGCGGCTCACCAGAATGGAGGCCACGGACACAATGTCGCGGGTGCGCTTGACGGCGCCGCAGCCGCCGGCTGGGCCGTTGGTGTAGAGGGCCTCCACCTCGTTGCCGATGAGCTCGGCGTCGGCCCTGGCCTTGGCCCGGCCGGACACGCGGACCCGCACCTCGCTGGGCTCTTCGTTGTACTTGAAGTCGGGGTTCCAGTACAGGCTGTTGCAGCCGATGAGGTCGAACTTCAGCTCGTCAAACACGCCGGGGGCCACCAGCTCCAGGCGTTCCTTGATGATGTCCAGGGCCAGCCTACCGCGGGCCACGCAGCCGGGGCCTCCGTAGCTGATCTCGCCGTCGCCGATGAAGCAGTCCTTGTAGCCGATGGAACACTTGAAGGTCTCGGTCCTGGGCTTGCCGGAGGCGCCCTCCACCTTCACTTTATCCTTCTCCACCTCGGTAAACTTGACCTGCTTGAAGTCGGCCACCACATCGGGGGTCAGGTAGTTCTCGGGATCGTGAATCTCGTAGACGATCTGCTCGGAGCAGGTCTCCACCGTGACCATGCCGCCGGACTCCGGAATCTTGGTGACGAAGAAGGACCCGTCCTCGGAGATCTCCACAATGGGGAAGCCCAGGTGGCCCAGGCCGGGGACATCCTTCTTGCCGGGTTCGGCGAAGTAGCCGCCAGTGACCTGGCCGCCGCACTCCAGGAGGTGGCCCATCATGGTGCCCTTGCCCAGCTTGTCCCAGTCCTCCAGCGACCAGCCGAAGGCGTGGATGGCGGGGGCCATGAAGATGGCGGGGTCGGCTACGCGTCCGGTGATGACCACGTCGGCGCCCTGCTCCAGGGCTTTCAGAATACCCTCCACGCCCATGTAGGCGTTGGCGGAGACGATCTCACCGGGGAGCTTGGACAGGGGCTCGTGGGTCTCCCACACCTCGGCGTCCATGTACTTGTTGATGACGGGCAGCAGATCGTCGCCGGTGACGCAGGCGATCTTCATGCCGGTCAGGCCGTGCCTGCGGGCAATCTCCACGCACTTCTGGGCAGCGGCCTGGGGATTGGCAGAGCCCATGTTGGTGATGAGCTTCACCTTGTGCTTCCAGCACAGGGGAAGGGCCTTCTCCATGCGGTGCTCCAGAAGACCGTTGTATCCCTTGGACGGGTCCTTCAGCTTGGCCTGCTGCCCGATGGCGATGGTGCGCTCGGCCAGGCACTCATAGCTGATATAGTCCAGGTTGCCCTTTTCGATCAGCTCCAGTGAGGGCTCCAGCCGGTCGCCGGCATAGCCGGCCCCGCTGCCGATGCGGATGGTTTTCGTCATGCAATGACTTCCTTTCTGATAATTGACATTTCAAAGACGAGAGAGCGGCTCAGATGGCGATGCCGCGGGTGAGAATGGCGACAACCACCATCACCAGGGACACCAGCCAGGCCAGCGGGATGGTCTTCTTCTGGTGCTCGCCGAAGTCCACGCCGGACAGGCCCACCAGCAGGAAGGTAGAGGCGGTCAGAGGGGAGACGGGGAAGCCGATGGTCATCTGACCCAGGATAGCGGCGCGGCCGACATCTACACCGGCGACGCCGAAGCCCTCGGCGGTCTGAGCCAGCACGGGGAGTACGCCGTAGTAGAAGGAGTCGGGATCAAAGAGCAGGGAGGCGGGCATACCGATGATGCCGATGATGAGGGGGAAGAACTTGCCCATCGTATGGGGGATGATGGAGACTAGCGTGCTGGCCATCTCGGTGATCATGCCGGTGCCCTGCATGATGCCGGTGAAGCAGCCGGCGGCGAAGAGCACGGAGCACATCATGAGGGCCTCCTTGGCGTGGGCGTCCACCCGGGCCTTGGAATCCTTCACGCTGGGGTAGTTGATGACGGTGGCCAGCACGTAGAAGGCCATGAATACCACCGCGGGGGCGAAGCCGGAGAACAGCAGGGACACGATAGCGGCCACAATGAGGATGATGTTCACCCAGAACAGGTGGGGACGCAGCAGGGCCTTCTGCTCCTCGGTGAGCTCCTGCTCGGTATTTCCGGCGGCCTGGAGAGCCACGGCGCCGATGCGCTTTTTCTCGCCGGCTCCCAGGAATGCGGAGATAACCAGCACACATACCAGGCCCACCAGCACGGCGGGAAGGACGGGAAGGAAGAAGGCGACGGGGTTATCGCCCATGCCCAGCGCGGTGGCGGCACGGATGGTGGGGCCGCCCCAGGGCAGGATATTCATGGTGCCGGCGGAGAGGGCCACAATGGTGGCCAGCGTAGTGCGGCGCATGCCGAGCGCGTCATACAGAGGAAGCAGCGCGGGCACACAGATCAGGAAGGTGACCGCTCCGGAGCCGTCCAGATGGACGATGGCAGCCAGAATGGCGGTGCCGATGCCGATTTTGACGGGATCGGTGCCTACCAGGTTCAGAATGCCCTTGATGATGGGGCGAAAGGTGCCGGCATCGGTCAGGATGCCAAAGAACAGAATGGAGAAGATGAACATGACGCCGGTGGCCGCCACGGAGCCGATGCCCTTGGAGCCGGTGATCATGTCGCCCAAGGACTTGAAGTTGGCGAAAAAGTTCACAACACCCTGCGTTCCTTCCGCGGCGCCCTCAGGTACGACCGCGATAAAGAAACAGGAGATGATGCCGGTGACCACGGGGACCACAATCAGGGCCACCAGCGGAGATGCTTTTTTGGTCATAATCAGTACCAGCATGATGATGACCGTCAGGAATCCGAGAATTGCTAAAGGTGACATTCACATAACCTCCTCTTATTTCAAGCAACCTCTCCACACGCTGCTTGTGCTAAAAGAAATATGCAAGCGGCATGCCAAGATAGGGAGGTGTGGATAAAGGCGCAAAAACCCGACCCTCAGGTAGCTCCGGGGAAACAAAGAGCGGGCAGAGAGAGGGCGGGTTTCTAAAATATTAGAATCCAATCGGGCAGAAACCAAATGGTAACTGCCTCTATAGGTTGGTGCGGCTGGTTTCTAATTTATTAGAATAGAATTCTAATAAATTAAAACTGCATATTCAATTTATTGTAAAGGCTGGCAAGAGAGATGCCAAGCTGTGCGGCTGTCTTTTTCTTACCCTCCAGAGAGGCACCATTGCGCTCTAATAGGCGGAGAATCTCCGCCCGTTCAAAGGCCCGGGTACGCTGGGCCAGTGTGAGAGACGGCTGTGCAGTTGGACCAGTCCGGAGGTTTTCGGGGAGGGACAGCTCGGTGATGACGCCGGAGGGGGTGAGATAGGCGCAGAACTCCAGCACGTTGCGCAGCTCCCGCACATTGCCCGGCCAGTTGTGGGCCAGCAGGCGGTCCATGGCCTCGGGCGTTAGCTCCAGGCGTCGCTTGAGCTTGCGGGACAGCTCGTCCAGCAGGCTGCGGCAGAGAGGAGGGATGTCCTCTCTCCGCTCCCGCAGCGGCGGGATGTGGATGGGGAAGGTGTTGAGGCGGTAGAACAGGTCGGTGCGGAATTTCCCCTCCTCCACATAGCGGGGCAGATCGGCGTTGCAGGCGGCGATGATGCGCACGTCGGTCTCCACCTCCTCCACGCCGCCCACCGGCCGGATGCGGCGCTCCTGGAGGGCGCGCAGAAGCTTGGCCTGGAGGCCGACGTCCATCTCGGAGATCTCGTCCAGAAAGAGCGTCCCGCCGGCGGCGGCCTCAAAGAGGCCGATCTTCCCGCCCCGCTTGGCGCCGGTGAAGGCCCCCTCGGTATAGCCGAAGAGCTCGGACTCCAGCATATTGGCGTTGAAGTTGGCGCAGTTGATGGCAACGAACACCCCGGCGGAGCGGGGGCTGGCGTTGTGGATGGCCTGGGCGTACAGCTCCTTTCCCGTGCCGCTCTCCGACTGGAGCAGGATGGTGGCATCGGTCTGGGCCAGGCGGCTGGCCAGCTCCCGGCAGGCCGCCGACCGGGGGGAGACCGCCACAATGGAGTCAAAGGTGTAGTGGGCGGCGTTGGCCTTGTTGACCCGGCGGAGCACCTGACGGCTGCGCTTTTCATAGCGCTCCAGCTCCGCCCGGAAGTCGAAGGCGTCCTTCCAAAAGGTAACCACCGACAGGCCGCCCACCACCTCCGCTCCGTCGAAGATGGGGTACATGTTGACGAAGTAGATGTCCTCGCTCTCCTGGCGCGGGGTGTGCAGGATGGGGCGCTTCTGAACCAGCACCTCCGGCAGCCGGGCACCGGGGCGCAGTAGCCGCAGGGGGTATCCCTCGATCGGCCCGATGGGCCCGCCGGCCTCCTTCTCCAGAAAGGCCACATAGGCCCGGTTTCCATAGACAATGCGCTCCTGCGCGTCAATGATCAGCACGCCCTCCTGCATGGCGTCCAGGACTGCGCGGGTGATGGGATCAAGCTGCACGGCGGCCGCCTCCTTCCGTTCTGCCTGTATTGTAGCAGAGAAGCATCTGGTTGACAACTGGGGCAATCCCGGTTGACGAAGCGTAGGAAATCGGTTACAATTCCAACAGATAGGCGGAGGAGGGAAGAACGATGGACAAGGCGGCTATGCCGGAGGGAAAGTATCTGGCCTCGGTGAAGCTGGGGCCGAAGGGGCAGATCGTGGTGCCTAAGGAGGTGCGGGAGATGTTCGGCGTCCGGCCCGGGGACACGCTGCTGCTGCTGGCGGACGTGAACCGGGGGATTGCACTCCAGACCTTTGAAAAGGCGGATCCGGTCTTCCGTGATGTCTTTTCGGACCGGGAGCAATAAAAGTGCCGCGCCTTCAGGCGCGGCACTTTTATTTCATCTTGACATTCTGCCTTTGCGGTGCTATAAGTAAGAAAAGTATTACTAATAAGAAATAGGGTGCGTAATATGAGCCGGATCGTCTTTTTCTCCATTCCCGCCTACGGACACACCAATCCCACGGTGGAGGTGGTGCGGCAGTTGGTGCGCCGGGGGCACCGGGTGCGCTACTACTCCTTTGAGGAATTCCGGGCGAAGCTGGAGGGCGCGGGAGCCGAGTTCGTCCCCTGCGACGCCTTCCTGCCCCCCGCCCCTAGGGATCTGGGGCGGCGGATGGGGCACGACTTCTCCAGCCTCATGGCGATGGTGATCGATGTGACGGTGGCCATGGAGGAGAAGGCGCTCCGGGAGCTGGGCGAATTCCGGCCGGACTGCGTGGTAGCCGATTCCATCTGCGTCTGGGGCAAGCTGTACGCCCGGCGGCTGGGGCTGCCGCTGGTGTGCTCCACCACCACCTTCGCCTTTGACCAAGAGACCGCCAGGGAGATGCGCCCCGGCCCGCTGGAGGTATTCTACACCCTGGTGGGCCTGCCCCAAATCGGGAAGAGGCTGGCCCTGCTGCGGGAGCACGGGTACGAGGTGGAAAAGCTCACCGACCTGATTCAGAATGACAGCGAGACCGATACCATTGTCTATACCTCCCGGGCCTTCCAGCCCGGCGGCGAGCACTTCGGGGAGCGGGTGGCCTTTGTGGGGCCGTCCCTCCCGGAGCTGCCGCCCCGGACGCAGCGGCGGGAGCGGCCGCTGGTGTACGTCTCCCTCGGTACGGTTATGCACGGGAATACCGGCTTTTACCGGGCCTGCGCGGAGGGCCTAGGGGGACGGGCCGTGGGATGTGCTGCTGTCGGTGGGCAGCCCGGAGGGGGCGGCAGCGCTGGGCGCTCTGCCCCCCAATGTCCGGGCAGAGGCCAGGGTGGAGCAGCTCCGGGTCCTGGGGGAGGCGTCGGTGTTTCTCACCCACTGCGGGATGAACAGCGTCAGCGAGAGCATCTGGTGCGGCGTGCCCATGGTACTGGCCCCCCAGCAGTCGGAGGAGGGGGCGGTGGCCCGGCGGGCTGCGGAGCTGGGGGCGGGGCTGCGCTTGGAGCGCCGCGGCCCGGCGGCGATCCGGGCCGCGGTGGAAGAGGTGCTGGCGCAGAGGGAGGCGTACCGGCGGGCCATCGCGCCCTTGGCCGCCGGATTCCGGGCCGCCGGAGGCGCGGCCCGGGCAGCGGAGAAGATAGAGGAGACGATTGCGCGGAAAACAGAAGAGGCGCGGCCCTAAAGGGCCGCGCCTCTTCTGTTTACAGAGTTTGAGAATGACCGAGATCCACCTCGGGCATCAGTTCCTGGTTGATAATGGTGAGCATCTCCTCCAGCTTGGCGCACTCCTCCGGGGAGAAACGCTGCCGGATGCGCTCGGTCACGGCATGGACGTAGTCGTTGCTGATGTTGTAGTAGTCCTTGTATTTCTGGGTGACCTGGAGGTGGTACTCGCGCTTGTCGTGGGCGGACTGGATCTTCTGCACATAGCCCTTGCGGATCAGGCTGTTGATCTTATAGGCCGCGTTGGGCGGCGAGATGCGCATAAAGGAGGCGAACTCGTTGATGGTTGGGCAGCCCAGGGCCTGGATGGTCTCCATGGCGAAGGTTTCTACCGTGGTCAGGCTGGCCTCGCGGTTCTGAAAGCGCTCGAAGATCTCCTGATAAAAATGAAGCTTGAATTTGGTATACACGATTTCAAATTTCTGTTCCAACATGCCGGCGCCCCCGCATTGTCATATTTTTTTCATTTTATCAAAAAGCGGAGGGAAGGGCAATCACAAATCTTTGGCCAAGGCAAAGGTAAGCTCTGCCGAAACGGCCAGTTGGCCGCCCACGGTGGCTTTGGCCTCAGCGACAGCTACCGGGCCCTTCTGCTTTAGAATGGTGCACTCCAGCTCCAGTACGTCGCCGGGGGTGACCTGGCGGCGGAAGCGGGCGTTTTTGATGCCGCCGAACAGGCCGATCTTTCCCTTGTTCTCCGGCATGGACAGCATGGTCACGGCCCCCACCTGGGCCAGGGCTTCAATGATGAGCACGCCGGGCATCACGTGGTACCGGGGGAAGTGGCCCTGGAAGAAGGGCTCGTTGACGGTGACGCATTTGATGCCCTTGGCCCACTTGCCCACCTCGCCGTCCACGATGCGGTCCACCAGGGCGAAGGGGTAGCGGTGGGGGATGATCTCAGCGATCTGGTTGGAATTCAACTGCATCATGGCTCAGCCCTCCCACTTCTTGAACAGCACGCAGGCGTTGTGGCCGCCGAAGCCCAGAGAGTTGGACAGGGCATACTCCACCTGCTGCTCCCGGCCCTGGTTGGGGATATAGTCCAGATCGCAGGCCGGGTCGGGCACCTGGTAGTGGATGGTGGCGGGCAGGAAGCCGTCCCGCAGGACCAGAGCGGTGAAGATGGCCTCCACCGCGCCGGCGGCGCCCAGCATGTGGCCGGTCATGGCCTTGGTGGAGCTGACGGCCAGCTTGGCGGCGTGGGCGCCGAACACGGCCTTGATGGCCGCGGTCTCCCCGGAGTCGTTGAGGGGGGTGGAGGTGCCGTGGGCGTTGATGTAGCCCACCTGCTCGGGGGACGCCCCGGCGTCGGTCAGGGCCTGGGCCATGGCGCGGGCGCCGCCCTCCCCGTTGGGGGCGGGGGCGGTGATGTGGTAGGCGTCGCAGGTGGCGCCGTAGCCCACCACCTCGGCATAGATCTTGGCGCCCCGGGCCATGGCGTGCCCGTACTCCTCCAGCATCAGCACGGCCGCGCCCTCACCCATGACGAAGCCGCTGCGCTCGGCGTCAAAGGGGATGGAGGCCCGGCTGGGGTCATCCCCCACGTGGAGGGCCCGCATGGAGGTGAAGCCGCCGATGGACAGAGGGGTGATGGCGGCCTCGGCGCCGCCGCAGAGCATCACCTCGGCGTAGCCGTCCCGGATGTGGCGGAAGGCGTCGCCCACCGCGTTGGAGCCGCCGGCACAGGCGGTTACCGGGCAGGTGCACATGCCCTGAAAGCCCGCCATGATGGCAATGAAGCCGGCGCCCATGTTGGCGATGGTGGTGGGGATATAGAAGGGGGAGGCCCGGTCAAAGCCCTTCTGGGAGCAGCGCAGCTCCTCGCTCTCGGCCATCTCGATGCCGCCCACGCCGCTGGAGACGATGACGCCGCAGCGGGTGCGGTCCTCCGCCTCAGGGATCAGGCCGCTGTCGGCCAGGGCCTCCTTGGCGGCGGCGGCGGCCAATTGGGTGTAGCGGCTCATGTGCCGCACGTCCTTCTTGTCCAGCACGGTGGTAGGGTCCCAGTCCTTGACCTCAGCGGCCAGGTGGACCTTCTGGGCGGAGCAGTCATACCGGGTGATGGGGCCAATGCCGCACACCCCGTCCCGGACAGCCTGCCAGGTGTCGGCGGCGTTGTGGCCCAGGGGGTTGACGGTGCCCAGGCCGGTAATCAGCACTCTGCGTTTTTCCATAATTGCGTTCCTCCTCACATGCCCATTCCGCCGTCCACCTGGAGCACCTGGCCGGTGATGTATCCGGCCTCCTCGGAGGCCAAGAAGGCCACGGCGGCGGCCACGTCCTCCGGGGTGCCGGGGCGGCCCGCCGGGATGGCGGACAGCATGGCCTCCCGGGCCGCGTCGGGCAGGGCGGCGGTCATATCAGTGGCGATATAGCCGGGGGCCACCGCGTTGACGGTGACGCCGCGGCCGCCCAGCTCCTTGGCCAGGGACTTGGTCATGCCGATGAGCCCCGCCTTGCTGGCGCAGTAGTTGATCTGGCCCGGGTTGCCCCGCAGGGCCACCACGGAGCTGAGGTTGACGATGCGGCCGTAGCGGGCCTTCATCATGGGCCGAGCGGCGGCCTTCATGGTGAGGAAGGCCCCCTTGAGGTTGGTCTCGATGACCGCGTCGAAGTCCTCCTCCTTGAGCATCATGGCCAGGTTGTCCCGGGTGATGCCCGCGTTGTTGACCAGAATGTCCAGGGAGCCCAGCTCCTTCACGGCGGTGTCGATGAGGGTTTTTACGGCGGCGGGATCGGCCACACTGCCCTGGACGGCACGGGTCTGGACGCCCAGGGCCTCCAGCTCCTTTCGGGTCGCCTCTGCCGCGGCGGTGTTGCCCGCGTAGGAGAAGACCACGTTGGCCCCCCGGCGGGCCAGCTCCAGGCAGATGGCGCGGCCGATGCCGCGGCTGCCGCCGGTGACGACGGCGGTTCTTCCGGTAAAGCTCATAGCGTTATCCTTTCAGCGCGGCGGAGAGGGCGTCCAAATCGGCGCAGGTCTCCACGGCGTAGGTCTTGATGGCGGGAGCGGTCTTCTTGACAAAGCCGATGAGGGCCTTGCCCGGGCCGATCTCCACGATGGTGTCCACCCCCAGCTCGGCCAGGCGGCGGATGGTGTCCTCCATGTAGACGGAGGTCTGCACCTGCTTCTCCAGCAGGGCGGGGATGGTGTCCTCCGGCCCCATCTCCCGGCCCAGACAGTTGAAGAGCACGGGGATGCGCATCGCGCCGAAGGCGGTCTCCTTGAACTTCTCCCGCAGGGCGTCGCCGGCGGGGGCGAGGAGGGAGGTGTGGAAGGGCCCGCTGACCTTCAGGGGCAGGCAGCGCTTGGCGCCCAGCTCCTTGGCCAGTGCGGCGGCCTTGTCCACGGCGGCCTGCTCGCCGCCGATGACCAACTGGCCGGGGCAGTTGTAGTTGGCGATCTCCACCACTCCTGCGCCGGCGGCCTGCCGGCATGCCTCCTGGAGCTTCTCGCGGTCCAGGCCCAGCACGGCGGTCATGCCGCAGGGGCGGCCCGCCGCGGCTGCGGCCATGGCCTTGCCGCGAAAGGCGGCCAGGGAAATGGCCTGGGGAGCGGTGAACACCCCGGCGCACTGGAGGGCGGAGTACTCGCCCAGGGAGAGGCCCGCGGCGTAGTCCGGGACAATGCCCCGCTCCGCCAGCAGGGCGGTCATGCCGGCGGCGAAGGCCACCATACAGGGCTGGGTGTACTCGGTCAGGTTCAGCACCCCGTCGGGGTCGGTGAACATGGTGGTTTTCAGATCGAAGTCCACGCCGGCGGCGTCCAGCACGGCGCGGAAGGCGGGATGGGCCTCGTAGAGATCGGCCCCCATGCCGGGGTGCTGGCTGCCCTGCCCGGCGTACAGAAAGGCCAGACTCATTCGCTCAGCCCCTTTCGCACGGCCGCATATCCGGCCATCAGCTCCTCAAAGATCTGCCGCAGGGGACGGAGCTCGTGCACCATACCGGCCACCTGGCCGGCCATGAAGCTGCCGCCGTCCACGTCGCCGTCGAACACGGCCTTCCGCAGGGAGCCCAGGGTGAGCTGCTCCATCTCCTCCAGGGGGACATCCTTCTTCTCCATGCGCAGATATTCCCGGGCCATCTTGTTTTTGAGCACCCGCACCGGCGCGCCCGGTGGAGCGGCCGGTGACGGTGGTGTCGTTGGCGCCGGCCTTGAGCACGGCCTGCTTGTAATTGACATGGATGGGGCACTCCTCGCTGGCCAGCAGGCAGGTGCCCACCTGGACGCCGCAGGCCCCAAGGGCAAAGGCGGCGGTGAGTTGCCGGCCATCAGCGATGCCGCCGGCGGCGATGACGGGGACGCTCACCGCGTCCACCACCTGGGGCACCAGGGCCATGGTGGTCAGCTCGCCGATGTGGCCGCCGCTCTCGCAGCCCTCGGCGATGACGCCGTCGATGCCATAGCGCTCCAGCCGCTTGGCCAGAATGGGGGCGGCTACCACGGGGAACACCTTGATACCCGCCTCTTTCCAGGCGGGGACGTATTTGCCGGGGTTGCCCGCGCCGGTGGTCACCACCTGCACCCCCTCCTCTGCCACCACCTTGGCCAGAGCGTCGATGTGGGGGTTCATCAGCATCAGATTGACGCCGAAGGGCTTGCCGGTGTTCGCCTTGGCGGCGCGGATCTCGGCCCGCAGGGCCTCGGCGTCCATCCCGCCGGAGGCAACCAGGCCCAGGGCACCCGCGTTGGACACGGCGGCGGCGAACGCCGGTGGCGATGTTGGCCATGCCGCCCTGGATGATGGGGAACTCAATCCCCAAAAGCTCGTTTAATTTCATAGAAACTCCTTATGAAACGCCTCCACGAAAAAGCCTCGCAGAGTTTCCCCGCCCGCAGGCGGGGAAATAAAATGAAATCCGTTTTCGGCCGCGATATGTGCGTGGACGAAAACACTTCTCAGCCCACAAGTGTGAGTTTTATCCGGCGAAGCCGGACAAAACTTGCGCGCGGGGGCTGCATCTCTCTCCAACAAGCGGCTCTGCCGCTTGTTGGAAGCTACGCCAGCTCCAGCAGAGCCCCGGCCCAGGTCAGCCCGCCGCCGAAGCCCACACACAGGGCTTTCTTGGCCGGAGGTGATGGCCCCGCCGCCCACCAGCTCGTCCAGCAGCAGGGGAACGCTGGCGGCGGAGGTGTTGCCGGTGCGCTCGATGTTGCCGGGGCACCTGGCCGGGTCGATGCCCAGCTTCTTCACGGCAAAGTCGATGATGCGCTGGTTGGCCTGGTGGAACACGAAGAGGTCGATGTCCTCCGGGGTAAGGCCGGCCCGGTCCAGCACCTCCCGGGCACAGCGGGGCACAGCCTCCACGGCGAAGCGGAACACCGACTGGCCGTCCATATGGACATGGGGGGGCGCGGCAGTGTTGACGCCGGGGACGTAGAGCACCTCTGAGTTGCCCCGGCAGCCCAGCACGGCGTGGAGGGAGGGGTAGTTTGCCCCCCACTCCACCAGGGCGGCCCCGGCACCGTCGCCGAAGAGCACACAGGTGCTCCGGTCGCCAAAGTCCATGACCCGGCTGAGGATTTCCGCCCCCAGTACCAGGCCGTACTTCCGGGGGGTGGAGGCCAGCAGGCACTCGGCGGTGTGCAGAGCGTACACAAAGCCGGAGCAGGCGGCGTTCAGATCAAAGCATATGGTATCCTCCGGAAAGCCCAGCTCCTTTTGGAGCAGGCAGGCGGCGGCGGGGGAAAGAAAATCCGGGGTGACTGTGGCCACCAGGCAGATGCCGATTTCGCCGGGGGCGACGCCGCCCCGCTCCAGTGCCTGCCGGGCGGCGGCCAGACAGAGGGAGGTGTGGCTCTCGCCGTCGGTGCAGTAGCGTCGGGAGCGGATGCCGGTGCGGGTGGAGATCCACTCGTCGTTGGTATCCACGATTTTGGCCAAATCATCGTTGGTCACGACCTTTTTGGGCACGGCGGAGCCGGTGCTGATTAACTTAATCCCGTTCATGTACGCTCCTTTCTCAGGGCCTTCGCGCCCATCGCGCGGAATTTTTTATAGCGCCCGGCGGCCAGAGCCGGACCACTGAGCTTGCCCAGGGCATTGAGCTCCTTGACCAGGGCGGTGTCCAGAGTCCGGAACAGGGCGGCGGGGTTGGTGTGAGCCCCTCCCTCGGGCTCAGGAATGATGCGGTCGGCCACCTCCAGCTCCAGCAGGTCGGCGGCGGTGAGCTTCATCACGCCGCAGGCCTCGTCGCTGCGGGAGGCGTCCTTCCACAGGATGGCGGCAAAGCCCTCCGGGGAGAGGACGGAGTACACCGCGTTCTCCAGCATGAGCACGCGGTTGCCTACGCCCAGGGCCAGGGCGCCGCCGCTGCCTCCTTCCCCGGTGACCACGGAGACTACAGGCACGGTGAGACGGCTGGACAGGGCCAGGGTGCGGGCGATGGCCTCCGCCTGGCCCCGGGCCTCGGCCTCCAGGCCGGGGTAGGCGCCGGGGGTGTCGATAAAGGTGATGACGGGGCGGCGGAACTTCTCCGCCTGAAGCATGAGCCGCTGGGCCTTGCGGTAGCCCTCTGGTGAGGGCATGCCGAAGTGGAGGGACAGGTTCTCCTCCAGGGAGCGGCCCTTCCGGTGGCCGATGACGGTCACCGGCTTGCCGTGGAACAGGGCAACGCCGCCCAGGATGCTGCCGTTCTCGGCGCACAGGCGGTCGCCCCGCTGCTCAAAGAAATCGGTAAACAGGTGCTTGATGAAATCTGCCGTGCCGGGGCGCTCCGGGTGGCGGGCCAGGGCCACCCGCTGGGCGGGGGTCAGCTTACTTGCCATGCGCGTCGCCCCCCTTTCCATGGAGCTTCAGCAGATGGAGCAGGGTGGCGCGCAGCGCGTCCCTTGGAACGATGGCATCCAGGAAGCCGTGCTCCAGCAGATATTCGGCGCTCTGGAAGCCCTCGGGGAGCTTTTCGCCGATGGTCTGCTCAATCACCCGCGGGCCGGCGAAGCCGATCAGGGCGCCGGGCTCGGCCAGCATGATGTCCCCCAGGCTGGCAAAGCTGGCGGTGACGCCGCCGGTGGTGGGGTGGGTGAGCACCGAGATGTAGAGGCCGCCCTTCTGGGAGAACCGCTCCAGGGCGGCAGAGGTCTTGGCCATCTGCATCAGGGAGAGGATACCCTCCTGCATCCGGGCCCCGCCGCTGGCGGAGAAAAGGATGAGGGGGAGCTTGTACTTGTCGGCGTACTCCACCAGCCGGGTGACCTTCTCCCCGACGGCGGCGGACATGCTGCCCATGAAAAAGCGGCTGTCCAGGGCGCCCACGGCCACCCGCTGGCCCCCGATGCGGCCGGCGGCGGTGACCACCGCCTCGTTCATGCCGGTGCGGCGGCGGGCGCCGTCCAGCTTGGCCTCATAGCCGGGGAAGTCCAGCGGGTTGTTGGAGGCCAGGGGGGCGTCCAGCTCCCGGAAGGTACCCTTGTCCAGAATGAGGCTCAGGCGGTAATAGGCCCCCACGGGGTAGTGGTGCCCGCACAGGGGGCAGACATAGCGGTGGCCTACCAGCTCCCGGCGGGGCACCGCCTTGCCGCAGGCGGGGCAGGCCTCCTCGGTGTGGGCCGGAGCGGGGGAGGAACCCCGCAGGGCCTTGAGGGAGAGGAGCTTCTGTCGGCGCTGTGCAAAGACGCTGCTCATACCTCACGCACCTCCCCGCTGCCGCTCCAGGCCAGAAGTGTGTCCATATGGGCCTCCAGGAAGCCGGTGGAGTAGTTGCCCCGGACGAAGTCGGGGTGGTGGAGGATCTGGTGGAGCAGGTCGGTGTTGGTGGCCGGTCCCTCAATGACCAGCTCCTCCAGGGCCCGGCGCATCCGGCGGATGGCCTCCAGCCGGGTGGGGGCATAGACGATCAGCTTGGCCATCAGGGAGTCGTAGTAGGGGGGCAGCTCGTAGCCGGTATAGAGGCCGGTGTCCACCCGCACGCCGTAGCCACCGGGCAGGTGGAGAAAGTCGATGCGGCCGGGACAGGGCTGGAACCCCTTGGCCGGGTCCTCGGCGTTGATGCGGCACTCGATGGCGTGGCCGCGGAACAGGACCTCCTCCTGGGTAACAGAGAGGGGGAGCCCGGCGGAAACGCGGATTTGCTCCCGCACCAGGTCCAGGCCGGTGACCAGCTCGGTGACCGGGTGCTCCACCTGGATGCGGGTGTTCATCTCGATGAAGTAGAACTGGCCGTCGGGGGCCAGCACGAACTCGATGGTGCCGGCGTTGACGTAGCCCGCGGCCCTGGCGGCCGCCACGGCCGCCGCGCCCATCCGCTCCCGCAGCTCCGGGGTCAGGGCCTTGGAGGGGGACTCCTCCAGCAGCTTCTGGTTGCGCCGCTGGATGGAGCAGTCCCGGTCGCCCAACTGGATCACGTGCCCCTGCCCGTCGGCCATGATCTGGAACTCAATGTGGCGGGGGTTGACGATCAGCTTCTCCAGGTACATCTCCCCGCTGCCGAAGCAGGCCAGCGACTCGCTGCGGGCCTCTTCAAACAGGGGGATGAGCTGCTCCGGCTCATACACCCGGCGCATCCCCCGGCCTCCACCGCCGGCGGAGGCCTTGATGAGCACCGGGTATCCAATGGAGTCGGCCAGGGCCCTGGCCTGCTCGGCGGTGTCTACCGCCCCGTCGGAGCCGGGCACCACCGGCACCCCGGCGCTCTGCATCAGCTTCCGGGCGGCGGCCTTGTTGCCCATGGCGCGGATTACGTCGCCGGAGGGGCCGATGAAGGTGATGCCGGCGGCCTCGCAGGCGTCGGCAAAGTCGGCGTTCTCACTGAGAAAGCCGTAGCCGGGGTGGATGGCGTCGCACCCGGCGGCCTGGGCCACGGTGAGGATGGCATTGACGTTTAAATAGCTGTCTGCCGAGCGGGCGGGGCCGATGCAGTAGGCCTGCTCCGCCAACTGGACATGGAGAGCCTCCCTGTCCGCCTGGGAGTAGACCACCACGGGCTCGATCTCCAGCTCCCGGCAGGCCCGGAATACCCGGACGGCGATCTCGCCCCGGTTGGCAATTAAAATGCGCTTGAACATGGGCTCACCCTTCCCGGTAGCGGAGCAGCGGCTCCCCGAAGGACACCAGGGCCCCGTCCTCCTGAAGGATCTCCTCGATGACGCAGTCGCAGGGGGCCTGCACCTCGTTCATCATCTTCATAGCCTCCATCAGACACACGGTCTGACCCTTTTTCACATGGTCGCCCACCTGCACAAAGGGAGCAGCATCGGGGGCGGAGGCGGCGTAGAAGGTGCCCACCAGGGGGGCGGTGATGCACTTGCCCGCAGGCGCTGGAGCAGCCGCCGGCGACACAGCGGCCGCGGGGGCGGGAACCGGGGCGGCGGCAGGAATGGGAGCGGCCGGGCCGCCCTTGCCCAGCTCCAGGGAGAAGTCCTTGGTGGAGAGCTTCAGGGTGGTGGCGGTGCTGGCGTCAAAGCGGGCCATCAGCTCAAAAATCTCTTGATTGGTCATAACGGCTCCTTTCGGAAAAAAGGCACCGGCCTGCACCGGTGCCCAGGTTCCTTATTACTCAGCGTGGTCCTCCAGGTACTTCACCAGGTCGCCCACAGTCTTCATGTTGGGCAGCTCCTCGTCGGCAATGGTCACACCGAACTCCTCCTCCAGAGCCATGGACAGCTCCACGGCGGCCAGGGAATCGGCCTCCAGATCCTCCGCCAGGCGGGCATCGGGGGTCACCTTGTCGGCGTCGCAGCTCAGGGTCTCCACAATAATCTCTTTAACCTTCTCAAAATCCATGACAGATTCTCCTTGCAAAATTACTTCAATCATTTTACTTAAAATTTTTTAAATAAAATAATTTAAGCATATTTTAGCAGGTCATTCGCATTTGTCAAGAAAAAAGTTTGTAAAATAATGGGTTCAATTGGGGTGAGCCCTTGAGCGGCAAGGTGTTTTGCCCGAGAAAAAAGTTGTAGGGTCCCCTTGCGGAGGCGGGCAAATTGCAGTACGATAGCGGAAAAGGAGGAATCATATCGTGAAAGTATTTATTAGCGCGGATATTGAGGGAACCGCTGTTACCGCCACACGGGAGGGCTGTCGGCCGGGGGAATTTGAGTATGAGCGCAGCCGGAAGGAGATGACGGCGGAGGTGGTGGCCGCCGCCGAGGGGGCCCGGGCCGCCGGAGCCGAGCTGGTGGTGGTGAAGGACGCCCACGGGCCGGGGCTCAATATTCTGCCGGAGGAATTGCCGGAGTATGTCCAGCTCATCCGAAGCTGGAGCGGCTCACCGGAGATGATGGTGGAAGGGCTGGACAGCAGCTTCGATGCCGCCTTTTTCGTGGGCTATCACAATGCGGCGGGGGAGGGAGGCAACGCCCTGAGCCACACCATCAACGGCGGCGTGGTTCACCGCATCACCGTCAACGGGCAGCCCGCCTCGGAGTTCCTGATCTACAGTTGGATGGCCGCTTGGTATGGGGTTCCAAGCGTGCTCCTCACGGGAGACAAGACCCTGTGCGAGGTGGGGGCGGAGCTGCACCCCTCCCTGGTTACCGTGCCGGTAAAGGACGACGTGGGGGGACGTTCCCAGGGCCTCAGCCCAGTTTTGGCCCACAGACGGATCCGGGAGGGGGCAGAGCGGGCAGTGAAGCAGGACTTGTCCGCCGCCCGTATCACACTGCCGGAGCATTTCCGGGTAGAGCTGACCTATAGGAGTCACCGGGATGCCTATACCAAGGGCTTCTACCCCGGCGCGGAGCGGGTGGACGCGATGACCTTGGCCTATGAGACCGGCGACTGGTACGAGGCAAACCGTTTCCTTCTGTTCGCCATCTGAGCAATGCGCCGCGTAAAGCGAAGGGCCGCCCGTTATAACCGGGCGGCCCTTTGCGTGAATGAGGGGTGTTGTTTTAAGTAGCCGCCCCGGCCGGGGCGGCAGGGGCAGTCAGCCGCGGCAGCAGCCGCAGCCGCAGGAGGAGTCCTCGTCCTCCCCGCCCGCAGTATCCCAAAGGAACGCGGGGAAGGAGACATACACGGGCCAACGGGTGTTGGCAGCCGTGCCGCCGCCGGGAAAGACGGGCAGCTCGGGGAAGGAGGGCAGGGTGGTGATCCCGCCGTTCCCGGTATTGGAACCGTTCCCGCAGCAGCGACAGCAGCAATTGCGGTTCTGACCTTGACAACAACACATAGTAAGGTACCCCCATTCAAATTTGCGGCGGGCCTTCGCCCCCCACATCGACAGTATACGCCGCAGGTCCGCCGGGGGTGCCTGGACAAACAAGCGCCCCCGGCCCGCAGGGGCCGGAGGCGCCGTTCCATCCGTATGTTAGGCGGCGACCACGTTGACCGCACGCAGCTTGTCGGCATTCTTGGGATCGGGCTCCACATCATAGGTGACCTTCTGGCCCTCCTGAAGGGTCTTGAAGCCGTCGCACACGATGGCGGAGAAGTGCACGAACACGTCGTCGCCGCCCTCGTCGTTGGAGATGAAGCCGAAGCCCTTGGTCTCGTTGAACCACTTGACAGTACCGTGATACATAATGGTACCTCCTGAAAAAAATTTGGAGCTAAATGACATAGAAAAAAACCCACACATTTGCCGCTCGTCTGAAGATCCGACGATGACTACAAACATGTGAGTTCAGGCCGTGCATTTAGACTACTATACAAATATAACACGAAATCCAGGCCACGTCAAGAGGAAAGAAGCGGAAGGGGGCGGCAGGCGCCGCCCCCGGAGGGATTCAGAGACGCTCCTTTTCCGGATTGTCGGAAATGAGCCGCCGGATGGCCTCGTCCGGGTAGGACAGCAGCCGGCCGTATTCCCAGGCGAGCTGGCTGCGATTGCCGCCGAAGTAGGCCCGCTCGGCCACCAGATTGGCCTTGCGCTCCTTCAGGCGCAGGTACTGGTCGAGGATGTGGCCGGCCCGGTAGAACAGGATGTTGAACTTGCCCTGATTCAGCGAGAGGGGAAAGAGGTCGGTGAGCAGCGGGGTGTCCTCTATGTAGAGCTGGTTGCCGTACTGGTGGCAGCAGGAGCGGGCAAAGGGGATCAGGGCGTCCCGCTCTGCGGCGCTGTCCATGGGATGGCTGAGGGCCAGTGCCTTCACCCCGGAGCGCACCATCTCGTTGAAGCAGTCAATCACGCCGCACTGGTAGGAATAGGGATCAATGTTCTGCATAATCAGGGCCTCCTGTCTTGTCCCCTCTATTTTACCCCACCGCTGCCCATATGACAAGCGGGTAAAGAAAGGGAAAAAAAGGAAGATGTGTCGATTTTCTACCGGGCCCAGTCCCGGCTGCGGCCCACCGCCCGGTGCCACTGCTCCAGCAGGCGCTCCCGCTGCTCCGGCGGCATGGCGGGGGAGAAGGCGGTGTCGCACCGCCACAGGCGGCGCAGCTCGCCGGTACCGCTCCACACCCCGGCGGCCAGACCGGCCAGATAGGCCGCCCCCAGGGCAGTGGTCTCCCGGATGGCGGGACGGCGGACCTCCCGATCCAGGATGTCCGCCTGGAACTGCATGAGGAAGGCGTCCCGGCTGGCCCCGCCGTCGGCCTTGAGCTGGCCCAATGGCAGGCCGGTATCCGCCTCCATGGCGTGAACCAGGTCGGCCACCTGGTAGGCGATGGACTCCTGGGCCGCCCGGGTGATGTGCTCCCGCCGGGTGCCCCGGGTGAGGCCCACCAGAATGCCCCGGGCGTACATGTCCCAATAGGGGGCCCCCAGACCGGTAAAGGCGGGTACCAGATAGACGCCCCCGTTGTCGGGCACCTTCTGGGCGTAGTACTCCGCGTCCCGGCTCTCGGGGAAGAAGCGCAGCTCGTCCCGCAGCCACTGGATCACCGCCCCGCCCACGAAGACGGAGCCCTCCAGGGCGTACTGCACTCCTCCGTCCAGCCCGACCGCCACGGTGGTGAGCAGGCCGTTGCGGCTGGCGCAGGGCTTGTCCCCGGTGTTCATCAGCAGGAAGCAGCCGGTGCCGTAGGTGTTCTTGGCGTCGCCGGGGGAGAAGCAGCCCTGGCCGAACAGGGCGGCCTGCTGGTCGCCGGCCATGCCGGCGATGGGGATGCGCACGCCCTGTATGTCGGTGTAGCCGTAAACCTCGCTGGAGGGGCGCACCTGGGGCAGCATGGCCCTGGGAATGTCCAGGGAGGAGAGGAGGGTGTCATCCCAGTCCAGGGCATGGATGTCAAAGAGCATGGTGCGGGAGGCGTTGGTGACGTCGGTGGCGTGGACGGCCCCGCCAGTGAGCTTCCACAGCAGCCAGGCGTCCACCGTGCCGAACAGAATCTCCCCCCGGCGGGCCTTTTCCCGGGCCCCCTCCACATGGTCGAGCACCCACTTGATCTTGGTGGCGGAGAAGTACGCGTCGGGAACCAGGCCAGTGGCGGCGCGGATATGCTCCTCCAGGCCGTCGGCCCGTAGCCGGTCCACCAACTCCGCCGTGCGGCGGCACTGCCAGACGATGGCGTTGTAGATGGGCCGCCCGGTGGCCCGGTCCCACAAAATGGTGGTCTCACGCTGGTTGGTGATGCCGATGGCGGCGATCTCCGCCGGGTTTACCCCCGACTGGGCGATGACCTCCATCATTACCCCGTACTGGGAGGACCAGACCTCCATGGGGTCATGCTCCACCCACCCCTCCCGGGGGTAGAACTGGGTGAACTCCTTTTGCGCCACGCCGAGAATGTTCTGCTCCCGGTCAAAGAGGATGGCGCGGGAACTGGTGGTGCCCTGATCCAGAGAGAGAAGATAGGTGCCCATAGCGAAGCCTCCTTTTAGAAATTGAGGGTGAAGCGGTCCCGCCGGACGGTGAGCACGCCCTCCCGCTGGAGGGCGCCGATGGTGCGGGACAGTGCGCTGCGGTCCACGCAGAGATAGTCCGCCAGGGCCTGCCGGTCAAAGGGGACAGTGACGGTGGCGCGGCCTGTCCGGGCGGCCTGCTCCTCCAGATAGGAGAGCAGCCGCTCTCGGATGGTGCGGCCGGACAGGTGCCCCAGCTTGCCCGCCAGAGAGAGGTTTTTCTCCGCCAGCACCTGGAGCAGGTTGGAGATGAGCCGGGTGTGGAAGGTACAGGCGGCGGAGCAGGGGGCGGAGATGCGGCCGCAGTCGATGAGCAGTACCGCCGCGTCGGCGGCGGCCGTGACGGTCACCGGCAGGCTCTCCGCCCGGGCGCAGGCGAAGGACTCGGCAAAGAGGCCGCCGGGGCGGATCTCCCCCATGACCACTCGCTGGCCGTCGGCCTTGGTCCGGCTCACCTGCACCTGGCCAGTGAGCACCGCCCCCAGGTGGGTGGCGGGATCGCCGGCATGAAAGATCACATCCCCCTTGGAGTACTGCCGCAGCCGCGCCCCCAGGCAGTCCAGCATGGACAGCAGCTCCCTGTCCTCCATACCGTGGAACAGGGCCACTCTCCGCAGTGCCCCCAGATAGGCCTCCATGGCGGCCTCCCTTCTGTTGCAAAAGCAACCCGTTTGCCTTATGGTAGCAGAAAAAACGGATGAAGGCAAGAGAAAGCCGCCGCCGTCTTGCAAAATGGGGTGGAAGCTGGTAAGATAGGGACAGATTTGACAGAAACGGCGGTGAAGGTATGACAGGTATGTTGGCCGTTGGCGTGCTTCTGATTGCCCTTGGCGTGGTCTTTCTCGCGGTGCCTCTGGAGCAGCTCCAGAAGGTGTTCCGGCGGATGCGCTCCCGGATTGGAACCAAAATCGGCGGCGCGGTGCTGGTGGCAGCCGGTATCGCCCTGGCCCTGTACTGACATGGATAAGGCAGGCCGCCCGCATAAATTGCGGGCGGCCTGCCTGTTTCACGCGGGCGCAGAAATTGCCCTTGACTCTCACACGGTGGCAGGCAGTAGGATAATCCTGAGCTCAGGAAGATCACATATATGTGAGGAATCGGCCATGTTGAAAATCGGTACCTTTTCCAAGTTGTCCAGGCTCAGCATCCGCATGCTGCGCCGCTACGACGAGCTGGGGCTGCTCCAGCCCGTCCACACCGACCCGTTCACCGGCTACCGCTACTACCGCGAGGAGCAACTCACCACGGCGGGGCGCATCGCCGCCCTGCGGGACATGGGCTTCGGCCTGTCCGCCATCGGGACGCTGCTGGAGGATGGCGGACGGGAGGAGCTGGACCGCCATCTGGCGGAGCAGCAGCGGGTGCTGGAGGCCCTCCTGGCGGAGACGAGGCAGCGGCTGCGCCTCCTGGACACGGCCCGTGCACAGTTGAGAAAGGATGAAAGCACCATGGAATACAGCGTTACTCTGAAAAATCTGCCCCAGCGGCGGGCGGCCTGCGTCCGCATGACCCTCCCCAGCTATGAGGCCGAGCACCAGCTCTGGCAGGTGATGGCCCGGGAGACCGCGCCCTTGAGCCTCCGGCTGGAGGAGCCCTGTCTCTGCTCCGTCACCTATTACGACGGGGAGTACCGGGAGCGGGAGGTGGATGCGGAGGCGCAGAAGACGGTCCGGGGAGACTACCCCGACACGGAGCACGTCCGCTTCCGCACCCTGCCCGCCGTGACGTTTGCCTCGGCCACCTTCCGGGGGCCCTACGACAAGATCCGCGCGGCCAACGCCGCCGTGGCCGCCTGGGTGCGGGACAACGGCTATGCCTTTGACGGCCCGGCCTTCAATATTTACCACGTCAATCCCAGCGAGACCGACGACCCGGAGGAGTACGTCACCGAAGTGTGCTACCCGGTGAAAAAGCGGGCATAACATTTCATGCGCACAGGACCTGCCATGAAACGATGCAAAGGCTCAGGCGCATGAAGTAATTGCGCATGTGGGCGGTCCCGGCCCACGCGCTGTCATCTCATGGCCATGCCGCGGTAAGAGGCCCAGGCTTATGCCTGGGCCTCCCGCTGTCAGCCCTCGTAGACCTCCTTCGCCATACGCAGGGCGGCCCAGGCCTTGGGCCATCCCGCGTAAAAGGCGGCGTGGGTGAGTATTTCCGCCATCTCTCCGGCGGTGACGCCGTGGCGTTTGGCGTTGGCAATGTGAAATTTCAGGGAGCTGTCCAGAATGCCGCCGGCCATCAGGGCCGTGACGGTAACGATGCTGCGGTCGCGGGCGGAGAGAGCCTCCTCCCGTGCCCACACCTCGCCGAAGAGCACGTCGTCATTGAGTTGGGCGAATTTGGGGGCAAAGCTCCCAAGCTCGTCCCGGCCCGCCGTTATCTTTTGTTCCATAAAAGACCTCCTACTGATTATCTGTCCCGCCGGTCAGTGCCTCCAGAGCCCGATAGGCCGCCGCGTCCACCGGCTCACACCACTCGTTTTGGGAACCCTCCCCGGGCACCTCGACGGCCAGGTGCTGAAAGGCGCTGTCCACTGCCGCCCCGTGCCAGTGCTTGACATTGGGCGGGATATTCACCACGTCGCCGGGACGGAGCGCCCGGGGAGCTTCGCCCCACTCCTGATACCACCCCCGTCCAGCGGTAACAAGCAGAATTTGCCCGCCGCCGCGGGCGGCGCGGTGGATGTGCCAGTGGTTGCGGCAGCCCGGCGCGAACGTGACGCAGCCTACGGGTACCTGCTCGGTGGAGAGCATATTCAGATAGCTGGCGCCGTCAAAGTAAGGGGCAAAGGCGGTGTTCTCTGCCCCTGCGTGGAAGGGGCTGGTGCGGTTGAGCTCTTCCAGTGTCATGGTGCAATCTCCTCTCCGGCCAGGCGGATATTCCACCTGCGGTTGTTTGCTCCTATTTTAAGCCGGGCCGGCTTGACAGGGAAGCGCCGATTTTGTACCATGGTATCAACCAAAAGTTTGAACGGAAGGGAGGAGCGGCCATGTTCAACCCCCAATTGGCCACCTTTGTCTGCGTGGCCGACTGCGGCAGCTTCAGCCAGGCGGCGGAAAAACTCTACCTCTCGTCCACGGCGGTGATGAAGCAGCTCAACGCCCTGGAGCGGCACCTGGAGCTGAAGCTGCTGGAGCGCACAAGGCGGGGGACCGTCCTGACCCCGGCGGGAGAGGTCATTTACCGCTACGCCAGACAGATGTTCGCCGACTCGGAACGGGCGCTGCGGGAGGCGCGGGCGGCCGCCCAGGCGGCCCGGTCTGCCTTTTGTGTGGGAACCTCCATCCTCAATCCCTGCCGGCCCTTTATGGACCTGTGGTACCGCTTCTGCGGGCACTTCCCCGGCTACCAGCTCCACCTCGTCCCCTATGAGGACGACCACCAGGGGATTTTGGGAGAGATCGGCGCCCTGGGAGAGAAATTTGACTTCCTTATCGGTGCCTGCGACTCCCGTCAGTGGCTGGACCGCTGCAATTTTCTCCCTCTGGGGGAGTATCGCCACTGCATCGCCGTCCCCCGGGGACACCCCCTGGCGGGACGGAAGGGGCTCACCCTGGCAGAGCTGCATGGGGAGACACTGATGATGGTGAAGCAGGGGGACTCCCCTTCAGTAGACCGGGTACGGGCCGCAGTGGAGGCCCATCCGCAGATCCATATTGAGGACACCCCGCAGTTTTATGACATGGAGGTGTTCAACCGCAGCGTCCAGACCGGCCACCTGCTGATGAGCCTGGACTGCTGGACGGAGGTGCACCCGTCCCTGGTGACCCTTCCGGTGGATTGGAACTTCACCATCCCGTACGGCCTGCTCTATCAGCTCCGGCCCGGCGCAGATGTGGCCCGGTTTGTGGCCCTGGTCCGGGGGGACGGCCCCGCATAAGAAGACAGCGCGCCCGCCGGATTTCCGGTGGACGCGCTGTTTGGCCAGAAGGGGGATACGGGCTCCGCCTCATAGTCCGGTGCGGTAAAGGGGGATGACGTTGATGACGGGCTCCTCATAGGGGTGGGCCCGCTTAACGGCCGCCACGGTCTCCTCCACGCGGTCTGTCCGGCAGGTGACCTCCACCTTGAGCTCCGGCGCATGGCATACCTCACCCATCCTGCCCAGATAAGGGGCGGTGCCCGCCAGGGGGCGCCAGGCGCCGATGACAGGGCTGTAGGAGAGACAGCAGTCGTACCGGCCGATATGGCCCGCGTCCACCGACCACAGGGCCTGCTGAACGGCCTCCAGGTGGCTCTCAGGGAGAAAGATTTCCAGCTTGCAGAACTCAGATTCCATGGCCCCTCACTCCTCCCGGTATTCCGGACACTGGTAGCGGGGCTTGCCCCGGCTGGCCCTGCCGTACTCAATGGCTCCGGCAGGACATCCGCAGATGCAGGCCATACAGTGGGTGCACCGGTCCCCCCACACAGGGCGGCCGTCCCGGAGGCGGATATTGTTTTCCACACAGACTGCGGCGCATTTGCCGCAGCCCACGCAGGCGCTGGTGGAGCGGAAGGGGCCGGACTTGATGACAAAGCGGTAAAAGAAGGCGTTCACCGGTCCGGATTTGAGCTTGTCGATCGCTCCGCGCCGGACGGGCGGGAGGGACTCGCCCCGGCGGATGCACTCCGCCCCCTCCTCCAGCCCCGGCACCGCGGCTGCCACGATAGCGCGGGCCTCCTCCGGCCCGGGAGCGCGGAACAGGGCGATGTAGTTCTCCGGCATGACAACCGGCAGAACGCCGCGGTAGGTGAGGCCCATGTCCCGGCAAAGGGCCTCCAGCCGGGGGATGGGATCGCCGATTTCCGCCCCGCAGGTCATGACAAAGTAGGCGTCCCGGCTGCCCGAAAACCGGCCGCCGCGGAGCAGAGCCTCGAAAATGCGGGGGAGCTGCCAGCCGTAAGTGGGAGACACAAAGACCCACGGGGACCGGGAGGTGAGGGCGGGAAAGTGGTCGTCCCGCAGGAAGGGAAAGGCGTCCACCGCCTCATCCCCCAGCCGGTGGGCCAGCCGTTTGGCGCAGTAGCGGCTGTTTCCGGTGCCGCTGAAATAGAAAATCATCAGGAGCGCTCCTTTTATAAACGGTTATTTCATTTGCTCCAACACATCCGACTCCCAGCGGTGGAGGGCCGCAAGCTGCTCCGGTGTGTGGAACCAGTGCTCACCGCCCTCCAGGACGGTGAGTGCTCCGCCGAACCGGCGGGCGAAGTCCTCTACCGCCGTCTGGCGGAGCATGGCGTCCCCGGAGGCGTACAGCAGGGCGGTGGGAGTGGGCCAGCGGGACACCGGATGGGCGCGGACATACTGGAGGTAGGGCCAGGAGAGGGTCTCCCCGAAGGGAGTGTCCAGCTCGCCGGCCGCCTCCAGTTGGGCCTCGCTGACGCCGGCCCACCCCATCATGTCTCGGATGAGCCCCTCCATGTCCACCACCGGGGAGACGAAAAGCGCCTGCTCCAGACGCTCCCCGGCGAAGGCCAGCAGGGAGAACCAGGCCCCCAGACTGGTGCACCGCAGGGCGGTATGCTGCCACCGCCCTTTGGCATAGCCCAACAGCGCCCGCAGCTCGGGCGCTGCGTGCCAGGGGTCCAGGGGCACCCCGTCCCCGCGGCGTGCCCCGTGCTCCGGCAAGTCGGCCGCCAGTACCTGCCAGCCCCGGGGACAGGCGAGGGCGGCAAAGTCCGCCGCCTCCTCCTTGCACCCGCCCTTGCCGTGGACATACAGCCAGACCCGGTCGGCGGGCGGACCATAGAGGGAGGCATTCAGCCCGGCCGCCTCCAGCTCAGTTAGTTCCATCGCTTCCTCCTCGTGTGCCCAGCAGCTTTACCGGGCAGGATACTCTATTATAACACAAACCTGGAGAAAATGCTTGACTTTGACGCTGCGTCAACTGCTATGCTGTAGAAGAAGGGGGGAATGCAGGATGGAATATTCCATTCAAGCCCTGTCGCGCCTGTCCGGGGTGACCACCCGCACCCTGCGCTGGTACGACGAAATCGGTCTTTTGAAGCCCAGCCGGGTGGCGGAGAGCGGGTACCGCTATTACGGCCCGGCGGAGGTGGACCGGCTTCAGGACATCCTCTATTACCGGGCCCTCGGGGTGGAGCTGGCCCGGATCAAGAGGTGCCTGGACGACCCCTCCTTCGACCGGCTGGCCGCCCTGCGCAGCCACCTGACCGCCCTGGAGGCGGAGCGGGCGCGGCTGGAGGGCCTGATCCGGTCGGTACGACAGACCATCGGAGCCGAAGAAAGGAAGGAAATCATGGACGATAAGCAGAAATTTGAGGCATTCAAACAGCGGGTTGTGGACTGGCACCAGGAGACCTATGGGGCAGAGGCCAGAGGCCGATATGGTGACGCCGGGGTGGACGAGGCCCAGACTGCGGTTTTGAACCTGACCCCAGAGCAGTACCAGGAGTGGACGCGGCTGGGCGGGGAGCTCCAGACCGCGCTGGAACGAGCGGTGGCCTCCGGCGCTTCTCCGGAGGGGGAGGACGGCCGGGCGGCTGCGGCGCTCCACCGCCGCTGGCTCACCCTCACCGGCAACCAGTACGACCCCGCCAAGCACCGGGGCCTGGCCGAGCTGTATGTGTCTGACCCCCGCTTTACCGCCTACTATGACAGGGCTGTGCCCGGCTGCGCCCGGTTCTTACGGGACGCAGTAGCCTGCTGGGCGGAGAGGCTGTGAAAGGGCGGAGCGCCGCGCAGCTGCGCGGCGCTCCGCCTTATTCCAGCTCGTCCAGGCGGTCCTGGAGCTCGTCGGCCAGATCCTCCAGTGCCTCGTGGCGTTCTCCCCAGTCCTCGTAGGCATCGCTGTCCATACCCTCCGGCTCGAGCTCGTCCAGCTGCTCCAGCACAAGCTGGATCCGTTCCAGGCAGGAGAGAAGTTGAGCGCGGTCCATGCCGTCCAACTCTGGCTGTCCGGGAAAGGCTGGAAAATCAAGCGTGTCCCCCATCCGGGTGCCTCCTTTCGGCTCTATGAAGTATGACGATTATACCACAGCCGTTCTCTCATGAAAACATTGCAGGCGGGATTTCTTTCCGACAAGCAATGGAATACCGAACGGCGGAGTAGACACCAAAATAAAAAAGATGCGTCTCCCAAAGCCGTGTGACGCAACACGTTCCATAATCGTTTCCCTCTCTTTTTGAAGAGTGCGTTCACTCAAAAATGCTCTCATGATCTTCTTGATAACGTTCCCTTGAATTTCGGTCAAAAATACAGTATAAACTTTTCGCAAGTCTATCATAAAGTTCTCTCGTATAAAGCAAAAGTATTATTGCAAGTAGCTTCTTATTCAGCGTGACTATGATTTTTATTATACTACATTACGACGGATTTTGCCGCCCCAATAAGACTATGGGGGTTGTTCCCAAAACATACAAGTAACTTTATCGAAGGGACGATTCTCATGAGCAGCAGGCAAAAAAGCATCAAGCCGATGTCAGTAGGAGTTCGAATCCCACCCATTACACGTTTTGACCTTTGAATTTGCTCTGTTTGTATTTGACTGGTGGCATAAGGCGTTTTATATAGGAAAGGCCGAGACTTTTCTAGCAAAAAGGATTTTAGACATTGAATGGCCCTACCTGACCAGAACAAGGATAACCATTTGTTCTGGTCAGGTAGGGCCATTCAATTGGACCCGCCTAACGAGGCAACGACTCTGACAGGCTTTGAAAGATAGCCCGGTTGTGAAGAACCGCCGATGAATCCGGTTTACAGGCGGCGGCCAGTTCATTGAAGGTTTCCGCTCTTTTCTGGTCGCCCAGATGGCTGTAACAGACGCACAGCTGGATACAGGGGAGATAACCATAGCAGTCCGGAGAGACAAAGCCGCCCCTGCGATCATCCCGGGCGCAGGTCAGAGCCAGAGCGTACCAGTAGGCAGCCTGCTGGTACCGCTCCTGCCGGAGGAAGCAGTTTCCGATCTCACAGCAGACCTCTGCCCTGGGGCGGTCGTAGGTGAAGCTGCGAAATAACGCAGCCAGCGCCGCTTGCTCATGGCCCAACTCCTTGTGACAGTAAGCGCAGTGGCAGCATGCGTCAATGTTGTTCTCCACCCAGCCCTGGCCTTCTTCCAGAAATCGCTCAAAGACATCCAACGCCTCCTCCCAGCGATGGTGGTAGTAGAGCTCACGGCCGTAGTAGAACTGCTGACGGGGTTCCAACTGTTTCCCAGCAGCCAGTTGGGCCTGGTAGATACGCAGGTTCCGGTCTGGGTCGGAGGGGCGGGTCTTGCGGTGGGTGACGGCGAAATCCGAGTACAGGACATTCCCAACCGGCGTGACAACCTCGTGGACGGCTCCTACCCAGCACATCCCAGCCCGGTTTTTGATTAGCCTTTCCCGGTAGTAGGAGAAGGTCACGCGGCCGCGTTCGTCAAAGCCGGTGTGGTAGGGGGCCATGACCACCGAGACAGTTGGGTCCAGAGTCTCTTTTAGGTTGAGAAAAGCCTTCTGATCCTCCTCCCAAAATACGTCGTCGGCATCCAGCCACATGCAGTAGTCCATAGACGCATGGGAAAAGGCTTCGTTCCGGGCGGCGGAAAAGTCATCCTGCCAGGGAAAGTCAAAGATTTGATTGGTAAAGTGGGTGGCAATCTCCCGGGTCCGATCGGTGGAGCCGGTGTCCACAATGATAATCTCGTCCACGAGGCCAGCCACACTCTTCAGACAGCGCTCCAGCACATCTTCCTCATTCTTTACAATCATACACAGACTGACGCTTATCATAGTGGCGCTTCCTTTTGATTCATCATGATATTGTTTCCGCCGGTTTTTACCGGCGGCACTCAGCTCAGACGGATGATGGTCAGAGAGGCCCCCGCGCCGCCGCTTACCAGAATGGCGGTTCCGGCAATTGTGGTAAAGAGCTGCAACGTAATGGTGGAGTTTGCGGGCAGGGTGACCTTAATCTGGTTTTCAAAGTTAGAGGTTGAGACCACCGGGTTGATGGTAGAGGGGATGCTGTTCACCCCGTTGATCACCAGCCGGGTTCCCATCAGCAGGGCCACAGTGGTATTCACATGGTAAGATATCTGATAGGTGCCCGCCGTGGCCACGGTAAACACCGTGTTCCCGGTGTTGGCCGTGATGTCGGGGGACAGAACTTGGGCGTTGGGCAGGGGGATTGGGCTGCCCCCCAGCGCCACCAGAACGCTGCTGCCCTGGGTGTTGGCGGCAAAGCCGGCGGTGGCGGTAAGGTTGGGACCTGTGGCTCCAGTGGGACCGGACGCCCCCGTGGGACCGGTTGCCCCTGCCGCGCCCGCCGCGCCGGTGATGCCAGCTACTCCGACGGCACCGTTTGCGCCGGCGGAACCTGTCGCTCCGGTGGCTCCGGTAGCTCCGACTGCTCCGGTGGGGCCCGTAGCCCCGGTGGCTCCGGTGGCTCCAGTGGGACCTACAGCCCCGGCAGGGCCAACTGCCCCGGTTGCTCCGGTGGGACCAATGGGACCCTGAGCACCAGTGGGACCTGTCGTACCGGTGGGACCTGCGGCGCCCGTCGGGCCGGTCGGGCCGTCCGCACCTGTGGGGCCCGTGGGGCCAGTGACCCCGACAGGCCCTTCTGCGGGGCCCGTCGCGCCCGTCGCGCCGGTAGCCCCGGTGGGACCGGGCAGGATGGGGGCGCTCATGGCCGAGGCCAATTTGCCGGTTAGCAGCATCTGCTGCTCCATCACGCTGGACAGCGTCTCCTGCACGCTTTGATTGACCTGCATTACCTCATCCAAAGCCGCAGCCGCTTCAAGGCCTGGCAGAGTACCCAGAACGTATTGCAGCTTTTCACCCTCGGCGTTGAGGATGTGGCTCAGGCTGAGCTCCTCAGCAGCAATGGAGGAAATGATCTCATTGATGCTGCCCTCTCTGCTCAGAGGAGGCTCGATTGGGGGAAAGGTTGGCAGTGACATGAGACATCCCTCCTCAGCTTAGACGGGTAATGGAAAGGGCCGCGCCGGCGGAGCCCGGCAGCAGGGTGGCCACGGAGGCGATGCCAAACATTTGCAGGGAAACGGTGTCCCCGGCGTTTAGGTTCAGCAGGATCTCGTTGGAGAAGTGGCTCAGAGACACCGCAGGGGCCACGGTGGAGGCCGTATTGGCCGCGCCATTGATAAGAAGGCGGGTACCGCTGGCCAAGGACGCGGTGGTGTTTACATTGTAAGAAATCTGGTAGCGCCCGGCGTTGGTTACCGTAAACACCGTGTTGGCCCCGTTGACCGTGATGTCCGGGGAGAGCAACTGGCCGTCCGGAAGGGGAACCAGGGTGCCCCCTACAAGGACGGTCAGCGCCGTGCCGCTGGTATTGGCTGCAAAGGCGGAGGTGGCGGTGATGTTGGGACCGGTGGGGCCGGTTGCACCAGTCGCGCCCGTCGCGCCGGTAATACCTGTTGCGCCGGTGGCCCCAGTGGCCCCGGTAGCCCCCGCAACACCTGTAGGGCCGGTGGCTCCCGTAACGCCGGCAGGTCCGGTCGCGCCGGTGGCCCCGGTGGCTCCCGTGGCCCCGGTGGCTCCAGTAGCCCCGGCAGCTCCAGCCGCGCCGGTGGCCCCTGTCGCGCCAGTAGGCCCAGTGGGCCCAACCGCACCAGTCGCCCCAACCGCACCGGCAGCGCCAACAGCTCCGGTGGGGCCGGTTGCACCGGTTGCGCCGGTGGCCCCGGTCGCGCCGGTGGCCCCGGTCGCGCCAGTAGGCCCTCCGGCAGGCCCGGTAGCTCCGGTTGGCCCGGTGGCGCCGGTTGGACCCTGCATGGGGGAGGCTGTCAAAGCGCCCTGCATCTTTGCTTTCAGAAAGAGCTGGTTCTGCGCCGCGGTTTCCAGCATACTGCGGACGCTCTCATTGGCGGCCAGCACGTGACGCTGTGGCGGGGGAGGGCCGCTGAGACCGGGCAGGGTTCCCAGAATATATTGCAGTTTCTCTCCTTCAGCGTTGAGAATATGGCTCAGGCCGAGTTCTTCCATCGCAATAGAAGAGAGAATTTGATTAACTGCGTCTTCCCGTTCAATGGGGGATTCACTACGGGAAGCTAGGCAGAGACATTATCGGGAATCTCCTTTCAAATTGAGAGGTACATACTAATATGCACTAATGGCGGGGCAGGGCACCAAAACGTCGCGCTGGGACGAATGTATCTTCCAGCCAACAGGTTCCCGGTGGAACAAAACTGCTGGATGTCATGGGTGGGTAGGGCGGCATGGATACCCTGCTGCACATCTTGGACCCCGCCACGAACTATGGAGTTTTAATATGTCTATGCCTCCTTTCCACCCGGGGCGGATGACCCAAGAGGAAGCTCTGATTATCGCGTTATCATTGCCATTTGCCCTGGATATTCTCAGCTGAGGTGAGAAACTACAATATATCCTGGGACTCTGCCCGCATTGTGCCTGTCCCCATTTGCTGGCCGTCAACAAAGCGTCACCGCCCTTTGGGGCAGTGACGCAAAACCAGATGCTGTTGAAAAACAAGCTGGCTCAGGTGCTAGAGTTTTGCCGCTTCCATCGCCCCGCCAGGCAGGGCCGGGGACCTACGCCCTGTCCTTCTCCGCCGGCTGGATCCTGTGTGTCCCAGTGTCCGTGTGTCCTGCTCCCACCCATCTAGTGTCTCATCAGGTACTGTCCGCGAAAAAGCTGTTCAATTAATGGGACTGCGGGAGAATGCTGTGGAATCCGGACTGTCGCCTGTGAGACAGCGCCCGTTCAGGAAAAGATATCTGTTTGGACGAACGTACCCTGCTCAGATTCAGCTTGATCCAGGGAAAACCTACGCAGTCCAATACGCACTGAATGTCTGCGCCACATCACCGGAAGAGGGGACAATTCTCCTCAGACAGTCGCCCTGTGGTGCGTTTACAGATGCGCTGCCTCTGCATTTTTCCATAGGACACCCGGCACACGGTCAGCAGACATTGCACTATGTCTCTGTAATGCACCCCTGTATAAACAATGGATACAGCGTGAAGTTGTCCCTGATGCTTGACGCCAAAGCGCCTCTGTATGTGGAGCAGGCAGTGATGGATGTGGTAGAGCTTTGATGACATGATTGAGCATTTTAATAGCATGTAACGGCTCTGCCGAGCACAAGAATCCAGTACAAAGGAGATAAAACGATTTTGCTGCCGGACAAAGAATGGCTGGAAAGCCAGATAAAAGCAGGTGTTATATTATGAGCGGAACCTCATTACAACCTCCGGCTTCACCTTGGATCGAGAACGACAGAATATACCTTACGGTAAAAATGACCATACAGCGTCCATCCTTATTGACCGCAATCGCTGTCAGAATGACCGCATTAGTTTGCTGATAGTAGCGGAGAACCCACGTGGTCTCAGTTATATCCTACACGCGGATGGATACGCCGGCTAGATACATCTCGATCAGGGTTTCTTCACACTGCTCTCCCGGCAGCGACAGCTCACAATGGCAACCGTTTTAAAGGAAATCCCCTTGAGCTTGGGCACCTTGAGGGCGACTTCACCGGAAGTGGTAATGAGGCTACGGCTACAGTGGCCGCTGCGGTATAGCGCTGTTCATTGCGCTCGTACCGAGCTTCTCCGCCTTCGACTTCCAATAACTCGTTGAGGGGAAACCTCCACGCTACCTCGCACCAATTCCTTGTAGGACTCTTAATTACTGCCTCATTTAGTTGTAAAATTTTTGGAACATGGTTTACAGACTTCTTTTGGGATGCTGTGTCGCAATTTCATTCTACGAGAGGCCTGCAACCCTTGTCTCATCTGATCCCTTTTTCAATGTGTGCATTTGGCTCATCTTTTCTGCGAAACTTATTTTACCTTATCCACCGCCAAGGAATGGTGAACAGATGAAGCAAAAGCACTATAAAGGACAGAACTACAGGGAATGAAAAAGCCGCCTGTTACCTCCGGGTATCGTGAAATCAACAGGCCGCTTGATTTTGTGTGCCTTGGTCAAATGAGGAGAGGGTTGAAACGCTCTGTCCCTCCAAAACTGGATTTCGTATCTTCCCAAACCATACTTTTTGTGTTGACTTCTTCTGAAACTATCCGAAATAGCAGAAACACCGCACTTCTCAGTGTTTTTGCTTATATATCTTGGAAGAGACGGTTAAAACCAATATTTATGAGTACCTGTTTCTTCCTCAGTCGAGACAGCATTACCCCTCAGAAGTGGATTTCAAGCGCGGCTTGGCCTCCTGCATCGAGGTTTATAATACACAGTGAATCTTATCGCACATTGCAAAACTGTACGCCATGTCGGGTGGAAGATGTATTCATGAGCAACACATCTCGATGACACTTTAAGAGTTCGAATCTCGTCGTATACACGTTTTACACTTTAATTTTACGCTGTTTGTATTTGATTGGTGACACAAAATGTTTCGCATAAAAAGGTCAAACCTCTTGCAGTCTAAGGAGTTCTGGAATGAAATGACCCTACCTCCTCTGAACAATGTCAGTCATTTGTTCAGAGGAGGTAGGGTCATTCAGTATGGTGCGGATGACGGGACTCGAACCCGTACGGCCATGGGCCACTAGCACCTCAAGCTAGCCAGTCTACCAGTTCCAGCACATCCGCATATTGTCGTCTCGAAAGACTGCTAGATTATTATAACGAGCCGTTACGGATTTGTCAACTGGAATTTTCCACTCCGCACCAGAAAAAGCAAAAAGATCGAAAAAAGGAGTTGACAAGTGGGGGGACAGATGGTAATATAATCTTCGCGCTGCAAAGAGCGCTAAAGATGCGCGAGTGGTGGAATTGGCAGACTCGCTAGATTCAGGTTCTAGTGTGCATTACGCACGTGCGGGTTCAAGTCCCGCCTCGCGCACCATGTCGGAGCAAGCTATGGATCGCTTGCTCCGACTTATTTTATATGTCAGAGCGCGCTCACGCCGCTGCTCCTCCTTTCCAAACAGAACCAGCTTACGCTGGGCTTCGGTTTGGGGCCGCCCTGTGTGCGGCTTTTTTCTTGTCGGTTTTAACCGTCTGTTCCAAATTTGAAAGCCACGTCTTAGCCAATTGAGGCTGAGACGTGGTTTTTAAATTTGGAATACCTCTATGATATGCTGGCAATCAGTCATGCTATAGTGGTGTTTTACTACAAAATATTATCTGGATTTTGCAGGCGAAAGGAAAAGATATAATTTTGGAATCAGAGGATATGGCTGTAGCTTGTAATAAAGAGCGAAAATTGATTACAATTAGCATATAAGCAATTTTGGAAGGATTTTCTGTCAACATGAAGGGGGCATGAAAATTATATCTGAACAGCTTCAGCGATATAGTAACACCCACACCGCATGGTCTGGTGATGACCGGGACGCTGTTACAATGCTCCAGGCATTTTTGGGCTCGGGCGGAAAATCAGTGAGAGGTTCTCGACTGAAGACACATGGCCTAATACGGATGGGACGTTTGAATTAGTCCCGTCTCCAGAGGTGTCTAGGCGGCCAAAGCGGAGCTTTGTGGTCCAGAGTAAGGGAACCTCGACCCCGCAGATATCGCTGGACGGCGCTGTCCACTATCGGCTACGGGATCTTGCCTTCCCTGCATATGTGGCTTTGGAGGTTACGCTGGACCCCGGTATCTTGTTCCTGGTGTTAAATACGGGGAAGCGAGGGCAGGAGCGCGTATTCTGGAAGTACATTTCCCCCAGGTTTCTCGCGTCGCTCGATTTTAGCAAGGACTCCGCGGTGATCCGCTTTACCGGCGGGGACGAGATCAAAAACACGGAAGAGTCTGGGGATGACTTCGTCTGTAGCTGGACGGGATCTCCGACGACCACTCCTTGGGCTTTCGGTCGTCCCCTTTCAGTTGGCCTATACAGTCTCCATTCACAAGGCGCAGGGCCTCGAGTACAATTCCGCCAAGGAGGTCATCCCCAGCAGCAATTCCGAGCAGATCTCCCACGGCATTTTCTATACAGCCATCACCCGTGCAAAGGAAAAATTAAAAATCTTTTAGAGTGCGGATACAATCAATCAGATTATCGACGGGTTCGGCAAGGCGGCCGGCGGCCGGTTGGGTCTGAATATCATCAAAACACAATTTCTGAATGCCGAGGCAGCAGGACCGCCACCCGTCTCTTGACTTTTGGCCTGCATGGAGTATAATAAGGGTGCACAGCCAAGTTTATATGGAGCATCATGACTCTGCGCGAGTGCTGCCCTTCGGGCAGGCGCAGGGATGAGGGAAGCCGGTGGGAGTCCGGAGCTATACCCGTAGCCGTATGTGCTTGAGGTTGCCGTTCGAGGCGTGAGCCGGTCATTGGGGCAGGGCCCTGAGAAGGCGGAACGGCAGACGCAGGAGCGAGATCGCTCTGGAAAGGCACGAGCCGGAAGACCTATGGTGTTTGAGCGTGGGGCGCACGTCGGTGTGCGCCGGGAAAGCGCGCGGAAAAGCGGCCGCGGCGGATCATGGGATCTGCCGCGGCCGCAGTTTTATGCAGGAGACAGTGACGACGAGCAGAAAGGAAGGAGACCGCTATGCTGAATCTCACCTGGATCAAGAACCCCGACCACGTATCCTACTGTAAGGAGAACGAGGTGCTGCCCCGGTTGGCGCGGGAGCTCGGCATCGCCGACCTGGCACAGCAGGTAGAGGAATTCCGGACCCACCCCACGGCGGAGGGGGTAAATCTGAAAGGGAAGAAACGTACCACTTTGAAGCTGTTCATCCCCAACCTGACCTTCCCGGAGCCGGTGGAGATGGGGGAGAACGTGTGGATCTATATGGGGGAGCTGTGCCCCGCCTACTGTCTGTTTACCCCTTGGGAGACAAAAGAGAATTGACGCAACGGGAAGGAGATACGGTTATGGGCGAACAAAAAAAATACTGGGAGGGCAAGCACTTCGCTTTCTATACCAACAAGGAGTGCGAATATTACCCCTGCCACCCGGTGCCGGAGGGGACGGAGTTCAACTGCCTGTTCTGCTACTGCCCGCTTTATATGCTGGGGCGGAAGTGCGGGGGAAACTTCACCTATTTGGAAAGCGGCGTCAAGGACTGCAGCAAGTGCCTGGTACCCCACCGCCGGGAGAACTATGGATTTATTGCCGACAGTTTCCAGAAGATTGCTGGCGAGATGGCGGAACGGGAGAAGAAGGAAGGACAGTAAACGAAGGTTCCAGCCTATACATTCCGAGATGCACATGGAAAAAGCGCCCAACTGCTATGCGCAGGCGGGCGCTTTTTTAGGCATAGGTAGCCGTTCATTTAACAGGTAGCGGGGAGGCATCCTGTTTCAGAAGGGTGTTGCCCGCCATACTGCTGATGACCGGTGCGCCGATCCGGCGGCTCATGTCCAAAGAGGCCACGGTGCAGCGATCCAGATCAATGCCGCAGCCGATATCCATTTTGTGGAGTAGATTGACGAAATCTTCGGTGGGAATGTTCCCCTTGGCATTGGGAATCACGGGGCAGCCGCCCATGCCCGCCAGGGATACGTCAAACCGGGTAAAGCCCAACTCCATGGCTTTCACACAGTTGGCAAGACCAAATCCCTCAGTGTTGTGGATGTGCAGTGAGATCTGCTCTGGCCGGAAGCGCTCCAGAATTCCCCGCAGGATGCGCTCGGTGTGGATTGGATCGGCCTTTCCGGCAGAGTCTCCCAGTCCCAGGGAGGAGGCCCCCAGCTCCATGGCCCGCTGGGCGTAAGCCAGGGTTTTCTCCAGGGGAGTGGCGTCACCGAAGGGGCAGCCGAAGACCGCGCCCAGGGCCGCCTGTACCTGGAGGTCCGGGAGGTTGGCGATGGCCTCCAGGGTGGCGAAGGCCCTGTCCGGCGTGGAGCCGAAGCCCTGGCCGAAGGCGTCGCTGACGGAGAGAAAGAAGTCCACGTGGCGGATACCCAGCGCCCTGGCCCGTTGGGCGGCCTCTACGCTCTCCACCAGGGCAGTCACCTTGACTCCCCTCTCTGCGGCATAGGGGAGCACCGCCTGACAGAGCGGCTCCAGATCCTGGTACTGTCGGCCCCGGACGGGATCTGAGCTGAAGACGCCGATCTCCAGCTCACGGGCGCCGTAGTCGATCATACTACAGATAAGCTCCCGCTTAACCTCGGTTGGAAGGACGGTCTTGAATTTCTGCCAGCCGTCCCTGGGGGCAACCTCCCTCAGGGACACCAAAGAGGGATAATTCATGGCGAAACACTCCTTTCAAAAGAAGAGGCACACCGCGGACACCAGAATAACCACCGCCGCATAGAGCAGCATAGCCGCGATACCGTAGGTCCAGATGAATTTGTTGTCCATGTTTTTCTGACTGAGCAGGATGGCTGCCTGACCGCTGGATGCGTAGGTGAGGTAGGCCACCATGGAGCTCAGCGAGATGGCCACGGCCAGGATGGTGATGTCATACCCTGCATCCACCAGGGGACCGCTCAGGGCGGATACCAGGGAGGAGACCACCAGCAGGGTGGCTGTGTTAGAGAAGAAGTTGGTGAGCACCAAGGTAATAAGTACCGTCATGGCCACAAAGAGCAGGGGGCTGTGGTTGGAGAAGAGGCCACCCAGGGCCTGCGTCAGCCAGGCTTTGATGCCGTACTCGTCGGCCACCAGCAGGCCGCCGATAGCTGCCATGGAGGCAACGGCCATGACAATGGGCCAGCTCACTCCCTTGGTGAAGGCCTCCACAGGGCAGAAGATCTGTTCCCCGTCCACCCGGATAAGGGCCAGCACCGCCAGGGCCACTGAGGTAAAAAGAACGGTGTCCATTTCCTTTAGGGCGCTCAGCACCGGCATCTCAGGCCAGTAGGGGCTGGTGAAGGAGTGGAGGGCGATGATCAGAAAGGCGGCCAGGGGGATCCACTGCCTCCGGGTCAGGCGCAGGGGCTTGTCCGCCAGGGCCTGGGCCAGATCTACCCGGCCCAGGGCTCGGATGTCGCACCGGAAGAGGAAGCGCAGGGCCAGAGCGAAGACGGCGCAGAAGGCAATGAGAATGGCAAAGGCCTCCGCCACGAAGCGGAAGGTGACTACCTGCACCCCAGCAGCGGCCAGAAAGAACTGCCCTGCCGCCAGATTAAGGGCCGCCATGCTGCCGATGGTCATAGGGCCGATACACATGGTGATAAAGGCGCCCAGGCATAGCAGGCGGGCTAGCTTGCTTTTGGGCTCGATACCGGCCTCGGCGTAGATTCCATCCAGCAGGGTGAAACCCACGATGAGGGCGCCGAACACCCCCATGAAGGCGGCGGCCAGGCCAAAGGCGAAGAGGAGCATCATCACCATGACCATCGGGTATTTTTGAGTGAATCTGCGGGTCAGGAGGAACCGGGCGATGACCTCGCCGGTGTTGTCCCGGATGATGACGTAGCACAGGGCATAGAGCACCACGATCTGCCACACATAGGAGGCGCCCATAAAGGAGCTGATTACCTGGGCAGGGGTCTGAATGCCGTTGATTACCAGGCCGCCCATGGCGAACAGGGCGCACAGGATCAGGTCGTTGGTGGTCAGGATGCCGATAATGGCACCCACAAACACGCAGGCGATGGACACGCCGGCGGGGGTGATCCCCTCAGCCCAGGACGGGATCAGATGAGGGGAGCAGGAGCATGCTCGCCAGCATGGCCAGCGTCCCCAGGTAGTAGACCCACGAGCTGTGCTTGGGGGATGCGTTTGTCTGTTTCATCGTTCTTCCTCCTTCTGTCTTTGGTGCGGTTTCACCGCACACCTCTCTCCATGGCAACTATAACACGGGTCGGCTTATTTGTTAAATTCATGTTTTTCCTTTTTATTTATAAGGAAATGTTATATAATGGCCATACCACGAGGAGGTGGCTGTATGACTATCGCGCAGATGTCCCATTTCTATGCGCTCTGCCAGTCCGGAAGCTACACTCAGGCGGCGAAGCAGCTATACATCACCCAGCCAGCCCTGAGCAAAAGCATCGCAGCGCTGGAGAGCGAACTGAACCTCAGGCTGGTGGAGCGCAGCACACGGACAGTGGCACTGACAGCGGCGGGGGAGGAGTTCGCACGGGCGTGTGAGGAGATGCTGGAGGTATATCGTAAGGGGGTGAACAATGCCCGGACGGCGGCGGGCGACATCTCGGGCCTGGTCCGCTTCGGCCTGCCCCGGGACCGGGTCTGCGATACCTTTGCCGGCCTGCGGCGGCATATCGAGGAGGAATACCCCAACCTCCGGCTGGAGCTGCGCTTTTACAGCGAAAACGGCCTTCTCCGCGCCCTGGATGACCACATGGCAGACTTCGTCCTGGCTTTCGGCCGGCCCCGGGCGGACAACGTGGGGCGGCAGAGCCTGTCCGTCAGCCAGATCTGCGCCGTGCTGCCCGGCGGCCATCCCCTGGCTGGGGCGGGAGAGCTGAGCTTCTCTCAACTGCGGCATGAGGCGTTTCTTGGTCCCAGACTACAAAATCTCCGGTGTGGAGTTTGACACGGTGGTAACTTATGCCGGCCGGAATGGCTTCTCACCCCACGTGGTCCAGGAGGCGGACTCCATTCCCCAAATCTTCACCATGGTGGCCTGCGGATGCGGGATTGCTGTTTTGTCTGAGCTCTATCGCTTCAGTGCCGGAGAGCACGTGGTCTTCGTCCCCCTGAGAGATATCCCGCCCAGCGAGGAGCATCTGCTCTGGCGGCAGCGGGATGACAAGTGCTTAAATGCCATTGTGGAGCTGGCCCGGCGTTACTACGGAGGCGGGATGTAGGACGCTGTGGAGAAAAAACAGGCCGGCCGGAGCGAGGGGTCCCGCTCCGGCCGGCCTGTTTTTTGTTGTTTAGCCTTCCCAAGGGATGGGCCGCCCGGCGGCCAGGGAGGCGGGGACGTCCAGCAGCCGCTGGTTGGAGGAGCCGCGAAAGCGCAGGGAGATGTCCCTGAGAGCCTCCACAAATTCCCCATCCACCAGCACGTCCACCAGGGAGAGCAGCGCGCCGGTGGCCTCGCAGCGGGCGCGGCTCTGCCCGGTCAGCTCCTCCCAGGTGTAGCCGGAAAAGGCCCACACGGTCTTGTCCGGGAGCTGCTGCCGCAGGCGGTGGAGGAAGGGGAGCAGGGCGCGCTGGTTGTCCGGCTCGAAGGGCTCGCCCCCCAGCAGGGTAAGCCCGCTGATGTAGGGACGGTCCAGGGCCTCCAGAAGCGCCTCCTCGGTCTCGGCGGTAAAGGGCTGGCCGTAGCGGAAGTCCCAGGTCTGGGGCTGGAAGCAGCCCTTGCAGCGGTGGGTGCAGCCCGAGACAAAGAGGGTCACCCGCACCCCGGTGCCGTTGGCGATGTCGCAGGGCTTGATGCTGCCGTAGTACACTGGAACCGCCCTCCTTACAGGTGGAGCACCCGCTCCTTGATCTCCTGGGTGCGGCCCTGGTTCCAGAACTGGGTGCCGATGTAGCCGCAGGTGCGCCGGGCCACGTTGAGCTTGCTCTGTTCCCGGTTGCCGCACTTGGGACACTCCCACACCAGCTTGCCGTCGTCCTCCACGATCCGGATCTCCCCGTCAAAGCCGCACACCTGGCAGTAGTCGCTCTTGGTGTTCAGCTCGGCGTACATGATGTGGTCGTAGATGAAGCCCATGACCTGGAGCACGGCCTCCAGGTTCTGCTGCATGTCGGGCACCTCCACATAGCTGATGGCGCCGCCGGGGGAGAGGGCCTGGAACTGGGCCTCGAAGGACAGCTTGGAGAAGGCGTCGATCTCCTCGGTGACGTGGACGTGGTAGCTGTTGGTGATGTAGGACTTGTCGGTGATGCCGGGGATGACGCCGAAGCGCTTTTGCAGGCACTTGGCGAACTTGTAGGTGGTGGACTCCAGCGGCGTGCCGTAGAGGGAGAAGTCGATGTGCTCTTTGGCCTTCCAGGCGGCGGTGGCCCGGTTCATGTGCTTCCATGACCTCCAGGGCGAAGGGGGTGGCCTCCGGATCGGTGTGGGAGCGGCCGGTCATGTACTTGACGCACTCGTACAGCCCCGCGTAGCCCAGGGAGATGGTGGAGTAGCCGTTGTAGAGCAGCCGGTCGATGGGCTCCCCCTTCTTCAGCCGGGCCAGAGCGCCGTACTGCCACAGGATGGGGGCCGCGTCGGACAGGGTGCCCTTCAGCCGCTCGTGGCGGCACATCAGCGCCCGGTAGCACAGCTCCAGCCGCTCGTCGAACACCTTCCAGAACTTCTCGCGGTCGCCACCGGAGGAGAGGGCCACGTCCACCAGATTGATGGTCACCACGCCCTGGTTGAACCGGCCGTAGTACTTGGGCTTTCCGGTCTCCGGATCCACGTAGGGGGTGAGGAAGGAGCGGCAGCCCATGCAGGTGTAGCACTGGCCCTCCCCGTTCTGATCCACCTTGTTCTGCTTCATGATCTTCTCGGAGATGTAGTCGGGCACCAGGCGGCGGGCGGTGCACTTGGCGGCCAGCCTGGTCAGATAGTAGTAGGGGGTGCCGGGGCGCACGTTGTCCTCCTCCAGCACGTAGATGAGCTTGGGGAAGGCCGGGGTGATCCAAACCCCCTCCTCGTTCTTTACGCCCTCATAGCGCTGCACCAGGGTCTCCTCGATGATGAGGGCCAGATCCCGCTTGGTCTGGGGATCGTCCACCTCGCCCAGGTACATGAACACGGTGACGAAGGGGGCCTGTCCGTTGGTGGTCATGAGGGTGACCACCTGGTACTGGATGGTCTGCACCCCCCGGCGGATCTCCTCCCGCAGGCGCTTCTCCACGATGCCGGAGAGCACCTCCTCCGAGGGGGTGCCGCCCACGGCGGCGATCTCCGCCAGCACCTGCCCGCGGATCTTCTCCCGGGAGACCTGGACGAAGGGGGCCAGGTGGGCCAGGGAGATGGACTGACCGCCGTACTGGTTGGAGGCCACCTGGGCGATGATCTGGGTGGCGATGTTGCAGGCGGTGGAAAAGCTGTGGGGCTTTTCGATGAGGGTGCCCGAGATGACGGTGCCGTTTTGGAGCATGTCCTCCAGGTTGACCAGATCGCAGTTGTGCATGTGCTGGGCGTAGTAGTCCATGTCGTGGAAGTGGATGATGCCCGCCTTGTGGGCCTCCACGATGTCGGGGGGGAGCAGCAGCCGCTGGGTGATGTCCTTGGACACCTCGCCGGCCATGTAGTCCCGCTGAACCGAGTTGACCACCGGGTTCTTGTTGGCGTTCTCCTGCTTGGCCTCCTCGTTGTTGCACTCGATGAGGGTGAGGATCTGGCTGTCGGTGGTGTTGGCCGCCCGGGCCAGGGAGCGGACATAGCGGTAGCGGATGTAGCGCTTGGCGGTCTCAAAGGCGCCCAGGCGCATAATCTCGGTCTCCACCAGCTCCTGAATCTCCTCCACGGACAGGGTGCGGCCCATCCGGGCGGCGGCCTGCTCCACGCTGAGGGCGAGCTGGGCCACCTGCCCGCCGGACAGCTCCGGCGGCTGGTCGGTGGCCAGATTGGCTTTGGTGACGGCGGCGGCGATCTTCTCCCGGTCAAAGGCGGCCTCGCTGCCGTTGCGCTTCATGATTTTCACTGGTGCTGCCACTCCTTACAATTCATTCGTCCGCTACATTATATAGGGCTAACTGGAAAAGCGCAATACTATATTTGGCGTTTTGTCAAATCGGACAGACCGGGGTGGAATTCCGGGGCGGGACACGGTATAATAGACAAAACAGACAGCGAAGCCCCGGAAGGAGCCACGGGGCGGTCAGGAGGCATCTGCGGTGCGCATTGATATCATCTTCAGCGATTTGGACGGCACCCTGCTGCTGGGGGACAAGGGACTGTCCCCCGGGACGGCGGAGGCCCTGGCCCGGGCGGCGGAGCGGGGGATTTCCTTCGTGCCCGCCACCGGGCGTTTTTTCAACGCTATTCCCCGGGCGGTGCAGGAGCTGCCCTTCTGTCGGTACGCCATTGTGATGAACGGGGCGGTGGTTTGGGACCGGGCGGAGGGGAGGGCCATCCGCCGGGCGGAGCTGTCCCCGGAGCTGGCCGTCCGGGTGATGGCCCGGCTGGAGGAGGGGGCATGACCGAGGCGTACTATTTCCGGCAGCTGGACAAGGCCGGCCAGGCGGCCTACCACGCCATGAAGACCGGGCTGGCCGCCCTCCGCCCCGCCTTCCCGGTGCCCCGGCTGGAGGGGCGGGAGCTGGGGGACGTGCTGGCCCGCCTGCGGCTGGACTGCCCGGAGCTGTTCTACGTCACCGGCTTCTCCTACCGGGTGCACCCGGCCGCCGCCACGGTGGAGCTGCTGCCCCAGTACCGCTTCGACAAGGGGAAGATCCAGACCCACCAGAAAGCGCTGGCCGCCCGGCTGGACCGCCTGTGCCGCCCGGCCATGGGGCTGAACGAGGGGGAGAAGGAGCGGTATGTCCACGACTTCATCTGCCGGAATGTCCGCTACGACAAGCTGAAAAAGCCCTACTCCCACGAGATTCTCGGCCCGCTGGGCCAGGGGGTGGGGGTGTGCGAGGGCATTGCCAAGGCGGTCAAGTGCCTGTGTGACCGGCTGGGGGTGTGGTGCATTGTGGCCCTGGCGGAGAACAACCCGGACAAGGGGATCAAGTACCGCCATGCCTGGAATGTGGTGCGCCTGGGGGATGCGTATTACCACCTGGACGCCACCTTTGACAACTCGCTGGGATCGGCGGAGCTGGTGCGCTACGACTACTTCAATCTGGACGACCGGCGGCTGTTCCGGGATCACGAGGCCCTGGTCTATCCGGTGCCGGCCTGCGCCGACGGGGGGCCGGTTCTACTACCGGGAGGCCAAGCTCTCCTTCACCCGGCCCGGAGGAGGTGGCCGGGCGGGCCGCCCAGGCCGTCCGCAAGGGGAAGCCCCTGGTGTTCCACTGGCGGGGCGGCCCCCTGACGGGGGAGGTGCTGGGGGAGCTGGCCGCCCTGCTGGAGGAGGCGGCGGCCCGGAAGGGGCGGCACGCCGCCATCCGGCTGAACAGGCCCCAGGCGGTGCTGGAGGTGCACTTCCAGGAGGCGCCTCCGGCCGAGGCCTGCACCGCCCAGGAGGCCAACGAGGGAGAGGAGGAAGGCTGATGCTGCGGGAGTACCTGCCCTTTTGGGCTCGTCTGACGGAGGGACAGCAACGGCGGCTGGAGGAGGGCGCCGCGGTGCGGCGCTTTGCCCGGGGGGGGAGATGGTGTACGGCGGCGGGACGGAGTGCGCGGGGCTTATCCTGCCCACCGAGGGACAGCTCCGCGCCTATATGCTCACCGACGAGGGGCGGGAGCTGACCCTCTACCGGCTCTTTCCCCGGGATATGTGCCTTTTTTCCGCCTCCTGCGTACTGCGGGGCATCCAGTTCGACGTGCTGGTGGAGGCGGAGCGGGATACCACGGCCCTTTTTCTGCCGGCGGAGGTGTATCAAGGGCTGATGGAGGAGAGCGCGGCAGTAGCCAACTACACCAGCGAGCTGATGGCCGACCGCTTCTCCGAGGTGATGTGGCGAATGGACCAGATTCTGAGCAAGAAGCTGGACGGCCGCCTGGCTGCCCTGCTGGTGGAGGAGAGCCGCCTGGCGGAGAGCGCCTCCCTCCGCCTCACCCATGACCAACTGGCCCGCCACCTGGGTTCCGCCCGGGAGGTGGTGAGCCGCCTGCTCAAGGACTTCCAGAACGACGGTCTGGTGCGGCTGGGCCGGGGCGGGGTGGAGCTGCTGGACCTTCCGGCGCTGGAGGCTCTGGCATCGGACAGCCTACGGTGATTTTGTCACGGAAGGGGCGGGCTGTTTCTGGTATCCTGAGTACAGACAGAGCGTCCAGGACGGCCCGCCCGTCCGTGAGAAAAAGGAGTGCTGAATGTATGGGACTGTTTGACCTCTTTGCCCGCCGCCCCGCGCTGAGCGAGGGCCTGGAACAATACCGCAACACCTCGGGCGCCGTCCTGCTGGACGTCCGCACCCCGGAGGAATACCGGGACGGCCACCTGCCCGGAGCGAAAAACCTGCCCCTGGACCGGCTGGATACCATCGCCGAGCCTGCCGGGAGCCCACTGTTTGTCTACTGCCGCAGCGGGGCGCGGAGCGCCCAGGCCAAAGCCCGGCTGGCGCGGGCGGGGTATTCCGTCACCGATCTGGGGGGCCTGCTGGGCTACCGCGGGCCGCTGGAAGCATAGGGAGGGAAGCAGCATGAAGGTTGTCATCATCGGCGGTGTGGCCGGAGGGGCCACTGCGGCGGCCCGTCTGCGCCGCCTGGACGAGCGCGCGGAGATCATCATCCTGGAGCGCACGGGCTACGTGTCCTACGCCAACTGCGGCCTGCCCTACTATGTGGGCGGTGTGATCACCGACCGGGAGGAGCTGACCCTGCAGACCCCGGAGGGCTTCCGGAACCGCTTCGGAATTGACGTGCGGGTGGGGCAGGAGGCGGTGGAGCTTCGCCCGGAGCAGCATACCGTCACCGTCCGCCGCCTGGAGGATGGGAGCACCTACGCCCTCCACTATGACAAGCTGCTCCTCTCGCCCGGGGCGCGGCCCGGGCGGCCCAACCTGCCCGGCGAGGACGACCCCCGTGTGTTCACCCTGCGCACGGTGGAGGACACCCTGCGCATCCGGGCCTACCTGGACGAGCACCCCGTCCGGCGGGCCGTGGTGGTGGGCGGCGGCTTCATCGGCCTGGAGATGGCGGAGAACCTGGTGCACGCGGGGGTGCACACCACCCTGCTCCAGCGGGGCGCGCAGGTGCTGCCGCCCCTGGACGCCGATATGGCGGCGGAGATCCACGCCTATCTCCGGGGCCAGGGAGGTGGAGCTGCGCCTGGGCGCACGGGTGTCCGGCTTCTCTCCCCAGGGGGACGGGCTGGCTGTAGAGCTGGAGGGCGGGGAGCGGTTCCCGGCCGACCTGGTGCTGCTGGGCATCGGCGTGGCCCCCGACACGGAGCTGGCCCGCCGGGCGGGCCTGGCCCTGGGCGTCAAGGGGGCGATCTCGGTGGACGGGCAGATGCGCACCAGCGCCCCGGACGTCTACGCCGTGGGTGACGCGGTGGAGGTGCGGCATTTTGTCACCGGAGCCAAAAGCCACATTGCGCTGGCCGGCCCGGCCAACAAGCAGGGGCGCATTGCCGCCGACCACATCTGCGGGCGGCGGAGCGCCTACACTGGGGCGCTGGGCACCTCGGTGCTCAAGCTCTTTGACCTGACGGCGGCCTCCACGGGGCTGAACGAAAAACAGGCGCGGGCCGCGGGCGTGGCCTATGACAAGGTGGTGACCTACTCCGCCTCCCACGCCTCCTACTACCCCGGCGCCCGCAACATGACGGTCAAGACCCTCTTCGATCCCGCCTCCGGCCGCATTCTTGGGGCGCAGATTGTGGGGTTCGATGGGGTGGACAAGCGCATGGACGTGCTGGCCGCCGCCATTCGAGCGGGCCTCACCGCCGAACAGCTCACCGAGCTGGATCTGGCCTACGCGCCCCCCTACGGCTCGGCCAAGGATCCGGTGAATATGGCTGGCTATGTGATTGAGAATGTCCGGGCGGGGCTGGTGGAGCAGCACCACTGGGACGCGGTGGCGGAGCTGCCGGCGGACGGCTCGGTGATCCTGCTGGATGTGCGCACGCCGGGCGAGGTCAGGAAGCAGGGACTGCTCCGCTCCGACGCGCTTCACATCCCCCTGGACGAGCTGCGGGGGCGGCTGGGTGAACTGGACAAAGGGAAGAAGATTTATGTCAACTGCTACAGCGGCCTGCGGAGCTATCTGGCCTGCCGCATCCTGTCCCAGCATGGCTTCCAGTGTTCCAACCTGTCCGGCGGCTGGCGCTTCTGGTCCTACAACGCCACCGACCGGGCCCACGATGCCGCGCCGACCCACCTGTGCGGCGTCCCCACTGGAAAGGATTAAAAAATTCCGGCTGCTTTCCTTGGAAAGCAGCCGGTTTTATATGCTATGGCTGAGCAGCCGCCGCTCCAGGGGGAGCGCCAGCAGGCCGCCTGCCAGATAGGCCAGCAGATCCCACGGGTCGCACACGGAGGAGGGCTTATACAGCAGGGGGGCCAGCTCCAGAAAGAGGCCGCAGGCCAGCAGATACCCGGCGGCGGCCGGAACAGAGCGTATGGGGGACACCCGCCCCAGAGCGAGAAGAAGCTCCACCAGGGCCAGCAGCAGGGCCCCGGCCAAAAGGTCGCTGAAATACCAGGCCAGGAAGAGGCGGAGCGGGCCGGAGGCGGCGGGGAGAAACCACAGCTTGTTGCAGGCGTAGAGCAGGACGGCGGCCCCGATCACCCCCGCGGAGAGGGTGAACTGGCGCTTTAGAACAGGGAGAGGAGGAGAAGCGCCGCGATCACGCCCACGATCACCGCGGCCACCGTCCCGCCGAAACCCATGCCGCCCCTCCCCTCGTCGGCGGGCGGGTCCTCGGCGGGCGGCGGAGGGGGAGAGGAGGGCTCCAACTGTGTGGGATCTACCACCCGGGCATAAGCCCCCACGCCACGCAGGGCGAATGTCAGCGCCTGGGCCGCGTCCTGTGTCATCCCCTCCCGCAGGACGATAGAGGGAACCACCGTGCAGTTATCCACGTAGGCCTCGGCCTCGGCGCGGGAGATACCCAGCTCGGCCATGAGCAGCTCCACCACCTTGCTCTGGGTCTCCGGCCCGTCCGGGCAGGCGGTGAGCACCACGGAGAAGCGGTCCGGGGAAGGGGGAGCGGCCGGGGCTGTGGGCTGCTTGGGCAGAGGGTAGCCGCAGTGGATGCAGGCGGGGGCCTGGTCGGAGATCTGTTTTCCGCACTCGGGACAGGAAATGAGCGCCATGGGGAGAACCTCCTTTTCGCCGGAAGGGGCGGAGTGGTGGGCTAGGAGAGGAGCAAGGCCAGGGGGAGGAGGATCAACTGCGCGGCCAGGACGCCAAGGATCACTGCGGCCACGGTTTTGCCGAAGTCCATGGCGCGGCACCCCTCGAAGGGATGGGGCTGGGGGACGTCGGGTATGGTGGAGTCGAGCACCTGCACCTCGGCCCCCGCCCCGCGGAGGGTGTCGGCCAGCGCCCAGGCGTCCTTTTGGGTCAGATGGGTCTGGAGGGTGGAGGGGGCGCGTTCGGCCGCGGGCTGGGAGAGAAACGCGTAGATGGCTTCCCAGACGCTCTCCTCCAGGTGGATGGCGAGCTTTCGGACGCGGTAACGCCCCTCGGAGTCCTCGGGGCAGGCGGTGAGCACCACGGAGAAGCGGTTTGGATCGAGGGGAGCCCTTGGAGCGAGGGGACAGCCGCAGTGGATGCAGGCGGGGGCCTGGTTGGAGATCTCTTTTCCGCACTCCGGGCAAGCGATGAGGGCCATACAGAGCCTCCTTTCGGCGGAAACCGCCGTTTTTCTTCCAGTGTACCAGAGGGCGGGGGCCCTCGTCAATACTCCTTGTGATCCTCGGCAATGGCGCCGCTGCGGTAGGCCAGCAGGAGGGCCATCAGATCGTCGATCTGCTCCTGGAGCTGGCGGCCCACGTCGGTGCCGGCGATTTTCAGCCGGGACTCCAGCCGCTCGAACACCACGGAGGTGGAGGCGATGTCCTGGCTGGTGCGGATGGCCTCCGCCCGGCCCACGAAGGGCTCGTGGGACACCAGGCGGTAGCAGGCGGAGTTGTAGATGAGGGTATAGCCCGCGATGCCGGTGGTCTGCTGATAGGCCTTGCAGAAGCCGCCGTCGATGACCAGCAGCCTGCCGCCCCCCTTCATGGGGCTCTCCCCTTTCTTGGACTTGACGGGGACGTGGCCGTTGATGATGTGGCAGTGGGGGCCCTCCAGGCCGAACTCCCGCAGCAGCGCCTCGCAGATCTCCGGGTCGTTGTAGAGCTGGTAGTAGACGTTTTTGGGCTCGGTCCAGGTGGACTCGTCGGCGAGAAAACGCCGCTCAAAGGTGGTCATGCGGTCGCGGCCGAAGATGGGGCTGTTGCGGCCCGCCCACAGGAACCACAGGAAGTCCATGCCGGCGGCCCGCTCCGCCGAGCCGGGGGCGGAGTAGTAGGCCCGGCGGGCGGCCAAATCCGCATAGTCCAGAAAGGCCTTGCCGGAGAGACGCCCCCCGTTCACCGGGAAGGAGAGGAGGGAGCCGTCGGCCGCCATGGGGATGCAGCCGTGGAAGAGCAGGTTGCCGTTGAAGATCTTATACAGGCTGCCCTTGGAGTAGAGGAAGCGGACGTGCCGCTGGAGCTTCTCGCTGTGGAGGAAGGAGAGGGTGAGCTGGTGGATCAGGATCTCCTCCTCGGGGGTGAGGGCGTAGGGGTCGGCGGGGTTGACGGTGGGGAAGTCGGTGTCCAGCATGGGATAGGCCCTGCCGTCCACCGTCACAGTCCTGCTTTCGTAGTCGATCTTGTCCAGCAGGAGCCGGTCGGCCATGCCGAAGTCGGGGTTGCGCAGGATCTTCTGCCCCTCCAGCTTGAAGAGGATCATGGTGATGGCCTTATACATCCGGGCGGAGAGCAGCTTGTCCTTTTCGGTGTACCGCTCCGCCTCCTCGCCGGTGAGCTTGACGGAGAAGCGCGTCACGTCGGTGTCCCGGTAGACCTCGTTGGCAAAGACGGACAGGGGGCGCAGAGAGATGCCGTAGCCGGTCTCGATGACCTCCAGGTTGTTGTAGCGCAGGGAGTTGGCCAGCACGGTGGCCACCAGGGTGCGGGAGCCGGAGGCCGCCCCCATCCACAGCACGTCGTGGTTGCCCCACTGTATGTCCACGCTGTGGTAGTCCAGCAGGGAGTCCAGAATGATGTCCGCCCGGGGGCCTCGGTCGAAGATGTCCCCCACCACGTGGAGGTGGTCCACCGCCAGGCGCTTGATGAGCTCGCAGAGCTGCACCAGGAAGTTGGAGGCCCGGCCGATGTCGATGATGGTGGAGATGATGTTCTCGTAGTAGTCCCGCTTGTCGTTGTCTTCGTAGTGGGTGTGCAGCATCTCATCGATGATGTAGGCGTACTCCCTGGGCATGGCCTTGCGCACCTTGGAGCGGGTGTACTTGGAGCTGACCAGGCGGCAGATCTCAATGAGCCGGTGGAAGGTGATGCGGTACCACTCCCGCATGTCGGGGGTCTCCCGCTGGATCTCCTCCAGCTTCTCCTTGGGGTAATAGATCAGGGTGGCCAACTGATCCCGCTCCGCCTTGGAGACGGTGGCGGCAAACAGATCGTCCAGCTTTTCCCGCACGACCCCGGACGCGGAGTTGAGGATGTGCAGAAAGGCCTCGTATTCCCCGTGGACGTCGGAGACAAAGTGCTCCGTGCCCTTGGGCAGGTTCAGGATGGCCTGCAGGTTGATGATTTCCGTACTGGCGGCCTGGACCGTGGGGTACTGACGGGCCAGCATTTTCAGATAGTGCAGGTTTTCGGGGCGGCAGGCTTGGGTGGGCTTCATGCGGGAACCTCCTTTGATTAAACGGGTGATTTCAGTTTATTATCGCACGTTCCGGTGGAGGATGCAAGGGGATAGGGGAATTGCGCCCGGCTTTTCCCGCGCCCCGCCGGAATGGGGCTTGCCAGGGGAGGGACGCCCTGTTATAATAAAAACAGATTTTATAAATTATATTTATTTTGCGAGGGGGATGGATATGGAGAGCCTGGTACTGTCACCGCAGGATGTGGAAAACCTGGAGGCCATGAGCGACGGCTCCACAGGGTACTTTTACAAGATGCTGGACTACCTGGAGAAGCGGGTGGAGGACGGCGTGCGCCGGGGGCGCTTCTCCGAGGAGGCGGCAAAGGCCGACCTGGAGACGGCCCTCTGGTACTCCTACGCCTGCAACAACCTGGACGAATATGAGTCGTACTGCCGGGCGGCGCAGTGGATGGCCGCGTCGGAGGGGAGCGCGGAGGCCGCCCGCTGCGGCATGTGGTACTACCGCTACTCCTGCGCCCTGCTGTACTGCGGGCGGCTGGAGGAGGCCCTGGCCTACGCGGAAAAGGGAATGGCGGTGGAGCCGGACTATGTGTGGGGCTGGCTACAACTGGGCAAGCTGCGCAGCCACTTTGGTGACACGGCCGGGGCCCTGGCCGCAGTGGAGCGGGGGCTGGCCCTGGAGCCGGGGGACTATGAGTTCACCACCCTGGCCCGGGAGATCCGGGAGGGCAGGAGCCTGGAGGAGATGGAGTACCACTGGATCGACCCGGAGCAGGACCGGCGGCTCCAGGCCGGAGAGGCGGAGGAGGGGGAGATGGCGGACAAACGCCTGGCCATCGCCTGTATCCTCTGCGACCGGGCCAATCTGGAGGCCGTCAAGGCGGCCCTGGGCGTGACGGAGTGGGAGGCCGACGCCCCCTATTGCACTTTCACCATGCCCTACGGAGAGGGGACGGTACAGGGCCGCTTTTTCGGCAACGAGGCCGCCCTGTCCAAGCTGTCCGCGGAGTGGGCGGCGGCGCTGGCGGCCCGCCTGCCCGAGCTGGACCGACGGGGCAGAACCTTCCTGGAGCTGAGGGCGGAGCTACAGACCGACGGGCTGGAGCTGGCGTGGTTCACCATCCAGCGGGACCAGGGGCTACGGCTGTGTTTCCAGGGGGGCGGGCACAGCCAGATGGTGCTGTTCGGGGCCGACTTCTCTTTGCGGGAGGAGGGGCAGCCCGCTCTGGAGCAGCCCGGCTCCGCGGGGAATTTTCTGGCCTTCGTGCTGCTGGAGGAGCCGGAGTGGGACCCCGAGGCCTTCAAGCGGGCGCTGCGGGACCACTGGGGCATTCCCTGCATGACCGAGCCGGAGGATGGGGAGGACGGGGAGAGCACCCTGGTCTTTGAGGTGGAGGGGATGCTGGCGGCCCTGAGCCTCTACCCCTTCCCGGTGCCCCACGGCGAGGCGGAGGAGGCTGCCGGGCGGTGCTACCTGTGGCCGGAGGCCGAGGCGGCTGCCCGGCGGCACAAGGGGCAGCTCCTGGTGTCGGTGTTGGGCCGGGAGGCCGGGCCATGGAAGGCCGCCGCCCTCCAGGTGAAGCTGGTGTGCGCCGCCTGCGGGCAGGCGGGGACTCTGGGTGTGTACGCCAACGGTACGGTCTATCCGCCGGAGCTCTATCAGGAGGCGGCCGCCCCGCTGGACGAGGGAGAGCTGCCCCTGCTCAATCTGGTGTGGGTGGGCCTCTACCGGACGGAGGAGGGGATGGGCGCCTATACCGACGGCCTGCGCAGCTTCGGCAAGGACGAACTGGAGGTGCTGGACGCCAGAGCCGAGCCCGCCGAGGTGCGGAATTTCCTCCTGAACATCGCGGATTATCTGCTGGAGGAGGACGTGACCCTCCGGGATGGCGAGACCATCGGCTTCTCGGAGGAGCAGCGCCTGCCCATCACCCGCAGCGCGGGTGTGGGACAGGAGGGTATGACCCTGAAAATCGGCTGGCCTGGTGAGGTATAAAGTAAGCGGCGGCGGTCGGTAAACCCTTCGGCCGAAGGATTTGGAGGGAAGGATAGCGTGAAAGGGAACCGTCAGGGGTTCCCTTTCACGTTGGATCAAAGGACTTTTTGAAGCATCAAAAGGTCCTTCAACCTGTCGAAAAGAAGCTTTCGACAGGCTGAAACAGCGGCGGAACGGAGCATCCGTTCCGCCGCTGTTTGCGGTATCAGGGGGTGGTGTCCAGCACCAGGTCACACCCTCCGGGCAGACCGGTGGACTGGAAATAGGCCTCCTCCAGGGGAATCCAACGCTCTAAAAAGGCGGGGAGCCGTTTCGGGCCCTCACGGGCCAGAAGGCGGAGCCGCTGCTCGCCGGGGGAGCAGGTCAGGAAGACGGTGCGGTCATACCAGCCACGCAGGGCGGGGTGGAGGGCGTAGCTGCCCTCCACCAGCGCCAGACCGGTGAGCTCGGCCCGGATGGGGGCGGAGAAGTCCATGGAGCGGCAGTCGAAGGGGCGGAAGCAGGCCGCACCGGTCTCCCGCAGGGGGCGCAGCAGCTCTGCCTCCACCCGCTCATAGTGGACGTTGCCGCCAGGAGCGGCATAACGCTCCGGTGTACGCAGGGCAGGCGGAAGGAAAAAATCGTCCATGTGGAACAGGGGGCAGCCCAGCCTGTGGGCCGCCAGTCCGGCCAGGGTGCTCTTGCCGCTGCCGCAGCGGCCGTCGATGGCGGCAAGTGCGGGGCGGCCCAGCCGGGCCAGGGGGGTGAGCAGTTCCAAAAGGGCCTCCAGGGATTCCAAGCGCGGGCCCTCCTCTCGTCGTTTTTTTCAGTATACCACAACGGCGGGACGGAAAAAAGCCAGACTGTCGCTAAATCCTTCTACAGGAGGGGGGCGGGGGAAAGGTCATGTAACAGGGAACCGTCAGGGTTTCCTGTCACATTCATTGGGTCAAACGACGTTCCGCCTGTTGAAAACCTTTTTTCGGGAGGAAAGCCCTGCAAGCTTCTGCCTGCAGGGCTTTCCTGTCTGATATGTTTTACTTGCCCAGGCTGAGGATCTCGCGGGCCTCGGCGGGGGTGGCGACCTGCTTGCCGTACTCCTCGATGACGCGGCGGGCGCGCTCCACGAACTGCACGTTGCTCTCGGCCAGAACGCCCTTGGCGTACATCACGTTGTCCTCCATGCCCACGCGGATGTGGCCCCCCAGCGCCACAGCGCCGTACAGCATCTCCAACGCGCAGTGGCCCACACCAAAGCAGCTCCAGGTGGAGCCGGGGCACAGGGACTCCATGGTTTCCTTCATAAAGATCAGGTTCTTCAGGGAGCCGGGGATGCCGTTGGCGCAGCCCATGCAGAACTGGAAGTGAAGGGGGGCCTTCAGCACGCCCTTCTTCAGGTAGTAGGCGGCGTTGGCAATCATGCCCGGGTCAAAGGCCTCGATCTCCGGCTTGACGCCCCACTCCTGCATGTTCTTGCCCAGCTCCTCCAGAAAGGCAGGGGGGTTGAGGAACAGGGAGGTGTGCAGCCAGTTCATGGAGCCGCAGTCATAGGAACCCATCTCGGGGCGCAGCTCCTTCAGGTGGATCTGGCGGGTGGTGTCGTCGGCGTGGATGTCGCCGGAGGTGGTCATGTTCAGGATGATGTCGCAGTCGGGGTGGTTGGCGCGCAGCAGCTCCACGGTCTTGCGGAACTTCTCCTTGTCCATGGTGCCGTGCCCCTCGTCGTCCCGCATGTGCAGGTGGGCGATGGCCGCGCCGGCCTTCCAGCAGGCGTACACGTCCTCGGAAATCTCCTCCGGGGTCATGGGCACATTGGGGTTGTTGGCCTTGGTGGGCCAGGCGCCCGTAGTGGCCACAGTGATGATCGTCTTGTTCTTCAGCTCGCTCATGGAATTCAGGTCCTTTCTCCATTTGGTGTGGACATCACGTAAAGCGGCGGGCATAGCGCACGCCGCTTTACGGTATGGGTGGAACTCAATCCGGTTGCATTACTTGTTGCGGTTGAACAGCTTGCGCATGTACTCCAGACCACTGTCGCCGTGGCCGGACTCATCGGCGTAGCCGGTGCCGCCGTATTTGTAGGTGCGGTCGGGCACGCTGGCGTCCACGTCGTCCTCGTCGATGAAGGCCACGCAGCGGGACATGGCGCCGTCGCCCATGTACCAGCGCAGGGGGAAGCAGAAGAAGTTGAAGACCTTGCCCGGCTTGATCTTGTCCAGATCGCCGCCCAGGTTCTCAACGCCCACGATGCCGTGGCCCAGCATCTCCTTGTGGCAGGGCTCCCAGGTGCCCCATACGCCCAGATCCTCCAGCTCGCCGAACTTCTCGTCGTAGGCGGCCTGGCCGTGGATGCGGATGTACTCGAACTTGTCGAACTCGGCATAGGCCTCCTCGCCGAACAGCTCCTTGTACTCCTCGGTGATGGGCTTGCCGGTGGCGCCCAGCAGGTTCATGCGGGTCATGCCGTTGTTGCCCATGGCGGTGTGCAGGGGGTGATCCAGGGCCTGGCTGTCCATGGCGACGCACTTGACGCCGTGCTTGACAAACCACTTGCCGGCGTCGATGCCGGTGCCGATGGAGTAGTGATAGTAGGCCTTGGAGTCATCGAACAGGCGGTGCATGCCGGTGTTCAGGCACAGAACCTTGCCCTTCAGGGAGGCGGGGTCGATGCCGCACTTCTTGCAGGCCTCGTCCAGGTGCTTGTCGGTGATCAGGGTCCAGGGCTCCACGTCCAGCTTCAGCACCACAGCCTCGCCGGTGTAGGCATCAATGGGCATCTCGTGGGTGTAGCGGGCGCGGCGGCCGTCAAACTCGTACTCCATGACGTGACGGGGGGCGTCGCAGTGGGTGCCGGTGTGCATGGTGCAGGTGATCTTGGAGGTGAGCACGCCGCCCTTGGCCATGGTGTGGGCGTTGGTGATCTCGGGCTTGTCAAAGTAGGGCCAGCGGGGAATCTCCGCGCTGAAGGGATGGGTCAGGTCCACATAAACTTTTTTACCCATGATAAAGTTCCTCCTTGGATAATCATAGCAGAGTGTGGGACAAAAGGAAAGGGAAAGTTTTTACTTTCCGTAGAGCATCCGAATCAGATACTCATTGAGCTCGGCGTTGGACTGGGCAACCTGCTCAGGCGTCCACTTCTGGAAGCCCTCGCCGGTCTTGAAGCCGATCTTGCCCTCGTCGCGGAGCTGCTTGAGCAGGGGGGAGGGCTCGTGGGAGTCCTCCAGATCCCGCAGGATGTAGTCGTGGATGTTGTAGGTCAGGTCGGTACCCACCATGTCGGCGTTCTCCATGGGGCCGAGCTGGGGCAGCCGCAGGCCGAAGGAGTAGCGCACCGCCTCGTCCACGGTGGCGGCGTCGGCGATGCCGTTCTCCACGATGGAGATGGCCTCCCGCCAGAGGGCGTGCTGCATGCGGTTGGCGATGAAGCCGGGCACGTCCTTTTTGCACAGCACGGGCTTCTTGCCCACGGAGCGCAGCACCTCCATCACCGTCTGGGCCACCTCGTCGCTGGAGGCGTCGGACTTGACCACCTCCACCAGGGGGATCAGGTGGCCGGGGTTCCAGAAGTGAGTGCCCACAAAGCGCTCACGGTGCTGGAGCTCGGCGGAGATCTCGCTGGGGCTCATGACAGAGGAGTTGGTGCAGAAGATGGTGTCGGGGCGGCAGCGCGCCTCCAGCTTGGCGAAGGTCTCCCGCTTGATCTTCATGTCCTCGAAGACGGCCTCGATCACCAGATCGGCGTTCTTCACCAGATCGCTGTCGATGTCATTGGTAAAGGAGATGCGGGAGAGGCGGTCGCTCAGCTCCTGCTCGGTGATGACGCCCTTGTCCAGAAGCTGCTTGGTGTTGGTGCGGATGCCCGCCTCCACATCAGTGGGGTACAGGTCGTACATGCCCACCTGGAAGCTGGGGTTGGACGCAAACACATAGCCGATGTTCTTGCCCATCATGCCCGCGCCGCAGATGAGAATGTTCTTGATTTCTTTCATGCTGCTCGACTTCCTTCCAGGCTTAGCAGGTCAGGTAACCGCCAGAGCAGTCGCAGTTGGCACCCGTGATGTAGTTGGAGGCGTCGGAGGAGAGGAACAGGGCGTAGCCCACGAAGTCCTCAGGCTCGGCCAGACGGCCGATGGGCTCGCGCTTCAGGAAGTTCTGATACACGGCGGACTCGGGATCGAACATCCACTCGGTCAGATCACTGCGGAACACGGTGGGGCAGATGGAGTTGACGTTGATGCCGTACTTGGCGCTCAGGTCGCAGGCCATGGAGGACACCATCAGGTCGGCGCCGCCCTTGGAGGTGCAGTAGCCGGTGTAGCCGGCCATGCCGCGCTTGGAGCGCTGGGAGGTGACCACCACGATCTTGCCGCCCTTGCCCTGGTCGACCATCTGCTGGGCAACATACTTGCACACTACATAGACACTCTTGCAGTCGGCATCCATGATATACTGCCAGTCGGCCACGGACTGCTCCAGGATGTTCTGGGGCTTGTTAAAGCCGTGGGTGACGGCCAGGATGTTGACCTCGCCGTACTGGGCCACACAGGCCTTAATCATGGCGTCTACCTGGGCCTCGTCGGCAGGATCGGCCACGCCGTAGGCGCAGTCGATGCCCTCGGCCTTGAACTCGGCCTCCAGAGCCTGGAGCTTCTTCTCGTTGCGGCCGGTCATGAACACCTTGGCGCCGGCATAACCGTAAGCCTTGGAGAGGACGCAGCCCAGAGCGCCGGTGGCGCCGGTGACCAGGGCGACCTTGCCCTTCACGGAGAACATGTTGTCGACGAACTCTTTCTTCACGTTGACCATTTCTGCTTCCTCCTCTTACTTACTGCGCGTCGGGATAATTGATGATGACCAGCATCTTGGCGGGCTTGCCGCTCTCATTCTTCAGGCCGCGGCCCTCGTTGGGGGGGAAGGAGATGGACTCGTTCTTGTGGATGATGTACTTGTTGCCGTCTTTGTCGGTAACGGTCATCTCGCCCTCCAGGACGAAGTAGACCTTCTCCAGGGGGTTGTCGTCGTAGGCCCAGTCAGCACCGCCGTCGGGCTCGAACTCGGACACACCGATCCAGAACTTCTGGGCGCCGGTCTCGTCCTTGCCGTGGTAGCGCTTGCAGGTCACGCCAAAATGACCGGCGGGGAAATAGGGCTCCAGCTCTTCATAAGTACGCTTGATCATTTGAAATCCGCTCCTTCTTATGTCAGCATTTTCAGGAAACCAATGCGATGAATTGGAACTTATGCTTTCCTTTTCGAGCCGTAGTGTATCGGAAAATAAAAATTTGTGCAATACCCACAATTATGTAAGTAGATAACCTGTAGGTTTGCACGTACCAAAAGGTAAGTGCTCCGAAATTGTATAATTCGAATAAAAGAGAAAAAGGGATATTGTGTAAACTATTCGGTACAAAAGTGTATCTCTGTGGAAGTTGGATAGGTTGCACAAATTTCAGCAAAAAATTTTGGCGCGTTACAGTGGGGCGGAAAAAGTTTTCCTTGTGGGAGTGGTGGGGGTGTGATATGATAATGCAGGTCTATCTTTATATAGTTGTATCACAAAAGAAAATGAGGTGAACGCCTGTGAAAGCGGACAATTTTGACACACCGACTAATCCCTATCACTATGTGTTGCACTGCATCGGCGGAAAGTGGAAGATGACCATTCTCCATGAAATCTATACGTACGGCAGTATCCGCTTTAACCAGACGCTTAAAATCCTGCCCATCTCGGAAAAGGTGTTCAGCCAGCAGCTCAAGGAGCTGGTGGAGGCGGGGCTGATCCGCCGCATCTCCTACGACACGGTGCCGCCCAAGGTGGAGTATGTGCTCACACCCAGCGGGGAGCAGCTCATCCCTGCCCTGGACATACTCTATATCTGGAGTATCCGCCAGATGCACGACCGCAGAATCCCCATCGATGCGGATGCCTTTGTAGTGCACAAGTCGGAGAAGTATGTGGACGCACTGGGTGACATCATGCGGGAAAACAACTTCTGGCCCGGGCGGGAGCGCCGGCGCGGCGTGGAACAGGGCGAGGAGTAAACGTATATTGCGTTATTATAGGGAATTATAAGGAAACGGGCGGCGGAAGCCGTCCGTTTTTGTGTGGTGGTGACAAAAAAGTTAGTATTGCCTTGCCAGGAAATCCGCAGTAAACTTTAACAACGTGTAAAGAAACGGGGAATTGAACGCATATAAGGAGGGGTACGCTATGCCCGCTGTAGAACAGGATCTTACCCAGGGCAGCGTCACGCGCAAGCTGGTCCGGTATGCCCTGCCACTGGTGGCGTCCAGCCTGCTGCAGGCTATTTATAGTATTACGGACATCATCATCGCCGGGCACTACATCGGTGATGTGGGAATTTCCGCCATCAACAACGCCAGCATCATTATGAATATGCTCACCCAATTGGCCATTGGGCTGACAGTGGGTGGGAATGTGCTGGTGGGCCAGTATTTCGGCAGCGGCGACCACGAGAACCGTCGGAAAGCCGCGGGCAACATGCTCACCGTGGGCCTCATCGCCGGCCTGCTCTTTGCTGTGGGCATTCTGCTGCTGGGACGTCCGCTGCTGATTTTGCTCCAGTCCCCCACCCTGGAGGAGGCCACCGCCTATCTGAGCATCTGCGGCGTGGGCCTGCTGTTCATCTTTGTCTACAATTCCCTCTCCGCCATCCTGCGCGGGGTGGGCAACTCCCGCATCCCGCTGTACTGCATCATTGCGTCGGTGAGCCTCAACGTGGTGCTGGATATCCTGTTCGTGGCAGGGTTCCACATGGGGGTGGCGGGGGCGGCCCTGGCCACCGTGATCGGCCAGGCGATATCCTGCCTGACCGCTCTGGTGTTCTCCCTGCGCCACCGGGCGGATCTGGGCCTGCTGCCCCGCTATCTCCGCCCCGAGGCGGAGATGGTCAAACGCACCCTGAAGCTGGGCTTTCCGGTAGCCCTCCAGTGGACCATCGCCTCCATCTCCTGGCTGGTGGTGCTCACCCTCATCAACAAGTACGGCGTCACCGTCTCCGCCGGCAACGGCGTGTCCAACAAAATCCGCGACTTCTGCCAGCTCTTCCTCTCCGCCCTGACCACTGGCGCGGGCACCATGTGCGCCCAGTGCCTGGGAGCGGGCCTCTATGACCGGGCCGAGCAGGTGATGAAGACCTGCATGAAGCTGGCCCTGGCCATGGCGGCGGTGATTATCGTGGTGGCCGAGGTGTTTGCCCCCCAGTTTGCCATGATCTTTACCCCCGATCCGGAGGTGCAGCACTGGGCGGTGGTCAACCTGCGCATTGAGATTGTCTGCCAGCTCTTCTACGCCGGCATGTTTACCTACAACACCCTGGCCACCGGCTCAGGGCATACAGTGTTCATCATGTGGAACTCCTTCCTCAACTGCATCGTGGTGCGGCTGATCCTGGCTGTCGTCCTGGAGCACTTCCTGGGCATCTACGGCGTCTACATCGCCTGCGGCGTCGCCGTGGCCAGCTCGGTGCCGGTGGGCTGGTGGTTCTACCGCTCGAAGCGCTGGATGACCATGAAGAACATCCACTAGAAATAAGGGGCCGGGGGCGCCTGCGCGCCCTGCCGGCCCCCCTTTTTTCCCCAAAGCCGCGCAGAGAAACCAATGTTTTTTACAGTTCGCCAGTTGAAAGCGCGGGCCTGGTACGATATACTTAATACAGACAGTTCAAAATACGGCCATCGGGCTGAGAAATGGGAAAGGTGAATCGGATGGAACAGGCAAAGGTTCAAAACCTGGCATTGACGGCGGCGCGTTCCCGGCTGCTGGCGCTGGATATGGTGTACGGCGCGGCGTCGGGACACATCGGCGGCTCCCTGTCGTCGCTGGATATCCTCACAACCCTGTATTTCCACGTGATGCGGGTGAACCCCGACGCTCCGCAGGCCCCGGAGCGGGATCGCTTTGTGCTCTCCAAGGGGCACTGTACGCCGGCGCTCTACTCCACTATGGCCCAGCGGGGCTTTTTTCCACTGGAGGAGCTCAAGCAGTTCCGCCGCATTGAAGGGCACATGTCGGGCCATGCCGAAATGCGCCACGTCAAGGGCGTGGATATGTCCACGGGCAGCCTGGGGCAGGGGATCTCCGCGGCCGTGGGCATGGCTCTGGCGGGCAAAGCCGACGGCCGGGACTACCGGGTGTATGCCCTGCTGGGCGACGGCGAGATCGAGGAGGGCCAGGTGTGGGAGGCCGCCATGGCGGCGGCCAAGTACCGCCTGGACAACCTGTGCGCCGTGGTGGACGTCAACGGCCTGCAGATCGACGGCGCCACGGCGGACGTGATGCCCTCTGAGCCGCTGGATCAGAAGTTTGAGGCCTTCAACTGGAACGTCATCCGTGTGGACGGCCACGACTACGCCGCCCTGGCGGAGGCGTTTGCTGCCGCCGCGGCCTGCAAGGGAAAGCCCACGGTGCTCCTGGCCAGGACGGTGAAGGGCAAGGGTGTGTCCTTCATGGAGGGGGACTACGGCTGGCATGGCAAGGCCCCCAACGCCGAGCAGTATGAGAAGGCCCGGGCGGAGCTGGCCGCCCGCGTGGCAGAACTGGAGGGAAAGTAAGCATGGCAGAGAAGATTGCAACCCGCGCGGCCTACGGCGAGGCCCTGGTGGCCCTGGCGGAAGAATACCCGGAGCTGGTGGTGCTGGACGCGGATCTGTCCGGCTCCACCATGACCAAGGGCTTTGCCAAGGCCCATCCCGACCGCTTTTACAACATGGGCATTGCCGAGGCCAACATGACCGGCGTGGCCGCCGGCCTGGCCGCCTGCGGCAAAAAGCCCTTCACCAACACCTTTGCCATGTTCGCCGCCGGGCGGGCGTGGGAGCAGGTGCGCAACTCCATCGCCTATCCCCGGCTGAATGTCAAGGTGGTGGGCTCCCACGGCGGCCTGTCCGTGGGGGAGGACGGCGCCACCCATCAGTGCATCGAGGATTACGCCATCATGCGGGCCATCCCCAACATGATGGTGGTCTCCCCCTGCGACGGCCCCGAGATGCGGCAGGCGGTGCGCGCTCTGCTGGACTATGACGGCCCCGCCTATCTGCGGCTGGGCCGCCTGGCGGTGGAGAGTGTCACCGACGCTATCCCCGGCTACACCTTCCACCTGGGCCAGGGCGTCACCCTGCGGGACGGCTCCGACGTGACGGTAATCGCCACCGGCATGATGGTGCAGATGGCGCTGAAGGCGGCGGAGAGCCTGGCGGCAGAGGGCCTGTCCGTCCGGGTGCTGGATATGCACACCATCAAGCCCCTGGACGGGGAGCTGGTGCTCAAGGCGGCGCTGGAGACCGGGGCCATCGTCACCACCGAGGAGGCCAACGTGGTGGGCGGCCTGGGCTCGGCGGTGGCGGAGTTCCTGGCCGAGCACTACCCGGTGCCGGTGGTGCGCCACGGCGTCAACGACGTGTTCGGCCGCTCCGGCAAGGCGGAGGCTGTCCTGGAGGCCTACGGCCTCACCCCGGAGGGCATCGCGGAAAAGGTGCGCCATGCGGTGAAGCGGAAGAAATGACGGACATCAAGCTCATCTGCCTGGACATGGACGGCACCCTCCTGGGGGCCGACCACGCCACGGTGCCGGCGCGGAATATCCGCGCCCTGCGGGCGGCGTCGGAGCGGGGGGCGGCGGTGGCCGTCGCCAGCGGCCGGCCGTGGGGGTTTCTGCACGAGGTGGCGGAGCAGTTGGGCGTGCTGCGCTACGCGGTGCTGTCCAACGGAGCCGCGGTGCTGGACGTGCACACGGGGGAGTGGCTGTACCGCAACTGCCTTCCCGAGGAGACCCGGCAGGCGCTGACGGAGCTGCTGCTGGAAGAGGGCGTGCCCTTTGAGGTCTATTGCGAGGGAGGAGAGCTGGATTCAGCGGGACCGGCTGGAGGGCGTGCTGGCCCATACCTTCTCCCCCCTGAGTTCCGGCAGGTGCTTCAGGAGCATGCCCGCTTTCCGGAGGATCTGAACGCCGCCCTGCGGGGGCGGATGGCGGAAAAGTTCCATATATTCTACGTGCTGCCCCAGCGGCGGAAATCCCTGATGGAACGGGCGGCGGCCTGCGGCGCGCTGGAGATGGTCACCTCTTTCGCAGAAAATCTGGAGTTTACCGCCGTCGGCGTCAACAAGGGGACCGCCGTGCAGGCCCTGAGCGCCCGGTTGGGGCTGGGGCCGGAACAGGTCATGGCCTTCGGCGACGCGGGCAATGATCTGGAGACTGCTGGCCTGGGCGGGGTGGTCCTTTGCCATGGCTAACGCCTCGGCGGAGGCCAAGAAGGCCGCCCGCTATGAGACCGGCTCCAACGCGGAGGGCGGCGTCGGCATGGCGGTGGAGCGCTGGCTCCTGGCGGAATAAATCAGAAACGGCGCATGGCCTTTTGCCATGCGCCGGAAATCCTCCTGGAGGCGTTCGGAACCGTCAATCAAATGGAAACGGAATGAAGTTTCAAAAAGTCTGAACAGCCTGTCGGAAAGAATGTTCCGACAGGCTGCGGCGCATGGCCTTTTGCCATGCGCCGTTTTGCCAGGCGGCGGGGAGGCTCAGTCCAGCGGCCTGGCATCCGGTATCCCATCCCTCTCCCCGCTGGCCTCCCGACGAACCCGGCGGAAGTAGCGGATCAGGAAGAACAGGGTAATGAGCAGGCAGAGGGACTCGGACACCAGGGGGGAGAGCCAGATGCCGTTGGCACCGAAGAGAAAGGCGAGCGCCACCAGACAGCCGGAGATCAGCACCAGGCCCCGGCCAAAGGAGATGGTCAGGGAGGGGATGGGGTGCTCCATGGCGGTGAAGAAGCCGGAGATCACCACATTGAAGCCCACAAAGAGGAAGGCGAAGGAGTACAGCCGCAGAGCGGACACCGAGGAGGCGAACAGGGCGCTGTCCGGCTGGAGGAACAGGCCCACCACCGCCCCGGCCAGCACCTGGCACAGGACAAAGAAGCCGGCGGCGAAGCAGGCGGCCAGGCGGATGCCGTAGGTGAGGAACTTGTGGCACACCGGCCGCTCCTCCGCCCCCAGGTGGTAGCTGCACAGGGGCTGGATGCCGTGGGCGATGCCGATCACACTGTTAAGCACCATGGTATTCACATAGCTGATGATGGTATAGGACACCAGGGCGCCGGGGCCGATGACACGCTGTATGATGTGGTTGAACAGGAAGATGACCATGCCGTTGGAGAGCTCGCTGAGGCCGTCGGCGGTACCCAGGGGGATAATGCGGCGGTAGGCGCCGGGGTCGGGCTTGAACCGGCCGAACCGCAGGGGATAGCGGTGGGTGAGAAAATAGACGGCAAACACCGCCGTGGACGTGGCCTGGGCCAGCCCGGTGGCCAGGGCCGCCCCCCACACCCCCCAGTGGAGATGCATGACAAAGATGTAGTCCAGCACCACGTTCATCAGGCCGCAGGAGATGACGCCGATGATGCTGACATGGGGCGCGCCGTCGGCCTTGACCTGGACCTCCAGGTTGTAGGACACGGTGAAAAAAACGGAGAAGCAGGCGATGACCCCCACGTACTCCTTTACCAGGTGGTGGTTTTCCCCGGTGGCCCCCAGGAAGTCCGCCACCCAGTCCAGGTTGAACAGGACCAGCACCGCCAGGAGCAGGGTGGCGGCGATGACCACGAACAGGTTCTGGTTAAAGTAGTTGCGGGCCCGCTCCACGTCCTTCTGCCCCAGGGCGATGGACAGGACGGTGGAGGTGCCGGTGGCCAGCAGGATGCCCAGGGTGAACACCAGGGACACGAAGGGCAGGGACAGGTTGACGGCAGTGAGGGCGTGCTCTCCCACGCCCCAGGCCACAAACATGCCGTCCACCAGGGAGTAGAGCGAGAAGATCCACATGGACACAATGGACGGAACGGTGAATTTGAAAAAGCGGCGTACCAGGTTCAAGTTCATAACCCCCTCTTGTTAAGATCATGTTAAACCCTCGTACTATCCGAAAGTCAAGAGCCGGAGGGAAAAAAGTTGAAGCAATTTTATCAGATCCACGAGCTGGCCAAGCTCTTTGATCTCTGCCCCGACACCCTGCGCTACTATGAGGAGAAGGGGCTGCTCCACCCGGTGCGGGGGGAGAACCGCTACCGCATGTACGGCATTCAGGACGTGTGTACCCTCAACATCATCCGCGCCCTGCGGGAGCTGAAAATCCCAACCCGGGCCATCCGCACCTATCTGGAGCGCCGGTCGGTGGGGGAGACGCTGTCCCTGCTGGACCGGGAGGAGGCGCTGCTCCGCCGCCGCATGGCGGAGCTGGAGGCGGCTCTGGAGGAGGCGCGGGCCCGCCGGGCCAGGCTGGAGCAGTACCGCGCCGCGGAGGACGGACGGGTCTTCTTCCGCCGGGAGGAGGCGCGGCCCTACGTGTTCCTGGAGGAGGACATCATCCTGGAAAAAGAGATCGACTTCCTGCTGAAAAAGCTGGAGCACCGCCACCAGGACTATCTCAAAATCATCGGCAGCCAGTGTATGGGGGCGGCGGTGGATGAGGAGTGGCTGTCCCGGGGAGTGTATAACCACTTCTCCCGGGTGTTCTTCCTCACGGAGCCGGGCCTGCCCCATGACGACGCCCTCCCGGCGGGGGAGTACGCCTGCCTCTATTACCGTGGGGCCTATGACCGCCTGGAGGAGCACTGCGGCGTCCTGCTGGCGGGGATCGCGGCGGCGGGCCGCCGCCCGGCGGGGCCGCCCCTGGAGCTGTACCGGGTGGACGCCCACGACACCAACCGGGAGGAGGAGTACGTCACCGAGCTGCAAATGCGGGTGGAATAACAAAACTGTCCCGCGCCGGAGCCATCCGGCGCGGGACAGTTTCATTGGTTCAAAAGCGGTTCAGCGGCACCGAGCCGTCGTCGGCGCCCTTCTCGATGGCTTTCACCACCGCGTCATACCCGTAGGTATCGTTGACCTGGATGTGGAACGTCTCCCCCACCTTCCGGCCCAGCAGGGCCTTCCCCAGAGGGGACTCCTTGCTGATAAGGCCGTGGAGGGCGTCCTGCCGCATGGTGGTGACCACCTGGTACACCTCGGTGTCCCCCTCGTCCTCCAGAAAGACGGTGACTCTGTCGTAGAGCTGCACCCCGTCGCTGGCCCCGGCGTCGGGGAGCACCACGGCGGTCTTGATCATGTTCTCCAGGAACCGGATGCGGCTCTCGTTGCGGTTTTTCTCCTGCTTGGCGGCCTTGTACTCGAAGTTCTCACTGAGATCGCCGAAGGCCCGGGCCTCCTTCACCGCATCCAGGAGCTGGGGCCGGAGCTGGATGCGGCGGTAGTCCAGCTCTTCCTTCATCATTTGAATGTCTTTTTTGGTCAGTTCATTGTGCATGGCGGAATCCCTCTTGTTCTATGTTGTTCCACCATTATACCACAAAGCGCCGGCGGAATGGTAGAATGCGCAATATTTTTCGGCTGCCCCGCAAGGGGCTCAGCGGCCGCGGAATTTCCGCTCCTCCTCCCCCCGGAGGATGCGGCCCAGCCCCCGGATGTGCCGGGAGAGCATGATCAGGGCCAGAATCAGGGCCAGCAGCCCGGCCTCCCGGCCGTGGCAGAGAAAGGCCGGGGGGACAAACAGGGCGGGGATCACCACCGCCCCCAGGGGCAGCCAGCCGGAGAGCAGGGTGACGGCCAGTCCGGACAGACAGGCGGCCGTCCCCCATAGGGGGGAGAAGAGGATGAGGGCGGCGCAGGTGACGGCCACCCCCTTTCCGCCCCGGAAGCCCCGCCAGAGGGGGAAATTGTGGCCCAGCACCGCACCCAGCCCGGCCCACAGGCCGGACAGGCCGCCCAGGGCGGGGAAGAGCGCCCGGCACAGCCCAAAGGCCAGGGCGGTCTTGGCGATGTCTCCGGCCAGTACCACCGCCCCCCAGCCCTTTCCCAGCTCGTGGGCCAGATTGGCCATGCCGGGGTTTCCGGTGCCCAGGGCGGCGGCGCTTTTGCCGGTGCGGGCGCGGGCCACCAACTCGGCGGTGAGGAAGCAGCCGCAGAGATAGCCCAGCAGCAGACAGAGCAGACGTTGGAGCATGGAGACCTCCTAGTTCGCCCGCCCCTCCCGCAAAAATACGTAGGAGGCGGCGGTGGAGTGGGCGGGGGAGAAACGGTAGCCCAGCCGGTCGAAGCCCTGGGCCGCCTCCGGCGTTTCGGCGTTCCGCTCCGCCAGGAAGCGTACCATCTCCCCCCGGGCCATCTTGACATAGACCCCCTTCTCCACCACCTTGTCTCCGTCCGTCTCGCCGAAGGTCACGTCGATCCACCGCACGGGAGGGGTTACCCAGGGGCGTACCGCTTTGGCGTACTCCGCCGAGGCCAGGTTGAGCAGGGTGTCCTCCCCGCCGGCGGTCAGCGTCCGGTACAGGGAATCGCCCCAGAAGTCGTAGAGGCTTTTGCAGAAGGGGGTGCTGCATCTGGCCCCCATCTCCAGCCGGTAGGGGAGCACGCCGTCGAAGGGGCGCAGCACCCCGTAAAAGCCGGAGAGGATGCGCAGGTGTGTCTCGGCATACTCGAACTGAGGCCGGGTGAACAGGTGGGGGGCCATGTACTGGTACTGGATGCCGTCGTAGGAGAGCAGGGCGGGGGTACCGGGGCGGCGGAGATCCATCTCCTGAAAGCGGCGGAAGTTCAGCTCCGCGATGCCGTCGTTACAGGCGAGCAGCTTTTTCAGGGCTGTGTAGTCCAGCCCCCGCAGCCACTCCGCCAGCACCGCCGCCCGCTCCAGCAGGGCGGGGGCCTGCCGGGGGGCGAGAAAGTCCCCGTCCTCCCGCATTTTCTTGGCGGGGGAGATGAGCAGCTTCATTCCCCGTCCTGTCCCTTCCGATGGGCGGCCTGGCCCTCTGCGATGGCCTGCCGCTCCCGGCACAGCTCGGCATGGAGGGCCACGGAGTCCCACTCCCGGTTGGTGGGGGTGAGCACCGCCTTCAGCCGGACGGGGGCGAGCTTCTGGCGGCGGAACGCCTGGAGGAACAGATCCAGCAGAGGGCCGGGGCAATTGACGATCAGGAGCATCTCGTCGTCAAAGCCGTCCCCGGAATAGGGCGTCTCCGGGACGGCCCCCTCCGCCAGCGCCCCCAGGGGCAGGCCGTAGGACTCCCTGGGCACCAGGGCGGTGCGCAGGCGCAGGGACAGGCACATACGGCGGATTTTGGCCCCCCGGGGGTTGTCCAGATTGTAGAGCAGAATGGTGGGTGTGTTCATGGGCATCAGCCTTCCTTTCACCCGCCATTGTACCGGGTTTTCCCCGGCCCGTCAACCGGGGCTAGAGGACGTTCTTCAGGGTAAACTGTTCGGCCTCGTAGAGCAGGGAGATCTGGGTCATGAGCCGGGCGTTGGCGGCGGAGTACTCCCCGGCCTCCTGGCAGGTGAGGAACTCGAGCACCTCCTGAAAACCGGTATAGATCTGATCGGTGTCGGAATGGCGCAGGAGGATGTGCAGGTAGCTGTCCCGGGACTGCCACTGTGTGAGGGCCTGCTCTGTGAGGACGCGGGCTTCCTCCCAGTCCCCGGTCTCCGCCCGGGCCTCCGCCTGCTCCAGAAGGGCGTTCAGCGCCCCGGTAAAGCCCCGCAGATAGAGGTTGTTGCACAGCGTTGCGCCGAACAGGACAGCCAGCAGCAGGGCTGCGATCCACAGCCGCTTCATACCCGCCCCTCCTTCTCCGCCAGGTAGACCTGGTTCTGCTCATCCACAGTGAGGAGAAACACGTCCTGGCTGCGCTTTACGTGATGGGCCTTGAGCTGCCGGTCCAGCCAGATGTCGTCCAGTCCCCGCTGGCGCAGGTTGTGCTCCAGCACCCGGCCGTCGTTGATGATCACCAGGGGCAGGCCGGGCTCCTTTGGGTGCAGCTCCATCTGGGCCGCAGTGACGGGCTGCTGGGCCGCGTAGGGGAGGACGGAGATCTGTCCGTTGGTCTCCAAAATGGCGTATTTAATGGAATTGAGGTCGGTGATCCCCTTCATACGCAGCTCCTCCATCAGCTCGTCCACTGTAAAGCGGTTTTTCTGCATCTCCCGCTGGTGGAGCTTGCCGTTTTCCACGATGATGCTGGGACGGCCGCAGAGCACCGCACGGAAGCGGACGCTTTTCATGGTGAGCACCGACAGGGCCATGGTGAGGCAGAGGAGGGTGAGGATGGGGATGATGCCGGTGAGCAGAGGGATGCCGAAGTCCTGCATGGGCACGGCGGCCAGATCGGCGATAAGCAGGGCGAGCACCAGCTCCGAGGGCTCCAGCTCGCCCACCTGGCGCTTGCCCATGAGGCGGATGCCCACGATGATAAAGAGGTAGAGAATGATGGTGCGCAGAAATGCGATGACCATGAGAAGACCTCCCGCGGTAATGTTCACCGTTCAGTATGGCCGCCGCCGGGCGGATTATGTACGCAGGGGCCTTGACGCTGGGAGGGTATGGATGTTATAATATCGAAAATCAATAAAAGAAAGCGGCGAACGCATGAAAAAGCGGACGAAAGGAGTGCTGGCCGCCGCTCTGGCGGCAGCCGGGGTGTTTTTGCTGGCGGGTCTGGACGCCCGCCTGCTGGTACGCGCCTATACGGTGGAGAGCGGGAGACTCACCGGCCCGGTGCGGCTGGCGGTGCTCACCGATCTGCACGCCTGCGCCTATGGGGAGGGCCAGCGGGAGCTGCTGGATGCGGTGGCGGAGCAGTCACCCGACCTGGTACTGTTGTGCGGCGACATCGTGGACGACGAGCCCCGGATGCCGGAGGCGCGGGCGCTGGACACGGTGGAGGCCCTGGCGGCGGTATGGCCCACCTATTATGTCACCGGCAATCACGAGTTCTGGACGGGGCGGGTGGACGAGGTGAAGGCCCGGCTGGAGGAACGGGGCGCGGTTGTGCTGGCGGGGGACTGTGTGACGGTAACGGCGGCGGGACAGACGGTGCAGCTCTGCGGCATTGACGATCCCTCTGTGGGCGAGACCCGGTGGCGGGAGCAGCTGGAGGCGGTGACCGCCGCCCTGGATGGGGAGCACTGCTCCATTTTGATGACCCACCGGCCGGAGCGGACGGAGGACTACGCGGGCCGGGGCTTCGAGCTGGTGCTGGCGGGCCACGCCCACGGGGGCCAGTGGCGGCTGCCCGGCCTGCTCAACGGCCTGTTTGCCCCCGACCAGGGGCTGTTTCCCACCTACGCCGGCGGCCGGTATGCACTGGGGGACACCACCCTGCTCGTCAGCCGGGGGCTGGCCCGGGAGAGCACCCGGCTGCCCCGGTTCTATAACCGCCCGGAGCTGGTGATGGTGGAGCTGCGCCCCGGGCTGGAGGAATTTCCTGCAAAAAAAGAATGAGGTCAAAATCTTATTTTTAACTTTTGGGGCGTATTGCCGTGGGAAAATCGGCAATACGCCCTCTCTTTTTGTCCAAATCCACGGTTTTTGCTTCCGGGCGCAAAAGGGTGTTGTCAGGCGGGAGGTTTTCGGTTACAATCGTACAGATAACTTGGGAACGAAAGGCGTGATGCAGAAGATGAAAGCGACCTTGATCCTGGAAAACGGTATGACCTTCGCGGGCCGCAGCATCGGCTCCGGTGAGGAGCGGATCTGCGAGATGGTGTTCAACACCTCCATGACCGGCTATCAGGAGATCCTGACCGACCCCTCCTACGCCGGACAGGGCATTGTGATGAGCTATCCCCTCATCGGCAACTACGGCGTCAATCACGAGGACAACGAATCCACCCGCCCCTGGGCGGAGGCGTTCATCGTCCGCCACCTGGCCCGGCGCGGCAGCAACTTCCGCTGCGAGGACGGGCTGGATTCCTATTTGAAGCAATTTCATATCACCGGCATTGAGGGCGTCGACACCCGTGCCTTAACGAGAATACTCCGCAGTCAGGGGACCATGAACGGCATGATCACCTGTGCGGAGCATTTTTCTGTCCCGGAGTGCCTGGAGCGCATCCGGGCCTACCGGGTGGAGGGCACCGTGGAGCGGGTGACCCGCAGGGAGGCTCAGGTGTACCCCGCCCTGGGGGAGCGGCGGCTCCGGGTGGCCCTGATGGACTACGGTGTGAAGGAGAACATGATCCGCTGCCTCCAGAACCGGGGCTGTGAGGTGACGGTGTTCCCCGCCCGCACCCCGGCGGAGGCGGTGCTCTCCGGCGGGTTCGACGGGGTGATGCTCTCCAACGGCCCCGGCGATCCGGCGGACAACGTGGAGATCATCACGGAGGTTCGGAAGCTCTATGAGAGTGAGCTGCCCCTCTTTGCCGTCTGCCTGGGCCACCAGCTCCTGGCCCTGGCCACCGGGGCGGAGACCCGCAAGATGCGCTTCGGCCACCGGGGGGGCAATCACCCGGTGAAGGATCTGGAGCACGGCCGGGCCTACATCACCAGCCAGAACCATGGCTATGTGGTTACCGCCGAGAGCGTGGACCCGGCGGTGGCGGAGGTGTCCCACATCAACGTCAACGAGGGCAGCGTGGAGGGCCTGCGCTACCGGCGGCCCAACTGCTTCACCGTCCAGTTCCACCCGGAGGCCGCCCCCGGCCCCATGGACACCGAGTATCTGTTTGACCGCTTTGTGGACAGCATGAAGGGAGGACGCGCCCATGCCTAAGAATCCCAATATCAAAAAGGTGCTGGTGCTGGGCTCCGGCCCCATTGTCATCGGCCAGGCCGCCGAGTTTGACTACGCCGGCACCCAGGCCTGCCGCGCTCTCAAGGAGGAGGGCGTGGAGGTGGTGCTGGTCAACTCCAACCCCGCCACCATCATGACCGACAAGGACATCGCCGACCACGTGTATATCGAGCCGCTGAACCTGGCCAGCGTGGAGCAGGTCATCGCCAAGGAGCGGCCCGACTCCATCCTGCCCACCCTGGGCGGCCAGACCGGGCTGAACCTGGCCATGAACCTCCACGAGCAGGGCATCCTGGAGAAGTACGGCGTGCGCCTGCTGGGCACCAGCCCGGAGTCCATCCGCAAGGCGGAGGACCGCCAGGGCTTCAAGGACGCCATGGAGGCCATCGGCCAGCCCTGCGTCACCAGCGACGTGGTGGAGAGCGTGGAGGCCGCGGTGGAGTTCGCCGGGCGCATCGGCTATCCGGTCATCGTCCGGCCCGCCTATACCCTGGGGGGCTCCGGCGGCGGCATCGCCTACGACGAGCCCTCCCTGCGGGAGATCGCCGACCGGGGCATCCACCTGTCCCGGGTGGGCCAGGTGCTCATCGAGCGGTGCATCTCCGGCTGGAAGGAGATCGAGTTCGAGGTCATGCGGGACTCCGCCGGCAACGTCATCCAGATCTGCTCCATGGAGAACATCGACCCCGTGGGCGTCCACACCGGCGACTCCATCGTGGTGGCCCCCACCCAGACCCTGGCCAACCGGGAGTACCAGATGCTCCGCTCCGCCTCTCTCAACATCATCTCCGCCCTGGGCATCGAGGGCGGGTGCAACGTACAACTGGCCCTCAACCCCGACTCCTTCGAGTACGCGGTCATCGAGGTCAACCCCCGCGTGTCCCGATCTTCCGCCCTGGCCTCCAAGGCCACCGGCTACCCCATCGCCAAGGTGGCCGCCAAGGTGGCCCTGGGCTACACCCTGGACGAGATCCCCAACGCGGTGACCGGCAAGACCACCGCCTGCTTCGAGCCAACCCTGGACTACTGCGTGCTCAAGCTGCCCCGCCTGCCCTTTGACAAGTTCACCACCGCCAGCCGCACCCTGGGCACCCAGATGAAGGCCACCGGCGAGGTGATGGCCATCGGCAATTCCTTCGAGGGGGCGCTGATGAAGGCCATCCGCTCCCTGGAGCTGCCGGTGAAGTCCCTCCGCCTGCCCGGTCTGGACGAGCTGTATACCGAGGAGATCGAGGACCGCCTGGTGAACATCGATGATCAGCGGCTCTTCGTGGTGGCCGAGGCCCTGCGCCGGGGCTTCTCGCCGGAGAAGATCAACAAGATCACCAAGTACGACCTGTGGTTCCTCGACCGCTTCCAGAACATTGTGGATATGGAGGACGCCCTGGATCACGGACATCTGGACGGCGACACCCTGCGCCGGGCCAAGGAGATGGGCTTCTCCGACGCGTGGATCGCCGCCCTCTCCGGCCGGGAGCAGAAGGAGATCAAGGCCCTGCGGGAGTCCTTCGGCATCCGCCCGGCCTTCAAGATGGTGGACACCTGCGCCGCCGAGTTCGAGGCCCAGACCCCCTATTACTACTCCACCTACGACCAGGAGAACGAGGCCGCCGGGGCCAGCCGGGCGGATGATGGCGCGGAGAAACGGAAGGTGCTGGTGCTGGGCTCCGGCCCCATCCGCATCGGTCAGGGCATCGAGTTCGACTACTGTTCGGTCCACTCGGTCTGGGCCTTCAAGCGTCTGGGCTATGAGACCATCATCATCAACAACAACCCGGAGACCGTGTCCACCGACTTCGATGTGGCGGATAAGCTCTACTTTGAGCCGCTGACCGCCGAGGACGTGCAGGCGGTGGTGGAGCTGGAGAAGCCCTGGGGCGCGGTGGTGCAGTTCGGCGGCCAGACCGCCATCAAGCTGGCCCAGGCCCTCACCGACATGGGCGTGCCCATCCTGGGCACCTCCGCCGATGGCGTGGACGCCGCCGAGGATCGGGAGCGGTTTGACGAGATTTTGAACCAGTGCGGCATCCCCCGGGCCGCCGGCCGCACGGTGTTCACCACCGAGCAGGCCCTGGCCGCCGCCCACGAGGTGGGCTATCCCGTGCTGGTGCGCCCCTCCTACGTGCTGGGCGGCCAGGGCATGGAGATTGCCTACAACGACCGCAACATCACCGAGTTCATGCGCATCATCAACCAGGTGGAGCAGGAGCACCCCATCCTGGTGGACAAGTACCTCATGGGCCGCGAGGTGGAGGTGGACGGCGTCTTCGACGGGGAGGAGCTGCTCATCCCCGGCATCATGGAGCACATCGAGCGGGCCGGCGTCCACTCTGGCGACTCCATCTCGGTCTATCCCCCCATCCACATCGAGGACAAGCATAAACAGACCATCCTGAAGTACACCTATGACCTGTCCAAAGCCCTGGGCGTGGTGGGCCTGGTCAACATCCAGTTCGTCATCTATGACGACCAGGTGTATGTCATCGAGGTCAATCCCCGCTCCTCCCGTACCATCCCCTATATCTCCAAGGTCACCGGCGTGCCCATCATCGACCTGGCCACCAGGGTGATGCTGGGGCAGAAGCTGCGCGACCTGGGCTACGGCACGGGCATCTACCGGGAGGCGGACTACTACGCCGTCAAGATGCCGGTGTTCTCCTTCGAGAAGCTCACCGACGTGGATACCGGCCTGGGCCCGGAGATGAAGTCCACCGGCGAGTGCCTGGGCCTGGCCGAGTCCTTCCCCCAGGCGCTGCTCAAGGCCTTCAAGGGGGCCGGTATGAAGGCCCCCAAGAAGGGCGGGCGCATCATCATTACCGTCAAGGACGAGGACAAGGACGAGATGATTGGCATCGCCAGGGGCTTCTATGATATGGGCATTGAGCTTCTCGCCACCAGCGGCACCTGCAAGGCGCTCAACGAGGCGGGCATCCCCGCCCGCTGGGTGGCCCGCGTGTCCGAGGCCCATCCCAACATTCTGGATATGATCGCCTCCGGTACCGTGGATCTGGTCATCAATACCCCCACCCGCGGCCGCCGCCACGACACCGACGGCTTCAAGATCCGCCGCTCCACCGTGGAGCACTCCGTGGCCTGCATCACCGCCATCGACACCGCCCGGGCCATGCTCACCGTCCGCACCCAGGGCCGGGCCGCTGAGCTGCGCCCCATCGACATCACTGAAATCTGAGGGGAGGAAACCGCCATGCGTCTGCACCGCCTTCGCTTTGATATCTGGCTCTGCCTGCTGGTGGCCTATCTGGTGTCCCTGGGCACGGGGGCCGCAGCCTCCGCCCTCAGCGCGGCCACGTATGACGGCTATGCAGAGGTTCACTCCGCTGCTCCTGGCCAGGCGGGCAGTCCTGCCGGGCCAGAGGTTCCCCGGGCACAGAGTATCGCGGAGCTGCTGGAGCTGGATACTTTCACAGTGCTCTCCCAAGGTATTGCCTACCGCAACGAGGGAGCGGGCTATTTTGAGGGCAGCTATCTCTATAATTTGGCCCTCCCCTCCGGGGAACGGGTGGCTGCCCGCATCCATACTGAGAGCGTACAGGATGGAGAGAACTTCGCATCCGGGCAGGTTGTCCTCCCGGTGGGCCGGGTGATTTGGGCCGACCTGGAGGAGGACCCCGCCTTCCTGGAGCAGATCACCTCCGGCTATCCCCTGGACCGCACCGACTTCTACGTGGACATGGCCGGAGAAGCGGTACGCTACAGTCAGGAGGAGCGGACGGAAAATCATGTTATAGTGGTTCAATTGGTTACCGTTCTGGTCTGCTTCCCACTGCTCCATGCCCTGGGCTCCCGCAGCGGGATTTTCCCCGCTTTCTTTCCCTCCGTGCGGAGGGAAAAGGCGGGGCGGAATTGACCCGGCCAGCCGGGAACCTTTTTCCAGTCCCTTCGTCTAAATGAATATCAACGACAGGAGGGAAATGCTTTGAAACGACTGCTGACTTTATCCCTGGCAGCCCTGCTGGCTGCCGGTCTCACCGCCTGCGGAGCGGCAGAGGAGCGCGGCGATTTAGCCGCCAAGCCGGTGCTCTACCTCTACCCGGAGGAGGAGACGGAGGTGACTGTGACCCTGGACTTTGACGGGACGCTCACCTCCACCTACCCGGACTACGGGGATGGCTGGACGGTGACGGCCCGGCCCGGCGGCACCCTCACCGATCCGGCCACGGGCCGGGAATACTACTGCCTGTTCTGGGAGGGGATCACGGATGCGGAGTACGACTTCTCCACCGGCTTCTGCGTGGCGGGGGAGGACACCGCGGCCTTCCTGGAGGACGCCCTGGACAGGCTGGGCCTGACCGAGCGGGAGGCCGACGAATTCATCATCTACTGGCTGCCAAAGCTGGAGGGCAACCCCTACAATCTGCTCTCCTTTCAAACGGAGGCGTACACAAGCTCCGCCGTTTTGACCATCGACCCGGCCCCCGACACCCTGATCCGGGTGTTCCTGGCGTGGAAGGGCCTGGACGCGCCGGTGGAGGTGGAGCCCCAGAAGCTGACCGCGCCGGAGCGCGCTGGCTTCACCGCCGTGGAGTGGGGCGGCGCGGAGGTAGTGCAATGAAGAAGCTGCTGTTGCTGCTTGCGCTCACTTTGCTGGCGGCGGGACTGGCTGGGTGCGGCAATTCCAGTGGAAATGTTGCGGTGCCGGAAAAGCCGGTGCTCTACCTCTACCCGGAGGAGGAGATGGAGGTGACCGTCACTCTGGACTTTGATGGGACGCTGACCTCCACCTATCCTGCGTACGGCGATGGGTGGACAGTGACGGCCCGGCCCGACGGCACCCTCACCAATCCGGCCACGGGGCGGGAGTACTACTGCCTGTTCTGGGAGGGGATCACCGAGGCGGAGTATGACTTTTCCGCCGGCTTCTGCGTGGCAGGGGAGGACACTGCGGCCTTCCTGGAGGACGCCCTGGACAGGCTGGGCCTGACCGAGCGGGAGGCTGACGAATTCATCATCTACTGGCTGCCAAAGCTGGAGGGCAACCCCTACAATCTGCTCTCCTTCCAGACCGAGGCCTACACCGACTCCGCCGGGCTGACCATCGACCCGGCCCCCGATACCCTGATCCGGGTGTTCCTGGCGTGGAAGGGGCTGGACGCGCCGGTGGAGGTGGAGCCCCAGACGTTAACCGCGCCGGAGCGCGCCGACTTCACCGCCGTGGAGTGGGGCGGCGCGGAAGTGGATTGAAGACTGCGCTGAAAAGCCGCCGGACCTGACCGGGTCCGGCGGCTTTTTTACGGAATGCTTGCGCTTTAGGCCGGAATATGGTATCCTAAACTGTAAAAATATCGCCGGGCCTATGGGCATGGCGTGAGAGAAAACGAGAGAAAGAAGGCAAGATGATGTCCCATCAGACCGTGATTGTCCTGGATTTCGGCGGCCAGTACAACCAGCTCATCGCCCGCCGGGTGCGCGAGTGCGGCGTCTATTGCGAGGTCAAGCCCTACACGACCCCGCTGGAGCAACTCCGCGCTATGGAGCCCATCGGCTTCATCTTCACTGGCGGCCCCAACTCCGTCTATGAGGCGGGCGCGCCCAAGGCTGATCCGGCCATCTTTGAGCTGGGTGTGCCGGTGCTGGGCATCTGCTATGGCTGCCAGTTCATGGCCCACGCCCTGGGCGGCCAGGTCACCGAGGCCCACGAGGACACCGCCCGGGAGTACGGCAAGACCGAGACCTATTACGACACCGCCTGCAAGCTCTTCAAGGGCCTGCCCGGAGCGGGGCATCTCCTGGATGAGCCACGGGGACTACATGGCCAAGGTGCCCGAGGGCTTCGCCCTCACCGCCCACTCCGACGCCTGCCCCAACGTGGCCATTGCCGACGAGAAGCGGGGCTTCTACGGGGTGCAGTACCACCCGGAGGTCAATCACACCGAGCACGGCGTGGACATGATCCGCAACTTCCTCTATGAAGTCTGCGGCGCCAAGGGCGACTGGACCATGGGCGACTACAAGGAGAGCTCCATCAAGGCCATCCGGGAGAAGGTGGGCGGCGGCAAGGTGCTGCTGGCCCTGTCCGGCGGCGTGGATTCCTCCGTGGCCGCCGCACTGCTGGCCGAGGCGGTGGGCAGCCAGCTCACCTGTGTGTTCGTGGACCACGGCCTGATGCGCAAGAACGAGGGCGACGAGGTGGAGGCCGCCTTCTCCAAGTGGGACATCCACTTCGTCCGGGTGGACGCTGAGGCCCGCTTCCTGGAGAAGCTCTCCGGCGTCAGCGAGCCGGAGCGCAAGCGCAAAATCATCGGGGAGGAGTTCATCCGCGTCTTTGAGGAGGAGGCCAAGAAGATCGGCCGGGTGGACTATCTGGTGCAGGGCACCATCTACCCCGACGTGATCGAGTCCGGCGCCGGCGACGCCGCCGTGATCAAGAGCCACCACAACGTGGGCGGCCTGCCCGACTATGTGGACTTCAAGGAGATCATCGAGCCCCTGCGCCTGCTCTTCAAGGACGAGGTGCGGCAGTTAGGCCGCGAGCTGGGCCTGCCTGAATACCTAGTCATGCGCCAGCCCTTCCCCGGTCCCGGCCTGGCCATCCGGGTCATCGGCGATCTGACCAAGGAGAAGCTGGACACCCTCCGGGATGCCGACGCCATCTACCGGGAGGAGATCACCGCCGCCGGCGAGGACAAGAACATCAACCAGTACTTTGCCGTCCTCACCAATACCCGCTCCGTGGGCGTCATGGGCGACGGCCGCACCTACGATTACACCCTGGCGCTCCGCGCCGTCACCACCAGCGACTTCATGACTGCCGACTGGGCCCGTATCCCCTACGATGTGCTGGACAAGATCTCCACCCGCATCGTCAACGAGGTGAAGGGCATCAATCGTATCGTCTACGATATCACCTCCAAGCCCCCCGCCACCATCGAGTGGGAATAAGCAAAAAGTGGATATGAGAGCCCGCAAAGGCGCATAAACACTGGTTTTTTGATTTTCAAATTCCCCATTTGATAGCAGATTGATAGCACTCGCCAAATCCCGATTTATTGAGTTTGAAAAGAAAAATCGGGTGGCTTGCGAGTAGCCTAAAAATCCTCATCTTTTTATTCATAAGTAAAAGGTCTAACTGATTTTTGTTGATCAGTTAGACCTTTTTTGTTTTGCTCTCATTTATCTGAATTATCTGATTTTGCGCAACAAACGGCCTTTCCCGTGGCCTACAAGTGAGGGGGTTAGATCAGATCCTCCGGCGGCATCTTGGCGCGGACCTGGCTGCTGTCGTACTCCGGGTAGTGGTAGCGCCAGCGGTCGTACTCCTCATGGGAGATCTCTCCGGCCTCCAACTTGGCGGCCTGTTCCCGCCAGGTCAAGAGCATCTCGTGCAGTCGGGCGGCGTCCTTGCTCTTCCGAACATCGACCTTCAAGCAGACCTCTCCGTCCATCTCACTGATCTTGAGCCCATAGTTATCCTCAAGGGTGAACAGCGTGTGCATCAGCCCTACATAGGAGTCTATGTCCGGGACAGAGAGCGCATGGGGCGAGACATCCAGCACCTCAGCCAAGGCAGCGGTCAGGTCTGCCTTTGGGGTTCTTGATCCTGTTTCGTACTGTGCAAGGCGCACATCAGCAGACTTTTCCGGGAAGCCCAGTGACATGCCGAGATATTTCTTGTGTCATCCCCCGCAGGAGACGGAAAAAGTGAATTCGTTCACCAATCGCCATTTCATCAACTCCAGTCTATGATTGTTCTTACTTGAAACATAGCATATTTGCTTAGTTTTGTCAAGATAATCTAAGCAAATTTATTTAATAATATTTCTTTCAAAACGCTTGAACTAAGCTTATATGTATAGTATCATAAAAACACTAAGCAAATAAGCTTGGATTGGGAAGCACAAAAAATATTACGCCAGATTTTTAGTTATACAACTGAGAAAAAAGTGGCAGTAGCAAGTGAGGAGGTCTTTATGAAAAGCAAAATTAGCAGGCAGCTACCAAAAACAAAGAAAGGAAGGTACTTACTATGGCAAATCAGATTTTTATGCGTGTCAACGAAGTGGCAGAGGAGTTGGGGATCTCCATCCCCTTTGCCTATAGGATTATTCGACAGATGAATGAGGAACTGGCTAAAGCCGGCTGCATCACCATTGCCGGGCGAATTGACCGAAAGTTTTTCCACGAGAAATTCTATGGTACAAGATCTGAGACAGAAAGGAAGGAGAAATAATTATGGCAGCGTTCAAAAATAAGGACAATGGCACCTGGTATGTTCAATTCCGCTACACCGATTGGAAGGGTGAACACCAGCAGAAGCTCAAGCGCGGCTTTGCCACTAAGCGAGAAGCGCTGGAATGGGAACGGGAGTTCCTGATGGAAAAACAGGCTGATGTGAACATGACCTTTGAGAGTTTTGTTGCTCTCTATGAGAAGGACATTAAACCCAAGCTGAAGCTCAATACCTGGCTTACCAAGGAGAGTATCATCAAGAAAAAGATCCTCCCCTATTTTGCGAATCGAAAACTTTCGGAAATCACGGCAAAGGACATTATCCGTTGGCAAAATGAAATTCGGGAGTTGAGGGACTGCCACGGCAAACCTCTGTCGAAAACTTACCTGAAGACAGTTCACAATCAACTTAGCGCCATTTTCAACCATGCTGCACGATTTTACGGTCTAAATATCAACCCAGCCCGGCAGGCGGGCAACATGGGGACGGAGGAACGAAAGGAGATGCTGTTCTGGACCCGGGAGGAGTACACCCGCTTTTCTGAAGCCATGATGGACAAGCCGTTGTCCTTCTACGCCTTTGAGGTATTGTACTGGTGCGGTGTCCGTGAGGGAGAGCTGCTGGCCCTGACCCCAGCAGATTTTGACTTTGAAAAGCGCACCGTTTCCATCAATAAGTCTTACCAGCGGCTCAAAAAGCAGGATGTGATCACTACGCCTAAAACACCCAAGAGTAACCGCGTGATCCAGATGCCGCAGTTCCTCTGTGATGAGTTGCAGGACTACCTCAAGCAGCTCTATGGAGTGGAGCCGGACAGCCGGATGTTCCCCATTAGCAAAAGCTATCTCCACCGAGAAATGGACCGTGGCTGCAAAGCAAACGGGAGTGAAAAGGATTCGCATACACGATTTGAGGCACAGCCACATCAGTTTGTTGATTGACATGGGCTTTACTGCCCTGGCTATTGCAGAGCGTGTGGGGCATGAGAGTATCGACATCACCTACCGATACGCGCACCTGTTCCCCACCCGACAGGTGGAAATGGCTGACAAGTTGGATTTGCTGAAAAATGAGAAGGGAGGTGTAAGAAAATGTCTAAGAAGAACTATGACAACCACAACCGCTGGAGAAACAAGACGGTAGCTTTCCGAGTGTCGGCGGAAGAAGGATCTCCAACTGGAAACCCTGGTGAAACTCACCGGCCTGACCAAGCAGGATTACATTATCCGGCGGCTATTGGAGCGAGATGTGGTGGTGCAGGGCAACCCAAAGGTTTACAAAGCCCTGCGGGATCAGTTGTCTGCCGTGCTGGACGAGCTGCACCGGATCGAGGCCGGGCAGGGCGTGAATGACGAGCTACTGGATACGATCCGAATGATTACAGCCATTATGAACGGGATGCAGGAGGAATTCGCCTATGACCGATGAGAAAAAGAAAATGACCGCCCAGGGTTCATCTGTTGGCGCAGATGATGGGCAGTCAATCTCTCAAATCACTGAAAATAGTATACCCACTTCCGGGCAAAAAAGCAACGATGAAATTGTAAACTCCCAGGACAGTCTGGAAGAAATGTACCGCAGGATGCAGCGCATGACAGGCCCCCGATACCTGCATACACTCACAATGACAGAGCTGTTCCAAACCACCTATAAGAGTAGGCCTCCGGTGGTGGAAGGCCTGCTTTACGCAGGGGCATATATCCTTGCCGGAGCGCCCAAAATCGGTAAGTCCTTCCTGGTGGCTCAGATTGCCTACCATGTCAGTACCGGGCAGGATTTGTGGGGATATAAAGTCCATCAGGGGACGGTACTTTACCTTGCGCTGGAAGATGATTTTCAGCGTATCCAGAGCCGGATGTTTATGATGTACGGCGTGAACGATACCCCCAACCTCCACTTCGCCACCGCTGCCGGAAAGATTGGGAATGGGTTGGATGAACAGCTAAAGAAATTTCGTGCAGGAGCACCCGGACACCAATCTCATCATCATTGACACTATGCAGAAGATCCGTGAGGTAGGTGGTGAAGCGTACAGTTATGCCAGCGACTATGAGATCATCGGCAGAATCAAGCAGTTTGCTGATCAGCACGGTATCTGTGTTCTGACCGTTCATCACACCCGAAAGCAGCAGGCAGACGATTCCTTTGAGACGATTTCCGGCACCACTGGGCTGCTGGGCTGTGCGGATGGTTCTCTGCTGATGCAGAAGAAAAAACGCACGGAGCTGGACGCTACCATCAAAGTTGTGGGGCGGGATCAGCCGGATCAGATCCTCTACTTGAAGAAGGACCCGCAGACCCAGATCTGGAATCTGGAACGCATGGAAAACGAGCTGTATAAAGAACCGCCGGACCCAGTGCTGGATGCGGTTGCAAAGTTGGTTTCCGCCGAGTTCCGGGAGTGGATCGGCTCTCCATCCGAACTGGTCGAAGCCATCCAAACGGGAATGGCCTCCAACGCCCTCACTAAGTACCTGAATGTCAAGGCAGGCAGGCTGCTGGAGGAATACCATGTTGGCTATGAAAATAAGGCCAAACACTCCGGTCGGCAAGTGAAATTGACCTATATGCTGGTAGAGCCAACTGCCTGTGAAGTAATCGAAGAATAAGGGGCGCGACGATAGCGACGGTCGCGACGGTGAAAATGATACCGTCAAAAACACCGTCGCTATCGTCGCAACCGTCGCGGAAAGGAAATGAATATGAAAAGTGTACAAATTTCCTATGACCTTTTTGTAGCTTTGGTGGAGTATCATCTGGCCTATGACGATGATTATGCCGAGGAAATTCACCAGGGTTTGGAACAGAAATTGGATGCGCTGGTGCGGCATGAACTGTATGCAAAATATAAGACTGCGCCCACCGCAGAAGAGCGGGAGCAGGCTCGGCAGGAGTATCTGGACAAGCGTGGAGTGTTCCCGGATTTTCGGTGGTAAGATAAGTTTCCGTTTAGACTAATTTCACCGATGAGATTAGCATAAAAGTTTTCTCTATGTTTGTAAGGACAGGAGCGTGTCACGCTCCTGTTTTTTCTGGCAAGAGGAATGGCTAACGGTAGTTTGTGCAAAGAAATTCCGCTAAAAAGCATCCCAGATGGGGTGGTGTTTTGCCACCCCATTATCCCAAAGGGTGCCCCATTTTAGGGTACCCCAAAAGCACCATAGGATGTCGCGTTTCACGACACCCCATGCAAAAAAACAGAACACAGTATGCGGAGTAAAAGAGAACGATAGGTAGGCATTTCGCCCACGCATCTAGCGAGGTCTACTGTGTTTTACGGCAGCCATCAGGCAATAAGGGTGGAACGATTTGTTCCAGGGCATCTGAAAGGGAACGGCGCTTTGGCGTACCCTTTGAAAGCGTTCGCAGAACGCGCAGCCACAGAATGAAATTCTGTGTTCAAAAGGGGGCTTGGGGGCGCTGCCCTCAACAAGCAAACGGCAGGAAATGTGAGTGTGTATTAACACTCGCATTGCTTGCCGGATTTGTGTGTGGATAGCCACACGCATTGCTTGCCAGATTCTAAAATTAACGAAACAGTCCTTGTGCCGCTGCGGAAAATCAACCGAAATTTAAGCATTAGGAGGTAACGACTATGAGAAAGATTTTGTCTTGTGAGTTTAACTTGGACACCGCCTTCGTGGAGCTGCGCTTGGATGATGAGACACTGATTCCCATCGACTGCACTGCTGTGGAGAACGAGGTGGCAAATAGTATGTACCAGCGGTCGGAGCTGGACTGGCTGATCTACAACGATCCGCTGGCCTATGCCGAGCTGATTTTGAATGGTGACCCAGAACTATATCTAAAAACTGTAACAAAAATCGTTCCATTCCGCTAAAAATAAAATCCGTTTAGAAGCAGTATGCTAAAAGATACGCCTTTGGTGGATTTTTCTTCAAGAGGATAACTAATAGTTGAGTTTTCACGATAATGTGATAAAATAAACTTAAGCATTTATTGTCTTGGAGGAATTAAAATGGCGATTTGTTATGACCGCTTATTCCATTTGATGATCGACAAAAAGATAAGTAACGCACAGCTGAAAGAAAAGGCTGGTTTTAGTGCCAATATTATCACCCGCCTAAAGCGAAACGAGTATGTTTCCATCGAAAGTATAGAACGGATCTGCCGCGTGATGGAGTGCGGCGTGGACGATATTTTGGAGTTTATTCCCGAAGAAAAATAGACAAAGATAATTTGACAACAGGGTTTGATGTTTGACAGTTTCTTTTGATTTTATAAGACTATTGCAGACTGAAAAGCCATAAAAGATTGGATAGGAGTGTGGCTGTGATGGCGGCAGCAAACAAAACGGTTTGGGGAATCCATACCATGGATGCCCCACTTTTTTTGAATCAAAATTTAATTGCAATCGGATGGGAAGGAATGGGTGACTTGTCGTCCATAATTGCATCCCGTGATGCTTATAAAGAAAAGTATAGTGCCGTCTATCCAGACGCTAAAAAGGGTTCAATTGCTACAAGTGCCGGAATGCTGTACCGATTCGTTCATGAGGTACAGGAAGGTGACTATGTTGTATTCCCCTCTAAGATTGACCGTAAGATCAATATTGGAATTGTTGAAAGCTCTTATTTCTATGAGGATACTGCAGCGCTATATCCCAATCGCCGAAAAGTAAAGTGGCTTAAACATTTGCCACGCACAGCTTTTTCACAGGGGGCTCTCCACGAAGTCGGCTCGGCACTGAGCTTTTTCCAGGTGAAAAACTATGCGGATGAGTATTTGAAAGCTTTGGATAAAAACTTTAAAGGCGATATTGTGGAACCAGATACTGATGAGACGGTTGCACAAACGGCGGATGAAATCATCGAGGCCACTCGCGATTTTATCCTAAAAGAGCTAAGTAAAAATCTCAAAGGGTATGATTTGGAGTCGTTTGTAGCAAATCTTTTGCAAGCTATGGGCTACCGCACGATTCTGTCGCCGCATGGTGGTGACAGCGGTATCGACATTACCGCCTATAAAGACGAACTGCCGCCCCGCATTGTTGTCCAGGTCAAAAGCCAGGATGGAGACATCAAGGAGACTACTATCCAGTCTCTGAAAGGTGCTATGCGAGAGGGAGATTATGGTCTGTTTGTAACGCTGTCCAACTATACCCAAAATGCGCAGAAATACCTTGATAATACTCCCATTATTCGTGGTATTAACGGCACAGAGCTTGTGGATTTGGTTTTGAAATATTACGACCAGCTCAGTGTCAAATATCGAAAAATGATTCCCCTGAAAATGGTATATATCCCCGTTCCGCCGGAAGAGTAAGAGGGGCTAAAACATACGCTCAAAATAGAGGAATGGAACAGAGAGGAGAACAAAATGATTAGAGCAGATATGGTTTCTACCGTTGGAAGAAACTATCTTACCAGCAACATAGAGAATGATGAATATAGCTATCCTAAAGCCTTTTCTGCTGCGTCTTTACAATTTATACCTATCCGTAATAGTAGCGGTCGTGCATTCGAAAAATTAGATATTCGCTTTGTAAAAGACAATATTACGGTACTCATTGAGACAAAGCAAAATTTTACAAAGGCGGATGAAGAGCAACTATCTGCGTATGTTGAATACGAAAAAGCACTTACTGGAAATAAAACTGTTGCTATTTTGGCTAATACTGCGAACGATAATGTAAAAGTATGGCGTGGCGTTGTTTCAGATAGTGATTTTATGCCTAAAGAGACGGCACTTCGTACTATGGATGAGTATGTCGATTTTTACACTTCTAAAATTAATGATAAGGAAAAGGTGATGCAAAACACCTATAAACTCAATGAAATGCTGCATCGCCATAGTATTCCAGAGAAGTTAAGAAGTCAATTTGTGGGAACCTGTCTACTTGCATTGAAAAATGGACTAGATTATTCAACTCCCTCTTTATCAGCTGCTCAAATAAGGACAAGAATTAAAGAAGTCCTTGAAGAATTGCTGAATTCGGATATTAATAAGGCGGAAAAACTGGCGTTGTTGAACCGGAATGTTTTGGGAGATCAATATATTCGTCAACTCAATATAGCCGCTTTCAGAGAAATCTTAAAATTTATCGAGGATAATATTTTGCCGTTTATTAACGACAAAAGTACTTCGGGACAGGATTTGTTAAACCTTTTTTTTGTTACTTTTAATAAATATGTTGGAAAGTCAGACAAAAACCAAGCATTTACTCCAGATCATATTACAGATTTTATGGCCAAAATTACAGGCGTTAACAAACACTCGGTGGTCCTCGATCCGTGTTGCGGCAGTGGCTCTTTTTTAGTCCGTGCAATGACTCAGGCATTAGATGACTGCGCAACAGCTACCGAACAAGAGCGGATAAAAAAGCATCAAATATATGGAATTGAGTTTGATGAGAATATTTATGGACTCGCTACTACTAATATGCTTATTCATTCGGATGGCAATTCCAATATTCGTCAAGGGAGTTGTTTTGCTTTAGCCGATTGGATTAAGGAAGCAAAGCCCAATGTTATTTTAATGAACCCACCCTACAATGGTCAAAGAATTCACCTTCCGGAAAGCTATGTTAGCACTTGGCCAAAGGAAAAAAAGGAAGATCCTTCAAAAGGGCTTTACTTTGTAAAGTATATTACCGATGTATTAAACTCTATTAACCATCAAGCGACTTTAGCTGTTTTATTACCTGTCGCGTGCGCCATTGGTACAAAAGGAGTAATAAAAGAATTAAAAGAACAGATTCTTGACGAAAATACGCTTGATGCTGTTTTTACTTTACCAAATGATATCTTTCATCCTGGAGCGACAGTTCAGGCTTGTTGTATGGTGTTTAAAACTGGGAAAAAGCATTCGGATATATCTACTCCTAACACTTTTTTTGGCTATTACAAGGAGGATGGTTTCAAGAAAAAGAAAAATATTGGTCGAATCGAACAAATGGATTCGCTCACCCAAAAGAGTAAATGGGTTGAAATTGAACAGGAATGGATTGAACTGTATAAGAATCGCAGAGAAAAGCCTGGACTTTCTGCAACTAGCAAAGTTGGGTCGCTTGATGAGTGGGTGTGTGAGGCCTACATGGAAACAGACTATTCGAAACTTAAAGTATCTGATTTTGTCAATACACTTAATGGATATTTTTCGTATTTAGTTAGTATTGGAAAGTTGTTTGATGAAAAGTTTGTGCCATCGCCCCAATATGTTATGGATTACTTTAATTTTATACTTTTACATAAAAGTCAAATAAGTGATTCGGTTGACACATCGAATTGGCAAGAAATTATTTATTCTAAAATTTTTGATGTGCAAAAAGGATTTTACAACAAAAAGCCCGATCACAATTTCACTGGAGAGATACCATTTTTGGGTGCTACGGAGCGTTGCAATGGTGTAACTGAGTATTATTCCATTGAAGATATTGAAGCAGCCTCCAAAACAGGGGATGATAATAACGCTTCGCTTGATGAAAAAATGTTTGCAGGTAACGCTCTGTGCGTAACTAATAACGGTTCTGTAGGATGTGCTTTTTTTCAGCCAATTCCTTTTACTTGTAGTCACGATGTTAATCCACTCTATATTTTGAATGGTAATTTTGATATGTACAGTGCCCTGTTTGTGGCAACCGTAATTGAAATGGATAAGTATCGGTGGGCATATGGAAGGAAATGGAGACCCGAAAGAATGGTTAAATCAACAATTCGTCTGCCTGCAAAAATCGAGGGTAAAGAATATGTGCCAGATTGGGATTTCATGAGAAATTATATTAAGGCATTGCCGTACAATAAAAGGTGATAGGAGGAACTGCAAATGGGAGATATCGAAATGAAAAAAGAAGATCTTTCCTTTCAGGCAGAACAAACTGCGCAACAGGAAGATGAAACATTACAATTAGCGGAAAACACCGAAATCGAGGAGGATCAAAAAGAACCTGTAGAAAATGAATTTGCCGCAAAAAGAACATTGCTGGAAAAAACGAAAATTGTCCGCCAGACTTGGTCGATATTTGAGATTTATCAAAAAATCAAAGATAAAAAGTTAATTCTTGATCCGGACTATCAGCGGCGTGCAATTTGGAGTGTGGATAAACAAACCGCTTTTATTGAATCTCTCTATATGGAGATAATGATTCCACCAATTTATGTAGTAGAAATACCAGGGGAAGATATACTTGAAGAAACAAAATATGAAGTGGTTGATGGAAAGCAACGCCTAACAGCAGTGTGGGATTTTATTAAAGGTACACTTCGCTTAAATGAGCGTAATTTAGAATATTACGCCGATATCTTTGGCGGCAAAACTTTTCCTGAAATTCGTGAAATTGAAGCAGAAAAGACTTCTCAAATGCTGTCTTCAATTCTGGATATTTATGTAATTACTGCTAACTCGCCTGAATTTACAAAATACGATATTTTTGCCCGTCTCAATCGGGGGGCCGAAAAACTAAAAGTAAATGAGATTAGAAGAGCAATATACAAATCTAAGGTTACGGCTTGGATTACGGAGTTTGTTGATGAACAACTAGCTACAAACAAGGAATATTACGAATCTATTTTTTCTCAAAATGATGTGAAAAGATATGAAGATTATGGCCGTTTATACAAATCGCTTGCTTTCTATCTGCGTTCAGATATCGAACATGGTTTGGTGACAGGGTATAATTCTAGACCGCGTGATATGATCAACAATGTCTTGCAAGAAATTCAAAAAGGAAATGTGACTATTGACAAAGATATACTAATATCTTTGCTTAATAAGACACTTGAGTTACGGAAACAGTTTGGCGGGGTTCCTAACGCAGATTATGTGATTGATGCTTTAGTACCGTTTATATCGCTACTGGACGAAACTAAACTTTCTGAAAAAGCCAAGGAAGTCCTTGATGACGAAGAAATAATAGCGACACTAAGAAAATCACCAGCAACAACTAGCAATGTAAACGCAAGATTACGACGTGTAAAACAAATGATAGCGGTGAATTGAGATGGATGGCGTCAAGGGAATAGATACAAAAACAATCTCCCTTCAATTGAAATCTCTTGTCGTGTTCGAGTTTCTAAAAGAATATAATGAGCTTGAACAAACGATTCGAAAAGTTTTTGAAAAGAACTTATCAACCTTGCCTCAGAAAATTTTACAGCAACTGTATTTTTATTATGGCGGTAAAATTGGAACATATATCGAGTATGAAGCCCATTCTGTGAGGTTGAATTCTTTGGATTTCAAAGAAGGAGAGTTGTTTAAGACATTATCAATCAACCAAATCATTAAAATTTTTAAAGAATCGCCTCATTTGGAAGACTTTAATTTTGTAGTTGAGTCAGTCCAGAGGACTACAACTGTATTTACCTTTTATGATTGTGTAATTCGATTGCTTAATATGAGAAATAAATTAGCTCATGAAGTGGTGGATTTGCAATTTAAAGATCGAGACCTTATAGAATTATTGTCGCACGAACAAATTGCTCGAGAACCGTTTGATTTGCTCCAGAATTATGATGTTCGAAAGATGGATGATATGACCTTGTATATAGCAAGTAATATTGTTTACATCCGCAAGCTACTCTCCAAACTTAATGATGAAGTGAATCAGACTTAAATATAGTGAATAGAAAGCTAAGAATTACCTAGAAATGAGAAAATGGATATGCTATAATACTTCTAAACTACCTAGCCGCCCATCTCAAGCAAAACCCCTGATAGGATGGCCCGGATAGATTTTTGATAGCAAAAGTCCGAATAGACCTTAGGATAAGGATAATCTGCATCAAATAGAACCACGACGAATTAAATCCTCTATACAAAAAAGTTTAGAAATGGATTTAACTCGGCGAGTGGGAATAAATATTTAGTGTTTTTGGAATCCTGAAAAGCGTTGGTAATACAGCGTTTTTCAGGATTTTTCTTTTTTGGTGGCTACAAATTGGCTACATTTGCAGCGATTTTTGTAGCCAGAGGCTCACGGCATGATGCCGTCAAGGGTCGTGTCAAGATTTTTTCGCACTTTAGTTTGCAAGCTCTGGCATGAATGGAGTCAGCCGGCAATGGAGGCATCCTCAATGGCGGCCTCCAGGTGCTTCATATTCATGTACTTTTTGTTGCCCCACTGGGAGCCAGCTACATGGCGTAGCCGGGCACAGACCAGCATAAGGGCAGAGTTGCCGTCCGGGAAGCTGCCCACTACACGAGTACGGCGGCGGATCTCCCGGTTCAGCCTCTCAATGACATTGTTGGTGCGGATACGGGTCCAATGCTCACTGGGAAAATCACAATAGGTCAGAGTCTCCTCGATGCTGTCCTCCACCTTCTTAGCAGCCTCTTTCAGCTTCATGGAACACAGCTCCTCCACTACGGCCCTGGCCTTTCACGAGCGGCTTTTGCTCTCCTGGGCGTGGATCGCCTTGAGCATTTTGGCTACCAGTTTCACCTTGGAGCGAGGTGTGACAGAGAACACATTACGGTAAAAGTGGACGGTGCAGCGTTGGTATTTGGCTTCAGGGAACACTTCGCCCACGGCCTCCAGCATACCAAGGCACTTATCTCCAACGATGAGTTTCACGCCGTCCAGGCCACGGCCACGCAGCCACTGGAAGAAGTTGATCCAACTGGCCTTGTCCTCTTTCATGCCCTCGGCGGCACCTAAAACCTCACGATATCCGTCCTCATTGACCGCGATTGCCACCAGGATGGCCACATTTTCAAACTCTCCACCCCAGTTGCGGCGCAGATAGATCCCATCCACATAGACATACGGATACCGCCCGCCTTGCAGAGGACGGTTACGCCAATCCTCGATGTGGACATACGCTTTCTTGTTCAGCTCACTGATGGTGGAGGGAGAGACCTTACTGCCCCAGAGAGTCTCGGTAATATCCTCTACACGCCGGACGGATACGCCAGCCAGGTACATCTCAATGAGAGCCTCTTCCACGCTACTCTCCGGCGGCGATACCGCTCAATGATGGCAGTCTCAAAGGAGATCCCCTTGAGCTTGGGCATCTTGAGTGTGACATCCCCAGAAGTGGTGGTAAGGTTGCGGTTGTAGTGGCCGCTGCGGTAGCCCTGGCGTTGCTCATTGCGCTCGTACCGGGCCGCCTGGGTCAGCTTCTCCGCTTCGGCCTCCAGCAGCTCGTTGAGGGTTTCCTCTACGCTTCCGCGCACAAGTTCCTTGAGCTGCCCCTTGATAACTTCTTCGTTTAGCTGTACAATCTTTTCGGACATGGTTTGCTGTCTCCTTTCGAATGGTGGTGTCGCAACTTCATTCTACCAGACATCTGCAAACCATGTCTCTTTGTCTTTTTGCGAAACTTATTCTACCTGACCCCGTCAAGCTGTCTGGCTACCTCCACCTGCTTGTTGGGGTACAGGTGGCTGTACGTGTCCATCGTTGTCTGCACCTTTTCATGTCCGAGCCGCTCCGCGATCAGCAGCGGTGAGAAGCCCATCTCCACCAGCAGGCTGGCGTGGCTGTGGCGAATATCATGCACCCGAATCCGCTTCACACCTGATGCTTTGCAGCCATACTCCATTTCGTGATACAGAAAGCTCTTGGTATAGGGAAAGAGCCGGTCGTCCTTTTGCAGTCCGTAGCAATGGGACATATACTCCTGCAAACAGGTGCAAAGACCGTCGGGAATGGGGATAGTGCGGATGCTTTTCGGCGTTTTCGGAGTGGTGATAATATCCTCTCTGCCGAGGCGCTGATAGCTCTTGTTCACCGTCAGGGTCTTCTTCTCGAAGTCGATGTCCGACGGTGTGAGCGCCAGCAGTTCTCCCTCCCAGATCCCCGTGTAGTACATGGTCATAAATACCGTGTAGCTGGCAGGCCGGTCTTTCATGCTCTCGATAAAGGTCTGGAACTCGTCCTTTGTCCAGAACAGCATCTCGTCGGCTTTCTTCTTGCCCATGCTCCCCGCCTTGTGGCAGGGGTTTTCTTTCAAGCCATAGTATTTGACTGCGTAGTTGAAAATCGCCGTGAGCTGGTTGTTGATGCACTTGAGATAGGTCTGGGCGTAAGGCTTGCCATTTTCATCCCGATAGCTGGTCAGGGAGTTCTGCCATTGGCGCACATGAGTGGGCTTGATCTCGTTCAGCGGGATTTTCTTAAAGAAAGGCGTTACCTTCAGGTCAATCAGCCATTTCTTGCTGGCAACGGTGGAGGGCTTGAGGCGGTGCTCCATATCCTTGACATACAGGGCGATGAAGTCACCGAAGGTCATGCCGAGGCTGCCCGTGGATTGGCTGATAAAGTCCCGTTCCCATTGAAGGGCTTCCTTCTTGGTGGCAAAGCCACGCTTCTTCTTGTGGATGGTCTTGCCCGTCCAGTCCGTCACGCGGATCTGGGACATCCAGCGACCGGTGTCGCCGTCTTTTGTTACTGACATTTTTACCTCCTTCCCTCAAGAATCAGGCTTTGATGGGGTTATTTACTCATTACTCTCGTTTTTACCGTATTCCTTTTCCAAAAGCTCTGTCCGTCTTGCAATTAGTTCATCACGGTCAAGTTCTTCCGGCTCTGTGCATTTGACTGCGTTCGCGGCATAGTATGCAAGCGTCTGCTCCTTCCAGCGCTTATATGCTGCCTGCGTGGAGTTATAGGCGCGAAGCTCGCTGCGTTCGTCCTCCCACTGCTCAAGGAACAGGCACATATCGGCGTTGAACTCTGCCATGCTCTTTCCGTCAAAGGAAATGGAACATTCCCACTGCTTGCGGCGGGGTGGCTTCTGCACGTCGATCTTGAAGTCGATGCCTTCTACCGTTTCCAGCTTAAAGAGAAAGTCCATCACGTCGGAAAGCGTTCTGATCTGCGTTGTACTGGATTCGTAGCCGAGGATATAGGTCGGCGTTGAATCCAACAGGTCGGCAATCTGATTGACAACGGCAATCGACACTTCGATCTCTCCAGTTTCGTACTTCTGTACGGTGCGGAGAGATTTTTTCAGCATTTGTGCCAGTTCGGTCTGGTTCAGCCCCTTGCGTTTTCGGAGCTGCTTGATTCTCTGCCCAATGGCGGGATAATCGAAATTGTCCATATCTGATTCACCTCGTCCATATCATATCACAGAATAAAGCGAATTGCAAGTACATATTTTTATTTTCTAAAGGCTTGACAGATGCATCTTGTGTGCGTATAATAAAATATGTACTCAGGGTGCGTATTTCGGAGAGGCTGGAGAAAGGAGGATGAACAAAAGATACGCAGACCGAGGCGGATCACATTGAAACAGGAGGTACTATGAGAGCACAGTTTATCACAGCGTCAGAGGTGGCGGAGATCATGGGCATCAGCCGCAGCAAGGCGTATCAGATCGTCCGGGAGATGAACAGAGAACTGAAATCCCAGGGCTATCTGACCGTAGCCGGAAAATGCCCCGCCCAGTATTTCAAGCAGAAGTTCTACGGCTTCCAGATTCCCGGAGGTGAGCGCAATGACGGAAAATGAGAAAACGACCGCCCTCATCCCATCTGTTGGCGCAGATGGAGGGCAGCCGCCTCACAATTCATCTAACCAGAGCATACCACATGAAACCTGCGAAAGCAATCCCCCGGAGGAAAATATTGAGGAAATGCGTGAGAGAATCCGACGCATGAACGATCCTCGTTATCTTCATACGGTTTCCATGACAGAGCTGTATCAGACCGTCTACAAGAGCAGACCGCCCGTCATAGACGGTCTGCTCTACTCCGGGGCATATATCCTCGCAGGAGCACCCAAAATCGGAAAATCGTTTCTGGTAGCGCAGCTTGCCTACCATGTCAGCACAGGGCGAAGGCTGTGGGGCTATGAAGTCCATCAGGGTACGGTTCTGTACCTTGCACTGGAGGATGATTTCCAGAGAATCCAGAGTCGGATGTTTATGATGTACGGCGTGGCGGATACCGCCAGCCTGCATTTTGCAACGGCAGCAAACAAAATCGGAAACGGTCTTGACGAGCAGCTTGAGAATTTCATAAAGGAACACCCCGACACGAAGCTGGTTATCATTGACACCATGCAGAAGATTCGGGAGACCGGAGGCGAGGCTTACAGCTACGCCAGCGACTATGAGATCATCGGAAAGCTCAAGCGTTTTGCGGACAGGCACAGCATTTGCATCGTTACCGTTCATCACACAAGAAAGCAGCCAGCCGGAGACAGCTTTGAAACGATCTCCGGCACGACGGGACTTCTTGGTTGTGCAGACGGAGCACTCCTGATGCAGAAGAAGAAACGGACAGCATTGGAGGCCACGGTCGATGCAGTGGGGCGAGATCAACAGGATCAGATTCTATATCTGAAAAAAGATGCCGACACGCAGATATGGAGCCTTGAACGGACGGAGAACGAGCCGTATCAGGAGCCGCCCGACCCTGTATTGGATACGGTTTCCCAGCTTGTTTCCTCCGAAAGCAGAGAATGGACAGGCAGCCCGACCGAGCTTGCGGAAGCGGTGAATACAGGCATGGCGGCAAATGCCCTCACCAAATACCTGAACGTTAAATCCGGCAGGCTGCTGGACGAGTACCATGTGAGGTATGAGAACAGGGCCAAACACTCCGGGCGGCAGGTGAAACTCACCTATATGGCAATCGACAATGTAGAGTACGAAGTAATCGAATGAGGACGGCGCGACGGCTGCGACGGTCGCGACGGTGGAAATGATGCCATCAAAGCAACCGTCGCAATCGTTGCGACCGTCGCGGATAGGAAAGGATAGGAAAATGAAAAGCGTACAAATCCCCTATGATCTGTTCATCGACCTCGCCATGTACCATCTGCGGGGCGAGGATGATTTTGAAGAAGAAATCCGGCAGGGCTTGGAGAAGAAGCTCGACGCCATGCTGAACCGACAGCTCTACTCACAATACAAGACCGCTCCTACCGAAGAACAGTGGGAGCAGGCGCGGCAGGAGTATCTTGACCGGCGTGGAGTGCCGCAGAGCTACCGATGGACTACTCCTCCTTGGGAACTGTGACAGGAGCGTGCCACGCTCCTGTTGCTGGAGGACAAGTCAAATCATTGGCTGACACAGCCCCTCGCATCCCCGTCCCCATCGAAAAACCCGCAGATTTTGAGATGGATGGCGGAGAGAATTTTCAAAATTCTCTCTGCCTGTGGGCGGCAGCGTTGAAGCAAATTTGATTGCTGAAAGGCTGGCGGTCACGCCGTGGATTTTGCAAAGTGGGTACTACTTGCAAGCCACGGCAGAGGCTTCCGCAGAAGCCGCATACCCCCTCGGAGAGCCCACGATACTTTGCAGCCGCAGGATGAAAGTATCATAGTGGGTTATTACACTTCCGCAGAAGTGCTCCCTCGGAAGCTGCCCCATCCTGCGCAATCTGAAATCAGGAGGTAATTGCCCATGGCAAGAGGCGACGGTATTCATCGTACCAACGCAAGAAATATGAGGCTGACGGCTGCCAAAATCGGCAACGCGCAGCAGCACAACGAACGGGAAAAGGAATCCTATGTCAATCAGGATATTGTCCCGGAGAGAACGCACCTCAATGTCCATTTCAAGAAACCGACCGCCGGATATGCGGAGATGTTTGAGCAGTTGAAAAAGGACGGGATCATCTCCACCCGCGGATTGAAAGAGGATGCCTTTCTCTACGGCGAGCTGGTCTTTGACGTAAACACCGCCTATTTTCATAATCACGGCGGCTATGACTTCGCAAAACAATTTTACACCGATGCTTACAAATCCGCAATAGAAATCGTCGGCGGCGAGCAGTACATCCTGTCGGCAGTCATGCACGCCGACGAGCGCAACCGCGCCATGTCCGACGCGCTGGGGCAGGACGTGTACCACTATCACCTTCATGTGGTCTACATTCCCATCGTGGAAAAGCAAATCCTGTGGTCAAAACGCTGCAAGGATAAATCGCTGGTGGGGACGGTCAAGGAAACGATTCAGCAGGTCAGCATGAGCAAAAAGTGGGATTCCAAGCCCGCGCTGGATGAGCATGGGAAACCGCTGCTGAACGCAAACGGAAAAACCGTGCTCCGAAAATCCTATTCCGTTCTGCAAGATGATTTCTTCGCCGCCATGCGAAAGGCAGGGTATGACGATGTGGAGCGAGGCGAGCGCGGCAGCTCTGAGGAACACCTGACGGTGACGCAGTTCAAGGTGCAGCAGGAACAGGCGCGGCTGGCAGAATTCACAGAGCAGAACCGTCAGCAGGAAAAACAGGCAGCAACGCTTGGGAGCAAAATTGAAAAAATCCAGAATCAGCGGGTCGATGTGCGGTCTATCGAAAAAATCGTGGCAACGTCCATTCCCTTCTCATCCAAAGTCGCCGTGGAGCGTGAGGACTTTGACCGACTTTCCACTCTGGCAAAGAAGTACGTTACAGCAGAGAAAAAGGAATCCAAACTGCAAAAGGCGTTGGATGCGGCAAGCAAACTGATTGCAAAGCTCAAGGCTGAGATTGACAGTTTGAAACAGGAAATTTCTGATTATAAGTCTGTCCACAGAAAGCTCCGTGCGGCAGAATTGGAGCGTGAAAATACGGAGCTGCGCGGGAAAGTCCGCAGCTATGAGGATGTGATTCAGCGCAATAATCTGCGGAGATTCTTCCATCCGCGAAAAGCGGTCACGAGGGACGAAGCTCGCTGATTCCTGTGTAGAGCCGGAAAAAACGCATTTTATCGAATGGGAGCGCGTCGGACAGGGCAGACATCGTCCGGCGCGCTCCTGCTTGAAAATCGCCGTTTTCTTCAAGTCAAGAGCCGAAGGAAAAACACCCGAAAAATGCCCCTACTGCGTAACAGGGGCGCAGAAAGGAGAGTTTATGAGAACAGGGCTTACGAAGCAGGAAAAGACCACCGATATATGGTTTGACGAGAAAGACTCGCTAATCCATATCCGCACCCACAACACCGACTTGAAGAAGCGGCTGCTTGCTTACAGCCGCAAATACCCTGCCGTCTGCAAGCTGACGGGCTATGACCCGGAAACAGGCTGCAAGGAGTTTGAAATTGCAAAAGGGACGCTTCTCTTTCCGGCTGACCGCACCGTACAGCGAGGAACGGAAACGGGCGGCAAGCGAAGCGGCGAAAAACGAATAAAAGGGTTTTAGGGCTTCGTTGATTGTTGCGTTGGCAACCCCACCGCGATGGTCGTGCCCTTGTCCGAGCTTTCCTCCACCCAAACGGAGCCGCCATGGAGATTGGCGATCTCCCATACCAGAGAAAGCCCCAGTCCCGCGCCGCCGTACTCGCGGCTGCGGGACTTGTCTACCCGGAAGAAGGGATGAAAAATGCTCCGCTGATATTCCTCCGGAATGCCGCAGCCGGTGTCGGAAACGCGAATGATGCACTTTTCCTGCCCCTGTGCAAGCTCGACCCGCACTGAGCCGCCGGGGCGGTTGTATTTGACGGCGTTCTCCGTCAGGTTGAAGAGCAGACGGTAGATCAGCGCGTCGCTGCCGATCAGGGAGCCGTCGCCCTCCGCATCCAGCGTGACGCCGCGCTTCTCCGCCAGCGGCGCAAGATCCGTAAAGATTTCCTCGATCATAGGAGCAAGCTGGATTCGCTCATTCCGTGCCACCTGCTGCAAATTGCTCATTTCCAACAGTGTCTTGGTCATCTGCGTCAGCCTCTCAGTCTGCTCGCGCAGGAGGGTGAGAAACTCCGCAGTCTCCGGTAGCACGTCAGGGTGCTCTGAGGAAAACAGCTCCAGCTGCGCCTGCATTAGTGCCAGCGGCGTGCGCAGCTCGTGGGCGGCGTTGCCGGTGAACTGCCGCTGGGCGGCAAAGGCGTTATTCAGCCGCTCCAGCATCTGGTTGAACGAGCGTCTCAGCTGCCGGAACTCCGAAATGGCGTCTTCATCGATCCTCATATCGGCAAGATTGTTCAGCTGCACCCGCTCCACCTGCGAGGCAAAGCTGCGAAGGGGCTTGAGGGCGCGTCCGCTGACAAAATAGGCGAGGATGCCGCTGAGCAGCGTTACCGCCGCCGTGATATACCAGTTGGTGGTGCGGAAGCGCCCCTGCACCCCATCGACGACGATGGTCAACTCCTCGTTGGGCGCTATGAGCCGCGGGTCAAAGCTCGCCTCTCCGTCCTCATTCAGGATCGCCGTGCTGCCGCCCTGTAAGCTGTCCGCAATGGTGTCCATATAGTACACACCGGAGGAGCACAGTAGCAAATTCATGGCCACGCAGGTGATGCCGATGAGCAGGACGGTCATCAGCGTGATGCGCCACTGCAAAGAAAGACGCTTCATGCTTCCTCGCCTCCCATCAGATAGCCCTCGCCGATGCGGTTGCGGATGGGGTCATAGCCCAGCACGGCGCGGAGCTTTTTGCGCATGGCGGAGATGTGGACGCGAATGGAGTTGCTGAAGCTGTCCACGCTGTTGTCCCAGACGTGCTCCATCAGCTCCTCCTGACTCACCGGCCGTCCCTGATGTACCATCAGATATTCCAAAATGCCCGTTTCCTTTCGGGTCAGCGTCAGCGTCTGCCCGTTGACGGTGGCGGTACGGGAGCGGGTGTCAAAGGTCAGACCGCCGCAGCTTAGCAGTACATCCTGCTGGGTGAACTGCCGCAATGTCAGGCTGCGGATGCGAGCCTCCAACTCCGCCAAGTGGAAGGGCTTTGCCAGATAGTCGTTGGCCCCGGCGTCCAGCCCCTCGACCTTGTCCTCCACCTCGCTGCGGGCGGAGAGGATCAGCACCCGCGTCTCCCGGTCGGTCTGCCGCAGGGTGCGCAGCACCGTCATGCCGTCCTTTTTCGGCAGGTTCAGATCAAGAAGCACCAGATCGTATCGTTCCACGCCCAGAAGCGCCAGCGCCTTTTCCCCGTCATAGCAGTAGTCCACGCTGTAGGCCAGCCGCCGCAGGCTGCGGACGATGGTTTCGCACAGGGCGCGTTCATCTTCAATTACTAAAAGGTGCATGAGAGCCCTCCTTTTTATTTCTTCGTTTTTGTGTTGCTTTCATTATAGCAAAAATAGATAAGGTTTGCGTTAAGTTTTCGTTCTTAACAGAGACTTTAACTCTCCTACGCTATGATGAGGGCAGAAAATCGGAAAGGGTAATGCAAAATGAGCTGCGGAAAAAAGGCCGCGGCGCAGATCGCGCTGCTGATAACCGGAATTACCATGCTGTGTTTCGGTGTCTGGCGGGGCGAGGCGGCGACGGTGCTGAGCAAAGCAATCAAACTATGTCTGGAGTGTGTGGGCATTGGGTAAGCAAGTTTTCAGGCGTTTCGCAGACCATGTCCCGCTTCCGGGGCTGGATTCAGGCGGGTGCGACGCTGCTGACCAACCTGCACCTGCCGAACTTTCTCAAAGGCGGACTGTATCAGGGGGCGGGGAAGACCGTCTGCGTGCCGGGGCTGAACTGCTACTCCTGTCCGGCGGCGTCCGGGGCCTGCCCCATTGGGGCGTTTCAGGCGGTGGTGGGTCGTCAAGTTCAGCTTCTCCTATTACGTCACAGGCTTTCTCATTCTGCTGGGCGTGCTGCTGGGGCGCTTTATCTGCGGCTTCCTCTGTCCCTTTGGCTGGTTTCAGGAGCTGCTGCATAAGATCCCGACAAAGAAGCTCTCCACAAAGAAGCTCAAGCCCTGACATACCTCAAGTACGCTGTCCTGCTGGTGATGGTCTTCTTGCTGCCGGCGTTCCTTGTGAACGATGTGGGCATGGGAGACCCGTTCTTCTGCAAATACCTCTGCCCCCAAGGCGTGCTGGAGGGAGCCATCCCGCTGTCCCTTGCCAATTCCGGCATCCGGGCGGCGCTGGGCAAGCTGTTTACATGGAAATTCAGCATTCTGCTGTCGGTGATCGTGCTGAGTGCTGTTCTACCGGCCGTTTGCAAGTGGCTCTGCCCGCTGGGCGCATTCTACGCGCTGTTCAACCAGGTGTCCCTCTTCCAGATGAAGGTGGATAAGAATAAGTGCATCTGGAAATGCGCCAGAAAGATGGACGTGGACGTGCCCAACCATCCAGTGTGCATCCGCGCCTGTCCGGCAGCGTTACGGCTTCGGAAAGAAACAACAAAGAAAACAACGATGGAGGAATCAAAATGAACAGGAAGAGAATTTTGCACTGGCTTTGCCGTGCTGATGCTGTTCCTGGCGGCCTGCGGCACGAAGAACAATGACAAGATGGGCGACATGAGCGGCAACGGCTCCGCCATGACCGGCGAGCCAAAAACCGCCGAGGAGGCTCTCGCCCTGCACAAGGAGCTGCTGGAGCGGGAGAACGCGCTCCTGTCGGAAAATACCGAGCTGTGGGAAAAGGTCTTTATGGAGGCCGACAAGGGCATGGCCATGATCGAGGACGGAAAACTACGGCGACTTCCTGTTGATACCGTCGAGGCCGCTAAAGAGCAGTTCACCGACAAGGAGTATGAGTGGCTGAAGGAGGCCGCCACGGAGATCAGCAATATCGAAAACAAGCTGACCGCGCTGGAGGAAAAGTACCCGAGATCGTGCAGCAATCCATGGACGGCGATATGAGTATACCCGCAGGCAGCGACACGAGCAACCCTCCCGACGACGGCAGTATGCAGAAGTTCCCCGCCTTTGAGGGCAAGGACCTGGATGGCAACACGGTGAAGAGCGACGAGCTGTTCTCCGCCAACGCCGTCACCGTGGTGAATTTCTGGTTCACCACCTGCAATCCCTGCGTAGGCGAGCTTCCGAGCTGGATGCGCTGAACAAGAAACTGGCGGAGAAGGGCGGCTCCCTCATCGGTGTCAACACCTTCCATTGGATGGCGATGAAACAGCAATTTCCGAGGCTAAGGTTGTGCTTGCCAAGAAGGGCGTGACCTACCAGAATGTGTATTTCGCTTCCGACGGCGAGGCGGGAAAGTTCACTACAAACATTTTCGCCTACCCCACCACCTATGTGGTTGACCGCAGCGGCAATATCGTGGGCGAGCCCATCGTCGGCGCCATCACGGAAAAGAAGCAGGCGGAGACGCTGCAAAAGCTCATTGATCAGGCGCTTGCCGCCGATATGGGCTGACAAACGAATTTATCTTCTCAGAAAGGAGGGATACACCATGTATCGGAGAGTATTGCTGCTTCTGCTCACCGCGGTACTGCTGCTGAGCGGCTGCACTGCCGGGCAGAAAAATATGCCGCAGAAAACGGACGAGAAGGAAATGACCGGACAGCCCTCTGATATGTCCGGTGAAGGAAGCATGTATATGAATACCACGGAAAATGTCATATATCTGGCGGGCGGCTGCTTCTGGGGCATGGAACAGCTGATGCAGTCCATCCCCGGCGTTATCGACGCCGAGAGCGGCTACGCCAACGGCACCTGCGAGGAGGACGCCGACTACCAAACCGTCTGCAAGGGCAATACGGGCTTTCGGGAGACCGTGCGGGTGGAATACGACCCCGAGCAGGTGAGTCTTGACGCGCTGCTGCTGGCCTACTTCTATGTCATTGACCCCACGGTGCAAAACCGGCAGGGCAACGACCGCGGCAGCCAGTACCAGACCGGCGTCTACTACACCAACGAAAGCGCGAGAGAAACGGTAAAACGCATCGCGGAGATCGAGCGTGGCCGCAGCGAGAAATTCTTCGTGGAGATCGGTCCGCTCAAGAACTACTATCCCGCCGAGGAATACCACCAGAACTACCTCGAAAAGAACCCGAACGGCTACTGCCACATTCCGCGCACGGAGATGGAACTGTTTTCCCGGCTGCGCATCGATCCGGGTGACTATCAAAAACCCGCGGCGGAGTCCATTCGTGACAAGCTGACGGAGGAGCAGTACCGCGTCACGCAGGAGAGCGGCACGGAGCGCGCCTTCACGGGCGAGTTCTGGGACAAGTTCGAAAAGGGCGTCTATGTGGATGTCGTGACCGGCGAGCCGCTCTTTCCCTCCACGGATAAGTTTGAGAGTGGCTGCGGCTGGCCGGCTTTCACAAAGCCCATTGAAGAGCCTGCCGTGGTGGAACTGGAGGACCTGAGCCACGGCAGGCGCCGCACAGAGGTCAGAAGCCGTGCCGGAGATTCTCACCTTGGTCATTTGTTCACCGGCGATCCGGAGTCCCCCAATGGCGTGCGCTACTGCATCAACAGCGCGTCCCTCCGCTTTGTGCCTTACGCAAAGATGAAAGCAGAGGGCTACGGATATCTTCTGTATCTGTTCGAGGAATGAGTTCGCAAAATACAATGATATAATAAGCAGCGGCCCAATCATTATGAACCGGGCCGCTGTCGTTTATGCTCATGTCGGTTTATTCAAACAGGACGTTCAGCTCGCTGTTCAGAATCAGATCGGCATAAGCAAGCGGGTCATTGTAGATCAGATAATCCAGCTCTGACCGCTGGAAGCGGTTGTCAGCAGCTTCGCTTTCAACGGCGGTGAAGTCAATGGAAATCTGGCTTCTATCGTCAAAAACCAATTCTACGCAGGCTGTGTCTATGTTGAATTGATAGGATATAAGTTTGCTCATGGTCATATCTCCAAGATGTTTTTTAGGTGAATCAGGTGGTCAATTTCCGGGTGATTATGCGGGAATCATATCGAAATCTGCTGCAAATCATTCAAATCAAGTTGTTGCGAACGGTTAGTATGTATAAAATAGCTGGCTACAAAACGGCTACAAAATTCGTAAGAACCTATGTACAGCGTGAAATACGTGGACTATCTGGACAAAAGCGTATTTAAAGTACATTTTATAACCCTAAATCAAAGCCCAAGACTTGAGTGGGAATAATTTCAGAGGCCCGGAAATGCCTGAAATAACTGGGTTTTGAGGGGTTAAGGCCCTCCGTGGCAACATTTTCATTATTCATAAAAAGAGAGCTAACTGATTTTGATTAGTCAGTTAGCTCTCTTTCTTTATTATTGTCCCTGTAACAAACGGCCTCCTGTGGTCTACAAGTGATGGTCAAGGGAGATCCTGGGGCGGCACCTTCACATAGTTCTGGGCCTTGTCAAACTCTGGATAGTGGTAACGCCAGCGGTCGTAGTCCTCCTGGGAGATCCCACCGACCTCCAGTTTGGCCCTGTTCCGCCAGGTCCAGAGCATCTCATGCAGCCGGGCGGCGTCCTTGTTTTTCCGGAACATCGAGGGGCCCTGCCGAAGCCCAGCGCAGCGGGTTCGGTGGGGAGAGGAGTTCCGGCGAAATGAGTGAGCATTGCCCGCAGGGCGAGGCGAGGGATATGAAGCACGGAACGACGATGACGATGGGGGGTATGATACTTGAATAAGGTATTTACAGTATCCCTGTGTAATCCGGACAAGGATACTTATGTGACACTGGAGCTTCCGGCGGACCCATATACGGTGTCCTGGATGCCTGGGAACGGCTGCGGCTCGCACCGGACACCAGAGTGGAATGGGAGATGGAGGACTATGGGGAATTCCCCGTCCTGTTCCCTGGCCTGCAATCTGGCGAGGGCTTCCCCGCGCTCAATGCCCTGGCGGAGCGGCTGACCAGTCTGGACAGCCGGCAGCGCACCGCATTCGAGGGGCTAGTCAAGCTGCAGGACGGCAGGCCCATGGAACCAGACGCCCTCATTACCCTGTCTGAGCAGGCAAAGCACTGCCAGGTGGCGCCCGAGGCCACGGATGACGCCTCGTTGGGCCGGGTTTACGCGGCAAACGGTTCCATCCCCGAGGTGAAGGATGTGCCGGACAAGGTATTTGAACTGCTGGACTTCCAGCTCCTGGGCCGCCGGATCCGTCAGTCGGCGGGCGGGGTCTTCACCAGGCAGGGGTATGTGGTACCGGATGGGAACTGGAAGCCCACAGAGGGCCAGGAACCCCGCATCGCGCCGGAGGCCCCGACTGGCTTCTTTCGGCTGGAGCTCCGGCTCGGGGAGGAACGGGCGGAGCTCACCCTCCCCGCCGGACAGGAGCTGGTGGAGGTGCGGGAGCGGATGGAGGCCGTGGGCCTCCCCAACTGCGCCGTCACCGCCTTCCGCAGCCGGGTACCCCAGCTTCCGACAGCGTGGGCCACGCCGGAGCGGCTGGACACCCTGAACTGCCTGGCCATCCGGCTGATGGTGCTGGCGGAGCGGGACTCTCTGGCCCTGATCAAGTACAAGGCGGTGCTGGAGGTGTCGTCCATTTCGAGCCTGGAGGATGCCATGGCGTTGACGGAACAGCTGGACGCCTACAATCTGAATTGGGCCGCCGCCTCCCCGGAGGACGTGGCCCGTGGGGAGCTGCGCCGCTCCATGGGGGAGGAGAATGCCGCCCTGTTATGCGGGTACCTGAACCTCTACGGCTACGGAGAGACGCTGATCCGGCAGTACGGGGGCGAGCTGACAGACTACGGTCTGCTGACCCGGGCGGATGGCCAGCCGGTGCAGAAACCGCTGCCGCCCCAGCCCGGGCTGAACGGTATGGGAATGAGGTGCCCCTAGTGTGAAAGAAAGAGCCGGTCGAGGGCAAATAAAAAAGAGCATACGAAACCAGCCCTGTCAACATCAAAGTATGCAGGGCAACGGGAAGGACTGTGGAAGATGGTCAGGCAGAATCAAGAACGGTTAGCCCTTGTGCTTCAAGGAATCGAACCGCCTGCTTCACGGCCTTGGCAAGCTGTTTTTCCTTCAAGTGCTCAGGCATATCAACCTTATACAGGTCAACAGGATTCCATTCTTCTAAGTTGGAGAGCATGACGTAAACAGCAGTCAAAATCATTCTGGCAATGGCAATGATGGCCCGTTTCTTGCCCCGGCGTTTGGCAATACGTTCATATTTGAGCACGTAGTAGGGGGAAGCCTTGTCCTTCACGGCTGCGTGGGCGACTTGCACCAGCGCAGGTTTGAGATATACTCCCGCACGTGAAATGCGGACAGATTTTTTCTTCCCGGCAGATTCGTTATTGCCTGGGGTAAGACCGGCCCAACAGCACAGACGCTTAGAAGAACCAAATTGCGTCATATCAATACCAATTTCAGACAGGATGGTAATTGCGCTGCTGCGGTCAACGCCTGGTATCGTACAAAGAAGTATGATGTATCCTTCGTATCTGTTGACCATGGTATCAATACAGGTATCTACCCGCTCAACCAAGGAGCCAATGTAGTGCAGGTGGTCCCGGACGATTCCAATACGAGTTTTCTGCTCCTGTGTGATTTCATATCCCTCAATTGATTCGAGAACATCATCTGCTTTTTTCTTGAGGGAGCGCTGCAACAAAGAAACGCAATGCTGTGGGTCAAAATCCTCGTCGGATGTGAGGTAGTCCGTAATGGCAGCTGCGGACTTGCCAAACATATCGGACACGACGGAATCCAGCGCCACATTGCAGACGGTAAAAGCGTTCTGAAAGCGGTTTTTCTCGCTGCTTCGCATGGATATCAGTTTATAGCGGTAACGAGTCAACTCACGGAGGATGCGGATATCCTTGTCCGGGATAAAGCTGCTTTTCACCAGGCCGATGCGGAACAAATCTCCAATCCATTTGGAGTCTTTGGTATCATCCTTGTTGCCTTTTACAGCTTTGACCCATTTGGGATTGGCGATGATGACCCGGACGCCTCGCTTCTCCAAGATATTAAAGGCAGGAATCCAATACTTCCCAGTGGACTCTATACAAACATCCATGCAGTCGTTCTCATGGAGCCAGTCGGCAAAGCGGTTCAGGTCAGAATTGAACATTGAAAAGCGTTTCTTCTGATATATGGGCTGCAAACTATCCTGTGGAGTCTTGATGATGGTTGCCACCAGAAAGGATTTGTGAATGTCAACCCCGCAGCAGGTTGGAAATACGACTTTCAAACTACATACTCCTTTTCGCAAAATAGTGCGGAGGAAGCAGTGACTGAACCACCAAGCTATTAACAGGTGTTAATACAATTCCTAGTGTGCGGGCTCGCAGCTCCACTTATTTGTGCTTGAAAGATGGTTCCAGCACTGATTGATATACTGTTTTAAACTCTGGAAGCAGTCTACGACTCACCTCCCCGTGCATTGTAGTATGCTTCCTCCTCAAGCTAATTTTATAAGAAAGGCGACCGTTTGTCTGCACTCTTTCATCTCTATTTGTGCCGATAGTGAAACGGTCGGCATGGTGATTGATATGGACAAAGCAGGACTTTTACAGCTCCCCGGCAGGCCGGAGGAGCAGGCATGGCTGCGGGAACGGCTGGAGGCGCTGACCGTGCGGGAGGGAATTGTCCTGGATATAATCCTCCGGAATCCGCATGTGCGTGATACCGCGGTGGCAGTCAAACTGCTGAGCAAGCTGGACGAATATGAGGTGGTGGGAGGCATCCGCAGCTACGAGGATCTGGGGCTGTACTATCTGGAGGAACATGCCGCCAGTTATCTGGAGCTGCGGGACTACATCGACCTGGACAAGCTGGGCAGGCAGTATGAGGCACAGCACCCCGGCCGGTTCGCAGGGGGCTGCTATGTGGTATATCCGCGAAAGGGGGTGACGGGCTTCTACGACGGGGTCAACCTGCCTGGGCCGGACTACAGCTGGAGCCTGCGGCTGAAGCTGGCCTCATCCGCGGTGCCGGAGGGGGTGGCTGGCGCTGCCGGACTACAACGACATCATGGACGTGAGGCCGGGGGAGATCCGGCTGGCCCTGGACGCTCTGGGCGTGCAGACCATCCGGGAGTGCACCCTGCTGGAGGCACGGTGCAGCCTGCCTGGGATCACCGGCTTGGAGGATGCATATAGGGGACGGCTGGAGGATCTCATCTATGACGGTCAGAACCTGGGCTTCATCCTCCAGGAACAGAACCAGGGGCAGAAGGGGTTCCTCCAGGCCTATCTCTGGATACTGGAGTATGAGCACTGTGCCACCCTGCCCGCCGCCCTGGATTTGGCGCAGAATCTGAACCGCTACCAGGTGGTGCGGGCGGATCAGCTCCAAGACATGGCACGGATGGATCTGCGCGTGCGGTTGGGATGTGTGGATTGGGCCCTGTCAGGCTGCATTGATCTGGAACGGTACGGTCTGGATTTGCTGCGGAAGAAGGGCTATACCTTGACAGAGGACGGATGTGCATACATAGCTAGGCAACAGACGCAATCCCAGGCGCCCCAACAGATGCAGCAGATGTAACCCCAGATCAAATCTATATCAAAACGAAACAGGGGCCGTTTTCCCGGAGGGGACAGCGGCCTCTGTTTTTTGTGCCCTTTTTCGGGAGGACGGCCCGGAAAAGGAGGACGTCATGAAAGCCAAAGAGAAGCAACTGCTGGAGTACCTGAAGAAGCACTGCCTTGGCCAGCAGAATGCCCTGGGCGGGGAGAAGCTGATGAAGGTATTCCGCATCAGCGGAACAGAGCTGCGCAAGCTGGTCCATAACCTGCGGGTAGACGGGGCACCCATCTGCAGCGACCGCACCGGCTACTTCTACTCTGCCAACGCCTGGGAGGTGATTGCCACAATCGGGCATCTCCGGCGAATGCGGGACGGCGTGGAGAGGCCATCCGCAGCTTGGAGAGGGCCACGGGGGCCTTCCGTCTACCCGGGGGAGGTGGGCCGGATCGCTAAACCCTTCTTTCCTTGGGTAGGCGGGAAGCTGTTCCTGCTCCCCTACATCTTCCAGCTGCTCCCCAGGAGGGCGCCCCGTCTGCTGGAGGTCTGCGGCGGCAGCGGCGCGGTGACCCTGGGCCTGGGCGCCGGGTATGCCCCGCTCCGGGTGTATAACGACGTGGATGTGGATCTGGCCAACCTGTTCCGCTGTGCCCGGGACCGGCCCTGGCGCTGCTCAGGGAGCTGGACTTCCTGCCCCTCCACGCCCGGGCGGACTTCGAGGTGGTGCTCCGCTTCCTCAACCACGAGTATGACCCCATGGACCACATGGAGGACGAGTTTCAAACCGCAGAGGACTACTTCCCGCCCATGGACAGGCAGGAGGTGAAGAAGCTCCTGGTGGGCCGGGCCAACCTGCCGGACGTACAGCGGGCTGCGGCCTATTATCTGAGTATTCGGTACAGCTACAGTGCCACCGGAAACAGCTTCGGCGGGCGCAGCGTGGAGCTGCGCCGCTTCCTCGGACTGCTCCGACGCGCCTCGGACGCCCTGCAGGGTGTGGTGGTGGAGAACAAGGACTGCTGCGACGTGGTCCGGCAGTACGCCCGGCCCGGCGCGGTGATCTACGCAGACCCGCCCTATCTGGAGGCGGAGAGGATGTACGCCCCCTCCTTCGACCTCCGGGACCACGTCCGGTTCCACGACTGCCTGTGCGCCCCGGCGGCGCGGGACAGCCACATCGTTCTGTCCTATAACAGCCATCCGGACATTCTGGCCCTCTTCGCCCCGGACTTTTACATTGTGGGCTTTGACCGCCCCAACCCCATGGCCCGGCAGGAGGACGCCAGGTACCACGAGCTGCTCATGACCAACTTTGACCCCGGCCCCATGCTTAACCGCCAGCTCTCCCTGCTGGATAACCCCGGACTGGTATCCAGCGATCGTCCAGAGCTGCGGATCTTGTCCGCCCCCACCGGGCGGCTGCCCCGGGTGTGGGACTGGCCGCAGGACTAAGAATACGAGGTGAAAACAGAAGATGAAATTTACCCTCTGCCATGACACAAGCAAGAAGACCCTGGCCATCCCCCGGGCCGCCCTCCAGCTCTCCGGACTGGAGGACGCGGAGCGGCTGACTCTCCGTGCAGGACATGGCTGCGTGGTGCTCACCCGGCAGGAGGGTGCTGCAAGGGAGCGGCTGGAGACCATCCGGCTGCTCCACGATCTGAACGTCGGCATGGTTGTCCGTCTGGCACTGGACAGCCGTCCGTCCAGCGGCATGCCGTGCAAAAGGGCGTCCGAGGTATTCCGATCCTATGACGCGGAGTTCCTGGACATGCTGGAGCACTGCGGCGTGGATTTGTTCGGGTTGGGCGCCCTGCTGGCCCGGGAGGAGGACGCCCAATGAACCTGCATTACTACACCATGGACGACCTGCGGCTGGGCCGGAGCGGCTTCCTACAGAAAGGCTGGACGGTCCGGCAGCGCCCGGAGCTGGGGGAGGCCCTGGCGCACTACCGGGGCATCCCCATTACCAAGCGGAAGGTGCTGGGCCTGACGGACGGATTCCACGTGCTGGAGCTGGTAAAGAATGTGCCCCTCTTCCCGGACGACCCGGAGGGGGAGGACGTGCTGGCTTCGGAGCTGGGAGAGCCGCTGCCCCAATGGGCGAACACCCCAGAGGCCCGCCAAGCTGTCCGCACCTGTGTGGAGGCCCTGGGTCTCCGCTACCAGATAGAGGGCAAGATCCTGGCACCCATCCCCGTCAACAAAAAGCAGCGACGCAAGAAGCTGGCGGGGAAATACCTCTGGCCCGACGTCCCTGGTAATCCTGCCTCCGCCCTCCGGTGGGTGTATCTGGCCGGGAAGGGCTGGCTGGCCCCCACGGTGCTCAAGGAATCTGCCGCCGTCCTGCCCTTGGTGCTCAAGGTGCGGGCGGACGGCATCACGGACAAAGGCGACTACCGCCCCCTGGAGCTGGAGCCCTGGGAGTTCCGCCTCCTGGCCCGGCGCACCCTGGAGCGGCTGGAGCAGAATATGACAAAATGTGAAGTCTGCAAATAAAAAGTCAATAGGGAAATGAAGAAAAATTGAGAGGAGGGGAAAAGGACATGCCAAAAGCAGCCAGCAGGTAAAGGACGCTGGCCGGATTAGCAGGTATGTAGCAGTAAGGATTATTTCTGAGGCAGGATAATCGTTGCTTTGGAGAAACCTTTCCAATCCAAGCATTGCCCGCAGCGGTCACAGTAAGGCTGGTATTCCCGTTCGAGAGTTCTCCCACATTGGGGGCAAACTGGGAAACCAGTCAGGCCGTGAAAGAAGTGAAAGCAGCGGATATGTGTAACCGGCATTGGTTCGCGGAAGGCCATCTCTCGCCAGAGTTCTGAGGGGATCAACAGGTCATTTGGCGTCAGATCAAAACCAACGCAGAGCTTTTCCAGCGTCAGGATCGTAGGCGCAGTCTTGCCCCGGGCAATGTCAGCGAAGTATCTGGAGCTGAGGTCGCATCGTTCCGAGGCGGCTTCATAGCTGAGTCTTCGAGTATCACATAATTTGAGGACGGAGGTGGATAAATTGTCTAAAAACATCTTAATCGCTCTCTTTCTGTCATAAGATGTTTTTAGCGTAAATGCAGTATCGTTCCCCAACAAGGAAGGATGCTTCCTTAATTTCCCTCCAAGGATGCCAGATATTCTTTTACTCTGCCATAGTAGATGCGCAGGAACTTGTTGGCGCCGGCTGTCATGTAAACCAGATAGGGTTTGCCCTCGGCTCGTTTCTTGTCCATGAAACGGTACACTGGATCATCCTGGGGCTGTGTTTTCAGTAGGCAGTCCATAACCAGGAATAAGGCGCGGCGCAGCTCCGGTGCCCCGCTTTTGGAAACCCTCGTACTTTTGGCCTCGTGAGTGCCGGACTGGTCAGCGCCAGGGTCAACACCCGCGAAAGCGGTAATGGCGTTTCGGTGGGTAAACCGGGTCACATCCCCGAGCTCCGCCACGAGCTGAGGGCCAAGAGAATCGCCTACGCCGTGCATGGCCATGACGACGGGATATTCCGGGAGCTGCGCTGCCAGGGCCTGCATTTCAGCCTTGAGCCGTTCCATAGAGGCAGAGATAGCGTTCAGCGCATCAATGGCCTGCCGGACCATGGTTTTGGTCAGGGCGTCCCTGGGGAGCATGGCGATCAGGTCCTGTGCTCCGGCGTGGACCTCAACGGCTTTGCTCTGGCTGAAGTTGTAGCCATGCCGTTTACACCACTTGCGGTAACGCTCGGCAAAGGCAGTGAGGCTCATGTTCCGCACACAGTCCACATGCCAAAAGGTCGTGGCAAAGTCCACCCACTTCTGGCTGCCGTCCTCACGGACAGGGCTGTCAAATAGGGCGTTGACACCGGGATAGGTCTGGTCAAGAAGGGCGATGAGGTTATTTTTCATCATCGTCTTAGTCTTGGTGTATAGACTCTGCTGCCGGTTCAGTGTTTTCAGTTGCATTCGAATCGTATCCATGGGTGTATGTTGGCGCAATTCTGCCCAGTTGTCAATACCGTACCGGGCAATCTTGCGGGAATCCGCCTTGTCTGTTTTCACTTTGCGCAGGGTGTTATTTCCGTAGTCCTTGATGAGCTTCGGATTGACTGCACTGACGAAGACGCCCTCATCATGAAGAAAGCGGGCTACTGGCTCATAGTACCGTCCGGTGTGCTCCATGACTACCCGTGTCTCACCGTCCAGGCTTTTCAAGTAGTCTGCCAGCTCCAGTTCGCTGACTGACCCGTGTCTTTCCGACGGAGGACTTTGCATCGATCTGCAACCATATTGATCGCTCCTCATCATGGATTTGTTTTGGCGACCAGCCATTCCACCATTGCCGATCCAATCTATTTGATGACACGGGCGCACCAAGGAGGTGGCTCAACCTGCATAAATCGAACGCTGCGAATGAGAGGCTGGCTGACGGACTTCACTACGGACGCTATGGTCCTTGGAGGAACACATCAGGCCAAGACTCTCTCATTCTAACAGCTTTGGCAACGATGCGGAAAAAGACACGGCTGGCTGCCGTGCCTTAGACCGTAAATACATTGTAATAGGAGGAACTCCATCGTGAAACGCACCATCCTGAGATGCGCCGCCGGCCTGTTGATAGCCGCAGCGCTGCTCCCAACCGCCCTGGCGGCGGAGCCATTCCCCGCGGTCACCGAGGTGCAGGTCTGCTATCCAACCTCTGTCACCCGCAGTGAGGACGGCACGGAGATCCGCAAGGTCTATGACCTGTCCCCGGAGCAGGACCCTGCCGGTATCCTCCGGTCGGACTTTGAGCAGGACGGCTTCCACTACACCCTGACAGACCTGCTCCAGCAGGAGCTGCCGGAGTGTGAGAGCCGTCCGCACACGGAAACGGTATCGTTGGAGAGTAAAAGCAAGGATATGGAATCCGTCCTGGCCCTGCTGCCCCAGGAGAAGGAGTTCGTCACGGAGGACGGCCTGTCCGGCACCCTGTCCCTCCAGCTGGACACTGTCCAGGTGGAGGCGGCGGGCTGCGGCAGCTCCACCCGGGAGGTGTCCGCCACCCGCTCCTACCCCAACCTGGCCAGCCAGGATACCGCCAACATCCCCAAGAGCATCGAGGAGGACGGGCGTACCCTCACCCTCCAAAATATTGACTGGCGGACGGACAACACCGCCAGCATGTCTGGCTACGCCATTGGAGACCGTTACACCGCTGTGGCTGCCTACACCGGCACCGCCACCAGCAGCTATGTCACCGGCTATACTGTCACGGCAGACTACACCGGTACCGTCAGCCGCATCGCCCTGAACCGGGTGCGTTACGTTGCAATTTTTGAGGGGGAACCCCTGGAACCCGCCGTACCCATGGAGGGGCCTGGGGACGGCCTGGCCCAGTTCAACTGGGCGGCCATCCTGCTTCCGCTGGGAGTGGTCTTTGCTGTGGGCGGTGTGATCGGCGCCTGCCTGTTCGTCAAGCGGCGCCGGGAATCCAAAGAGGAGGATGCGGAATGAAGAAGCTGACCACCCTGTGCTTGGCTGGCTGCCTGGCGGCGGCCTATTACCGGCAGTGCATTGGACTACACCATTGACGCGCCGGAGGGGCCGGACTTCGGCAAGTTCACCTCGGTGGAGGTGGTACATACGGCAGATGGTGGGGCCCTGAAAAATGAGGACATCAGCAAGAATGCCGCCCTCATCCCGCCGGGCTTCGGCAGCGCCAGTGCGGATACTCTGAACACCGGAACCTGGCTTACCCCCAACCTGGCCCCGGAGGGCATGGCAGTGGGCACCGTCAACGGCAGCGGGACACCCATCGTGTTCCCGCCCTCTGTAGATACCAACAGCTCCACTCCGGCTACCGAGGAGGAGCAGACCACCTCCCTCGGCTATACCCCGGTGACCTTCGGATCTCTACTATTCCAGCGGATACCTGGGGACATTGAGAATCCCCGCCATCGGCCTGAGCGTGCGGGCCTATGAGGGTACAGACAGCTCCACGCTCATGAAGGGCGCGGGACATTTCAAAGGCACCAGCATCTGGGATGGAAACTGCGCCATCGCCGGGCACAACCGGGGGGTACGGGATGACTTTGGGGATCTCCACACCCTGGAATGGGGAGATACCATCACCTGGACCACCAAGCTGGGCGCCCGCACCTATGAGGTCACCAGTGTGCAGAAGGTCAAGGAGACGGATACCAGCGGCACCGCACCCTTCCACCGAGAACATGCTCACTCTCTACACCTGTGTGTGTAATCAGAGGGCCTACCGCTGGCAGGTGCAGGCGGTGGAGGTTGTGTAACCTGCTTGAGTTTCCGGGCTCATTTTCTCCACAGGGGACTGCTCTTTGCTGTAGACTTTTCCCCAGATTTCCGGTATGTTGTTGCTGTAAGGAACACAAGAACAGCAGAGGAAAGAAGGAGGTCAACCGTATGAAAAGGAAACAGCTTATTCCAGCAGTATTGGCAGGTACCTTGATAGGCGCAGCACTGGTGGGGCCCGCGTCAGCAGAGGTGGCCGCCCTCACTGCGGCACCAAGCACCCAAACCTTCTATGTGGACGGGAAACAGGTGGATCTGGAAGTGTATGTCATCCACGGCCACAACTATGTGCAGCTCCGGGATGTCGGCCGGGCGGTGGACTTCGGCGTGGCGTATGACCAAGGCACCAACTGTGTCCTGGTAGACACCAGTTCCCCTTACACAGAGGAAAGCGCGGCGCCCGCCCCCTCCGGGGTGGTCACCATCCCCCAGTCAGATACGCCCCTCCGGCTGAAGGAGGGAGACAAGGTGCTCTGCGATGACGGTACCACCTATGAGATTACCGATCTGAAGTTATGGGAGCCCCCGGCCCCGCTGCCCACGCCGACTTGTGACTGGAACCAGTTCCCAGAGTTGAAGCTCCCGGAAGTGCAGGTGCTGCGATTCCAGAGCCAAACTGGGGATAGACTTCATATCCTGAACCTCTATGAGACCCGGCGGATGCTGTATACCCTGTATAACGCCGTACCCAACTGCCCGGAGTTATGGGAGGCTGGAGCCATCAAGCTCAACTCTAAGGGGGAACCCATCCTACGCTTGTCTATGGGGATTACAGAGTCCAGCGGTGTGCAAACATTCTGGCCCTGGCGGGATGAGCAGCTCACCCGCGTCTTCTACTCCGCCCCAATGGCACGGTTTGAGGTGGAAGCATGGGATGTCTATAAAAATGGGAAATACCTCTATACGGAATACAACGTAATGGGTATGTAACTACCCACAACAGAACGAATGATATGGCAAAGCCCCGAAACGGCCGGTTATGCACCGTTTCGGGGTTTCTTTTTACTCTTTTTGAAATCCGATGAGGAGGAAATACTGTGAAAAAGCTTATATCGCTCCTATTGACAGCCGTCCTGATCATGGGTCTGCTGCTTATATCTGCTGCCGCTGCGGATACTCCGGAAGAGGCTTTGGGCGAACTGGACATTTATAGTGGTGGATATTCTATGAACTATCTGGCCGTCAACGGCAAAGTACAGACCCAGTCGTACACCTACTTCCTCTACGAAAATACCACTGGAGAAATCCAGGAAATCCCAGCGTACTGTGTCAACCCCAACCAGTACGGCGTGCCCCAAACAGTTCCAGAGGGGGAGAGCATCCGTTATCTGGCTGAGGAGAAGGCCAGCGATCCTAAGGTGGTAGGGCTGATTGCCAACATGTACCCCCACCGCTCCTTGGAGGAACTGGGGCTGGATAACAAATATCAGGCCTTTTACGCCGGCAAGATTGCCCTGTGGTGTTACCTGATCCCCGAGTGGGACATCAACGACGTCACCGTGGCCCCCGGCCTTATCGGCTCAGAGCGGACATTGGGAAAATTCTGGATGCCACAACCAGGATTTATACCCAAGGCATGACCTGGGATCATGTGGCTGAACCCCAAATTACGGTCACTACAGACCGGGAGCAGGCGTACCCTGTCACCCTTGACGGAGAAGCATATCTCCAGCAGGTATTTACTGCCACCTCGGATACTTGGGTGGACGGACATCGTCAATGTATCGTTTCAGGATCCCGGGACGTACCGGAGGGCGCCCGTATTGTGGATGAGAACAACCAGGATATTACCCAGGTCAAGGTCTCCAATACCGGAGACGGCTACAGTGGACAATTTAAGGTGCTGTATCCGGCGGCCAGCGTGGAGGGACGGAGCGGCAGCGTCCAGCTTACCCTTTCTGCTGATGTCTACCGCTACGCCGTTTTTATGCTCTCTGCCAGGAAACGGATGAATACGGCAAGCTCCAGAGCTATCTTTGCGATACCGATCCCCAAACCAGCCTGCTGCGCAGCGTTATCTCCAACTACTCAGATACTGACGACCCGGACGAGCCCACGCCCCCTCCCGGTGAGACTGCCCTCAAAATCACCAAGTACGAGGCCGGTACCACCGTCACCCTGGCTGGGGCGACCTTCGAGGTGGTGGGCCCGGACGGAGACACTATCGTCATCTATACCACGCCGGAGTCCGGTTCCATAACCATCCCCCTCACTGAGGTGGGCAATTACACCATCTATGAACGAGTGCCCCCGGAGTACCACTTGTTGGATGAGGAGCCGGTCAAGCAGATCACTGTGAAGTATGGCGAAACCGCCGAGGTGGACTTTGAAAACGAACCATACGGCGACCTGCGCATTGAGAAGGTTGACGGGGCCACCGGAGCCAGCCTGGCCGGGGCGCGGATTCAGGTCAAGCACATTGAGAGTGGCGCGACCTATACCGGCATCACCGGCACCGGAGGTTCCTATACCTTCACGGAGCTGAAGCCGGGGGCATACGAAATCCGGGAACTGTCCGCCCCAGAGGGTTGGCATCGGGATCCCAGACCTATACCACCACTGTGGTGGCAGGGGACTGCGTCACCTATACCCTGAAGAACGAGGCCCTGCCCGGCCTGAAGATTATCAAGTACGACCGAGAGAGCCATGAGACCATGTCCGGCGTCACCTTCCGTATCTGGTGGGATGGGGAACTGCTGGGGACTATGAGACGAACGCCCTGGGAGAAATCCTGCTGACGGACTGCCGGCCGGGCACCTACCGTGTCCAGGAGGTGGACACCGGGGACAGCGGCCATCTGGTGGATTTCACCCCGCAGGAAATTGAACTGAAGGCCGGAGACAGTATTAAGGAGCTCTACTTTTTTAACGACCAGAAGCCCGGGATCTGGCTGGTCAAGGTGGACAGCGCCGACCCGTCCAAGGTGATCCCCAACGCCAGGTTCCGCATTGAGGCGGTGGACGGCAGCTTTGGCCCGGCGGAGTTCACCACCGACCAGAACGGCGAAATCGACCTGTCTGAACTGCCCACCGGAGCTTATGTGGTGACGGAACTGGACTGCCCGGGCTACATCATCGATGAGGCCCAGCGCATCATCCAGATGGAGGCCAACCAGACAGCCCGTTTTGTGTTCACCAACTCCGTCCAGCCCTCCCTGCACCTCATCAAGCTGAGTTCGGACGGTTCCCGGCTGGCTGGGGTGACCTTCCGCATCGCCAAAATCGAGGACGGCAGCCGGTATCTGGACCGCACCACTGATGAAAACGGCGAAATCCTGATTTCCGGCTTGGAGCCAGGGGTGTATTCGGTCAAGGAGCTGGACACCACCTCAGACCACATCATCGACCCGGTGGAACGCCATGTGGAGCTGTTCCCCGGCAAGACCTCCACGATCATCCTAGAGAACGACATCCGCCCCAACCTGACGGTGGTGAAGCGGGATGCCGACACCGGGGAGCCTGTACCGGACACCGTATTCCTGGTGGAGGCGGCGGACGGCCACAGCGTGGATGAAATCAAGACCGGGGCAGACGGAACGGCCACCCTGGAAAATCTGCTGCCCGGGGTGTATCAAATTTCAGAAAAATCGGTTCCCTCCCCTTATCTCATGGATGCGGAGCCCCAGTTGGTCACCCTCTATCCCAACCGGAACCACACCGTCTATTTCGAGAACCACAAAAAGCCCACCCTTACCATCCAGAAGGTAGACAGCATCACCGGCAGCCCCATCCAGGGGGGGCCAAATTCCAGCTCTGGTACGGCAGCAATGACACCGACACCGGCGAGCTCAACAACCTGGGGATCTACTTCACTGACGCCAGCGGCCAGATCGTGTTGGAGGGCCTGCGGGACGGCTGGTACCGGGTGACGGAGCTGGAACCCGCCCCCGGCTTCACCATCAAGGAGCCTGCCACCCAGGAGGTCTATATTGAGGGCGGCGGAAACAAGTCTCTGACATTTGAGAACGTCCCCCTCAACGCCATCGTGGTACACAAGACGGACAGCGTCACTGGCGAGGCCCTGGGCGGGGCCACCTTCCAGCTCCGCTACCTGGGAGGCACCTCCGGTACCGGCGGCACCATGATCGGACAGAAGGTGACCGGCTCCAACGGCATGGCCATCTGGACGGGCCTGAAGCCAGGATCGTACATCGTGGAGGAGGTGGATCCGGCGGAGGGGTACAGCATCATCCAGTCCTCCGAGACCGTCTACCTGGCAGACAACGGGGAGCAGAGTGTCATCACTGTCCGCTTTGAAAACATGCCGGACGGGAACCTCCTGATCCGCAAGGTGTGCTCGGCCAACCCCAGCGTGACCCTGCCTGACGCAGAGTTCAAGGTCACCTATGCGGACGGCACCCTCATTGGGGACTCCAACGGCATCTACCGGACGGACGAAAATGGTGAGATCCTGATCTCCGGCCTCCAGCCCGGAAAGAGCGTGGTGGTGACGGAAACCCAGGCCCCTCCGGGCTACCTCATCGATACCCAGGCCCAGACCGTGCAGATCAAAGAGGGCCGGACGGTCAGCCTGACTTTTAAGAATCAGCCGAAGGGTGAGCTGATCATCCAGAAACGGGACAGCGCCACCGGCCAGCCGCTTCCCGGCGCGGAGTTCAGAATCACGACCGCCGCCGGCTGTGAGGTGGGCCTGGACGGGGTAATTGGCGATTCCACCCTCACCCAGAACGGTATTTTCACCACCGACAGCAGCGGTGAGATCCGCATCACCAACCTGGCCCCCGGCGCATACGTGCTCACGGAGATCAAGGCGCCCCAGGGGTACGTCATGGATGCCCCCTCCACCAATGTGGTCATCGGAGAGGGCGTAGACACCCAAACGGTGGTCATCACCAACACCCCCAAGGGCGGCCTTGTCATCAACAAGCTGGATTCCGTCACCCATGAGCCCCTGGAGGGGGTAGAGTTTACCATCACCGAGGCGGACGGCACGGTGGTGGACGACAACGGCGGCATGACCTCCAGCATGGGCCTCTACCGCACTGACGAAAACGGCCAGATCATCATTGACGGTTTGGTGGGGACATTCCTCGTCACAGAGACCAAGACCATCGAGGGCTACACTATCCATGAGGAGACCCGCACCCAAACGGTGGTCATCAACCCCAACGAAACCCAGACCATCACGGTGTATAACGACCCCATCGGCGGCGTGGAGATCATCAAGGTCAACGCGGACTACACCAAGGGAGCGCATCCCCAACACTACGTTTGAGATCCGGCGCATGGACGGCGCTCCGGTGGGTACCGTGACAACAGACCGAAACGGCCGGGTGTTCCTGTCCCCTGGAGGACGGATCCTACTACGCGGTGGAGATCGAGAGTGCGGAGGGCTTCAAGCTGGATGATACCCCCGTGTACTTTACCGTGGAGAACGGTAAAACTACCACCCTCCGGATGGAGAACACGCCGGTCAGCGGCATCCTCATCCACAAGACGGACAGCGCCACCGGCGAGGGCATCTATGGGGTGCCGTTTATCCTCTATGACAGCACCAACACCCCCGTTCGGCCAGTACACTTCGGATAACGAGGGGTATGTACTGATCGAGGGCCTGGAGGCCGGCCGGTATTATCTCAGAGAGTTAGAGAATGAGGGCTACGTCCCCGACACGGAGAAAAAGACGGTCTATGTGGAGTCCGGGGAAACCACCGAGGTGGAGTGGGAGAACACCCCCATCACCGGGCAGATCCAGGTGACCAAGACCTCAGCGGACTACAACAGTGTCAACGGCTGGCCTGCCGGCACCCCCATCCCCGGCACGGAGTTTGAAATCTACAACGCCCGGACCGGCAACTTGGTCGATACGGTTGAGACGGACAAGAACGGCGTTGCATCCTCCCGGCCTCTGCCCTTGGGCCGGTACAAAATCGTGGAATCCAAGGCCGCAGACTTTTACGGCCTGGACAAGACCCCCATCGAGGTGGAGATCGAGTTTGCCGGCCAGATCGTCAAGGCGGCCATGACCAACAAGAGCCTCTACACCAATGTAAGCATCCAAAAGACCGGCTATGTGGAGGTCATGCCCGGCCAACAGATCCGCTACGATTTCGGAGGCATCGCCAACAACTCCACCACCAGTCTCACATCGTTCTATTGGCGAGACACTCTGCCCGGCCAGGCGGTGCGGCTGGACAAGATTGTCACTGGCACCTACAACGTGCCGGGCAATTATAGGGTGGTCTACAAGACCAACCTGAGCGGCAGCACTTGGCGCACCTTGGCGGACAACCTGAGCACCCAGCAGAACTATGTATTGGACGCCTCCAGGGCCGCCCTGGGCCTGGCCTCCAACGAGTATGTCACCGAGTTCATGGTGTCCTTCGGCGTGGTGCCCGCCAACTTCCGGCAGGTGGAGGCGCCCCAGGTCTATGCCACCGTCTACGCCTGGCTTACCGGTGGCAGCCAATTCGTCAACCAGGCGGATGTGGGCGGCGTGTATAACGGCCAGTGGATTATGGCCACCTCCCGGTGGGTGACCAAGGTCTACAAGCCCGCCGAGCCCCTGCCCCGCACCGGCTATTGATTCCAGCAAACTATCGTTAGAAGGGCCGCCCCAGTCGGGCGACCCTCCAATTTTATGGAGGTGTCAGAATGAGTATCAGAAAAAAGGGCATCCGGGTGCTGCTCCTGGCCCTGACGGTGGCCGCCCTGTGCATGGTCCCGGCCTTCGCCTCCTCCGCCGGCAATGTGGCGGACGCCGTAGAGCAGACCTGGACGGATGCCGCCGGCCAGATTAAGACTGTGGTGGATACTGTGGTGTTCCCCGCCCTCACCATGGTGCTGGGGATTGCATTCTTTGTCAAGGTGGCACTGTGCTTCTTCGACTACCGCAAGCACGGCCAGTTTGAGTGGACGGGGGCGGCCATCCTGTTCGTCTGCCTGATCTTCGTGCTGCTGGCCCCCAATTACATCTGGAATATCGTAGGCATCTGAGGCGGTGAAGGCGAGTGTTTATTTGGGACTTTGTGGCCAACCCGGTGATGGAGTCCATCCTGGACTGGTTTTACAGCCAGATGGTGGGCTTCCTGGGCGCCTTCTTCGCCCAGATGGGAAACATGGGGGTGGAGCTGTTCGACCTCTCCTGGGTGCGGTCAGTGGTGCGCTTCTTCTCCCAACTGGGCTGGGCCCTCTTTGCCGTCAGCGTGGTGGTGTCTGCCTTTGAGTGCGGCATTGAGTACGCATCTGGCCGGGGCAATCTCCAGCAGCCTGCCCTCAACGCACTCAAAGGCTTCTTCGCTGTCAGCCTGTTCACTACCGTACCCGTCCGGCTGTACGCCCTCTCCGTCTCCCTCCAGGGTACCTTCGCCATGGAAATCACAGGGGCGGGAAAGAGCATCGGGGAGCTGGGCAATGAAATCCTCACAGGCCTTGAGGGGGCTGGCCTGACGGATATCGCGGCCCAGGCCAAATGGGGCCTGGGTACCAACCCCATCATGCTCCTCTTCGCCATGATCTTCATGGCCTATGCGGTAATCAAGGTGTTCTTCTCAAACTTGAAACGGGGCGGCATCCTGCTCATCCAGATTGCCGTGGGCTCCCTGTACATGTTCTCCATCCCCCGGGGCTATACGGACGGCTTCACCCAGTGGTGCAAGCAGGTCATCGGCCTGTGCCTCACCGCCTTCCTCCAGGCCACCATTCTGGTGGCGGGGCTCATGGTATTCAGTGACAAAGCCCTCCTGGGGCTTGGCCTCATGCTGGCCGCCGGAGAGGTGCCCCGCATCGCCGGGGCCTTCGGCCTGGACACCACCACCAGGGCCAACATCATGAGCGCCGTCTACACCGCCCAGGCCGCTGTCAACACCACCCGCACCATTGTCCAGGCCGTCAAATAGCATGTTGCTTATGCTTGGTTTCCGGCGAGATCTTTGTTGGTGTTGGTCATAGCTATTTGCCGGTGAGATCGATATACTTGCTTTACCAAACGGAAAGGGGGCCAATCCATGGCAGAAAATATAAAGAACCTCTGTGCTCCCGTCCCCGCCGGGCTCCATGCCCGGGTACGGGAGGCGCAGGAGGCGTCCGGCCAGACACTGAGCCAGTACATGACGTGGCTGATCCAGACATTCTATGAAAATCAAAATAAGGAGGAACACATGATGAACACAGACAAGAGAACGGTGGCATTCCAGGTGCCCGGCGAGCTGTTCGAGAAGTTTAAGGACTACCTGCAGGAGCGGGGTATCAAACAAAACGCCTTCTTCCTGGACTGCATCCACAGGGCCCTGGCGGAGGCCAAGGAGGAGCAGGTGGATGCGGATGCCTCTGCAGAGCCTGACGGCGAGGCCGAGACGGATGCCACCAGTCAGGGCGAGGATGCAGATGAGGACAGCACAGCGGAATAAACCCACAGGAAGGGACCTGGCCGGACAGGCTGGGTCCCTTTCTGTTTTGGAGGTGTTTTCGTGTTCATCTACCCAGACAATCTGAAGGCCAAGGCCGCCCTGTGGCTGTGGCAGCTGCGGGACGTGGCCATCATCGGGGTGGCCTTTCTGCTCTCTGTATTGGCGCTGGCCCAGACGGGGACCATGCTGTCCCCTGGTGGGTACCGTGCTGTACGCCTTCCTCGCCATCCAGGTGGAGGGCTCCAGCGTCCTGGACTTCCTGCGGCGGGCGGCCTGCTTCCTGTTCCTGCAGCAGCAATACTATGAATGGGGGCAGAACAATGAATAGAAAGGAACAGCAGCTCCTGCGCCAGCGGCAGACCACCCGGCAGCTCATGGGTGTCACCCATCTGACGGAGCACGGTGCGGTGTGCGGCAGGGATGAGCTGCTCTTCTACCTGCTCCGGCCGGACAACCTGTCCATCCTGTCCCCGGAGGGCATCCGGGGCCGGGTGCGGGCCCTCACCGGGCTTCTCCAGGGAATGGCCTCCCTGGAGCTGCTGGCCCTGGATTCCAGGGAGTCATTTCTGAAAAACAAGCAGTATTACCAGAGGAGGCTGGAGGAGGAACCGTCCCCCGCCCTGCGGGAGCTGCTCCGGCAGGATATGGAGCACTTGGACGCACGCCAGTCCTCCACCGCCGCCTCCCGGGAGTTCGTCCTGGTCTGCCGGTTGGACAGCAAGGCCGCAGAGGATCGGGAGCTGCCCCGGCGATTGGAGAAGCAGATCCAGGATCACGGCTTTTACGTTTGCCTGGCCGGGGAACAGGATGTGAAGCGCATCCTGGCGGTGTACTACCAGCAGGACATGGTGACCGAACACTTTGACAGCATAGATGGAGAGAGGTGGGTGACAGAGCATGGCTAAAGCACAGAAGAAGCGGAAAAAACCGGTGGAAAAACCAGCGCAGCTCTTCCAGCCCAAGGACTTTCTGGATCGGATCGCCCCGGCGGCAGTCAAATTCAACACGGACTCCTATGTGCTGGGCGGGCTGTACCGCTGCGTCCTGGCCCTCCGGGGCTACCCCGCCGCCACCGAGGAGCTGGCCCTGCTCTCCCACATCTGTAACCGGGCCGGCGTCACCCTCCATCTCTATGCCCGCCAGGTGACAGCGGCAGAGGAGGACGCCATCTACCACAAAGCCGTCAACAAGAACCGGCTGGATCGGAGCAATCAGGACAACCTGAAGCGGAGTGTCACGGCGGAGGCTAACCTCCAGGATGTGACCGCCATCATTGCCGGCGCCCGGAAGAACCGGGAGCCCCTCATCCACTGCGCCGTGTTCCTGGAGCTGGCCGCCAAAACCCCCGAGGAGCTGCGGCTGCTGCGGGACGAGGTGGGCGCCGAGCTCACCCGGGCCAAGCTCAGTGCAGATCCCCTGCTCCTCCGCCAGCAGGAGGGCTTCCTCTCCGCCAACCCGGCGGGGCGGAACGCCCTGGGCGCCCAGTTTGAGCGGGTGCTGCCCGCCAGCTCCACCGCCAACCTGTACCCCATCAATTACTCCGGCCGCAGCGATCCTCACGGGTTTTACATCGGCAATGACCACTACGGCTCGGACATCCTGCTGGATCTGGACCGCCGCACACCGGACAAGACCAATTCCAGCGTGCTCATCCTGGGCAACTCCGGCGAGGGCAAGAGCTACCTGCTCAAGCTGCTCATCTGCAACCTGCTGGAGAGCGGCAAGACGGTGATCTGCCTGGACCCGGAGCAGGAGCTGACCTGGCTCTGCGGCAAACTGGGCGGCTGTTACGCGGACCTCATGGGCGGGCAGTTCCGTATCAACTTTTTGGAGGCCAAGCGGTGGGATGTTGGCGACGACAGGGATGACGATCCAACTGTGCCCAATGCCTTCCGCCAGCAATCCCCCCTATCCCAGCACATCTCCTTCCTCAAGGACTTTTTCCGGGCCTACAAGCCCTTCACCCACCAACAGGTAGATACCCTGGAGCTGATGCTGGAGCGGCTGTACCGGAAGTGGGGCATCTCGGACAAGGCGGACTTCTCTGCCATGGGGCCGGAGGACTGGCCCAACGCCGAGGACCTGTACGCCGTCCTGGAGGATGCCTACGAGCACTATGACCAGGAGGACAGCCCGCTGTATCCCAGGGAACTGCTGCGGGAGCTCTTGCTGGGGCTCCACTCCATGTGCCGGGGGGCGGAGAGCGTCTACTTCAACGGCCATACCAATATCACTAGCGCCCGCTTCCTGGTGTTTGGCGTCAAGGACCTGATCCATGCCAACTCCTCCGTCAAGGACGCCCTGCTGTTCAACCTGCTGTCCTACCTCAGCGACCAGCTCCTCACCAAGGGGAACACTGTGGCTGCCCTGGACGAGCTCTACCTCTGGCTGTCCAACCTGACCACCATTGAGTACATCCGCAACTGCCTCAAGCGGGTGCGAAAAGCGCAATTCCTCCCTGATCCTGGCATCGCAGAACCTGGAGGATTTCGACATCCAGGGCGTGCGGGAGCTGACCCGCCCCCTGTTTGCCATCCCCACCCATCAGTTTCTCTTCCACGGCGGTAAGGTGGACAGGAAGTTCTACATGGACAACCTCCAGCTGGAGAGCGCCGAGTACGATCTGATCAGCGCTCCCCAGCGGGGCGTCTGCCTGTTCAAGTCCGGCGCGGACCGCAACCTGCTGGACGTCCATGCCCCGCCCCACAAGCATGTGCTGATCACAGGAGGAGATGGATGAACGTGGTGGGCTATGGCGGCGGGACAAACAGCACAGCCATGCTGATAGGGCTTTGGCAGAGGCGCATCCCGGTAGACCTCATCCTCTTTGCGGACCCCGGCGGGGAACAGCCCCACACCTATGCCTATCTGGAAATCATGGACCGCTGGCTGGCGGAGCACGGGATGCCGCCCATCACCCGGGTATGGTACACCACCCGGGACGGCCAGCGGCTCACCCTGGAGCAGGAATGCCTCCGCTCCGCTTCCCTCCCCTCCATTGCCTATGGCTACAAAAAGTGTTCCCTCAAGCACAAGGTGTCCCCCCAGGAGAAGTTCTGCCGGCACGACCCCCACTGCCAGAAGGTGTGGGCCGGCGGCGGCCGGGTGGTCAAGTTCATCGGCTATGATGCCGGGGAACCGGAGCGCCGGGAGCGGGTGCGGGAGCGGGACGAAGCGGACCGGAAATACCAGAAGGAATACCCCCTTATGGAGTGGGGCTGGGACCGGGACAGGTGTATCCAGGCCATCCAAGAGGCAGGGCTTCCCCTGCCGGGGAAGTCCTCCTGCTTTTTCTGCCCCAGCATGAAACGGCGGGAGATCCGCACCCTCTACCACAGATATCCGGAGCTATTAGGCCGTGCCCTGGCCATGGAGGACAGGGCACGGCCTCATTTAACCTCTATCAAAGGTTTGGGCCGGAACTGGGCCTGGCGGGAGTTCCTGGAGCACGATAAGGGACAGCTGGCGTTCCCCCAGGTATTCCCGGAGGACAACCTGCCCTGTTCCTGCGGGGGGGGGCATCACATGAGCCCCGCCATCTTAGTCAAGGCTGCCGCGTCCATCCTTACCAATGAAAAAAGCCGGAAAGCCGTGGGGTGGGTGCTGACAGCCGTACTCTCTCCCATCATTCTCCTTCTGGCCTTCTTCTGCACCACCTTCTCAGGAGGGGCGGAGCACAACCGCACTGTGGTGGATCTGTGCTTCCACGGCGGGGCCGTCCCGGAGGGAACCCCGGCGGAGTATCAGGCATACATCCAGGAGATGCGGGACAGCTTTGCCCTGCTGGATGCCGCCATGCAGGCCGTGGAGGGGCAGATGGAGGAGGGGGACGGCCTGGATGACATCCGGGTCAAGGCGGTGTTCTTCGCTCTGTACTTCGGCACGGATGACCCGGCAGCCCATGCCGGACAGACCTTTGTGGATTGCTTTGTCACCTATGAGGAGCGCACCCGTACGGTGACCACCGTGGATGAGGAGGGTAATGAGGTGGAGACCCAGGAGACTTATACCATGGCCGTCCCGATTTCAGATCTCCAGCAGATCTGGCAGAACCTCCAACGGCTTACAGGGACGGAGGTTAGCCCGGAACAGCAGGCCAATGCGGACAGCGTCTACAACATTGTGAAGTATGGCGTGTCCACCGGCACGGAGGGCTGGATTCCAGGCGCGGACGTGCCCTTCATTGGGGCGGACGGCTTCTGCTCCCCCATTGGTGCCGGGTGGGAGAGCCGTGTTACCTCGGAGTTTGGTTACCGGAGAGACCCCTTCACCGGGGAGACCCGGGGCCACACCGGCATGGATTTGGCGGTACCCACCGGCACCCCCGTCCGGGCCGCCCTGCCCGGCACCGTCACCGCCGCCCAGTACCACAGCAGCTACGGCTACTATGTGATGATCGACCATGGCAGCGGCCTGTCTACTCTCTACGCCCACAATTCCCAACTGCTGGTGCGGGTGGGACAGGCGGTGGAGACTGGCGACATCGTATCTCTGTCCGGCAGCACCGGCCGGTCCACCGGCCCCCACCTCCACTTCGAGGTGCGCGTCAATGGACAGAGAACAAACCCCAGATACTACCTGCCAACCACATCATACGAGGAGTGAGAGAATATGAACTCAATCCAGAATACGGCCTTATTGCCGCCTATGAAACGGCGGCGGGCTGCCGGACAACGAACGGATCACCCGGACAGATGGTACATGGAGGCCGGGGGTGACGGAGCAGCAGGCGGCGTCACTTTACCGGCAGGCACAGGCCCTGCTGGCTCCGGAGACCAAGCTGCTCTCCACAAGCCGCGAGTCACTGATCGACCAGATGCGGGACGCTTTGCTGTCCAGGGAGCTGTCCGTTGGGAGACACGGTGCTCTTTGCCGCCACAGAACCCTATGGCGGTCCTGGAGACTTTGCCCTCCGTGGCGGCGTCATCCAGTCCATTGACCCGGAACGCAAAACCTGCTCCGTACAGGGACGTTTTTTCCCGATGGACGATGTTCCCCTTCACTATGTATTGGGGCGGTATGACCGCAGCTTTCAGAGGAACACTACGGCCCCTGTGTCCAGCCTCTGATGGGTGGAACACCCTGAGCTGGCGGAGCGGTATCTGCGTGAAGCAGAGGCCCGGTGGAACACCCAATACGGGCCACCGGCAGCTTCATCAGAGGCCCCGAAAAACACAATGCAGGCGATGGGAGGCATGAGCTGACTATGGAAAAAACAGAACTGACGGTGAGCATGGAACCGGAGCGGCTGGACGCGCTCCGGTATTTTCTGGCCGCCAAGAACAAGCGCACGCCTCAGAAGGAGCTCCAGCGGGCGCTGGAGGAGCTGTACGAAACCTACGTCCCGGCCGAAACCCGGGCCTATCTGGACGCCCGGTGCCGGCCGGACAGGCACCGGCCCCGGCGGCCGACGGCATCCAAGGTCACACAGATGCAGAAGGAGGAAGCGACAGATGGAGACCATTGAACTGAGCGGCCGCACTGGACAGGAGGTCTATGAGGAGCTGAAGCACCGGTTGGAGGGCATGGGCTATCTGCCGGACGAGTATTTTCTGCTGGACGCCGACTGGGAGGACAGAAGGGTGATCCCCAGGAATGCGGATCTCTTCTGCACTACGGACTACGGGGACAGCGAGGGGATTTACCTGGATGTGTACCTGAAGTGGTACGGGGAGGACGGCAAGCCTGTGATCAAAAGGCTTCGCCACGGGCAAGACCCTGGGCGAGAGCGGCTCCGACATGGACTGGATGTTCCTCATCTCCTCCGCCATTACCAAGGCGTTTCACGGTGAGCAAGGTGCCTATGCCAGATACCGGCAGATGGAGACGGCACGAAGGCGGAGGGCGTGGTGCTCCATCTCAGTCCGAAGGAGCAACGGGTACTCATGGATGCGCTGCTGGAACAGCGGATGCGGCAGGAGGCACAGATGACGAATACGGAGCAGCTCCTGCGCCGTATGACCGGCAGCATCACCGCCTATATGGACGAGGTGGGCGCCCGCCCCCTGCGCATGAGCACGGCGGACCGGGCGGTGCTGGCCGTCCGGGATGGGGAGCTCTATGCGTTTTCTTCCCTGGCAGTTCAGATCACGAAGCCGGAAGAGCGGGGCAGCCTGCTGGCCGCAGCGGCAGGCAGGCCAGGCCCAGTGGGCAAACGGATGGCCAGACTGATGCTTGGGACAAAGTCACCCTACCCGGAGGACGTCTGGTTGGATGCCTGCAAACGGGCGGTGGACACCGGGGATCTCCAGCGGGTGCAGATGATGCTGGATCAGACAATGGACAAGGTGGCCAATCCGTCCCCCGCCCTGCCCGGTGAGGTGCTCCGGTACGCCTTCGGGCAGAACCGCGCCATGGCCAGAGAGCTTATTCGCTGGGCCATGCCGGAGCAGGTTGCCGCCGCACCCTCCAGGCTGCTGTGCGGCGCCGCCTATGCCCATGATCTGCCCATGCTCACGGAGCTGCTCCAAAAGGGCCTCCAGCCGGGTGGACCAGGCCGCCCCCCTGCTGCGCCCTCTGTTCGCTGCATACGACGAGCAGAGGGTAGCACATCTGCTAAGGGACAGCCTGCGGGTGCAGCCGGAGGACTATGAGGCGATGAACGTGTGTCTGCGGGCGCAGGCGCAGGCGGCGGCGGAAGCCCTGCTGGAGCGGGGTATGAAGCTGGACGGCTACCTGGCGTGGGCGGCAAAACAGGACGTCCTTCTGGACACGCAGGCCCAGGAGATCCTGGACTGCCTGGCGGAACAGCAGGCCCAGGTAAACAGCGTGCCGGAGCAGAATGGGCCTGTACTGGGAGGGATGAGCCTGTGAGTGTTCCCGTACTGACCCACCGCAGGGATCTGCGGCAGGGGGATTTGGTGTTCCCGGAGGAGATCCTGCGCATCGGCCACACGCTGGATTTCCAGCTCGACTGTGTCAGCAAAGAAGTTCAGCAGGAGGTGTTTGGCTCGGAGTTGGATCCCAGTCCACTGTGTGACTGGCTGAACCTCCATACTGCCTATGATTTTGCGCTTCAGGATGTGGTGGACCACATAGAAATAACCCTCTGCCGGAATTTTGGAAAGAAGGCGCATCCGTTCCTGTATCCGCTCAACAGGGCGGAGCGAGACGTCCTGCGCGGGGAGATGGAGGCCTGCTGTCAGCGGCGCACCGACCGTTCTCTGGCGCAGCAGTACAGTCATCTGCTGACAACGGAGGAAGCCGAGCCGCCGGAGCTCACGGTCGGGACACACCGGCTGCCCATGGGGGAGGTTGGCTTCGCGGAGGATCTGTCCGAGTGCGGTGGGCTGCTCCAGTTCTATATGCCGGTGACCTTTGACCCGGACGCGGTCTTTGGCACCCACGTGGCGACCGCAGAAAACGACGGCTGGCTCAACGTGTACGCCGCCTATGACCTGAACGCCAGCCGGCCGTGCTCCGCACTAGACGTCATCCTGGTGTGCGGAGACGGCAATGAGTTCGCCTTCCGGTATCCGCTGGCCAAGCAGGAGCAGGCCGCGCTGCTGGAGAAGATGGACGCCTACTGCCTGGAACAGACCGGCATGGCGCTGGCAGATTTCCGGGCCCGGTATCTGGTGGAGGAACCGCAGCCCCGCCAGGCTCCCCAGCCTGGCCCAGCTGTGAGCACGCCGTCGGCCCCGTGTGCGCCCTGTGTGCCGGTTTCAGAAGGAGGGCGGGCAGGGCCCCGCCCAGACGGGAAACCGCCCCGTTGGGGCCAGTTTCGCCCCGGTTTGGGGCGTTCGATTTTAGTACGAGGATAAAGGAGCGCCGTGGTGAGCCCCGGCGCTCAAAGCCCGCAGTGCGGGCTTTGATTTGGGTACCGCCGTCGGTAAAGGCCCGTTCCGGGTTTTAGAGCGGTGGTGCGTTTGAAAAAACACGGCGTTGCAGGCGGTTGAGGCCCTTTTGCACCGCCGTGGTGAACAAGGAGGAAGCATGGACGAGGAAAACAGGCTGAAAATCACCCTCTGGCTCAAGCCGGGCATTGTCCGCCGGATGGACGGCTGGCTGGAGGAGGACAACTGCAAAAGCCGTGGGGAGTTTGCCGAAAAGGCCCTGCGGTTCTACATGGGCTACCTGGCCACGGAGGACACCTCGGAATATCTCTCCCGCGCTCTGGTGGACACATTGCGGGGCACGCTGGCGGACAACGAGAACCGGCTGCGCACTCTGCTGTTCAAGCTGTGTGGAGGTCAACATGATGGGCCACACCGTTGCCGCCCACTTCCGGCTGATCCGGTGAACCGCCGGGAGCTGCGGGCCTACGCGGTGGATGAGGTGCTGCGCACCAAAGGGAAGATCCGTTTTGATGACGCTCTAGACCTCCAGCGCCAGATCTTTCCTGATGGCGAATGAGCCGCGTCCGGTTCATGTCCCCCTACCTGAAGGGCGGAAGGGACACAGCCAAGCTATCCAACCGGGCCCGCTACATCGCCACCCGCCCCGGCGTGGAAGTACTCAGGGTGAACAACAAGACCAGCCTGCTACGAAAAGCAGCAGGCTTATATCCAGCGTCTTCTGCGGGACTTCCCCGGCGCGGAGGAATTGCTGGAATACGAGGACTACCGCAACACACCCACCCAGGCAAACGCCGATACTTTCATTCGCCAGGTGCAGGAGGACTTCGCGGAGCCCATGAGCCGGATGGAGAACTACCTGGACTAGGTGTCCCACCGCCCCGGCGTGCAGATGGACGGTGAGCACGGCCTGTGGTGTGCCGGAGGGCAAGGTACGCAATCTCTCCCAGGCCGTCCGGGGGGTGGCGGAGCACACCGGCAGCGTGTGGACGCCAGTGGTGGCTATCCGGCGGGAGGACGCGGAGCGGCTGGGCTACAACGACGCGGAGAGCTGGCGGCAGCTGGTGTGTGCCTGCGTGCGCCGGAGATCGCCAGGGGGTACAGGATCCCGCTGGAACACCTGCGCTGGTACGCCGCCTTCCACCGCAAGGAGGACAGCGTTCACATCCACATGGTAGTGTTTTCCTCCAATCTCAAGGAGGGCTATCTCACCAAACAGGGCATCCGGCAGGTGAAGTCCGCCTTCGGCCGACGGATCTTCCGACAGGATCTGCTCCACATCTACGAGCAGAAAACCGAGTACCGGAATACCCTGAGCCGGGATGCGGAGCGCGCCATGGCAGAGCTGATTGCGCAGATGGAACAGGGTCAGCTCCAAAATGAAAACCTGGAGCAGCCGATTCTGGAACTATCCCGTCGCTTGCAGAACACCAAAGGCAAAACGGTGTACGGCTACCTGCCGCCCACAGCCAAGGCACTGGTGGACGCAATCGTGGATGAACTGGCAAAGGAGGAACGTGTAGCTGCCGCCTATGACCTGTGGAACCAGATGCGGGAAGAGGTGTGCCGTACCTACTCAGAGCAGCTGCCGGAGCGCCTGCTTCCTTTCCAAACAGAAAGAGTTCAAGGCCGTGCGCAACATGATCATACGGGAGATGCTCCGGCTGGGGCGATGTGAGCCGCCTACAACAGATGAGGTGGTACACGGGTTTACCCCATCTGGCACACCGCCTGCACAATCCGGCATGCCGTATGGGGCACATCACCCACAGCAGGAGGCCGCGCACCACCAGCGTACACAGACACATTGGGCGGTATCCCACGCGGATACCGCCCAATGTGTCCTTCAGCTATTCCACAACATGGGCCGCATCTTCCGAGAGCAGTCCGCCTCCGATGCCATCCAGACTGGCCTGCACATTGACAAGAAGCGCCGCCGGATGCTCCGGGAGAAGCGTATGGCCCTAGGACATAAGGCGGATGACCATGAGGAACTGCGGATGAACTAGTGGGGCTCGGATCAGTCCAAGCCCCAACTTCAACTATTCATCCAACTTGTGAAAGGAGTCGAGTCGAAGCTCCCGCTTCAACTCATCCTCCGTGGGCAGATAGGTTTTGTACTTGGAGGTGAAGATCTGGGTGTTGTTTTCCGGCAGCGTATAGCGTACCACCGCGTCGTTTTTCTCCGCACACAGCACAATGCCAATGGGCGGATTGTCCCCTTCATTCATCATCTCACGGGTGTAGTAGTTCACATGCATCTGCATCTGGCCGATGTCCTGGTGGGTCAGGGTATCTGTTTTCAGGTCAATCAGCACAAAGCACTTGAGGATGTAATTGTAAAACACCAGATCAATAAAGAAACTCTGCCCGTCCAGAGTAAACCGTTTCTGGCGGGAGACGAAGGAAAAGCCGCGGCCCAGTTCCAGGAGAAACTGCTGGAGGTGATCAATAAGGGCCTGCTCCAGATCACTCTCGTAGACATGGGTATCCGGCTGGATCTGAAGGAATTCCATGACATAGGGATCCTTGACGATCTTCTCGTACTCAGGCTTGGGTTCTCTGCGCTGAATCTCCGCAGCGACGGACGCCTTGTCCTGGCTGGCCAGGATCCACTGGTAATACATGGTGTTGATCTGGCGCTCCAGCTGACGCACACTCCAGGCCGATTTGGCACACTCCTCCGCATAGAATGCGCGTGCCTTCTCGTCTGATACACGCATCAACAGGCGGTAGTGGGACCAGCTCAATTCGCTCCACAGTGTGGAGCGAATCGGAAACGTGCAATAGAACTGGCGCATATTTCGGAGCTCCTGCACACTGAAGCCTTTTCCGAATTCAGCAGTCAGTTTTGCGGAGAGGTATTCTAAGAGCCTGATTCCGTACTCCGCCCGGTCATTTCTCCACACGCTTTGTAGATCTGCTCTCCGATCTCCCAATAGGCGGTCACCATGGCGGAGTTGACCGCTTTGGCTACGGAGTGCTGGGCAGTCACAATGGAGCCGCGGATGGCGTGGTAGGTCTGCTCTGGGCTGACAGTTAAAATCTCATCCTGCTTGTTCATGGTCAGCCTCCTGGCACAGTCAAATTCTGTTTCTTTTATTTTACACAATCCAGGGAAAGACAGCAACCAAAACCGAGGTGATTTCTCACGGGAACCTATATCCACTTTACCTCTGAACAGAAGGAGCAGGCCAACTCCGTTGATCTGGAGGAGTTCCTGCGGCGGCGGGGGGAGAAACTGCTCCGCGCCGGGCGGGAGTCCCGGCTGGCCAGGATCCGTCATATTACTGTCCGGGGCAGCGAATGGTACGACCATATTGCCCGGCGGGGCGGCCACGCGGTCAGTTTTGTCCAGCACTACTACGGAACAAGCTATCAGGAGGCCATGGAGCTCCTGTTGGGGAATGAATTGGGCGCGACATATCCCGCCGCAGAGCCAAAGCGGGAGGAGCCGCCTAAGCCCTTCGCCCTGCCTCCGCCCAACGCCGATATGCGCCGTGTGTACGCCTACCTGATGAAACAGCGCCGCGTTAGCCGGGAGGTGGTCACCCACTTCGCCCGGTCCGGCCTGCTGTACGAGGATGCTCAATACCACAACTGCATCTTTGTGGGCACGGACGAGCATGGTGTCCCCCGCCATGCCCACAAGAGGAGCACCAACAGCCAGGGCAAGTCTTTCAAGGTCAACGTGGAAGGCAGCAGGCCCCAGCACAGCTTCCACCACGTGGGGCAGGACGGCCTGCTTTATGTGTTCGAGGCCCCGATTGATCTGCTGAGCTTCCTCACGCTGTACCCGGACAGATGGCAGGAGCACAGCTATGTAGCCCTGTGCGGCACCGGCGGCCAGGCCATGCATTGGATGCTGGAGCAGAACACCCGCCTCCGGGATGTGGTGCTCTGCCTGGATCACGACGAGCCCGGACAGACGGCGGCCAAGCGCCTCCAGGAAGAGTTGCAGGAAGCAGGATACCACAGCGGCATCCTGCTCCCTGTGCATAAGGACTGGAACGACGACCTGGTGCAAGGGGCAGACCATGGCCGGCCTTGTAATGACCATGGGGCAGAGCATGTAGCCCCATCCCCGTGCCGAAATCGTACCATGCCCGCCAAGGGGGTGGTGCGCCCTGCCGCTGGACCGGGCCCCGGTTCATCCTGGCCCACCAAAGAAGGTCACACTGGAAGATAGATCAAACACAGAGAATGACCAGAAAGAGGGAGATATACACGTGAGTAACGATACCTGGACGCTGATTCTCCTGTTGGCAGCAGTATTCGGAGCCCTGGCGGCCATCGCCGCCTCCAGCCGGGGCAGCCTGGACAGCATCAAGAGCAAGGACGTGGGCGACGGCCAGCACGGAACCGCCCGCTGGGCCACACCGGCGGAGGTGAGGAAGACCTTCCTCCGTGCCCTTCCAGCCCGCGCTGTGGCGGAAGGGAGCAGCCCCGGACGCACAGGGGTTGGTGCTGGGCTGTGGGAAAGCTCCCGGCTCCGCCGGAGTTCCGTTTGGGGAAGACCGTCCATCCGCTCATCCCAGAGAAGCTGTGGAAGCACGGTGGGATCCGGGCCCTAGTAGACTGTGACGACATCCACTGCCTCATGATCGGCGCCTCCGGCGTGGGCAAGACCGCATATTTCCTGTACCCCAATATCGAGTACGCCTGTGCCAGCGGTATGAGTTTTTCTCGCGACACCAAGGGAGATCTGGCCCGGAACTACGGCGCCATAGCCCGGGACTGCTACGGCTACCAGGTGTCGGTGGTGGATCTTCGGAACCCTACCCGCCCGACGGCTACAATCTGCTCACCCTGATCAACCACTACATGGATGTCTGCTGGAAAGATCCCACCAACCTGGCTGCCCGGGCCAAGGCGGAAAAATATGCTAAGATTCTC